>Ga0189276_10008_pt1 | contig 480551 bp, 432 predicted proteins | sample N26A31minimetaG_FD_130321 | JGI IMG/M metagenome (GOLD analysis project Ga0189276, IMG submission 130321) | Marine microbial communities from the Costa Rica Dome - N26 A3-1 mini metaG | ecosystem: Environmental > Aquatic > Marine > Oceanic > Photic zone | place: Costa Rica: the Eastern Pacific... | reverse complement strand
CGGGTGCATATGGATTGGAACATCGCAAACAGGCCAATGCCTGTTTGCAGGTTCTTTGCGAAGGCCAATGGCCGGAGCTGGCGGAGCCCATAGGGCGCAGACTAATCCTGCCCCCGCAACCAATAAAAAGACCCTGTCACCTCCGGTGGCAGGGTCTTTTTTATTGCCCGCAGAGACAGTCTTACACCATCACCGTCGTCCCCTGAACAATGCCAGGTTGCAAGGCGGATTATGTTAGGATCGTCCCCGTCGGGTGCCGGGCAGTAAATCCGATGCCCTATTTGCACGTATTAAAGTCAGCGGATCAAAACTCAATGTGATGAAACAGTGGAGGACAGATCATGAAGACGCGTGGAAAATGGGGTGGATTTGCTGCGGGGTTGATTACCGCAGCATTGGCCATCGGTGCATCGGCGCAGGCCCAGACTGTTAAAGTGACGCCACTTGGTGCGGTTGATGGCGAGTTCTGCCCGCTTGACCGGGCGATGATTTTCGAAGATCCGGATGGCACCCGTATTCTTTATGACACCGGTCGAACAGTGGCCGGGCCAGACGACGCGCGATTGGGCGAGATCGATGCGGTACTGCTCAGTCATATGCACGGCGACCATCTTGGTGACCGTCATATTGAGGCGGTAAACGCAACCGAGTGCGGAAAGCCATCCTTCCCGGTTGATGTCCGGTCCGTGTCGAACACGGTTCAGATTGCACATGCCAAGGATGCGCTGATCGTAACCGGTAGCGAAATGCCCGGTATCCTGGGACGCAAGCTTGAAAGCATCGGGGGTGACCCGGACAAGTCCGTTCTAGTGCGTTTCGGGGCTTCGCGCATGGTCGGTGGTGTGAGTATCACCACGGTCCCGGCTGTGCACAGCAACGGCATTTCAGGTGACTTCCTTGGTGGGCCGTTGGGTGAGATGCTTAAATCTTCCGGGGTGACCGCGTATGCGGGACCGCCGACCGGTTATGTCCTGACCTTCTCGAACGGATTGTCGGTGTATCTGTCCGGTGATACGGGCATCACGGCCGAACAGGATGCTGTGGTGCGTGGCCATTACGGTGCGAAGCTTGTGGTGATGAACATCGGTGATACCTACACCACCGGCCCGACAGAAGCCGCCTATGTCATCAATGATCTGATCATGCCGGCATCGGTTATTCCATCGCATGCCAATGAATGGGCAACGGATGGCGGTAATGTGCGTTCCGGTACCCGGACTGAGGCCTTTATCAAGGCAGTCAGTGTTCCGGCCCATGTTCCGTTGAGTGGCAAGACCATGGAATTCGATGGCACCGGGGTCTGTTCAGCCGGTTGTTAAGCCTTCATCGGTTCGAATATGAAAAAAGGGCGGGAATTTCCCCGCCCTTTTGTGTTCGTTCGCGCGTACGCGATTTAGCTGCGCGGCTTGAGGTTTTCCGGATCGTAGATCGGTTTGTAGCCGATGCCATAGACTTCGACCGGATAGGTCTCGTCCATATAAGACACAATCAGTTTACGACCTTCCTGGCAGTAATCCCATGGCAGGTAGGCAAGGGCGATGTTTTTGCCGATGCTTGGGCCAAAGGCGATCGAGGTGGTGTAGGAACGACGGCCCAGTTCATCGATCAGGGTTTTGCCAGTGTCCGGATCCATCACCGGCAGGCGTCCGACCGGATAACGGGCAACACCATTGGCATCGACATTGTCGGTCATGATCAGCGTGCAGAGCATGGCCGGTTGATGATCGCGTTCGCGATACTCGACATGCTTTGCCTTGCCGCGGAAGTCGGCTTCCTTGACCTTCGGGCGGGCTAGATCGGCTTCCAGCAGGTTGTACTGGGTGTGCAGATCAGCGTTCTGCAGGCGCAGTGACTTTTCCAAACGGCGTGAGTTGGCATAGGTTTCGACACCCACGGCCAGAACCCCAATGCCGCGCAGCGCATCCCAGACAGCCAGGCCGTCTTCATAACGCATGTGAAGTTCCCAGCCCTGTTCACCGACATAGGAAATGCGGAAGGCCGAGACGGTTTTGCCGGCAATCTTGATCTGACGGATTGCGGCAAACGGGAAGTTTTCCACATTGAGCGCCTCGGGATCTTCGACGACCTTTTTAAGGTTCTCACGCGCGTTCGGGCCCCAGATGCCGATGGTGGTGAAATCTTCGGTTACATCGGTGATCGTGACATCCCAACCCTTATCCTGGGCGGTGCGGCGCATATAGGTCAGGTCACGCGGGCCGGCATCGGCACCATTGACCAGACGGCAGCGGTCTTCCATGCGGAAGACGGTGAAGTCCGCACGCACCATGCCTTCGTCATCAAGCATGTGGGTATAGATACCCTTGCCAATATTGGCATCCCCACCGATCTTTGCAGCACAAAGCCATTCCATGAGTTCGACGTGATCGGGGCCGGAAATGTCGGTCATGTGGAAGTGCGACAGGTTGATGATGCCGCAATCGTCACTCATGGCCAGTTGTTCGGCGTTCGATACACGCCAGAAGTGGCGGTTGTCCCATTCATGTTCACGGACCGGCACGCGATCGGCGTATTTTTCCAGAAGGTGCTCGTTGGCGGCATAGCCATGTGCACGTTCCCAGCCGCCCAGTTCCATAAAGTAACCGCCAAGTTCAACTTCGCGCTCGTAGAACGGCGAACGACGAATACCACGGGCATTGGCGAACGGCTCGCGCGGGTGGACCGGCGGGTTGTAGATCTTTTTCGCCGTTTCGTAGCAACGGTCGTGGATATACTGTTCGTTTAGCTGGAACTTGTTAAAGCGCGAGAAATCGACCGAGGCGTGGTCGATGTGGGTGCGGCCATGGGTCATCCAATCGGCAATCAGTTTGCCCATGCCCGGTCCGTCTTTAATCCAGATGCCGACCGCGTACCACAGGCCACGCAGGTTCTGACTTTCACCCATGCTTGGGCCGCCGTCGGCCGAGGACTGCAACAGGCCGTTGAACGAGTGGCTTTCGTTAAAGCCAAGCTCGGTCAGGATCGGAGTCAGTTCCATGGCGCGTTCAAGCGGTTCCATGACGTCTTCGAGTTCAAGGTCGCGCTGAGAAGGGGACAGGCGAGCCTGATCCTTTTCAAGAATGTCGCGCGGATGGACCAAGCGCGGGTTTTCCTCGTAGTAGTAGCCCCATTCGATCTGGCCACCCTCAGTGCTTTTTGGATCGCCGGTGTCGCGCATATAGGCAGAGTTGCCCTGGTCACGCAGCAGCGGATAACCGATTTCAACGCCGGTGCCTTCGAACTGGTTGTACGGCCCAAAGAAGGTCAGCGGATGGTCAACCGGCATGACGGGAAGGTCTTCACCGGCCATTTCCGCAATCAGACGGCCCCAGAGACCGGCACAGACAACAACATAGTCGGCATGGATCGTGCCGCGTTCGGTGACCACACCCTTGATGCGGCCATCTTCGGTGATCAGTTCAAGCGCCGAGGTGTTGGAAAAGATCTTGAGCTTGCCAGATGCAACGCCCTGATCGATCAGTTTGCCAGCAACCGTCTGGGAGCGCGGGATAACAAGACCGGCGTCCGGGTCCCACATCGCACCCATGATCTGGTCTTCTTCGAGAAGCGGGAATTTTTCCTTGGCTTCAGCGGCCGAGATGATTTTGACATTGGTGCCAAATGCCTTGCCGGAATCAACGCGGCGTTTGAGTTCGCCCATGCGTTCATGGTCACCGACACGTGCGACTTCCAGACCGCCGATGCGCGCGTAATGGCCCATCTTTTCATAGAAATCCATGGAATACATGGTGGTCCAGGTGGTCAACTGATCGTGGCTGGTGGCATAGCAGAAGTCGGATGCGTGTGCCGTCGAGCCGATATCGGTCGGAATGCCCGATTTGTCGATGCCAACAATGTCATCCCAGCCGTTTTCGATCAGGTGATGCGCCACCGAGGAACCAACAATACCCCCGAGACCGACGATGACGACTTTGGCCTTGCTTGGAAATGCGCTCATTTCTCTCAATCCTTCTTTCCGAGATGTTTGTCAGTGCTCGGCATGGCGAAAACGCGTCAGGGACCGGTCAAAGCCGGCCCCTTTGCGAAGTTTACTACAAAGTGAAGACAACCGTTCGGTGATCGTTAAGCATCACCCTGCCTTCAAGATGGTATTTGACTGCACGGGCGAGAACCCGGGATTCGATATCGCGGCCAGCCGCGACGAAATCGTCTGCGGACATCGCGTGGTTCACACGTTCGGTTTCCTGTTCAATGATCGGGCCTTCATCGAGATCCGGCGTAACATAGTGTGCGGTCGCCCCGATCAGTTTCACCCCGCGCTCGTAAGCCTGATGGTAGGGCTTTGCGCCCTTGAAGCTTGGCAGGAACGAGTGGTGAATGTTGATGATCATGCCATAGAACTGGCTTGAAAGCTCGTTGGTCAGGACCTGCATGTAGCGCGCGAGGACCACCAGTTCAGACTTGGTTTCCTTGATCAGGTCAGCAAGCTTGGCTTCCTGTTCAGCCTTGTTTTCCTTGTTCACCGGCCAGTGGTAGAAGGGAATGCCTTCCTGATCGGCGACCTTGCGGGCATCTTCATGGTTCGAAACGATGGCCGCAACTTCGGCGTCCAGCCAGCCCACCTTGATTTGGTAAAGAAGGTGCAGCATCGCATGGTCGAATTTCGAAACCATGATGATGATTCTCGGACGGCGTGCAACTTCATCAATCTTGAGCTTCAGGTTAAAGCGATCCACCGCCGGGTTCAGCGACAGCGCAACAGATTCCTTGTCGATATCTGCCGGTGTGATGATCGCAACACGCAGGAAGAACTTGTTGGTGTGGCGGTCCCAGAACTGGTTGGACTCGGCGATATTGGCGCCGCGCGTGGCCAGAGCAGAGGTAACGGTCGCAACGATGCCCGGCTGATCATCACAGGCAACACGAAGGATATAAGAGGTATCATTCACTGGTTTGGTTCCGTCTTGATGTCTCGTGTTGAATGTTAAAGCTGGTTTTCCAGCTGCGGCAGGATTTCAAACAGATCACCGACAATGCCGTAATCTGCGACCTGGAAGATCGGGGCTTCTTCATCGGTATTGATGGCAACGATGATCTTGGAATCCTTCATACCCGCCAGATGCTGGATCGCACCGGAAATTCCACATGCGATATATAGGTCCGGGGCAACGACTTTACCCGTCTGACCAACCTGAAGGTCATTGGGGGCATAGCCCGCATCGACAGCTGCACGCGATGCGCCAACAGCCGCACCAAGCTTGTCAGCTAGCGGCGTGATGACGGATTTGAACTTGTCTTCCGAACCGAGGGCACGGCCACCGGAAACAATAATCTTGGCAGAACCCAGTTCCGGCCGATCATTTTCCGACAGAATGTTTTCAAGGAAGGAAGATTTTCCGCTATTGGCACTTCCAGCATCAACCGGCTTGATTTCGGCAGCGCCTTCCCCGGCCTCGGCTGCACCAAAGCTTGAGGTGCGGATGGTCAGGACCTTTTTGGCGTCTGTGCTTTGAACAACTTCGATGGCGTTGCCGGCATAGATCGGGCGTTTGAAGGTATCGGTATCGACAACTTCCATCACCTCGGACACCTGCATGACATCGAGCAGGGCGGCAACACGCGGCAGGATGTTTTTGCCATTGGCGGTTGCGGCGGCGACGATGGTGTCGTAATCGCCAGCAAGTGAAACGATCAGGTCGGCTGCATTTTCGGCAAGATGATTTGCCAGGGCGTCGCTGTCAGCGACCAGGACGCTTCGAATACCGGCAAGTTTGGCTGCCTGATCAGCAACCGCACCAATGCCCGAGCCCGCGACAAGAATATCAATGTCGCCGCCGATCTGGGTTGCAGCACTCAGGGCCTTTGCGGTCTGTTCGGACAGGGTGGCGTTATCGTGTTCGGCAAAAAGAAGAATAGCCATGATTTCAATCTCCGCCTGGGTCAGATGACGCCAGCTTCATTCTTGAGTTTGTCGGTGAGTTCGGCAACATCGGCAACCTTGATGCCCGCCTTGCGCGTTGCGGGTTCTTCAACCCGGATCAGGCGCAGGCGCGGGGCAACGGTAACGCCAAAGTCAGCGGCGGTTTTGGCATCAAGCGGCTTTTTCTTTGCCTTCATGATGTTGGGAAGCGACGCATAGCGCGGCTCGTTGAGGCGAAGATCGGCGGTGACAATTGCCGGCAGGCGCACACTGATGGCCTGAAGGCCGCCATCAACCTCGCGGGTTACCTTGGCGTGATCGGCAGAGAGTTCGAGTTTGGAGGCGAAAGTTGCCTGTGACCAGCCAAGCAGGGCCGAAAGCATCTGGCCGGTCTGGTTGGCATCGTCGTCAATCGCCTGTTTGCCCAGAATGACAAGACCGGGTTCCTCGGCGTTCACAACACCTTTGAGGATTTTCGCGACGTCAAGCGGCTCAACCGGGCCATCAACCGTGACCAGGATGGCGCGATCAGCACCCATGGCAAGGGCGGTGCGCAGAGTTTCCTGTGCCTGTGCCGGACCAATCGAAACGGCGACGATTTCGTCAGCCTGACCGGATTCCTTAAGGCGAATGGCTTCTTCAACCGCGATCTCGTCGAAGGGGTTCATCGACATTTTGACATTGGCAAGGTCGACACCGGAGCCATCCGCCTTGACGCGGATCTTCACGTTGTAGTCGACGACCCGTTTGACCGGTACGAGAACCTTCATCATTTCCCTCTCTGACGAAATCCGGATCAAACAAGTTTTGGTCCGGGGTGGGTGCGTCTTGCAGCAACCCGATTTAAGTTTCAAAGACTGGAAGCGTTACGCGATGCGACACTACCGGAGGCGATATTGAGCGTGGTGCAATTCTGGATGCCGAGTTTCCGGGGTCGGGGCAATCTGGACGGGTTTCTGACGATCGTTTCGGGGCGCGAATGTACTGTTTGCCGATTTTGGCATCTTGATCGCAATCCGATTGTTGATTCTGCCGTGACCCTGTGTTTCTCTTGCTTAGCCGACATACCCTTCGGTATCATGGAAAGTAATCTGGCGACTTTTTGCGCCAAAAAATAGAATGTTTGCGTCAAAGTGAGATTACCGCTACGACAAAGCCGGTAACCTTGTCTGTATCGGAGGAACCGATGCTCAAGAAGCCTGAAGCACGTGCCCAGACTGCACCGCGTTTAACCGTCGGTTTTATCCTCGCAAAACGCTTTACGTTGTGCGCCTTTGCCAACTTTGTCGATGTCTTGCGCCTGGCGGCAGACGAAGGTGATCGCAGTCGTCCGATCCTGTGTAAATGGACGGTTCTGTCCGACACGATGGACCCGATCACATCAAGTAGCGGCATCGCGGTTCAGCCCAAGGAACGCTTGGGCGATCCACGGCGCTTCAATTATATCGTGGTTGTTGGCGGGCTGATGGATGACGCCGAAAAGCTGAGCCCCGCCTATCAGAAATTCCTGCACGAAGCGGCCGAAGCCGGGGTGCCACTTGTTGGTGTTTGCACCGGGGTCTTCATGCTGCATGAGGCCGGGCTTCTTGACGGGTATCGTTGCTGTGTCAGTTGGTTCCATCATTCCGAAGTGGTCGAGCAGTTCGAGGGACTTGATCCGGTTACCGAGCAGATTTTTGTCGTCGACCGTGATCGGTTGACTTGTTCGGGCGGGGTCAGTTCGGCGCATCTGGCGGCCTATCTGGTCGACAAGCATGTCGGGCGAGCACAGGCGAACAAAAGCCTGCATATCATGATCATTGATGATGCGCTTCAGGCGGAAAAGCCACAGCCGGGCATTCCATTGGATTTGAAAACGCAGGATCAGATCGTGCAGCGCGCACTTTTGATCATGCAGCAAAATATCGATATGCCGATTTCCGTGCAGGAAATTGCGCGGCGCATGGGCAACAGCAAACGCCAGATCGAACGGCATTTCAGGATGGCGCTGGATACATCGCCCCAGGTGGCGTTCCTTAATATCCGGCTTGATCTGGCCCAGCACCTGATCGAAAAAAGTGACAAGTCTGTTGCACAGATTGCAGTTGATTGCGGCTTTTGTGATTCTTCGCACCTTAGCCGGATGTTCCGCCGTCGTTATGGGTGCACGCCACAGGCTCTGCGCCGGCCGATCCCGGATTCACTGGCCACAAGTGCAATGGTCGAAGACGCACCGCAGCTTGAGGTCGGCGCATAAAAAACGAAAACGCCCTGCTTACTGTGATGGTAAGCAGGGCGTTTGAATTGGTGCGCTTAAGATCGCAGAGATATTACATCTCGACCTCGACATCGGAAAGCGGGGTCGAGCAGCAAATCAGGATCTTGCCCTGATCAATTTCGCGCTGACGGATGCCGCCACCATGGTTCATGTCGACTTCACCGGACACCAGTTTGGACTTGCAGGTACCGCAAATCCCACGCTGACAGGATGACATCGGCATCAGGCCGGCTTCCTTGGCAGCCGACAGAATGGTCATGCCCGGGCTGCATTCAACCACGTGGCCGGTTTTGCTAAAGCTGACGCGGAAGGTTTGCTCGCTGATTTCCGGGGCGACAGAGGCGTGTTCTTCGAACGTGCCCGCGGTTTCAGCGCCGAAATCAAAGCTTTCCTCGTAGTATTTGCCCATGTCGAAGCCTGCTTCTTCGAGCATGTGGCGCACACCTTCCATGAAGCGGGCGGGGCCGCAGCAAAATACCTTGCGGTCCTTGAAGTCGGGCGACATCAGCGACAGCATCGGCAAGCTCAGCCGGCCGGTATAACCGGTCCATTGATGGCTGGCAGACGCGCTGTCGCAGGTCAGTGCCACCTTCAGGGTCGGGTTCTGTGCAGCCAGCAGGGCAAGCTCGTCACGGAAAATCAGATCAGACGGCGTACGTGCCGCATGAACGAAATGAAGGTCGGTCGGTTCGGACAGGTCACAGGCGGTACGTGTCATCGACATCATCGGGGTGATGCCGCTACCAGCCGAAATGAACAACAGCTTTTCTTCGCCCGTGGCGTCTGCGGTGAATTCGCCGCCCGGACCGGAAACGTTGATTTCCTTACCCGGAAGCATGTTGTCATGCAGCCAGTTCGACCCCGGACCACCCGGAACCCGTTTGACCGTAATTTCAAGACGGTATGGACGCGCTGCCGAAGCCGAGATCGTGTAACAACGGGTAATCATGCCATCGACCGGCAGTTCGAACGTCATGAACTGACCGGGGTAGAAACGAAACGCGCGCGGTTCACGTGCGGAAAAGACAAAGGTCTTAACGTCGTGCGTTTCCTGACGCACCTGACGGCAAACAAGGACGTCGTCGTTTTCCGGGTCCCAAAGCGGGACCCGGGTAACTTCGGTCAGAATTTCCTCGACCGGGGCTTGATCGCCCTTGTTGCTGTCGGTGGTATTCTTGTCGGTCATTCTGCGGCAATCCCGGCTTTGGTCGTTGCGAAGTGATCTTCCAGACGCTTGATATACCAGTCACAGAATGCTTCGACATGCGGTTCGGTAAACTTGGAATAGGGGCCCGGTTCGTATGCAGGCTGTTCGCTGCCAATCTGGGCAAGGCGCACAAGATCTGCATCCTGCTGGTTGGTCATGTTCCACACATGGGTGAGGTTATCAAGCGTGTAATCCTCGTTCTCATGCGCGTCCTTGTGAACCAGCCAAGTGGTCCGGACCAGCGTTTTGTTCGGTGCCAGCGGCAGGACAGAGAAGGTCACGACATGGTCAGCCATGAAGTGGTGCCAGGAGTTCGGGTGGGTCCAGAAGCTGAGCCCGCCAAGTTTGGCATCGGTGAAATTGCCAAGCAGTTTCTTGGATGCCGATTTTGTATCAAGGGTGTGTGATTCCCCTTCACGCATCAGCGGCAGGCGCATGGTGCGGAAACCGGTCACGCTCGACAATTGATCCTGTTCGGCAGACGGCAGACCGCAGGCCTCCCAGCGGGCATGGTCATTGGCGATGGTCTGGGTGTATTTCGCAACGTCTTCGGAGCGGCGCTGATCAAGTTCATCAGGCGAGAAACCGAAACCGAATTCTGACAGCGGCACGGTCAACTGCGGGTGGTTGCCTTCGCAGTGATAGCACTCGCGGTTGTTTTCCATGGTCAGCTTCCAGTTTCCTTCCTCGATCAGTTCGGAAACGTGGGCGACTTTGCAATTGGCAAGGTCATGCGGTGCAAGATACGGTTCCATGACCTTGGCCATTTCTTCGATATCGGCCGGCGCATCCTTGGCCAGGCAGATAAAGATCAGGCCCGCAATGGAACGCACATGAACCGATTTGAGACCATGGCAGGATTTGTCAAAGCCCGATCCCATGTGTTCAGCAAGGATAAGGTCGCCATCCTCGTTGTAGGTCCAACCATGATAACGGCAGACGATATTGCCAATCGTCGTCTGGCGTTCGTCGATCAGTTTGGCGCCGCGGTGACGGCAAACGTTATGGAAGGCACGAATGCCCATATCGTCGCCACGCAGGATCAGGATCGACGCCCCGCCAATCTCAACCGTGATGCAATCGCCCGGCTCCGGCAGTTCCGGCTCTACGCCAACAAAGATCCAGTGCTGGCCAAAGATTACTTCCATATCCAGATCCAGAATGTCCTGATCGCTGTAGAACGGCGCTTCAAGGCTTTTGAATGTCTGGCGGCGGGCGACGAGTTTTTGAATGTCAGAAGAATGCATGGTCGGATACCTCGGCTTCTCTCAATGGTATCTGGATGGAATCCTGTGCATGGCTAGCCGTTTGCATCAGGGCGTAAGCATATCACCGATCACATTCGTCGGTGTACAGACAATTGAAACCGGTTGTTTCCGGCCTCGGGCTTATTTCCTGGACGTCTTCAGTGGCTATCTGCGCGCGAGAAAGTTGGTATAGCCGAGGTAACTGACAGTTTTGCGTCCGCACAAAATGTGATGGTGCCGAACGCAGGAAACCGTTTGCCGTAACACCATGGTGGTTGGCACGATTGGTATTCGCACCCAAAAGCGAATACGAACATGGTTTCACGTACAATGTACGTGCCGGTTTGCGGGCCGTCAGTTGCACCCAAAGTCTCCCTCTACTCCGCCGGCAGGTAACCTGCTCTTTGGCACGCTCACGGTAAAGAGTGAGCGATCAGAAAATCTATTTCTAAATGAGGTCGCTAAGGGAGAAAGCATAAGTCAATTGGGCAGTAGTTTTGCGACGCAGTTATCATTGTCGGGCACACGATACCGGCTAGGTGGCCTTTGTCTGGAGAAATTTCAATGTGCAACAGCAGTTTTCCTCGCTTTTTTTGACGTCAATCGGCCGCAATGGCATCATCATGACAACAGACCGTGAAAATTGGGGATTCGGGTGATGAAAGTCGGCATTGTCGGGGCCGGAATGGTCGGAAGTTCGGCGGGCTATGCGCTTGCCGTCATGGGACTCGCAAGTTCGGTGGTTCTGGTCGATCAGAACCACGATCTGGCCGTCGCCCAAGCCGAAGACATTGCGCACGCAGTGCCCTTTCTATCCTCAACAATTGTCGAGGCGGCGGACTATGTCGGTCTTGCCGGGGCATCGGTGATCATCCTTGCCGCCGGGGTCAGTCAGAAACCCGGCGAAAGCAGGCTGGCTTTGCTGGAAAGAAACGCTGCCGTTTTCAAGGATGTGGTCGGCAATGTTCTTGCGGTGGCGCCTGACGCAATTCTCCTGATTGCGTCGAACCCGGTCGATATCATGACCCAGATCACCCAACGGATATCCGGGCTGCCTGCCAACCGTGTGATCGGTTCGGGGACGATCCTTGATACTGCCCGTTTCCGCAGTCTTTTGGGGCGTCATCTGGGTATTTCGCCGCAATCGGTTCATGCCTATGTCCTTGGCGAACATGGCGACAGCGAAGTTCTGGCTTGGTCGAACGCCAAGGTGGGATCGCTTTCACTGGCCGATATTGCCGCCCAGGTCGGATCCCCGATTACAGAGCATGTGCGTGCCACCATTGATGATGGTGTGCGCAACGCGGCCTATAAAATCATCAAGGGCAAAGGGGCGACCTATTACGGGATCGGGGCCGGGTTGGCGCGGATCATCAAGGCGATTGCTCAGGATCAGCATGACGTTCTGACCGTATCGTGCGTGACCCCCGAAATCGTCGGGGTCAAGGATGTTGCCCTGTCCATTCCCCGTGTGGTCGGGGCGCAGGGGATTGAGACCGATCTCATGCCCGACCTTGTCAGTACAGAGCGTGACGGCCTTGAAAAAAGTGCGCGGCTTTTGAAGAACAGTATTGAGTCAATCCGGCTGTGACTTGATCTGTTATGTGCCAATGGCCGTGGCAGGTCGACGTTTGCTGCGCATGGCACGCAAGGTGGTGCCAAAAGCCTGCACGTATGCCCGGCTAAGTGCTGCGTGGCTTTTGAACCCGGTTTGAAGGGCGATGTCGGCAAGCTTCATGTCGGTGGATCGTGCCAGATCACGGGCCCGGCCAAGACGCAGCATTTGATAATATTTACCCGGTGCCATCTGCAAATTGTCCTGAAAGGCGCGATCCAAACTGCGCAGCGAACACCCGGCGTGGGTCGCAATGGATTTCAGTGCAACCGGCGTTTCGATATGGGCGATCATTTCGGCAACCGCACGCCGGACATGATCCGCGCCCGGACCGTGCAACCGGTCTGCGCCGCGTCCGGATATATTGGGGTCGCCGTGCCGCTGATGGCGGGCGTCATAGACAAACAGATTGCTGACATCAAAGGCAACCGCAGGCCCATATTGCCGTGCAAGGATGTGCAACATCATCTCCATGACGGTTGCGGCCCCCCCGGATGTGATCATTTTACCGTCTTCGACAAAGCGATCAGTCAATACGGTGACATCGGGGAACTGTTCACGGAACTGATCAAGTTCCTGCCAGTGAATGGTTGCCGATTTGCCCGCCAACATATTGCACGACGCCAGCAACCAGGCGGCAGTATCCACACCAATCACCGTGCGTGCATGTTGCGCAGCATTTTGCAGGCGTGCCCGGGTGCGTGACGATAAATGATGGCGCATGTCATACCCCGAAATCACCACAAGATAATCGATATGTGTCGGGTCAGGGATGGCATTGAGGGCCGCCTTGGGTGTGATGACAAGATCACTGGAACTTGTCGCCGGTGATCCGTCGATCGTGCAGATGTCCCAGCTGATCTCCGGCCCGTTTGGCAGACCTGCGGCCGCGCGCAACGGTTCCAGCGCACTGGCCAGAACCAGATTGGAAAAGCCATCAAACAGGACAAAGACAAATCGGTGATGCGTGCTTGGCATAATCAGAAAAGTAAATGACGGAATATGTAAAATCAATATCAGCAATCCGGATATCCTGATGGCAGAGAATGATTGCAAAAACAGTGAGGCCATCATGCCGCTTTCGATGAACAAGGAAGTCTTCATTACCGCCGCCGTGACCGGATCGGGTGGCACGCAGGACAAATCCCCACACGTGCCAAGATCCCCCGAACAGATCGCCAATAGTGCAATTGACGCGGCCAAGGCCGGGGCGGCCGTGGTGCATTGCCATGTGCGTGATCCCGAAACCGGGGCCCCGTCTCGTGATTTGAAATATTACCGTGAATTGACCGAACGGGTGCGGGCAGCCGATGTTGATGTTGTTCTGAACCTGACCGCTGGCATGGGTGGCGATATCGTCTTTGGCTCGACCGAGGCACCGCTTCCGGTCAATGAAGCTGCAACCGACATGATTGGCGCGTCCGAGCGCATGGCGCATATCGCCGATTGCTTGCCCGAGATTTGCACCCTTGATTGTGGCACCATGAATTTCGCCGAGGCCGACTATGTCATGACCAACACGCCGGGCATGTTGCGCGCCATGGGACAGATGATGACCGACCTTGGCGTCAAGCCCGAGATCGAGGCATTTGATACCGGCCATCTGTGGTTTGCCAAACAACTGGTGTCCGAAGGCATTCTTGAAAGCCCGGCCCTGGTGCAGCTTTGCATGGGCATTCCGTGGGGTGCGCCAAATGATCTTAATACCTTTATGGCGATGGTGAATAACGTGCCGTCCGATTGGAATTGGTCGGCCTTTTCCATCGGGCGCGATCAGATGCCCTATGTTGCCGCATCGGTTTTGGCTGGGGGCAATGTTCGGGTAGGTCTTGAAGACAATATCTATCTGTCCAAAGGCGTGCTTGCCACCAACGCCCAGCTGGTTGAGCGCGCGGTTGGTATTATCGAAGGCGTGGGGGCCACCGTGATTGGCCCGGATGCGGTTCGCAAGAAGCTTGGTCTGACCAAGCGGGAGCCACGCTAATGTCCACGATCTCAAACAAAAAGGCAGCCATCATTGGCGGTGGTGTCATCGGTGGCGGCTGGGCCGCGCGGTTTTTGCTGAATGGCTGGGATGTGGCGGTTTTCGATCCGGATCCGCAGGCAGAACGCAAGATCAACGAAGTCCTGGCAAATGCACGCCGAAGCTTGCCTGCACTTTATGACCGCTCCCTGCCAGAAGAAGGCACACTGACCTTCCATGACGATATGGCAAAGGCCGTGTCTGATGCGCAGTGGATTCAGGAAAGTGTTCCCGAACAACTTGCGCTTAAGCACAAGATCCTTGCACAAATTCAAGCCCATGCCCCTTCGGATTGCCTGATCGGGTCTTCGACATCAGGCTTCAAGCCAAGCGAGTTGCAGCAAGGATCAATCAAACCGGAACAGATCGTCGTCGCCCATCCATTCAACCCGGTTTACTTGCTGCCCTTGATCGAAGTGGTGCCGTCTGCCGCGACCGACGCTGCGACGCTTGAAGCCGGCTGTGACGTGTTGCGGTCTGTCGGGCTTAAGCCACTTGTGGTGCGTAAGGAAATTGATGCGCATATTGCCGACCGTTTGCTTGAGGCGGTTTGGCGCGAAGGGCTGTGGCTTGTTCATGACGAGGTCGCGACGACCGAGGAAATTGATGACGCCATCCGGTATGGCTTTGGTCTGCGCTGGGCGCAGATGGGGTTGTTTGAGACCTATCGCATTGCGGGCGGTGAAGCCGGGATGGAACATTTCATCGGGCAGTTCGGACCGGCCCTTAAATGGCCATGGACGAAGCTTATGGATGTGCCGGAACTGACCCCGGAATTGACGGCCCGTATTGCGCAGCAATCCGATGATCAGTCCGGTCATATGAGCATCCGTGACCTTGAACGCCTGCGCGATGACAACCTTGTTGGCATGATGCGCGCGCTCAAGAAATCGGGCAGTGGTGCCGGCGGCACAATCAACGATCACGAAGCGTCGCTTCCCGAACCAATGCCGATCAACGATCTTCCGGTAACCGGTGATCGGCAGATCCCGCAAAGCTGGACCGATTATAACGGGCACATGAACGAAGCCCATTATGTTGAGGTCAGTTCACAGGCAAGCGACCGTTTCATGGAAATGGTCGGGGCGGATGCAAATTATATTGCCAATGGGGGCAGCTATTTCACGGTTGAAACCCATGTCTGCTATTTGCAGGAAATCAGTGCAGGCGACCATATCCGTGTGACCACCCAACTGATCAAGGGCGAAGGCAAGAAGCTTCATTTGTTCCATCGCCTGATCAATGATGAGGGTGCGGTTGCGGCAACGATTGAGACCATGTTGCTACATGTGGACCTTAAAACCCGTCGCACATCCGAGCCTGGTGGCGTGGTGGCAACCAATTTGGCCGAAATGGCAAAACGTCATGCAAGCTTGCCCAAGCCAGATCAGCTTGGCCGTGCAATCGGTTAGTCTAAACGTACGACCCGTTTTACGTGGAACCAGTTCACAATAACGTTGTGATGTGCCCCTGCAGTCTTTAACTGCGGGGGTATCCGCGTTAGGTTGATCTATCACGTCTTTGACCAAGGATCCGTTGATGGCCAATTCCGATCAGGTTTCCCCCGAAGTGACCTATGACCCGATGCCAGAGGAAGAAGGCATTCGTGCCTTTATCGCTAAATGCGACGGGTTCTATCCGCCCGACGCGGTGGCGGCCTCAATCGAGCAGCAACGCAGCTGGTACGATGCACTTTGTGCCGAATTTGCCTTTCCGCATCCGGACGGCATGCAGGTCGAAGATGACGTGATTGCCGATGTACCGGTGCGCCATTACCGCCCGGCCGATTGCACATCAAACCACAAGATCGTCTATATGCATGGCGGGGGCTTTGTGGTTGGTTCGCGCGACAGCCATGATGCGATTTGTGCCGAAATATCCGAGGCGGCAAAAGCCGAACTGATCGCAATTGATTACCGTCTTGCGCCCGAGCATATCTGGCCCGCCCAGCACGAAGACTGCCATCGGGTGACCCAAAGCATCCTGGCATCGGGCAAGAAGATTGTGCTGGTGGGTGACAGTGCGGGTGGCATGCTGGCCGCGGGGATCGCGGTTCGGGCCCGCGAAGAGGGCTTTGGTAACCGCGTCTTGGGGCAGGCATTGATCTATCCGGCCCTTGGGGGTGATTTGAACTGGCCAAGCTATGGGCAGATGGCCAATGCGCCGGGGCTGAGTACCGATGATGTGATTTACTATCGTGATGTGCTGAAGGCGCCGATGGATGACCCGTTTGCCCATGCGCTGTCGGTTGATGACCTGCGGGGCTTGCCACCAACCTTTATCACGGCGGCCTATTTTGATCCGCTGCGCGATGACGGGCGCGAATATACCGCCCGTCTTGCCCGTGCGGGCATTTCCGTTCAATACCGTGAAGAACCCCAAATGATCCATGGCTGGCTGCGTGCCCGGCATATGAGCCCGGGGGCGAAAACCGCGTTCGGGCATCTGTGCGATGCCATAGCTGCTATGGTTGAGTAGGAATAGCAAAAAGGGCCGGAAACCCGGCCCTTTTTTCGTGCAGATGGTTACATGAAGTTTCGGGGAATGGTCTTTTCCCAAGTCTTTTCAAAGACCTGTTCACTGCCCTCATAGCCGATCACCCAGGCGGACACATACCAATTGTCGCGGTCACATGTCAGTTCCGCGTGGCAATCGGTGCGCACTGACCAGTCATCACGTTCAAGATCACAGGTCCAGGCGGCTTCACCCTTAACCGAAGTCGGATCAAGCGGGTTGATCGTCCAGGTTTCGCTGCGCACTTCGCGGGTCGACAGGCGTGAGTCAGGGTGCTCAAAAAGACCGGTATCTTCATAGATGCGATAGCGGGTTTCATTTTGCGTCAGATTGCGTTGAACACTCCGTTCCGTCCGGCCCGGTTTGTGTTCGATATATTTCGGCAGCGGATCGGGATTATCCGGTTCTTTGACCTCAATCTTCTCGTGCGCGCCGAGCAACGGCAGATCAAACGCAATTGAAGATGGTGATACAGTTAGGCCCGCGTCAAATGGTGCTGGCAGGATCATCGGCCAATAGGATGTCGACAGTGCAAGCCGCATGCGATGACCCTGCTTGAAGCGATAGCCGCAGGCATCAAGCACCAGCGTGATGGTGACCTTCTGGCCGCGCGGCATCGGTTTGGGATCGTTATAATTGGCTTCAAGATCACGATGGGCAAGGTTCAGAACCCCGAACGATACGCGGGTTGCCGTACCATCAGGATGCACATCGACCAGACGTGCGCACAGGTTCGACCAATCCGCATCGCATTCCAGATCAACGCGCAAAACCGGACGGCCCAGAAGGTCGATCTCGGCCTCAAGCGGTGCGGTTTCAAATACCAGTGATCCGGCGTCATCCGGACGCTGATCAATGGCCATTTCTGCATCTGGTTTCAGCGTGAAATATTCGCCCGATGCGGTTCCGGTATCGAGTGGTGATTTCAAATAGATGTCGGCAGCAGGGGCACTTTCGTCACCTGCCTCGAAGGCGAGCCTGCCGTCATTGACATAGAAGGTCTTGGTTTCGGGCTGCGTCCATTTGTCTTTGGCAATCCAGAAGCCCGGATCAAAATCGCGGCGCGTGGCCGGTTTCGGGCCATCAAGGATATAGGCGCGCATCTGCGGCAGTTCGTCGATGCCGTTATCATCACCCCGCAGCCATTTGTTCCACCATTTGATGGCTTCGCCTGTGAAGTCCGCACGCGGCTTTGGCCAGGCGAAATGCGGATATTTGTGCACCCAAGGGCCGATCAGGGCTTTGGAACGATCGGGCATGCCTTCAATCGCGCGCATTGGCGTGTTGCGATAGCCATCGGCCCAACCGGCCAGAACCATCGACGGGATTTTGACGGCATCGAAATCCTCGCAGATCGAGGCATGTTTCCAGAAATCATCGCGGGTCTGGTGTTGAAGCCACTCTTCCAAAAAGAACGGTTCTTCCTTCAGGCGGTGCAGCCACATTGCCCGCCAGTCATCACCAACCAATGCCGGGTCAGGTGAGCGCGACTGATAGGCCAGCATTGTGCCCGCCCATGACAGTTGTGCCGAGAGATGACAGCCATTTTTATAGTGAATGTCGTCGTTATAGCGGTCCACCGTTGATGCGATGGAAATCACCGCCTTGAGCGCAGGCGGGTTCAGGGCAGCAACTTGCAGGCAGTTAAATCCGCCCCAGGAAATCCCCATCATGCCAACCGATCCGTTGCACCACGGCTGATCGGCGATCCATGCGATCAACTCGCAGGCATTGGCCAGTTCAAGTTCGGTATATTCACCGTCAATCACACCATCTGATTCACCTGATCCGCGAATATCAATCCGCACGCCGGCAATGCCGGCCTTGGCAAATTCGGGATAGGTCGACTCATCGCGCGCACAGGTGCCATCACCCTTGCGATAGGGCAGAAACTCAAACACCGCAGGAACCGGATCGTTTTCGGCATTTTCGGGCATCCACATGCGGGCGGCCAATCGGGTGCCGTCTGCGATGGTGATAAAGGTGTTTTCAATAACGGTGAAATTTCGGTCGGACATATTGGGGCGTGGTCCTTTGGAGTGGTTGTGTGGGACTTATTCAAAAGGCGGCCCATGATCCGGGCCGCCTTTTTTTGTTTTTGCACGGTTTTTAGTGACCGGCACTTTCCATTTTACGCGTGGCCAGAACTTTTTCCAGCCAGCCCAGTTCCATTTCCGGCACCGATTTCAAAAGAAGGTCGGTGTAATCGTCAAATGGCGGGTTCAGGACTTCGGACCGCGGGCCGAAATCGACCAGCTTGCCCTGAAGCATCACCGCAACAGAGTCGGCAATTGCACGCACAATTGCGATGTCATGGGTGATGAACAGATAGGACACCTGACGTTCTTTCTGCAGACGCAGCAAAAGATCAAGGATGCCTTCGGCCACCAGCGGATCAAGGGCCGAGGTCGGCTCGTCACACAGGATCAGTTCCGGCTGTGCGGCCAGGGCACGCGCGATCGCCACACGTTGTTTCTGCCCGCCGGAAAGTTCGGCCGGATAGCGGTCATAGAAAGCTTCACCCATCTCGATTTCATCAAGAAGTTTGATGACTTCCTTTTTGCGTTCCGCACCACGCTTGCCGAAATAGAACTGCAACGGACGACCGATGATCTGCCCGACGGTCTGGCGCGGGTTCATCGCGGTATCCGCCATTTGATAGATCAACTGGATACGTCGCAAATGATCGCGTGACCGGTCCTTTTGGGCGTTGGACAGTTCCTCGTCACCGAATGTGACACTGCCCTTGAAGGGCGGCAGCAACCCGGTGATGACGCGGGCCAGTGTCGATTTACCCGAACCGGATTCGCCCACCACAGCCAGTGTCTGACCACGCGGCACATGCAGCGATACGTCATGAAGAACCTGCACCCCGTTGCCATAGGCCGCCGAAATGTTTTCAACTTTCAGCAACGCATCGGACTGATCGCGCGCTTCGGTCTGTTTGGTCTGGCGCACATTGACCAGCGCCTTGGTATATTCCTGACGCGGGTTTTCAATGATTTGCTGAACCGGGCCGTATTCGACGGTTTCACCATTGCGCAGCACCATGATGTCATCCGAAATCTGGGCAACAACGGCCAGATCATGGGTGATGTAAAGGGCGGCTGTGCCGGTCATTTCAATCGCGTTCTTGATCGCGGCCAGAACGTCAATCTGGGTGGTCACGTCAAGGGCGGTGGTCGGTTCGTCAAAGACAATCAGTTCCGGTTTGGAACACAGTGCCATGGCGGTCATTGCACGTTGCAACTGCCCGCCCGATACCTGATGCGGGAACCGGTTGCCGAAATTTTTGGGGTCGGGCAGACCCAGAATTTCAAACAGGTAGTCGGCGCGTTTGCGGGCCTCATCGCGGCTCATCAGGCCATGTTCGACCGTGGCTTCAATCACCTGATCGCCCAGCTTGTGCGCCGGGTTGAAAGATGCCGCAGCCGATTGGGCAACGTAACAGACACGTGCCCCACGGATCTTGCGGATCCCCTTTTTATCCAGCGGCAGGATGTCCTGGCCATCAAGCAGGACTTCACCGCCCGTGATGCGCACACCGCCCCGGCCATAGGCCAGTGCCGCAAGGCCGATGGTGGATTTACCCGCACCGGATTCCCCGATCAGGCCAAGTACCTTGCCCTTTTGCAGATCAAAAGAAACACCATGGACAATTTCGATATCCATCGGGGCTTCGCCCGGCGGGAAGATGGTCGCGCCAATGCGCAGATCGCGTACCGATAATAGATCAGACATCGCCGCGGCCTCCTTTCAGGCTGGAAGTACGTTTCAGCAACCAGTCGACAACCATGTTGACACAGACAGCAAGGGCCGCAATCGCGCCACCCGGAATAAGGGCGGCCTGAATGCCAAAGATGATGCCATCCTTGTTGTCCTTGACCATGCCACCCCAGTCGGCGGCGGGCGGTTGAATGCCAAGACCCAGGAAGGAAAGTGTCGACAGGAACAGGATCGAAAACGCGAAACGCAGCCCGAATTCCGCCAGAAGCGGCGAAAGTGTATTAGGCAGAATTTCACGGAAGATGATCCACATCCGGCCTTCACCCCGCAGTTTGGCGGCCTCGACAAATTCCATCACCGCGACATCAAGGGCCACCGCACGGCCCAAACGATAGACACGCGTTGAGTCGAGAATGGCCATCACGGCAATCAGGATGAAGATGTTTTGCGGCAGGACCGCCAGCACCACGAGCGCGAAGATCAGGGTCGGGATCGACATCATCAAATCGTTCAGACGCGACAATCCCTGATCAATCGGGCCACCGGAAACAGCGGCCGTGAAGCTCAGGAAAATGCCGATGGAAAACGACAGGATCGATGCCGCAAGCGACACAAACAGGGTTGTCTGCGCACCGTAAATCAGCCGTGACAGAAGATCACGGCCAAGGTTATCGGTACCCAAAAGATAAAGGTCACTGGCCGGTTCCCAAACACCCGCAACAATTTCGCGTTCCCCATAGGGCGCGATGAGCGGGGCAAAGACGGCACAGCCAAAAGCAAACAGAATGCCCAGAATTCCGATCCAGGCGGTCAGCGGGATTTCACGTAATCTCATCGCGGATGCCTCAGTCTCGGATTGGCAACAATGGCGACGATATCGGCCACCATATTGAGCAGGATATACACCGCCGCAAAGATAAGCCCGCAGGCCTGCACGACGGGCATGTCACGTACCGTAACGGCATCAACCATATACTGGCCCATACCGGGATAGACGAAGACAACCTCGACCACGACAACACCAACCACCAGATAGGCAAGGTTCAGCGCCACGACGTTGACAATCGGGGCGATCGCGTTCGGCGCCGCGTGTTTGACGATCGCCTTGAAGGCGCCAAGGCCTTTAAGCTCGGCCGTTTCCATGTAGGCCGATGACATCACACTGATAATGGCTGCACGGGTCATGCGCATCATATGTGCGAGTACCACCATCACCAGGGTTGCCGTCGGCAGGGCAATGGCGGCCAGTCGTTCTGACCAGCTCATATTGTCATAGACCGTGGACGGGAAGGTCGCGACCCCCATCTGAACGGCAAAGAACACAATCAGGATATAGCCGATGAAGAATTCCGGCAGCGAGATCGCGGCAAGCGACAGAACGTTGATCACGCGATCAGGAATGCGGTTGCGATAGTGAACTGCCACCATGCCAAGCCCGACCGCAAGCGGAACCGAAATCGCCGCCGCGAAGAACGCAAGAAACAGCGAGTTGCCAAGGCGCTTGGTGATTTGTTCGGTCACCGGCGCACCACTGGCCCAGCTGTTGCCAAAGTCACCTTGAACTACGCCGCCAAGCCATTCGAAATAGCGCGTGGTAATCGGGCGATCCAGGCCAAGGTCGGCGCGGATATTGGCAATCGCCTGCGGTGTTGCAGACTGACCAAGATAGGTTTCGGCAAAATCGCCCGGAAGGGCTTCGACTCCGGCAAAAATCAGAATTGATACAGCCCAGAGCAACAACAAACTCAAACCCAGACGTTCGGCAATCAGTACCGATAACGGATGGGTTTCTTTCAGTCTGTGTCGCGTGGCTCGCACGCCGGCCAAGGGATTGGCCATGAACACATACTCCCCCTTAATGGCCTGAACGGAAATTCAAGACGGGTGGGACGGCAAAGAATAATTTGCCTCCATCTGGAAATTTCGATCAGACCATGTGTCAAACAAACAGGCGAACAACAAGACGGGGACCACGGTCAAACCAACCGTGATCCCGCAAGTCTTCAATCATCAGGATGCGATGCACCCCGGCTGATTAGCTGTTGATCCACAGACGTGTCGCAACATAACCGTTCGACATGTCGTTCCCGATGTCATCGACAAAGCCGGAGACGTTGGTCGTGGTTGCGTTCACGAAGTCATTGAACATCGGCAGGATAAGACCACCGGTGTCACGGACCATCAGTGCCATGTCGTGATACATTTCCTTACGCTTGGCCTGATCAAGTTCAGCACGCGCTTCGAGAAGGATCTTGTCGAACTCGGTGTTGAAGAAGCGGGTGTCGTTCCAGTCAGCACTCGACAGGTAGGCCGTCGAATACATCTGGTCCTGGGTCGGACGACCACCCCAGTATGAGGTCGAGAACGGCTGAACGTTCCAGACGTTTGACCAGTAACCGTCACCCGGCTCACGTTTGATTTCGATATCGATCCCGGCCTTTTTCGCGGTTTCCTGATAGAGAACCGCCGCGTCGACAGCGCCCGGGAAGGCGACGTCAGACGTGCGCAGAAGAACCGAACCGTCATGGCCGGACTTCTTGAAGTGGAAGGCTGCCTTGTCCGGATCATAGGAACGCTGTTCGATGCCTTCCGGGAACAGGGCATAGGTTTCGTTGATCGGGAAGTCGTTGCCGACCTTGCCGTAACCGCCAAGGATCTTTTCGACCATGGTTTCGCGGTCCATCGCGTATTTCAGCGCCAGACGCAGGTCGTTATTATCGAACGGTGCGGTGTTGCAATGCATGATGAAGACATAGTGGCCACGGCCCGAAGTGGTCTGGATTTCAACATTCGGTGCACGTTTCAGAAGGCCAACGGTCTTCGGATCGACGCGGTTGATGAAGTGAACCTGACCCGATGACAGGGCTGCCATACGTGCGGTGGCATCGTTCATCACGATCATTTCGACGGAATCAACAAAGCCACGATCGGTGCGCCAGTCATTTTCGTTTTTCACAAACGTTGCGCGCACACCGGCTTCGAAGTTGTCGATCTTGAACGGACCGGTACCGATACCGGCATTCGGGTTGTCGTAACCGCCACCCGGCTGGATCACGAGGTGATAGTCGCTCAGCAGAAGCGGAAGATCAGCGTTGCCTTCCGAAAGCGTCAGAACAAGATCGCCACCTTTGTTTTCGATGCCTTTGATCGAGCCCAGAACACCCAGTGCGCCGGACTCGGACTTTTCGTCGGTGTGGCGGTTCAGGGTTTTGACAACATCGTCGATGGTCAGTTCGGAACCGTCATGGAACTCGACACCCTTGCGGATTTTGAATGTCCAGACAGATGCGTCGGCATTCGGTTCCCAGGATTCTGCAAGCGACGGGACGGCAAGGCCGCTGGTCGGGTGCGATTCAACCAGGGTGTCGCCCCAGTTACGGTTCATGGCAAAGGTGAATTGCGAAGAGGATTTTGCCGGATCAATAACGTCGGTCGAAGCCCCGCCCTGAAGGCCAAGTTTCAGATGCCCGCCGCGCTTTGGTTCCTGTGCCATGGCAGCCTTGCCATAGAGGCTTGTGGCAGCGGCAAGGGTCAGGCCGGCGGCCATTGAACGGCCGATGAATTCACGACGGTTCATTTCAGATGCTGTGACGCGTGACGCGAAATACTTGATAGGGTCAGTCATCCCTGTTCCTTCTCTGATGCTTTTGATTTTGCTGAATTATTTAAATGGTGTGGCAGATCCTACCCGCGATTTGGTTGTGCTTGGTTGTGCAGGTTGGGGTGTCGTTCAGACACAAACGGGCATGCAGCATGAAGATGTGCTGTTGCGCCATGGCACCGTTATTGCGCAGTTGATCAACTCCCCCGTTGGCCACAATAATTTTCCCTTTCGGGTATGTGCACGGCCATGGATGCCTGTCTTTCACAAGACGGATCCAGCAAATATGTCCATTCAGAACTTATGGTGTTCTGATCTGGAGGCACATGTTGTGTGGGACAGACAGTGCACAAATCGCGCACATCGTGACACGAGTTTGGGGGCTTCATCAAGCCAAGTGCGCATGGCCGTGCGATTTTTCGGCATCCGGGGATAGAGTTTCACCATTCGAAACTCTCTGAAAAATAGAATAGAAATCCGATGGATTTTGCCAAGAAACGCCTTGCCAATTAAGGGGTTTACGGGTGGAAAAGCTGATGGGTTGGATAGGCCGATTTAGAGCGAGAAAAATTTTTTAAAATTTTCAAGTTCGAACATCGAAAATTCGCTTAAAGGCACCGGATGTTCTGTTTGGAAACCTGAAAAATAATCATTTGGCGATTCGACTTTAGGCGCAGTTTCCCAATGTGGTCAGGTCAATTTTCGGCAACGAGTACTGTCAAACGGTGTGACGGAATTTTACGGTAAATATTGCAGCATTGCTTGTGCGCACTTTCGAAAGCCCGTTTTTGATTTTGCGGACCGTCAATGTTAGGTTCTTTTCGCTGCCCTGATATTTCGTGAAACCACGGGCTTCAGGGGTGGTGCACATAACGGAGGAATGAATGTATCAGAAGATGCTCGTGCCTGTCGATTTGGCCCACGTTGAAAAATTGGATAAAGCAATTAAAACGGCGGTCGATCTAGCCAAGCATTACAAGGCCGAGATAAGCCTTCTAGGTGTCGGTACCAATACGCCGTCATCGGTGGCACATACGCCAAAGGAATTTGAACAGAAACTTCAGGCTTTCGCCGAGGATCTGGCGTCCAAGCATGGTGTAAGCACCAAGGCGGTCGCGCATATTTCGCATGATCCGGCAGTGGATCTCAGCAAGGAACTTGTCGCCAAGGCCGACGAGCTTGGTGCCGACGTCATCGTCATGGCATCGCACGTGCCCGGTATTGCCGACCACATTTTTGCGTCTCATGGCGGATATGTCGCGTCACACTCGGATCTTTCTGTATTCCTCGTGCGTTAGGGGATACGGACGAACCTTTACGGCTAGGGGTAGCTGTATATTCATTTAACCTAGGGAGTTTCAAATGGGGTCTGAAGCTGACACGGGCATTGAAAGCCCGGACGGTGCAGCGAACCCGATTGATACAGAATATGAAATCGGGCAAGACAATATCCAAGCAGAGATCGGGCCATTTGGACTGGATGTCCATAACCCGGTCTTTCTGATTTCGGGTCTTGCGATTGTTGCATTCGTCTTTCTCACCCTGGCCTTTCAGGAAAGTGTCGGGCCGATGTTTAACGACCTGCGTGGTTGGCTGACATCGTCGCTTGACTGGTTCTTCCTGTCTGCTGCCAACGTATTTGTCGTGTTGTGTCTGTTTCTGATTGTCTCGCCGCTCGGCCGTGTGCGCCTTGGCGGTGCGGATGCAACACCGGATTATTCCTATGCTGGCTGGTTTGCCATGCTGTTTGCTGCCGGCATGGGCATCGGTCTTATGTTCTATGGTGTGTCAGAACCGATTTCGCACTTCACATCCTCGATGGGTGGAATTGCTGTCGGTGAAGATGGTCTTCGTACCGACTGGGCGCCGCTTGGTGCGGCCGCCGGTGATGCAGATGCTGCATTTGATCTTGGCATGGCTGCAACCATCTTCCACTGGGGTCTTCATCCATGGGCGATCTATGCCACTGTCGCACTGGCACTGGCGCTGTTTTCCTTTAACAAGGGCCTGCCGCTGACCATTCGTTCGATCTTCTATCCAATCTTTGGCGAACGTGTTTGGGGCTGGACCGGTCACCTGATTGATATTCTGGCGGTGTTCGCGACCCTGTTTGGTCTTGCAACTTCGCTTGGTTTCGGTGCTGAACAGGCCAATGCCGGGCTTGATTACCTGTTTGGCATTTCGGTTTCCGATACATCGAAGGTTTTCCTGATTGTCGGGATTACCGGTGTTGCACTTATTTCGGTGCTGGCCGGTCTTGATGCCGGGGTGAAGCGTCTGTCGGAAATCAACATGATCCTTGCAGCACTTCTGTTGCTGTTTGTGGTTCTGGTTGGTCCGACGATGGAAATCATTACCGGTTTCTTCTCAAGCTTGCTGTCATATGCGCAATATCTTCCGGCACTTTCAAACCCGGTCGGTCGTGAAGACGCCAACTTCAGCCAAGGCTGGACGTCCTTCTATTGGGCGTGGTGGATTTCCTGGTCACCGTTTGTCGGCATGTTCATTGCGCGTGTTTCGCGTGGCCGTACCGTGCGTGAATTCATCACCTGCGTTCTGATTATTCCGTCGCTGGTGTGTGTTCTGTGGATGACGGCCTTTGGCGGCACCGCCGTGCATATGGTAACCGAAGGCGTTACGGCGATTGCCGAAGCAGGTCTTCCGATCAAACTGTTCACCATGCTTGATCAGCTTCCGCTGCAAGCCATCACGTCCTTCATCGGGATTGTTCTGGTGATCGTGTTCTTCGTGACCTCGTCTGACTCTGGCTCGCTTGTGATTGATACCATCACCGCAGGCGGCAAGGTCGACGCACCGGTCCCGCAGCGCGTCTTCTGGTGCACCTTCGAAGGTCTGGTTGCGATTGCATTGTTGCTGGGCGGTGGTCTTGGATCATTGCAGGCGATGGCGGTTTCGACCGGCTTCCCGTTTGCGATTGTCCTTCTGATGGCCTGCTATTCGATCATCCAGGGGCTGCGAACCGAACCCAAGGCCGTCGGTGCGAATTCCGAGGCGACGGTCAGCAAGGACTAGAATATCGACATATGTGTATCTCGCCGCTTGGCGGTTATGATACCTGGTCAAAGAAAAGGGGCGCCAACTGGTGCCCCTTTTTCATTTCGCGCGAGCATGATGCGTCGGCGGTATGTGGCTGATGCCGATGTGCTTATTGTGCGGCCGGTGTCAGCTCAATCACCATGTTGCCGTCATTGTCCTTGAGAACGAGACGCCCATCAACAACGTCCCAGCTACTGACCAAGACGAATGCGCCGCTAAAGGCATTCTCGATCTGCATGGCGTTGTCGGCGATGCACATCTTTCGTGTCATGGCGAGCTGCGCGACGCCCAGTGACGATCCCGCCTGTTCGTAACTGCCGGAATACTGATTGCAGCCTGCATTGCCCGACACCATGCCATCGCTGGAAAATGTCGCGGTCGCCATGACAGGTGGTGTCGGCGAAAGGGTACTGTTGCCATCAATGACCTGCACCAGTTGCCATTCCTGATCGGTTACACTTGCCCAGTTTGTTGTCATGTTGCCTGTGGATGCGGTGCTGCAGGCCGTAAGTGATGCCAACGCCACCAATGCCAAAGGCAAGCCGATCCTGTGTTTAACCTGACGCATATCTGAATTCCTGTAATGCTTGCGCGGCCCCCGCGCGAACCTGTTATTCGCAAATTCTGGTGATGGTATCATATTTTGAAAGTCGTTGGCGCCAAAGGCGCTTTTGGTCGCAACCAAAACAGCTTTGCGCGTAGGGATGGCTTGTGGCTATGTTACGGATCCTTAAGGCGCATGATGCTTGCGCCCGTTTCCCGGTTCCAAAGCTCCACTTTGAAAATCAAGGTTACCTGACGATGAAGATTTCCGTGAAAGATGCCCACGCACTTGTGTGCGAAACTTTGATGCGTTGCAATGTGCGGGCAGACAATGCGGCCTCGGTCGCAACGGCACTTGTCACGGCCGAGGCATCCGGACAAGGGGGACACGGTTTTCGTCGCGTGCCGGCCTATAGCGCGCAGGCAAAGGTCGGCAAGGTTGATGGCATGATCAGCCCGATCTTTGCAAAGCCGACACCTGGCGTGTTGCGCATTAATGCGCAGCATGGATTTGCCTATCCGGCACTGGATCTGATGATGGATCACTTGCCAGACATGACTCGCACCCAGGGTATTGCGATTGCCGCAATCCACCGATCGCATCATGCAGGGGTGATGGGGCTTACGGTCGAACGTCTGGCGGAAAAGGGATTGGCGGCGATGATGTTTGCCAATGCCCCGGCGGCGATGGCGGCATGGGGTGGCCGACGTCCGATGTTTGGCACAAATCCGATTGCCTTTGGCGTACCGGTCGGGGATGCCGGTGATCCGATCATCATCGACCTTGCGCTTTCAAAGGTTGCGCGCGGCAAGATCATGGCCGCCAAACAAAAGGGTGTCGCCATTCCCGATGACTGGGCGCTTGATGTGGATGGCAATCCGACCACCGATGCCGTGAAAGCCATTGATGGCACGATGATCCCGGCGGGTGGGGTCAAGGGGGCGGCACTTGCCATGATGGTGGAACTTCTTGCGGCTGGTCTTACCGGTGCACAGTTCGGTCACCAGTCTTCATCACTTTTTGATGACAAAGGCGCACCACCTGCCCTTGGACAACTGATCATTGCCATTGATCCCAAGGCAACCGGCGGTGTCGGTGTAATGGATCACCTTGCCTATATTGCCAACGAGATTGCCGCAGAAGAAGGCGTGCGTCTGCCGGGGCGTCGTGGCAAGCAGGCGCGCGCACTTGCCGAAGCGGAGGGCCTTGAGATCGAAGACGACGTCATGGAGACCATCAGTCAAATTAAATAAATTTCGTGATCTTTCCGTCTGTATCGGTGTCAAAATCGTTAATTCTGAATGTTTGACTGTTCTGTAGTTTTAAAATTGGACATTAATCAGACAAATAACTTCTGAAAATTTTAAAAATGTTACAGAAATAATGTCGGAATTACCGGTGAGTACTTCGACGAATTCTTGATGTATAGACAAGTTTAATTGTTGTCGGGGCGATATGCTCTGCGTAATCATCGAACTGTAACATCAGTGTCACCGTAGAGTCGCGGTTTGTGCGTAGCTTCTTCATCCAGCGAAACACATTCAGGCGACTCTTTTGATGCTGGTTGTAGATATCTCTGGACTGAACAAAAGCTTTACCCGTGACAAGCGTGCGCTCAGCGGCGTCAAACTGCAGGTGCGGGAAGGCGAGATGGTGGCGCTGATTGGCGCATCGGGTTCGGGTAAATCCACACTGATCCGTCATATTGCCGGTTTGCTGCGCGGTGATCGCGATGGCGGCAAGATCGTGGTGTTTGGCGAAACCATTCAGGAAAATGGCAAGATTTCACGCGGTGCTCGCAAGGTGCGCTCAGAGATTGGTGTTGTCTTCCAGCAGTTCAATCTGGTCAGCCGCCTTTCGGTTCTGACCAACGTCCTGATGGGGCTTTTGGGCCGTGTTCCGGCATGGCGCGGGTCACTTGGTCTGTTTACCAAAACCGAAAAGATGCGCGCCATGAGCGCACTTCATCGTGTTGGCATTGATGCTCATGCGTCGAAAAAGGCGCGTAACCTCTCGGGTGGTCAGCAACAGCGCGCGGCGATTGCGCGCACCATTACCCAGGGCGCCCGACTTATTCTTGCCGACGAGCCGATTGCATCGCTTGATCCGGCGTCGTCCCGCAAGGTGATGAACACGCTTGATCGCGTAAATCGCGAAGACAACGTCACCGTCATCGTATCGCTTCATCAGGTTGATTACGCAAAAGACTACTGCAAACGCACCATCGCCATGCGCGATGGTGAAGTCGTTTTTGACGGACCGTCAAGCGAACTGACGCCGCAATTCCTTCAGGAACTTTACGGCGAACATTCTTCCGAACTTTTTGCCGATGGTGCGGCAAAGGCTGCAGAGCCAGTTACACGGCCCATCGCAGAAAAGGACCTGGCTGTCGCAACAAGCTAGCCGGGCCAGTTGTCATGACTGCCTTACCTTCTCGAAACATGTCGAAATCTATTCTGACAGGGGACTTCTTATGAACGTTAAGACAATCGCATCCGCAGCATTTGCGGCCACGATGCTGGCATCCGTCGTTGCCAAGGCCGATGTTGAATTCAAGCCGCTCGAACAGGACCCGGAAACCATCGTTTTCGGTATCATTTCGACCGAATCTACTTCCAACCTCAAAGCTCAGTGGCAGCCGCTGATCGATGATATGGAAGAAGCCCTTGGCAAAGACGTCGAGGCATTCTTTGCACCGGATTATGCCGGTATCATCGAAGGCATGCGCTTTGGCAAGGTTCATGTTGGCTGGTTTGGTAACAAGTCGGCAATGGAAGCCGTTGACCGCGCCGGTGGCGAAGTCTTCGTTCAGACGTCGAAATCCGATGGTTCGAACGGTTACTACTCCCACATCATCACGCAGGCTGACAACGACAAGGTCAAAACCCTTGAAGACATGCTGAAATGTGATGGTTCGCTGAACTTCGGTATCGGTGACCCTAACTCGACCTCGGGCTTCCTGGTTCCGTCCTATTATGTCTTCGCCAAGAACGGCGTTGACCCGAAAGAGTGCTTCAAGACCGTTCGTAACGCCAACCACGAAACCAACCTGATGGCGACTGCCAACAAACAGGTTGATGTTGCTGCCAACAACTCCGAGCAGCTCGGCCGTACCAAAATGAACAAGCCGGAAATCACCGACAAGGTCAAAGTCATCTGGACCTCGCCGCTGATCCCGTCTGACCCGATGGTTTACCGTAAAGACCTGTCGCGCGAACTGAAATCCGAAATCAAGGCATTCTTCCTTGGTTACGGTCGTTTCGGCGATGTTGAAAGCGCCAAGGAAGTTCTTGCCAACAACTCTGATGGCATGGGCCTTTTCATGGAAAGCTCGAACGCGCAGCTTTACCCAATCCGTCAGCTGGCCCTGTTCAAGGACAAGCTGAAAATCCAGAACACCGAAGAACTTTCTGCTGAAGAAAAAGCAGAACGTGTTGCCGAGATCGACAAGAAACTTGCTGAACTCGACATCCTGGTTGCCTACCAGTAACCGACTTTTCGACAGGGAGTGCATCAAAGGTGCGCTCCCTGTTTGCTTTTAATTCCGGGATTTGAACGATGAACAGTAGCATTTCTTCGACATCATCTGTCGCAACGGAGCTTCCGCCGCGTGACCTTAAACGGTCGGCATCAAGCTTCCTGCTTTGGGCGATCATCCTTGGACTTCTGGCCATGTCGTGGGAGGGGGCAGATATGCGCCCGATGGCGCTGTTTGAAAACAGCGGCAACATGGTCGACTTCGCCGAGGGCTTCTTCCCGCCCGACTTCCTGATGTGGAAGATGTATGTCGCAGAAATGTGGATCACCATCCAGATTGCGATCTGGGGCACAGCGCTTTCCATCGTTTGTTCGATCCCGTTCGGTATTCTTTCTTCTGAAAATATCGTCCCTGTCTGGGTCTATCAGCCGGTCCGTCGCCTGATGGATTCCTTCCGCGCGATCAACGAAATGGTCTTTGCCATGTTGTTCGTTGTTGCGGTCGGCCTTGGTCCGTTTGCCGGTGTCCTGGCCCTTTGGATTCACACCACGGGCGTTCTGGCCAAACTGTTTTCCGAGGCGGTCGAGGCGATTGATCCTGAACCGGTCGAAGGCATTCGTGCAACGGGGGCCAATGCGCTTCAGGAAGTCATCTTTGGCGTAATCCCGCAGGTCTTGCCACTTTGGATTTCCTATTCGCTGTATCGCTTTGAATCCAACGTGCGTTCGGCGACTGTGCTCGGTATTGTTGGGGCCGGTGGTATCGGCATGGTGCTTTGGGAGTATATCCGTGGCTTCTATTACGCGGAAACAGCGGCCGTGATGATCATCATCATTATCTCGGTCAGTCTGCTCGATATGGTGTCCCAGCGTCTGCGTAAACTGGTGACCTGATCATGGCTTTCAGCATTACGCAGGCCAAACCGGCAATGAAGGCATTGTCGGAACAGCCCACGATTGACCAAACAGCGATTGTCGTTGATTGCGAAATGGGGATCTGGACCGAAGTCGGTGCACGTACCTCCATGCGCGAAACGAAAATGGATGATTATTCCTATGTCGTGAATGACAGCGAAATCATCTATACCGATATCGGCAAGTTCGTGAATATCGCCGCCCATACCCGCATCAACCCGGGACAGCACCCGATGGACCGGGCGTCGATGCATCATTTTCAATATCGCTCCAGCGCTTATGAGCTGGGTGAAGATGATCCGGCTTTCTTTGACTGGCGCCGTGAAAAGCGCGTGCGTCTGGAACATGATGTCTGGATCGGGCATGGCGCGATTGTGCAGGGTGGTGTCACCATTGGCATTGGTTCGGTGGTTGGATCTGGTGCGGTGGTCACCAAGGATGTCGCGCCCTACACGATTGTGACAGGCATTCCCGCAGCCCCCTTGCGCCCCCGGTTTGAAGCAGACATCGTCGATGCGCTTCTGCGTATTCGCTGGTGGGATTGGTCGCATGAAATGCTGCGCGAAAGGTTGCAGGATTTCCGAACACTTCCGGTGCGTGACTTTTGCCTGAAATACGATACGGTTTAACCGATCAATATTTCCCAATGATTTGATGGATGCCGAAGGCTAAGCTGCTAACCTTCGGCGTTTCTTGCCACGTCACCGTTTCCAGAGCTCACTCATGACCGACCAATATCAACGCTACGCGCTTTATTATGCGCCAAAACCGCAAAGCGCGTTGGGGCAGTTTGGCAATGCCTGGCTGGGGCGTGATCCGGAAACCGGAAACCAGTTGGCCCGTCCAACTGTTGCGGGCCTGACAGAGGCCGAGATTGTGGCGGCAACCACGTCGCCAAGCCGATACGGCTTTCATGGAACCCTGAAGCCGCCATTCGCACTGCCAAGCGACATGGATCGTGGCGATCTGGAAGCAGCCGTTTCGCGACTTTGCAAAACGATTGCACCGGTAACGTGCGGGCATCTGGTCTTAAAGGCGATTGGTCGTTTTCTCGCACTCGTCCCGACCGAACCCGTGGCAGATTTGGCCGGCCTTGCGGCAACGCTGGTGCGCGAACTCGGTGACTTTCGCCAGCCCGAAGACGAAGCGGCAATGAACAAGCGCCGTGCTAGCGGTCTGACGGATCGGCAGGAAGCCTATCTTGTGCGCTGGGGCTATCCCTATGTCATGGAAGAATTCCGCTTCCATCTGACACTGACCAACAAGCTGTCAGACAATCAGATCGATCCCTTCAAAACTGCCCTGTCCGGCTTGGTCGCACCGCTGTGTCAGGACCCATTTACGGTCCGCGAAGTCTGTCTGTTTGGTGATCCGGGTGACCAGAAACCGTTCAAACTGCTGAAACGTTTCCCGCTTGCCGGATAAAAATGCTGCGCTTTTAAGGTGCAGCATTTTGGGGTGTTTCAAACTGTCTCAGGCGCGGCTTGCAATCGATTGTGGCATCTCAATTGCGTGGATAAAACGCGCGATGCCGGTTTCAAGATCGGCATCATTATCAACATGAACAACATGATCGCCCTCAACCTGATAGGCGGATGCACGCGCAAGCCGGCGTTCGATATCAAGGGCATCTTCGCGCCCGCGGGCTTCAAGCCTTTTGCGCAATGCCTCGCTGCTGGCACGGATGCTGATCACCCGAACGTTGCTTTGTCCAACAAGGGCAGAGGCATCGCTAATAACGCTGCGCGATACATTGACGATGACGGTTTTGCCGGCCTCGACCTCGCCAAGAACATGGCGTGGAATACCGTATCCCAGATCATGGGCCATCCAGCTCAGCAGGAACGCCCCCTGACGTGCCATTTGCCCGAAATCTTCGGGCCGGACGGGGATGTGTGTTTCTCCGACCGATCCGGCCGGGCGGGTGATGCAGCGCCGTGGAAAGCAGAACTGCTTGTCATCGGCCAGTCTTTCGCGCGCTGCATCGAGAAGGGTGTCCTTGCCAACACCACTTGGGCCGACGACAAGGACCAGAAGTCCATATCCTGATCTGCAATTATGTGCAGGCGCGCCGGTCATGACACCCGCACGCCTTCGCGCCAGACGCCGCGTACAATCGGATGGTGCGGGGAATGATGTACACGGATCAGATCACCACGTTTGCCAACCGCAATCTCGCCGCGATCATCGAGCCCGACCTGGGTCGCCGGATTAAGCGACACGGTGCGAATGGCGCGTGGCAGATCGTAACCTTCGAACTCGTCAAACAGCTTCATCGCGCCGTGCAAAAGGCTGTGCGGGACATAGTCGCTTGATATGATGTCGAGATAGCCGTGCTTTGCCAGATCACCGGCAGCAACATTGCCGCTATGCGATCCGCCGCGCACAAGGTTCGGGCCCCCCATCATCACACCAAGTCCACCTTCATGGGATGCCTTGGCGGCTTCAAGCGTGGTGGGGAATTCAGCCACGGTCATTTTGTCTGCAACCGCCTCGGCGACGTGCTCGGCGGTTGCGTCATCGTGGCTGGCGAGTGCAAGGCCCTTCGCATGGGCCTGTTCGACCACATGACGGCGGTGCTTTTCGGAATAAAGCTCGGCATCGCGACGGCGGGTGGCGATGAATTTGCGCATTTCCTCGTCGTTCAGGCCGTATTTGCCCTGATAGTAGGTGTAGTAGGCATCAAGGCTGACGAACTGGCGCTGACCCGGTGTGTGATCCATCACCGAAAGCATGCTGACCAGTGGCAGGTCGATCAATTGACCAAGGGCCTCGACCATGCCCGGGAAGGATGTCTCGCAGCGCAGATGCAGTTTATGGTCCGCGCGCAACAATGCATTTTCCAGCGCGTGTTCAAGGGCTTTGACCGATTCAATCAGTCTGACAATGCGTTCCGACCCTTCATTGACGTCACCGATGGATACCGCATCAAACACGGTGGTGATCCCGGCACTGGCAACCTGATTGTCATGGGCGACAACGGCGGCTGTGGCCGGCCAGCGGGTCTTGGGGCGCGGGGTCAGGTGCTTGTCGAGATTGTCGGTATGGAGCTCAACCAGGCCCGGCATCAGGTAATCGCCACCCATGTCCTCTGTCCCTGGCAGGTTCGAAGGGCGATCGGAAATATCGCTGATCTTGCCGTCCTTGACCTGTACGGCGCCATCAATGACTTCGTTGGCCAGAACTAGTTTGGCATTGGTAAAAATCTGTTCAGTCATTGGCCCCAACTTTAAACGAAGTCACATCAAACGACCCGGTGCAGACGGCATCACGGGTTTCATGGTCGTGGAAAATACCGGCAATCGCGGCCCCACGGCTTTTGGCTTCTTCAATCAGCGCCAGAACTGTGGCGCGATTTTGGGCGTCAAGCGATGCGGTCGGTTCATCCAGCAACATGATCGGATAATCGGCAATAAAGCCACGCGCAATATTCACGCGTTGCTGTTCCCCACCCGAAAAGGTCAGCGGCGAAAGCTGCCATAGACGTTCCGGGATGCGAAGGCGGGTCAAAAGGTCGCGTGCCTTTTCGGTTGCAGTTTCCCGATCCGTGCCAAGGGCCACCAGCGGTTCGGCAACGATATCAAGGGTCGGCACCCGCGGGATCACGCGCAGGAACTGTGAAACATATCCCAGCGTGCGCTTGCGGATTTCCAATATCGAGTGCGGGCTGGCGGTGGTGATATCCAGCCAGTCGCCATCATGGAACACCTTGATGGACCCCTGAGAGCATGTGTAATTGGCGTAAAGCATGCGCATGAAGGTACTTTTCCCCGAACCGGATTCACCGGTCAGCGCGATGCATTCCCCAGCCGAAAGCATGAATTCAACGCCCTCAAAAACCGGGATGGTCACGCTGCCCTGTGTGTGCAGGGTAAAGCTTTTGGCGACGTTTTGAGCATGAAGCATTTCAGACATTTTCTTCGCCCCGGTCAGTTTTGCAGAATGGAAGAAACAAGCAGCTGCGTATAGGGATGCTGCGGGTCATCAAGAACCTGATCGGTCAGACCATGTTCAATGACCTTGCCCTGTTGCATCACCATCAGCCGGTGCGAAAGAAGTCGGGCGACTGCCAGATCGTGGGTGACGATAATCACCGCAAGATTGAGATCGTGAACCAGCCCGCGCAGCAGATCGAGCAATCTGGCCTGAACGGAAACATCAAGCCCACCCGTGGGTTCGTCCATAAAGACGAGGCGCGGGCTGGTTACGAGGTTGCGGGCAATCTGCAAACGTTGCTGCATGCCGCCCGAAAAGGTCGATGGCAGGTCATCAAGGCGCTCGGATGCGATTTCAACCTTGCCAAGCCAGCTGTCAGCATTGCTGCGGATGTTGCCATAATGACGATCCCCAATCGCCATCAGCCGTTCGCCAATATTGGCCCCGGCGCTGACATTCATACGCAAACCATCACGCGGGTTCTGATGCACAAACGCCCAGTCGGTGCGCATCAAAAGGCGACGCTGGGCTTCGGACATCTGATAGACATCGCGCACGCCATCAATGCGGGTCTGATATTCAACCGTCCCCTTGGTCGGTTGCTGCTGGGCGGAAATGCTGCGCAGCAAAGTGGACTTGCCAGATCCGGATTCCCCAACGATGCCAAGAACTTCACCGGGTCGGAGTTCAAAGCTGACATCCTTGCAGCCAACCCGGTCGCCATACATCATGGTCAGGTTATCCACGCGCAGAAGCGGTTCGTTCATCTGGGTCATTATTCTGCTGCCTTTCCGCGATCTGCGCTACCTAGGGGTTGGTCATGATGTTGCGGGCCGCGATGGCCGGCTTCCTGTCGTTCCGCGCAGTAATCGGTGTCCGAACAGACAAACATCCGGTTGCCCTGATCATCGAGGATGACTTCATCAAGGTAGCTGTCGCGGGCACCGCACATGCCGCATTCATCTTCCCAGGTCTGAACTTCGAACGGGTGGTCTTCGAAATCGAGGCTTTTGACCTTGGTGTAGGGCGGCAGGGCATAGATGCGCTTTTCGCGACCAGCCCCAAATAGCTGAAGGGCTGCCATATTGTTCATTTTCGGATTGTCGAACTTTGGCGTTGGCGACGGATCCATCACATAGCGATCATCGACCATCACAGGATAGGCATAGGTGGTCGCGATATGGCCATGACGCGAGATATCTTCATAAAGCTTCACATGCATCAGCCCGTATTCTTCAAGCGCGTGCATCTTGCGCGTTTCGGTTTCGCGCGGCTCAAGGAAGCGAAGCGGTTCGGGGATCGGCACCTGATAAACAAGAACCTGATCCTCGCGCAGTTCCTTTTCGGGAATGCGGTGGCGGGTCTGAATGATCGATGCCTCGGCGGTCTTTTCCGTGGTGGCCACCTGTGCTGTCTTGGCAAAGAACTGCCGGATGGAAACCGCGTTGGTGGTGTCATCCGCCCCCTGATCAATGACCTTAAGCGTATCATTCGGGCCGATTACGGCGGCTGTTACCTGAACACCGCCCGTGCCCCAGCCATAGGGCATCGGCATTTCGCGCCCGGCAAACGGCACCTGATAGCCCGGGATTGCCACGGCCTTAAGCAGGGCGCGCCGAATCATGCGTTTGGTTTGTTCGTCAAGATAGGCAAAATTATAGTCCGGTGCCCCGTCGGCCGGATTTTTGACAGTCTGTTCCATGGGATTACTCCGCGGCCTCGGGTTGGGATGTGCCATTCTCAGCTTCGGCTTTCGCCAGACGTTCTTCGACCTCGGCGCGCATGCGACGCACCAGTTCAAGTTCGCCCTGGAAATCGACATAGTGTGGCAGCTTGATATGTTCGACAAAGCCGGTGGACTGGACATTGTCGCTATGTTCCATCACGAACTCGCTGTCCTGTGCCGGGCCCATGATCTGTTCGCCCATTTCATTGGCGCGCATGGCACGGTCGACCAGCGCCATCGAAATGGCCTTGCGCTCGTTCTGACCAAACACAAGTCCATAGCCACGGGTAAATTGCGGCAGCTTGGTCTTTGATCCCTTGAATTTGTTGACCGTCTCGCACTCGGTCAGTTCGATGTCGCCAATATCAATCGCAAAGCCGAGTTCCTCGGGCTCGATCTCGACCGAAACGGTTCCATAGCGGATTTCACCGACAAAGGCATGGCTGTTGGCATAGCCGCGCTGGGTGGAATAACCCAGTGCCAGAACAAATCCCTCATCGCCGCGCGACAGGTTCTGCAAACGCAAATCCCGTCCGGCCGGGAATTTGACCGGCTCGCGGGTCAGATCGGCGACCGGGGCGTTTTCATCGACCGGAACCGGTTCATCCTGAATAAGACCTTCATAGTTCAGGATGTCATCCAAAACGCGTGGCATGTTCTCATCGATCGGATTTTCACCACTTGGTGCCTCGGTCGGTGCCTCGCCATTGGCCATCAGGGTGAAATCCAGAAGGCGGTGGGTGTAGTCAAAGGTCGGGCCCAGGATCTGTCCGCCGGGCAGGTCTTTGAAGGTTGCCGAAATGCGACGCGACACATCCATCTCAGCGGTTTTGATCGGTTTGGAAAAGGCAAAACGCGGCAGCGTCGTGCGATAGGCGCGCATCAAAAAGATCGCCTCAATCAAATCGCCACGGGCCTGCTTGATGGCAAGGGCGGCCAGATCGCGATCATACAGTGACCCTTCGGCCATGACGCGGGTGACGGACAGCGACAGTTGCTGTTCGATCTGATCAGTTTCGATTTCGGCAATGTCCGTATCGCCGCGGCGCTGCTCGGCCAGAAGCTTGTGCGCATTGTTGATGGCGCGTTCGCCACCTTTTACTGCAACATACATGATTAATTGACCTCGATCAGGGTGGTGCGCGAGAGGGCGGCGATCTGGGTTTCGCTTGCGAAAATCACATCAACGCCGCACGGAAACAGGTGATGGTTTTCTGCGCGCCATGCATGGAAGCTTTCAGGAAGCCCCTTGATGCTAAGGCTATGCGTATCCTTGATGCCCGGACCCTTCAGGGTCATGGACGGACGATCTGAAATCTCATCGACCATCAGGATCAGGGTTGCCGATTGATCCGGATATTCCGCATTCCCAACGGCAAGGTCTGTGACGAAGGACAGATCATCGGAAATGCGCGCAATTGCAAAGTCAGCCTGTTTGGCATCCGTGCTGATCGGGCAACCGCAATGGAATTTCAAGTGATCGCCCGCGGCCTTGGTCGCGCAGTTTGGTGACAGCCAGACTGTGGTATCCATATCAGCCATGGCAAGAAGCGTTGCGGTGGCTGCTTTGTTCAGGCCATCGGGGGCGGAAACACTGACCGGCAAATCATAAATGCGACCCGGACGCGACATGGCATCCAACAGGGCGCGGAAAACAGCGTTTGAATCAAATGCTGCATGGTCAAAACCGGGCAGCAATTCACTTGTCTGGGCGAGGGCTGATTGGGGTTGGGGCGTCATTCGTCTTCTCCGCGGACAAGGGTGAAGAAATCAACTTTGGTGGCGGCAACCTTGCGCGCATGATCGCGTTTTGCGGCGGCCTGTTCGGCGGCCAGGGTGTCGATGAAATCGCTTGCCGATCCGTCGCGCAGCATCACCGCATCAAACAGGGCGGCATATTGCGCCTGAATACGATCACGTCCCTTGACGTAGGAATGCCCGACCGTGCCGTCTGACAGCGTGACGGCACAACGCGTCACCGTCATTTCACCAAGGTTGAAACGCTGCCCGGCACCACCAGCACGGCCGCGGACCATCACCATGCCGATTTGCGGTTCGCGCAGGTGCGTCCAGCTTTCATTGCTGTGATTTTCCGACCATTCGGTTTCAAGGCGTGCACGGGATGTGCGGGCCAGAACCGACATCCAATTTTGGCGCGCGGCAATATGCGGATCGGTGGGGGTGTCTGCATTCCGGTTTTGATCTGTCCGGGCATTCGGGGCGGGGTGCGCCGTCATCAAACTGATCCCTTTTCAACTTATGTCGACAAATTCAAAATTTGTCTAGACGTCTATACATATTGACGTTATAAGACGATCCAGCACCAAAGGCAAAGGTCTTGCGGTGAAAGTTTTGTGAACGGGGAATGCAATGGATTGGGAACCGGGCCTATCTATTTGGAAGCAAATAGAAAAGCAGCTTCTGGCTGATATTTCCGAGGGCGTTTTCACACCCGGCGAAAAGATGCCGACCGAGATGGAATTGGTCAGACGTTTTGGGGTGAATCGCCATACAGTGCGCCGCGCCATGGCGGCACTTGTCGACTCCAATGTTGTCCGTGTCGAACAGGGGCGCGGCGCCTTCGTTCAGGAACAGATCCTTGACTACCCGCTTGGTTCCAAAACCCGGTTTTCGCAGATCGTATCGGGCCGCCATCGCTTGCCCGACAAACGCCTGATCTCGTCCGAGGTCCTTAAAGCCAACTCGACCATCGCGCAGTTCCTCGATGTCAAACCGGGCACGCGGGTGATCGAGCTGTTTTCAGTATCCGAGGCCGACGGTGTCCCGCTTGCGGTTGCGACAAGTTATCTTCCCGCCGCGCGCTTTGACGGCATTGTCGAGATATTTGTCGAAACCAAATCGCTTACAGAGGCCTTCAAACGGTTCGGGATTGATGATTACACGCGAAAGACCACGCGCATTTCAGCAACGCTTCCGTCATCACGTGTTGCCAACCTGCTTAAGCAGGCGCGCAATCGACCGGTAATTTCGACGGAAAGTGTCGATGTCGATTCCGCAGGCGCGCCAATTGAATACGGTGTGACCGCCTTCTCAAGCGACCGGGTTCAGTTGATCGTCGAGTAGGGAATGGAACAACGGGTGTGCTGCCTAGTATTCCCGACCCGGACGGGCCCTGTAGACCGGGAAACTTAGCTTGAACTTGATCGCACATGCCCGCATCAGGAATGCCGCAAAGAACGCAATCACGGCAATCGGCCCGCGCGGCAAATCAAGGATCGCTGTGCCAATTACATAGATACCCGCACCGACCAGCGCACAAGTGATATAAATCTCCGGGCGCAGGATCAGCGGAATTTCGTTACAGACAACATCACGCACCATCCCGCCAAAGGTGGCCGTGATCATGCCCAGAACGATTGCGACCAACGGGGATACGCCCAGATTAAGGCCGATGGCCGCCCCGGTGACCCCGAACATTGCCAGTCCGAGCGCATCCAGCCACAGCAATGCGACATAGCGTCGTTCAACCAGATGGGCGGTGAAGTATGTGATGACGGCAGCCCCGATGCAGGTCACAAGCCAGGTGGTGTCGCGTATCCAGAAAACCGGTGTTGCCCCGGTAATGACATCGCGCACAGTACCGCCGCCGATGCCGGTGAAGGTCGCAATCAGGACAAATCCGACCATGTCCATCTGACGCCGGGATGCCTCAAGCGCGCCGGTAATCGCAAAAACGGCGACCCCTGCCAGTTCAAGCCAATAGATGATTTCAGTAATCGTCATGATGTCCTTTGCGGGGCCTGCCCGTGATCTGTGGGTTGCGAAACGGGTTGTTCTCTCGGCATGCGCAATCTGGTTGCGGCAACATCTTCAAGCTGTTCACGTAACCAGAGATGCGATGGATCGTGCTGATAGCGTTGGTGCCAACACATGAAAATAGGAAGATCAAGCGTGCCCTTTTTTAGACCCGCGAGCGGCATCGGCGCACGGGCAAAATCACGCAGCGCATGTTTTTGGAGAAGGCTTGGCAAGGTTGCGATCATATTGCTTCCGCGCAGGAATTCGGCAATGGCGGTAAAGTTCGGTACCCGCAAAACGATGTTGCGTTCAACATCCTGATTTTCAAGCATGTCGTCAAACTCAAGCGTGCGATTATTGCCATAGCGCACCGTGATATGGCGCGCGGATAGATAGTCGTCATCGCTTTGCGGGGCGTCGCGCATTTCCGGATCATAAAACACCATGTAATGATCGGTCAGAAGACGCTTTTGCACGATATCCACACCTTCGGGCGGGCGCGGCGAAATCAGAAGGTCGCAATGATTTTCGCGCAACAAGGCAGGTCCGGGCAGAAGGGACGGGACCACCGTCATCCGGATATTGGCAAGCGCGCACTCCAGATTGCGAAACAGTGTTGGCAACAAAAGATCACGCTGCAAATCGTTGGCGGCAATTGTCAGGCTCATGGATGCGCCATCGGGCTCGAAATGCGCACCACTGGCAAAGGCCTGCATCTGATCAAGAAGAAACCGCGCCTGTTCGGCCAGGTTTTGCGCATGCGCAGTTGCCACGATCCCGCGCCCGGATTTGGTGAAAAGCGGATCGCGCATGATCCGGCGCAATTTGGTCAAGTTATGGCTGACGGCCGATTGCGTCACGCCAAGCCGTTCGGCGGCAGCCGTGACCGAACCTTCTTCCAGAACGGCCAGAAACAGACGCAGCGCATGGCCGTCCAGTTCCAAATGATCAAAATTGCTCATGAATAAGATGATAAATGATGCATTTATTTTATGCAATTGGCCACGCAGGATGCGTTTAACACGGACATTCAACAGTCCGGAGCATCATCTGCGGAGGAAAAATCATGGAATTCTATCAGCGTGACAGAACGCTGCAGCCAGCAGGCTACACCCCGATCTACAAGACATCGGTTGCGCGTTCCCCGCGCCAGTCGCTGCTTTCGCTGCAAGGATCCTTGTCGGAAATTACCGGTCCGGTCTTCGGTCAGAACGAACTGGGGCCGCTTGATAACGACTTGATCCGCAACTATGCCAAGGATGGCGATCCAATTGGCGAACGTATCATCGTGCATGGGCGGGTTCTGGATGAAAACAACAGTCCGGTGCCCAATACGCTGGTCGAATTCTGGCAGGCCAATGCCGGCGGACGGTATCGCCACAAGAAAGATACCTATCTTGCGCCGATAGATCCAAACTTTGGCGGCTGTGGCCGTGCGCTGACCGATGAAAACGGTTACTACTTTTTCCGCACCATCAAGCCGGGTCCGTATCCATGGCGCAACTACGTCAATAGCTGGCGTCCAGCCCATATCCATTTTTCGGTATTCGGTTCCGGCTTTGCCCAGCGCCTTATCACCCAGATGTATTTCGAAGGCGATCCATTGATCAAGGAATGTCCGATTGTGCATGTCATCCCGGACGAAGATGCGATCAACCGCCTGATTGCGCCGATTGATCTCAAGGGCTCAGTGCCGCTTGATACCATTGCCTACAAGTTTGACATCGTCCTGCGCGGGCGCCGTTCAACCCTGTTTGAAAACCGTCTGGAAGGAAACTGATCCATGGTGCAAAGCCTTGATTATCTCAAAGAAACTGCCTCCCAGACGGCGGGCCCTTATGTTCATATCGGGCTCATTCCCAATCAGGCCGGTTTTGACATTTTTGAAAACAACTTCACCAACGTTCTGACCAATGAAAACACCCGTGGGGGACGGATCATCATCGAAGGGCGGGTGATTGATGGCACCGGAACGCCACTGCGTGATGCGCTGCTTGAAATCTGGCAGGCCAATGCGGACGGGCGTTACAACCACGAACTTGATCGTCAGAATTCTGGCAAGGTCGATGAGGGTTTCCGCGGCTGGGGCCGGACGGGAACGGATTTTGATACCGCCGTCTATCACTTTGAAACCATCAAGCCGGGCGTGGTTTCCGGCCGCAATGGCAAAGACATGGCGCCGCATATCAACTTCTGGATCGTGGCACGTGGTATCAATATCGGGCTGAATACCCGGATGTATTTCGCCGACGAACAAGATGCGAATGCGGCTGATCCTGTTCTGAACCTGATCGAACAGAAAACCCGTCGCAAGACCCTGATTGCGGATCGTGATGACAGCGGATCGATCCCGGTCTACCGGTTTGACATCATCTTGCAGGGCGATGGCGAAACCGTGTTTTTTGACATCTAACAGCGCGTAAAACTGTATGGGTAATGCGGCGACCGCCCTTCGCGGTTGCCGTATTTTTGTTGAAACACCTACTTAAAAAGTCGTCCGCTGATTCTTATATTCACGTTGATAAAAGCGGTGTGGTAAAACAACCGCTGCTGAGGGTTTCAAAAACAAAAAAGAAGACCCCGGTGATAGAGAGTGAGAGGATCAGCCTTGAACAAGTTGTTACAGGTCGGAATCCGTGTGCAAGTAGCTCTGGCAACAGCGCTGCTGCTGGTTGGCCTGACCGTACTGATGAGCTTTGTGGTCGGAAAGCGATCCGGTGCTGATCTGCAAAAGCAGATTGGTCTGGGTGTTTCTGATATTGCCCGTCAGATGGCTGATGAGCTTGACCGTACCATGTGGACCCACCGTGGCGAGGTTTCGGTCCTAAGCACGCTCTCTGTCCTCCAAGAGCTCGAAGATACCCAACAGATTTCAAGTATCGTCAATCGCCTAAGTCGCGAAATCCCGATCTTTACCTGGATAGGTGTGCTTGATCGCGACGGGACGGTGGTTGCGTCGACGAACGACTTGTTGCTCGGGGCTAATATCGCGCAGCGTCCGGTATTTCAGTACGGCAAGAACGGACAGTTCATCGGTGATGTTCACGATGCGAAATTGCTGGCTGAAAAATTCCCGCTTTATAACGGGGAGCCGATCCAGTTTGTCGATATTGCCGTTCCCCTGTTCAATAAAAACGATCAGTTCACCGGTGTATTTGCCACCCATCTGAGTTGGGAATGGGCCGATAATGTCCGCAAAACCCTTTTTGCCGGGCAGGGGATCCATCGGGATGTCGATATATTTGTGGTATCAGCCGATGGCACAGTTCTTTTGGGCGCGGATGGGGCGATGGTCGGATCATCGCTTGAACTTGATGCTCTGCAGCAGGCACAGCGCAACAATATCGGATGGAAGATCAGCACTTGGCCGGATGGCGCAGAATATCTGACTGGCTATGCCCCGGCCGATGGTCACCTTGATTATGCAGGTCTGAACTGGTCAATCCTGGTGCGTCAGCCCGTCGAAGAGGCGCTTGAGCCGGTTTATGTCCTGCGCCGCGACATTATGGCGTGGGGGTTGGTGTTAAGTATCATCTCCAGCGTGATCGCGTGGTGGGGGGCTGGTTTCTTTGTCGGACCGATCGGCAAGATGGCCCGTTCGATCGAGGCGATGAAACGTGGCGAAATTGAACGTCTGCCCGACGTTGATGGCGCAAGAGAAATCAAGATCCTGTCAAACAGCCTCAATGCCTTGCTGGCCAAACTGACGGAAAAGGACGCGGCCCTTGGCCAGATGGAACACATTGCCCATCACGATAACCTGACCGGGCTTGGCAACCGCTTGGCACTTGATGTCTATTTCGAACATGCCCTTGCCCATGCCGATCGCCAGAAGACCCAGCTTGCGGTCATGATGCTTGATCTTGATGACTTTAAACCGATCAATGACAAGTTCGGTCATTCAGCTGGCGATGATGTCCTGCGCGAAGTGGCAAAACGGTTGCGTCGTTGTGTGCGCGGTGGCGATCTGGTTGTGCGTCTGGGCGGTGATGAGATGGTAGTGGTGTGTCATGTCGGAACGAGTGGCGAGGGTGAAGCCACAATGTTGGCCGAACGGATTTTGAACGACATCCAGATGCCCTTCATTACCGGCGGCAATCGGGTTTCCATTCATATGAGCATCGGCATTGCCCTTTGTCCGGTGCATGGCAAAACCATCGACGTGCTTCTTGATCAGGCAGATGATGCCCTTTATGCCGCCAAGGCGCGCGGCAAGAACCGTTATGTGCTTGCGTCTGATGATGGTGAGCCGTCCGGCAGCAAGTCGTCGCTGGCATGAGATGCGGGTTTTCTTGACTTTGTCTCAGGGCGTCGCAATAAGCATTTCATGACAATTTCATCCGAAAAAGAACTCGAACAATTGCGCAAGATCGGGCGGATCTGTGCCCGTGCGCGTGATGTCATGGGGGCGGCCATTGTGCCGGGGATCACCACCGCCGAGCTTGATGATATCGGCCGCAAGGTTCTTGAGGATGCCGGCGCGGTGTCAGCCCCGGAAAGCGAATACAAGTTCCCCGGTGCGACCTGTATCAGTGTGAATGATGCGGTTGCGCATGGTATTCCCGGTGATCTGGTTCTGGCCGATGGCGATCTGGTCAATATCGATGTTTCGGCATCGCTTGATGGCTATTTTTCCGATACCGGTGCCAGCTTCATCTGCGGTACGGCAAAGCCCGAAATCGCCAAGCTTTGCGAAGACGGCAAGAAAGCCATGTGGGCGGGCATCAAGGTGGTGCGTGACAAGGCGCCTATCCGCGAGATCGGGCTCAAGATCGAAATGTTCGCCCGCAAGGGTGGCTATACCCTGATCCGCAATCTTGCCAGTCACGGCATTGGCAGGTCGCTGCATGAACATCCCCACACCATCCCGACCTGGGATGACCCCAAGGAACGCCGCGCCCTTAAGAAGGGGCAGGTGATTACCATCGAACCGTTTCTGTCGCGTGGCGCGAAATGGGCGCTTGATAGCGAAGATGGCTGGACGCTGTATGCCGATACCGGTGACGCAACCGTGCAGTACGAGCACACCCTTGTTGTCACCGAAAAGGGCTATGAAATCATGACGCTGGGGAATTGATCCCCGTTAAAAATGTTGCAGTTTATGCTGCAGCATTTCTTGCAACATAAAAGCCGCCCGAATGTGTCGGGCGGCTTTTATTTTGTGTGTGTTTGAAATGCGGTTTCGCGGTTACGAACCGTATTTTGCCTTGGCTTCGCGACGGCGCGCATGCAGAACCGGTTCGGTGTAACCGTTCGGCTGTTCGCGACCCTTGAAGACCAGATCACAGGCCGCCGCAAAGGCGATGCTGTCATCAAAGTTCGGGGCCATGTTGCGATAGGTCGGGTCACCGGCATTCTGTTTGTCGACGACGGCGGCCATCCGCTTCATGGTTTCCATCACCTGATCTTCCGTGCACAGGCCATGATGGAGCCAGTTGGCGATATGCTGGCTTGAAATACGCAGCGTTGCACGGTCTTCCATCAGGCCGACATCATTGATGTCTGGTACCTTGGAACAGCCGATCCCGCTATCGATCCAGCGCACAACATAGCCAAGAATGCCCTGGGCATTGTTATCAAGTTCTTCCTGGATTTCGCTTGGCATCGGCTTGATGTCACCCAGACGCGGGATCGCCAGAATGTCATCAAGGCTTGCGCGTTCGCGTTTGCCAATCTCGTCCTGAACCGCACGGACATCAACCTGATGATAGTGGATGGCGTGCAGGGTTGCTGCGGTGGGTGACGGAACCCAGGCGCATTTTGCACCGGCCTTGGGATGGCCGATCTTGGCTTCCATCATTTCGGCCATGCGGTCCGGTTTGGCCCACATGCCCTTGCCGATCTGGGCAACGCCCTTCATGCCGCATTCAAGACCGATATCAACGTTCCAGTTTTCATAGGCCGCGATCCAGTACTGGTCTTTCATCGCTTCCTTGCGGACCATGGGGCCGGCTTCCATGCTGGTATGGATTTCATCACCGGTACGGTCAAGGAAGCCGGTATTGATAAAGACCACACGGTCCTTGGCGGCACGGATGCATTCCTTGAGGTTGACCGTCGTGCGGCGTTCCTCATCCATGATCCCGACCTTGAGCGTATGTTCTGGCAGATCAATCGCCTTCTCGACAAAGGCAAACAGATCGTTGGTAAGCGTGACTTCTTCGGGGCCGTGCATTTTCGGCTTCACGATATAGACGCTGCCATGGCGGGAGTTCGAAAGTTCGTTGTTGCCGATCACGTCATGCTTGGCGATCAGGCTGGTGACCATGGCATCAAGGAAGCCTTCCGGGACTTCGTCGCCATTGGCATCAAGCACCGCGTCGGTGGTCATGAGGTGACCGACATTGCGGATCAGCATCAGACTGCGGCCCGGCAGGACAACTTCAGTCCCGTCAAAGCCCTGATAGGTCCGGTCCGGGTTCAGGCGACGGGTGATTGTCTTGCCACCTTTTTCGAACTTTTCCTCAAGCGTGCCTTTCATCAGGCCAAGCCAGTTGCGATAGGCAACGGTCTTGTCTTCGGCATCCACGGCGGCAATCGAATCTTCGCAATCCTGAATGGTGCTGACCGCAGATTCCAGAATGACATCGCATACGCCCGCGGCATGTTCCTTGCCAATCGGATGCGTCGGATCGATATGGATTTCGATATGCAGGCTGTGACGGCGCAGCAAGACATCGGTCAGCTTGCCGTCCTTTTCATTGTACCCGATGAACTGAGAGGGCAGCTCAAGTGCGGTTTCGCTGCCATCAGACAGGGTGACAACCAGCGTCCACCAGCCTGACGCGTCTTCGCGCACTTCGTATTTCGTGGCATCGGCATGTTTGCCGGTTGCAAGCGGGGCGGCTTCATCAAGGAAGTTCGCGGCATAAGCCACAACCGCAGCACCGCGTTTCGGATTGAATGACTTGGTCTTTTCCTTGCCGTCGGCTTCGTCGATGACATCGGTGCCATACAGCGCATCATAAAGGCTGCCCCAGCGTGCATTGGCGGCATTAAGCGCATAGCGCGCGTTCATCACCGGCACGACAAGCTGCGGACCTGCCACCCGGCCAATCTCCGGATCGACATGGGTGGTGGTGATATAGAAATCATCGCCTTCTGGCAGCAGATAACCGATATCGGTCAGGAATTCCTTGTAGGCGGCCGGGTCGCGTGGCTGATCCTGACGCGACAGATGCCAGTGGTCGATCTTGGCCTGCAATTCGTCTCGCTTTGCCAGCAGCGCCTTGTTGCGTGGTCCAAGTTCAGTGACGAGCTTTTCAAAGGATGCCCAGAACTGATCGGAACTGATCCCGGTTCCCGGAATGACTTCGTTGGCCACCAGATCGTGCAGCACTTTTGCAATCTGAAGTCCACCTTCTTGGATGCGTTGGGTCATGTTTTCTCTCACCAGACTTGGAACTGTTTCGGGCGATTAATATGACTTTGCCGACGAACACATGAAGCGCGGCAAAGGCAACTCGCCTATCATTGGTTCACAACATATGGGTTGAAGCAGGCCTGGGTCCACAGCAGGTTTCAAAATTGCGGGATGTTTTCCGCATTATGGAAGCCTGATCATTTTGCCCCAATCGACAGGGGTTCACATCTTCTTGTCTGCATTCGGATCTGTCGTGCCGTCGCTGTCTGCCGGCGGTACCTGTCCGATGTCATCGGGATGTGCCGTGCCATCCGGGGTCAGCACATCTTGCAGATCATGCGGGTCCATTGGTTTTGTTTCATTGTTCGGTTCTGTGCTGTCGTCTTCGTCATTGAGACTGATGTCGTCGGTAATCGGTGACAGCTCAAACGCCATTGGCGTCGTGCGCGGTACGGCAACGAACTGACCCTGTTCCTCGATCGAGATACGACGGCCAAAGCCTGCGCGGTACGTTGCAAAGCTCGCAACGCAAATGCCAACGATTGAAAACAGGACCGGCAAAGCCCACGGGCCGAAATAACCGATTGCACTGGACCCCAGAATTGGACCAAACGCAGCAGACCCGCCATAAATGATCAGAAGACCACCTGACGCAGGAACGATGTCCTCGGGCTCAAGGTAGTCATTCACATAGGCCACGGCCAGACCGTAAACCGGCATGATGAACACGCCCGTGATCCCGCCCCATACTGTCAGGTTGTCGCGGACAAGATCCGGCGCAACCAGCGGGAAAAAGCCACAGATCGCAAGTCCGGTCAGAACGAAAATCATCACATATTGGCGCGGCACCATGTCCGAAATCTTGCCGATCGGAAATTGCATGATCATGCCGCCCAGAATGACGAAGAACATGAAATAGGCGATTTCATTGGTCGCAAGTCCGAGGTCAGCGGCAAAGACCGGCCCGACGCCATAAACCGCCCCCGAAAGAACACCTGCACCCGATGCGGCAACGAAGCCCAGCGGGGAAATCTTGTAAAGACGACGGAATGTCATGCGTTCACCGCTGACCGCAGAAGGCGGTGGCTGGCGGGTCAGGGCAAGCGGAACAAGCGACAGCGACAACAGGACGGACGCCACCGTAAACAGCTCGAAACTGCTGACCGGGGCACCGTTGAGCAACAGCTGACCAATTGCCAGCCCGCCAAGCGAAACCGTCATGTAAATCGCAATCGTCCCACCGCGCGATGTGTTGTCAGCCTGCGCGTTCAGCCAGCTTTCAATCACCAGATACAGGCCCGAAACACACAGGCCGGTCATGATGCGAAACAGCGACCAGGTAATCGGATCAACCAGAACGGCATGTAAAAGTGTGATGGCCGATGCGGCCGATGCCAATGCAGCAAACGTCCGGATGTGGCCGACACGGTTGACAAGGCTCGCCCCCCAGATGATGCCGGCAACGAACCCGATATAATAGGATGCCATGATGATACCGGTATAGACCGGCGCAAAACCCTCGGCAGATGCACGCAGTGCAAGCAGCGATGATTGCAGAGATGCCCCACTATTTAGCGCAAACGCGGCGAACAGCGTTGCAGACAGTGCAATAATAAGGGCGACCGGCGAACGCGGCATGGCATCCTCGTTTGAGTTTCAATCAGGCAGGCACCCTGCGGCAAGGGGATCGACCGTGTCAATCCTTACAAGCCCTTGGCACACAAGGGGAATAGTGCATTTTGTGTTTAACACCACGGCGCACAAGAAGTTCCGCAAAAATTATGAACCTTCTTTAATCCCGCTTGGCCCACGCGCATAGTGCCGGTTTCGCGCAACTGATATGTGTAAAGCGGCTTTACTTGGCGCCAAAGCAGGCTTTGTTCGGTGAAAATCGAACAAGCAGCTTGACCTTGGGGGTGTTGATGCTTTCTATGGACCGAAATCAGACGCAATTTGCCAAAATACCCGCGATCCGGGGTTGGATTTTGCGTTTCGCCACCAGACTTCAGGTTCATTGATGATAATCGGCATTCAAGCCAAATGATGAACCGACCACACAAGGGGAGGAAACCTTGAAAATTTTGCGCACACTCGGCGTGATTGCCGCCGGTATGATGGCTTTGTCCGTGGCGAATGCCGCGCAGGCTGAAACCCGCGTCACCCTGAAATCGGCAAAGGCCGCGTCATCCTATTACCAGATGGCGGCCCAGTTTGCCGAGGCAATGAAAACCGGTACCGATGGCGATATCATCGTCACCGTCGAGGAAAGTCAGGGTTCGGTTCAGAACGTCATGGAAGCCATGGTGCGTCCGGGTAATTATGTCTTTACCTCCCCGCCCGGTCTCGTAAGCCTGGCACAGAACGGCAAAGGCCCGTTTGACGGACGTCCGACCGAAAAATTTGCCGAAGTCCGCGCCCTGTTCCCGATTCCGTCGCTGACCATGCATTTCGTGATGCGTGCTGACTCTGGTGCAACCAGCTTTGCCGATCTCGAAGGCAAGACCATCCTGCTTGGCAAGGGCTCCTTTGGTGCGCGCGAAGGTGAAAAATACCTTCAGCTGTTTGGTCTTGAAGGCAAGGTTGATCTGGCGGATGCCGAACTGTCCAATGCGGTGGCCGCCCTTAAAAACGGTCAGATTGATGGTTTCGTGACCGCTGGTTCCTGGCCCGCCCCGAACGTGATCGAGGCCGCGGCAGGAACCGACGTCATTGTTCTGTCGCTGTCCGAAGATCAGCTTGCCGAGACCAAGCGTGACAAAACCGTCATCCCGGCCGGGACCTATAACGGTCAGGAAGAAGACATCACCACCGCATCGCTTTCGGTTGTTGCTTTTGCCACCGCCCAGATGGATGCCGATACGGCTTATGCCCTGACCAAAACCTTCTGGGAGCAGAAGGCGAAAATGGGTGAAAGCTCTTCTTGGTGGAACGGTGTCAGCCCGGAAATGCTTGCCAACATCACGGGTAAAATGCATCCCGGCGCGCTGCGTTACTATGACGAAGTCGGGTTCTCCATCCGTGACGATCAGCGTTAAGTGCTGATCAGATAACATGTTCAAGGCCCGGCAGTTTTGCCGGGCCGTTTCTTGTCAAACAAGCCATTTAGATTATGTCAGCCACCACTCGTCCCTTCTGGATCGCCCTTGGCGCCGTTTCAATTGCCTTTCACCTGTGGCTGATTTTTTCAGGATTGGTTCCCAATCTTGTTAGCCGCCCAATCCATATGGCGCTTGCCCTGCCTTGGGCGTTGATTTTTGTTGCCAAAACCCGCGCACAGAAAATCTCTGGCATCATCCTGACGCTGATTGGTCTGATCGGGTGTGGTTGGATCGTTGCCAATCATCAGACGCTTGGCGACCAATACGGTTTCCTGATGGGCAATAGCCAGATCGTGCTGGCAGCGGCGTTACTGCTGATTGTGCTTGAAATGGCACGTCGGGCTATTGGCTGGCCGTTGCCGACGGTGGCGGCAATTGCACTGCTTTATGCGCTGTTCGGGCAACATATTCCGGGCGAGTTTGGCCATGCCGGGCTGCCAGTTGAAAGCATGCTGGGCACCCTGACCATCGCCGAGGGCGGCCTGTGGGGCAGCCTGACCGGCGTGTCGGTCAATATCGTCGCGATCTTCGTTATTTTCGGGGCGGTTCTGAATGGCGGCGAAGCCGGTCAGGGCTTCATGAATGTCGCAGGTGCCGCCGCCGGTCGGCTTAAGGGCGGGGCGGCGAAGGTTTCCGTCGTGTCATCCGCGCTGTTTGGCTCGATATCGGGGTCTGCATCGGCAAACGTGGCCTCGACCGGGGCGATTACCCTTCCTGCCATGACCAAGCTTGGCTACCCGAAACGTCTGGCGGCTGCGGTTGAGGCCGTTGCATCCAGTGGCGGGCAGATCATGCCGCCACTGATGGGGGCAGGGGCGTTTGTCATGGTGGAACTTACCGGCAAGCCTTATGTCGATATCATGGTTGCCGCCATCTTGCCGGCCGTCCTTTATTTCCTTGCCGTCTGGGTTGGCATCAATGCCTTTGCCATGCGCTATGACCTTCCCGGTGTGCCAAAGGAAGATCGCCCGAACCTGCGTTCGGTTGTAATCACATCGGCCTTCTTCCTGGTGCCATTTACCATTTTGCTTTGGGGCATGTTTGGCGGTGGTTATACGCCGCAATATGCCGCCTGTCTGGCGCTTCTGGCCGGGGCAGCTTTGCTGTTGCTTGATGCGGATCTGACGGTTGATTTACCGCGCAGCAAACAACGGTTTGCCGATGTCTGCCTTAATGCCGGACGTCAGGTGGCGATGATCGGTTCGATTATCTTGTGCGCATCAATCGTTATCGGCGTTCTCGGTCTGACCGGACTTGGTGTCAAGATCACCTCGCTTCTGATTTCCGGATCGGGTGGCATGTTGTGGCCGGCTCTTTTGCTGACCGCACTCGCCTGTCTGATCCTTGGCATGGAAGTTCCGACCACGGCGGCTTATGTGATTTGTGTTTCGGTTGCCGGGCCTGCGTTGATAGAGCTCGGGCTTGAACCGCTTCAGGCGCATCTGTTTGTGTTCTGGTTTGCGCTTTTATCGACGATTACGCCGCCGGTTTGCGGGGCGGTGTTCATTGCCGCGGGCATGGTCGAGGAAAACTGGCTCAAGGTCGCCGGAACGGCGATGGCGCTTGGTATCGGGCTTTATATCGTGCCACTGGCGATGATCGCCAACAGCACGCTGATTGAACTTGGCGGCGATCCGGTTTGGGCGATCATCGCCGGGCTTAAGGTCGCGGTGGGTTTGACGGCCATTTCATATGGCCTGATCGCGCCCAGACCTGTCTGGCAGCGGATCGGGATGGTTGCACTTGGTGGTGCGGTAATTTTTGCTGCGGGTGTTTAGAACCACGAAAAAGGCCGACAGTTTCCTGTCGGCCTTTTTCGTCATTGAGGGAAATGATTTAACCGGTTTTAAGCGGTCGCGCGTCCGCTGCGCGGGCCAGCAAAGAACCAGATAATCAGGCCAAGGACCGGCAGGACAACAACGAGTACTGTCCACAATACTTTTGCACCGGTGCTTGCACCGCTGCCCATAATATTCACGATTGCCCAGATATCGGCAATCAGAACGAGAAGTCCGATAATTCCACCATATTCAAGCATGTTCCAACCTCACATTTGTTGCTGCGGTATCTGTACCGCGCTTACAACTCAAACGATTGGTTTTCTCGTTTGTTCCCGCACTGAATTCAATCAGTGCATCTGGCGGGTTCGGAAGGGCAGTTTAAACCACCTGTCCGGCAGACCAGCCCGATGACCATGCCCACTGGAAATTGAAGCCGCCAAGATGGCCCGTGACATCAACCACTTCGCCAATGAAATAAAGGCCGGGTACGTCACGGGCTTCCATGGTTTTCGATGACAGGGCATTGGTGTCGACACCGCCAACCGTGACCTCGGCCGTGCGATACCCCTCAGTCCCGCTTGGTGTCAGGGCCCATTGATTGACATCCATCGCCAATTTACGCAGTGCCTTGTCACCGGTTTCGCCAATCGGGCGATCAAGGCCATGGGTGGCGGCAATCATCTGGGCAAGGCGATTTGGCAATATGCGTGACAGAACCGTGTGCACCGCCTGTTTCGGGTTTTCGCCCTTGGCGGTTTTCAAAAGATCGAACGCATCTTCTTCCGGGTTAAGGTTCACCGTAATGCTGTCGCCCTCGTTCCAATAAGATGAAATCTGCAGGATCGACGGGCCGGAAAGACCGCGGTGGGTAAACAGCAAACCTTCGCGGAATTGTTTTTTATTGCATTGAACGATGGCATCAACAGATATGCCCGAAAGTTCACCGGTACGCGCACGCAAATCTGGATCGAAAACAAACGGCACAAGTGCGGCACGGGTCGGAATGACATTGATGCCAAACTGTCGTGCGATCTGATAGCCAAAGCCGGTAGCACCGATTTTCGGGATCGACAGGCCGCCACATGCGACAACCAGCGATGAGCAGGTCCATTGCGCGCCCGTGCGCGTGGTGACATCAAAGCCGTCATCATCGCGTTTGATGATGTTGGAAATCTCGGTGTTGAGTTTGATCGTCACATCGGCGGCATCACATTCATCAAGCAACATGTCGATGATCTGAAAGGACGATTCATCGCAGAAAAGCTGGCCGAGTGTCTTTTCATGCCAGGCGATATTGTGGCGGTTCACCAGATCAATGAAATCTTGCTGGGTATAGCGTTTAAGCGCTGAAACACAGAACCGCTTGTTTTCGGAAATGAAGTTTTCCGGGCTGGTGTGGATATTGGTAAAGTTGCAGCGCCCGCCACCGGAAATGCGAATTTTTTCCGCCGGTTTGGTCGAATGATCAACCACCACGACGGTTCTTCCGCGTTTTCCTGCTTCAATCGCGCACATCAGGCCGGCCGCACCCGCCCCGATGACAAGAACATCAATCTTTTTCAAGCCCGTCAGACCCATTCATGTGAATTTCGGACCTGCTTATACGTGGAAAACGTGGCCTTGTCAGTGCCAGTGGCGCAAATACCTATTCGGCGGCGATGCCTCTGGAACTCGGGGGTTTTAGCTCCCCGCGTTTGCCAGCGGTTTTGGATTGTTCAATCTGTTGTTCGCTTGCAACCTGATTGCGGCCGTTTTCCTTGGCGAAGTAAAGTGCCCTGTCGGCCCGCTCGATCAGTTTGGCGGCCGGTTCGCCGGGCCGGAATTCAGCCACTCCGATTGACGCCGTCGCCTTGCTGATGATCGTCTTGCCGCTTTTGGTTACGACCTTGTGGCTTTCGATATATTGACGCAGCTTGTTACCAAACAACACGGCATTGCCAAGCGACGTGCTTGGCAGGATGATTGCGAATTCCTCGCCGCCATAGCGCGCGGCAGTATCCTGACCCTTGATATTGCGTTTCAGCGATTCTGCCATCAACCGGATCACCTGATCACCGACCTGATGACCATAGGTGTCGTTGAACTTTTTGAAGTGATCAATATCAAGGAGCAAAAGGCAAAGCGGCTGACCGTCCTCCATGGCATGCATCATGCCATCGCGCAGTTGCATATCGAACGCCTTGCGATTGGCAATGCCGGTCAGCCCGTCGGTCATGGCTTCGCGTTTCAGATTTTCCATATCTTCGCGCAGACGGTTGATTTCCGACGAACTGTTCGTCAACCGGCTTTCAAGGCTGCGGTTGACGCCCTCCATCTCGCGGGTGGCGCCCAGAAGGGTATGAAGTGCCTGTTCAAGATTGCTGAGGTTGCGGTTCTTGTCCCCGACATAGGAGCAGAAATGATCAAGCGCCTTTTTGTATTTCCGTGTGTCGACGCCGACCTTGTTCACTGTATCAAGAATGCTGCCCAACTGCGCGCGCAAGTCGTTTGAAAAGCGTTCGATGATTTCGTTTTCGCGCTTGTCGCTGAAGAAACGGGTATGGAGCTCTTCGCACTGTGCTTCGTCAAATTCACGATGGTTGCTGCGCAGAATGTCGATCGTGCGGCAAAGATCGAAGTTCGTATGCGCGACATAGGTAAAAAACAGCTGGAAATTGTCCGGATGCGAAACCACACCCAACTCTGCCATCAGTTTGTGGGCAGCGTTGCTGTGCTGTTGAGCTGTTCTGTGATTAAACCCGTACGCGCTCATCAATTGCCTGCAGTAGAATTATGTCGCCATAAGTTTCTGCGACATCCTATGCAAACGCATATGCGAAAGGTTTGATTTAAATCATCGAATCTCCCGTAATCCGGGCGATTTTTGATTTCACATGATAAAACAGGTCAATTTTGAAGGGGCAGATGCTTATGCGCTTTCTGCGCGATTGATCTGCTGGGTCAGAAGGTCATTCTGGTTCATCACACAGTTTCGACCATTCGCCTTGGCCAGATAAAGTGCCTGGTCGGCACGATCTATCACGCGGGTCAGGGGCTCACCAAGCTGATACGTCGCAACCCCGACAGATGCCGTGATCCGGCCCAGATCTTCGTTGCGATTGAAACTTCTCAGATGAAGAGACTCGATTGATGCGCGAATGTTTTCCGCGACCCGCATGGCGTCCGCAAGCGTCGTGGCCGGAAGGACGACGGCAAATTCTTCACCGCCATAGCGCGCGGTGGTGTCGCGTCCTTTGACATTCTGCTGCAGGGTTTTGGCCAATGTCCTGATGACTTGGTCGCCAGCTTGATGACCATGTTTGTCGTTGACCCGTTTGAAATGATCAATGTCGATCAGAAGGATGCTCAGGGGCTCCCCCCGTTCCATCGTTGTCATTGCTGCGTCGCGGAGGCTTTCGTCAAAGGCCTTGCGGTTTGCAATCCCGGTAAGCCCGTCTGTATGGGCTTCGCGTTTCATTTCCTCAAGATCAAGAAGCAACTGGGTGACTTCGACCGGTGCCGGATCGGCATCGTTCACGCCTTTTGCGCCTTGTTGTGCGTTGGCCCGGTTTTCCATCCCCAAAAGATCGTGGGCAGCATCCCGCAGATCGGCAGTGCTGATGACGTCCTTGCCTTTTGCCAGTCGATCAATCAGATCGGAAACCTGCCGGTGCAGCTCGTGGGACATGGTTTCACGCAGAAGCTCTGCCCGGCTAGGATCGATAAACCGCTGATAAAGTTCGTGGCATTTGACATCATCCAACGCACGCTTGTTGCCGCGCAGAATATCAATCAGCGCAACAAGGTCATCGTTTGATTTTTCGACATAGGCAAAGAACACAGCATAATTGATCGGGTTTGCACTCAAACCCAATTCATTGATCAATTCCAGCGCTTCGCGCGACAGCGCATATGATCGCTGCCGGTATTGTTCTTGCTGAGGCATTCCTGGGAACCTGAAGGAGTGGTATCGTCGGATGTAAAGGCACTTCTTTAAGTCTGGACTGCGCATTTCGCACACTCAGTATATCAGCTTTCCCACATGCGCGTACAGAGCGCAGCGGTTGTAGTTTTATTGGTTTGTTCACGTCTGCGCCCTAGTCTGCCTTTGTCAGGAAACGGCTTCGATCCGGAAAAGAAAACGGGATAAAAAGATGCAGAAACTATCGGCTTTGATGGCTGCTGTCGTGGTGGCGTTGGGCTTTGTTTTGTCAGGTTACGTTGTAAACGCCCAGACCAGCGGTTCAACAGACCAGACGACGGTCAATGGTCAGGTCACGGACAGCACGACCGATGTTCCGTCGATCGATTACCGTCCCCTGTCGGCCGAGGAACGGTCAAACATGCCGCCTCTGATGGAACGCTATGTGCTTGATGAGTTGAAAAACCTGCGCACGGAAATGCAGGGCATGCGCGCCGAATTGCTGCGCGAAGTTGTTAACCGGCAGCTTGAGGCCATCGACAAGGCGATTTCCTATTCATCGAATACCGTGACCTACTTCTTCTATTTCGTGGCGGCTGTCGGTGCACTTCTGACCATGCTGGGATGGCAGTCTCTGCGCGAATTGAAATCAAGCGTGCGCAATCTGGCCAATACCGAACTGCAACGTTTGTCGCAGGAATTCGAAGGGCGGCTCACCTCGCTTGAAAACGAACTGCTGCTGAAATCCAAACTGATTAACGAACATCAGCACGAGATCGAACGCACCCAGACCATTCATGCTCTGTGGCTGCAAGCCAACCAGCTCAGCAATCCGCGGGCAAAGATCGAAACCTATGACAAGATCCTCGAACTTGCGCCCGGTGATCCGGAAGTCATGGCCTATAAGGCCGATGCTGCCTTGCAACTCGGGGATCGTGACTGGGCACTTAGTCTGTGCAATCGGCTATTGGCCGAGGCCCCCGAAAACGCCAATGGTTACTATCAGCGTGCCTGTGCCAATGCCGGCCTTGGTTTTAAGGAGGCGGCCCTTGCCGACCTGCAACGTGCTGTTGAATTGTCTGATACCATGCGCCAGCCCGCCTGGGTCGAGGAAGAATTCGAACCTTTGCGCGACATGCCGGAATTCACCCAGATTCTCGGCAAAAAGGAAGATCTGCCGCCGGCTGAGTAATTCGGGAACTTCAAGCCACATACGAAAAAGCCCTGCAGAATTGCTGCAGGGCTTTTTTATATCCGGGTTTTTGCAGTCGCTTAGCTGCTTGGCAGTTCGTTCCACAGCGGGTGGATCGGTGCGACGTCTTCTTCGATCTTGGTAAAGCGCGCATCACAATCAAAGAAGTAGTTGTCAGTCAGATCATCATTGACCTGCGACACTTCGCCGACGATCGCCGGACCCTTGCCCTCTTCGCCATAGAAGCGGTGGATCAGCGTGCGCGGCAGGGTCACACTTTGACCCGGTTCCAGAACAACCTTCCCACCAGCGGGCAGGATGTTGAGTTTACCGTCGGTGCGTACGCGAACTTCGTTTTCGCGGTCCATCTGGCCGTCTTCGGTCAGGTTGCACAGCTCGATCACCAGATTGCCGCCACCACGGACGATGATGTCTTCCATTTTGACCTTGTGGTAGTGCCACGGACATTCCTGGTTTTCGCCAACGATCATGATCTTTTCGGCATAGGGCACTTCACCCGGCTGGCGCAGGATGCCGTTGCGCAGGCAAAACAGGATCAGGCCACGCTTTTCAAAATTGCCTTCGCCGTAATCGGTGACATCCCAGCCCATCTGATGGTTGCGGCACCATTTTGCCAGATCCGGTTCCGCTTCCCATTGCGCCGGGCTGTAATGCGCCCATTCCGGCAGTTTGAATGCGATGGATGCATAAAGTTCCTTGGCATGCTCGATACAGGCATTGATTTCAGAACGCAGCATGGTTGACCTCTTGTGGCATTTGGCATGATTGATTGGGCCGGGTTTTACCACGCCCGAATGGTGAATGCGATAGTTTTTGAATGCATTCAAAGCATTTAGATTTCAGAGTACGGGTGTTGGCGGTTCCCATCACAAGCTGCCCCGCAATCGCCGTTTTTCAGCGCAATACAGTGAAAGTCATACAGTGTGATATCATGTTTGCGATATCGCCCGAAACCGGACAGGGGAACTGCATCATGTCGCAATCATCGGGATTTGCCAAAGTAGTCGCGGCAATCGTTGTCGCCGGGGGGCTGGCCGCATCGGGCTGGCTGGTCGGGACCGGCATTGAAAACATGCGTGCCCTTGATCGCTATGTCACGGTCAAGGGATTGGCCGAACGTGATGTGAAGGCCGACAAGGCCGTCTGGCCGATTACTTACGTTGCGACTGATGATGTGCTGCAAAATGCACAGGCCAAGATTGATGCCGATACCAACACATTGTTTGAATTTCTTGCCAGCCACGGCATAGGACGCGAAGCGACCGAGCTGCAAAACCTTCAGGTAACCGATCAGCTTGCCCAGTCCTATCGGTCCGGGCCGATAGAAAGCCGCTATATCGTCAATCAGACCATTCAGGTCCGCACCGATGATGTTGATGCGGTGGTTGCCGCATCCCAGGATATCGGCAAACTGTTGCAGGGTGGTGTTGTTCTGGGCGGGCAGGGCTATAACCCGGGGCCGAGTTATCTGTTCACCGGTCTTAACGATATCAAACCGGAAATGATCGCGGCTGCCACCGCCAATGCCCGCGAAGCAGCCCAGCAATTTGCCGCGGATTCCGGCGGTGAGCTTGGCGGTATACGCCGTGCGACACAGGGCCTGTTTCAGATACTGGCCGCCGATGGCGCACCCAACATGATGGAAGCCAACCAGATCAACAAGACCGTGCGGGTGGTCACCACCATGGAATATCTCATCCGCGATTAGGGGCTGAACTGAGTTGACAGCCTCGTCAAAGCTGGTTTTATGCGCGCCATGGCGCAACTGATCCTGTTTAACAAACCCTATGGTGTTTTGACCCAGTTCACCGACCGTGAAAACGGTCGGGCGACCTTGGCCGACTATATCGATCTGCCCGGCGTTTATGCCGCCGGCAGGCTTGATCGCGACAGCGAGGGTTTGTTGCTTCTGACTGATAACGGGCCGCTGAACGCACAGATCGCCCATCCGAAATTCAAGAAACCCAAAACCTATCTGGTGCAGGTCGATGGCGAACCAACTGACGCGGCACTCGAAGCCCTGCGCCGTGGGGTAGAGCTTAAAGACGGCATGACCTTGCCCGCCAAGGCCAGACAGATCGATGAACCGGCCGGGCTTTGGGAACGTGATCCGCCGGTGCGCTATCGCAAGGCGATCCCGACAAGCTGGATCGAACTGACCATTACCGAGGGCAAAAATCGCCAGGTACGCCGCATGACCGCCGCCGTCGGCTTTCCGACCTTGCGCCTGATCCGGCATGCTATCGGGGACTGGACGCTCGATGGTTTGGCGCCCGGCGAATGGAAGGTGATTGAGGTCGATGCACCGCCTGCCAACCATCGAAGGCTATCCCCCGGATCGGCCAAGCCGCCGCACCGTAATCAGGTGCCCGATCTTGCCAATGCCCCCAATGCCGACGACAAAGCCAATATCGCGCGTGAAGGCGCAAAGGCGGGCAAAGGTCCACGCAAAGGCGGGTATAAACCTGCACGCCACCGTTCGCGCCCGAAGAAAGGATAGCCGCCATGCTGAGTTACCTGCACGGCTTTCATGCCGGGAATTTTGCCGACATGCACAAGCATGCCGCCCTTTGGCTAATCCTTGAACATTTGCGGAAAAAGAAGAAACCTTTCTGCGTGATCGATACCCATGCCGGATCGGGCTGGTATGACCTTGGCAGTGAACAGGCCGCCAAAACCGGAGAGTGGAAAGACGGTTATGCGCGCGCCAAGGACGGTGCCAATGCACCCGAAATGCTGCAGCAATTCTTAAACTATGTCGCCGCGTTTGATCCGGTTGCGAAGGGCCGTGATTATGGCGTGCGCAAAGGCGATGATTACCAAGGTCCGTTTTACCCGGGATCACCGTTTATTAGCCGCGATATGCTGCGCGAAGATGATGAACTGGTCCTGATGGAACTTCATCCGCGTGAACATGAAATGCTTCATCACCGGGTCAAACGTGATGCGCGCATTCATCTGCACAAACGCGATGGCTATGAGGGTGTTGTTGCGATGATGCCGCCCGCCATTCGTCGCGGACTGGTTCTGATGGATCCAAGCTATGATGTGAAACAGGATTATCAAAAGGCCGCCACGGCAACCCGCGAAGCCTGGGAAAAATGGCCAACGGCGACTTTCATGCTGTGGTACCCGATCCTGTTGGACGGGTTTGATGCCGACCTTCGCAAATCCTTTGCCGCGATCAAGGCATCGGGTGGCGTTTTAAGTGCCGAACTTGCCACTGATCAGGGTGGGGCCAAGGGCCGCATGCGTGGTACGGGCCTTCTGGTCATCAATCCGCCGTGGCAGTTTGATCAGCAACTCGGCGATATCGGTGACTGGCTTGCGAAAACCTGCAAACTACCGGGGCCCGCAAACCATCAGATGCGCTGGCTGGTGCCCGCCGCATAGATTGCTGCAACGAAAAGAGGCCCCGACGGCGTGATGCCAACGGGGCCTCGATGCGTTGGGACGCATTGGTAACAGGTGTCAGATCCCAAAGAATGGCTGCAGCAATTTCGGCAGCAAACGATTGAACTTCATCGGCGCATCGGTTGCGATCAAACAGATGCATTCCTCGGCGGTGTCGGCAATCGGTTGATGATCAACATCATCATCAAGGTCTGCCACATCACCGGCCCGGAACCGCCCGATCTCGTCAATGTAGGATCCTTTGATCAGAAGCGTCATTTCATGTCCATGGTGCCCGTGATCGGGGATCGAAACACCCGGGGCGATCTTCATCAGACGGACGGTGCCCTTGCTTTCGATGGATTTCAGCTGGAAATGCTTCACACCCGGTGCAAGCGATTTCCACGGAATATCATCAAGCGACATCACATCGTCGGGCAGCAAATCGGCAAGCGGCCTTGGCAGGGCGCTCATGGCACTGCCGGTAATGCTTTCGCCGACCGCAACACGACGCAATGACGGCAATTCTTGCGCAACGATGTTTTCGTTCGCGGTTTCACGTTCAAGCATCGCCATGACGTGATCAAGCGAATGATCCGCCATCGACATGCTGTTCGTGGTTTCAAGCGCGGCACCGCCCATGGTTTCGTATCCACTGACCTTGTCACGGCAATGCGGGCACACGGTCATGTGGGTTGCCACCAGCAGCTCCATCGCTTGCGACAGCGAACCACTGGCATATTCCATCAATGTCTGATCGGTTGGATGATGCTTAATGTTCATGCGACACCTTCCAGTCCGCCACGCAACTTGCCAAGCGCAAGCCGCAAACGGGACTTCACAGTTCCCAGCGGGATATCAAGACGCTCGGCAATTTCACTGTGTGAGCAATCTTCGAAAAACGACAATTCAACAACTACCTTTTGGTCGGCGGGTAATTCTTCCATTGCGGCTTTGACAAGGACGGCCTCCTGGTCACGATTGACTACGTCATCTGCCAGCGGATCTTCGTCGACAATCAAAGTCGGGTCGGAATCATCTACCTCGATATGTTTGCGTTGCCGGAACCGGTCAATCCGAAGGTTCCTGGCGATGGTAAAAATCCACGTACTGGCGGCTGCCTTCGCAGGATCAAACAGGTGCGCTTTGCGCCAAACCTGCATCATTGCTTCCTGCGCCATTTCCTCGGCGGTCTCGGGATTACCGCCAAACCGGAACATGTAAGCTTTCACGCGCGGGGCAAAATGCGCAAACAATCGCGCAAATGCTTCCCGGTCGCGTGTCGCTGCGACGGAAACAATCCAATCGGCACATCTTTTCGCTTCGACCGGATCGGCAGGCCCGGTGCGTCGTGGTGTGGTGCCGCTCATTTTTGTTTCAGGTCCCTGTTGGGGCCGCGCCAGAATTGTGTTCATCATGCAATTCCTACGTCGGCCACGTTCATTCGGATCAAATAAAAATGTATGTTTCCTACCAGACACTTACAATCAGTTCAGGCAAACAAATCCAAAATAATCCGAGTGATCCGCGAATTACAGATCCGCGTACTCATATAAATAATGTCACACAGTAACAGTAAGCGGGCCGCGCCGATATGAACATTGTCACCCCGGGAAAACTCAATATCGCCGTTGTCGGGTCTGGGATATCGGGCTTGTCTGCTGCCTGGCTGCTGAGCCAGTCACACAACGTGACGCTTTATGAAAAGGATGATCGCGCAGGCGGTCATTCCAACACGGTCGATGCCGGGCAAACCCCGGTCGATACCGGTTTCATTGTCTATAACACCCGCTGCTACCCCAACCTGTGTGCCCTGTTTGATCATCTGGGCGTTGAAACAACGCCGACAGACATGTCCTTTGCTGCCTCGATGGATGAGGGCGGCCTGGAATATGGTGGTGGTGATCTTTCGGCCCTGTTTGCCCAGAAACGCAACCTGTTCCGTCCGCGCTTCTGGAAAATGGTGCGCGATATCCTGCGCTTCTATCGCGAAGCCCCGGCGGCCCTTGAAGATGGCACGGCTGAGCATATCAGCCTTGGCGATTACCTGCGCGACAATGGCTATTCCAAACCCTTTATCAATGACCATCTGCTGCCGATGGGGGCGGCCATCTGGTCGACGCCGGTTGATACCATGATGGCCTATCCACTGGCGGCGTTCGTTCGGTTTTGCCAGAACCACGGGCTTCTGCAGATCAAGGATCGTCCGCAATGGCGCACCGTGGTTGGCGGATCACGCGAATATGTGAAACGCATGACGGCACAGATTTCTGGTGGTGTGGTTCTTGATCGCGCCATTGCCAAGGTCGGCAAGACCGCATCTGGTGGGGCGTTTGTCGAGGACCGCTATGGCAAGCGTGAAGAATATGATCACGTCGTTCTGGCCTGCCATGGTGATCAGGCGCTGGCGTTGCAGGAAACACCCGATCCGCGCACTGCCGAACTGCTTTCGGCGTTCAAATACGAACGCAATCTGGCGATCCTGCACAATGACGCCAGCCTGATGCCAAAGACCGAGAAGGTCTGGTCAAGCTGGAACTATCTGGCCGAAGATCATGATGGTGAACAGAAAGTCTGCGTGACCTACTGGATGAACCGCCTGCAGCATCTTGATCCGGGGCAGCCGCTTTTCGTGACCTTGAATCCGCCGCGCCACCCGGCAGAAGGCAGTGTGATCAGATCCTTCCTGTATGATCATCCGCTGTTTGATGCGGGCGCAATGGCAGCACAAAAGGAACTCTGGTCGATCCAGGGGGTGGATAACCTTTGGTATTGCGGCAGTTACTTTGGTTATGGCTTCCATGAAGATGGCATTCAATCGGGTCTTGCGGTGGCCGAGGCCCTTGGCAATGTGCGACGCCCGTGGACTGTCGAAAATGAAAGCGGCCGTATCCATGTTGGCGAAACAGCCCGTTCGCAATCAAGCGAGGCTGCATGACACGTCCTGTTGCGACAAAGCCGGCATCGGCCCTGTTTGAAGGTGTGGTCACGCATCATCGTTTGCGTCCGAAAATGCACAAGCTGCGTTATCGGGTGTTTTCCTTCCTGCTTGATCTGGACGAGATTGATGGTCTTGCCGCCAAGCTGAAACTGTTCAGTCGCAACCGCTTTAACCTGTTTTCATTCCATGACCGCGATCACGCCGACGGGGGTGCCACCGATTTGCGCACCCGGTTGGAGGCAATTCTGAGTAATCATGGGCTTGGTGATTGCGCGGACAAGATCCGGCTGTTGTGCTATCCGCGCTTGCTTGGTTTTGTGTTCAATCCGCTCTCGGTTTATTTCTGCCATCGTGCCGATGGATCGGTGGGTGCTGTTCTGTATGAGGTCTCGAACACCTTCGGGGATCGGCACAGTTACCTGATCCCGGTAAGCGAAGGCGCACTTGATGACAAGAACGTGCTGCGCCAGTCCTGTGCGAAGGGGTTTTACGTCTCACCCTTTATCGACATGGTCGCGGACTATCATTTCCGCATTCGCATGCCCGATGAAAGTGTCGCGGTTGCCATTCGCGAAACCGACGCAAAAGGTCTGTTTTTGAATGCTGCCTTTGTCGGTGATCGAACCGAACTTTCCGACCGTAAACTATTAGGAGCCTTCATTCGATACCCGCTGATGACCCTGAAGGTCGTGGCAGGTATCCACTGGGAGGCGCTCCATCTTTGGCGCAAGGGTATGACATTCCATAAACGACCAGCACCGCCAGAGCAGCCTGTAACCTATGTGCTGGAAGCCGGGACAGCAGCGGCCCAATCAGGGAAGAGATAAAAACAATGCCAAACCGCAATCGTAATGCATCCGTTTCCGCCTTTTCACTGCGTGACCGCATTCTGCCGATGCTGGGCAGCATGACCGGCAGCCGCAGCCTTTTAAAGGCGATGCTCAAGCGCGTTCTGGCGCATCTACATTACGGTCGTTTGACCATTGTTTTGCCCGATAACGACACCCTGCATTTTTCCGGCGAACATGAAACCAATCTACGCGCGGCCATCCACATCCATGACTGGCAGGCGATCCGCAAACTGGCCACGGGCGGGGATGTTGCCTTTGCCGAGGCCTATATGGATGGCAGTTGGAGCAGCCCGGATCTGACGCATCTGATGCACTTTGCCATGCACAATGAAACGATCGTGCGGGCCCGTCTGGCCGCTGGATTTCTGGCGCGTACGGTGGCGCGGATCGGACATTTGCGTAATGCCAATACTCTTGAGGGATCAAAGCGCAACATCGCCTATCACTATGACCTCGGCAATGATTTCTATCGCGCCTGGCTTGATCCCAGCATGACCTATTCATCGGGACTTTATTCCGCGCCCGACATGACCCTGGATGCGGCGCAATCTGCAAAATATGAACGCATTTGCGAACTTGCCGAACTGAAATCAGGTGAAGATGTGCTGGAAGTCGGCTGCGGCTGGGGTGGCTTTGCCGAACTTGCAGCCGGCAAGTATCGTTGCAATGTCACCGGTCTGACTCTGTCGAATGAACAGCACGCTTTCGCACGTGAACGCCTTTTGATGCAGGGGCTTAGCGACCGTACCGAAATCGTTCTGCGCGATTATCGCCATGAAGAAGGCCAGTACGACAAGATCGTCTCGATCGAAATGTTCGAGGCGGTTGGTGAAGAACACTGGCCAACCTATTTCGAGATGATCCGCAAACGCCTGAAACCGGGCGGCAAGGCGGTATTGCAAATCATCACGATTGATGATGACCGGTTTGAAACCTATCGCCGCGGGGCGGATTTCATTCAACGCTACATTTTCCCTGGCGGCATGTTGCCATCGCCAACCGCGCTGTCGGCGGCCGTCAATGCCGCCGGGCTTGAACTGCGTCATTCGGAATTTTTCGGCAAATCCTATGCCCGCACACTGGCCGAATGGCAGCGCAGCTTCCAGCATGCCTGGGATGGCATTGCCAAGCAGGGATTTGATCTGCGTTTCAAACGCATGTGGGAATACTACCTTGCCTACTGCGAAACCGGATTTGATCAGGGCTCCATCGATGTCGGGCTGTTCGTGATCGAACATCGCGAAAATGCGACAGGCTGAATACCCCACCCGTATTTCGGTTCTCTATGCGCTTCCGGCGATGGCAGCAGCCGTGCCGACCATCCCGGCCTATGTGTTGTTGCCAAGCTATTATGGCGATGACCTTGGCCTTGGATTGGCGATCACGGGTGTTGTTTTGTTGCTGGTCCGCATGATCGATATGCTGACCGACCCCGTGGTTGGTTGGCTTTCCGACAAGACCGGCAATCGCAAAATCTGGACTGGTGCCGGGGCGGTGATCGCCGGTATCGGGCTTTGGTATTTGTTCAGCCCGCCATCCCAACCCAGCGCGATATATCTGCTGATCTGGGCAAGTGTGCTGTTTCTTGGCTGGACGATGTTTCAGGTGCCCTATCTTGCCTGGGGGGCGGACCTTTCGGGCGATTACAAAAAACGCACAACGCTTACCGCCCTTCGTGAAGGGGCGGGCTTGATCGGGATTGTACTGGCCGGGGCCATTCCGGTGCTGATCAATGCGCCGGATCGCGCAGCCGAAATTCAAACCCTTGCCACCGTGACACTGACACTGGGGGCTGTATTTGTTGCCCTTCTGGTCTGGAAGGTGCCCGATCCGGTTGCGCAACATAAACGCACAAGCCGAACGCGCTTTGGCAGAGGAAACCTTTGGGTCACTTTGCGCCTGGGAGCCCGAAGCCTGCGTGACAATGGTCTTTTCATGCGTCTGCTTGCGGCATGGATGATCAATGGTCTGGCGGCCGGATTGCCGGCCGTGTGTTTCCCATTGTTTGTGCGCTATTACCTCGAACTTGATCAGGACAGCGAAAATATCCTGATTCTGCTTTATTTCGCCGCGGCGATCATTGCCATTCCGTTTTGGGTTGTGATGGCTGGCCGTATTGGCAAGCACCGCATCTGGTGTTTTGCCATGGTGCTGGCGATTGTGGCCTTTGCCTTTGTGCCGATCCTTGATGCCGGGGATTTCGCTGCCTTTGCGGTTATATGTCTTGTTACCGGGGCGGCACTGGGCGCGGATCTGGCTTTGCCACCCGCTATTCAGGCCGATGTCGATGACTGGGATCGTTACCGGTTTGGGGTACGGCGCACCGGCCTTTTATTTGCCCTTTGGAACATGACCAACAAGCTTGCCATGGCGCTTGCCGCCGGGATTGCATTCCCGATATTGGGGGCATTTGGCCTAACCGACGGCGGAGACGAAAAAACTGGCGCATTGGTTGTGCTGGTTTTGATCTATGCGGTGATCCCCATCGTATTGAAAGCAGGAGCAATCGGGATGATGTGGCGCTTTCCGTTGGACAGCACGCATCAGGTTGCCATTCGTCGGCGCCTTTCACGCCGCAATGATTGATCTTGGGATTGTCAGGACAGGAGAAAATCGATGCTGCGGAACTTCATGGCGCTGTGTGTTTTGGTACTATTAGCCGGATGTGGGTCAATGAAACCGCAGGATTTTGCGCAAAAAGAACCCCGCTTCGACGTGTTTGACTATTTCGAAGGCGACAGCCGGGCTTGGGGAATTTTCGAAGATCGTTTCGGAACCCTGCGTCGTCAGTTCACCGTCGAAATAACGGGAACCGTTGAAGATGGTGTTCTGACACTTGAAGAAGACTTTATCTATGACGACGGCGAAACAGACCGCCGTGTCTGGACAATCAGCAAAACCGACGAACATAGCTATGAAGGGCTTGCGGACGATATCGTTGGCAAGGCGATTGGCAGTCAGTACGGCAACGCGCTGAACTGGTCTTATGATATGGATCTTAAGGTCGGTGATGGTGCCTGGCGGGTGACGTTCGACGACTGGATGTTCCTGCAACCCGATGGGGTTCTGGTCAACCGGGCACGGGTCAAGAAATGGGGCTTTGAGATCGGCGAAGTAACGCTGTTTTTCACAAAGACCCAACGCGTCGCGCAAGCCGCTGAATAAACCAGCGTATTACGGGGATTTTGGCATAGAAGTTCTGGCCGGAATCCCAGTGGTCAAAATGAGATGCCAGGCGCGTGCCATCGTCGTTAAACGTTACCTCTGACATGCCGGTAAATTCCCAGTTGCCGATCACCTTTACCCGCGCACTAAAGCGCCAGCGTAAAAATCCGCGATCCTGATCGATCGCACGGTGGGTGACGATAAAACGCGGATGCTCCGCATCGGTAAACGCCTTGGCCAGATAGGCACAAACATCGTCTGGTCCCCTGACGGTCGTGAACGGGTCGCAAAAGACGAAATCGTCTGTCACCAGATCCTTTAACTGATCAACAGTCTCAAGCGACAGTTTCTCATAATAGTCTGCGTAAGTTGCCAGCAACTGGCGCTTGGCGTCGGTGATGTCGTTCATGATCAGAGCAGCTTACGCATCAGTTTGAAGAAAATCGGATAAGGCAGAATTTGCGTCAGCTTCAATTGCGGCACAAATGGGGGCGGGAAGGCAATCTCGAATTTGTCACTGCCGCACAGCCCGCGATAGATGTAATCGGCAGCCTGTTCCGGTTCGAGCAGATAGGGCATTTCAAAATCGTTCTTATCGGTCAGCCGTGTTTTTACAAAACCCGGATTGATCACGCGCAGCAAAACGCCACTGCCGCTCAGTTCGGTATGCAGGGATTCACACAGATTGATCAGGGCAGCCTTTGTCGGGCCATAGGCCGCGGCATTGGGCAGGCCGCGGTAACCTGCCACCGATGCCATAACGGCAATCTCGCCAGATTTGCGTGCGCGCATCTTGTTCAAAAGCGGTTCCAGGCAATTGACGATGCCCATGTAATTGGTATCGACGTGACTGCGGATGGTGGCGGCTGAAAACGCACTCAGCTTCATCGGGGAATAGATACCAGCTGCCAAAACGACCAGGTCAGGCAGGCCAAACTGCTTTTCGACCTCGGCAATCGCAGCATTCACCGCATTTGTATCGGTAATATCGACCGGAACAGGGGTTAAACCCGGCATTTCAGCGGCAAGTTCATCGAGTTTGTCGGAATTTCGGGCCGAAATGATGATTTTTTGCGCGGAGGATGTCGGGTTTTCATGGAGTTTGCGTGCCAATGCGGCTCCAATCCCTGAAGACGCCCCGATAATCCAGATGGTTTGGAAGTGCTTTTTCATTCCTCATCCTTTTGCGCGGTTTGCGTGGCGCAATTCATGCAACGATATGTGATCTGCGATCCGTCGCGTGCCGCGAAGGCAAGACCGACCCAGCGGCCGTCGGCATCATACCATGCGGTGGTTTCAAGTTCGCCGTCATAGGTGAAACGGGTGGCGCGCAACGTGCCGTTGGTTGTCTGCAGCGTTTCCGGCTCGTTCGCGCTGATATCGACCGCGTTTGACTTGCCGGTAATGGTATTAAGGACCGCTTTGCTGCCCAAGACACCGCAATGCCAGTGATCGGTCGGGAAAATCCCGCTTGGCAATGCCTGATCCCCCTCCGGGCCACTGACAACGAGTGTGCCCTGCGCATCAGGTTTGGCGACGACCTCTGTTTTGTCGCCGTCATCATCTACCCGCACTGAAAGGGCGGCCAGGCGGTCCCCCTGCCACAGGCTTTCGGATCGATAGTCAAAACTATAGGCGTTAAATCCCAAGAAGCTGATATCGATATTGCTTTGGGCAACGACCTGCAGGCCATCACGACCCTGATTAAACTGCACAACATGGCTCCCAACCGGGGAATCATTGCGCCGGATCTGAAAGCGAAGCTCAGTGCCATATCGCTGGATGGCATCAAATTCGCGGCACGTTTCCGGGCCATCGAATGCCTCGGAAAGGCGCGCTTGCTCAACGGGTGTGGTGTTGGGCTGCGTTGATGATTGCGGATCGGCCGCAAAGGCATTGGAAGACAGTGCTATACCGCCCGCAAAGGCGCAGGCGCCAAATAGCGATTTGACCGGATATGCCATGGATGTCTTCATGATTGGTACCAAAGCCGGGTTGAAAAACTAATACTCCCTTCTTGTTACGCAATGGCGTGATCTGCGGATCAAACGTCATGATCATTGCCCGCAAAGGTCTGATGGGGTAAGCAGGGGCACACGGGCCAAGACCCGAAATGAAAGGCCAAGCCATGCCCCATCCGATTGCAGACGACCTGATCGCGCATGTTCTGCACCGCGATTCCAACATCATTGTTCTGAACAAGCCGCCCGGGCTGGCCTCGCATGGTGGGCCAAAAACCTATTTTCATGTTGATGCCTATCTGCCGGATCTGAAATTCGGCATTCAGCCTGAACCGACACTTGCACACCGTCTGGACCGGGACACCGCCGGCTGTCTGTTGCTGTGCCGTCATCCGAAATCGTCAAAAAAGATCACCCGCCTATTCACCGAAAAGAAAATCGGCAAGTCCTATTGGGCGGTGGTTCGCGGTGCGATGGAAAATGATCACGGTTTCATTGATGCGCCGATTGGCAAGATCAATGATGAAAGCGGTTGGACCATGCTGGTGCATGAAGATGGGCAGCCGTCAAAAACCGAATATACCGTGCTCGGACGTGGCAAGGATGCGGATGGCAAGGACATTACCTGGCTGGAACTGATCCCGCATACCGGGCGGACCCATCAGTTGCGCGTGCATCTTGATCATGTCGGGCACCCGGTGATTGGTGACCCGTTTTATGGCCGTGGCGATGAGCCGCCGGTCTTTGGTGCACCGCCGACCCTGATGCTGCTATCGCGCCAGATCATCGTTCCGTTCCATGCCGACCGTGAACCGGTGATTGTCGATGCCCCGCCGCCAGAACTGATGCGCCCCGGGCTCGAAGCCTGCGGTTACGTCGGCGAATACGCCGCGCATGCAAGCTCAATTGATGCTCAATACACCGGCGATGACAGCGACGCTGAAGGCGGAGAGTAACGTCTCCAGCGTGATGATCGATGCCATTGCCTCCGGGTCGCCATTAAGTTGGCGCGCCAGGATATAGGCATTGCCCGCACATGGCATACCGGCATAAAGAACCCCCATCGCCAGAACCATGCCATCGATACCGGCAAGATACAGGCAGACGCCGGTGATAACCGGTAAAACCGCAAGCTTGATGGTGGTGGCAAGGGCAATCGCGCCTACGGCCTTTTTATCCATGACAAAGCGCAAACCCGCCCCGACCGAAAGCAGGCTAAGCGGCAGGGCGGCTGTCTTGAACAGGGCGGCTGTATTTTCAATTGGCAACGGAACGTGAATATTACTCACATTCAGGATGGCGCCGGCACCGGCGGCAATAATGATCGGGTTTTTCAGAACGCCTGCAATGATCCGCTTAAGGTTGCTTTTGCCGCTGCTAAAGGCGCTAAGTACGACAACGCCGAGCATGTTGGTGGCAATCACCATCACCGCAACAAAGATGATGGCAAGCGCCAGTCCCTCCGCCCCGTAAAGCGCATCGGCAACCGCCAGCAGGACATAACTGTTGTAACGTACCGAGCCCTGAAAGATGGATGTGAAAAGCGGCGTGTCACGTGTGATCACCGGCCGCAGCAAAAGCAGGGCGGCAGAAAGCCCCAGTGTCGCGGCAAGGGTGACGCCAACGGCGGTGCCCGCATGGCCGCTGGAAAAATCGGCGCGATAAATCTCGACGATCAGAAGCGATGGCAGCAACAGATAATAGGTCAGCCGATCAATCCCGGCCCAGATATCTGCGGTTTTGATCAGGAAATGCTTTAAGGCCGCACCAACCAGAATGGCGGCAAAGATCGGAAAGATCGCGGCGATGACATCATAGGCGAGCTGCATGGCGGGTGGGGCGCTCCGGCGCAGAAAACGTCTTGTTGGGCCGTTTGGGGTGCGGGCTAAACCTTGCGGTTGCTGTAATCGGCAAAGACCTGTTCGGGGGAATGGTTGCGATATTGTTCGCAGATTTCCTCGAACTTCGGATTGCTGATCAAAAGGTCCGCCGTGCTTTGATTGCAGGCAATCGGCACTTCATACATGTTGGCCAGCCGGATCAGGGCACGGACATCGACATCGTGGGGCTGGGGTGTCATCGGGTCGGTGAAAAAGAACATGGCTTGCAATTCGCCGTGCGCAATCATCGATCCCAATTGCTGATCGCCGCCAAACGGGCCGCTTTTAAGCGGATGGACATCCAGTTCAGTAAACCGTTCCTGCAATACGCGCCCGGTGGTGCCGGTGGCAAAGATGCGCATATTGGCGAATACATCCTTGTGTTTTTCCAGCCAGTCAGCCATTTCGCGTTTGCGACGGTCGTGGGCAACAACGCCAACAGACAGCACCATTTTCATTCTCCGGGCCAGTAAACAGGTTTTGTCATACTAATCCCCAAAGCCCCCCAGCGTCACCTGCCAAAAGTCTGACAACTCCACAAACTTCATAAAATTTAGGCACTTAGGCGTTTCTGGTGGCCAAAACAAAACGGCCGCCCCAAGTGAATGGGACGGCCGTTTGCAGATCAGAGAACTGATCAATTACATGTGGATTGCGCGTTTGTCCGCGTCCAGCGCTGCTTCCTTGACGGACTCGCCAAGGGCAGGGTGGGCGTGGCAGGTGCGTGCGATGTCTTCGGCAGAGGCGCCGTATTCCATTGCCAGAACCACTTCGGCAATCAGATCGCCCGCAGCCGGGCCAACAATATGCGCGCCGACAACACGGTGCGTTTTCTTGTCTTCGAGGATTTTGACAAAGCCCTCGGTGCTTTCCATCGCCTTGGCGCGACCGTTTGCGGTGAAGGGGAATTTGCCGACTTTGTAGTCTGCGCCTTCTTCCTTCAGCTGCTCTTCGGTTTTGCCAACGGCGGCAACTTCCGGCCAGGTGTAAACAACACCCGGGACCTTGCCGTAATCGACATGGCCTTCTTCACCGGCCAGCATTTCTGCCAGGGCAACGCCGTCTTCCTCAGCCTTGTGGGCCAGCATCGGACCGACGATGGTATCGCCAATCGCAAAGATGCCGCCAACATTGGTCTGGAAATGTTCATCGGTTTTGACACGACCACGATCGTCGAGTTCAACACCGACAGCGTCGAGACCAAGGCCCTTGGTGTACGGACGACGACCAATGGCAACCAGAACCACATCGGCTTTGAGTTCTTCTGCATCGCCGCCCTTGGACGGTTCAACCGTCAGGGTCACGCCAGACTTGGTGGTCTTGGCACCGGTAACCTTGTGACCGAGTTTGAATTCAAGACCCTGCTTGGCAAAGATGCGCTGGGTCTGTTTGACCAGCTCGCCATCCATGCCCGGCAGAATGCGGTCAAGATATTCAACAACGGTGACTTCGGCACCCAGACGACGCCAGACGGAACCCAGTTCCAGACCGATCACGCCAGCACCAATGACAACCATCTTTTTCGGCACTTTCGGAAGAACCAGTGCGCCGGTCGAAGAGACGATTTTTTCTTCGTCAATTTCGACACCTGGCAGCGGGGTGACTTCCGAACCCGTCGCGATGACGATGTTCTTGGCATTCAGGGTTTCTTCGCCGCCATCAAGAAGGGCAACCTTGACCGAGGTCGGCGAGGTAATTTCGCCGGCACCTTTGACATAGGTAACCTTGTTCTTCTTGAACAGGAACTCGATGCCTTTGACATTGCTGTCAACGACCTTGTCCTTACGGGCCATCATCTTTTCGATGTTGACCTTCGGCTTGGAGACTTCGATGCCGTGGGTATCGAAATGCTCGGTCGCTTCTTCGAACAGGTGCGAGGAATGCAGCAGGGCCTTGGACGGAATGCAGCCCACATTGAGGCAGGTACCGCCAAGTGCGCCGCGTTTTTCAACGCAGGCGACTTTAAGGCCAAGCTGTGCGGCGCGGATGGCGCAAACATAACCGCCAGGACCGCCACCGATCACGACAACGTCGTAGTTCTCACTCATGAGTTCTTTGATCCTTTTGTCTGATCAGATATCGAGCAGGATGCGTTCCGGGTTCTCGATGCATTCCTTGACGCGTACCAGGAAGGAAACGGCTTCACGGCCATCAATGATACGGTGGTCATAGGAAAGGGCGAGATACATCATCGGACGAATTTCGACTTTGCCGTCGATTGCGACCGGACGCATCTGGGTCTTGTGCATGCCAAGAATACCGGACTGCGGCGCGTTCAGGATCGGGGATGACAGAAGGGAACCAAAGACACCACCGTTGGAGATGGTGAAGGAACCGCCGGTCATTTCATCCATGCCCAGTTTGCCGTCACGTGCACGCTTGCCGAAATCGACAATGGTGCTTTCCAGATCCGCAAAGGTTTTTTCCTCTGCCGAACGGATGACCGGAACAACCAGACCCTGCGGGGTACCAACGGCAACGCCGATATCGCAGTAGTTTTTATAGATGAAGCTGTTGCCATCGATCTCGGCATTGACAGCCGGCCATTCTTTGAGCGCCGTGGTGCAGGCCTTGATGAAGAAGGACATGAAGCCAAGCTTCACACCGTGTTTCTTCTCGAAACCGTCTTTGTACTTGTTACGGCAAGCCAGAAGGTTGGTCATATCCACTTCGTTATAAGTGGTCAGCATGGCCGCAGTGTTTTGGGCTTCTTTCAAACGGCGCGCGATGGTCTGGCGCAGCTTGGACATTTTGACACGCTCTTCACCGTCACGCAGTTCACGTTCCGGTTTCGGGGCTGCCGGGGCGCTCGGCGCCGGGGCAGCAGCGCGGGACGCCGATCCGCCGCCTTCGAGGAAGTTCAGAACATCGCCCTTGGTCAGGCGGCCGTCTTTGCCCGTTGCCGGGATTTTGGACGGATCAAGGTTCTTGTCTTCGACCAGTTTGCGAACGGCCGGTGCCAGCGGATGGTCGCTGTTTGACGCGGTCGTTTCTGCCGGTGCAGCAGCCGGGGCTGCTTTCGGCTCTTCTTTCTTGGCCGGAGCTTCTTCTTTTTTCGCGGCCGGGGCTTCTTCCTTGGCCGGTTCATCAGAAGCAGCAGCACCTTCGGCACCTTCGTTGATGTGCGCGATCAGCGCGCCAACTTCAACTTCGTCGCCTTCACCAACGACCAGCTCGGCAATTGCGCCAGCAACCGGGGAGTTGACTTCGACGGTGACCTTGTCGGTCTCAAGTTCGACAATTGGTTCATCGGCTGCAACAGCGTCACCGACTTTTTTGTACCATTTTGCCACCGTGGCTTCAGATACAGACTCGCCCAGTGCGGGAACTTTAACTTCAGTCGCCATTTTTTCCTCGACCGTTTTTTCAATCAGGCAGTGTGGGTCTGCCAGCATACGAATGAAATCTAAATGAACGTGGCGGACGGGCGATTTCTCGCCCGTCCGGTAAAGTTATTTTACGCTAAGTGCCGCGTCGACCAGCTCAGCCTGCTCGCGCAGGTGGGCTTTCAGAAGGCCCGTTGCCGGCGAAGCAGATGCTGCGCGACCGACATAAACCGGACGACCTGCCTTGTGCTTGATGCTGGCAAGCGTTGCCTCGATCCGGCGATCAACGAAGAACCAGGAACCCATGTTTTCCGATTCTTCCTGACACCAGACGACATCAGCATTCGGGTATTTGGCCAGTTCCGTTGCCAGTTCTTTTTCCGGCCACGGATAAAGCTGTTCGACACGCACAAGCGCAACATCTTCGATGCCACGGTTTTCGCGTTCGGCAAGCAGATCGTAATAGACCTTGCCCGACGACAGAACGACGCGTTTGACCTTCTTGTCGTCAACCAGCTTAGCGGTTTCGCTGATCACAGGCAGGAATGTCGTGCCCGTCGCAAAGTCGGACAGGTTCGACACGCACTGTTTGTGACGCAGAAGCGATTTCGGCGTCATCAGGATCAGCGGCTTACGGAACGAGCGACGGATCTGACGGCGCAGGATGTGGTAATAGTTTGCCGGCGTCGTGCAGTTCGCCACCTGCATGTTATTTTCACCACAAAGCTGCAGGTAACGTTCCAGACGTGCGGAACTGTGTTCCGGACCCTGGCCTTCGTAACCGTGCGGCAGCAGCATTACCAGACCCGACATACGCAGCCATTTGGCTTCGCCCGAGCTGATGAACTGGTCAATGATGACCTGTGCACCGTTGGCAAAATCACCGAACTGGGCTTCCCAGAGAACCAGCGAATGCGGTTCTGCAAGGGTGATGCCGTATTCGAAGCCAAGAACACCTGCTTCGGACAGGGGCGAGTTGAGAACTTCAAGCTCGGCCTGACCGGTACGGATGTTGTTGAGCGGGGTGTATTTTGCTTCGGTGGTCTGATCGATCAGCTTGGCATGACGCTGCGAGAACGTACCACGCTGGCAATCCTGACCCGACAGACGAACCGGTGTGCCTTCGCACATCAGGGTTCCGAATGCCAGGGCCTCGGCGGTTGCCCAATCAATCCCTTCGCCGGTTTCGAACATCTTGGCTTTGGCCTTCAACTGACGAAGGATTTTGCGGTTGATGTCAAAGTCACTCGGCGGGGTCGAAAGCGCTCGGCCGACTTCCTGCAGCAGGTCGTTTTCAACGCCGGTTTTACCGATCCAGTCGGCATCGTCACCATGAGAGGATGCAAGACCCGACCATTTGCCTTCAAGCCAGTCAGCTTTGTTCGGACGGTAGTTTTCCGATGCCTTGAACTCTTCATCAAGGTAGTCCTGGAACGACTTGTCCAGTTCCTTGATGCGTTCTTCGCTCAGAAGACCTTCCTTGACCAGCTGCTGGGCATAGATGTCCTTGGTGGTCGGGTGTTTGCCGATCACGTCGTACATCTTTGGCTGGGTGAATGCCGGCTCGTCGCTTTCGTTGTGGCCAAAGCGGCGATAGCAGAACATGTCGATAACGACGTCCTGCTTGAATTCCTGGCGGAATTCGGTCGCGATGCGCGCCGCATGAACCACAGCTTCGGGATCGTCGCCATTGACGTGCAGGATCGGAGCCTGAACGACCTTGGCAATGTCCGAGCAATAAGGCGAAGAACGGGAGTCGGTCGGTTTGGTCGTGAAACCGATCTGGTTGTTGACCACAAAGTGGATCGTACCACCGGTACGGTAGCCTTTGAGGTGCGACAGATCGAAGGTTTCCGCCACAAGACCCTGACCGGCAAAGGCCGCATCACCGTGCAGGAGGATACCCATAACCTGCTCGCGATTGGTGTCTTTGCGCTGGGCCTGCTTGGCGCGGACCTTACCAAGAACAACTGTGTTCACTGCTTCGAGGTGCGACGGGTTTGCCGTCAGCGACAGGTGAACAACGTTGCCGTCAAATTCGCGGTCGGCGGAAGTACCAAGGTGATATTTAACGTCACCCGAGCCCATCACGTCGTCCGGCTTGGACGGGTTGCCCATGAATTCCGAGAAGATCGCCTGGAACGGCTTGCTCATGACGTTGGCAAGAACGTTAAGACGACCACGGTGCGGCATGCCGAACACAACCTCGCGGATGCCAAGCTGGCTACCACGTTTGAGGATCTGTTCGAGAGCCGGCATCAGGGCTTCGCCACCATCAATACCGAAACGCTTGGTGCCGACATATTTGGTGTGAAGATAGTTTTCGAAACCTTCGGCTTCGATCAGGCGCTCAAGGATGGCTTCCTTGCCACGGGTGGTGAACTGCGTCTGGTTGCCGATGCTTTCGATACGCTGCTGAATCCAGGATTTCTGTTCAGGTTCCTGGATATGCATGAATTCGATACCGATCGACCCGCAATAGGTTTTGCGTGCCAGCGAGACGATCTGACGGATGGTCGCGGTTTCAAGGCCAAGAACATTGGCGATGAAGATCGGACGATCCATGTCGGCTTCGGTAAAGCCATAGGTCTTCGGATCAAGTTCCGGATGCGGTTCACGCGGTGCAAGGCCCAGCGGATCCAGGTTCGCTTCAAGATGGCCGCGTACCCGGAAGGAGCGGATCAGCATCAGAGCGCGAATGGAATCATTGGCGGCAGCGCGGATGGCATCAGAATTTACCTGACCAGCCGTGGGTGCTGCATGAGGTGCCGGTGCATAGCCCATCTGGGCCGGGCGTTCGGCGTGCCCCTGTGAGACGTCGTATCCCTCCATGCCGCCAACAACCTTGGTTTCCCGTGGCTGCCAGCTCGGCCCGCGCATTTCTGCGAGGATTTCGGAGGCGTCGTCCTGCAACCCGTCAAAAAACTCAGCCCAGCTCTGGTCAACCGCAGACGGGCTTTCCAGATACCGGGCATAAAGTTCAGCGATGTAGGTTGCGTTCGACTCGTTCAGAATCGTGTCGAGATCTTGAGGTTTCATTTGTGGTCTTGGAAGGCATGGTCCCCAAGAAGGACCACGCCCCCCCTTGCCTTTCCTCTGACTACCCAGATTAGCCCTTCAAAGCCTTCAGCATGGTCGAGCCGAGGCTTGCCGGGGAATCGGCAACAAGAACGCCAGCACTGCGCATGGCTTCCATTTTCGCATCGGCCGTACCTTTGCCACCGGAAATGATCGCACCGGCATGGCCCATGCGTTTACCCGGAGGTGCGGTAACACCGGCGATGAAGCCGGCAACCGGTTTCTTGACTTTGGAAGCCTGCAGGAATTCACATGCTTCTTCCTCGGCCGAGCCACCGATTTCACCGATCATGATGATGCCTTCGGTTTCCGGATCCTTCAGGAACAGGTCGAGGCAGTCGATGAAGTTGGTGCCGTTGACCGGGTCACCACCAATACCGATACAGGTCGACTGACCAAGGCCAGCGGCCGTGGTCTGTGCAACTGCTTCGTAGGTGAGCGTACCGGAACGCGAAACGATACCGATTTTACCGCGGCGGTGAATGTGACCCGGCATGATGCCGATCTTGCATTCGTCCGGGGTAATGATACCCGGGCAGTTCGGGCCGATCAGGCGGGTCGACGAACCGTCGAGCGCGCGCTTGACGCGGACCATGTCAGCAACCGGAATACCTTCGGTGATGCAGACAGCCAGTTCGACTTTGGCGTCGATGGCTTCAAGAATTGCGTCTGCTGCGAAGGGCGGCGGAACATAGATAACCGAGGCATTGGCGCCGGTGACATGTACCGCTTCTTCAACAGTGTTGAAAACCGGCAGGTCAAGGTGCTTGGTGCCGCCTTTACCCGGGGTAACACCGCCAACCATTTTGGTGCCGTATGCCAGTGCCTGTTCGCTGTGGAAAGTACCCTGCGAACCAGTGAAACCCTGGCAGATAACTTTGGTGTTTTTATCGACGAGAACAGCCATAGTTACGCGGCCTCCTTCACAGCTTTGACCACCTTCTCGGCGGCATCGGCAAGGTTGTCAGCCGAAACAATCGGCAGACCCGATTCTTCGAGGATCTTCTTGCCAAGTTCGACATTGGTACCTTCAAGGCGAACGACCAGCGGGACGTTCAGGCTGACTTCGCGGGCTGCTGCCACAACGCCGTCTGCGATCACGTCACAACGCATGATGCCACCAAAGATGTTGACCAGGATGCCTTCGACATTCGGATCCGACAGGATCAGCTTGAAGGCGGTGGTCACGCGTTCTTTGGTTGCGCCGCCACCAACGTCAAGGAAGTTAGCCGGTGCGCCACCATACAGCTTGATGATGTCCATGGTTGCCATGGCAAGGCCTGCGCCGTTAACCATGCAGCCGATGGTGCCATCGAGCTTGATGTAGTTGAGGCTGTGTTTTGCAGCTTCGAGTTCGGCCGGGTTTTCTTCGTCTTCGTCACGCAGTTCTTCGATGTCCGGATGACGGAACAGCGCGTTGTCGTCGAAGTTCATTTTGCAATCAAGCGCAATGATGTCGCCGTCACCGGTAACAACCAGCGGGTTGATTTCAACCATGGCAGCATCGGTATCGAGGAAGCACTGGTACATTGCGGTCATGAATTTGACAGCTTTGGAGACCTGCTTGCCTTCGAGGCCGAGTGCAAACGCCAGTTTGCGACCGTGGAAGCCAGAGAAACCAGCCGCCGGATCGATCTCGACAGTGACGATCTTTTCCGGGGTTGCTTCTGCAACTTCTTCGATGTCCATGCCGCCTTCGGTCGACGCCATGAAGATCACGCGCGAGCAAGCGCGGTCGACGAGAACCGAAAGATACAGTTCGCGTGCGATATCGCAGCCTTCTTCGATGTAAACGCGTTTGACTTCTTTGCCATCCGGGCCGGTCTGGTGGGTAACCAGCGTTGAGCCGAGCATCTGTTCGGCATTGGTGCCGACTTCTTCCGGGCTCTTGACGACGCGAACGCCGCCTTTGTCACCTGCCTTGGCTTCCTTGAAGGTGCCTTTACCGCGGCCACCTGCATGGATCTGGGATTTTACCACGTAAACCGGGCCAGCCTGGGACTGGGCAGCTTCGATGGCTTCCTGAGCGGTATATGCAACCTTGCCGTTCGGCACGGTCACACCGTATTTGCGAAGAATTTCTTTCGCCTGGTACTCATGAATATTCATGTTCGGTCGCTTTCTTGCCTTCCGTACGATTTCCGGTGGGTCAGAAATCTGGATTTCAATGTCCCTGTAACGAGCGGGAGGGACTTTGTTAAGAGGCCGCGATCATTGAAGTTTGAATAACAACAATGATTGAAAAACGGGCCGGTCACTGACCAGCCCGTTTCGCGTTCTTAGAGCATGCCCTTTGCAGCTTCGACGAGGCCGCGAACAGCGTTCACGGAATTGTCGAAGTTTGCTTTTTCGGACTCATCAAGATTGATCTCGACGATGCGTTCTACACCGTTGGCACCCAGAACAACCGGGACACCAACATAAAGACCGTCAACACCGTATTCGCCGCTCAGATAAGCAGCAACCGGCATGACGCGCTTCTGGTCTTTGAGGTAGCTTTCCGCCATCGCGATTGCCGAAGCAGCCGGGGCGTAGAAAGCAGAACCGGTTTTGAGCAGGGCAACGATTTCGGCGCCACCGTCACGGGTGCGCTGCACGATCTCGTCGATCTTTTCCTGCGTGGTCCAGCCCATTTTGATCAGATCCGGAACCGGGATACCGGCAACGGTCGAATAACGGATCGACGGGACCATGGTATCGCCGTGGCCGCCAAGGACAAAGGCGGTAACGTCTTTGACCGAGACGTTGAATTCTTCTGCGAGGAAGTAACGGAAGCGGGCCGAGTCCAGAACGCCAGCCATGCCGACAACTTTCTTCGGATCGAAGCCGGTTGCCTGCTGCATCACCCAAACCATCGCATCAAGCGGGTTGGTAATGACGATGACGAATGCGTTCGGAGCGTGTTCCTTGATGCCCTGACCAACCTGGGTCATGACTTTGGTGTTGATACCAATCAGGTCATCGCGGCTCATGCCCGGCTTGCGAGCAACACCGGCGGTGACGATGACGACATCAGCGCCTGCGATGTCTTTGTAGTCACTGGTACCCTTGAGGTCGGCATCAAACATGTCGACGGGGGAGGATTCAGCAATGTCGAGCGACTTGCCCTGTGGCATGCCATCAACGATGTCGAAAAGGACGACGTCGCCAAGCTCTTTGAGACCGACGAGGTGAGCAAGCGTGCCACCAATATTGCCGGCACCGACGAGCGCGATCTTGTTGCGGGCCATTCCGTTACCTTCTTCCCTATTGCGCTTCCTGGGGGTCGAAACTCAACTTGGGAGCGCGATTGAAAATTTAAACCTGCGAACGCGAAATAATCGTTCGTAAACACCGAGTGTCGTAAACTGAATCGCCACGAATGACAAGGGGAAACCCCACTGTTTTTACGAGGAAAACCGCCGCTTCGCGGTTTATTGCAACTATGGTCTAAACGCTTAAAAACCATTCACGTTGCAGATGCGAACATGGGCTAATGCGCAGCAAAACCAAAGCTGGTTTACGATTGCGGCCTGCCTAAATGAAAGGCAGTGCGCCCCTTTGCTGCGAATTCGTGCGTATGAACAGGATTACACTGGCGCAGCATTGCAGGAAACGGCCATCAGCCATGCGGTCGGGACGGGGACGTGAAATCCAATATATGACGATTTTTGCGTGAAGCTTCGTTTCCCCTGCGTCAAACGCAAGAATCGCGCGATGATAAGCGCTCATATGGCGAATAATTGCGACGATTTTAAAGTGACCCGGATGGAGTCGTTTTCCACAGGCTGCGCTATCGCTGGCAGGGTGTCCGAAAAAGGTAGGTCAAAGGTGGGATCACAACGACCGTTTTGATCAGCTGTCCCGCCGTTCTGAAAGCCGTCAGGTCAGGTGCGCCATATCGAGATATTCCTGACTGCGCATTTCGGTCATGCGCGACACCGTGCGCTGGAACTCGAATGAGTAATCACCGTCGGTGTAGATCTCGGTCGGGTCACACTCAATCGCACAGATCAGCTTGGTTTTGTGTTCGTACATCGCATCGATTAGGGTACCGAACCGTTTGGCCCAGTCGCGACGCGAGTCCGGCAGTTTCGGAATAAAGTCGATGACGATGGTGTGGAAGTGCGTCGCGAGCGCGATGTAATCTCCCGGACCCAGCGGACGGGTGCAAAGCTCTTCAAAACTGAACTTGGCAACCCCGGCACCGGCAGCACTGATTTCGATCTTGCGTCCCTTGACGGTCAGGCTGTCGGGTGCGACGCGTGCGCCTTCGGTCAGGGTGGCAAACATCTCGTCAATCCGCTTGGATGCCTGTTCGCGGGATATCGGATACAGGAATACCTCGGCGGCCGTCAGATTGCGCATGCGGTAATCGGTCGGGCTCGCCAGTTCCAGCACATCAAGTTTCTGCTTGATCATGTCGATGAAGGGCAGGAAGTTCTGGCGTTGCAGGCCATCCTTATACAAGTCATCCGGCACGCGGTTCGATGTGGTGACAATCACGACCCCATGATCAAACAACTGTTCAAACAGGCGGCCGAGGATCATGGCATCGGTGATGTCGGTTACCTGCATCTCGTCAAAGCACAGCAACCAGGCATCGTTTGCAAGGTCCTTGGCAATCGGCGGGATCGGATCGGCATCGTCCTTTTTCTTGGTCTGGCGATAACGGTGCATGCGTTCATGCACATCCTGCATGAAGTCATGGAAATGAACGCGACGCTTTTTTTCAATGTCGATGGTTTCATAGAACAGATCCATCAACATGGATTTGCCACGACCAACCTCGCCGTAAATGTAAAGTCCTGATGGCGGGGTTGGTTCATCGCGCCGACGGGTCAGGCCAAACCGTTCGCGCCAGCCACCTGTGCCGGTCGACGGCTCATAGTTGATCAGCGCGTTTTTCAGGCTTTGGAGTTTTTCCGCACAGAGTTCCTGCATCGGATCGTGGGACAGCTCACCAGCGGTGATTTTCGCGCGATAACGTGAAAGCGGGCCGTCGGTCATCAACAAATCTCGAATGCAGTGAAAGGAATTAGGACTGTGAGATTGTCATAGCTCCAAGTTGCATCGCATTGCAACAAGACGGTTTGCATTGCTGCCATCAGATCAGGCGCATCTTTTTAAACAGCCAGATTTCAAAGGCGGTAATCACTGCCAGAATGATCGACACCCCAAGGAACCCATACGGGCTGTCAGTTGCCGGAACACCGCCGACATTGATCCCCAGAAGGCCGGTGACGAAACTGATCGGCAGGAACAGACCGGCGATCACGGTAAGCCAGTACATCGTGCGGTTCATCTGTTCGCTTTCAAGCGCCATCAGGTTTTCATTCACGATCTGAATGCGTTCGCGCAGGGAATCAAATTCCTCGACCAGACGGACGGTTTTATCGGTCAGTGCGCGGGCGCGGCGTTTGAACCGCTTGTCAGACCAGACCGGTTTCTGTTCGACATAATGCGCCAGTGCATCGCGTTGCGGTCCCAGATGCCGGCGCAGGCGCGACAGCCGATGGCGAATGTCCGATCCGCGTTTGCGCAGCGCAAGGGTTTTACCCTCGGCCACGGTTTCCTGATCGTCCTCGATCGCCTCGACATCTTCTTCCATGCCGCGCACGACATTCTCGACCCGAAAGGCAAGCCGTTCGGCCACGGTCAGGACGAAATCATCAACGCTGTTGGGCGCCTTGTGGTCGGCAATGGCGGCCCGCATGTCATCAAACGCCTTGAGCGGCTGGTTGCGCAGCGTGATCACCATGTTGTTTGTGACCCAGAAACGTACCGAAATCATATCGGCCGGGTCATTTTCCGCGTTCAGGTTCACCCCGCGCAGATTAAGCGAATAGCCCGGATCATAGAAAAACACCGCCGGACGCGTGCCGCGGGTCGAAAGCGTGTCGGTGATGGTCGCATCAATGCCGGCAACCGTGATCAGCCAGTCGCGTACCCCGTCGCCCATCCAGTCCAGATGCACCCAAAGATAATTTCCCTCGGCAATCGGTGGCAGGCCCGATTGCATTGCGTCCCATCCAACCGGTTGTGCGGTACCATCCGGGGCAATTTCAAAGGCATTGATCAGCGCGGTTTTGCTCATCGCAGGGCTCCTTGGCTGACTGCGTTCATGCAGGTCAGGGACGGGGTCATCATCACGTCACAATGACAACGGAACGAAACGTTAGATGATTCGTTACTGTTCTCAGTGTAGGGTTCGGTTCTGTGACCAAGTATCAGGCCAACCTGTTTACAAAACGCGAAAAACACTCAAGAAACGGAAGCCGGGCAGCGCTTCGGGCATCAATATGGATCATCAGGCATGACATCAGTTCGTCAGGTAATCGCAAGTCTTGCAATCTGTCTGTTTGCAATGACGGTTTCTTTCGGTTTGGCAGCACAGCCCAACGAACCGCGCCCTGAATCTGTGCAGAAGATCGAACTGGAAAATGCACAGAACCGTATTGCGGACTGGGAAGCGACGCTTGATGCAATTGAAGAATCGATTTCCGGCGAAGAAATTTCCGGGCGCGTGATCGCCGATGGCCGCGACCGGATCGAAACCATCCAGCTTGCGATTAACGAGCTGCGCGGTCGGGCCGATGAACGTTTGCAGCGGTTTGAAGCTGCCCTTGGCAAACTTGGCGAGCCCCCGGCAGAGGGCGAGGAAGAAGTCCCCGAGGTCGCCCGCGAGCGCGATCGTATTGGACAGGACATCGCGCGGGTTGGCGGTGTGCTCAAACAGCTTGAACTGGTCAATTTCCGCGCAAGCGAGCTGTCTGACCAGTTGTCCGGTCTGGCGCGCGAACGCTTTACCCGGCGTGTTCTGGGCCGGGTGGATGTGCCGTTTGATCCGGTTGTCTGGTTTGAAGCTTGGCGCGAAATCGTCAAGCTGCCCAGCATGGTGCAGGCACGCTATTCCAACCTTGAACTTGAAGGGGACGTCGCCGATCAGCTGTCCGAGGTGGCCCCGGGTCTGGTTTTCCTCACCTTTATTGTGATCGCCGCCCTGATTGGCGGCGAGGTGGTCGTGCTGCGCTATATGCCCGCGCGTTGGAACACTGTGCCTGACGAAGACCGCGTGTCACTGATATCGGGAACGCGGTTCCTGTTTACCGCCTTGGTGCCGGGCATCGCCCTTTTGATCGCTTATGGAATACTTGAATCGCGCGATGCGCTTCTGAGCGGGGCGATGGGTGATTTTGTTCTGCAATGCTTTGCGGCTGCCTTGTTCCTGTTGTTTGTCGGGGCCGCGGTACGCAGTGTGCATTCACCGTTTGCGCCCTCGTTGCGCCGGTCGGGCACAACGCCAAGGGGGGCGCGGGTTGTCGGGTTCTGTTCGCTGGCAGTGGCAGTGATTTTTGCCTTTGACATGGTGCTGTTGCAAGGTGCTACGACCCTTGGGACGTCGCTTGATATCGCGCTTGTGCAAAGCATCTCGAACGTGCTGGTGATTTCGGTTTTGCTGTTTGTCTGTTCACTCGGGGTGTTCTGGCAGCATGACGAACGCGACCGTCACGAAATCTGGTCAAAGATCGAACGCCGGTCGCGCCGTGGCCTGAAAGTCATCGCGATCATGATGCCGGTGCTGATGCTGCTGGGTTATGTCGCCCTGGCACGCTTCATCCTTGAAAACCTGATGATGGCGCTGGCGTTTCTGACCTGTTACTGGCTGCTGCGCGGTTATTGCCGGGCTTTGATGCATACCTATCTGGTGCGCCCGGAAAGCAGCGAGGACAGCAATGTCAGCGATGCGGTGCATGGAACGCTTTATTTCTGGCTGCGGGTTTTGATCGATGTGGTGATGTTTTCCATCGCCTTGCCGGTCGCGGTGATGATCTTTACCGACATTGCCTGGGCTGATCTTATTTTGGCCGTTCAGCAGGCCTTTATCGGCATTCAGGTTGGCGGCATTCATTTCTCGCTGCGCTCCATCATGCTGGCGGCCTTGATGTTTGTCATCGTGTTGGCGGTGATGCGCTTCTTCCAGCGCATGCTGAGCACACGGGTGCTGCCCAACACCAAGCTTGATCAAGGGCTGCAACATTCGGTTTCGGCAATCTTTGGCTATGCCGGGATCTGCCTTGCCATCTTGCTTGCGGTTTCGGCCGCCGGGCTTGATTTGTCCAACCTTGCCATCATCGCCGGTGCCATTTCGGTTGGTATCGGTTTTGGCATGCAAAGCATCGTGAACAACTTTGTCTCAGGCCTGATCCTTTTGGTCGAACGCCCGATCAAGGTCGGTGACTGGATCGTCGTTGGCGCCGATCAGGGCTTTGTAAAGGATATCCGGGTGCGCGCGACCGAGATCGAAACCTTTGACCGGTCTTCGGTTGTCATCCCGAACTCCGAACTGATTTCCAACCGGGTTCTGAACTGGACGCTTAAGGAACGCTCGGGGCGCGGCATCATCAAGATCGGTGTTTCTTACGGATCAGATGTCGACAAGGTTCGCGAGATCCTGTTGGAAATGGCCGACAAGCGCCGCGAGATTTTGACCTATCCGGCACCGCAGGTGGTGTTCATGGATTTCGGGGCCAGTTCGCTTGATTTCGAACTGCGCTATTTCCTGCGCGATATTGGCGATGTGATTGCGGTGGCGAGCTCGATCCGCTTTGAAGTTGTCCAGCGCTTCCGTGACGAAGGCATCGAAATTCCGTTCCCGCAGCGTGACCTGAACCTGCGTGATATCGATAAGCTGACCGATGCCATCCGCGACGCTGGCAAGGGGGCTCCGAAAAAGATCGAGAAGTCCGAGCCTGAGGAACCCGAAACGTCAGAAGACAAAGCAGAAGATACATCCCCGAACACCGACGATGGCGGGGCAGATCAAAAGGCCGCACCACCGTCTGCGACCAAGGATGTTTCGCGCGATCGCGATGCGCCTGGCCGTGAAATTCCCGATGCAGGCGGCAGTCCTGACGGGGATGCGCCGCGCTAGGGCGTGTGTTCAGTCTGCCTGTCTCTATTGGGCTGTGTGGTTTTGTCCGGTGAAAAATTCTTCAAGCTCGGCAAAGCCCATGGCCTGGTCGGAAAATCCGAATGTGCCGGTATCGATCATTTCGCGCGATGCTTTGACAAAGGCGCCATAGGCAAGGCGGGCAAGTGCTGATCCGACGCTGATCCTTTTTGCGCCCGTGTCCGCAAGTTCAGTCAGGCTGAAGGTATTTCCGGGCATGCCCATAACGACATTCACCGGTTTGCTTAACGATGAACAAACCGTGCGGATCGTCTCAAGATCATACAAGCCCGGCGCATAAAGAACATCCGCCCCCGCCTTTTCAAAGGCCTGAAGGCGCTTGATCGTGTCGTCAAGGTCAGGGCGTCCCCACAGGAAGTTCTCGCACCGCGCGGTCAGAACAAAATCATGCGGCAATGCTGATCGGGCTTCTACAGCAGCCTGAATGCGTTCAACAGCAAGCGAAAAATCATAGATCGGATTTGCTCGGTCTCCTGTGTGATCTTCAAGCGAACAGCCAGCCAGGCCGATTGACGCTGCGACCGCAATCGTTTCTGCCGAGCTTTCCGGACTATCGCCCATCCCTTTTTCAAGATCGGCCGTGACGGGAAGTGGTGTGGCCGAAACCAGTGCCTGGCAATGCTTGAACGTATTTTCGGGTGATGTCTTGCCTTCAGCAACGCCCAGGGAAAATGCCATGCCGGCACTTGTCGTCGCCAAGGCGCGAAAGCCGAGTGAGGCAAGAATTCTGGCTGTCCCGATATCCCATGGATTGGGAATGATGAATGCACCAGGTTCTTCGTGAAGCGCCCGAAACAATGCCCCTTTGTCCTGCGTCATGTTCTGATCCCTTCGTGCAAAATCGCAAATCATGCTTAACACAAAAGAATAGAACATAACAAGAACATTTGTCGTGAAGGTTGCAGCTGGAAGGTATCGCGCACTGAAGATATAGCGTTGATCGGGGGATCAAATATCGAAAAGGGCAGCGGTGATCTTTTGCCCCATCGGGGCCATCAGGTGGCGTTCACGCGGCGATAGCCATCTGAGTTCGGCGATCTCGCGTTCAGGTGCAAGGGTTCCGCAATAATAGCCGGTAAAACAGGTCATGCGCACAATCGACCCTTCGGGCAGGTTGTGGCCCTGTCCGGCAAACGTGCCCAACTGGCGGAGCGTGCCGGGGATCAGGTCGACGCCGAGTTCTTCCTTGATTTCGCGTTTGATCGCTTCGCGCGCGGTCTCGCCGGGATCAATCTTGCCACCGGGCAAATAGAACCGGTCGCGCCCGTGGCTGCGGACCGACAGGATGTTTTCGCCGTCGCGCAAGATCCAGTTGGCGGTTTCGATCACCTTGATCAAGGCTGGGTCTGTGGTGCTATGACTGCTTGCGCGCATGTGGCCTCACAGGATTGCGACATCAAGTCCGATATCAACGGCCGGGGCGGATTGGGTAATCCGCCCGACGGAAACATAATCGACCCCGGTTGCGGCAATCGCACCGATGGTCTGAAGGTTTACACCCCCGGATGCCTCAGTCTTGCAGCGACCAGCGACAATGGCAACCGCTTCGCGCAACATATCCGGGCCCATGTTATCCAGCAGGATGATGTCTGCGCCGGCGTCCGTGGCTTCTTTGACCTGATCAAGGGTGTCACATTCAACCTCGATCTTGGGCAGGTTGGCGGCCCGGGCGGCCTCGACGCATTTGGTGATCGATCCGACAACGCCAATGTGGTTGTCCTTGATCATCACCCCGTCATAAAGACCCATGCGGTGGTTTTGCGCACCGCCCATGCGGGTTGCGTATTTTTCCAGTTTGCGCCAACCCGGCAGTGTCTTGCGGGTATCAAGCAGTTTGGCAGTTGTTTCGCCCATCGCCGCGACATAGCTGCGCGTGGTGGTGGCAATGCCAGACAGATGTTGAAGCGTGTTAAGGGCTGTACGTTCAGCCGTCAGGATGCCGCGCGCATTGCCTTCGACCACGGCCAGAACGTCTTTGGCCGCAATCGCATCCCCATCTTCGCAGTGCTTTTCGATCTTCGCATCCGGGACCAGCTTGCGGAAACATTCAAGGGCGATATCAAGCCCGGCCACAACGATATCCTCGCGGGTTTCGAGCGCAACGCGCAGGCGCGCGTCGGCGGGGATGACATTGTCCGATGTGATGTCGCCCGTGCCGATATCCTCGGCAAAGGAACGATCAATGAATTCCGCGATTTCGGCTTGTGTCAGGACGGTCATGATGGCGGGCTGCTTTGAATTCTGATGGGGAATGGCAAACAGCCCCGCAAAATTTGCGGGGCTGTGAGGTTGGCTGGCTTACGCCGCGTCGTCCTTTTTGACCGGAATGTTCTTCGACATTTCCAGCATGCGTTCAAGCGGCTTGACCGCTGCGACGCGCAGGTCTTCGGGCATGACGATCTGCGGGCCGTTATTGACCAGGCACAGATACAGCTTTTCAAGCGTATTGAGTTCCATGAACGGGCAGTTGTTGCACGCACATGACCCGTCCGCACCCGGCACCGGAATGAATTCCTTGTGCGGTGCTGCTTTTTCCATCTGGTGGATGATGTGCGGTTCGGTCGCGATCAGGTATTTCTGATCAGGGCCATTGATCACATATTCCAGAATCGCACGGGTCGAGCCGATGTGATCGGCATGTTTGAGAATACCGTCATGGCATTCCGGGTGGGCTGCGATCTTGGCATCCGGGTTCTGGGTTTTCAGGCGGATCAGTTCACGCTCGGAAAACTGTTCATGCACGATGCACGAGCCGTTCCAAAGCGTCATGTCGCGACCTGTTTTCTTGGCAAGATAGGAACCAAGATGGCGGTCAGGTGCCCAAAGGATCGGCTTGTCGAGCGGGATCTGATCAATGATCTCGGCCGCATTCGACGAGGTCACAATAATATCAGACGCAGCCTTCACCTCGGCCGAGCAGTTGATATAAGTGATCGACACGTGATCAGGGTGCTGTTCGCGGAATTTGCGGAACGGTTCGGGCTGACACGAATCTTCGAGCGAGCAACCCGCCTTGGAATCCGGCAGCAAAACAGTCTTGTTCGGGCTGAGGATTTTGGCAACCTCAGCCATAAAGCGCACGCCACAGAACACGATGACATCGGCATCGGTTTCGGCCGCCTTGCGCGACAGATCCAGACTATCGCCAACAAAGTCGGCAAGGTCCTGAATTTCCCCATCCTGATAGTAATGGGCCAGAATGATCGCGTTCTTTTCCGTTTTCAGGCGCTGAATCTCAGCTTCCAGATCAAGGGTGGGATCAATCTGCATTTCCGACATTGCGTCAGCAGAAGCCTCGGCAATGGTGATCATTTCATTCATGGCGTCGTCTCATCTCGCCTGTTTGCAAGCCGGAGATAAGTCGCGGGGCCCGGCATTGCAAGTTAATGACAGTTTGAAACCTGAATATCGCCATTGCGACGGGATGGCAAGGAATAGGCGGCATACGTCCGATATTGATTGGGACTGATGGCTGCAGATCGAGAAAATGGAACGGAATTATCTGAATTAATAAATGAATCCGGTGTCTTTGATCGGTGAATTAAATTTCACCATTTTATTTGAACGTATAAATAAAAAATAATTACGTTGTAAATGATCCAAAAATATTCATATGCTTGACGCTGCAAATATTTTTTGATTCTCAAATTTCCAATATTTTATTGGCCTGGGCACTTTTGTCCGTTGTTAATCCGAAAACTTTGATCTGTCTGTAACCTGAGTCAGTGTCCGACGGCGGGAATGGTCCCGATCGTTTGGCCTGTCCAACGCGCATTCCGGCGCAAGGAGCCTTTTTTGACCAATCGTACCACTTCGAGAATTCTGAATTTCACACGTCCGTTCAGCATGCGTGGCCTTGCAGAAGTCCTTCCGGCCGGATCCTACAAGGTGATTACCGAAGAAACCCAGGATGAAAAGCTGACATACCCGACATGGCAGTGGGTTTCGACGCAGATTCACCTCAATACGAACTCAGACCGCCCGGACACTTCACGGGTCCTCAGTGTTGAGCCCCGCGACCTTGAAGTCGCATATCTCCGCGATCAGAAAACCATGGATGCCCGCCCGCAAGTGGCCTTCTCGGCGCGCAAATCAAACAACCGTGCAAAGCGCGCTTCCTAGCGCTGCACGCTGCCGATAGTCCTGGTCAGAGCAATCTGACCAGACGGCACTTTTCTTAGAAAATCCCATATATTCCCGTTCAGTAGCCGATCTTCCGAATGCCAACCGCTGTTTCATGACAGGGTTGCAGAATGGGAAGTTTGCCTTGAGCCAAGATGCGCCCATAACATCCATAACTGCTGCAAATGAAAGTCTTTGTTATGGATTGGGTTCCGATTGCCTTTGGCACGTTCAAGGTTGTCGCACTGCTGACCGCGATGTTCTTTGCCATCAAGTGGCATTACGACCAAGGTCAAAAGTACGGAAGACAGGCAGTCCTGCGCGCCAGCGCCAAGATCACCGGCGTCTTCGTGCTCGCACTCTTGGTCGTGGGGGGCATCACCCTGACACTTAGTAACTTCCTTGGTTTGGACCTAAGTTACTGATCGCTGTGGTACCGCCCCCGCAGATAGGGGATCAGACGGAAAACCCGTAATACTCCCACTCTGCCGCTGACACTTTCAGCGCCATCTGTTCGTATTCTGCCTGTTTGATTTTGGTGAATGCTGTGTGGAACCGTTCGCCAAGCGTGCGTTTATTGAAATCAGATGCGGCAAACTGATCAATCGCTTCAAGCCAATGACGCGGCAGATTGTTTGGTGCCTTTGCTTCGCCGATTTCATCTTCGCAAGGTTTGCCCGGATCAATTTTGCCCTCGATCCCGTCAAGGGCAGCACCCAAGGTCACAGCCGCGACCAGATAGGGGTTGGCATCAACCCCGGCGATACGGTGTTCGAAGTGGCGCGTTTTGCCCGGAGTGCCTGGCACACGCAATGCAACCGTGCGGTTTTCAACACCCCAGTCATCAGAGGCCGGTGAATACATCGCCGATGCAAAACGCCGCCAGGAATTCATGAATGGGGCGAGCAACAACATGGTTTCGCCAATCGTGCCGCGAATGCCGCCAATCGCATTAAGCATCAACGGGCTTAGCGATCCATCCGCCTGATCGGCAAACAGGTTGTTGCCATCTTGTCCTGCAAGCGACAGGTGCAAATGCATGCCCGATCCGGCTTCATTGCCGAACGGTTTGGGCATAAACACGGCTTCCTTTCCAAAACGCCGTGCCACGGTGCGGATCAGGCGTTTGGCGATGATGACGTCATCGGCCGCGCGCATCAGATCGCGATAGCGGATGGTCATTTCATATTGGCCCGGACCATATTCCGAAATCAGGGTTTCCAGCGTCAGGTCAAGATGCTTGGCACCCTCATAGACCGCATCAAAAAGCGGCGACATTTCATCGATTTCGTCGACCGACATGGTGTTGCGCAATTTGCTGCGCCGTTTGGTGATGGCGTAGGATGCCGGGTGATACAGGCCCTGGGCATCCGGGGTCTGATCGACCAGATAGAATTCAAGTTCGAACGCGCCCATCGGATAGAAGCCAAGGTTTTCAGCCCGTTTGACCTGCGCGCCAAAAACATTGCGCGGATCAACGTCATGCGGCGCGCCGTCTTCTTCATACATGGCAATCAAAAGTTGCCCGCGGCCGGTATGGGGCAAATAGCCAAGCGTGCCCGGCACTGGCCAGCATCGGCAATCGCCGCCGCCGCCAGTCTGGACAAGGCCGCAATCATCAACATCCTCGCCACTGACATCCTGCCCGAACAAGGAGCTTGGCAAGCCGCGCCCGGATTTATATATGCCTTCAAGTTCGTGACGGCGGATCGTCTTGCCCCGGCCAATGCCGTGAAAGTCGGTCAGGATGATGTCGATGGCCTCGACATCGGGATATTTGGCCAGAAAGTCCTGTGCTTCGGACAATTGACTTCCACTGGGCGATGGGGCGTTTGCGGTGGCCACGGCACGATTTCCTAAGATGCTGACTGGGGCCCTGCGGGTGCAGAACCAATTCCAAAACTGGGCGCGATATTAGCCCTGATAACGACGGAAGAAATAGCGATCTTTTGGAACGCCTTCGGGCAGCGGTTCGGCAATCGTGCCCGGCACATCGATTTTCTGGTCGGACGCCACAATTGCACCCTTGATCAATGCCGGGGGCAGGGTCGATCCGATAAAGGACGCGATCTTGGCATTCAGGGCCTCGTCCCCGGTGCCGACGTCGGAATGGACCAGTGCGACCTTGCCTTTGAAACGTTCGACTGCCTTGGGCAGGGTTTCAAAGATATCGCCAAGGAACAAATGGTCATCATCGGGGATGCATTTCGGGTGGGCGGCGATCTGCCGGTCAAAGACGAAAATCTCGCGATCCGGCATGATTTCGCGCAGGTGATCAAACGTGCGCCCGTTGCCAAGCCCGACTTCAAGCACGATGCCGTCCTGATGCTTGATCATTTCTGCTGCCGCATTCAGGCAATCGCGTTGGGCTTGAAGGCGGCGGATAACGCTGTTCAGACGGGACATTGTGCAAAAGGCTCCGGGTTGTTTTTTTAGTGGCTAAGCACTTGATTTAAAAGCTTTGCCCTTTGGCGCAAGCAGCATCGAGCCAAAGGGCATCAGTCTCAGGCGACAAACTTGGTGGCCTCAAAGGCCGGAACGCGCGCGTCAAAGGTTTCAAGCCATGTGACCAGTGCCGGATAGCTTTCACGCCATTTGCCCTCAAAACGCAGATCAAGATAGCCCAGCGCACAGGCAATCGCGACATGGCCAATCGTCAGGTCACCTTCCAGTGACGGGGCATTGGCACTCAGATGATCAAGGGATCGTTTGACCTTGTCCGCCTGATAGGACAGCCAATCGCCATGGCGTTTTTCTTCCGGGCGCATCCGGCTTTCATAGACCTGCAAGATGGATGCATCGACAATGCCGTCGCCCAGCGCCTGAAGGGTAAGGGCATCCCACCGTGCGTCGCTTTCGGTGGGGTGCAGGCTGGTGCCATCGACCTGCGCATCAAGATATTCACAGATCACGCGGCTATCAAAAATCTTGCGACCGTCCTCAAGGATCAGGATCGGAATTTTACCCAGCGGGTTTTGCTGGCGCAGGGTATCTGCCGGGTCGTTGGTGTTGGAATCTTCAACCGTCAGCTGGTCATAAATGCCAAGCATCTTGGCAACGATTTTGACTTTCCGGCCAAACGGCGACGGGCCACTCGAACGCAGTATCATGGTTTTCCTCCGGGCATATCAGGTGTTTGCCCGCAGTCTAATGGCGAAAGGTGATCGCTAGGAACCGAAATTTTGCGAAAAGATTTTCAAGACCCGGCGCGGTTGCGGGCAGAACCCGGTTCAGTCGTGTCGTGTTGGCCCTCGTCACCCAGTCCGGCCAGATGCAATTCACGGGCGAGCCGCACGGCAGGCCGACCGGCAAAGAACACCGATCCGATGATAAAAAGCCACGTCCCGGCCTTGACCGTTTCGTCATAAAGAAACAACACACTGCCAACGATAAACAGGACAGCAGCCAAAAGGTCGATGACCGAATAGGCAATTTCATAGGCGCTGTAAATCTGGCGATGGCGCGGGCTGGCGTCAAAGCGGCGGGATCGAAATAGCTTCATCACTGGATCTCTTTCGCGGAGCTGTGTCTTGGCATCCAACGCCTGAGCGCGCAAAACGGTTCCGATGCGTGTTTTGACGGTGGGGGTCTAGCGGCGGGCGCGCGGATGGGTGCCGTTATAAACCGCCATCAATTGTTCGGTATCCACGGCCGTATAGCGCTGGGTCGTTGAAAGCGATGCGTGGCCGAGCAAATCCTGAATGGTGCGCAAATCACCACCCCCGGCCAAAAGGTGGGTCGCAAACGAATGGCGCAGCGCATGCGGGGTGGCGGTATCGGGCAGGTTTAAAAGTTCGCGGACCTTGCGCATTTCACGCTGGGCGACCTGTGCCACAAGCCGATTGCCGCGTGCGCCTAGAAACAGGGGATCATCGCCATTGGGCGCAAATGGGCAGGTGCGAACATAATCCTCGATCGCGTCGCGCACGATGGGCAGAACCGGGACAAGGCGTTGTTTGTTGCCTTTACCGGTGATCACCATCGAATCCCCGGTCGGGCGTTGATTGGCATTCAGATCAAGCGCCTCGGAAATACGCAGGCCGCAGCCATACAGCAGGGTGAAAAGGGCGAGGTTACGTTTGCCAAGCCACGGCTCATCCTGCCTGGCATCGGCATTTTCAAGCACCGCCATGGCATCATCTGGCGCCAGCGGTTTGGGCGTTGATTGCGGCAGGCGGGGGTTGCGGATCGATTGTACGGCGGCATTTTGCCCGCGCCCGGACCGTTCAAGAAATCGGTAAAAATTGCGTAACGAGGATAGCGCACGCGCGGTCGACGTCTTGGCCATGCCATCCATGCTGCGACGCGCCAGCCAGCTTCGAAAATCGCGCGGATTCAGGCGCAAAAGATCCTTAAGCGTAGGTGTTTCACCCAGATGATCCTTGATGAAACCCAGAAAGGCATAAAGATCGGCCAGATAGTTTTCGGTCGTGTGGTTGGACGCGCGACGCTCATTGGCAAGCCAGCCACGCCAGTCGGCAATCGCGTCGCGCACATCCTGTGGCAGGGTAATCGCGGTCAGACCGTTTGGGTCAGCCATCGACGCACACCAAATTCGATAACGGATGCCAGGAACATGATCAGGTCATTGGCCTGTGCCGGGCTGAAATAATCCGGCTCCTTGACGCCAAAGGCAACAAGCCCGACCGGATCGCCATAAAATGGTGCCAGGCGCACAATCGCCGCAGACCGGATTTCGGATGCCTTCGGGCCAAAAATTGCCTCGTCACCTGCGTCATCGGGCAACAGCCAGACATCGTGCTCGTCCCCCAGAACCTGATCAACGGCACCGACAACAAGACGACGGACCCGGCCATCACAACTTGGGACCGGGGCCTCTTTGCATTCTTCAAAGCACAGCGCAATCGCATCAAGATCAAGAAGCTCTGGCACAAGGTCTTGAAGTGCCTCGACAAAGGTTTCAAATCCGCGCGCATTCAAAAGGGCCAGAACCGCACGGTGAATGCGGCTTTGGGTTTCGAGGTTGGATTTGGAAATATTGATCAGTTCACTGGTCGCGCCGCGCAGCTTTTCACGTTCATCGCGCAGGCGCGCAACGACATATTGCTGCATGTCGGCAACGCCATTGCCCAGTTCACGCATCGGCAAATCAAGACTTTCAAGCAAGTCCGGGCGCGTAGTGAAGAATTCAGGATGTTCGGCAAGGTAGTCCGCGACATCGTCGGCGCGCAAAGCTGTCTTTTCCATCGGTTCCGGCTTGAAAAGTGAGAAACAAAAAACCCGGCTGCCACAATGCGGGCTGCCGGGTTAAATGCATGTTAAAAACCGCGCGCGATGCGGGTTTTTATATGTTTGTCGCGATCAGCGATCCAAAATCAGAGGATCGACTGGCCGGTTTTTTCCCAATCGGCGAGGAAGGCTTCAAGGCCCTTATCGGTCAGCGGGTGTTTGGTCAGCTGGCCCAGAACCTGCGGCGGGATGGTGACAACGTCAGCACCGAGACGGGCCGAGTCGACAACATGCTGCGGGCCACGTGCCGAAGCAACAAGCACTTCGGTGGTCCAGTTCGGGTAGTTGCCATAAACATCAACGATGTCGGCAATCAGCTGCATGCCATCCGAGGAAATGTCATCCAGACGGCCAACGAACGGCGAAACATAGGTCGCACCTGCTTTGGCAGCCAGGATAGCCTGACCGACCGAGAAGCAAAGGGTGACGTTGGTCTGAATGCCTTCGTCGGTGAAGGTACGGCAAGCCTTGAGACCATCAGCGGTCAGCGGCAGCTTGACGACGACATTGTCGGCGATTTTGGCAAGCTTGCGGCCTTCGGCAACCATGGTTTCGTAATCGGTCGCAGCAACTTCTGCGCTGACCGGACCGTCAACAACTTCACAAATTTCCTTGATCAGTTCGAGAAACGGTCGGCCAGACTTTGCTACCAGCGAGGGGTTGGTGGTGACACCGTCCACGAGGCCGGACATGGCCAGTTCGCGGATTGCGTCGATGTCAGCGGTATCGATGAAAAACTTCATTGGAATTCCTGTTTAGGACCTGTTGTTCAATGATGCGGTTAGCTGCTAGGTTCTGGATCATCTGATGACGGAACCAGATCCTTGCTGTGGGACCGTTTGTTTCTGTGCCCATTGTCTGGCGTTCCTGAAACGGCTCGGTCTGATGGGCAACCTCACGGGGTTTATAATATATGCGTGCCGCAAAGGCCACCTCTGGAAATTTGTTTGCGAATGATCCGGCCTTTGAGGTAACCGCCCAGACCGTGAGCGTCCTGCCGCCGCTGCCTTTGGCCGGGCCATATGACTATCTGGTGCCCGAAGGCGTTTCTGTCGCACCCGGCGATTTCGTTGAAATTCCACTTGGTCGTCAAACCCAGCGCGGTGTCGTCTGGGGCGATGCTAAGGGCGATGTTGACCCCGCCAAGCTGCGTGAAATTTTCGGTGTTTTGCCAACCCCGCCGATGGCGGATGTCACCCGCAAATTTATTGATTGGGTATCGGCCTATACCATGTCCCCGCAAGGGGCTGTGTTGCGCATGGCCATGAGCGTGCCTGACGCGCTTGAGGCCCCCAAACCGATCTTTCGATTTACCCTAAATCCTGAATTTGACGCGACATCTCTGCGCATGACGCCGCCGCGCAACCGCGTTCTGGCATTTCTGGCCGATCATCCGCCGATGGAGCAGGGCGATATCCTGCGCGAAACTGGTGCTGGGGCGAGTGTGATCAAGGGATTGGTCGAAGCCGGTGCCGTGCAGCGCCTGATGGTCACCCCACCATCGCCGTTTGAAGCACCTGATCTTGATATTCCGCGACCGGACTTGTCGCCCGAACAGAACGAGGCCGCAGACGCCCTGTGCGCGCGCCTTGATGATGGGGGCTTTTCCTGCACGCTTCTGGATGGTGTGACCGGGTCGGGCAAGACCGAGGTTTATTTTGAGCCGGTCCGTGCCGCACTGGCGCAGGGCAAGCAGGTTGTGGTTCTGTTGCCGGAAATTGCACTTTCGGCCCAGTGGCTGCAACGTTTCCGTGACCGGTTCGGCGTCGAACCCGCGCTTTGGCATTCCGAAGTCGGGCAGGCCAGACGTCGTGATACCTGGCGCGCGGTGGCCGATGGATCGGCCAAGCTGGTCGTCGGGGCCAGGTCGGCCCTTTTCCTGCCCTATCATGATCTCGGCCTGATCGTGGTTGACGAGGAACACGAACACGCGTTCAAGCAGGAAGACGGCGTGATGTATCATGCCCGTGACATGGCGGTAACACGGGCGCATCTGGGCAATATCCCCATCGTGCTGGCGTCCGCGACCCCGTCGCTTGAAACTTTGGCCAATGTTGAAGCCGGGCGCTATCAGCATGTTCAACTTGGCAGTCGTCATGGTGTGGCGGTGTTACCATCTGTCGAGATCATCGATATCCGCCAGGACAAACCCCAACGCAATCGCTGGATCACGCCGACGCTTAAAAAACGGCTGGCAGAAACCTTTGCCAACGGCGAACAGGCGATGCTGTTCCTGAACCGCCGGGGCTATGCACCGCTTACGCTGTGTCGGGCCTGTGGTCATCGGTTCCAGTGCCCGAACTGCACCGCCTGGTTGGTTGAGCACCGGGCATGGGGCAAGTTGCAATGCCATCATTGCGGCTATCAGGCCAAGGCGCCTGATGCCTGCCCGTCCTGCGGGGCAGAGGGCAAACTGGCCCCTTGTGGTCCGGGGGTAGAACGCCTTTATGAAGAGGCCGTGGAAACTTTCCCCGATATCCGGGTCGAGGTCGCGACATCCGATAACATCATGGGGCCCAAGGCCGCGGCACAGCTGATTGATCGCGTGCATAATCACGAGGTCGATCTTCTGATCGGCACCCAGATTTTGGCCAAGGGCTATCACTTCCCGATGCTGACACTTGTTGGGGTGGTTGATGCCGATCTTGGCTTGGCCGGCGGCGATTTACGTGCGGCGGAGCGCAGCTATCAATTGCTAACCCAGGTGGCTGGCCGTGCGGGCCGTGGCGATCGCCCCGGTACGGTGATGCTGCAAACAGCCGATCCGGCCAACCGCGTGATCAAGGCAATTGCCGCTGGTGATCGCGATGCCTTTAACGAGGTCGAGCTATCGCAACGCATGACCCATGGCATGCCACCTCACGGTCGGCTGGCCGCCCTTATTATAAGTGGCAAAAAGGAAAGCGAGGTCGATGAGGCCGCCTGGCGGATTGGCCGGGTCGCGCCGCGCGGTGATGGCCTGATGGTGCTGGGCCCGGCGCCAGCACCTTTGTCGCTTTTGCGCGGGCGCTATCGTCGGCGCTTCATGATCCGGGCCGACAAGTCGGTCAAGATGCAGGCGTTGATCCATGACTGGCTGTCAAAGGTCAAAACACCGGGCAGTGTGCGTGTGCAGGTCGATATCGACCCCTACAGCTTTATGTAAGTCGGGATTGTTTCGCGTCGTGTTGCTTATTGCGAATATTGCGACTGCCACCAGTCATACCCGTCCGGTCCGAGGTATCGTTCAAAGATTCGAAGCAACCGGCCGTCTTCGCGCATTTCACGGATGATTTCGTCATACCGGCTGAGGAACCGTTCCTTGTCGGGATAATCGGACGCCTTTGAGAACACATTATAATAGGGCGCACGACGCAGTGGCGGATACAGAAAGGCGATCTTGTTGCGATAGCGATTCTGCAGACTGTCATAAATCGTGTTGAGGTAATTGACCGGTACCGCGTCAAACCGGTTTTGCAGCAACATCGGGATCAGTAGGTCACTGCGGGCCACTGTCTGGATATCAAGACCGGAATTCCAGAAGGCGCTGGTATAGGAATAGTCGGCCGCGGCCCCGATCCGAACCCGAGCGAGATCGGAAAATTCCTCGAACCGGATTTTTTCTTTGTCCTCGGCCCGGATTGCAAATCGCCAATCCAGCAGCAGATGCGCCTCATTGGGATATAGCAGGAATTCGGCGCGCTCGTCATTCATCGAAAGGGTCAGGACGATGTCCGAGTTGCCGTTGCGGGCGTTGTGCAGCAAACGGCTGCCATTATCGACAAACCGGAACACATAATCCCGGATTCCCATAGTGCGCAGCACCTCGGTCATGATGTCGATATCAATGCCCATGGGGTCTTCATGGCCAACCCATTTCAGCGGGGCTTCTTCAAGGCCCTCGATCACAAGGGTGCGGGCCGAAGGGCTTTTCCACGATAACAGGATCAGGCACACTGCTGCACAAAGGCAAATTCCCAGTTCAAGGAAGCTTTTTTTTCGTGCCGTTGGCGTCTTCATTGTCGTTCCTGTTGTCCTGAAAACGGCGCAGGTGCATCTGCTGTCATATTATATTTAGGGAGTTAATTTGATAATGCTTTGTGAAAGTAATAACGAATCATCTGAAAATCAGCGCAGCATGTGCGATTGGGCAGAGCAGACATTTGGCCCGGTCAGTGATCCGGCATCACTCGTCGACCGAGCCCTTCTGGAAATGCAGGAACTTGGCGAAGCGGTTCAGGATCGCGACGTCAGCGAGATCGGCAAAGAAGCCGCCGATGTTCTGATTTTGCTGTATCGGCTGGCAGATCAGTTCGACCTCGATCTTGATCAGGAAGTGCAGGCCAAGATGGCGATCAATCGATCAAGAACCTGGGTATCAAAGGGCGATGGCACGGGATCACACGTCTGAAACCATCCAAACCGGTTTGGTCACATTTACGCGGGCCATCCGGACAAGCCTTCACGAGTATTCAACTCGATATAGGAATCGCGCTGAGCGATTCTGTCGACATATTGGCGCAGGGTTGGCCTGTCGATGGCCGGGCACGGCATGTTTCGCGACCATCGCATCAGCATGACGGCCAACATGTCGACCATCCCGAAATGATTGCCAAGAAGATAGTCGCCCTTCTTCAAAAGCCGCGCCTCAAAATCATCCCAGACAGAGCTGATCCGCTTTTCGGCCAGTGCCTTGACGGCATCGGCCCCCTCCGGATTGCCGTCCTTGGCCGCATAAAGCCAGTCGCGCATCGCCGGCATAAGCGTATTGGCGATGTAGATGGCAAGTTGCAGCCATTCTGCTCTTTGGGGACTCCCGACGTCAGGCACCAGTCCACTGCCGGGATGGCGTTCTGCCAATAGCATCATCAGGGCGACTGTTTCCCCGTATGCGACCCCATCAATGACCAATGTGGGCACACGCCCCGACGGGTTGAGCTTCAGATATTGCGGGTCACGTTGTTCGCCACGATCAATATCAACCAGGAAAGCCTCAAACGGCACATCGAGTTCAATCAACATCCAGTGCACCGCCATGCTGGCGGCCCCCGGTGCGTAAAACAGCTGATAATTCATGGCGGTGATCTCGATGCGGTTGGTTGGCGACTAGAAACAAGACACTAGTGAAATCCCGTGCTGGTATCCAGTATCAGCTAACTCCCAACAGCAGATCAATTTCGGCAAGTCCATCGATCAGGTGTGAAGTTGGTTACAGTTTCGACCGTTTTATCCCGATAATCGCACTCAGGATAAAAACCAACTCTGTGCGTTTCGGGGATTCGTCGCGTGAATCAGGATTTCATTAACCTTGCGGCTCCGTCCCCAACCAGAGGCATCTTATTAAATAGTTGTAAGCCTGCCTTAAAAATGGGCGATTTCGGGGTGTTTTGGCCGAACTTTGCCAAAGAATGGAAAAGAGGGCGCAATTGCGCTTGCGCGGGGGTTGCCCACTCAAAGGACATGTGATACCAAACGCTCGCTTCCCGGAAGGAAACCCTTTCGGGGGATCATTTTTTTATACGTATCCGAGTCGTTCTCATAACCAGAATTGAGGGCTTTCACCGGTGTCCCAAAATACTGCCGCGACCGGGCTCCAAGGGCGCTACGCCACAGCACTATTTGACTTGGCCAACTCGGCCAACCAGCTTGATGCTGTCAAAAGCGATCTTGAATTGCTCGACCAGGCCATCGCAACCAGCGATGACCTCCGGAATGTACTCCGCAGTCCCGTGATTTCCCGGGACGTGCAGGCCAAGGCGATGGCGGCTCTTCTGGACAAGCTTGGCGTTTCCGAGTTGACCAAGAAGACCGTAGGGCTTCTGTCTCAGAAGCGTCGTCTGTTTGCCCTGCCGGATGTCATTGATTCCTACCTTTCCATGCTCTCGGCTCACAAGGGCGAAGTTACCGCACAGGTGACCTCGGCTTCCGAGCTGAAAAAAGAGCAAATCGAAGCCGTTACCGGCGCTCTCAAAGAAGTTGTCGGCGCCACTGTAAAAGTGGACCTTAAAGTTGATCCGGCTGTTCTTGGCGGTCTTGTCGTCAAGGTCGGTTCCCGGGTTTTTGATGCCTCGCTTCGTACTAAACTGCAGAAGCTCGAGCTCGCTATGAAAGGGGTTGCGTGATGGAAATCCGCGCCGCGGAAATCTCCGCTATTCTTAAGGATCAGATTGCCAATTTTGGTGCTGAAGCCGAAGTTGCCGAAGTCGGTCAGGTTCTGTCTGTCGGTGACGGTATTGCCCGTGTTTACGGTCTGGACAACGTCCAGGCTGGTGAACTCGTTGACTTCCCGGGTGGCATTAAGGGCATGGCCCTTAACCTCGAAGAAGACAACGTTGGTGTCGTGATCTTCGGTTCTGACCGTTCGATCAAGGAAGGTGACCAGGTTAAACGTACTGGCGCCATCGTTGACGTTCCGGTTGGTAAAGAACTTCTTGGTCGCGTTGTTGACGGTCTGGGTAACCCGATCGACGGCAAAGGCGAACTGGGTGCAAAAGAACGTCGCCTTGCTGACGTCAAGGCACCGGGCATCATCCCGCGTAAATCGGTTCACGAGCCGGTACAGACCGGTATCAAGTCGATTGACTCGCTGATCCCGATTGGCCGTGGCCAGCGTGAGCTGATCATTGGTGACCGTCAGACCGGTAAAACCGCCATCATCGTTGACACCATTCTGAACCAGAAGCCGGTGAACGATGCAGCGAAATCCGACAGCGACAAGATGTTCTCCATCTATGTTGCAGTTGGTCAGAAACGTTCGACCGTTGCACAGGTTGTTAAGGTCCTTGAAGAGCGCGGCGCGATGGAAAACACCATCATTGTTGCTGCGACCGCATCCGACCCGGCGCCGATGCAGTTCATCGCACCGTTCGTTGCTTGCGCAATGGGTGAGTACTTCCGTGACAACGGCATGCACGCAACCATCTTCTATGATGATCTGTCCAAGCAGGCTGTTGCTTATCGTCAGATGTCGCTGCTGCTTCGCCGCCCGCCGGGACGTGAAGCATTCCCGGGTGACGTCTTCTATCTGCACTCCCGTCTGCTGGAACGTGCGGCCAAGATGAATGACGAAAACGGCGCTGGCTCGCTGACCGCACTTCCGGTTATTGAAACCCAGGGTAACGACGTTTCGGCGTTTATTCCGACCAATGTGATCTCGATCACCGACGGTCAGATCTTCCTTGAAACCGACCTGTTCTACAAAGGCGTACGCCCGGCTGTGAACGTTGGTCTGTCGGTTTCGCGTGTTGGTTCGTCCGCACAGATCAAAGCGATGAAGCAGGTTGCTGGCTCGATCAAGCTGGAACTCGCTCAGTATCGTGAGATGGAAGCATTCGCACAGTTCGCATCGGATCTTGATCCGGCAACCCAGAAACTTCTGGCCCGTGGCGCACGTCTGACCGAGCTGCTCAAGCAGCCGCAGTACTCGCCGCTCAAGGTCGAAGAGCAGGTTGTTGTGATCTACGCTGGTGTTAAAGGCTATCTCGACAGCATTCCGGTGAACAAGGTTCGCGCCTTCGAAGAACAGTACCTGTCCGAAATTCGTTCGGCTGGCGCTGATATCCTCGATGCGATCCGCACCGAGAAAGTTCTGTCCGATGACAGCGAAGCCAAGCTTAAAGCGTTCCTCGACAAGTTCGCGAAAACCTTCGCGTAAGACTGAAACTTAGGCGAAGGAGGAAACGCAATGGCTAGTTTGAAGGATCTGCGCTCGCGCATTGCCAGCGTCAAATCGACGAGGAAGATTACCTCGGCGATGAAGATGGTGGCAGCCTCCAAGCTCCGTCGTGCACAGGATGCAGCGGAAGCAGCCCGTCCCTATGCTGAACGCATGGGGACGATGCTGGGCCGTCTTGCAACTGCCGTCGGCAGCAATGAAGGGGCGCCAAAGCTTCTGGCCGGTACCGGTAAGGATGATGTGCATCTGCTCGTCGTCTTCACCGCGGACCGTGGCCTTTGCGGTGGTTTCAACGCATCGATCGTCAAAGCAACCCGTCTGAAAGCCAAAGCCCTGCAGGCTGAAGGCAAGACGGTGAAGCTGATCTGTGTTGGCCGCAAGGGTGCAGATGCGCTCAAGCGTGAATTTGGTGACAATATTGTCGCCCGGTATACTGGCATCGAGGGCAAGAAGGGGATTGATTTCTCTTCGGCAACCGAGGTGGCAGACAAGGTTCTGGCGCTTTACGACGAAGGCGAATTCGACGTCTGCACGATCTTCTACAACAAGTTCGTGTCCGCGATTTCGCAGGTGGCAACCGCTCAGCAGCTGATCCCGTTCACGGGTGAAGAGGCAGACGAGCAAGAAGAAGCAACTGGTTCTTCTGCGGTTTACGAATACGAACCGTCCGAAGAAGCCATTCTGGCTGATTTGCTGCCGCGTAACGTTGGCGTCCAGATTTTCGGTGCAATGCTTGAAAGCAGCGCATCTGAACACGGTGCGCGTATGTCCGCGATGGATAACGCAACCCGCAATGCCGGCGATATGATCGACCGACTGAGCATCCAGTACAACCGCTCACGTCAGGCTCAGATCACCAATGAACTGATTGAAATCATTTCCGGCGCCGAGGCTTTGTAAGCGGGTCGCAGGAAGTTAACGGATAGCTTTGTCCGAGCAGGAGACAATAACTATGGCGAACAAGAAGGCGGGGAAAATTTCCCAGGTAATGGGCGCCGTCGTCGACGTTAAATTCGACGGCGATCTGCCTCCCATTCTGAATGCGCTGCATGTTGACAACAACGGTCAGCGTCTGGTTCTTGAAGTTGCACAGCACCTTGGTGAAAATGCGGTCCGTACGATCGCAATGGACACCACCGAAGGTCTGCAGCGCGGTCAGGAAGTCACCGACACCGGTGATGCGATCTCGGTTCCGGTTGGTCCGGAAACCCTTGGTCGTATTCTGAACGTTATCGGTGAGCCGGTTGACGAACGTGGTCCGGTTAATGCAGCCAAGACCTCTCCGATCCACCGTGAAGCACCTGACTTCATCGACCAGTCCACCGAAACCGAAATCCTTGTGACCGGCATTAAGGTTATCGACCTTATCGCGCCGTACACCAAGGGTGGTAAAATTGGTCTGTTCGGCGGTGCGGGCGTTGGTAAAACCGTCCTTATCATGGAACTGATCAACAACGTGGCAAAAGGCCACGGTGGTTACTCGGTCTTTGCGGGTGTTGGTGAACGTACCCGTGAAGGTAACGACCTCTATCACGAGATGATGGAATCGGGCGTTATCAACCCGGAAGGCGAATCCAAAGCCGCACTGGTCTATGGCCAGATGAACGAACCCCCGGGAGCACGTGCACGTGTTGCTCTGACCGGTCTGACCCTTGCGGAATACTTCCGTGATGAAGAAGGCCAGGACGTTCTGTTCTTCGTCGATAACATCTTCCGCTTTACCCAGGCTGGTTCGGAAGTGTCGGCACTTCTCGGTCGTATCCCGTCTGCTGTGGGTTATCAGCCGACGCTGGCAACCGACATGGGTGCGCTGCAGGAACGTATTACCTCGACCAAAAAAGGTTCCATTACCTCGGTCCAGGCAATTTACGTCCCGGCCGATGACTTGACTGACCCGGCACCGGCAACCTCGTTTGCCCACCTTGACGCAACCACCACGCTGAACCGTCAGATTGCCGAGCTCGGCATCTACCCGGCAGTTGACCCGCTCGACTCCACTTCGCGTGCTCTGGATCCGGGCGTCATTGGTCAGGAACACTACGAGACCGCGCGTGAAGTTCAGCGTGTTCTTCAGACCTACAAAGGCCTGCAGGACATCATCGCCATCCTCGGCATGGACGAGCTTTCGGAAGAAGACAAACTGGTTGTGGCACGTGCCCGTAAGATCCAGCGTTTCCTTTCGCAGCCGTTCCACGTTGCAGAAGTCTTCACCGGTACTCCGGGCGTGTTCGTTCAGCTCGAAGACACCATCAAGGCTTTCAAAGCGATCTGCGCTGGTGAATATGACCACATGCCGGAACAGGCATTCTACATGGTCGGCACCATCGAAGAAGCCATCGAAAAAGCCAAGAAGATGGCCGAAGCTGCCTAAGGCAGCTTTGGTCCCCCTCCGGCTAAGGAGCGAGGATTGTCATGACTGATACGACTGTACTGGAACTTGTTTCACCGTCTGCCCTGCTCAAATCCGAGCCGGTCGAGATGGTCGTTGTTCCGGGCACGGACGGGAATTTTGGTGTTCTGCCCAAGCATGCGCCGATGATCTCGACCATTCGTCCGGGTGTCATCGACATCTATGCAGGTGGTAAGGTTTCCGAACGTATCTTCGTTGCTGGCGGTGTTGCCGAGGTTAATCCCGAGCGTTGCACCATTCTGGCAGAAGAAGCGGTTCCGGTTTCCGATTTGAAAGCTGACGAAGCACAGGCCCGTCTTGAAGAGGCTCAGGCCGCTCTCAAGTCTGCCGAGACTGCACACGACAAAGCCAATGCCGAGCGCGCGCTCGATATTGCTCGTGCACAGATCCAGGCCCTGAGCAACTAAGCCTGCTTTCAGAAAATCATTTAGAAAAGGCCGCCCTGATGGGGCGGCCTTTTTTTGTTGTCTGATATGATTTTTGGTAGTCTTGGGACTTCCGGGTTTCGGCCTAACCACGCCAACTCGTCTGCGCGCGCAAACTTGCTGCCTGCAAAATCCAGCCACCACCAAACCCAAGCACCACGATCGCGCCAAATGTTGTTGCGATCATCGGTCCGGCGATTGTCGCGACCTTTGCCAGATCGATGGTGCCGATGGCCTGTGCGGCGATAATTGCAATTCCGCTGCCTGCCATCAGTCCAACCAGTCCACTGATCGCAACCATCAGTCCGGTTTCAAGCGCCCCGGTTTGGGTGATTTGACGCGGCCGAATGCCAAGGGCGCGCAGCATGGCAAGTGTCTCTGTCTGGCGCTGGCGCAGCGCAATCAGCCCGCAAACAATCACCAGAACCGCCCCAAGGGTCGCAAGGGTGGTGATCGCGAGCAGCCCTGCAACAACGCCGTCAAACAAGCGGGTCAGTTTTGCCAGAACGTCGTTGACGAAAATCACCGGGATATCGCGATAGGTCTGAAGGATCGGGGCCATCGACGCCCTTGCATCCATTGTATCATTGAGCTGCACAGCACTGATCACCCCATGGTCAAAGGCCGGGGACATTGTCGACAGCACAATCGGGAAATCAAGGTCAAGTCGGGTCCAGTCAATCTGTCGCAGATTGGCAATGCGGACTTTATGGGGTTTTCCCATGATATTGACCGTCAGGCTGTCTCCGACCGCTGCACCGATTGCCTGTGCGACACCGGCGTCAAGGGACGCCAGCCCTTCGTTAACGCTCTCTGGCGACCACCACTGGCCATCTGTAAGCGTGCTTTGGCTCATCTTTGCTGTCGGACGATCTGTCCATGACATGCCCCGGTCGCCGCGCAGGAACCAGTGATAGCGCCGTGGTACTTGGGCCTGCGTCAATGGTGTGCCGTTCAGATGCGTGACCCGACCGTGCAGAAACGGCATCTGGGTGATGCTTTGAACACCATCGGTGCGCAGGACATCTGCCCGAAATGCGTCTTGTGTGGTTGGCGGGATATCGAAAAACACCATATCCGGGGTCTGGGACGGCAAGACGGATTTCAAGTGCTGACCCGCCAAGGCGCCAAACAGAATAACCGCGGTCAGACATGCCATCGCCAGTCCAAAGGACGCGGTGATGGTCACGGTCGGCGCAGATGGCCGGGCGATATTGCGCAATGCCAAACGAAGGGTGGGGGAAAGGCGATGTCGTGTTGATAACCTTCCTGCGATGGCCCGGATTATCCGTCCGAGACCGACAAAAAGAACCTGACAGCCGACAAGAGCCGCCAACAGGACAAGCGAAAACCAGCCAAGGTCAATCAGGGCACCGGCAATGCCAAGCAAGCAGGCTGTAATGAGGGCTTTTGTGATTATGAGCTTGGTCGAACGGCGTTTTATGGTGTCCTGCGTTTCACGTTGATCCTGATGGCGAAACAGGCAGGCCGGGGATGCATCGCTGGCATCGCGGATCGGGTTGATAGCAACAAGGGCAACAAAGCCGAAAACAAAACCCGCAATCATCGGGATATTCTCGAAAGTTGGCCTTGCGTCAAAGCCAAGCATTTCGGCGAACAACGGGCCAAGCACCGCGCCCGCGATTACAGTCAAAACAACCGCAATCAGGATGGCCAACCCAGTAACAAGTCCCATTTGCCAGATAATGCTGGCGGCCACTTCCTGTGGCCGGGCGCCCAGACTGCGCAGGGTCGCAAAGCGGGGACGTCGCGTGGCAAGATCGGCTGTCAGGGCATTTCGGATGGCGCTTGTCGCGATGGCAAAGATCGCAATTCCCATCAGGCTGACGAAGGCAGATGCGAAATCCCCGATGCGTTCGAGCCCGGGGACGCCGTCCGCAGCACTGACAATCCGCCATCCGCTATCCGGAAATTGGTGCTCGATGGCGGCAATAATCTGATCCGGCGATCGCGCGTTATTCGGTGGCAGTTTGATCCGCAAATACCAGTAAACCTGCTTGCCCGGTGCCAAAAGTGGGCTGTTGCGATATGCGTCGAGCCCGACGATCACGCGCGGACCAAGTGAGAACAGCCTGAATTTGCGTTCGGGCTCGGCGGCGATGCGCGCGCGGATCTGATAGGGCTGATCCCCAAGATAAAGGCTGTCGCCAACCCTGTACCCGTCCTCTTCAACCAGGTCTGGACCAACGACAATGCCGGGTGTGCCATCGCGGGTGCCAAGGGCTTCCGAAAGGGGAATGTCTGGCGACAGTTCCAGATTGCCAAAAAGCGGATAGGCGGCATCAACCGCCTTCAGTTCGGAAAGTACGGCCTGTTGATTATCGGATGGCTGGACCATCACCCTTTGTTCGATTGTCAGGCTAAGCGTGCCAAGCGTTTCAAGAAAGGCAATTTCATCAATCGTCGGTGCCCGGTGAAACAGACGCAGCGAGATATCCCCGCCGATGGTCTGTTGTGCGGACTGGCGCAACCCATCGCGAACCGACTGGGTCAGACTGACGGTCAGGACCAGAATGGTCGCGGCAAAGACAAGGGTGGCGAACAGGGTGACAATGCCGATACCGGGTTTGCGCAGTTCACGCAGCGCAATCCTGAGGCTCGTCGGAATGGACTGGGATGTCAAAAGCAGAGATGTCGGGCGGCGCACGGCAGTCTCTCTGGCAGGGGGTTATGGCGTGGGGGTCAACGCCAGTCCCAGCCAGAAGGATTCGATCATTTTCATCAGTTCGATGAATTCTGTCACATCAACCGGTTTGCGCAAATAACAGTTTGCCCCGGCGGCATAGCACAGATCGACATCGTGCTCGGCACCGGACGTTGTCAGGACGATTACCGGAATGGATGCGCAATTGGGATCATTGCGGATATCGCGCAACATTTCGCGGCCATCCTTGCGCGGCATGTTGAGGTCCAAAAGAATCAGGCGTGGGCGCGGTGAATTGCGATACGGACCATCTTGCTGCAAAAACTGCAGTGCGGTCATCGCATCCTTTACGTGATGCAATTCAACCGGTTGTTTGAATTCCCGAAGTGCTTCGCGCACCAGGCGCGCATCACCAGGATTATCTTCAATCAACAACAGGTTGTTTATTGAACCGTTCTTTTGATCCGGCATGCTGATCCGCTATCCTTAGGGATGAGCTTTTGGTGCGCATGGTCATCCCTGATCTTTTTGGTTTGTGAGCCTGTCAATATATTGATCCTAAAGAAAAAGATGGCCCCCACCATCGAAAGGTATTCTTTGGAATCACATATATGATGTATTTCTTATCTATTCTTAAGTCTTAATTTCATACCTCAGCACGAACTTCAATTCAATAAGACTTCAGTAAAGTTGCAGATATTATCCGACTGTATGGGATATAATGGTTCAAAAGTGCAGGGAAAAGAGTTTCTGCAAAACAATTTTTATCGGCAATATTACCGATACATGCCTGCTCAGTTCGCGGAGATGCCGATTTCCTGTGCCAGCGAGTCGAATCGGGCAATCATCTCCGGCTGGTCGGCAAACACCGTGCTGGCCTTCTCGAACGCCGCCTTGGCATCGTCTTCCCGGCCCAGCACCATATAGGCCTGCATCAGGCGGGCCCACCCGTCGGGATTGTTCGGCTCGGCCTCCAGCCGTTCGGCCAATCCATTGACCATCGACATGATCATTTGCTGCTGCTCTTCAGGTGTCATTTCCTGCGCGGCGGCGATATCTTCCTGACTTGGGCCGGGGGAAGTGTTTCCGGCAAGGTTCAGGCGTCCTTCAATGTCGATCCCCTGGGCGAGGGCGGCTTCATTGATCCGGCCAACCACCATCGGCAACCACGGAGCATCGCCGGGTGCCCCATTGGCAAGCGCGATCCAGCGATCGACCGCAGCACCAACATTGCCTTCCTGTGCATCGGCAAGGCCAAGATAAAACTGGATGCGTGGATCGGTACTGTCGGTTTTTTCGGCTTCGCGCAGCACGCCGCGGGCTGCTGTGTTGATTTGGCCGTTATTGCTGCGGATCAGGCTCTCGGCATACATGGCCAGATAGTCACCGTCGCGTCCCGACCGTTTGACGGTTTCAAGAAACGCGGTTTGCGCTTCTTCCGGGCGGCCAAGCGCCATCAGGCTGGCACCCAGCAATTCCCAGGCACGCAGATCATCTGGATTTTCCAAAAGCCTCTGCGAAAGGTCGCTGACGGCACGATTAAGCACCGACTGGCGGTCTTCATCCGCCGTCTGGGCCATCCTTACGGCATTGATTTCATCGGTGCGGCTGGTGATCGGGCGGTCTGGCATGGTCGGATTGCCAAGATCAAGATAAAGCCCGAACCCGCCTGCAATGAACAGCACGATAAAACCGGCGGCAATTGCCCGGACGGGCTTGTTTGCCGATGTCTGCTCGATGGTGTCAGTGGGCTGTTGCTTTTTGATGCGCTGATCGGCTGCCAGAATACGGCGCTGAACTTCGGTGCGCGCGGCATCGGCCTGCTCGGCGCTTAGAACCCCGCGTTCAATGTCCCGGTCAATCTCGGAAAGCTGATCACGATAAACCGCCAGGTCGCGCGAAAGCTCGTTTTCCGGGCTGCCATCTTCAAGCTCCGATGCGGACGACGCATCGCTTGCCTCATACGATCCAGCTTTACGGTTGCCGCCAAAAATCGGCCACAGAATGAACCCCGCAAGCAGCAGGGTTATCGCGCCAAGAACAATCCAGATGGTCATTATTTAGGTATCCTGTCCTTGGCTTATTCTGCGGGCACTGCTTTGGCGGCAGTCTTGTGGGAACGGGTCGGTGCCCCGATGCGATAACGACGATCCGAAAGCGACATCAATCCGCCAAACACCATCACAAGCCCACCAAACCACATCCATGGGATCAGGGGTTTGACGTAAAACCGCGTGATCCATTTGCCACTTTCATCCTGATCACCGATCACGGCATAGATATCGCCGGTGAAGCTTGATTGAATGCCGGCCTCTGTCGTCGGCATGCCTTCGACCGTGTAGACGCGTTTTTCCGGCGTCAGGACAACGGTGCGTTCGCCCGGTGTGGTGATGGTGATTTCCGCTTCGCGGGCGGCATAGTTCGGGCCCTGATATTCACGGATACCAGACAGGATAAAGGTATGCCCGGCAAGTTCGGTGCTTTCGCCAACGGCAAGTGACTGAACGGCTTCTTCGGTCCATGCCTGCGATCCGGTGATACCGGCCACCACGATTGCCACACCGGCATGGGCCAGCATCGTGCCATGTGCTGAGCGCGGCAGATTGCGCATGCGGCGCAGGCTGGTGCCAATTGGCTCGCGGAACAATTTGATCCGGCCCGACCATTCAAGGATCGATCCGACAAACAGCCAGGCTGCCAGCCCCATCCCAAACAGGGCAAAGGCTGGGCCACCCGAAAGCCAAAGTGTCACCAGCACGACAACGGCGGCAGCCGCAAGGGCAATCTTAAGCTTGTTAAACACGCCCAGAAGGTCGGCACGTTTCCACGGCATCAATGGGCCAAAGGCCATCGCGACAATCACCGGGGTGATGATCGGAACGAAGGTCGCATTAAAGAACGGTGCCCCGACCGAGATTTTTTCGCCAGTCAGGGTTTCAAGCAGCAATGGATAAAGTGTGCCGAGCAACACCATGGCGGCGGCAATCGACAAAAGGACATTATTAAAAATAAGCGCCCCTTCGCGCGAGATCGGCTGAAACAGCCCTCCGCCCTTCAATGTCGGTGCCCGCCAGGCATAAAGTGTTAGCGACCCGCCAACGGCAATGAACAGCAGAAACAGGATAAACACCCCGCGCGTCGGATCGGTGGCAAAGGCATGCACCGATGTCAGCGCGCCCGACCGCACAAGGAACGTCCCCAGAAGCGAGAAGGAAAACGCCAGGATCGCCAGAAAAATGGTCCAGCTTTTAAGCGCGTCGCGCTTTTCCACCACGATGGCCGAATGCAAAAGCGCGGTTCCCGCAAGCCATGGCATGAAGGATGCGTTTTCAACCGGGTCCCAGAACCACCAGCCGCCCCAGCCAAGCTCGTAATAGGCCCACCAGGAACCCAGCCCGATGCCAGCGGTCAAAAAGACCCAGGCTGCCAGCGTCCAGGGGCGTACCCAACGCGCCCAGGCCGGATCAACCCGGCCTTCAATAAGGGCTGCGACTGCAAAGGCAAAGGCCACAGAAAACCCGACATAGCCGAGATAGAGGAACGGCGGATGAATGGCGATGCCCGGGTCCTGCAACAACGGGTTCATGCCTTCCCCATCCAGCGGCGGGTTCAAGACGCGCTCAAACGGGTTCGACGTCAGAACAATAAACAGGATAAAGCCAGCCCCGATCAGGCCCATCACACCCAAAACGCGCGCCAGCAAGGTCGGCGGAAGATTGCGGCCAAACGCCGCAACCGCCCCACCAAACAGGGTCAGGATCAGCACCCAAAGCAGCATCGATCCTTCGTGATTGGCCCAAACACCGGTGATCTTGTAGATCATCGGTTTGGAGGTATGGCTGTTGGCGAGAACGTTAAGGACCGAGAAGTCGGAACTGACATAGGCATAGGTCAGCGCAAGGAAACTCGCCGCGACCAGTGCAAAGCATGCCAAAGCCAACCGTGGTGCGACGGCCAGAAGTGCGGCGTCACGCCGCGATGCCGCCAGAAACGGTACGGTGGATTGGGCCACTGCCATCACCAATGACAGTATCAGCGCGTAATGTCCGATCTCTACAATCATATTATCGTTTCTCGTCCCTAGCAGGCTTTACAGTATCAATTATGTGCCCGGATGCGACATATAATCCCTTTAAAAAGGCTTGGAAACCTTGCGGAATATCAAATATGCGCTATTTGCTGCCCTAGGACGGGCGAAAATATGGCAATAGACATTACATATTGTACGCAAACAGGCTATAAAACGGTGGTCAGTAAGCGTATTGGTAGGCCAGAGGTTGACAACTGATGAGTCAATGTCCCGTCATTGACATCGCACAGAAAGAGACTTGGGCGCGTCGTGCAACGACGGCCTCCATTGTCATTGCTGCGACACTGATCCTGATCAAGGCTGTCGGCTGGTTCCTGACCGATTCCGTCAGCCTTCTATCTTCGATGATTGATAGCATGCTTGATGTTGGTACCTCTGTGATCAACTTCATGGCGGTGCGGTCGGCCTGGCGCCCGGCGGATTACGATCACCGGTTTGGCCATGGCAAGGCAGAACCGCTGGCCGGTCTGTTCCAATCGGCCTTCATGATTGGGGCGGCGATCCTGGTTCTGGCCGAGGCGGCATCGCGCATCACCGAACCCATGCCGATTTCCTTTGCCGTCGAAGGCCTGTGGATCATGGGCGTTTCGCTGATCATGACCATTGGCCTGGTTTTGCTTCAACGCAAGGCGGTGCGGATTTCAGGCTCGGCCGCGGTCGAGGCGGACTCGCTTCATTACAGCAGCGATATACTGTCCAATCTAGCGGTGATGATTGCGCTGTTTGGCGGGATGTCGGGCCTTGCCTGGGCCGATCCGGCGATTGGCGGACTGGTTGCGATCTTCCTGCTCTATTCCGCGGTCAAGGTTGGTCGGACCTCGGTCAAGGTGCTGATGGATGCCGAACTGCCCGAATCCGATAGCCAGCGCATCATCGAACTGACGATGAAAAACCCCGATGTCATCGGTATCCACCGTCTGCGGACCCGGTCATCGGGCGTGCATCGCTTTGCCGAGATCGAATTGATCATGGATGGCGGCATGCTGATGCGCGAATCGCACACCATCTGCCATCAGGTGATGGACAGCATCCGTGCGGAATATCCTGATCTCGATATCACCATCCATCCGGAACCACCCGAAGACATCCACCTTGATGAATTCAGCGGCTATACCGAGGATCCGGAATTCTGGCACACCGGCCGCGCCAAACGTGCCGGGCAACATGACATCCCGGTCAATAACAGTGGCGCCGAAGTCGCAGCCATGGGGCGCTAGGCGCCAGCCAGTTTCACTGATGACTACAAAAAATGGCGGACCCTTTCGGGCCCGCCTTTGTTTTATGCAGTGTTTTTGCAGTTTGCTGTGTTGAAAACTAAAGAACGGTCAACATGCTTGCGACCAGCGGGTGACGGACGATGTCCTTGTCACGCAGCTGGACACAGGCGACATCCTCGACATTTTCAAGACGTTCGGACATTTCCGAAAGACCCGACATTTCCGGCAGAAGGTCGGTCTGGTCCGGGTCGCCGGTCAGGATCATGGTGGAGTTCCAGCCAAGGCGGGTGACCAGCATCTTAAGCTGTCCGTAAGTGCAGTTCTGCGCCTCGTCGATCACGACAAAGGCGTTGTTGAGTGTGCGACCCCGCATATAGCCGATCGGTGCAATTTCGATCGTCCCGTCGGAGATATAAGTCTTAAGGCGCTTGGCTCCCAGACGATCATTGAGCGCATCATAAAGCGGGCGCAGATACGGGGCCATTTTGGCTTCGACATCGCCTGGCAGGAAGCCGATGTTTTCCCCGGCTTCAACCGCCGGGCGGGCCAGAACGATGCGGGCAATATCGCCGTTATCAAGGGCTTCGACCGCCTTGGATACAGCGATATAGGTCTTGCCGGTGCCGGCCGGGCCAAGGGCCATGACCAGATTGTAATTGTCGATGGCATCCATCAGGGCTGCCTGGTTTTCACTTTTCGGGCGGATGTTGCGGCGGTAGCTTTGATCGCGTTGTCCTTTCTGTTCTGTTCCGGTCTGATCCGACCCGCCAAGCGGGTGCCAATCAGCATTGTTTTCATCAAACAGTTCATGAACATTGTTATTAGACTGCTGCGGACGGTTACGACGACGTGCTGCGCGCTTACCCATGACAATCACCTCAACAAAGTGGCCAAAAAAGCAAAACGCGCCATTCCGTTATGGAAAGGCGCGCATTCAATTTTCATCTCGCGATGGAAGTGGCGGTAGGAGTTTCCGCCGGTCACAGCATATTGCATGTGCGATCCGGGGGGCGAAAATTCTCGGTTTAAGACGCTTTTTCGCGGCACTCGGGAACTCCTCCTGCGGTCCAGTTATTGACCGTTAATTGGAATCGTACCCCTATATGCAGTGTCTTGTCACGGCTTTTTGCGCGATTAAAGTTTCATGAATTCGCTTTATGAGTCTTTTCAGGTATTTATCCCGCATCTGCGAAGGAAGTTTTTTCCAATCAACCGTGCGTTGGTGTCGCTGAGCGCGATGGCAGGGCGCTACTGATCACCCAGGCGAGCGTTAAAAACGCGATTGATGTCACAAGGCATCCGACCAATCCGCCATAAAGATACGCCACCCCCGAAAGCACCGTTCCGGCCAAACGCCCGATGGCGTTCGACATATAATAGAACCCGACATTCATCGCGACCTTGTCGCCCTCTGCATAGGCAAGGATCAGGTAGGAATGCAGCGATGAATTGATCGCAAAGACAATCCCGAACACCAATAATCCACCCAGAACGGAAAGTTCAGGGGCGAAGTCCTGCGTGATGGCGATGGCAATAGCAGCAGACACGGCAATAAGGGCGGCAATCCAGATTTGCGCGGTTCGGCCATCCGGCTCGCGGGTTTTCGCACGCAGCATTTTGGGCGCAATGGCCTGAATAAAGCCATATCCGATCACCCAAAGCGCCATGTAACTGCCGACCTCGATATGGCCCCAGCCAAGCTCGGATGCCAGAAACACCGGCAGGCCCACGACAAACCAGATATCGCGCGATCCAAACAAAAACAGACGGGCGGCGGACAGCACATTGATCTTGCGATCGCGCGAAAAGACATCGCGGAATTTCGGCTTCATTGCACCTGCCGGGCCTGCCATCGCAGAGCCGAGCGATATCGCAACCGCCACAAGTGTCAGCGCAAGACCCGCGGCCATCGCCAAAAGCGCACCGGAAAAACCAAGCCAGGACAGCAACGCTCCACCCATGAAAAAGCCCACACCCTTAAGCGCGTTCTTTGACCCGGTCAAAAGCGCGACCCAGCGGAAAAGCGCCCCTTCGGCATTTGCCGGGACCAGGACTTTGATCGCCGATTTGCTCGACATCTTGGTCAGGTCCTTGGCCACCCCCGATGCCGCCTGAAGCCCCATGACATAAGCAACCGAAATGGCAGGGAGCCAATCGGGATTGGTAAATGAAAGGGCGGTCAGCGACGCAATTTGCAATGCCAACCCGGCAAACAGGGTAAAACGCAATCCGCGTGCCTGCGCCAGCCATCCACCGACCAGATTGGTGACGATGCCTGCCACTTCATACAGAATGAACAACAACGCGATTTCAAATGCCGAATAGCCCAGCGCATGAAAGTGCAACAGCACCAGCATACGAAGCGCCCCGTCGGTCAGCGTAAAGCCCCAATAGGCCCCGGTGACCAGCGCATAGTTGCGGATTGCGGCCGACATTTTTGCTATTTCCCCAACAGGTGTTGCGCGACCTTGGCCGCCAAATCCGCCATCCGGTAGACATATCCCCATTCATTGTCATACCAGGCCAGGATTTTGACCTGCCGCTTGTCGATCACCATCGTCGATCCGGCATCGATAATCGAAGACCGGCTGTCATTGAGGTAATCGGCACTGACCAGCGGGCGTTCTTCATAGCCAAGAATACCGGCAAGATAGGTTTCAGATGCCTCACGCATCAGGCGATTGACGGTCTCATTATCGGTGTCTTCTGCGACTTCAAACACGCAATCAGTCAGCGACGCATTGAGCAACGGCACGCGCACGGCAATGCCGTTCAGTTTGCCCTTGAGTTCCGGGTAAATCATTGTGATCGCGGTCGCCGAGCCGGTGCTGGTCGGGATAAGCGATTGCAGGCACGACCGCGCACGACGCAAATCCTTGTGCGGCAGATCGACAATCGTCTGGGTGTTGGTGACATCATGAATGGTGGTGATCGATCCATGCACGATGCCAAGCTTTTCATGCATGACCTTGACCACCGGCGCCAGACAGTTGGTCGTGCAACTTGCCGCGGTCAAAAGGTGATGCTGCGTTGGGTCATAAAGATCATCATTCACGCCGTAAACGATGTTAAGCGCACCTTCCTTGACCGGGGCGGCGACGATGACTTTCTTAACCCCCTGATCAAAATAGGGCTGCAATGTTTCGGGCGTTTTGAACTTGCCGGTGCATTCCAGGACAATGTCGCACCCCATGCCAACCCAATCGGTCTCTCCAGGGGTGGCATTTTCGCTAAAACTGATTTTGTGCGTCTGATCGATCACCACATGATCATCGATGCAGGCAACGCCATTGCCCCAGCGGCCATGGACCGAATCAAATTCCAGCAAATGGGCCGCGGTAACAGCCCCGCCCTTGATCTCGTTGATATGGACAAACTCAAGGTCCGGGTGCCCCCATCCTGCGCGCAGAACCAGACGGCCCATGCGGCCAAAACCATTGATGCCAATGCGGATTTTGCGGCTCATATCAGGGCTCCGTTAGTTTGCAATTTTTGATGGGGTGAACCAGCCACGGGTGCGGTTGGCAATGGCGACAAGTGACAGCATCACCGGCACTTCGACCAGCACACCGACCACGGTCGCAAGGGCCGCACCCGATGAAAAGCCAAACAACCCGATGGCGGTCGCCACAGCCAGTTCAAAGAAGTTCGATGCCCCGATCATCGAAGATGGTGCAGCGATTTTATGCTCCACACCCAGCACCTTGTTGGCGAGATAGGCGATGGCGGCGATGAAATAGGTCTGCAAAATGATCGGTACCGCCAGAAGGGCAATGATCATCGGCTGGGCAATGATCTGCTGCCCCTGAAAGGCAAACAGCAGAACCAGCGTGCTCAGCAACGCAATCATCGATACGGGTTTGAGCTTGGCATCAAAGTTATTGAATGCCGCGACCCCGCCTTTCATGACGCGATTTCGGATGATCTGCCCGGCAATCACCGGAATAACGATAAACGCCACAACCGAAATGGTCAGCGTTTCCCACGGAATGGTGATTGCCGAAATGCCGAGCAACAAGGCCACAATCGGCGCAAAGGCAAAGATCATGATCGTGTCATTCAGCGCCACCTGGGTCAGCGTAAAGTTCGCGTCCCCCTTGGTCAGGTGCGACCAGACAAACACCATCGCCGTGCAGGGGGCAGCCCCCAAAAGGATCAAACCAGCGATATAGCTTTCGATTTGTGACTCGGGCAGGAGCGGGCGGAACAGAAAGCCGATAAACAGCCAGCCAAGGGCCGCCATGGTAAAAGGCTTGATCAACCAGTTCACACCAAGCGTGACACCGATCCCGCGCCATTGCCGACCCACTTCGTGAAGCGCACCGAAATCGACCTTCATCAACATCGGAACGATCATCAACCAGATCAGAACCGTCACCGGCAGGTTGATCTCATAGGCGGTCAGATTGCCAATCGCCTGAAACACACCCGGGAACATCTCGCCCAAGACGATGCCGACCACGATGCTGACGGCAACCCAGATGGTCAGAAAACGTTCGAAAATACCCATCTAGCAGCATCCCTTTTTATCGACGGTGGCAGAACGGCTTGGCAGCCCGCACAGTTCGGGGTGCCCCTGACAGCAGTCATCGGCAAGAAATCCCAGAAGATCGCGCATGGCATCGGGTACGATCCGGTAAATGATCGACCGGCCTTCGCGGGTGCTGGTAATCAGCCCGGCCTGACTAAGTGTGGTCAGATGCGATGACATGGTGTTGTGCGGAATGGATATCTGCCGGGCCAGTTCGCCCGCGGCAATACCGTCATTCCCGGCCCGGACCAGCAAGCGGAATGCTGCCAGTCTGTGTTCCTGTGCCAAGGCGCCAAGGGCGCTGATTGCGTGTTTTGTTTCCATATGTCGGGAAATATCGACATATATTGGCGCTGGCAAGTGACATTTGTATTGCAGTGGTGGTCATGCCCAAGTGTGACGTTAAAAGGATATTTGAATCAAACAGATACGGGAGCTGTAGAAAATGTATTTAAATAACTAGAAATATAGTTATAATGACCGGATGAGCGAAAAAACCATTGCACCGGCCTTTGCCGCACTGGGCCACGAAGCCCGTCTGAAAATCTATCGTCTGCTGGTCAAGGCCGGGGACGAAGGGCTTAATATTGGCGATATCGGGCGGGTGCTTGGCCTTCCGGCATCGACCCTTTCCCATCATCTGGGCACCCTGGTTCAGGCTGGTCTGGTCAAACAGGAAAAACTGGGGCGCGAAACCCGTAATCGGGCGGATTTCGATGTCATGCGCGATCTTGTCGGCTTCATCACCGACGAATGCTGCAGCGGTGTCGATCTTGATGTCGCCGGTGAAACGGAAAAGGCCTGCTAGGTCGGGCCTCTTTTTTTGGATCAATATAACTAATTTTCTAGGGATATAGATATGAGTGCCCTGACATTTCAATTGCGCCGCATCGGCACTTCTGCCCGACAAACAGACCGGGTTTTACTGGCAGCCTGCATCATCCTTGCCGTGATTTTTATCTTTGACGCGCCGCAATTTGTCCCAAGTTTGCAGTTCACGGCTGAGTCCTTTGTAAGCACGGCACCGTTTCTGGTGCTATCAATCGGAATTGCCGCCTATGCGACGGCAACCGGGGCCGATAACCTGATTTCGCGCGCCTTCGCCGGGCGGCCTGTGCGGATGGTGTTTACCGCGGCCGCCTTTGGGGCGCTGTCGCCATTTTGCTCCTGCGGGGTGATCCCGCTGATCGCGGCCCTGCTTGCCATGGGGGTTCCACTGGCGCCGGTCATGGCATTTTGGCTGGCAAGCCCGGTGATTGACCCGGCGATGTTTGTTCTGACCATGGGTACGCTCGGTGCCGATTTTGCCGTGATCAAGATGATTTCGGCGATTGCCCTTGGTCTTATGGGCGGTTTTGTCACCATGTGGTTGGGTGCGCGGGGTTTTCTGTCTGATCCACTACGCGACGGCGTTGGCAATGGCGGCTGCGGCGGGGCGAAGGTGCGCTCGCACAAGGAAGTCTTCTGGAAGTTCTGGCAGGATGGCGAACGGATCAAAAAATTCCGGTCTTCTGCGATTGCCAACATGATCTTTCTGGGGAAATGGCTGGCCTTTGCCTTCCTGCTTGAGAGCATCATGGTCGCCTATGTCCCGGCTGAAAGTGTCAGTGGATTGCTTGGCGGTGACGGGATTGGCCCGATTGCGATTGCCACCCTTGTCGGGGTTCCGGCCTATTTGAATGGTTATGCCGCGCTTCCGATCATGGAAGGCCTGATTGCGCAGGGCATGCAATCGGGTGCGGCGATGGCGTTTCTGGTGGCCGGTGGTGTGTCGTCGATCCCGGCGGCGATTGCCGTTTTTGCGCTGGTCAAAAAGCCGGTCTTTGCGCTGTATTTGGTTTATTCGCTGGTCGGTTCGTTCGCAATTGGCGTTATTTCGCAAGCCTGGCTGGGTTAAACCGCCCGCTTCATGTCCGATATGATGATTTCACGGTGGCAATGACGTTAAAAATCGCTACATTGCGCGCCAAGAAATTCATATCGGATTAAAGTTGATAACCATGTCGATGATTGACAAGCAGGTATCGCGTCGCCGTACCTTCGCTATCATTGCTCACCCGGATGCGGGTAAAACCACCCTGACCGAAAAACTGCTTCTTTTCGGGGGTGCCATCCAGATGGCTGGTGCAGTGAAGGCGAAAAAGGAACAAAAGGGTGCCCGTTCGGACTTCATGAAGATCGAACAGGATCGCGGTATTTCCGTTTCCTCCGCGGTTATGACGTTCGAGTTCGAAGAAAACATCTTCAACCTGCTTGATACGCCGGGCCACGAAGACTTTTCCGAAGATACCTATCGCGTGCTGACCGCCGTTGACTCGGCTGTCATGGTGATTGACGGCGCGAAGGGCATCGAGGCCCAGACGCGCAAGCTGTTTGAGGTTTGCCGTCTGCGTGACGTGCCGATCACGACCTTCGTTAACAAGCTTGACCGTGAAGCACGTGATTCGTTCGAACTGATCGATCAGATCGAACAGGATCTTGCCCTTGATGTCTCGCCGGTTACCTGGCCGATTGGCTCGGGCCGTGATTTCCATGGCTGCTATGATCTCGTCAATGATCAGCTTCTGTTCATGGAAAAAGGCGGCAATGTCGTCAAGGAAGCCATCCCGATCAAGGGGCTTGATGATCCAAAGCTTGATGAACTGATCCCGGATTACCTTCTGGAAAAGCTGCGTGAAGAAGTCGAAATGGTGCGCGAAATCTGCCCGCCATTTGATTTGCAAAGCTACCGCGAAGGGCATCTGACCCCGGTCTTCTTCGGGTCGGCGGTCAATAACTTTGGCGTGCGTGAATTGTTGCGCGGCATTGGCGAAATCGCACCGACCCCGCGCCCGCAAGAAGCGGCAACGCGCCTAGTCGAAGCGGTCGAGCCAAAGGTCGCTGGCTTCGTGTTCAAGGTACAAGCCAACATTGACCCGAACCACCGTGACCGTATTGCGTTTATTCGTCTGTGCTCGGGCCATTTCAAACGCGGCATGAAGCTTAAGCATGTGCGCGCAGGCAAACTGATGGCCGTGCATAACCCGATGCTGTTCTTTGCCAATGAACGTGACATTGCCGAAGAAGCCTGGCCGGGCGATATCATCGGTATTCCAAACCACGGCACCTTGCGCATTGGCGATACCCTGACCGAGGGCGAAGATCTTCGCTTCCGGGGTGTTCCTGCCTTTGCACCGGAATTGCTCCAAAAAGTCCGTCTTGATGATCCGCTCAAGGGCAAACACCTTCAGCGTGCGCTTGAACAGCTCGCCGAAGAAGGCGCATCCCAGGTCTTCAAACCGATGATGGGGGCGGACTGGATCGTTGGCGTGGTCGGGCAGCTTCAGTTCGAGGTTCTCAAGGAACGCATTTCGGCCGAATATGGCATCAAGGTGCATTTCGAACCGACGCCTGCCTATGCCGCCCGCTGGGTGGTGGGCGATGATCCGCTTGAAATCAAGAAATTCCGGGATGCCAATCAGTCGGCGCTGTTTGAAGACCATGACGAAACACTGGTCTTTATTGCCCGCAACGCCTGGCATCTTGAAACCACACAACGCGACTGGCCGAACCTCAAATTCGAGGCCACCCGCGAACAGAACCTGATTGCAGCGTAATTATTTGCTGGGGATCAAAGAAAGGCCGCTGAAGCTTGCTTCGCGGCTTTTTCTATGGCAAGTTTATCAACTTAAGGTTGGTGTATTCTTGGGGGAAATCAATGTCTGTATACTGGTTGACTTTCAGGATTGAAGAAATCGTTGTTGATGGCGAGAGCTCAGGTCAACGGCGTAAAGCACTTTACGAATATATTGAAAACTGCTCGACTAACTGGTGGTTAGAGCCGACATCTTTTATTGTATTTGATACCGACGTAGGTATCGACCAACTTGTGGCAGGATGTAAGAATGTTATTTCTGATGACCACGATTTAGTCTTAATCCGAGCCATGGATACAAAATCAGCAAGGGCCTGTGGAGTAATCAACGATGGCGACATTTTCGAGATGATGGATTACCTAAAACATATCTGAATTTAGCTGTTTTTTAGCTTCCAGCCGCATATCGGCCGATACCCACCAGAACCATGCCCACGGCCATGGCGGCAAACAGGTTGCGCGCAAGCGCCATGGTAATCACGGTGGCCGCCGCCCCGGCAATGCCAATCGCACCTGCCGAAAGCGCGCTGGGCACCCAGACGGAAATCAAAACCGCACCGGGCAGGCGTTCCAGCACATGCGCCCAGCGGCCATGTTGCGGCAAACGGTCCGCCATCAAAAGCCCGCCCAGTCGCATGCCATAGGTGACCGCCGCCATGCCAAGGATGGTCAGAACGGCCTCAAGGCTGAAACTTGTCAGATCGGGGAATTGGGTCATTGGCCCGTCTCCGTTGCGGGTTTGGCGGATGTGCTGTTGGCGATGCCTTCCGGCGCGCCATAGGCATCCCGGCCTTCAACGGCAAATTCGGCCTCAAGGCTGTCATCATCCATGTCTTCGCGCCACGTCAGGGCGGCGACAAGGACACCCGCACCCGCACCGGCCAAGATCGACCAGGTGCCGGGCAGGGTGTAGTGGCCAATGACGGATCCGATCGCGGCGGCGATCCATGGCAAAAGGTCAACCCTGCCCTTCCACATGCCAATGGTCAGCGCGGCAAAAACGGCGGTGAAGGCGAAATCAAGCGCATAGACTTCCGGATCGGGAATCCCCCCGCCCAGAAGGTAGCCAACCGTATTGCCGGTCGCCCAAACCACGCCCAGGAAAATCCCGCCACCCAGCAAAAAGCCAGGATTGGCCAAATCCTTTTGCGTCATCGACACGGCCCAGTTTTCATCGGCCACCATATGCATGCCGGTCACCTTGACCCACAGCGGGCGACCGCGAAACACCGGGCGCAGTGACGCCCCGATCAGGATATAGCGCATATTAATCACCGCCGTTGCGATGATGATGGTCGCACTCGGAATGGTTTCGCGCCAAAGATCGACCGACACGAACTGTGCCGATCCGGCAAACACGGCCAGGCTCATGAACAACAGCTCGCCAAGCGATAAGCCGCGCTGTGCGGCCAGCACCCCAAGCACCGCACCAAAGATGATGGTACTGGGCAAAAGCGGCAGACAGGCAAGGGCGCCGCGCCGGATGGTATCGGCGTCGAAATGCCCGATCTGGGACTGGGGCTGGTTTTGGGTCTGGTTCTCGGTCTGAATTTCGGTCTGTCCGGGGCGTGACATTTCCGACGTTTCCTGTGGTTGTTGGTGCCGGTTCGTTTTGGCGACCGGCACTTTCATGGGCGTAAACGGGTGGGCGAGGAGCCATCATTTCAGGCGCCATACTGCCCGATATCAAATAGGCGGTATTGGACGATATTGCTATCGGTTGTTGCTGCCGGTTTTGGGGTTGCGGCTCAGGCCCGTTCGGTAGCGAAATCGGCGATCAGCATATCAAGGAACAGCTTGGTGATCGGATCGGGTTGCTTGCTGTCATCAAGGCTGGCCTGAAAGGTGACTTTGACCTTCAACCGGTCTGGCAGAACCACGCGCATGCGCCCGGCCTCGACAAACTGCTTGGCGTAATGTTCGGGCAGATAGCCCAAAAAGGCGCCTGACAGGATCAGGCGTGCTTCGGCCTCCATGTCCGAGACGGTCGCATGCGGGCGCGAAATGGCGAATTCCTTCAAATCCCGACCCAGCCAGGATTTGCGCCCGATCAGGCGATAACGCCGGATTTCATCAATATCGATGTCCGCATCATCCAGCGCAAAAAGCGGATGGTCCGATCCGCAATAGAACCGGTGGATTTCGTCATAAAGCGGGATATAGCGCAAACCCAGCACGGTCTTTGGAAAGCTGCAAATACCGATCTGGATATTGTCGGTCACCACTTCGCGCAGCAAATCATTGGGCGGATAGGTCACGACATTCAGCGTCACATCCGGTGCGCGTTCCATAAACCGCGCGATGGTCTTTTCGATCCGCCGCGCTCCCGGATCGGTGATGGTATTATCGGTAAGTCCGATGGTCAGTGTACCGCTCAGCTTGTCACGCAACGCGCGCATCTTGGTTTCATATTGTGCGACCGATTTGAAAAGCCGGTGGGCTTCTTCAAACACCACCTGGCCTTCGCGTGTCAGGGCAAAACCACCCCGCCCGCGTTTGCAAAGCGTAAAGCCCAGCCGTGTTTCAAGGGCGGTGACATAGCTTGAAATTGTTGAAAGTGACAGATTGAGATCACTTTGTGCCGCGGCAAATCCCCCGGCCTCGACAATGGTCAGGAAGATGCGCAAAAGCTTGAGATCGGCCTGTTCCGTGATCATCGGGCGGGGTCCATGGGTAAGTGGTCATTACTTTGAGGAATGCCAAAGTAAAGTTCAGAAATACGTGATTTTTAACTGCCGCGCAATTTGATCTGATCGGGCCAACAAAAACATCCGGCCATTGGTTCAGATCGTATCGAACCGATGTGCCACTTCAGGAGGTCCCATGTTCACCGACGACAAGCTTGCAAAACTGCGTGAAAAATACGCCAACGCCAAAGGTGCCGACATCTTTGATCCGCATTTCCGCGAAGTGGCGGCATCGCAGTTTTCCGAAAGTGGCGGGCGCAAATGGCCGTTTGCCGGGGTGCCGACTTTCCTCGATGCGCCATTTGCCGCCGATGCCGAAAGTGACAACTTCGCAGACCTCGACATCGCACTCGTCGGCGTGCCGATGGATCTTGGTGTCAGCAACCGCGCCGGTGCCCGTCTTGGCCCGCGTGCGGTGCGTAATATCGAACGCATCGGGCCGTATGAACATGTCCTTCGCATGGTGCCGGGTGCCATGGCGCGCATTGCCGATATTGGCGATGTCCCGTTCAGAAGCCGCTATTCACTTGAAAGCTGCCACGAGGATATCGAAGCCTACTTCAGCAAGATTGTCGGCGCTGGCGTCATCCCGATCGCGGTCGGCGGTGATCATTCGATCAGCTATTCAATCCAGAAGGCGGTGGGTAAGGATCGCCCGGTTGGCATGATCCATCTTGATGCCCATTGCGATACCTGCGGGGCCTATGACGGTTCGCGCTTCCATCATGGCGGCCCGTTCCGTGAAGCAGTGATGGATGGCGTGCTTGATCCGGAACGCACCATCCAGATCGGTATTCGCGGTGCGTCGGAATATGTTTGGGAGTTTTCCTATGATAGCGGCATGACCGTGATCCACGCCGAAGAAGTGCCGAAAATGGGCATTGATGCCGTGATCGCCAAGGCCCGTGAAGTGGTCGGCGACGGCCCGGTTTACCTGTCCTTTGATGTTGATTGCCTGGATCCGTCCTTCGCACCGGGCACTGGCACGCCGGAAGTCGGCGGCCTCACCTCGCGTGAGGCGTTGGCTATCCTGCGCGGGCTCAAGGGCCTTGATTTCGTCGGTGCCGACGTTGTTGAAGTCGCCCCGCAATATGATGCCACCACCAACACCGCCCATATCGCCGCACAGGTCCTGTTTGAAGAACTGTGTCTGGTGGTCGATGCAATGAAGCGCCGCGACGCTGGCGCGTAAATACAACTGATGTCACCTGCCCACGTCATCCACATGCCGGGCAGGCGATGTCGATTTTGTACCGGTTTAGGGATCAAGACTTGCAATAAACGCGCCGGGGCTGACACCCCACATGGCCTTGAAGTGCCGGTTCAGGTGGCTTTGATCGGCAAAGCCGGTGGCCGCCGCCGCATCGGCAATGCTCGCCCCGTCAAACAGCAACCGCTTGGCGCGCCGTAACCGCATGTGATTGAAATAGGTATGCGGCGGAAGCCCGGTTGCCGCCCGAAATACGCGCAGCAAATGAAACCGGCTGAGCCCGGTAATCATCGCAAGATCATCAAGCGATATATTGGCATCCAGATGTGCTGCCATATAGTCAATCACCGCCCGGACACGTTTGTCCTCTGACCCCGGCTGATAGAGATAGGGCGGGGCATCGGCATGGCGCAGCGCAAGGCGGGCAGCACTGTAAAGAAGCTGACTGTCGCGTTCCAACAAGCTGTTGCTGTCGTTGCTGCCATCGTCATTCGGGCGAAACAGGCGATGCAGGCCTTGCAGTTGCAAATGCAATTCCGGGTCGTTGACGACACAGGAGCCAAAAAACGGCAGGCCGCTGTTTTTGGGCGAAAGCTCCGTCACCAGATCGCCAAACACCTTCGGGTCGATGAACATGATCTGGTATTGATAGCCATCATCGGATGCCGGGCTACCATCGTGCACCTGCATCGGGTTCATCATCAAAAGCTGCCCCCGCGCGGCGACATAATCTGTCCCGCGGGTCGTAAACCGTTCTGCCCCGTTCAAAACAGTGCCAAACGCGTAATAGTCGTGGCTGTGTTTTGGGAAAGAGAAATTCTTGTAATCGGCTTCGAACATATCAATGCCGTCGGCTGCCCGCCAGTGACGGGCAATCTCGCGGGGGCGGCCGGTCGCCGGTCGCGATGACGTCTGGCGACGCTGGGCTGCCGTGTTCTGTCGCGCAGCACTGTTCATAAGGCCATTATAACGACAAGCCCGGGTGCCAGCTTGTACAATATTGTCATCGTGACATTTTAATTGGCATCATTCCAAAAAATCGCCGGAGGCCTTCGCAGCCTTGCGGCGGAGGGTCGAGTCGCGGCCGATTTTTGGAAATCTGCCGGTTTGAAACCCTTCGAAACGGATAATGACCTTCGTCCAATTGTATAATGCGATGTTCATATGAACATTTTCGGGGGGTCGGAATGTTGTTTTGCGCAGCGCAAATGACCATCCGGCACCTTGTTTGATCGACAAATGCGGGTTTCATCCAACTGTTACAAAACCGCGCCCTGCACACATGTATGAATCGCGCCAAACGTAAATTTTGCTGTTTGGATGTCCCATGTTTCTTGATCGCATTCGTATCGGATCGCGCATCTTCGCCGGTTTCTTTGTTCTGGTTGTTCTGCTGGTTGGCCTGTCTGCTTTGTCATCAACCTATCTTTTGGGCTTTGGGGCGCATGCAGATCGCATTGCCAAAAGTACTGGTCTTGTCGGGCTTGCCAATGACTATGCACTGCGCCTGGAACGTCTTTCCAACCAGGTCCTGCTATTTGCCCAGACGGTTGATCCGCTTGACCGCGAAGGCATCACCACCATGCGCCAGGCGGCCGAGCAAAGCGGTGCCACCCTTGTCACCCAACTGCGTCAAAACGGCGATAGTGACCGCGCAGATGCGCTTGAAAGCCTTAGCGCCGATTACATCGCAACGCTGGAACCGCTTGTTCTGCGGGCTGAAAACCTGTCGGCGGCATCGGAAACCATGCTGCTTGGCGCCAATCAGCTTGGCAAATCGGCAAGCCAGCTTGAAGATTTCATCGCCAAGCGCGATCCAGTGATTGCCGAGAAATATGCAGACAAACTTGGCGCGGCCAACTTGGCCGCCATCGTCAATTCCCTGCAATTTCCGATCCTGCGCACCGCGGACTCACTTGATGCCGCCCGCACGCAAACCTCGGCCCTGACCGATCTTCAGGAAGAAATCAAAGCGTCCTTTGATGGCCTGACGCGTAACGAGAAAAAACTGTTCTCCTACGCGATCCGCGATAATGACTTGCTGAAACAGGGTGCGAACCAGCTCGAAGCCTCCATCGCAGGCTTCCGTCAATCAATGGATGACTTCAAATCGGCCGTCCGTGAAGTCCAGACCATCACCCAGAATATCCGCACAGACGCCATGACCAATCAAACCGCCCTGGTCGAGGCCGCCCACAATCAGTCGGAAAACTCGGCGCTTACCAACATCGTGGTTGCTGCCATCGGGGTTCTGATTGCCGTTGCCCTGGCACTTGGCATCGCGATGAGCATCCTGCGTCCGCTGCGCCGGGTGAATGGTGACATGACGCGGCTCAGTGAAAACGACACCGATATCGCGCTTGCCGATATCAAGCGCCGTGACGAATTCGGCGCGATGTCACGCACCGTGGCGATCTTCCGCGAAAACGCGCTTAAGATCGAAAAAATGGCCGAGGAACGCATCACCCTTCAGCGCATCGAAGAGGAAAAACGTCGCGCATCGCTTGGCGCAATGGCCGAAACGATTGAGGGCGAGACCACCGGTCTTGTCAAATCGGTCAATCATCAGGTGACCCGCATGCGCGAAGCCGTGGTCGAAGTCGCCGCCGCCGCCGAACGTGTCACCGGACAAACCGAAACCGCAACCAGTGCAGCACACGACAGCCAGTCACATTCCAATGCCATCGGCGATGCTGCCAACCGTCTGCGCGAAGCCATCGTCTCAATCGCCAACCGCGTCGAACATCAACGCGAAATCGCCCAAAGTGCCGTCGGTTCGACCGAGGAATCGGCAAAGGCCGTCGATGACCTGCGCGAAGTCGCCACCAGCATCGAACAGATTGTCGACCTTATCCGCGGCATTGCCGGGCAAACCAACATGCTGGCGCTTAATGCCACCATCGAGGCCGCCCGCGCCGGTGACGCCGGCAAGGGCTTTGCCGTTGTCGCGGCAGAGGTCAAAAACCTTGCCAGCCAGACCGAACGCGCAACCGAACAGATCACCGAACATGTCAACGCCATGGGCGCTGTGACGGATCGCTGTGTTGCCTCGATGGAGGATGTCGGGGTCACCGTGCGGTCGATGATGTCGATTTCCCAAGAAGTCGCAGGCGATGTTGAACATCAACGCCGCGAGACCGAGGAAATTACCGGTGCCATTGCCCTTGCCGGCGATGCGGTGCGCAATGTTGCGACCGCCATCGGTGCGGTATCCGAAGACATCGAAGTCACCCGCAAGCTCAGCCTTGATCTTAATCGTCGTGCCGACGAGGTTGACCGCAATGTGACCGAGCTCACAGCATCCCTTGACCGTGCGGTGGCCTCTGCGGCTGGCAATGAAGACCCGGATGTCACTGACGACAACGCCACAGACGCCACCAGATGGCACGATGACAATCTGGTGGTCTTCCCGCAAACGCAACAGCGTGGTGCCGCCTGATTTGTCGGCATTGGCCCGCCGTTTCACTGCTAAAATTCAAAATTGAACAACAAAGGCCTGCACACCGTATAGGGGGTGTGCAGGCCTAATGCATTTGGTCAGTGCCATCGGCGCAAAACGCAGGATTTGTCAGCAGTTAAGATACAAACTGCGACGTTTCTGATACACTTTTTGTGTGGTTCTCACTGGCGGGTTGCAATATCGTTCGGGGCAACGGTATTTCATCAAAAGCATAAAGCCTACTATTCGGTACTGAACTGAAATACCGGCACTTTCCCGGCGCGGGAACGGTGTTATTTGCAGTAAGGTTGTTTGGTCAGCCCGACTTGGAAGTATCAATGTGATGGCGCGTAAATCAACGCTTCTGATCGCAGGTGTTGCACTGATTGTTGTTGCGGCCTCTGCCTATATCTTTGCCAAAGACGACATAACGGCGTTGATCGCGCCCGATGCGCAACCCGCAAGCACGGCACAGCGCGGCGGTGGCGGCGAACGCAGTCTTCCGGTCATTGCCGAATATGCCAGCCTGATGGATGAAAAGACCGTTGTCGAAGCCGTCGGCACCGGTAAATCGGCGCTGGGTGTTTCGATTTATCCAGCCGTGTCGGGCGAAGTTGCAGATGTGCTTGTGCGCGCCGGTGACAAAGTGACCAAGGGACAGGTTCTTGTCATTCTGGACTCTGAACGCGAACGCCTTGCCCGCGATCTTGCCGCTGTTCAGGCCCGCGATGCCGAACAACTCCTTGCCCGCTATGAAAAGGCCCGTCCGCTGGGTGCCGTCGCCGAAAGCGAAGTCGACAGTGCCCGTACCGCCCTGGCTGAGGCCCGCATTGCCCTTGATCAGGCAGAGGTCAATCTGGCCGATCGCACCATTCTGGCCCCGTTTGATGGCATCGTCGGCATCCCACAGGTTGAGGCCGGCGACCGTGTTGACAGTTCCACGGCAATCGTGACGCTTGATAATATCGAAAGCATTCTGGTCGATTTTGAAGTTGCCGAAACACGGTTCGATAATGTTCGCCCCGGCCAGTCGGTGCGCGTTGAAACCTGGAGCCTGCCGGGCGAAGAATTCACCGGTGTGGTTGAGTCTATTGGCAGCCGTATTGACCCCGAAAGCCGCACCTTTGCCGTGCGCGCCCGGGTGCCCAACCCCAATAGTCGCTTGCTTGCGGGGATGTCGTTTGCGGTTTATGTCGATATCGAAGGCAAACAATACCCCTCTGTAGCTGAAATTTCGGTTCTGTGGGGTGATGAAGGCACCTATGTCTGGCGGATCGATGATGAAGACAAGGTCTCGCGCGTTCCCGTCCGTGTTGTGAAACGCACCAATGGCCGCATCCTTCTGGATGGTGGAATTTCCGAGGGTGATCTGGTTGTGGTCGAAGGTGTCTTGCGTTTGCGTCCGGGCCGGGCAGTGTCGGCTTCTATCCGCGGTGACAATACCCCGCCCGATGCGGCTGGTGTTGCCACCCGCGAAGGCGCTGGCGAGGGGTCCTGATCATGACCACAGGAACCGACAATAAAGACGATCACAGTGATCTTGCATCGCTGAGCATCCGACGTCCTGTTCTGATCAGTGTGGTGTCGATGCTGATCATCCTGGCCGGTCTTGCCGCGATGATGGGTGTGGAAATTCGCGAACTGCCTAACGTGGATCGACCGACCATCACCGTGACTGCGGATTATGACGGGGCATCGCCGGAAACAGTAGATGCCGAAGTTACCGGGATTATCGAAAGTGCTGCGTCGCGGGTCAGCGGCATTAAGGAAATCAGTTCGCAAAGCGAAGAGGCCAATGCCCGCATCCGTATCGAATTTTACCCCGATGTTGAAATCAACGATGCCGCCAGCGACATCCGCGAAGCCATCAGCCGTGCGGAACGCAGCCTGCCCGATGGGGTCGAGAATATCCAGGTGGTCAAGGCAGATGCAGATGCCAGTGCGATCATGCGCATCGCGGTCGTTAGTAACCGCCTGACCGAAGAAGAACTCGCCAATATCGTCGAAGACCAGATAAGCCCATCCTTGTTGTCGGTGCCCGGCGTCGCCGAGGTCACCGTAAATGGTGATCGCGAACGTGTTTTGCATGTGCGGGTCGATCCGTTGCGCATGGCAAGTTATGGCCTGTCGGTTCAGGATGTGGCTGACCTTCTGCGCACCGCCCAGTTCGATATTCCAGCCGGCAGTTTTGAATCATCCGATCAGAAACTGTTTGTCCGCGCCGATGCCTCGGTCTGGGAAGTCGACAAGCTCAATCAGATGCTGGTGCGCGACAGTGTGCTTTTGGGTGATGTCGCCGATATTTATTACGGCCCGGATGATGCGACATCCTATGTAAGACTGAATGGTCGCACGGTGATTGGTCTTGGTATCACTCGACAGGCACAATCAAATACCATCGCCATTTCCACTGGTGTGCGTGACGTCGTTGATCGCCTGAATGAACAATATGACGATCTTGATGTATTCGTGAACTCCGATGACGCTGTCTTTATCGAAGGCGCGCTGTGGGAAGTAATCTATAGCCTCGGGCTTGCCGTCGTGATTGTGATCGGGGTGCTTTATCTGTTCCTCAGATCCTTTACCGCGACGCTTATTCCGACCATCACCATTCCGATTGCCCTGATCGGCACGGTGGCCGCCATCTGGGCGATGGGCTTTTCAATTAACATTCTGACGCTTCTGGCGCTTGTTCTGGCAACCGGCATGATTGTCGATGACGCGATTGTCGTTCTGGAAAATATACAGCGCCGCCGTCATCAGGGACTGGGGTCGATGGCCGCCGCAGTGCTTGGCTCGCGACAGGTATTCTTTGCCGTTATCGCCACCACACTGACGCTGATTTCGGTTTTCGTGCCGATTTCCTTCCTGCCAAGTACCGCCGGGCGACTGTTCCGTGAATTCGGCTTTGTGCTGGCCTTTGCGGTGGCAGTGTCATCTTTTGTCGCATTGTCGCTCTGCCCGATGCTGGCATCGCGCCTCAAACATATCGATCCGCATGACGGCAAGGCCGAAGATGCGCCCAATTTGCTCGAGCGTTTCGGCTTCTTCTCTGCCGGGGTTTACCGCCGTATTCTCGAAGCCGCCCTTGGCAGTCCGGTCATTACCCTGATGATCTGTATCGTTTCTGGTGTGCTTGCCTTTGGTGTCTATAACACTGTGACGCAGGAATTGCTGCCCGATGAGGATCGCGGACGTATTCTGGTTTCCATGCGGGGTCCGGACGGTGTCGGCATCGATTATATGGACCGTCAGGTCGAAACGGTTGAAAACATCCTACGCCCGGTGGTCGAGGCGGGTGATGCCTATAATATCTACACCATTGTTGGCCTGTGGGACCCGAACCGGGCGTTGGTGATTGCGCCGCTAAAACCATGGGAAGAACGGAGCCGTTCGCAGCAGGAAATTACCGCGTCGATCCGTGGGCAGTTGGATGCGCTTCCCGGTGTACAAGCCTATATCTGGCAGCCCAACAGTTTGGGTTTGCGCGGCGGCACCGGGGAGGGACTTGAGTTTGCCCTGACCGGGACGAATTATCGCACGCTGGCTGAAAACGCCCGCGTCATGCAGCAAGAGATCGAGGCAAACTATCCCGGCCTGACTGGCCTTCGGGTATCCTATCAAACCACCCAGCCACAGCTTCTGGTCAATATTGATCGCAAACGCGCCTTTGATCTCGGCATCCCGATCGAAGAACTCGATACCACCCTGCGTGCGATGATCGAGGGTTATGAAGTCACCGAAATCAATGTCGATGACCAGAACGTCCCGATCAAGCTGCGCAGTGCGCTGGGCAGCATCAATGATCCGTCGGACCTTGAAAACCTGTTTGTCACCGGCACCAATGGTCGCATCCTGCCGCTGTCTTCTGTCATCACCTTGACCGAGGAAGCCGTCGCTTCCGAACTTGAACGCGAAGGGCAGCAACGTGCTGTGACCATTTCAGCCAACCTCGCACCGGGCTATACCCTGGCCGAGGCGGTCGCGGATGTGAACACGGTCGGCGATCAGTTGCTGCCACCCGGTGTCGGCATCCTGTTCCTGGGCAATGCTGCGGCGTTGGGCGAAACCGCCAACGATGTGCAGATCACTTTCCTGATCGCCGTTCTTGTCGTGTTGCTGGTTCTGGCCGCACAGTTCGAAAGCTTTACCTCCGCCCTTGTGGTGGTGTTGACCGTGCCGTTTGGTTTGGCCGCCGCGATCTATGCGCTGGCGCTCAGTGGCACCTCGATCAATATCTACAGCCAGATCGGGTTGGTGATGCTGGTCGGGCTGATGGCCAAAAACGGGATTCTGGTTGTCGAATTTGCCGATCAGTTGCGTGATGCCGGGAAATCCGTGCGCGATGCCGTGCATGATGCCGCGATGGTGCGTTTGCGCCCGATCATGATGACCATGATTTCCACTGTTCTGGGCGGCTTGCCGCTCGTCCTTGGTACCGGTGCCGGGGCAGAGGCGCGCGCGGCCATCGGTTGGGTGGTGTTTGGCGGTCTTGGCTTTGCCACGGTCTTTACTTTGTTCCTGACCCCGGTGCTGTATCTGTTGCTGGCCCCCTTGGTGTCGGCCCGTGCCGATGGCGGCAAGAAACTGCAATCGCAACTGCGCGCCGCCGAAGCCATTCCCGATCATGGCGAGGCAGCATCACATGTCGCGGCGGAGCCCGGAAGTGGCGGTCTTCAAGGAAGTGCGAAATAATATGAATAATCCTCACATTTCTGCGATTTCGGGAATTGCCCTTCTGGTCGCCCTGGCCGGGTGTCAGTCAGTTGGGCCGGATTACACCGCGCCGAACTTCGATCTTGTCGGCGCCTACACCCCCGAAATCCCGGTGATTGCCGCCAATCAAAGCAAACAGGACCGCTGGTGGGAAAGCACCACTGACCCGGTTTTAAATAGTCTGATTAATGAAGGGGTCGAAAACAATATCGATCTTCAGATCGCAATTAGCCGCATCCGTGCGGCTGCGGCGACTGCACGTGGTGTTGCCGGGGCGAATGGGCCGCAGGTTGGCGCATCGGTTAACGGATCGGCCAGCCGGTCAACCTCCAGCCGCGCCAATGGCGATCAGGTGACCGATATGGGCTATGGTGCCGGCATTGATTTGTCCTGGACCGCCGATATCTGGGGCGGTCAGACCCGCGAGGAAGAAGTCGCCGAGGCAGATTATCTTCAACAGGTTTACCTGCGTGAAGACGTCTATCGCACGATGATTGCCAACATCATCCGCAACTATATCGAACTGCGCGGGGCGCAGCGACGTCTGGCCCTTTTGCGGGACTCGCTTGATCTGCAACGCCAGACCAGCAACATCGTGCAGGTCCGTTTGCAAACCGGTCTCGGGTCCGAGCTTGATCTGTCGCGTGCGCGCGCCGAGGTCGCCGATCTTGAGGCAACAGTTCCGATCCTGCAAACCACGATTGACCGGTCGATCAACGCGATTTCCATTCTGGTCGGCGCGCAGCCGGGCACCCATCGCGATCTGTTGCTGGATGCATCGCCGCTGCCCGAATTTCAAAGTAGCCCGCCAATTGGCATCCCGGCCGATTTGCTCCGCCGTCGCCCGGACGTGCGTGCGGCCGAACTGGCGCTGATTTCCGCGACCTCGCAAATCGGGGTGGAAACCGCAACGCTGTATCCGGAATTGACCCTTGATGGGTCGCTTGCGCTTGGTGTGACCGGCTATGGCACAGGTCCGATTGTCCGCACCGCCATGGCGGCCATTGGGGCCCTGATCGATGCGACCCTTTATGATGGCGGCGAACGGCGTGCGAATATCACCGTGGCCGAGGAAGAGGCAGAACAAGCCTTCCTGACCTATCGCCAGACGCTTCTGAGCGCGATTGAGGAAGTCGAAAGTGCGATTTACGGCTATGTCGGGGCGGTGGCACAGCGCGATTCCCTGATCGCATCGGTGCAATATCACCGCGACGCCTTTGAACAGTCACGCGTGCGCTACGTTCAGGGTCTGTCGGATTTCCTTGATGTGCTCGATTCCCAGCGCAGTCTGACAACGTCGCTGCAATCATTGGCCGATTCCGAAACCGATCTGGAACTTGAAACCATCAATCTCTATAGCGCCGCCGGGCTGAGTGTCGAGGATGTCGAACGTTATGCCAACGAGGCCGGTGTGACGTTGGTAAACGGCTAGAACCTGTTGCGGCAAAGCACATATCAGCAAACTGTGGCTTGAGTTTCGGCGCCGTTCATCCTAGGTCTTTGGCAATCTGCATTCCGGGGAAAACCATGACCGGCGATCTGTTTGCCAATGAACCACCACGCAACCTTTTGCCCTTTGATGGCGAAGTGCTGTTGCTGCGTGACATCATGGATGTTGATGAAGCCGACAAGACCTTTGCCCGGCTTCAAAGCAACATCGTCTGGCAACAGGAAATCGCCAAACTCCATGGCAAGGAAATTCCGGTTCCGCGCCTGACCGCCTGGTATGGCGAAGTCGCCTATCGCTATAGCGGGGTGTACCACCCGGCAAGTCCGTTTCCCTCTATCGTTGCCCCTTTGCGCAGCTTGGCCGAAGAATTGGCAGGCGCGTCGTTTAACACCGTGCTGCTTAACCAGTATCGCGATGGGCGCGACAGCGTGTCCTGGCACGCCGATGACGAGGACGTTCTGGGCGAAAACCCGGTAATTGCCAGTCTGACTTTCGGGCAGGAACGCCGCTTTCATTTCCGCCACAAGAAAACCGGTGATCGCCTCAGCATCGATCTGCCGCATAACTCGGCCCTGATCATGTCCGGCGCGACACAGCATTGCTGGCTGCATCAATTGCCAAAGACCGCCCGGCAGGTCGGCCCGCGGATCAACCTGACCTTCCGCAATACCCGCCCCGAAAGCCGATAAGTGATCGTATCCTGACGCGGTAATGCGTTCTGGTAGTATCGTGCTGGTTCTGGCTATAGTGTCGGCAATTCAACTGGGTAAAGATCACACACGACAGTTTCGGGGATAAGGCACGCATGGCAAAACGCGTAAAACTTCTGGATGTTGCCAAGGCGGCCGGGGTTTCGCAGGGGACAGCCTCCAATGCGTTTGGCAAGCCTGATCTGGTCCGCCCGGAAGTCCGCGAACGCATCTTTGAAGCCGCGCGCGAACTGGGTTATCGCGGGCCGCATGTCATGGCGCGTATGCTGCGCACCGGTAAGGCAGGTGCGCTGGGCGTCGTGTTTCCCGATAATCTTGAATATGCCTTTACCGATCCGGTGGCGATTGAGCTGCTGCGCGGGATCGGGCGCGAATGCGCGCGTCATGGCGTTAATGTCATGATCATTTCGGCTGAAAACCCCGAACAGGCGATTGCGGCGGTCAATAATGCCGCGGTCGATGCCTTTCTGGTGCATTGCTATTCCGATAATAACGACATCATCGCTGCCATCCAGCGCCGCAATCAACCCCTGATCAGCATCGATACGGACATTGCCGGTGCGGCGGGGACCGTGGTGCTTGATGACTTCTCGGCGGCGAAAAATGCGGCCCGGCATTTACTCGATTGTGGTGCTTCGAAATTCGCCATTCTGTCGCTTCAGGCAACCGAGCACGATCATTTCGGCCCGATGAGCCCCAACCGTCTGGGGGCGGCCAGCCACCGGGTGGTGCGCGAACGGCTGGCGGGTTATCACGCGGCGCTCGAGGCCGCCGGAATTGCCGCAAGTGATGTTGTGCATATCGAATGCGACAACCAGTCCGAACAAAGTGCGCGAATGACGACAGAGCTTCTGTCAAACCATCCCGAAATCAACGGCATTCTCGCCATGTCGGACGTGATTGCCATCGGCGCAATTGACGCTGCGCGTGCCATCGGGCGCAACGTGCCGCGCGATCTTAAGGTCATTGGCATTGATGGCATTGTCGCTGGCGAACGCACCGACCCGCCACTGACCACCATGCATCAGGATTCGGTGGAAAAAGGCCGGCTTGCCGCCGAAATGGCCCTGTCGGATGAACCGGGCAAAACCATCACCTTGCAAACCAGCCTGTTGCTGCGCGGCTCCACTCAGGAAAGCTCGGGGTAACGGTAACAATCGGTGGTGTGGTCCATCACGATGCCGGTGGCCTGCAGGAAGGAATAGATGATCGTGGTGCCGACGAACTTCATGCCGCGTTTTTTCAGATCCTTGGAGATTTTGTCACTGAGGTCGGTCGAAACCGGAACGTCCGACATGCGCTTCCAGTGATTGATCACCGGCATTCCTCCTACAAATGCCCAGATGTAGGAATCGAAGCTTCCGAACTCTTTTTGGATGGCGATGAATGTTTGCGCATTTTGAATAGACGCCGCGACTTTTAGTTTATTTCGAATAATCCCGGGATCGGCCAGAAGGGCTTCCTGCTTGGCCGCGTCATAGGTCGCGACTTTGTTCACATCGAAATTGTCATAAGCCGCGCGATAGGTATCCCGCCGTGCCAGAATGGTCAGCCAGCTCAAGCCCGCCTGCGCACCTTCAAGGATCAGCATTTCAAAGAAATGTTGGTCATCATGCACCGGCACCCCCCATTCCGTGTCATGATAATCGACATAGAACGGTTTGTCGGCATGGCTCAGGGCCCAGCCGCAGCGCGGGTGGTGCTGGTGGCGCAGGTGATCTTGGTTCTGCATGCTAAATTCCTCCTTGTGGCGTGCGCATTTTGGCGGTGGAGCATGCGAACCCGCAAGCTGTAATCGGGGTGCGCCTGACATCTCCTGACAGTTTCTGGCAGGCGTTTTGGCAAGCCGGTTGGTGAGCATGATCACAAAGCGATGAAAACTTCCCCTCATTTGCGGCAAAATCAACGCTGTGTGCTTGCGTTGGGGGCAATTGCCGACTAGGTTTTGCTGCGTGCAAACATCTTTCCGGGCCCAAAGCATCCGTGCGCCCGGCGATTGTAAGGAGCGGCGATGCTGGCGATTTTTTGGCTTATTGACACTGTGGTGGGTATCTACATTTTCATGCTGATTGCATCTGCAATCCTGTCATGGCTTGTGGCGTTCAACGTGATCAATACCAGCAACCGGTTTGTTTATTTGGTTGGTGATTTCCTCTATCGAGTTACCGAACCGGTATTGCGCCCGATCCGGCGGATCATGCCCGATCTTGGCGGCATCGATATTTCGCCGATCATCCTGATCCTGATTTTGCAGTTCGCCAACATGCTGATCCAGACCGATGTCCGGATGGCGCTTGTCGGCTATTGATGTCTCATTTCGCCTAGTAAAATGTCTCATTTAGACAATGTCTGATCACTCGCCCGTGTTACGGTCCGAGCCATCAGGGGTTCGGCTGTTTGTTCGGTTAACACCAAAGGCATCGCGCAATGCTATTGGCGATGTGGTGGCCGACGCTGACGGGCAGCAGTGGCTTAAGGTGTCGGTGACGGCCGTGCCGGAAAACGGCAAAGCCAATCAGGCGCTGATAAAACTTTTGGCAAAAGCGGCCAAATGTCCTAAATCGTCGGTCAGGATTGTTTCCGGGCAAACTGATCGCACCAAAACGCTGCTGATCGACGGAAATCCCGAAGAGCTGATGGCGAAAATATCCCAACTCACGGGGCGGACAGACATATGAGTGACGCGAAAATCATCGACGGCAAGGCATTCGCAGCCAAACTGCGCACCGACATCACAGCCGAAGTATCAAAGCTTAAATCCGAACATGGCGTAACACCGGGTCTGGCCGTCATTCTGGTCGGCGAAGACCCCGCCAGTCAGGTCTATGTCCGCAACAAGGGCAAACAAACCCTTGAATGCGGCATGAATTCCTATGAGCACAAGCTCCCGGCGGAAACCAGCGAAGAAGACCTGCTGGCGCTGATCGCCAAGCTGAATGCCGATGAAAATGTCCATGGTATCCTGTGTCAGCTTCCGGTGCCCAAGCACATCAACGAGCAGGCCATTCTGGCCGCGATCGACCCGGCCAAGGATGTCGACGGCTTCCACGTTGTGAATGCCGGTGCCCTGGCGACAGGCGGCGAAGGTTTCGCGCCCTGCACGCCGTATGGCTGCCTGATGTTGCTTAAAGATACCCTTGGGGATTTGTCGGGCAAACGTGCCGTCGTGGTGGGCCGTTCAAACATCGTTGGCAAGCCGATGGCGCAGCTTTTACTCAAGGAAAGCTGCACGGTCACCATCGCGCATTCGCGTACCCGAGACCTTCCCGAAGAAGTCCGCCGTGCCGATATCGTGGTTGCCGCCGTTGGCCGCCCGAACATGATCAAGGGTGACTGGATCGCCCCGGGTGCCACCGTGATTGATGTTGGCATCAACCGCGTTGAAGGTGCTGAAGGCAAAATGAAGCTGGTCGGCGATGTCGAGTTTGAGACCGCATCCAAGGTTGCCGGTGCCATCACGCCGGTTCCGGGCGGTGTCGGCCCGATGACCATTGCGTGTCTGCTCAACAACACCCTGATCTCGGCTTGTCGCGCCAATGGCCTCGATGTGCCGAACCTTGGCTTTGACAGCTAAGCGACAGGCATCAGCGAAATTAAAAAGGGCAGCCAATGGCTGCCCTTTTTTTGTTTAATGGGCAGCTTGCAAATATCTGTCTGGTTTGATCTTGCGGTTACTAATCACGTGCCAAACCTGCCGACGACTTTGAGAAGTATCGATCAAGAAGAGTTCATCGGGGACGTTTGAACCATCTGCGCAAATTTTTTCGATTTTGGAGATAATGGCCGAATGATCCGAGAGGTAGTGGTCCTTAAATTCCAGCACCAGCACAGTATTGTTCTCATCTCCTGAGATGGTCCGGAATTTCTCTATCTTCTCTGACAGAGCTCTCTCGATTCGAGCATAACGTAATTCTTCCAAGTTCACTGGCGAAAGACGCTTGAAGAAGACTTCACCTTGGTGTGGTGTTTTTGTTGTTGCTAGCAATCGAAATTCGATAGGGCCTACCGTAAAGCGAGTTTGTAGGGAAAATTCATCATCGTTGAGATTTGTGAAGCCAGGAATTCTTTTGTTTATTTCGCCAGTTGCTTTGCGAGTTATCTCCGCAAGATCTCTTTGTCGAAGGTCATATGTGTTATGAGATACCCTTATGATTAGGCCCACGTGATTGGGTAGCGGTTCAAAGGTGGTTTCTTCCAGTTGCCGAAGAAGTTGAAGGTACTTAGCATCGCTTTTGATCGCGTTTGCGTAAGGCTCGATTTGGGTATGTTCAATCCAGTAGTGTTTTCCTGCGAGAGAGACATGCCAGTCGGCCGCCTTAATCTCTTGCTGACGTTCATCTGGTGCATATTGGTCCAGCCCAATATCATTTTCTGTGCTCTCTAGAATGCGAACCACGATGTCGCAGCATTCTCTCTGATTTGGCGTTTCGCCCATCTCCGGATGAGTTCCTTAAGTAGAGCTATTGGACAATCTGGTGTGCCCACGGAATAGGTAGATTCTACAAGGGCCAGACCCACAGCAGCATCGGCACACCAACCGCGACAACGATGATTTCAATCGGCAGGCCGAGGCGCCAGTAGTCGCTGAAGCGGAAGCCACCGGGGCCGAGGATGAGGGTGTTGTTCTGATGGCCGATGGGGGTCAGGAACGCACAGGAGGCGCCAATCGCGACTGCCATCAGGAACGGGTCGGAGCTGGCATCGAGTTGGGCGGCGCTGCCAATTGCAATCGGGCACATGACGGCGGCGGTGGCGGCATTGTTCATGAAGTCCGAGAGCGTCATGGTGACAATAAGGATCAGGGCAAGGGCAACTGGCGCGCTTCCTTGTGCGACGGTATCGAGCAGGAAGCGCGCAATCAGATCGGCACTGCCGGTACTTTCCATGGCATTGGCGACCGGGATCAGCGCGGCCAGCAACACCACCACCGGCCAGTCGACCGCATCATAAAGGGTGCGCGGCGAGACCACACCCACCAGCAAAGTGGCAAGCACGCCAAGTGCGAACGAAATGGCGGCAGGCAGGATGCCAAAGGCCGCAAGCGCAATCGCAACGGCCATGATGGCGGTGGCCTTGAAGGCCTGTGTCTTGTCGCCAAGGTTGAGCGATCGTTCGGCAAGGGGCGCGCAGCCCAGGCGATTGCCAAATTCGTTAATGGCCGCAGGCGTGCCTTGCATCAAAAGCACGTCTCCGGCCTGCATTTTCATGGTGCGCAAGCGTGACATCGAACGGTGTCCCTGACGGGACAGGGCCAGCAAGTTGATGCCATAGCGGCTGCGGATGCGGATATCGGCCGCAGATCGCCCGATGAAGGATGCGTTCGGCAGGACCACGACCTCGATCAGGGAGATATCGTCTGACTGAAGGGCCGTTTTCTTTGTATCGGAGTCCTTTTTCTCCGACTTGGAGGCGTCTTCCTTTTCAGCGTCAGCCTTTGGTGCGTCACCGGATTTTTCGGCTGCCTTTTGCGCCTTTTGCGCGCGGACCTGTTCCTTGGCTTCTTCCTTTTGTTCGGCGTTGGCTTCTTCGCTGCGCAGTTCGGCTTCCAGGGTCAGCTCAAGGCCAGACAGGGCACTTGCCAGTCCTTCGGGTTCGGCTTCGATCAACAGGATGTCGTCCTGTTGCAGTTCGCGATAGGGGCTTGGTGCTGGAATGCGGCGTTCGTTGCGGATCAGGCCGATCACCTGCGCGTCCGACTTTTCAAGCTCGTCATTGATGTCGCGCATGAACATGCCGATGGCCTTGCTGCCCTCGGTAATGCGGGCCTCGGTCAAATAGGACCCAGTCTCGAACCCTTCTGCCCCGGCGCGTTGGCGGGTCGGCACCAGAAAACGGCCCAACAGAATGACAAACAGCAGTCCGGCAAGGGCAATGGCAACGCCGACCGGGCTGTAATCAAACATCGAAAATCCTGCCCCGTTTACCTCGGCCCGAAAGCCCGAAACGATCAGGTTGGGGGGCGTGCCGATAAGCGTCGTCATGCCGCCAAGGATCGAGCCAAAGGCAAGCGGCATCAGGATTTTGCCCGGTGGCAGGTCCTGTTTGTTGGCGATCTGAAGGGCAATCGGCATCAAAAGCGCCAGTGCCCCGACATTGTTCATGAAGGCCGACAGGATCGCGGCCAGAAGGCTGAGCGCTGCCATGGTGACAAACGGGCCGGCCGATTGCGGCAGGACCGTGCGCGAAAGGGTATCAACCGCCCCTGACCTTTGCAGGGCTGATGACAGGATCAGGATACAGGCGACTGTTATGACGGCGGGATGACCAAATCCAACAAAGGCCCCGTCGGTCGGAACCAACCCCAGAACCACACAGACCAGAAGGGATGCCATGGCCACCATATCATGGCGCCAGCGCCCCCATAAAAACAGCACGACGGTGCCAAGCAGCACGGCCAGAATCATGATTTGCGGGGTGGTCATTCGGGCTGTCCTGTTTGTTGGGGCGCTTTTGTCGCGATCAGGATTGAAGCCTATGAGGGCGGTGATGCGCGGTCAAGTTCGTCCGTGCGAACGACCGCAAAATCATCCTGCCAGAATTGTCAGGAGCCTGTGTTAGCATGCACCTGTTTTTATTCGATTTTCCAAGTGTGTCCTGATGCCGATTGACAGTGCTGCCACCCCGTCCCCGACCGTTTCGATATCTGCCAAACAGGCGCGTAACCTGGCACTTGTCGGGCAGGGCTTTGCCGCCAATCCCGACCGGGATGTGACCAAACGCCAGATCCTTAAAACCATCCGCGCGACCAATATGTTGCAGGTCGATAGTGTCAATGTCCTGACACGGGCGCATTACATGCCGATCTTTTCGCGGTTGGGCGTTTATGACCCGAAGATGCTTGATGAAATGGTCTGGGGAACGGCGCGCCAGCGCAAGCTGTTTGAATATTGGGGCCATGAAGCATCGATGATCCCGGTTGAGGATTATCCGCTTTATCGTTGGCGGATGCGTGATGCCGAACGGGGCATGGGCACGTGGGGACGGATCGCGCGGGTTCAACGCGAACAACCCGATCTGATAGACAACATTCTGCGCCATATTGACCAAGAGGGCGCGGTTGCCGCCAGTTCCCTTGAGACCGAGGGGCGAAGCAGCGAGAAATGGTGGGGTTGGTCGAACACCAAAACCGCGATGGAATATCTGTTCTGGAGCGGGCAGGTGATGGCGCGCAAGCGGCGCAGCAGTTTTGAGCGCGAATATGATTTGCCGCATCGGATCATTGGCGACGCGGCACACGAACCCGACCGGGATCGGCAGGATGCGATGTGCGATCTGATCTGTCAGGGGATTGCCGCCATGGGGGTGGCCGCCGAGATTGATCTGCGCAAATATTTCCGTTTGCCAACCGATGAAACCAAGGCCTGTCTGGCGCGACTGGTCGAAGAGGGCCGGTTGTTGCGGGCCGACGTCGAAGGATGGAAGCAGCCGGGTTATCTGTGCCCGAAGGTCAATCCGCGGTCACGAGCCAAGCCGACATGCCTGATGGTGCCGTTTGATCCGGTGATGTGGGAACGTGATCGGGTGGAGCGGATTTTTGGCTTTAACTACCGGATCGAGATTTATGTTCCCGCCGAGAAACGCCAATACGGCTATTACGTTTTGCCGTTCATGTTAAATGGCGAATTTGTTGCGCGGGTGGATTTGAAATCAGATCGGCAGGCCGGGGTGCTCAGAGTGCAGAGTGCGCATCTTGAAGACCATGTGAAGGCCACCGATGTTGCCGGACCGTTGATGGAAAACCTGCACCGCTTGGCGGTCTTTCTGGGACTGGGCGGGGTCGAAGTGATGCCCGCCAATGACTTTTCAAAGTATCTAGGCTCAGTGCCCTACCAGTTTGGGTAAAAGGTAAACGGGGCGCAGGTCCCACATCCGCGCCCCGTTTATCCGTCGAACTGGCTGACCACAAAAGCTTCAGGACAATGTGGTCATATTGTTTCACCTGGCCTTACCAGCAGGTGTAACCCCCATCTGCCAGAACGATGGACCCGGTCATCAGGCTGGAAGCGTCAGATGCAAGGAACAGGACAACCGATCCGATTTCTTCGGTCAGGCCGAGACGGGCCATCGGGGTGCCGTTGATCCATGCGTCATACATTTCCGGCTTGGATTTTACGAATTCATTGAGCGGGGTTGCGATATAGGTCGGTGCGACGGCATTGACGCGCACACCACGGTTGCCCCATTCGGCCGCCAGCGACTTGGTCAGGTGATGGACCGCTGCCTTGGAGGCGTTGTAATAGGCCTGTTCCTGCGGCTTGTTGACGATGAAGCCGGACATGGAACCGACATTGACGATGACGCCGTTTTTCTTTTCAAGCATCTGCTTGCCGAATTCACGGCAGCACCAGAAGGTGCCGTTCAGGTTGACGTCAATGACATTGAGCCAATGTTCATCGGTGACGGTTTCTGCCGGGGTTTCCGAACGTGCGATACCGGCATTGTTGACCAGGATATCAACGCCGCCCTGCTTGGCCATTTTTTCGGCACTTGCACGGACCTGATCGGTGTTGGTGACATCCATGATGTCGATATCAGCCGAATAACCTTTGGATTTCAGGTAGTCGCGGCCTTCTTCGGCAACACCTTCGCTGATGTCACCGATGATGACATGGGCGCCGGCCTCTGCCAGGGCTTCGCAGCAGGACAGGCCGATGGCACGACCGCCGCCAGTGACGTAGGCCCGACGGCCCGTAAGATCGAACTTTTTCAGATACATTTTGGACTCACAAGTGGCTTGGTTGGTAAGACGGGATCGCAATGTTTGTGGGACATCGCGATCCGGTTTTTTGCACGTATCAGGATTTGGCCAGCGCCAGCCCTTGGGCATCAAAGCGATGGATGCGATCCTGCTCCGGGGTCAGGAAAATCTTGTCATGTTCGCCAAGCGGGATTTCCCCGGTGGCACGGACCGTCATCGGACCGAGACCGTCGGCTTCGACATGAAGATATGTTTCGGCACCAAGGTGTTCGGCGATCTTGACGGTTGCCGGGATTTCACCCTTTTCGGTGCTGACCGCGAAGTGTTCCGGGCGAATGCCGATTTCGTGGCAATCGTATTTTTTGGCAAGCTCCCCGCCCAGGAAGTTCATTTTCGGTGAGCCGATAAAGCCTGCGACAAACTTGTTTGTCGGGTTGTTGTACAGTTCCATCGGCTTGCCGACCTGCTCAACACGGCCGGCCTGAAGGACCACGATCTTGTCAGCCATAGTCATGGCTTCGACCTGATCGTGGGTCACGTAGATCATGGTGGTTTTCAGTTCCTGATGCAGACCGGTGATTTCGAGCCGCATGTTCACACGCAGCGCCGCATCAAGGTTTGAAAGCGGTTCGTCAAACAGGAAGGCTGCCGGGTTACGGACAATCGCGCGGCCAATGGCAACACGTTGACGTTGACCACCCGAAAGTGCGCCCGGGCGACGTTCAAGATAGTCGGTCAGGTTCAGGATCTTGGCCGCAGACTGGACTTTCTCTTCGATAACTTCCTTGCTTTCACCGGCCATTTTCAGGCCGAAGGCAATGTTGTTATAGACGGTCATATGCGGATAAAGCGCATAGGACTGAAAGACCATGGACAGGCCGCGTTTGGCCGGGGCCTCGTTGGCGACATCGGTTCCGTTGATCAGGATTTTGCCATCGGTGACGTCTTCAAGGCCTGCAATCAGTCGCAGAAGCGTTGATTTGCCACAGCCTGACGGACCGACGAAGACCACGAATTCACCGTCATTGATATCAAGATCGACACCGGGAATAACATCGAGTGTGCCGAAGGTTTTCTTGACTTTTTCCAGTCGGATAGCACCCATTTTGGTGTTCCTTCTTTCCAGATTGCTATCAGGCTGCGGTTACTTGACCGCGCCGAATGTCAGACCACGAACCAGCTGTTTCTGAGAGAACCAGCCAATCACGAGAATTGGGGCAACCGCGAGCGTCGATGCGGCTGAAAGCTTCGCCCAGAACAGGCCCTCGGGGCTTGAGTAGGAGGCGATGAAGGCTGTCAGCGGGGCTGCATCGGACGTTGTCAGGTTGAGCGTCCAGAAGGCTTCGTTCCATGCCAGAATGATGTTGAGCAGCATGGTCGATGCGATGCCGGGAACCGCCATGGGCAACAGCACAAAGATGATTTCCTTGGGCAGGGTTGCGCCATCCATGCGGGCCGCTTCGAGGATGTCGGTCGGGATTTCCTTGAAATAGGTATAGAGCATCCAGACCATGATCGGCAGGTTCATCAAGAACAGAACCATGATCAGACCAAAGCGGGTATCAAGCAGTCCCCAATCGCGGAACACCAGATAGATCGGAACCAGAACGCCGACCGGCGGCATCATCTTGGTCGAGAGCATCCACAGAAGGGCGTCCTTGGTGCGCTTGGTCGGGTTAAAGGCCATTGCCCAGGCGCAGGTCACGGCAAATACCAGACCGACCAGGGTGGAGCCGACAGCCAAGATCACCGAGTTCATGGCGAACTTGAAATAGTTCGAGCGTTGCTGGACCTCGGCATAGTTTTCCAGTGTCCAGTCGAACGAGATGAAGCTCGGCGGGATGGAAACCGCTTCGAGTTCGGTCTTGAAGCTGGTCAGCACCATCCAGAAGATCGGGAAGAAGATCAGAAGACCCACGATCCACGCGAAGACCGAGAAGCTGACATAGCCAAGGGGTGTTTGTTTGCTTTCCATGTCGTGCCCCTATTTGTCCAGGTTCTTGCCGATGAGGCGGATCAGGAAGATCGCCACGATATTGGCCAGAATGACCGCGACAATGCCGCCGGCAGATGCGCCACCAACATCGAACTGCAACAGCGCCTGCGTATAAACGAGGAAGGCGATGTTGGTCGTTGCCAGGCCCGGGCCACCACCGGTGGTGACAAAGATCTCGGCAAAGACGGTAAGCAGGAAGATGGTTTCGATCAGAACGACCACCGTGATCGCACGGCTAAGATGCGGCAGGGTGATATAGAAGAAGATCGCGACCGGACCGGCACCGTCCATCTGGGCGGCTTCTTTTTGATCGCGGTCAAGCGATTGCAGGGCAGTCAGCAAGATCAAAACGGCAAAGGGCAACCATTGCCAAGACACCATGATGATGATCGAGGTCAGCGGTGCATTGGTGAACCAGTCAATCGCGGGCAACCCGAACAGGCTGGCGATCCAGGCAAACATGCCTGACACCGGATCCATCAAAAGGTTCTTCCAGACCAGCGCATTCACGGTTGGCATGATGAAGAACGGTGCAATCACCAGCAGGCGCAAGACACCGCGCCCGAAGATCGGCTGATCAAGCATCAGACCCAGAAGGATTCCACCCACCACCGTGATGACCAGAACAGACCCGACCAGCAAAAGGGTGTTGGTAAGGGACGCGAAGAATGCCGGATCTGTCAGGAAGAATTCGTAGTTAAGTGTACCGATCCACTCTTCCATTCCCGGCGACAACAGGTTGTAGCGCAGGAAGGAGAAGTAAATCGTCATGCCCAGCGGGACGGCCATCCACAAGAACAGGACGATGATCGACGGTGCGGACATGATACGCCCGGTAAGGGTCGAGGCCCGTGTCGACATGATGTGCTCCCCGAAATTGTCGTTTCGATCCGTGACTTTAAGGGAAAAAAAGGGTGGTGTGTTTTGCAACCACCACCCAAGTTTCTCTCAGGTCAAGGAGGTTCAGACCGGACGTCGCATCAAGGGCGGAAGTCCGGTCTGGGTAGTGTATCAGTAGTAACCGGCCTTGCGCATGGTGCGATCAGTGCTGGACTGTGCGGCCGAAAGGGCCTCTTCAACACTCATCTGACCTGCAAGGGCTGCGGAGAACTGCTGACCGACCGTGGTGCCGATACCCTGGAATTCAGGGATTGCAGCGAACTGAACACCAACATACGGCTTCGGTTCCAGGGTCGAGTTGATCGGGTCTGCGCTGTCGATCGCCAGAAGGGTCTCGTCTGCGAACGGTGCCGCTTCAAGATATTTCGGGTTCTGATAAAGCGACATACGGGTTCCCGGCGGTACGTTTGCCCAACCTTCTTTGGAGGCAACCAGTTCCAGATAGGCTTTCGAGGTCGCCCAGGAGATGAACTTCTGAGCAGCTTCTACTTTCTGGGAACCCATCGGAATGCCAAGGTTCCAAGCCCAGAGCCAGTTGGCGCCGGTGCAGGTTACAGCGCACGGTGCTTCGGTGAAGCCGACCTTGTCTGCAACTTTGGATTCTTTGGGGTTGGTCACGAAGGATGCCGCAACGGTGGCGTCAATCCACATGCCACACTTGCCGGAGTTGAACAGCGAAAGGTTTTCGTTAAAGCCGTTCGAGGTCGCACCGGGAGGACCATAGTTACCAAGGACGTTGGTATACATGTCGAGTGCATTTTTCCACTCGGCACTGTCGAAGGTCGGGTTCCAGTTCTCGTCGAACAGGCGTGCACCAAAGGCATTGCCCATGGTGGTGATCAGCGCCATGTTTTCACCCCAACCGGCCTTGCCACGCAGGCAAATGCCATAGACACCTTCGTCAGGCTTGTGGAGTTTCTTGGCGATTTCAAGGGTCTGGTCCCAGGTCAGACGACCGTTGATTTCAATACCGGCAGCTTCGAACAGGTCGGTGCGGTACATCATCATCGAGCTTTCGCCGTAGAACGGTGCAGCATAAAGCTGGCCATCGTTGGAAACGGCAGAGCGGATCGCAGGCATCAGGTCATCGACGTCATAGTCGGAACCAAGATTATCGAGCGGTGCGAGCCAGCCTTTTTCAGCCCAGATCGGCACTTCGTAGGTCCCAATGGTCATGACGTCATACTGACCGCCTTTGGTGGCGATGTCAGTTGTAACGCGCTGACGCAGGGTGTTTTCCTCGAGCGTGACCCACTCAAGGGAAATGTCAGGATTCTTGGAGGTGAAATCATCCGTCAGCTTCTGCATGCGGATCATGTCACCGTTGTTGACGGTAGCGATGGTCAGTTTCGTTTCGGCATTGGCGTGTGCAACACCGCCTGCCAGCAGCGCACAAAGCGCTACTCCCATTACGCGTTTCATATTTCCTCCCAAAGGACTATTTACCCGCTGAGCAACTTCGGTTGCCCGCATTGATCATTTGTTCAGGTAATGAGCATTCACTCAATTTCGCTATTGCTTGTCAAACAAAATCGTTTTTGCGGCGCACAAAGAAACGCCCTGCCGATATGAGTGGCAGGGCGCAGAACTATTTGCTGTGTGGGTGAAAAATGCCGCGTGCTAGCGCAGCAAACTTTCCGCAGTGGCTTCGTCGGTAATCAGTGTTGAAATCAGTTGGCCACGCATCGCACCGCGAATCGCGGCAACCTTTTTCGCACCCTTGGCGACCGCAATGGTGTTGGTTGCGGGCTGAACAGCCGGCGCACTGGTGACACAGTGATTGACCGGATGATCGAGGATATTGCCGTCCTGATCAAAGGACCAACTGATCACTTCGCCGATGCCGCCACTTTCGCGCAGCGATACCAGCTCGTCTTTCGAGATAAAGCCGTCAATATGCAGCGGTGCGTCATCGCCCAGATGCCCGACCCCGATAAAGCGGATATCGGCTTCGCGCGCGAGCTTGAGGATATTGTCCATCGGGGGCTGTTGCTGCATGCGTTCGCGCATCTGTGGATCGGCGATGATCACCGGGATCGGCAGCGGGTAATGCGGCGCGCGGGTGCGGTCGGCAAGATCCGTCACCGCGTCATAGAAACTGGCCGCCCCGTCATGGGCGATGGTGCCGACCAGGGAGACGATCTTGTGATGATAGGCATCAATACGCCCGATTTCATCGACCATGGCGCGCATGGCACGCCCGGTACCGAGTGCGATGATTTTGGGTTCGGTGGAATGAAGCGCACGTTCGAGATAGTTTGCCGCCGCCTGGGCCATGCCAAACATCGCATCGGGTGCCGCCGGATCGGTTGGCACCACATCGCAACCGGCAATGCCATAGGTCTCGCAGATCGCCTTGCCCAGTTCCATGCAACGCGCAATCGGATGATCGAGGCGAACCTTTACCAGCCCCTCGCTGACGGCTGCAGACACCAGACGCTGTGCGGTCGGGCGTGACACGCCAAGCTTCTGGGCGATTTCATCTTGCGTGTTGCCAGCACAGTAATAAAGCCAGCCAGCGCGGGCTGCTTCATCAAGGCGGGCCGCTTCCTTGCGGGTGCGTTTGACCATCTCATTCCCCGGACTTTTTGATCCGTTGCCAAAAGGCGAACAGGTATTTTTTGATTTTGAAAATTTGTCTTCTTTTCCCTAGCGCCTTTTGGCGGTCCTGACCAGTGCGAACCGTTTTACAGGATGTCAGAACCTTGAACGGCTTCTTTCATTAGACTGCTTATGTTGATGTTTCGCGCGGAACACCGAATTCACCGGCAAGGCTTGCAAGCTCGTCATGGAACAGGTTCATCAGGTCCATCTTTGCTGATGCCATACGCTGTACAACCCCGATCTGGCGATAAACTTGCGGATCGCCAAATGGCCGGATCAGAAGATTTTCATTATGCCCCTGAACGGCAATGTGGGGCACAACCGTGGCTCCAAGCCCGGCAACAACACATTCGACAATGGCACTGATCGTATCGATCTCCGCGGTGTCGGTTGTAACGATCCCCATCTTTGAGAGTTCCAGATCAATCAGATGGGCCAGCGGAACGTTGGCGCGAAATCGCACGAACGGAAGTGTTTCAAGGATTTCGCGAGCATCCATATCGGGTGTGCCAAGAGGGGCGATTACGACAAGTGGTTCGCGAATAAACGGTCGCCAGACCATACCTTGCGGAATACCAAGATGTTCGGCAACGATCGCCATATCCAGACGTCCGGCCTGAACATCGCTGATCATGGAACTCGATAAGCCGACACGCAAATTGATGCGGAAATCGGGATAGGTCGAGCGCAGCGAAACGATGGCTTTTGGCAAAAGCCCGATGGTACTGGTGCGCACCGATCCGATGCTGAGCGTTCCGCTTTTGCGTTCACCGTGCAGGGCGCTTCGCGTTTCTTCAACAGTGCGCAATACGGAATGCGCGGTTTCAAGCAATTGGAGGCCATGCGCATTCAGCGTCGGTGGGCGTGTGTCACGGTTAAACAGACTGACACCCATTTCCTGTTCGAGCGCCTGCATTTGCTGGCTGACAGCCGATGGCGTGAGGTGGACGATTTCGGCAGCGCGGGCAAAGGTACCTTGTTCTGAAACGGCGACCAATGTCTTTAATTGTCGAGTATCCATAAATTGCACCAGATTTTCTTAATTTATGCGGAAATATTATTCGCTGTAATATAAAAAATCTATCGTTAATCTTCCCTAACGCCGAAAAGGCAAAACAAACAAGAATCAAATTAGGGAAGAAACATGCAGGGTGACCTCTATCCACGCCCGTGCGAGGGAGTGGGCCAATGACCGAGCCTGTAAACATCCTCGTCACCGGTCCAGACCTGGATCCGGCGGCATCGGCACTGATTGAGCAGGCTGGTATTAATCGTATTCATACCCCGCCTTACCCGACAGACGACGTGCTGACCGATCACCTTGCCCGGTTCCGCCCCCAGGGCGTTGTATCTCGGATGGGAAAATTCGGTGCGCTTGCCATGGATGCGGCCCCCGATCTCAAGGTTATTTCCAAGCACGGCGCGGGTGTTGACAACATTGATGTCGATGCAGCAACCGAGCGCGGGATTGCGGTTGTGCGTGCGCCGGGTGCAAACGCCCTTTCGGTCGCCGAACATACCATTGCCTTGCTGCTTGCGACGGTAAAACAGATTGTGCCGTTGGTGTCTGGCCTACGTGACGGGCGCTGGGAAAAGCCGGGTTTCCTCGGCGTAGAGATTGCCGGGAAAACCCTTGGCTTGGTCGGGTTCGGTGCCATTGCACAGCACACGGCTCGCCTTGGACGCGGACTTGGACTGAATGTGGTTGCCTATGACCCGATGGCACAGGACAGCGTATTTGCCGCAGAAGGTGTGCAGCGGATAGCGAGTGTCGACGAACTTCTTGCCATCGCAGATATCGTTAGCCTGCATTGCCCGTTGATGCCTGCGACACAGCACATGATCAACGCGCAAAGCCTGCAGATCATGAAGCCGCAAAGCTATCTGATAAACACCGCACGTGGCGGCCTGATCAGTGAGACCGATTTGCTTATGGCGCTACAAAGCGGACATATCGCCGGTGCTGGTCTTGATACGTTCGAGCAGGAACCACCGTCGCCTGATAACCCGCTGATGAACGAGAGAACAGTTGTTGTCACCCCGCATGTAGGCGGGGTCACGGCGGCGGCCGGTCGACGGGTTGGTCTTCTGGCCGTCGAGGGGATCCTTGATTTGCTGGCGGGCAAGAAAATTGCTGCAGAACGCATCGTCAATCCCGAGATTTTTGCTGCGGGAACAGCCCGACTGTTGACGTCAGATGTAGATGCAAAACTGTTCGAGAAAGGGTGAGCAGAATGACTGTCGGAAATCGTATTTTCCCACGTAAACACAAAATCTCGGCAGAGCTGGTGGAAAAGTTCCGCGTCTTGCCGGTCGCCAATGTTAGCGATTGCATGAGCCGTCTATATGCGGGCGGAACCAACCTGCGTCCGATGCACGCCGATGGTGTTCTTGCCGGTCCGGCACTTACGGTCAAATGCCGTCCTGGTGACAATCTGATGCTGCACAAGGCCATTGATATTGCAGAGCCCGGCGACGTCATCGTTGTTGATGGCGGGGGCGATCTGAACAATGCTCTGATGGGTGAGCTGATGCTCGCACATGCGATCAACCGCGGCGTTGCCGGCTTTGTTCTGTATGGCAGCCTGCGCGACCTTGATGCGTTCAGAAGCGTCAATCTGCCAACTTATGCGGTCGGGGTTACTCATCGCGGCCCTTACAAGTTCGGGCCAGGTGAGATCAACGCGACCATCTCGATTGATGGCATGACCATTGAAGCCGGTGATCTTGTCCTGGGTGATTCTGATGGTGTTTTGGCAGTGCCGGTCAACGACGCCGAAGCCGTCCTTGAGGCCACCTTGGCGAAGCAGACCGCCGAAGAACGTCAGATGCAGCAGATTAAAGAACGCACCAACGACCGTTCTTGGGTCGACAAGGCGCTGGTCGCGGCAGGTGTCGAGATCATATCAGCCTGATTTCGAGTTTGAAGTGAAGTGCGTTAAGTGTTTGGCATGTATGAATTGTTCAGGGTGCCAAGATCAAGAGATGTCAATGATGTCTCATATGTAGAGCGAAAATGCCTGCATCATAAAATAAGAAAAACTGTTGAAAGAATGAATTTATATTCACTTTCATAAATAAAAAGTCGTGATGTAGGGTTGAATTAATCAATCGGGAGGAAATCAAAATGAAATTCAAAACGATTATTGCATCTGCGTGCCTTGTTGCTGCTTTTGCATCCAACGCGCATGCAGAATATCCGGAAAAGAAAAGCGAAATCATCGTCGGTTATTCCGCCGGTGGTGGTACCGACGTTATGGCACGTACGGTTGCGCCGTTCCTTGAGCGTTATCTGGGTGATGGTGCCACGGTTGTTGTCAAAAACATGCCCGGCGCCAGTGGTCAGATCGGTGTGACCGAAGTTGCCAATGCTGATCCGGACGGCTACACGCTTGGCACCTTCAACCTGCCGGGCATGATGGCTCGTACGCTTGACCGCAAGGCTGATTATTCCGCCGACAGCTTCACCTATCTTGCTAACGTCGTTGACGATCCGAACGTGATCGTGACGGCAAAGGACAGCAAGCTCGACACCATGGAAAAGCTGATGACTGCTGCCAAGGCAGATCCGGGTGCAATCACCGTTGGCATGTCGAGCCTGGGCGGGGATGACCACTTCTTCCTGATGCGCCTGCAAAATGGCAGCGGTGCTGAATTCACCATTGCGCCGTTCAAGGGATCCGCACCGGCACGTACCGCTGTGATGGGTGGTCATGTTGCTATGGGCATCTTCAACCTTTCGGAAGTTCTCGGCTTCCGCGAAGAGCTCAACATCCTTGGTGTTGCCACCGAGGAGCGTTCAAGCCTAGCAGATGACATTCCGACCTTTACCGAGCAGGGAGTAAACGTTGTAAACGGTTCTCTTCGTGGCTTTGTCGCACCGCTAAATCTACCAGAAGATGTACGTGGCAAACTTCTGGATGCCTTCCAGAAGGCATATGATGATCCTGAGTTCTCTAAGGCGATGCTTGCATCTGGTAATCCGGTGAAACTGACTCTTGGCGACGACTTCAAGGCGCTTAATCAGGAGCAGTATGACTTCGCCAAATCGGTTTGGGAAACCACTCCCTGGAAGTAATCCTTCGAGGTAGATTAAGGTTCCACGATGACAGCCAAAGAGGTGCGATGTGCCTCTTTGGCGATTTCCCAAAACAGACCTGAATTGCGTCACTTGTCTTGCACCAGACGGGATAAATACTACCCGTCGGATCCACATGACCAAGCATTCGGGTTCAAATCAGTCGAGACCAGCAAAATGACGAACCAAACCGGTTCACGCATATTGCAACCTGACAACATTGCCGGTGTTGTAATGATTGCTGCCTGTGCGTGGCTCCTCACCAAAGTTACCGAAATGCCCGAAATGAGCGCATTGTTGCCGGTGGCGATGCTCAGCACGATTATCGCGCTTTCGGTGTTGATGATTGTGCGTAATCTGATCCGGAGCGAGGCCATCGCGGTCAAGCCGGTCTTTTCCTCGTTACCGCGGTTTCTGCTCGTGGTGTTTTGTGTCGGACTCTACGTTCTGGCTGTTGCGACAATCGGCTTTTACACCTCGACATTAATCATGCTGCCTGCGGTCGCCTGGCTTTTTGGTTATCGCAATCCCAAGGGTATTGCCCTTGCGACGCTGATTTTTGTTGGCGGCATCGCATTGATCTTCCTGGTTCTGATGAACCAGAGCCTTCCGCCAGAATTCTTCCAGTCCTGACGCCGGAGAGCCTTTATGTATGCGAATTTGATTGATGCTCTGCCGAATGTTCTGGGTTGGGCCAATGTTCTTTCCGTTGTCGTTGGCGTTATCGCCGGGATTTGCGTTGGTGCACTTCCGGGGCTGAGCGCCACGATGGCGATTTCGGTTTTGATCCCGTTTACCTTCGGCCTTGATCCGTTGGTCGCACTTGGCATGATGGCCGGGATATATAACGGCGCGATGTATGGCGGGGCGATCCCGGCAGTATTGTTGCGCATTCCTGGCACGCCGGCCGCTGTCGCGACCAGTTTTGATGGCTACCCGATGGCGCAGTCAGGCCGCGGGGGTTTTGCGCTTCAGGTCGCGGTTGTTTCTTCGGCCATCGGCGGAATTGCATCGGCAATTGTTCTTATGTTGCTGGCACCGCCACTCTCGAAGGTGACCCTGCTTTTCGGGCCTGCCGAAATTTTCTGGGTCGCGGTGTTTGGTCTGTCGTCAATTGTCTTCCTTCTGGGCGGCGATCCGATCAAGGGGCTGATCAGTGCCGCTTTCGGTGTCACGGTTTCCGTTGTCGGTTCGGATACGATCACCGGTTACGAGCGACTGACCTTTGATCATCTTGAACTGCTTGACGGGATCAATATCGTTGTCTTGCTGGTTGGGCTTTATGCCTTGCCGCCGGCAATTGATCTTCTGGAAAATGCCGATTTTGAGACAGTGAAGGGCAAGTTTAATCTGGGTACTGGCAGTATCTGGAAAGCTATTCCAAGTATGCTTGGTTTCTGGAAAACATGGCTGCGTTCCAGTGTGATCGGGGTGCTGATCGGTATCCTGCCCGGAGCAGGTGGCTCTATGGCTGCGTTCCTTAGCTATAACGAAGCACGTCGGGCATCAAAAAACCCCAAGGCGTGGGGTAACGGCGAACCAGAAGGCGTTGCCGCGGCCGAAACCGCGAACAATGCCGACACCGCATCGGCCATGATCCCCGCCCTGACTTTGGGTGTTCCGGGAACGTCTGTTGCTGCTGTCATGCTTGGCGGCTTGCTTATCCATGGCTTGCAGCCCGGACCGATGTTGTTTCGCGACAATCCTGACCTGGTCTTCGGCTTTATGTGGCAGTTCCTGTTCGGGGCAATCCTTCTGATATTCCTTGGCGGATCACTTGCTACCAACAGCTTTGCTCAGGTTTTGCGTCTTCCGCGCCCGATGCTTGGCGCAATTATCATCGCACTTGTCTTTATCGGTGTGTATTCCATCAACGGACGAATGTTTGATGTCTACCTGACGCTTGGCTTCGGGGTGGTCGGTTATTTCATGGACAAGCTGAAATTCCCGCTGCCGCCCGTGGTTCTCGGTCTCATTCTTGGCAGTTTTGCCGAAGAGAACCTGCGTCTTGCGCTTCGGATTGGCCGGAATGACTGGTCGACACTGTGGCAGAACGGCACGAGCCAGATCATCATTGCCGTTACCGTATCAGTTATTGTCGGACCGTTTGTCATGCGCGTGATCCGCAAACGGAAATCGGAAGATGAATCTGCAAAATGAGCAGATATCTTTGTCTGGATGATTTTGAGGCGGCTGCAAAAAGCCGCCTCCCGCATCCTCTGTTTACCTATATCTCAAGTGCTGCTGAAACGTCTTCGTCGCTGCGTGACAACCGGGATGTTTTCGGCAAATGGGGTTTTGTGCCCAGGGTTTTGCGGGGCGTGTCAGGGCGATCCATTTCGTGCGATCTGCTGGGCAAGACCTATGACGCGCCGTTTGGTATTGCCCCGATGGGGATATCGGCCTTGATGGCCTACGACGGTGATCACGCGCTTACCCGTGCAGCGGCCAGCCACAACATTCCGATGGTACTCAGTGGATCATCATTGACCCCGATGGAAGCGGTTCTTGAGGCCAATCGAGGTAGCTGGTTTCAGGCCTATCTTCCTGGCGAGGACGATAAAATCCTGGCTCTTGTTGACAGGGTCAAGCGGACCGGCTTCAAGACGCTGGTTTTGACCGTTGATACCGCGGTTCTGGCTAATCGCGAGAATAACCTTAGAGCCGGGTTTTCAACACCCTTGCGATTAACCCCGAAAACACTGTGGCAATTTGCCACCCATCCTAGATGGGTTTTGGGAACTTTCGCGAGAACCCTTATGACAAAGGGTATGCCACATTTTGAAAATTCCTATGCGACACGCGGTGCCCCGATCATGGCACGTAATGTCATGCGTGATTTCGGCAGAAAAGATCACCTGAATTGGGACCATTTGCGCCTGATTCGAGATCATTGGCAGGGTAAGCTGATTGTCAAAGGGGTTTTGGCTGCTGCTGATGTAGGTGAAGTTGCCAAAGTTGGGTGCGATGCCGTCGTCCTGTCGAACCACGGTGGCCGGCAACTTGACGGTGCCGTCTCGCCGATGCGTGTCTTACCCAATGCAGTGTCGGTTGCAGGCAACATGCCGGTTATGGTCGATGGCGGCTTCAGGCGCGGGACAGATATCCTTAAGGCACTTGCCCTTGGGGCTGCATTTGTATTTGTCGGGCGGCCGTTCTTATACGCAGCGGTGGTTGACGGGGAACGTGGCGTCAGCCAGGCAGTTGAGATCCTGAAAAGCGAATTGCACCGTGATCTTGGACTTCTGGGGAAAACTACCCTGTCCGAGATTGAGGACGATATTCTGATGACGTATTAGGCTCATCACTTGTGGTTCAGTCCACGACGGTTAGCAAAAACAAAAGAACCCGCCTGAGAGGGCGGGCTCTTTCTTGTGTGAATGAATGCAGACTTTAAATTATTTCTTTGGCAGGAATTCTGCGACCAGTTTCTCGGCAATTTGAACCGCGTTCAGGGCAGCACCCTTGCGCAGGTTGTCGCCAACACACCACAGTGACAGGCCGTTTGCGACGGTCGGATCCTTGCGCACGCGCGAGACAAAGACATTGTCCTCGCCCTGGACTTCCTGCGGGGTGACATAGCCTTCGTCCTGACGGTAATCGACAACCGAAACGCCAGGGAAGTTTTTCATCGCCTTGCGGGCTTCTTCGACCGTGATCGGTTTTTCAAACTCGATATTGACCGCTTCGCCATGGCCGACAAAGACCGGGACGCGCACGCAGGTGGCATGAACAGCGATTTCCGGCGCAAGAATTTTGCGGGTCTCGACCGACATTTTCCATTCTTCGCGGGTCGCGCCATCATCCATGAAATTGTCGATATGCGGGATGACGTTAAAGGCGATCTGTTTGGTGAATTCCTCTTTTTTGGGCGGATCATTCACATAGATGCCTTTGGTCTGGTTAAACAGCTCGTCCATGGCGGCACGACCGGCACCCGACACCGACTGATAGGTCGCAACAACGATGCGTTTGATCGTGGCGATGTCATGAAGCGGCTTAAGCGCCAGAACCATCTGAATGGTCGAGCAGTTCGGGTTGGCGATGATGTTCTTTTTGGCGTATCCGGCCAGCGCATCGCCATTGACCTCGGGCACGACCAGCGGAACACCCGGTTCCATGCGCCAATAGCTGGAATTGTCGATGACAACGCAGCCTGCTTCGGCCGCCTTGGGGGCCAGTTTCTTGGCGGTTTCACCACCGGCCGAGAACAGGGCGATATCGGCCTTTGAAAAATCAAAGGTTGCGGCATCAAGAACACTGATCTCGTCATCTTCGCCATAGCCCACGGTGCGCCCGATGGATTTCGACGATGCCAGCGCAAAGATTTCGTCTGCCGGGAATTTGCGTTCGGCAAGGGTGTTTAGCATCTCGCGCCCGACATTTCCGGTCGCGCCGACAACGGCGATTTTGTAGCCCATCAGGGTGCCTCTTTCAGTCTTGTCGGCATGGTGGTCACAACGGTACCGGAACGGGAAAACCCCGTGCGACAACGGATGACGCAGCGACCATGCCTTTGGGTAATGTCTGATAATCTGCGGCGAGATGTAAGGGTTTCTCGGCGATTGCGCAAGCATGTCGTTGCCAATGTGATCATGATTACTACTTGAGATCGCAGAAAAATCTGGCAGAATTACCAAAGGGGTTCATGTAGCGAACCTGAAATCAGAAACGTTTTGCATCTTGCCAGGTTGATTTCTGAATTTCTGCCTGGTTGGCGTCCAAGCCGCCGATGTGACCACCTGACGATCCTCCGGACGGCCAGACAAAACGATCCTGATCACGGGTTCATTACAGATATGCGGCATTGCCGCATATGGGGCGATCACTATTCCGACTTTTGAAAAAAGGACGGCCAATGACGTACCCGATGAGTTTGGATTGGACACAGAAAAAGGTTCTCGATTTCTTTCGGGAACATGTCACGCGCGGGACTTTGGTATTCCGTGTGGATGACAAGCACGAGATCGTGCTGGGAGATGGATCAGAACCGCGGGCGGGTATGACCGTCCCGGATTGGACCAACACACTTAAAATGGCACTGAGCCCGGACCCGGGCTTTGGCGAAGCCTTCATGCATGGCGGGTTCGACCTTGTGAACTGCGAGATGGAGGACCTGATCAGGGTCTTGCGTCTTAATTTCGAAGGCGGGCATTCGACCAGCGGGTTTGGCAGCTTTATTGAAAAGCTGCAGGCGCTGAAATTCCAGATCGGGCAGTTTACATCGGTCAGGGCCGCCTCACACCGCGTGCGTCATCACTATGATATCGGCAATGATCTTTACACCCGGTTCCTTGATCCGGAGATGCAATATTCATGTGCCTTCTGGGATGATGGGGCCCAGACCCTTGAAGAAGCCCAGCATCGGAAAATGAGCCTGACCACCCAGCGGCTCAAGATCAATGAGCCGGGCCTGCGCGTGGTCGATATCGGTTGCGGCTGGGGCGGTTTAAGCCGCTTTATCCACCGTGAAACCGGGGCCGAGGTGCATGGCATCACGCTTTCGACCGAACAATATAACTGGGCGCAGGAAAAATGTTCCGAGATGGGCGGTAATATGAAGGCGGGGCTTGATTACCACCTGCTGGATTATCGGCTGTTTGCCGATGCCAACGCCGGGAAGTATGACCGGGTGGTATCGGTCGGCATGTTTGAACATGTCGGTCGCCATCAGTTCAAAACCTATTTCGAAAAGGTCAGTGAGCTGCTTAAGGCTGGTGGGCGGGCTGTGATCCACACGATCATCAAGCCGCGGGCTGAATTTACCTCGCCATGGATTGATAAATATATCTTCCCGGGCGGGTACATTCCGGCGGTGCATGAAGTGATCGAGGCCGCCGAACATGCCAACCTGACGGTAGAGGCCTCAAACTTCCATGCCGGTCGCAACTATGCCCAGACATTGATTGCGTGGCGCGATCGGTTCCGCAAAGTCGCAGATGAGCTTGACCCTGAAAAGTATGACGAAGAATTCAAACGCATGTGGGAGTTTTATCTGGCCGGATGCATCAATGCCTTTGACGCGGGCGAGGGCGGTGGCGGCATGCGGGTCGGCCAGTTCGTCTTTACCAAGCCGGGCTTTGAATATGCCTGAGGGTCGCAATGATAGAGGGCGGGGAGCGATGGTTTCCCGCCCTGTTTGTTTTCTGCTTGTTGCTTCCCATATTCAATAATGAGCCGTGCGACCCTGTTGCGGTGAAATGCACCGCATGACTGCAAATCAAAATCAAAACAAAGAAGATCAAAGACGTGCCTTCAAAACAAGCCACATCGCGTGATGGACCGGCACGACAGATGTGAAAAGCGGAAAACCGGTCATTCTGTCGGGAGGAAACGACATGTTTGAAATGATCAACCGGGATGACGCGACCCGCGCCAGAGGCGGTGACACGGCACTTGCCCCGCATATCGGACGGCCAGAGGACTATGTCCGGGCCCTGACCGAAATTGAAATGTCGAGCTGCGAACGCGATATGCTGCGTGCACACGCCAAAGCCCCGGACCGCACGATTACCGGGCTGAAGCTGGCCGAGACCGTCGGGCATTTCGGATGCCGCATCGGGAATAAGAAGTATGGCCGGCTTGCCGCCAAGATCGCGGCCGCAGCAGACCTTCCGATGTGCAAGAGTGATGTCAGTGATTATCTGGCGGCAATATTCACCCTTGCCGATGGAACGCAAAGCGATGGCGAGGACTGGACATGGGTGATGCATGACAATGTCGCCCGTGCACTTGAGGATGCGGGCATCGTCTGAGCTCCCAGATTGCTGATTTCATAAATTTCGAATTTTACGGGCGGGTCGTGTAACGCAGGCCGCCCGTGTTTCGTCCTTGTGGGCAGAGGGGAATTTTTTCCCCGTTAACCCTCGTGTCACCAAGGAGAATTGCCATGACCCGCTTTGCCTTTCATGAAGTCAGCCCGAAACTGTTTCAGGCCCAGTTTGACCTTGCCACCAAGCTTGGCGAAAACCCGTTGATTGCACCGGTGCTGCGTGACCTTATTGAGTGCCGGGTGTCGCAGATCAATGGCTGTGCCTATTGCGTTCGGATGCATTCTGACAGCTTTGCCAAACATGGCGGCGATCCGGTCAAGCTTGCGATGTTGCCGGTTTGGCAGGGTGCCGAAGGGTTCAGCGCGGCAGAGCGTGCGGCACTGGCATGGGCCGAATGCCTGACCCGGGCGGAATGCCAAGTCACGATTTCGAAATGCCATCGCGTGCTTCTTGATCATTTCGAAGAAGCCGAGATTTCGGAGCTGACCTGCATCATTGCCACGATGAATGCATGGAACCGGTTGGGCATCGCGCAGCATGAATTTGCATGATCGTCGCAAGCTTCCTGACGGAGGCGTTAAAACCCCTTACAATCGGAGACACACAGCGATACGGGATTTCCCCGTATCGCTTCACGCGTTTGGTGGGACATCTGTGGCAGATCGGATTTTTGAACAACATAGGGCAAGGTTGACCGCGTTGGCTTATCGTATGCTGGGCAGTCACGCCGATGCCGAGGATGCGGTTCAGGACGTGTGGTTGCGGTGGCGCAATCAGGATCTTGAGACGATCAATGACGCCACCGGCTGGCTTGTCCGGGTGTGTAGCAATATCTGCCTCGATGTTTTGAAATCCGCCCGGCGACAGCGCGAAAACTATGTCGGTCACTGGTTGCCAGAGCCGTGGTTGCCACCCGAACAACCCAAAGCCGAAACGCAACTGATCGAACAGGACGGCCTTGGGCAGGCTTATATGTTGATGCTTGAACGTCTTGCCCCGGTGGAACGGGTAGCACTTGTGCTGCATGAAGTTTTTGATTGGATGCATGACGATATCGCCCCCCTGATCGAACGCACGCCGAACAATACCCGTCAGATCCTGTTCCGCGCCCGGCGCAAGATGCAGCGCGACAGTGATCGCGATGCGACGCCCGAACCAAATGCAACCGCCTGTGACCGGGACCGGCTGGATGCGTTTGTCACGGCCATCGGGACGAGTGACGTTGGCCGCTTGTTAGATCTTCTGGCACCCGATGTGATTTTGCATTCCGATGGTGGCGGCAAGGCATTGGCGACGGCCAATCCGCTGTTTGGTGCAGATCATGTGTCGCGGTTCTTTCTTGGTGTCTGGGGCAAGCGCAGTCCGGGCGAGCGCATCTTTGGCGTCACGATCAAGGATCAATGCTGGATCCTTCTGGCAGAGGACGGTGTTGTGGCAACAGCACTTTGCGCGACCGAACGCGACGGGAAGATTGTTGATCTGTTTGTTCATCGAAACCCGGACAAGCTGGCGCTGTTTTCCGGCATTCTTGCCGATGCCGTCGAGATTGCCCATTAACGCAAAAAAGGCCGGATCAATATCCGGCCTTTTTAATATCGGAATCGTTGGAAACGATCAGACGAGCTTGTCGAGTTCGCTGATCAGCGACTCACCCATAACGGTGGACGAGACCTTGGCCATGCCCGGCTGCATGATGTCTGCGGTGCGAAGGCCGCCCTTAAGGACGTTCTGTACCGCGTCTTCGATCAGGGTGGCATCGTCGCCCATGTCAAACGAATAACGCAGCATCATGGCGAATGACAGGATGGTTGCCAGCGGGTTGGCGATGTCCTGCCCGGCGATGTCCGGGGCGGAGCCGTGTACCGGCTCGTAAAGCGCCTTGCGCGCACCGTTTGCATCGGCCGCACCAAGGGATGCCGACGGCAACATGCCAAGCGATCCGGTCAGCATGGCGGCACAATCGGAAAGAATGTCGCCAAACATGTTGGTGGTGACCATCACGTCAAACTGTTTCGGATTACGCACGAGCTGCATGGCGGCGTTATCGACATACATGTGGCTCAGTTCGACTTCCGGGAAGTCCTTGGCAACACGTTCGACAACTTCGCGCCACAGAACGGTGGATTCCAGAACGTTGGCCTTATCGACAGAGCACAGGCGCTTGTTACGTTTCATTGCCATGTCAAAGGCGACGCGCGCGATGCGTTCGACTTCCGGCTCGGAATAAACAAGGGTGTTGAAGCCGTGACGGACACCGTCGCGTTCTTCGATGCCACGCGGCTGACCGAAATAGATGCCACCGGTCAGTTCACGCAGGATCATGATATCAAGACCCTTAACGACGTCTTCTTTAAGCGTTGATGCACCGACAAGGGCGTCAAACACCAGTGCCGGACGGAGGTTGGCAAACAGGCCCATTTCCTTGCGGATTTTGAGCAAGCCACGTTCCGGTTTGATATCGAACGGCATGTCGTCCCATTTCGGACCACCAACAGCACCCAGCAAAACAGCGTCGGCTGCCATGGCATCCGCAAGCGTTTCGTCGGTCAGCGGGTTTTTATGGGCATCAATGGATGCGCCGCCGATCAGACCTTCGGTGATTTCGAAATTCACGCTGCGCTTTTTCGCCATCCAGTCCATGACGCGCTGAACCTGACGCATGACTTCCGGGCCAATTCCGTCGCCCGGCAGCATCAGTACTTTTTTGGTGGTGCTCATAAATGCTTCCTTCCCAGATTTTTGGGGCCGCTCACCCCGTAACGATCAGAAAACGGGCGGCAAACCGATGTTTGCCGCCCGTTTTTGCAATTACAGCGACAGCCAGGGCTGCGAGGCAGCGCGCTTGGCTTCGAAATCGTTGATGGCATCGGCCTTCTGCAGGGTCAGGCCAATGTCGTCGAGGCCATTCAGCAGGCAATGCTTGCGGAATTCTTCGACTTCAAACTTGATGCAGCCGCCGTCCGGACCGGTGATTTCCTGATTTTCAAGATCAACGGTGACGGTGGCATTGGCACCGCGTTCGGCATCGGCCATCAGTTTGTCGACATCTTCCTGCGGCAGACGGATCGGAAGGATGCCGTTCTTAAAGCAGTTGTTATAGAAAATGTCGGCAAAGCTTGGTGCGATCACGCAGCGAATGCCGAAATCAAGCAGCGACCAGGGTGCGTGTTCACGCGACGAGCCACAGCCGAAATTGTCACCCGATACAAGGATCTTGGCATTGCGATAGGCCGGCTTGTTCAGAACGAAATCCGGGATTTCGTTGCCGTTATCGTCGTAACGCATTTCATCAAACAGGTTCTTGCCAAGGCCCGAACGTTTGATGGTTTTGAGGAACTGTTTGGGAATGATCATGTCGGTATCGACATTGATCATCGGCAGCGGTGCTGCAACACCGGTGAGCTTGGTGAATTTTTCCATTATCTTATCCCTTGCTTCCAGTTTCCCAGGCCAGACCGAGTGCTTCGATCAATTCTTCGGTCGCGTCGAGTTCCTGGGCCACGAAGTCCGGCAGGTTGATGCCGGTCAGTTGCGGCAGGAGGTGCTCAAGCACCGGTGCGCGGCCCAGACGAGGGGCACTTTCGCGGAAATTGATCAATGTGTGATCGGCCATGGGGAACCTTCCTTAACCGAGTTTGCGAATGTCGGTCAGATGACCGGTGATCGCAGCCGCAGCTGCCATGGCCGGGCTGACGAGGTGGGTACGACCACCACGGCCCTGACGGCCTTCGAAGTTACGGTTCGAGGTCGAAGCGCAACGCTCGCCCGGGGCCAGACGGTCCGGGTTCATCGCCAGACACATCGAGCAGCCCGGCTCGCGCCAGTCAAACCCTGCTTCGATGAAGATCTCGTGCAGGCCTTCTGCCTCTGCTTGTTCTTTCACAAGGCCGGAGCCCGGAACGATCATGGCATTGACGGTTTCGGCAACCTTGCGGCCCTTGGCGACTTCGGCAACAGCACGCAGGTCTTCGATGCGACCGTTGGTGCACGAACCGATAAAGACGCGGTCGATCTTGATTTCCTCGATCGGGGTGCCTGCTGTCAGACCCATATATTCCAGCGAACGGGCAATGGCCTTTTGCTTGCCGGCATCCTTGCCGTCAGACGGGAACGGAACGGTGCCGGTAACCGGAACGACGTCTTCCGGGCTGGTGCCCCAGGTAACCTGTGGGACGATTTCGGCGGCATCGATTTCGACAATCTTGTCGTAATGTGCGCCTTCGTCAGACGGCAGGGTCTTCCAGTATTCAACAGCCTGTTCGAACGCGGCACCTTTCGGCGCCATCGGGCGGCCCTTGATATATTCAAAGGTTTTCTCGTCCGGGGCGATCAGGCCGGCGCGTGCGCCGCCTTCGATCGACATGTTGCAGACCGTCATGCGGCCTTCAACCGACAGCGAACGGATGGCCGAGCCAGCATATTCGATGACATAACCGGTACCGCCAGCAGTCCCGATGCGACCGATGATCGCCAGGGTGATGTCCTTGGCGGTCACACCCGGATGCAGATCGCCTTCGACCTTGACCAGCATGTTCTTGGCCGGTTTCTGAACCAGCGTCTGGGTGGCCAGAACGTGTTCAACTTCGGACGTGCCGATACCAAATGCCAGCGCGCCGAATGCGCCGTGGGTCGAGGTGTGGCTGTCACCGCAAACCATGGTCACGCCAGGAAGGGTAAAGCCTTCTTCCGGGCCGACGATGTGCACGATACCCTGACGGAGATCGTTCATCGGGAAATAGTGAATGCCGGTATCCTTGGCGTTCTGGTCAAGGGTTTCAACCTGAATGCGGCTATCTTCTTCCTTGATGCCTTCGGAACGGTCAGAGGTCGGAACGTTGTGATCCGGCACGGCGAGCGTCAATTCCGGATGGCGCACTTTGCGGCCTGAATTGCGCAGACCTTCGAAGGCCTGCGGGCTGGTCACTTCGTGGACGAGATGACGGTCAATATAAAGCAGGCAGGTACCATCATCCTGCGTGTCGACCACATGGCTTTCCCAAATCTTGTCAAAAAGGGTTTTAGGTTGACCCATCTCGACCTCCTCATAATACATCGATCTTTTGAGCAGCAACGATCAAGCCGCTGGGTGCGGTTCTGAATGGGACGAAGATCGCGGCAATACCTGCTTTTGACGGCGGGTGGGGCTTGGCGTTTCTCCGGCGCAACCGGCTTTATCCGGTTTGCGAAATTTTATTATCCAGAACCACGCGGGTTTGTTCGTTTTTGCCGCGGGAGTGCCTTTATACACGCCGCCTTCCAAATCGCAAGGTATCGGGCGCGTGTTTTTGGATGACGCACACTTTTAAATAGAGTGCGCCATTTTGCAGCATCCCAGAGTAGCCAAATCAGCCTTTAACGATATAGGTAAGGGATATCTGATATAATGAAAGCTGATAAATTTATCGTCGGATTTCTGCGGGACTGCATTGTTTGAGGTTAAATCCGGCGATTCGTTATAATGCAACCAATGAGTGTATTAAGCGGTTTCTGGTCTCGCCCTGACCAGGGACCGGAAACGAAAACGGGCCCACCCGAAGGTGAGCCCGTCTTTGTTCTGATGCTGAAAACAGCGAAGAATTACTTCTTCTTGCGTTCTTCGGCGGTCAGTTTGCCTTTGTGGCCGGTGGTCTGCTCGGCGATACGTGCAGATTTACCGGTACGGCCACGAAGGTAGTAAAGTTTCGCGCGACGTACGTCACCGCGGCGAACGACTTCGATTTTGTCGATGGCCGGGGAGTATGACTGGAAGATACGCTCAACGCCTTCGCCCGATGCGATTTTACGCACGGTGAAGGAAGAGTTCAGGCCGCGGTTCTTACGCGCAATGCATACGCCTTCGAACTGCTGGATACGCTCACGGGTACCTTCAACGACTTTCAGGTGTACACGGACGGTATCACCTGCATCGAATTCCGGAACTTCGCGCTGCGCAACGATTTTGTCGAGCTGCTCTTTCTCGAGCTGCTGGATGATGTTGGTCATGGTTTAACCCTCTTTGATGTTCCCGTTTGCCACGTACCGGTCCCAAAGGTCCGGGCGTCGCGCGCGGGTAATTTCTTCTGCCTGAGCATGCCGCCAGGCTTGTACCTTGGCATGATGTCCGGAAAGCAAGATCTCCGGCACTTCACGCCCGTTCCAGTTGGCCGGGCGCGTGTAATGCGGATATTCAAGCAACCCGGTTTCAAAGCTTTCCTCGTCGACAGACTCGGTCTTGTTGACCGTTCCCTCGATGAGGCGAATGCACGATTCAATCAGGACCATGGCCGGCAGTTCGCCGCCCATGAGGATGTAATCACCGATGCTGATTTCCTCGGCCTCGTGTTCATCCAGAACCCGTTGGTCGATACCTTCGTAACGACCGCAAAGCAGGATGGCACCCGGGCCTGCTGCCAATTCGCGGCAGCGTTTCTGGTTCAGCACTTTTCCCCGCGGGCTGAGATAAATCAGCGGCAACTGCGGTGCAGAGCCACGCAATTCACGCAGGGCGGCGTCGACAATATCCGGGCGCATGACCATGCCGGCCCCGCCCCCGAAGGGATTGTCGTCTACAGTGCGGTGGCGGTCGGTCGCATGATCGCGGATGTCTTTGACATCAAGCGACCAGATCCCGTTTTCAAGCGCCTTGCCAGCCAAAGACTGACCAAGCACACCCGGAAACATTTCCGGGAACAGGGTTGCAACTTTTGCCTGCCACACAGACATCGATCAGGCCTCCTTCCCGCTGCCGGTCGCGGTTTCCGCGCCTACTGCATCTGCAGCAACGGCATCAGAATCGCGGTCGGCCTGAGAGTCCTTGCGGGGTTTGTTCGGACGACGGTTACGATTACCGGGTCCGTCCTCATCCTGCAGTAGCCCCTCGGGCGGATTTACCACCATCTTGCGTTCCGAAAGAATGACCTCGGGCACGACTTCCTTGGTGAAGGGAAGAACAACTACCTTGTTTTTGGCTTCTTCGAGCGCGACTTCGATTACGTCGCCAGCGCCAAAATCAGCCACACCCCGTACGGTGCCAAAAACCGAACCATCAATGTGGAACGCTTTCAGACCGACAAGGTCAGCAAGGTAGAATTCATCTTCTTCAACCGTGTCAGGCAGTGCAGCACGCGGTACATGCAGCTTGGTGCCCCGCAGCCGTTCGGCGGCGTCCCGGTCGTCCACACCTTCGATCTTGGCGATCAGCTGGTCGCGGACATGTCCGACAGGAGACAGCTTGTATTTCACGCGTCCCTTGGCGTCGAACAACGGGCCGTAACCGACAAGGTTATCCGGATCGACGGTATAGCTTTTGACGCGCACGGCACCACGCACCCCGTGCGGGGCGGTGATCATGCCGACGCAGACATAAGCTTCGTCGTTTTTGGATTTGCGGGTATCAGCCATTTCGGTTCACAAGTTTCCGGTATCTGATCAAAGCGTGCCTTCAGCGATTACTCGCCTGCAGCTTCTTCTTCAGCAGGTGCTGCTGCTTCGGCAGCGGCTTCCGCAGCAGCGGCAGCAGCAGCTTCGGCTTTCTCAGCTTTCTCACGAAGACGTTCCTGAGCTTTCGCTTTCGGAGCAGACTTCTGCGGCTGTTCGGTCGGTTTGAACGCGTCAGCCAGGCCAGCTTTGCCCAGGAAACGTGCAACACGATCGGTCGGCTGTGCGCCCACGGACAGCCAGTATTTGATGCGCTCTTCTTTGAAGGTCACGCGGTTGTCAGCATCCTTCGGGAGCATCGGGTCGTAGGTACCGACGCGCTCGATGAAGCTGCCGTCACGCGGGGCACGAACGTCAGCAACTACGATACGGTAGTACGGACGCTTCTTGGCACCGCCACGGGAAAGACGAATCTTGACAGCCATTCGGATAAGTTCCTTTCAGCTTGGGTTTGTAGTCTTCTAAATCATGACCCCGAGGGGCCTATTCACTTGGTCTTTGATCCGGCTTTGTGGGCCGGTTTTGGTTCCTAAGAGGAATTCTTGAAGAACCCATTTCAGAACCGGGGGCTTGGCTATTTCTTTTTGCCGAACCCCGGGAATCCCGGAGGCAAGCCACCGCCGCCTCCCAATCCCGGTAACCCGGGCGGCAAACCGCCCCCGCCACCGGTAAATCCTTTTGGCAAGTTGTTGAGATCGGGCATATCGCCGCCCTCAAGCATTGCCGGGTCCATTTTAGGCATGCCGCCAAACAAACCCTTTTTGCCCATCTTGCCCATCTTTTTGATCATGGTGGACATGGTCTGGTACTGCTTCAGAAGCTTGTTCACATCCTGAACGCTCAAGCCACAGCCAGCGGCAATACGCTTTTTGCGCGATGCCTTGATCAGGGCCGGGTTTTCACGTTCTTTCGGCGTCATCGACAGGATGATCGCTTCCTGGTGGGTCAGAAGTTTGGGATCAAGCTTGGTCTGCGACATCTGTTTTTTCAGCGCGCCCATGCCCGGCAGCATCCCCATGATGCCGGAAAGATCACCCATTTTCTGAAGCTGTTTGAGCTGTGCCAGAAGGTCGTTCAGGTCAAACTGACCCTTGCGCAGCTTCTTGGCCATTTTCTCGGCGTCTTCGGCCTTGATGTTTTCGGCAGCCTTTTCAACCAGGCTGACAACATCGCCCATGCCAAGAATACGGTTGGCGATACGATCGGGATGGAAGGCTTCCATCTCGTCGATTTTTTCGCCGATACCGATCATCTTGATCGGGCATCCGGTGATCTGACGCATCGAAAGGGCGGCACCACCGCGCGCATCACCATCAACACGGGTTAGAACGATACCGGTGATGCCGACCTTGTCGGCAAATTCCTTGGCAACGTTTACCGAGTCCTGACCGGTCATCGCATCGGTAACCAGAAGGGTCTCGACCGGGTTGACCGCATCACGGATCTGGGCGACTTCGCTCATCAGTTCCATGTCGATATGCAGACGACCGGCGGTATCAAGGATGACCGCGTCATAGCCTTCCTTGCGGCCGGTATCCATCGCACGTTTGGCAATCGAAACCGGCTTTTCGCCCATGACGATCGGCAGAATGCCAAGACCGTTATCGTCGGCCAGCACTTTCAGCTGCTGCTGGGCGGCCGGACGATAGATATCAAGCGATGCCAGAAGGACTTTCTTGTTGCGCTTTTTGGTCAGGTTCAGCGCGATCTTGGCGGAACTGGTGGTTTTACCCGAACCCTGCAGACCGACCATCAGGATCGGAACCGGCGGGGTGGAAGCGAGATTGATTTCCTCGCCTTCGCCCAGCATGTTTTTCAGTTCGTCATGGACGATCTTAACGACCATCTGGCCCGGGGTGACCGAGCGCAGAACATCGGCACCAACTGCACGTTCGGTGGCGTTGGAAATAAAGGTTTTAACGACCGGAAGTGCCACGTCCGCCTCAAGCAGGGCGACGCGTACTTCGCGCATGGCCTCCTTGACGTCGGATTCTTTCAGCGCGCCACGTTTGCGCAGCTTATCGAGAACCCCGCCAAGGCGATCGCTTAGTCCTTCAAACATTCCAAATCCCGTCTGTGTTGCTGGTGTTTCCACCGTGTGCGCACAAAAAACTAAAACCCAGTGCTCGAAACTCGAGGACTGGGGGAGTCACCTCTTGGGCGACCTTTGGTGGGGAGGGTTTATTGGATCAGGGGGTGGGAGTCAAGCGCAATCGGGCGCAAAAGCGCGTTATTCTGCGCTTTTCATCCTGTTTGCTGCGCAATCGGCGATTCCGCCACTCTGCCCGGGTGTTTAACCGGCAGTCATGCCCGGATCATGCCCAGAATTACGCAGGCTCAATCGCGTGATTGTCAATCAGGCGCGCCTTGCCAAGCCGGGCAGCAACAAAGATTCGGGCCGGTTTAGTCACCGTATCACTGATCAGTTCCAGCGTATCGGCATCGCGGACTTCAAGGTAATCAATCGGATCAAACCCGGCAGAAAGGATATCTTCGCGTCCCTTGGCCAGAAGCGGGCCAAGTTCGGCACCGCTGGCGGCCTTGGCAGTGATGTCGCCCAATACCTTGTTGAGTGTCGGGGCAATCGCACGTTCGTCAGGTGTCAGGTAGCGGTTGCGCGATGACATCGCCAGACCGTCATTTTCGCGCAGGATTTTTGCGCCGATGATCTCGACCGGAATGTTCAGATCCGCGCTGAAACGCCGGATGACCATCAGTTGCTGGTAGTCTTTCTGACCGAAAATCGCACAATCGGGCAGGGCCTGAAGCAGCAATTTGGTCACCACCTGTGCCACGCCATCAAAGTGGCCGGGGCGGGCCGCCCCACACAGCACACCGGTCATCGCGCCATCAACCGAGACCTTGGTGGCAAAACCGTCGGGATACATTTCCTCGACCGAGGGGGCAAAGCACAGCTCGACCCCGGCGTCATCAAGCAGTTTCTGATCGGCGGGCAGGGTGCGTGGATAGGCGCCGAAATCCTCGTTGGGCGCAAACTGGGTCGGATTGACGAAAATCGAAACAATCACCCGATCTGCGTGTTCACGGGCAAGGTGTGTCAGGCTGATATGGCCATCATGAAGCGCGCCCATGGTCGGAACCAGGGCGACACGCAGGCCTTCGGCGCGCCAGTTGGCAATAGTCGCGCGCAGATCAGCGACAGTGTGAACAGTCGTAAGGGACATCGTTTTCGTCGTATCGAAGATTGCAGAAAATCGCGGCGGTCTGGATCAGACAGCGCGCAACTTACCTTTTTTCGCTAACCCAAAGCAATGTTCATCCGTCGGGAACTGACGGGTTCGCACTTCGTCGGCATATTGGCCGACGGCCTCGGATACCGCATCGCCAAGATTGGCGTAGCGTTTGACGAATTTCGGCGTGAAGTCGGAAAACAGGCCAAGGATGTCTTCGGTGACCAGAACCTGCCCATCACAGGCGACCGAGGCACCAATGCCGATGGTCGGGATGTCGATGGCCTCGGTGATCTGACGTGCGACGGGTTCAACCGTACCTTCGACGACAACCGAAAAGGCGCCGGCCTTGGCAACCGCCTTGGCATCAGCAAGGGTCTTGCGCGCGGTTTCTTCGTCGCGGCCCTGACTTTTGAAGCCACCCATGGTGTTGACCTGTTGGGGCATCAGGCCGATATGGGCCATGACCGGCACGCCGCGCATGGTCAGAAATTCGATGGTTTCGGCAAGTTCGGCACCGCCTTCAAGCTTGACGGCGGCACAGCCGGTTTCAGCCAGAATGTGGGATGCCGTGCGGAATGCCTGTTCCTTGGATTCCTGATAACTGCCAAACGGCAGATCAACAACAACACAGGCATTTTTTGATCCGCGCATCACGGCCTTGCCATGGTTGACCATCATATCGACGGTCACGGCAAGCGTGCTTTCCATGCCATAGACAACCATGCCCAGTGAATCACCGACCAGAAGCAGGTCGCAATGTTCATCAAGACGTTGCGCCATCGGCGCGGTATAGGCCGTCAGGCAGACAATCGGATCTTTGCCCTTACGGGCACGGAGTTCTGGGACGGAGGTCCGGCCCATCTTTTTGCTGGTGGCACTCATGACGTTTCTCCCCCGGTACAACCGGATTTCGCTGCCCGATCTTTGTCGAGCGTGCGGTCATGTTTACAATATCATGACCGTGATCGGGAAACCTTTTTTGCAATCGCGAAATAGGCAATTCGGCCAATAACCGGGATTTCGGGCGTGGTTTGGCTGATCGTTTGCAGGATCAGCGTCCTAAAATGCTATTGGCCGATTACAGGCACGCAGAAATCAAAGACCTTCGGCAAGATCTTCAAGCATGTCGAGACCGACCGCCTCGATATGGCGATTATCCTTGAGCGTAATCGTCGCTTCCTTGCGCAACTGGGTCAGGGTGCGTGACACGGTTTCAATGGTCAGACCCAGATAGTCGGCAATGTCGGAACGGCTCATGGGCACGTTGATGGTCTCGCTGCTTTCTCCGCGGTGTTCCTGACGGCGGGCCAGCATCAAAAGGAAGGATGCGACCTTTTCCTTGGCGGTCTTGCGGCCAAGCAGAAGCATCTGATCCTGTGCGGCGGCCAGTTCATCGACCGCCATGCCCAGCATACGTTTTTCAAGATGCGGAAACTTGTCGAACAATTTTTCCAGCTTCTGACGCGGGAACCGACATGCGGTTACCGGTTCAATCGCCTCGGCGGTGTAGCTGTAATTGGCATTCAGTGCGAGGCCAAGAAAGTCACCGGCAAACAGGAAACCGGTGATCTGACGGCGGCCATCGCCGAGCAGTTTATACAACTTTACCGAGCCAGACGTGACGTTAAAGACGTAATCAGCATCTTCGGCTTCGTGGAAAATCGTGGTGTGCGGGTCATAATGTGCATGCGTAAGCAACTGACGCAGCTGATCATGTTCATCGCCATGCAATGCGGAGCAAAAAGTTAAGTCCTTGATAGAACAGGCTTCGCAGATTTGGGGGCGGACTGCCATCGTAGACTCCGATGCTGGTGACCCGGTAGGCGGATTGTGAACAAATCTATCCGATGAGATAGCCCTGTTTCAAGCAATTCTAACTATCGCCTTGATGGAACTTCTTTGAGTTCCCCGGAGGCGTGACGTCATCGTCATCAAACAGAATGCGATTTGCCGCACCTTCCATATCGTCAAACTGCCCGGAACGCAACGACCACAAGAAGGCCCCAAGGCCCAGAAGCCCCAGAAACAATGCAATCGGGATCAGGAGAAGGAGGTTGCTCATGGCATTATATCCCAGCCTGCTGCGACAACGTGGTCGCCGGTTTGATGCCGACCCCGTCAGACTTGCCCGATTTTGCGTGTAAACGCAAGGCATTGGCGATCACAATCAGGGATGAGGATGACATGGCGATTGCCGCAAAAAGCGGGGTGACAAACCCTGATACCGCCAACGGGATCGTGATCACGTTATAGGCGAAGGACAGGGCAAAATTTTGACGGACAAGTCGATCAGCCTTGCGCGCGACATCAATTGCCTCGATCACGGCGCCAAGCCGATCACCCTGAAACACGATATCGGCCGCATTTTGCGAAATTTCAGCAGCCGTCGCCGGGGACATTGATGCATGCGCCGCGGCAAGCGCCGGTGCGTCGTTGATACCATCGCCCACCATCAAATCATGGTTACCGCGATCAGCGCGGGCCTGAATATGGTTGGCTTTTTCGGTCGGCGACATCCGTGCCATCCAGTTGGTAATGCCAAGCGTTTCGGCAAGCTGGCGCACGGTGCTCTCGCGGTCGCCCGACAGCAGGGTCATTTCAAAGCCACGCGTGCGCAGGGTGTCGATCACTTCAGGTGCGTCGCTGCGCATCGTATCGCGGAAGACAAACCGGGTCGGGGCAATGCCCGGCTCAGACAGCCACAATTCCGGTCCGGTAATATCGGATGGCACATCGGCGTTTTCGGCAACATCGCAGAAAGCACGGCTGCCAAGGCGGATCGGACCCGCGGGACCCTGCATCATCAGGCCAAGGCCAGCTTGCTCGGTAACATTGGTTTGCGGGGGCACGTTTCCAGCGGCACGTACCAGTGCGCGGGACAACGGATGGTTGCTGTTGGCGGCCATGCCGGCGGCAAGCATGAGTTTGTCTTGCTGTGGTTCGCCGACCAGTTCGGGTTTGCCCGTGGTCAATGTGCCGGTTTTATCGAAAATGATGCCGGTGATCTTGGTCAGTCGTTCAAGGGCGGTTGCCGATTTGACAAGAATGCCCGCACGTAACAGACGCCCGGTCGCAATCACCTGAACAACCGGAACAGCAAGCGCCAGCGCACAGGGACAGGTAATGATCAGAACCGCGATGGCGTTCATCAGCGCATCCTGCCAGCCAATCCCACCAATCAGCCACCAGCCGATAAAGGTTGCCAGCGACAGGGTATGAACCACCGGCGCATAGGCCTTTGCCACGCGATCGGCAATGGCGACATAACGCGCACGCCCCTGTTCGGCATTTTCCATCAGGCGTACAATTTCCGACAGCAACGTATTGCCGCCGGTCGCAGTCACCTCGATGCGAAGCGGGGCGGAAATATTGGTGGTGCCTGCAAAAACGGTGGTGCCCGGACGGGTCAGGACAGGAATGCTTTCACCGGTGATGATGCTGGTATCAATATCAGACTGGCCTTCGATGACAGTGCCATCTATGCCGATGCGTTCGCCAGCTGCGGCCAGAACGATCATGCCTGGTGTGGCCTTTTGCGGCGCGATCAGGCGCCGGGTGCCGTTAGCCTCAATCACCGTGATCGAGCGTGCATTGAGTGACAGAAGATGCTCGGCCGCGGAGCGTGCCTGCCCGCGCGCACGACCATCAAGGTAACGCCCGATCAGAAGGAAGAACAAAAGGGTAATCGCACTGTCGAAATAGGCATGCGGTTCGCCGCGAATGGTTTGTGCCAAGCTCATGCCCAGTGCCAGAATGACGCCTAGACTGATCGGCACATCCATATTGACCCGGCGATTGCGAATGGCCCCAAGTGCGGATCGATAAAACGGCAATCCGGCATAGGCCGCGGCTGGCAGAGCGATCAGGGCCGATATCCAGTGAAACAGATCGCGGGTCGCCCCGCCCATGCCCTGAAAATATCCGGCCCAGACCGAGACCGACAGCAACATCACGTTACCGGCTGCAAACCCGGCAACCGCCAGACAGCGCAGCAATTCCTTGTTGCGCGACGTTGTTGCCTGTTCAAGGGCGGCCGGATCAAACGGGATCAGGCGATAGCCCATCTGCATCACGGGGCGAATGATGTCTTCGATATCTGAAACATCGCCCTGCCAGGTCAGGCGCAGGCGGCGTGTCGTCATATTGACGCGGGCCTGCAATACGGCACTGTTTCGTTGCAGCAGGGTTTCGATCAGCCAGACACAGGCCGCACAATGGATGCCATCGACCATCAGGTTCAGATGATGATGGCCGTCGGTATCGGTGCAGGCCAGTTCGGTGAAATCAAAGCTCGCGATTTCGTCTTCGTCCGGGCGAAGGGCACGGACCTTGGGATCGATTGCGCGTCGGTTGTAATAGGATGTCAGCCCCATTTCGCCCAATAGCTCATAGGCGCCAGCACACCCGGCACAACAAAAGTCGGGTGCGGCAGGTGACATGGCTGTCACCGGCTCGCCGCAATGGCGACAGGACTGAAGGGCGACGTTCATGGATTTACGACGACATACTCGACAGTTTGATAATCATCCCCCATCGCATTGGCGATGGTGCGCAATTGCCAACGACCATAAACCGGGAAGGCAGCACTTGCACGATATTCACCCGGTGCGATTTCGGCCATCGCGATGGTGGTATCAAGATCATCACGATCTGCCCGCGACATCACAATGGACATTTTTGCCCCGGTGATCGGATTGGAATCTTTGTCGCGGAACAGGACGGTGATGGTGCCGCTTTGATCAATGACACCATCGACACTAAGTTTGCTGCGCCAGCCCAGTTCTTCCTGACGGGCAGCACCGGAAATGGCCGCGTTATAGTTGTTGCCCTCTTCGAAGGCATGCTTGGTCACAAGGCCATTCCAACTGGTCATCGAAAAGGTGATCAGCGAAATATTGGCAATCAGCATGACGGCGAAGCCGCCGACAAAATACCACGGGATCCAGCGATCCGACTTGCGCGGGCCATTCTGATCTGTGGAAGGTGATGTCATCTGCATTGCCATATCTTGTCTCCTGAACTGAAGCGCGTCTGCGATCAGCGGTCGTTTTCCGGACCGGCGAACACTGTATCATATGTTTCTGTGTTACCGGTTTCCTTATCGGTCACCGTGAATTCAAATGGTGTCGATTTACCATCAAGTGTTTGGGGATCCGCTGCCACAAAGACACGGAAACTGCCGACCCGGTCTGGGGCCACGTCAAGATCATAGGTGCCGTCCTGGTTCGGGGTCAGGCCGATGATCTGGAAGTCAGTTGCGTCAATTCCCTCAAGCGACAGAACATAGGTTTTTTCGGCCTGTTCCTTGTTGAGAACCTTAAGGGTATAGCCGTTGCGCACGTCACCATCAGACAGGGCGACGAACAGCGGGTTACGGTCGCGCAGAACATTGAGCTCAAGCACCGAACGGTTGGCGAGACCAAACATCATGACCACGGCGATGATCACCAGAAGCAATGAATAGAAAATAGTGCGCGGGCGAATGATGCGCACACGTGTGGCTTTGCCCTGAGCGCGCAGTTGGCTGTTCTGGACCGAGTCGAACCGAACCAGATCGCGCGGGAAGCCGACCTTGTCCATCATCTCGTTGCAGGCATCGATGCACAGCCCACAGCCAATGCATTCAAGCTGCAGGCCATCGCGGATATCAATGCCGGTCGGGCAAACGTTCACGCAGGCGTGGCAGTCGATGCAGTGGCCGGTTTCGGGCACTTCGCCGCGCACAAGGTTTTTACGTTTGATCGGACCACGCGTTTCTCCGCGCCAGCTTTCATAGGTGACGATCATGCTTTCATCATCAAGCATGGCGGACTGGAAGCGCGGCCACGGGCACATATAGGTGCAAACCTGTTCACGTGCCCAGCCTGCCAGAAGGTAAGTCGAGCCCGTCAGGAATGCGATCGTGACATATGTGCCAAAGGTGGCATTGGCGGTGAAGATATCGACCATCACGGTCGGGGCATCGTGGAAATAAAGGACAAAAGCACCACCGGTCGCCATGGAAATGGCGATCCATGCCACATGTGTTGCCCCGACTTTCCAGATTTTTTCCAGCGTCCATTTCGATTTGTCGAGGCGGACACGCGCGTTGCGGTCACCCTGGATATAGCGTTCCACCAACATGAACAGGTCGGTCCAAACCGTTTGCGGGCATCCATAGCCACACCAGATACGCCCGAACAACGACGTCGCCAGAAACAGCCCAACGGCTGCCATGATCAGGATGCCGGTGATGTAATAGACTTCCTGCGGCCAGATTTCGATAAAGAAGAAATAGGCACGCCCCAGATCCATATCGATCAGAACGGCCTGATCCGGTGCGCTTGGCCCACGGTCCCAGCGCAGCCAAGGCACGACCCAGTAAATGCCCAGAAGTGCAATCAGCGCAAACCACTTCAGGTTCCGGAAACGTCCTGAGACGCGCTTCGGATAGACTTTGTCGCGCTTTTTATAAAGCGGGACTTCATCATAATCGCCTTCGTCGACGATGTGCGGGACGTTTTTGGGTTCGATATCTGGTTGCTGCAAAGTGGACATGGCCATGTTCGCTACCTGGTTGTTGCTCTGAACCTTGCGACTGCTCTCTGTGCGGGGCGAACCCGCCAGTCGCTTTGAAGGTTGGTCTGTCAGGAGAACTTGGGTTTCTGGCAGCTTTGCAGAGCAAACTCTAATTATTCAAATCTCAGGCAGAAAATACGAGAGACCCGGCTTGCAGACCATGACACATGTCAATTTATTAGCCGATATTGGTATGAATTGTTGTGGGTGAGCTGCCCGGCAAAGAAAAAGGCCCGTGATCACAAATCACGGGCCTTTTGCGGATATGTTGCCTTGGAATGCGGACTTAGTATCCGGACTTACTGGCCGCCACCGAGCGAGTGGACATAAACCGTCAGCATTTTGATGGTTTCTTCGTCCAGACGGCCTTCCCATGCCGGCATGACGCCGCGACGGGAATTCATGACCGTTTCGGTGATGGTTTCTTTCGAACCTCCATAGAGCCAGATGGCATCCGTCAGGTTCGGTGCACCGAGATCCTGAATGCCTTTGGCATCGTCACCGTGGCAAGAAGCGCAGTTTTCCTCAAAAACGACCGCACCGCGATCAGCCGCAGCGGCGTCAGTTGCACGGTCCGTGAAGGACAGAACATATTGAACCACATCTTCGATCTGGTCGCGTTCAAGCAGTTCGTCACGCCCAAATGCCGGCATATCATTGAAGCGGGTATCTTCATTGGCATCCCAGCGCACACCGACATGCAGTGTCTGGTTGATGGCATCAAGCGTCCCGCCCCAAAGCCACGCATCGTCCTGAAGCGACGGGAAGCCCGGGTTACCCGAACCACCGGTGCCGTGGCACGGTGCGCAGTTATCGGCGAAAACGGCCTTGCCGCCAGCCATGGAGAAGTTCAGAAGTTCGCTGTCATTGGCGATTTCCGATACATCCAGGGCAGCCAGGCGTTCCATGTAAGGTGCACGTTCGGCCGCAACACTGGCCATGGTTTCGTGCAGTTCGGTACGGTTGGTGGTGCCAAACATACCTTTGAGGTAGTCATTGGCAGTCGGCCAGGACGGGTAAACCACCCAGTAACCAACAGACCAGATGACGGTGATCCAGAAGACATAGACCCACCAGGACGGCAGCGGAGTATTCAGTTCCTTGATGCCATCCCATTCATGACCGGTGGTATCTGTGCCCGATACCTGATCTTTCTCGACTTTTGTCGACATTGCTCTGTTCTCCCCTCAATCCTGATCCCGGAAGGGGATCTGCGCATGTGATTCCATGTCCTTGTTGCGCTTTTTGCTTGGCCACATGACCCAGGCAATAATCGCGCCGAACAGCAGCATCAGCCACAGACCCCACAGAGGGCGGAAAAAGTCAGCGAGTTGCGTAAAGAATTCCATGACGATCCCCTTGCATTAGCGCAGGTTCATCTGCGGGTTGTAGGTGGTGAAGTCGACCATCCGGCCCAGGACCTGCAGGTACGCAACAAGCGCATCCATTTCGGTCAATTCTGCCGGGTTGCCGTCAAAGTCACCTGTTGCCGCATTCGGATAGCGTGCGAGGAAATCATCGTCATAGGCCGCATCCTCGCTGGCCTGCAGATACAGGTCTGCCTTGGCTGCCTCGATCATCTCGTCTGTGTAGGGGACACCTACCATCTTGAGGGTCTCGAGATGTGCCTGAGCGTCATCGAAATTCAGTTTGCGTTCCGCCAGGAACGGATAACCCGGCATGATCGATTCCGGCACAACAGCGCGCGGGTCAATCAGGTGGGCCACATGCCATGCGTTGGAATATTTTCCGCCGACACGTGCCAGATCCGGACCGGTTCGTTTTGACCCCCACTGGAACGGATGGTCATACATCGATTCTGCAGCAAGGCTGTAATGGCCATAACGTTCGACCTCGTCACGGAACGGACGGATCTGCTGGGAATGGCAATTATAGCACCCTTCACGGAGATAGATGTTACGACCAGCCTGTTCGAGTGGCGAATATGGACGGACACCTTCCACTTTCTCAATGGTCTGTTCCATCGTGAACAACGGTACGATTTCAACGATACCGCCGATGATGATGGTCAGGAAAATACCAAGGATCAGAAAGAAGACGTTCTTTTCTACGATATGGTGTTTTTTAAGAAGCATCTCTGGTTCCCCCCTTATTCGGCTGCAACGGGTGCAGGTGTGCCGATTGGTGCTTCGTTACGGAGGTCACCCTTGATGGTCTTGTAGATGTTCCAGACCATCAGCAGCGAACCCAGCAAGAACAGCAGGCCACCGGTTGCACGAATGATGTAGTAGGGATGCATTGCCTCGACAGTTTCGATGAAGGAATACTGCAAGAAGCCAAGGTCGTCATAGGCGCGCCACATCAGGCCCTGCATGATCCCCGAAACCCACATCGAGGTAATGTAAAGAACGATCCCGATGGTACCGAGCCAGAAGTGATGTGCCACAAGGCGCATCGAATACAGGCGTTCACGGTGCCAAAGGACCGGGATCAGGAAGTAGATCGCACCGAACGATACGAAGGCAACCCAGCCAAGTGCACCGGAATGCACGTGACCAATGGTCCAGTCGGTATAGTGCGACAGGCCGTTGACCGCCTTGATCGACATGACCGGGCCTTCGAAGGTCGACATGCCGTAGAAACCGACAGCCGCGACCATGAAGCGCAGAACCGGATCCGTGCGCAGTTTGTCCCAGGCGCCCGAAAGCGTCATCAGACCGTTTATCATCCCGCCCCACGACGGCATCCACAGCATGATCGAGAAGGTCATGCCAAGGGTCTGTGCCCAGTCAGGAAGTGCGGTGTAGTGCAGATGGTGCGGACCAGCCCAGATATACAGGAAGATCAGCGCCCAGAAGTGGATGATCGACAGGCGATAGGAATAAACCGGACGTTCGGCACGTTTCGGAATGAAGTAGTACATCATGCCGAGGAAGCCAGCCGTCAGGAAGAAGCCCACAGCGTTATGGCCGTACCACCACTGGGTCAATGCATCCTGCACGCCCGAGAACATCGAATAGGACTTCGTGCCCATGAACGAGACCGGAATGGCAAGGTTGTTGCCAAGATGGAGCATCGCAATGGTCACGATAAAGGCCAGATAGAACCAGTTCGCGACGTAAATGTGCGGCTCGGTACGTTTCAAAAGGGTGCCGACAAACATTGCCAGATAGCAAACCCAGACGATCGTGATCCAGATATCAACGAACCATTCCGGTTCGGCATATTCACGACCCTGGGTCACACCGGTAACATAACCGATGGCCGCCATCACGATGAACAGCTGGTACCCCCAGAATACGAACGCCGGAAGTGCGCGGCCGCCATAAAGCGGTGCGCGGCAGGTACGCTGCACGACATAGAATGACGTTGCCAGAAGCGCGTTACCGCCAAAGGCAAAGATCACTGCCGAGGTGTGCAGCGGACGCAGGCGTCCGAAGTTCAGAAATTCTGTATCAAAATTGAGAACCGGAAATGCGAGCTGCCATGCAATGACATCGCCCACCAAAAATCCGACTACTCCCCAAAATACGGTCGCAAGTGCGGCCCAGCGCACAACGTCCATATTATAATTGACAGCAACTGAAGGCGATGCTGCCTGTGCCATGCTCCCCTGGCTCATGCTTGACTCCCGTTCAAGGTGGTCGGGTGAACTGCCCAAAACCCTCTCGGGCAGTTTCAATAGTCCCGATGAACCGACGACCTTCTTGATCTTCGGTCCACCTGCACAAAAAGCCCCACCCAAAATGCACCTTGTCTGAAAGTCAGGGCGCGTTATTCCGGGCGAGGTTTCCCAATTCGTTCGGCGAGTATGCGGACAGTTCATCCAAAAGCCATTGACCTACGTCAATCTCGGCTTGCAAACCCGTCAGAAATTCAATCGGCGGAAACGTATTGGCCCTTCGGCTGGGTACTTCCGTACTGGCTGTGTTTATGCGCGCCAAACCCTCGAAAGGTGTTGATGCACATCAAGGTGGGGCCGATTTATTTGCGGCATGATCTGCTAAATTCCAGAGGGCAGGATCATGTCAGAAGCCTATAAGTCACTTCCACTTACAGCACAGACCGCGGATATGACATATCCGCTGGTTCAGATGTTGAAAGTCGACATGTCTTTTGACCGTTGGCGTGCATTCGTCGATCAGTATTGCATGCCGGTTAACAAGGAGTCCGTCGGTGCAGGCACCGACGGTGATGACATCCTCTGGCAACGTGAGCGCGGCATCATCGTGATCGCCAACGAGCGTGGCTATATCCACGGACTGTTTTCGTATTATGTCCGCGATGACATGACCGATGGCGTTGTCTTGCATGTCGATAATGTGATGGCAGTTGAAATCGTGTCGGGCGACTATGTCCTTGATGCCATGCGCGATGCCATGAGCCGTTTGGCGCGGGTGCATGATTGCAGCAAAGTCTATGTTTCGCTTGGTGAACTTGATGAACGTCTTAGGGGATATTTTTCCCGGGCCGGATATGCACCAAGCAAGGTGCGCTATTGCGCACCGGCAAGCCCGCGCTTGACGGCCTAGAGTTCAATCCAAGTCTGACCTTTTCCGGTTTGATAAAACGCCCGCTCTGTCGGGAATTCCAACTGTGGACGCCTTGCGCAATCAGGATTATAAGGCGGGTATGAACGGTATTCCTTTTGTCAAAATGCATGGTTTGGGAAATGATTTCGTTGTCTTTGACGGACGACGCGATCCCGCTGTGCTTGATCTTGATGACGCGACCGCTGCCCGTATTGCCGATCGCAAAACCGGGGTCGGTTGCGATCAGTTGATCGTCATCGAACCGGCCCGGGATGATCTGGCCGATGCCTTTATGCGCATCCGCAACAATGATGGCGGCGAGGTACAGGCGTGTGGCAATGCGACCCGCTGTGTCGCCAATATCGTCATGGGCGAACTGGGCCGCAAAGACGTGATCATTGAAACCGTTGTCGGTTTGCTGGATGCCAATGGCTTGGCCGATGGCCGTGTCACGGTTGATATGGGGCAGGTCAAACTGGACTGGCGTGATATTCCGCTGTCCGATGCTGTCGATACCAACCATATTCCGCTTTCACTCGGCCCGCTTTCAGATGCGGTGGGTGTCAATGTCGGTAATCCGCATGGTGTTTTCTTTGTCGATGACGCCGAGTCCATTGATATCGAGAAATTCGGCCCGGTCCTTGAACATCACGAAATGTTCCCGGAACGCGCCAATATCGAAGTTTGCAGCATCATTGACGAAAACAAGATCCGTATGCGCGTTTGGGAACGCGGTGTCGGCGTGACCCGTGCGTGTGGGACTGGCGCTTGTGCGGCTGGTGTTGCGGCGGCACGTCGTGGCCTGACCGGTCGCAAGGTCGAAGTGATCCTTGATGGCGGGCCACTGACCATTGAATGGCTGCCCGATGATCATGTGTTGATGACCGGCCCGGTCGCGACCAGTTTTTCTGGCTTTTTGCACGCGTCCCTTCTGGGAAACCATTGATCAGGTTTTCCTGATTGGACTTTTGACCGATTTGATCTGGCCTTGCGTCGGATGAGGTGATCGGGCAAAACAAGGCGCATCAGGATTTGGTTCAATCCATGTCGGGACACCCAATCCCGTCTTTTGTGAAACTCAAAAGCAGGTTCAGATAATGGCTGACTTCAATACGCTTGACGGTGTCAATGTCGCTGGCAAGCGCGTTTTGCTGCGCGCTGATCTTAACGTTCCGATGAAGGATGGTGTTGTTGGCGATACGACTCGTATCGACCGCACTGTACCGGGCCTGATCGAACTGGCGGATGCCGGGGCGAAACTGGTGGTGATTACGCATTTCGGTCGTCCCAAAGGCGCGCGCGTCCCGGAAATGAGCCTGAAACCGGTTGCCGATGCCCTTGCCAAGCAGTTGGGCCGTCCGGTGAAGTTTGCCGATGACTGCATCGGTGACGCGGCGGCAAGCGTGGTCAACAGCCTGAAAGACGGCGAAATCGCCCTTCTGGAAAACCTGCGTTACCACGCCGAAGAAGAAAAGAACGACCCGGCCTTTGTCACTGAGCTGGCAAAGCTTGGCGATATGTATGTCAATGACGCGTTTTCCTGTGCGCACCGAGCACATGCCTCGACCGAGGGTCTGGCACGCGCGCTTCCGGCCTATGCCGGTCGTTTGATGCAGGCTGAGCTTGAAGCGCTTGGCAATGCGCTGGAAGCGCCGAAGCATCCGGTGATGGCGATTGTTGGCGGTGCAAAGATTTCCACCAAGCTTGATCTTCTGGGCAACCTTGTTGCCAAGGTTGATCAGCTGGTGATTGGCGGTGGCATGGCCAACACCTTCCTGGCAGCCAAGGGTGTCAATGTTGGCAAGTCACTGTGCGAGCATGACCTGCTTGATACCGCGCGCGAGATTTTCAAAAAGGCCGAAGCCGCCAATTGCGAAATCGTCCTGCCGGTCGATGGTCTGGTGGCCAAGGAATTTGCCGCCAATGCGCCGCATGATGTTTGTGATATCAACGACGTCGCCGCAGAGGGCATGATCCTTGATGCCGGTCCGGCAACCATCGAAGACCTGAACAAGCGTCTTGAGACTTGTGAAACGCTGGTCTGGAACGGCCCGTTGGGTGCGTTTGAAATTACCCCGTTTGACACCGCAACCGTTTCGGTCGCCCAGCATGCAGCAGAACTGACCAAGGCCGGCAAGCTTCTGTCGGTTGCAGGTGGTGGCGACACGGTCGCGGCCCTGCGTCATGCCGATTCTGATCAGGCATTTTCCTATGTCTCGACCGCGGGTGGTGCGTTCCTGGAATGGCTGGAAGGCAAGACCCTTCCGGGGGTGGCGGCCCTTCGCGCCAGCTAAGCCATTTGGCTTGGGCACAAAACAACAAACCCCGCCAAGTTGGCGGGGTTTTCTTTTGCGGCGCGTTTAGGAAGCCTAGTCCTTTTTGACGTCAGGCAGGCTGTTTTGGGCCGTGCTTTGCATGATTTCATCGCGTTCGGTCAGGAATCCTGCGTAGCCGTTTTCCATCATGGCTCCGCCCAGTTCGATATAGACGGTGAACAGACGCGATAAGGTATCGGCCTCGTCCGTATCCAGAACCGACAGCAATTCACCCGATCTGGCTTGCCCGGTTTCGAAATGCTCCCAGGCATGTTCGAGCAGGATTTTACCGAGATAATCGAGATCACCATATTTGCCCTGACCGATGGCATTGCGGATTTCACCAAGGGTGATGTCGGCAGCGATCAGGACTTCCGAGGGGATGGTGACAAGGCGGTCGGGGCCTTTGATGTCTTCGGGCAGGTCGCGCAGGATGTGGATGATATAGCAAAAAATCGCCATGTCCCGTGCGTGATAGAGCGGCGGATTGGTCAGTGGCGAGGTATAGCCGATCTCTGCGTCATATCGGGCAGACAACAGATAAACAAAAATCGATGCCGGTGCCGCGGTTGCCCCTTCGCAATAGGCGATAAAATCGTCCCATTCGTCCATCGGTTCTTCGGCGATGTCACGATGAAGCGCGTCTGCCAATTCGATCCATGGATCTGCGGGAAGGTCGCTGCGTCCCAAGGTCAGGCGCAGGGCCTGATAGACCTCAGCCGACAAAGGGCCGTTTTCGGGCAGCGGATTGTCCAGATCTGCCTTGGCGGCGATGACCTGTGCTTGCCATTGATGAATGGTTTGCAGGACAAATTCGCGTTGGGCATCGCGCTCGGCATCGGGAAGTTCAAGGAAACCGTCATCGACGATGTCGTCGATCACACGCATCGAAGCATAGGCCGCCAGAAAGAAACGCTGCCGTTCGGGCGAAAGGCGCATTGCGGCACGATACAGGTTGGCATTCTTTGCGGCTGCCAGTTCGTTGCAGGCATCGAATGGTGGTCCAAGTACAGCGTGTTCAGGAGGGAGCGAATGGCTCATGCGTGTCTGGATGTCCCGTTGGTTTGCTTTCAAACAGTCATACAGCACTGCCAGCGCTGCGCAACATCCGAATTGGGAATCGTCAGGGGCGTTGGCATACGGTGCGCAACCGCATGATCAGAACTGGATCCGGTATCTGGCCGTCAGCCCCAACATGGCATCAATGCCATCAAGTAGACCGTCACTGGGGCTCGTTGTGGTCAAATCACGTGAAACCGAGCCATGCAGACCGATCCAGATATCTTCGAGCGGCATGTAAGACAGTGAGCCGGCAAGTCCGGCATCGTTGGTCAAGCCTGTGCCGGTAAAACCGAACCTTGAACGCGCACGATGTTGCATCCCGAATGCATCGGTCTGGTAAACACCGAAATTGCCCGGTGTCGCGGCATCAAGATCAACGAACGGTCCGACGGTAAAACCGACATCAGGAGACGGTGAATAGCCAAACCCGATTTGCGCATTCATGCCGTGATCAGAACGCGGCGTGCCACCAAATTCAAGCCAGTACTGTGCCGGATTGTGAGGATCTGTCGCATCGGGACCAAGCGTCAGACCATAGCGTGCCGACGGGGTAAAGCTGCGATCAAATCCAGTTGGGTTTGAGGATGAAATACCACCGGGGCCAAATGCGCTGCCGCCCGGGATCAACGTGACGCCAGTTTGCGATGTTGGTTCAGTTTGAAGCGATTGGGCAAAAGCCGAAGGGTTCTGAACCAGACCCGCATGCAGCAAAGCCGTCAGAAATATCCATATCCGGTGTCTTTTTGCCCAATTTGGCCAATGCAGCTTTTTCATGTCGCCTGTGCCCACAGGTGATCAAATAACCACAGCAATCGAGGCAACAGCCAGACTGCGTCCTTTGCCGGACGCTTGAATGGTTTGATTTTGTTGGTCCCAACCAACAACCGTTGAACTCTTGCTGCGTTCTTGGCGCGCAGCAAACTTTATCGGGTTCTTGACGGACGGGGTTTTCCGGCGTGACTTGATCCTGCGATTTACCGGGGATTGCCGGTCAGGATGTGCTTGTGCTCAGAAAGTCCCGAATTGCGTCGATTTGCGCTTTATCATTTAAGTGGGGTGCGTGCCCGCAGTTCGCCACTGCAAAAACCGGCATTTGTGGTTTTTTCTGTTTCATTTTATCGACGATGGACTTTGGAATCAGATCGGACTGTTCGCCGCTGATCAGCATGACCGGGCAGGGCAGGGCTTCAAATTCGGCCCAGGCATCAAAGTTATCAATATGTTCGGCAAAAACGCGCATCACTTGCGGGTCGTAATGCATCATGAAATTGCCATTGGGCAGGCGACGTACGGAACGTGATGCCAAAAAGGCCCATGTCGCATCATCGGCCACGCCGAAGGAGGCATAAACCAGACGAACAAGCTGTTCGACCTCGTTGATGGTTTCAAATTCCGGGGAGGCCCCGACATAGGATTTGATACGCGCAACCGCAGCAGGATCAAGTTCGGGGCCAATGTCATTAAGCACCAGCCGTTCGATGCGTCCGGCAACTTCGGTTGTGGCATAAAGACCAATCAGGCCACCCATGGATGTGCCGATCCAGTCGCAGGTATCGATATTGAAATGATCAAGCAGTTCAAACATCTGCGCGACATAGAAGGGCACGGTGTATTCCGTGTCCGGATCGCTGGCCCAGCCGGAGAAACCGCGCCCGATCATTGATGGGCAAAGGACATAATATTTGTCGGTAAAATGCGGCGCGACATGGTCAAAGTCATCGGCCAGACGGGCAAGGCCGTGCATCATCAGAAGCGGTCGATTGGCCGGATTGCCCCATGCCCTGACATGGACTTCATAGCCACAGCATTTGACGAAATGTTCGCGAAAATCGGCCATGGGGTGCTCCTTGTCAGGGATGTGTTGTTCGAATCGTCAGGCGGATTTCTTGCGGGCGATCATGAACAGGCGATTGAACGGAAACAGGGTACGTCCGTCATCGCGTGACGGATAGACCTGATTAAGCCGTTCCTTGTATTTCGCAGTGAATTTTGCGCGCGCTTCATCATCGGGCAGGGCATCCATGACCGGTCGCAAGATGGTCGAACTCGTCCAGTTATAGACCGCGTCTGGCCCGGTCAGCACATGGCAATACTGCGTTTGCCAAAGGTCGACTTCGTCACATGCAGGTGTCAACACATCGAAATAATCACCCGGGCGCATGATGCGGGCCGCATGCATCGCGGTTGCCACTTCCTTGCGCCAGTCCATCCCGGCTTCGCCAATCAACTGGTGGCTGGGTGCCAGGAAATTGTTGGGCACCTGAATGGCGATAATGCCGCCGGGGCGAAGATGTTCAAGAAGGCGTGGAAACAGCTTTGAGTGATCGGGCACCCAGTGCAGGGCGGCATTGGAAAACAGCAGATCAACTGGCGCGTCCGGTTGCCAGTCGGCGATGTCGGCCTTTTGCCAGGTGATGTTTTCATCCCGCTTGCGCGCGGTTTCAAGCATCTCGTCAGACGAATCAACACCTGTGATACGCGGTCCGTCAGGATCGCTTGAACCATATGCATCGGCAAGTATGGCTGTTACCGAACCCGGGCCACAGCCCAGGTCGACAATATGACGCGGTGAAAACCCGCTTGCCGGTTTGGGCAAACGCGAAATCAGATCGATGGCCGGTCGCAGGCGTTCATTGCCAAACAAACCGTAACGGGCAGGATCCCAGTGTGTATTGCTCATGGGGAAAGTCTTATCGCGTTTCGGATGTCATTTGAAGCATCGAGGAGAGGTGCAAACAAAAACAAGCGCCCCAGACCAGAGGTTGGGGCGCAGAAATCCGATGACACATCAAAAACAGCGATCAGTGATCGGACGCTTCAAGCTGGTCATAATGGCCCTTGATCAGATGGAACATGAACAGCACGGCACCAATGAACATCGCAAGTCCGACGAAGTAGGAATAACCGTCCTGTGAACCTGACGCGTAAAACAGGCCGAAAAGACCGACCACGATGGTCAGAACACCAAAGATCAACCGATCCATACCCATGTTGGAACTCCTCTAAGCCGAATGTTTGTTATTCAAATTTATCGAAAACTGTACTGCGATCAAACCGCAAACATCGTCTTATGCCTGACCCTTTTCCCGAATTCTTTGCGGTATGTCATGAAACTCGGCGGCAATTTGTAAATAAACCGGCCTTTTGAAGGGCACGATAAGGTCTGGCAGGGTTGCCAGATCGTTCCAGCGCCAGCTGTCAAATTCCGGATCCGGGACATCAATATTGATGTGTTTGTCCTTGCCGGTAAAGCGCATGGCGAACCATTTCTGTTTCTGGCCGCGATACTTGCCCTTGAAAGCCTTGCCGATCAGGTGTTCGGGCAGATCATAGGTCAGCCAGTTCGGCGTTTCGGAAATGATTTCGGCCTTGTCGGTGCCGATTTCTTCCTTGAGTTCACGCATGGCGGCCTCAATCGGCGTTTCCCCGTCATCAATACCGCCTTGTGGCAGTTGCCAGGCACCTTCAAACCCGAAACGGTTGCCCATCCAGACCAATCCGTCTGCGTTAAATAGGGCAATACCGACGCATGGCCGATAAGGAAGGTCATCTGCCGTGACTTTGTCTGCGTTCGGGGTGTCGGACTTCTTTGCCATGACTGCTCCTGACTGACAGGGCCGGGACACCGGCATCTGTCATTAGTTCTCGATTGTGTTGGCGGGTTCGTCGGGCTCCGCCGGATCGGCAGGTTCCGAAAGTGCTTCTTCCTGTTCGGCCTGTTCGGCCATGACCTCACGTTCGCGTTCTTCGGCTTCAAGACGGGCGGCCTCTGCCTCGTCGGCAGATTGCGGCGTGACCTGCTGGCCTGATACGGCACTAACCGGGACCAGAACAACGCCCTGACGTTTCAGGCGGAAGGCCCAGTTGCGCAGTCGCTGGATCGTCACCGGATAGGATTGCGCAATCCCGACGGCAACGCCATTGCGTTTGGCGATCTCGACCAGTTCGGCCAATCGCCTGTCGATGTGGCGGCGGCTTGGCGTGTCATCAATGATGACATTGCTGATCGCATTCGGTGTTCCGTCGTTTGCCGCCAATTGCGCGCCATAGCTAGCGACACCGCTTCCGGTGCCTTCGACATACATCAGGCCGGTACGCGAAATGAATTCGATCACTGGGCGAATGGCGCTGTCGAGGCTTCCGAATTTCGACCCCTGACGACTGACCAGACCTGCATAGCCCGGGAAACGCGCCAGCAACCATTCCAGACGGACAAGGTTTTCACCTTCTGACAGGGATGTCAAAAGTGCGCGCGGTCCGGGATCTGACAGCGGGAAGTCTGCCGGTTCCATCGGAAGTTCAAGGAAGACCTCGTGACCCATGGCGCGTGCTTCGCGGGCAACCGTTTGCAGATCGCGGGCATAGGGCGAAATCGCCAGTGAAATGTTCAGGGGCAGATCATTGATGGCCGCGTCGGTGCGCTCTTCGTTCAGGCCAACACCGGTCAGCATGACGGCGACAACCGGGACACCTTCGGGCAGTTCGAAGGGACGTTTGTAGGCTTCAAACGGTGTGGTGCCATCATCGCCGATGCGCGGGATGCGGCCAAAACTGCCTTCCTCGTCAAGACCGGGCAAGGGGGCCGGGCGCAAGGGATCAGGTTCGATCGGTTCGTCAAACGATCCTTCTTCCTCGATCAGGGCGGCGAGTTCTTCTGGTGTCGGGGCGCCATCACCGGTTCCATCGGTTGCGCCCGGTGTTCCGATCAGGTCGGAAACGCCATCAATGTTGCCGGCAATGTCTTCGGCTGACTGGCCTTGGTCATTTGCACCATTGGCAGCCTCCATCGCGGCGCGATCGCGATCCTGAATGTCCTTAACACCGCGCGCGATTTCTTCTTGCAGTTCGCGTTCGGTGCCCGGAACAGTGATCGTGGCTTCCGGTCCGCCAGCATGAAACAGCCGCCAGCCGGTCTCCGGATCAAGCACCGGGATCATCGCGACCGCTGTTGCGCAAAATGGCGACAGGAACAGGGTAATGATCAGCAGTTTCGAAAGCCAGCTGCGCCGTGATTTTGGCCGCTTTGGCATTCGTTTGAACTGCACTTCGATTGGCAGTTCATTAAAGGGTAAGTCATCAAGATTGACGTTGTCTTCATCGTCGTCGGCGTCAGTCATCCCGTCGCCAAGGTCGTCGGCCAGATCACTGGCCATGTCCTCGTCGATGTCACCGTTCTTTTTCTTTCGGAACGGCAGGGAATTTAGGATTTTCCTGAACACGCGCAACTAGTCTCTCACGATGCCGGGTCCAACCTTACCCATTCGGACGCGGGCCAAACAGCGAAATACCCCGGATCATGTCAAGCGCACGCGACAGCTGATAATCATCAATCGCCAGCTGTTCGGCCTCGTCACGGCGGGAATTTGCATCCTGTTCCGCATCTGTGATGCCTTCGTCCTCGTTGCGAAGGGCGCCACTAAGCGATGCTTCGGAGCGACGGGTATCCGCCTCGATGCTTTCGACACGTGCCTGCGGAACAATGATGTCCGGTACAATGCCGACTTCCTGAATGGACTTGCCCGATGGCGTGTAATAGCGCGCCGTGGTCAGACGAAGTGCCACGTTTCCGGGCATCGGCAGGATGGTCTGGACCGATCCCTTGCCAAAGCTCCGCGTGCCCATAATGACCGCACGGCGGTGATCCTGAAGCGCGCCGGCAACAATTTCGGATGCCGAGGCAGAACCATCATTGATCAGAACCACAATCGGCAAACCTTCGCTGAGGTCACCGCTGCGTGCGTTGTACCGTTCAGTGTTTTCGGTATCACGCGGACGGGTCGATACGATTTCACCCTTATCAAGAAAGGCATCGGAAACCGAGATCGCCTGATCAAGCAAACCGCCCGGATTGTTGCGCAGGTCAATCACCAGACCCTTGATTTCAGGGCCGATTTCTTCGCGCATGTCGGCAATAGCGCGCTGCAGACCGCTGGCGGTCTGTTCGTTGAATTTGGTAATACGGATATAGCCGATATCGTCTTTCGGTTCGGCGCGCACCGACTGGATCTTGATCACTGCGCGGGTCAGGGTGACATCAAATGGTGCCTGTTCACCCTTGCGAATGATGGTCAGGACGATGTCGGTATTGACCTTGCCGCGCATCATCTCGACCGCGTCATTTAGCGTCATGCCGCGAATGGCGGTGCCATCGATATGCGTAATGAAGTCGCCCGGCTGGAGGCCAGCCTTTTCGGCGGGCGTGTCATAGATCGGGGCGATGACTTTGACAAAGCCGTCTTCCATGGTGACTTCGATGCCAAGACCACCGAATTCGCCGCGGGTATCGACCTGCATTTCCTCGAAATTATCCATATTCAAATATGAGGAGTGCGGATCAAGCGATGTCAGCATACCGTTGATGGCCGCTTCGATCAGTCGTTTGTCATCGACGTCTTCGACATATTTGCTTTTGACCTGTTCGAACACATCGCCAAACAGGTTGAGCAGCCGATAGGTCTCAGCCGAGGAGGTTGAAGATTGCGCCAAACCTGGCGACGCAAGGCCGATAGTCATGCCGGTCGCGAGTGCGAGTACTGCCAATCGTGAGGTTTTCATCCACTTACCTTGCCGTTTTTCGAGGCCAGCCATGGAAGCGGATTGATTGCTTCCCCGTTCTGGCGCATCTCCAGATATAGTTTTGGCGAAGTTTCACCCATAATACCAACAGGTTCGCCCGCCAATAGATATTGTCCTACCACACTGTCCAGCCGATCAAAACCGGCGATAAGGCTATGGTATCCTTCGCCGTGTTCGATAATCAAGAGCCGGCCATAGCCGCGGAAGGGGCCAGCAAAGACAACTTTGCCGTCAAAAGGTGAGACAACCTGCGCATTTGCGCGTGTGCTGATCTCAATTCCCTTGGACCTGTTTACGGTCAAACCATCGGGGCCGCGTGATTTTTCACCAAAAAGTGTAACCACTTTACCACTGGCTGGCATGCGGAGGTTGCCCTGTGCCAGTGTGATCGAACTGCCAACGGCGAATTCTTCTTCGCTGGTTTCGTTGCCACCGGTCTTGCCCGCATCAGATTTGCTTTCGGGCGGCGGTGGCGGAGTGTTTTTGGCAATTGTTGTCGCACCAAGCGTGTCTGCATCCGGTTCGGTACGTTTCGCAACACGAACTTCCGGACGGGCGCGCGGGCGTGGCAGCCCTTCAGCACGATTTTCCAGATTGCGCAAAAGCTCGCCCAGCGATTTGGCTTCATCGGCAAGCAGACTTACCGCCTTGGCGGCTTCTTCGGCTTCGGCCTCTGTCTGGGCGCGCAGGCGGCGTTTTTCATCCAGAAGGGCGGCAAGGGATGCGCGTTCTTGTTGCAATTCCTGGGTGGCCGCGGCCAATTCGCTGCGACGATTGCGAATATCTTCGCGCAGGGTGGCAATCTCGCCCAATTCCTTACGCAAATCGCGGGCGTGCTGTTCGACACCGGGCAAGGCGGCCTTAAGCAATACCGCCGAACGCAACGTATCCTGCGGCGATGTCGGCAAGGCAATGACCGCTTCGGGCGGGGTGGTCGACAGGCGCTGCAGGGCCATCAGGATGCGGGCATATTGCCCGGCCTTGTCTTCAAGGCTGGTGGCGGCGACCTTTTCACGTGCTTCAAGCGTTTCGAGCTGATCTTCCAGTTCGGTCAGCGTCGTTTCAAGGCGCTGGGTTCGTCTGGCGACAGATATCGCCTCGGACTGAAGGGCTTGTTCCTCGGTCCAGAGTTCCCGTGATTTGCGTGACAGGAACTCTTCCTGTTTTTGCTGTTCGGAAAGCTGGTTTTCAAGTTGATCAAGTTGCTGATCAACCTTTTGCAGCGATTGGGCAAAAGAAGGCGCAGCCCCGCCTGCAGCAAAAACCGCAAAAGCGATCAGCGCAGGCAGGGCGATCTCATAAGCTAACTTAGCTCGCAAGAAGCGCGTCATTCTTTTTCAGGCCCTTAAGCAAGGGTTTTCCGGTCATCTCGGCCGGTTGCGGCACGCCAAGCAATTGCAGCAAGGTCGGTGCGACATCGGCCAAGCGACCATCTTCCAATGTTACCCCTTCCGGACCGTTAACAAGGATGGTCGGAACGAGATTAAGTGTATGTGCCGTGTGCGGTTCACCTGTTTCCGGATCGACCATCACTTCGCAGTTGCCGTGATCGGCGGTAACAAAGGCAACGCCGCCGACCGACTTGATTGCGTCAATCACCTTGCCAAGGCAGGTATCAACCGCTTCTGCGGCCTTCATTGCGGCTTCAAGAATACCGCTATGGCCGACCATGTCCGGGTTGGCAAAGTTCAGGATAATGGTGTCGTATTTTTCCGACTTGATGGCAGCGACCAGTTTCTCGGTCACTTCGGGTGCCGACATTTCAGGCTGAAGATCATAGGTCGCCACTTTGGGGGAGGCGACCAGAATGCGGTCCTCGCCCTCGAATACCTGTTCTTCGCCGCCGTTAAAGAAGAACGACACATGCGGGTATTTTTCGGTCTCGGCGATGCGAAGCTGCTTCATGCCGGCCTTGGAAACCACTTCGCCAAAGATATTTGGCAGGGTCTGCGGCGGATAGATCGCATCCATGTATTTCGCATGTTCGGACGAATATTCGACCATCCCGGCCTGAACGGCGAACTTGACCGGCGTGCCGCGATCAAAGCCGTCAAATTCCGGTGCGCAGAGGGCGGCAAGGATTTCACGTGCGCGGTCCGCCCGGAAATTGGTCATCAGAAGGCCATCGCCATCCTTCATGCCGTCATAATCGCCAATCACGGTCGGCAGAACGAATTCATCGGTGGTTCCGGCTTCATAGGCGTTGGCAATCGCGGCCTCCGCACTGTCAGCACTGCGGCCATCGGCGTAATTCTTGCCCTGAACCATGGTGAAATAGGCCTGGCTTACGCGTTCCCAGCGATTGTCGCGGTCCATGGCGTAATAACGGCCGGTGACTGTGGCGATTTCAACATTGGCATCGCCGATCAGGGCGCGGAATTTCTCAAGGAACTTGGCGGCACTTTTCGGTGCGGTATCACGGCCATCAAGATAGGCATGAATTTTTACCGGCACACCGGCAGCCGCAATGATCTTGGCCAGGGCCGCCATGTGGGCCTGATGGGAATGCACCCCGCCTTCGGACAGAAGACCCGCGATATGGCAAACGCCCTTGGAATCGGAAAGTTTGGCGATGATTTTTTTGACGGTATCGGTATCGGCGATGGTGCCGGTTTTGACGGCCTCGTCAATTTTGGGCAGTTCCTGCATGACCACACGGCCAGCACCAAGGTTCATGTGACCGACTTCCGAGTTGCCCATCTGACCTTCGGGCAGGCCAACATCCAGACCGCAGGCTTTGAGGAACCCGGTCGGATTGTTGGCATAAAGGTCATCCCAGACAGGCGTGTTGGCAAGGGCGACAGCGTTGTCCTTGCTTTCTTCGCGATAACCCCAGCCGTCCAGAATGCACAGCACCACAGGGCGCGGGCGCTTTACGGAATTCGATACAGTCACGTTCATAAACCCCACAGATAAAGGAAAAGGCTGAATGTCCCGTAAATGTGGTGACTTACGGGCTCTTTCGCCATCAATCCCGCCATGCGGACAGGGTGGGTCAGTCTTCGCGCACGACAGGTACATCAATTACCCGGGCAATTTAGCACGATTACCGTTGCTTAACAGCATCTGCCGCAGAAAATTTTGCAGATGCAAACCAGTTCTTTTGACAGTGTCTAAAGACGCAGATAGTGTTCAATCTGACGGTGAACCTCTGAGATGGCAGTAATGTTATCTCGCACCGTGACGGGAGAGTTCGGATATCATGCGATTTGCATGATGTGCGGCGCCGAAGGAGCAATGCCTCATAAACACTCTCAGGCAGATGGACCGTCACGGAAGAGGCTCTGGAGAGAGAAACCAAAAAGCGCTTGGGAGAAAGCGCTGGTCAGGTTTCCACCGAAGGATGAACGCCCCAAGCCGATCTTGATCGGGCAGGGCGGATAATCTCAGGTCAAGGGACAGAGGGGGCAAAAACACCGGTTCGTAAACAGCGCGAAAACAAGCGCGTTATTGAGCCGTGAAGGAGGCCCTTGATGACAAATCCCGCGACCGATCCCTCTTCGGGATCGCAAAAGAAATCCCAACATGACGTCAACCTGTCGGTTGTTGACCTTTACACGATTGGTATCGGTCCTTCGAGTTCGCATACGGTTGGCCCGATGCGCGCGGGGTATCGTTTCTGCCTTGAGCTTGAGGCGCGCAATCTTTTGCAAAAGACCGGCAGTGTCGTGGTTGATCTTTATGGATCGCTTGCCCTGACCGGCAAGGGTCACGCAACCGATACCGCGGTGATCATGGGCCTGAATGGCAAGCGCCCGCGCAATATCGATCCTGATGATATCGTGCCGACTGTGAAGGCGATTGATGAAACCAGCCAGTTGCAGCTTTACGGGCAGTATCCGGTTGCGTTTAACCGCGATACCAATCTGGTGTTTCATTTCACCGAAACACTGCCGCAGCATCCCAATGGCATGCGCATTACCGCCTTTGACCACGATGGCGTGAAAATCCATACCCAGGAATATTTCTCGGTCGGGGGTGGCTTTATCGTATCCAGTGACGATCACGGTGCGGAATATTCCGGCGATAACATCACCTTGCCATTTCCGTTTTCGTCCGCCGATGAACTGATGGAAATCTGCAAGCGCGAAGGGCGCTCCATCGCGGAAATCATGATGGAGAACGAGCAAAGCTGGCGCAGCGCCGATGAAACCATCGCCTTTGTTGATCGCGTTCATGACGCGATGATGAGCTGCATTGACCGTGGCATCCGCACTGACGGTATCTTGCCCGGTGGCCTGAATGTAAAACGCCGGGCATCAAACCTGTATAAGGAACTGACCGAAAAGCCCGAAGCAGGCCTGCGAGATCCGTTAACGGTGATTGACTGGGTCAATCTTTATGCCCTTGCCGTGAACGAAGAAAATGCCGCAGGCGGGCGGGTAGTGACCGCACCAACCAACGGGGCGGCCGGCGTTATTCCCGCCGTTCTGCGCTATTACGAAAAGTTTGGTGCCAACGCCAATCAGCACAAAATTCGTGAATTCCTTTTAACTGCGGCGGCCATCGGGTCGATCTATAAAAAGCGCGCCTCAATCTCCGCGGCCGAAGTTGGCTGTCAGGGTGAGGTCGGGGTTGCTTGTTCAATGGCGGCTGGCGCGCTGTGTGCCGTGCTGGGCGGAACGCCCGAACAGGTCGAAAACGCCGCCGAGATCGGGATGGAACATAACCTTGGCCTGACCTGCGATCCGATTGGCGGTCTGGTGCAGGTGCCCTGTATCGAACGCAATACCATGGGTGCGGTCAAGGCGATCAACGCAGCGCGTCTGGCACTGCGCGGTGACGGACAGCATACCGTGTCGCTTGATAAGGTGATCGAGACCATGCGCCAGACGGGACTCGACATGCAAAGCAAGTACAAGGAAACCAGTCAGGGCGGTCTTGCGGTCAATGTCAACGTTGTCGAGTGCTGATCCCAACTCTTAAGAATAGGGCGGAAAACCGGGCTTTTGGGCATCCGCAATGTAAATTAGGCGGTTTTCTGCTTTTGTTTCTTGCGACTTGCGGTTGGTGTTTTGCTATGATTTGCCGACTAAAAATAGGGGCAAAGACCCCAATATCGGTTGGACATAGACATGAGCAAAAAACTGTTCCGCATTTACATCGCGGTCAGTCTGGATGGCTTCATTGCGCGTGCTAATGGTGCGGTGGACTGGTTGGGGGAATATGACCCGGCCGAGTTCGGCTTTGATGACTTTCTGGACTCCGTCGGTACGCTGATCATAGGGCGAAACACCTTTGATCAGGTGATGGAATTTGGCGACTGGCCCTATGAGGCCCGCCGCACAATCGTTCTGACTTCACGCGAACTGCCCAAAGATCGACCTGCCAATACCGAGGCCTATGGCGGGAGTATCATCGAACTGGTCGATCAATTGCGCGACCGGCGGTCGTCGGATGGTGACATCTGGGTCGTCGGTGGGGGCAGTGTGGTAACACAGTTCCTGTTTGGCGGCTTTGCTGATCAGCTTGATATCTTTACGATCCCGGAAGTGCTGGGCTCTGGAATATCGTTGTTCGGGCGTGATGCCGGGGGGATCAAACCCCGTCTTCTGGCGTCCGAGCGATACAATTCCGGTGTTGTGCGCAGCCAGTACGGTTTGGCCTGAGCCCGAAAAGAAACAAAGCCCGCATCTGGTGAACCGGATGCGGGCTTTGTCGTTCTATGCCGTTTTGCGCGGGATGACGGCTTAAATCTCTTCAAGTGCCTCAAGCGATTCTGGCAGGATCTGACCGCCATCGACCACGATTTGCTGTCCGGTGATATAGGCCGCTTCATCGGATGCAAAGAACAGGGCGGCATTGGCGATATCCTCGACACTGCCCAGACGTTTTAGCGGGATCGAGTTTGCCATCGAGCTCAGATAATCCTCGCCAAGATCGGCCAAGCCCTCTGTCATGATATTGCCAGGCATGACGGCATTGATTGTCGTGTTATAGCGCGACAATTCCATGGCGGCGGTCTTGATAAAGCCAAGCTGGCCAGCCTTTGACGCACCATAGTGCGACCACCCCGGATAGCCGGTGATCGGCCCGGTGATCGAGGACGTGATTACAACGCGGCCCTTGCCGCTTTTTTCGAAATAGGGAATGCAGGCCTTTACGCACAGGAAGCTGCTTTTAAGGTTGGTCGACATCACCTGATCCCAGTCGTCCGCCGTCATATCGACCATCTTGACCTGTGGAAAGATGCCGGCATTGGCACACAGGATATCAATCCCGCCAAAGGTTTTGGCCGTGTAGTCGGCGAGCGCGGAAACCTGATCAAAATCCGAGACATCACACAGGAACATGTCGGCGGTGCCCCCGGCGGCCTTGATTTCATCCACCGTCGCGGCCGCGTCCTTTTCGGTGCGGGCAGCGATCATGACCTTCGCGCCCTTGCTGGCAAATACCTTGGCGATGCCCTTGCCAATGCCCTTTGAGCCACCGGTGACGATGACGCTTTTGCCGGAAATCGAAGTCAGCATGGTCGATCCTTTCGTGAAGTCATTGGGCAATGCGCCAGCTTTGCGGTGTGCTGCGGATTGCCGGTTCCCTGATTGTGCGCTGCGCTATGTTTTCTTGATGATTGGTCGAAATATTCCGTGATGCAACAAAAAATGTTGCAAGTTACACATTTTGTGCCGCATTATTCACAAAATGGCACTGAGACGGTCCTGAAGCGGGGCGCAACATCCGTTTCGAGGCGGTCACGAGATAGCGACAGGAGGCATCAATTGGGCGGCATTTACGATGACAACATGATTGATGTCCTGAAGGAGGGCGCCATATCGGTCCTGCCCGGTTGGGGCATGGGGCCGGATGCCGAGGTGTCGCTTCTGACCGTTTCGGAAAATGCGACCTTTTTGGCAACCGATCCAAATAGTGGTGCAAAACTGATCCTGCGTGTTCATCGGCCGGGCTATCACACCCGTGCGGAAATCGAGTCTGAACTCGCCTGGATCAATGCGCTTCGGGCCAGTGACATTGTCAAAACACCCAAGCCACGCATGCGCAGTGACGGGTCACTGGTTGCCGAGTTTGATCAGGGCGGGGTCAGTCGCCATGTGGTCGCGTTTGATTTCATGCGTGGTGCCGAACCCTCCGCTGATGAGGCACTGGTTGATGGATTTTTCAAGCTGGGCGCGATCAGTGCGCGCCTGCATGGTCATGCGCGGCAATGGACGCGATCGGTTAATTTTGTGCGCAAAAGCTGGACGTTTGATACCACCCTTGGCGCCAATCCGCATTGGGGGGATTGGCGGGACGCACCGGGCCTTGATGAAGATGGTCTGGCGTTGCTTGAACGTCTGTGCAGCCATCTTGACCAGAAGCTTGCGTCTTTCGGGATGGGCAATGATCGCTATGGTCTGATCCATGCCGATCTGCGTTTGGCAAACCTTCTGGTCGATGGTGACCGGCTGGGTGTGATTGATTTCGATGACTGCGGTTTTGGCTGGTTTGGCTATGACTTTGCAGCCGCGATCAGCTTTATCGAGCTTGATCCGATTGTCCCGGCACTGAAAGAAGCATGGATTGAGGGATACCGGACCGTAGCCCCATTTTCGGCCAGCGACGCGGCGATGCTTGATAGCTTTGTTATGCTGCGTCGCCTGCTTTTGACCGCGTGGATTGCCAGCCATCCGGAAACACCGACCGCGCAGGAAATGGGTACAGGCTTTACCACCGGGACCCTGCAAATGGCGCAGGATTATCTGACAGCCGAGAATGCGAAATGAAGCCTGTGCGCCCGATCCTTGACATGAACGCCTATGATGGCAAAACGTCTTTCGCGCAGACCAAGGAGGGTGATGACCTTTTGTCGCGGCGCACCCGGAACTTTGGTGCAGCATCGGTTTTGTTTTACCGCGATCCGATTGAAATGGTGTCGGGATCAGGCTGCTGGATGACGGCGGCAGATGGCACCAGCTATCTGGATTTCTATAACAATGTGCCCTCGGTCGGGCATTGCCATCCGCGCGTGGTGACCGCCATGGCCGAACAGGCCGCGAAGCTTAATATCAACAGCCGTTATCTGCATCAGACGACCGAGGAGTATCTTGATCGCCTGAAGGCGACATTTCCGAATTACCTTGAAAACATCGTTCTGACCTGTAGCGGCAGCGAGGCAAATGACCTTGCGCTGCGCATTGCCCAGCGTGCGACGGGTGCCAGTGGGTTTATCGTCACCGAGAGCGCCTATCACGGCAACACTGCGGCTGTAACCGACATTTCGCCATCGGCGTTGAAACGTGGCCAACTGCCCGATCACGTTATTGCCATTCCAGCCCCAAGCAAGTTTACCTACGGCGATGATATTGCCGCTGGTTTCGCCGATGAGGTCAACAAGGCCGCACTGGTTTTGCAGGATCGCGGATACGGGGTAGCAGCCCTGATCGCCGATAGCATTTTTTCCAGTGACGGTGTGTTTTCCAACCCGCGTGGTTTCCTGCGTCTGGCGGTCGCGATTGTCCATCGGGCAGGCGGTTTGTTTATTGCCGATGAAGTGCAACCGGGGTTTGGCAGAACCGGTGATGCGTTCTGGGGTTTTGCCCGACACGATGTCGAACCCGATATCGTCAGCATGGGTAAACCGATGGGCAATGGTTTTCCGATGGCTGGCATTGCGGTGCGGCCGGAATTGCTCAGCGCATTTTGCGATGACGTCGGATATTTCAACACATTCGCGGCAAGTCCGGTGGCATCGGCGACGGGGCTGGCCGTTTTGAATGTCATCCGCGATGAAAACCTTCAGGCCAATGCGGCCCTATGTGGCAAATCACTGCGTGAAGGGTTGCAGCATCTGGCTGATATTGATGGCCGTGTCAGCGATGTGCGCGGGGCTGGGTTGTTCATCGGTGTTGATCTGTCACCCGATGGTGATCCTGCCAACCCCAGCGGGCAACTGGTCAGTGACATCATCAATGCCATGCGCGAGAACCGGGTTCTGATCGGGGCAGCCGGGAAATACGGCCAGACATTGAAAATTCGCCCGCCGCTTTGCCTGAAATCGTCCGAGGTCGATTTCTTTATCGAGGCGCTGGCGAAGTCGCTTCGCGCCTGTCGATAAGCGCTCGGACTGCGATTTAGGGATCAGTTACGCGTCGCGGCCTTGATCATACAGCCACCGGCACGGATGGTTTCATCAAGAACCCCCAACGGGCTTTCATCAGTGACCAGAACATCGACCGACGTCCAGTCGCAATAGCGTGCCGGGAAGGCCTGATTGAACTTGGTGTGATCGGCAACGATCATGCTGCGTGTGGCGCGTTCCATCATGACGGAATAGACATCCGCCGCCTCGATCAGGGCGTCGCTTGCCCCGTCACCGTCAAGGCCACTGGCACCCAATATGGCCCATTCCACCCGATAGTTCTCAAGAAAACGCACGGTCTGCGCGCCATGCATCGCACCTTCCTGTGCGTGATAAAGGCCGGGCGCCATGATCACCCGGATCGTCGGGTTGATGGCAAGAACCGTTGCAACGCCAAACGAATGGGTGATGACGGTGAGGTCCGTCATGGTCACGGCTAATCGTTTGGCGACATGAACCGTGGTGGCCCCTGATCCGATCATGATATGGCGCGCGCCGGCCAGAACCGGCACGGATTGTTTGGCGATGCTTTCGCGTTCGGCAATGTGAAGCTGATGGCGTTCATTCAGGCCCGGCTCGCTGGCCTGACGGCGGACAGCACCGCCATAGGTGCGATTAATCAGCCCTTGCGACGTCAGTTCGTCAAAGTCGCGTCGAATGGTTTCATTCGAGACATTCAAACGTTCGGCCAGATCCGCGATCCGCAATGAGGGTTCGAGGTCCAGTTCACCAAGAATGCGTTGTTGTCGAAGGGATTTCTTGTTTGCTGCCATGACGCGATGATAGTGCCCGGACCATCATCGCGCCAGCCGTTTTAAGCAATCCTTCAATCGGAATTCAGCCCGTATTTACGGCAGTGGGCGTGGTAGCTGCTGGCAAGTTCATCCGCCCCGATCAGATTGCCGACTTCGTCCTTGTAGGTCAGGTGGTGTTCAATCGGCTGACCCTGCCAAAGCTTTTCAATTTCGGCCCGTTTCGGCGTCTTGCGGAAATCGGCAATGAAGTCGTTGATGGCGCAAAGCAGCGGGTAGGACGCAGGTTCCGCTGCGACCGCCGCGGCATAGAAGAACGGGTGCGGCAGGATCGGCTTGGGCAGGACTTCCAGACGGCCATGCCACCGGCTTTGCGGGTTTTTCGATGCCCAGTAAAACACCGGATGGTCGCCTGCAAAGGCATCAATCGCCCCGTCGGCAACCGCGTCATGTACGCGTGAAATATCGCCATAGGCGATCATGTTCGAAAGCTTGGCAATGCCACCGGGCTTGTTTTCATTATCCGCCCAGCGAAGACCGACATCTTCAAGCACGGCAAGGGCGGCGGGGTCATTAACCGTGCCCAGTACCTTGCCCTCAAGATCGGCAATGGTGTTGATTGATGTGTTGTCCGGGCGGCGGATCAGCGAGAAGTTCAGATAGGTGTAGGTATCTGAAAACGCGACACCCTTATAAAAATCGCTGGGCGGCAAGGCGCACCAGACAACATCGGCGGGCGGTTGTCCGGCCTTTTTGCCAACAAACAGAAGTTCGGTCAAAAGATCCCACGGATGTTCAATGAACTCGCACTCAACGCCAATTGATTTGGCAAAGGCCTCGGCATAGTCGATATCAATGCCATGCAGCGGGCCACCTTTTTGCGGGCGGAACGATGCCCCGACCAATGCCGGGTCAATGGCGATGCGGATTTTACCGCGCGCCTTGATGTCGGCAAGGCGGTCATAGGCCGGATCTTCGGGAATGTAACTGGCGGCCAGAAACTGCGAAAGCTTGGTCGATACGTTTGCTGTATCGGTGGTGCAGTTTGACAGTTTGGCGATTTCGCCTGACGCCCAGCTTACTTTGCTGCGTGTGCGGGCTGATGAGTCTTTGCTGGCATCGAGCAGTTCAAACACGACCTGATTGTGGCCGCTGATATGTTCAAGGCGTCCCGACATCTGGGCAAAGCGATCCTTAAGCCCGCCCAGCGCCTCTTCGATTTCACCACCCAGGCTATCAAGGTCATCGCCGATATTGCCCATGCTTTCGCGCAAGGATTTGGTGACATCGGACAGATCAATCAGATCGACGGCCTCGTTGGTGCGCTGCATGGTGCTTTGCGCCAGATTGCCAACCTCCTTGGCCACAACGGCAAAGCCACGGCCATGTTCGCCGGCGCGGGCGGCCTCGATCGTGGCGTTAAGGGCGAGCAACTTGATCCCCTTGCCGATATCTTCAATCGCACTCAGAACCTTTGCTGCACCTTCGGCCTTGGTTTCCAGGTCCTGACTGATCTTTTCAAGATCGCCACGAATGGCATCGGTTTTCGACGTGACCGTTGCGCGCGTACTTTCCTGCACATCGTTGGCGGTATGGGTGCTTTCTTCGATTTCGCGGCGTGTCTGTTCAAGGCCGGTACGCAAATTGTTGGATCGCACATCGATCTCGCGCATCAGGCTGTCTTGGGTTTCACCCGCCGTATTGGCGAATTTCAAAAGGTTTTCAATGTAATCAAGGGCCGTGGAAATACCGCGCATCAGCCCGTCAAGTTGGTCGGCTTGTGGTGGTGGGGTATCCGCCTGCATGGGCTGAGTGTCTGATGATTGCTGCGGCTCGTCCTGATCGACGAGGTCCGCACGCGGCGCCAAGATGGTTTCTTCCATTTTTCAAAGCCTCACCACTGCCACTGAATTTTGTGAATTTTTATTTCTTATAAGGAAACTCTATCGTCGGGTGGAAAATGTTGCAAGGCAGCATATTATGAAAGTTGATAACAGGTGCTGTGATGCCTTGAAGTTGCAATGCTTTTCGAATCTCGCAGGGCGCCTGGCACCGGCACACCAGAATTTTGTGCTGCGTTGCAATGCCTAGTGCTCAGCAATACCGAACTTGCGGCAATGAGCGTGATACAGGGTTGCCAATTCATCAGCGCCGATCAGATTGCCGGCTTCGTCCTTGTAAGTCAGATGATGTTCAAGTGCCTGGCCCTGCCACAGTTTTTCGATGTCGGCGCGCGCAGACGTGCCACGGAACTCGGCAATGAATGCGTTGATCGCACAAAGTAATTTCCAGGATGCCGGTTCGGCGGCCACGGCGGCAGTATAGTAATAAGGCAGCGGCAGGATATTACCCGGCAGGACTTCAATACGGCCATGCCATGGGCTTTCCGGGTTATTTGCCGCCCAGTGGAAGATCGGCTGATCAACCGCAAAGGCATCAACGGCCCCGTCGGCCAAGGCATCGTGCAGGCGTGTCTGGTCGCTATAGGCAATCAGGTTGGAAAGCTTCGCGATGCCGCCCGGCTTGCTTTCATTATCCGCCCAGCGTAGCCCCTGTTCTTCAAGAACCTGAAACGCCACCGGATCATTGATGATACCCAACACCTTGCCATCAAGGTCCGAAAGGCGATTGATCGCGGTATTTCCGGCCCGCCGACAAAGCGCGAAGTTGAGGTACGTGTAGGTATCTGAATAAGCGACACCCTTGTAAAAGTCGCTGGGGGGCAGGGCACTCCAGACCACATCGGCGGTCGGTGCGCCGGGCTTTGCGCCCACAAAAAGAAGCTCTGTCAGAAGATCCCAGGGATGTTCAACAAATTCACATTCAACGCCCAGCCACTTGGCAAGTGCCCTTGCGTAATCGGCATCAAGGCCACGCAGCGGATCATTTGGCTTCAGGCGGAATGACAGCCCGACAAAGGCTGGTTCAATGGCAATGCGGATTTTGCCGCGCGCCTTGATATCGGCCAGTCGGTCATATGTCGGATCATCATGCAGGTGATGGGACTTTAAAAACTGTGCAAGGTTGTCATGCGCCAGTGCCGCATCCGAAAGGCTTGTGCTCAGTGCCTTGGTGTCATTATGCGCCCAGGTGACCTTGCCGCGTGTGCGGGCAGAGGCATCCTTGCTACCCGCCAGCAATTCAAACACTACCTGATTGTGCTCGGAGATGTCAGATAGCCGTTCCGACATGTTGGCAAAGCGTTCCTGAAGGGTGGTAAGCGACCCTTCGATTTCATTGCCAAGGCTATCAAGGTCATTACCGATACTGGCCATGCTTTCACGCAGCGCCTTGGTAACATCCGAAAGATCAATCAGATCGACCGCCTCGTGGGTGCGCTGCATGGTGCTTTGCGCAAGGTTGCCGACTTCCTTGGCAACAACGGCAAATCCACGGCCATGATCACCGGCACGCGCCGCCTCGATCGCGGCGTTAAGGGCCAAAAGCTTGATGCCCTTGCCGATATCCTCAATCGCGCTCAGGACCTTGTTGGCACCTTCGGCCTTGGTTTCCAGTTCGGCGCTGATGCGTTCAAGGTCGGTTCGGATGGCGTCTGTCTTTGCGGCCACGGTGGCGCGGGTGGCTTCCTGAACATCATGGGCGACAGAGGTGCTGTTTTCGATCTCACGCCCGGTGTCATCCAGACCAGCACGCAGATTGTTTGATCGCACGTCAATTTCGCGCATCAGGCTGTCCTGGGTTTCGCCCGCCGTATTGGCAAATTCCAGAAGATGCTGAATGTAATCCAGTGCGGTGGAGATACCCCGCATCAGGTCTTCGATGCCAGCATTGGTTTGGGCGACCTTGCGTGCAGTTTCGCCGTCCTGCGTAGCCAAAACGGTTTGTTCCATATTCAACGCCTTACCATTGCCCAAGAGTCATTCTTTGATTTTGGGAATATTTTTTTCTTGTGGGGAATGTTAGCGACGCTGTTTGTATGTTGCAAGGCAGCATGGGCTAAAACGAGAAAATATCTTTATTTTCTCGGGCGTAAGCTGAGCAACGGTATAGGGTGCCCTGCGCTGCAGGTAGGGTCTGTCCCTATCTTTATGCCGTGATGCGGCATTATTCGCGGTGATAGGGATGGTTGGTCTGAATGGCGTGGGCGCGAAACAGCTGTTCGGCAATCAGGGCACGGACCAGCATATGCGGCCATGTGGCCTTGCCCAGCGACCAAAGCGTATTGGCCCGTGATTTCAGGGCTGCGCCATGGCCGTCCGCCCCGCCAATGGCAAAGGCGATATTGCCAGCATATTGATCCATCCAACCTTCAAGCTTCTGCGAAAACTCGATCGATCCATATTCCTTGCCGCGCTCATCGAGCGCGATCAGGAAGGCATTTTCCGGAATGACGCCAAGCAGGAGATCCGCTTCGCGATCTTTAAGCTGATTGGGCGGGAGTTTCTTTTTTTCTTCGACTTCGCGCAGCACAAAGGGCCAGCGCAGTCGGGCGGCGTAATGGTCAAAAAGATCTTTCTCGGGGCCGGCTTTCATCCGTCCCACCGCAGCAAGGGTGATTTGCATGTCGTCGATCCAGACCGTTACGCAAGATACCTGTTTGGCGCCGTTACCCGCCTTGGGCAGGCGCCAAACAGCGCGGGCTGTTAGTACAGCCGCGCTGCCTGCTGTTTCAGAGCCGGGTTTTCAACGCCCCACATCTCTTCGATGTTGTAAAAGGCACGAACTTCCGGACGGAAAAGATGAACGATGACATCGCCCGTATCGACCAGAACCCAGTCACCCTGTTCCTTGCCTTCGGCCAGTGCACGGCCCTGACCGGCATCCTTGATGGCTTCGACAAGGTGTTCGGCCATGGACGCGACCCGGCGCGATGACGAGCCGGTTGCGATGATCATGTGATCGGCAAGGGAGGTTTTATCGGTCAGATCAATGGTAACAAGGTCTTCGGCCTTGTCATCTTCGAGCGTTCTCTGGATCAGCGAAAGCATTTCGCCGGAGGTCAGAGTCTGTTTTGCGGTACCTATGGTCGCCACCTTAATGTTTCGCGCGAAGGCCGGACTTCACCGGTCAAATACATCGCTGCGATGCTTACACCTGCCATCTGCCTTCGGCGCGAATTGCGGTCGAAGAGGCCGGATGGCGCTTGATTGGCAGGTATACCCAGGCCGGAACATCCAGATCGGCCAGCAAACCCGCCCTGTCCATGGGAATGCGCCAGCGTTCCATACGGCGCGCGGCGGTCCCGGACAATGCCTTGTTAGAATACCCTTCACGGTCGAGAACCGCAATGGGAGCACGTAAAATCAACCTTTCCCACCATTTCCATTTATGGAACTGGGCCAGGTTGTCTGCTCCCATCAGCCAAACGAACTTTGTTCGGGTAAAACGGCGTTGCAAGGCTGCAAGAGTGTCGGCCGTATAGCGGGTTCCAAGCTCGGTTTCAATTGCAGAAACAACAATGCGGGGATGCTTTGCCATCATCAGTGCCGAATCAAAGCGGTCGGCAAGGTCGGCCATGCCGGTCGATGACTTAAGGGGGTTTTGCGGCGACACCAGCCACCAGACCGCATCAAGCTGTAGGCGTTTCAACGCTTCGAGCGATATATGAAGGTGACCTTCATGGGCGGGATTAAACGACCCGCCCAACAGGCCGACCCGTGGTGGGGCCTCATGTGATCTGGGGGCAGATGACGTCATGGACGGGTCTGACCGTTACCACGAACGATGTATTTATAGCTGGTCAGCTGTTCGACTCCGACCGGGCCACGTGCATGCAGCTTGCCGGTCGAAATGCCGATCTCGGCCCCCATGCCAAATTCGCCACCATCGGCGAACTGGGTTGATGCGTTTACGATGACGATCCCGGAATCCACCCCGTTTAGGAAGGTGGCCGTTGCGGTGGCGTTTTCGGCAACGATGGCATCGGTATGGTGCGATCCGAACGTGTTGATGTGATCAACCGCCTCTTGCACGCCCGACACAACCTTGATCGACACAATCGCATCAAGATATTCGGTGACCCAATCGTCGGCGGTGGCCGGTTTGATGCGACCATCAATCGCCTGTGCGGTTTCATCCCCGCGAAGTTCGCATCCCTTGGCAACCAGTGCCTCGGAAATGCGGGGCAACAGACGGCCTGCGACCGAACTATCGATCAGGATGGTTTCCGTCGCGCCGCAAATCCCGACACGGCGCATCTTGGCATTCACAACAATGTCGACTGCCTTTTGCGGGTCGGCACTGGCATGGACATAGGTGTGGCAAAGCCCTTCGAGATGTTTGAACAGCGGAATGCGGCTTTCATCCGTGATGCGCGCAATCAGCGACTTGCCCCCGCGCGGGACGATGACATCGATGTAATCCGACAGTTTCAGCATTTCGCCAACGGCAGCGCGATCCGTCACCGGGATCATCTGAAGGGCGTTTTCAGGAAGACCCGCTTCACGGATGCCAGCCACCATGCAGTCAAAGATCGCGCGTGATGAGTGGAAGCTTTCCGAACCACCACGCAGGATGGCGGCATTGCCCGATTTGATGCACATCGCACCGGCATCGGCCGTCACGTTCGGGCGGCTTTCATAGATGATGCCAATCACGCCAAGCGGGACAGATACGCGTGCGATATCAAGGCCGTTATGTTCCGGGCTCCACCGCGCCAGCTCACGACCGACGGGGTCGGGCAGCTCGGCAACGGCCTCAATACCCTTGGCAATGCCTTCGATGCGATCAGAATCCAGTGCCAGACGGTCCAGCAATGCCGCCGTCAGGCCCTTGGCGCGGCCGGCTTCCATGTCCTTTGCATTGGCGGCAAGGATGGTATCTGCGTTTTCGCGCAGTTTGGCGGCTGCGGCCTTAAGGGCGGCCTCCTTTGGCTCGGCCGGGACCTGTGCGAGTTCGAGTGCCGCCTTGCGGGCCTTGATTCCCATATCGCGCATCAGTGCTGCGATATCCTGGCTTTCGATACTGGCAAGCGCCGTCATGGTCCTGGTTCCGTTCCTGTCATTCTGGCCAGTGCAAAACGCACTTGGCCAATTGTTCTGAGATTTTATCAACAAATTGGCAAAATAGACATCAAACCGGCTATCTGCAATGTCCTTGAGTGGACAAAGCGCGCTGAATGCTTGCCAAATAGTGCGTAGCGGTCCATCTGTTGATGACACAAAGAGATGACATGCCGTGCACATACCGCAATGCTGCCCGGTTGCTGATTGGGGATAAGGTTTTGAAAAATATGGGTTCCGATCAACCGACTGCGCGTGCAGAGTTCGGCGTCGTGAAGACGTTCCTGCCCTATTTGTGGCCGCGCGGCGAGTTTGAGCTCAAGGTGCGTGTTGTTCTGGCTCTGCTGTTTCTGGTCGGGGCCAAGGTGGCAAACGTCTATATCCCGGTGCTGTACAAATACACGGTCGATGCCCTTGGCGGTGGTGACAAGGCTGGTGATGCGGCGGCAAACGCCGCCCAGTCGGGATCAACAGATACCACAGCCCTGATTGTCGTGCCGGTGGCACTGATTATCGGTTATGGTCTTGTGCGGATTCTGGTTTCGGCCTTTGGCGAGATGCGCGATGCGGTCTTTGCCAAGGTGGCCCAGCGCGCTATTCGCAGATCCGCCTTAAGCGTTTTTGAGCACCTGCATGGATTATCCCTGCGGTTCCATCTGGATCGTCAGATGGGCGGGCTTTCGCGTGCGATTGAACGCGGGGTGAAGGGCATTGAATTTCTTCTGTCCTTCATGCTGTTTAACATCCTGCCGACCTTGCTTGAGATCTTCATGGTTTCGATCATCCTGTGGGCGCTTTATGATGTCTGGTTTGCGCTGATAACCTTTACCACCATCGTGATTTATATCGTCTTCACGCTGGTGGTGACCGAATGGCGCATGAAGTTTCGTCGCGAAATGAACAAGCGCGATGACGAGGCCAATACCAAGGCCATCGATAGCCTGATCAATTACGAAACCGTCAAATATTTCAATAACGAAGCCCATGAATCGACCCGATATGACAAGGCACTGCGGGGCTATGAAGTTGCCGCTGTGCAGTCGCAAGTCTCACTTTCGAAGCTCAATGTCGGGCAGGGTGCGATCATTGCGGTCGGCCTTGTTCTGAACATGTTGCTGGCTGCCCAGGGGGTTAAGGACGGCACCATGACGGTGGGTGACTTTGTTCTGGTGAATACCTATTTGTTGCAGCTTTACATGCCGCTCAACTTCCTTGGGTTTGTCTATCGCCAGATCAAGCAGTCGCTAACAGATATGGAACGCATGTTCTCGCTTCTCGATGTCGAAAAGGAAGTCGAAGACAAGGCGGGTGCCAAAAGCCTTGCCTGTGATGCGGCAACCGTCCGGTTTGAAGATGTGCATTTCTCCTACAACCCGGATCGCAAGATCCTTAAGGGGGTCAGCTTTGAAGTGCCGGCGGGCAAAACCGTTGCTGTGGTCGGGCCAAGCGGGGCAGGCAAATCGACCCTGACGCGGCTGATGTTCCGGTTTTATGATGTGTCGGGTGGCAAGATCACGATTGATGGTCAGGATATCCGCGATGTGACGCAAAACTCGCTTCGTCGCGAGATTGGCATCGTGCCGCAGGATACCGTCCTGTTTAACGATACCATTGCCTATAACATTTCCTATGGCCGGCCCGGTTCGGCACAGGGCGAAATCGAAAATGTTGCCAAGCTTGCCAGCATTGACGGCTTTATCGCAGGCCTTCCCGAAGGCTTCAAAACCATGGTTGGCGAACGTGGCCTGAAACTTTCGGGCGGGGAAAAGCAACGCGTATCGATTGCACGTATGTTGCTCAAACGTCCGAAAATCATGATTTTTGACGAAGCCACATCCGCCCTTGATACCCGCACCGAAAAGGATATCCAGCAGGCGCTTCGCGAAGTCTCGCGCGGGCATACAACCCTGATTATTGCGCACCGACTGTCCACCGTGATTGATGCCGATGAAATCATCGTGTTGCGCGATGGACAGGTGGCCGAACGTGGCCGCCATCAGGAATTACTGGATCGTGACGGCCTGTATGCCGAGATGTGGGCCCAGCAACAGGAAATCCGCCAGGCCGAGGAAATCCTCGCCCACGCGGGTGAAATTCCGGGGTAATCACGCCGTCGGGCACTTTTAGGCTGGAACCTTGCGACGTTATCGCCAAATAATGGGGATGACGTCGCAACTGGTTTGGGGGGAAGTCCAGTGCCGAAATTAACACGAAGCGATTTGCACGCACTTGAAGGTTCGCCAATAGGACATCGTCACAGCCATCATCACGAACCGATGGATGAGGGCAGTTATGCTGGCGATATGCGTGAAGAAGTTGACCGCATGCGGCGTAACATGCTGGTGGGCATGGGGATGTTGCCGCTTGCGGGGATGATCCTTAACCCGGTCAAACAGGCTTGGGCGCTGTCAAACGAAGTCAGTATGCGTGAAGACGGGCGGTATCGCTTTATCCGCTCCAACGCGATCCCCGATCATGCCACCGGAAGTTTCCCAAATCGCAAGAATCCCAATTCGATCAAAGCACAATCGCTTGAATTTCGTTTGCCGCTTAATCCAACGCGTGCAGGGCGGTTCTCTTCGATTGATCACATGTCATTCGGTGTGGCTGTCAACGGGGTGCCGTTTGATCCCTACACTGCCGAATACTGGCAACGCGATCGTCAATCCGGTTGGCGCTATGAGGCGATTTCCCCAACAGTCGATCTTGGTCTTGATCAGAATAACGCCCATGTCCAGCCAGACGGGACCTATCATTATCATGGCCTGCCAAAGGGATTGATCAAAACCTGGTCGCCCGCTCAGCATTCCCTCCGCATCGGCTTTGCCGCCGATGGTTTTCCGATCTATGCAATGTTTGGCTACTCCGATCCGAATGATCAGTCTTCACCTGTGGTCGCAGTGCGCAGTTCGTGGCGGGTGAAGGCAGGGACGCGCCCCAACGGTCCCGGCGGAAAGTATGATGGCACCTATGGTGAGGATTTCGAATTTGTTCCGGGATTGGGTGATTTGGACGAGGCCAATGGCCGTGAAACGATCACGCCGGAATATCCGCAAGGCACCTATGCCTATTTCGTAACAGAAAACTTCCCGTTCATTCCGCGTATGCTGGCTGGTATGCCGGATCGCAGTTTTGCGAAAGGCCCGGGCGGGATGGGGCCAGGCGGAATGGGACCAGGTGGTCCAGGTGGCTCAGGCAACGGCCCCGGTGCCGGACCCGATCAGGGGCGGCGCCCACCACCGGGTGGCGGTTTCCCGGGGCAGCGACCAAAATTCGGACAGCCGCCGCGATAATCAGGGCAATGGCCCGAATACCGCGGTGCTATCTAGCAACCAAAGTGCCGTGCTGATGGTGATAAAGGACAGCGATGTGGCTGCCATCAGGGATGCCGCGCCCATGCCCTCGTGCCCGTACCGCTGACCATAGATCGGGTAGACGCTCAACATCGGGGCACAGGCAAACCCGACCGCGGCGATCTTCATCACCGGATCAAGATCGGGGACAAGGCTCAGCAAAAGGAAGATGATCAACGGGTGCAGCACAAGTTTGCCAAACACGATGCGCACCATGTCAAACCGCAAACCGCGCAGTTTGAGCCCGACAAGTCCGCCACCGATGACAAACAGCGCCACCGGGCCCGACGCCGAGGCCAGCATATCAATCACCGAAAAGATTGGACCGGGCAAAGTGATCCCGGAAATCGAAATGCTCATCCCGATCACAATGGCGACAATGATTGGATTGCGTGCAAGCCGGGTAAAAGTTTTGCGCAGAATTTGCCAACGACTGGTGCCCTCTGCCTCGGCACTATCGCCCAGTATCAGAGTTAGTGGCGTGATCACCAGATTTTCGATGATAAAGCAAAGTGCCAGTGCAATACCCGCCGTCGGACCAAGCAGCTGCAGAACAATCGGATAGCCGATAAAGCCGCTGTTGGACATCGACATGCCCATACCCTGCAGGGCGGCATTCTGTTGGCTTTTCTTGGCGATCAATCGGGCAAAAAAATAGCCCAGCGCAAACACGATCAAGGACCCGCTGCCATATACCGCCAGATAGTTGGTATCGAACACCTTATTGATGTCATGGGCAATCAACGTGCGGATCAAAAGGCATGGCAAGGCAAAGTTAATCACAAATGCCCCCATGCCGCGCGCGACCGTTTGCGCAACGATGTTGCGATAGACAGCGATATAGCCAATAGCGATGATCAGGAATATCGGCAATGTAACGGCAAGGATATCAAGCATCTGGGCCAGAGGCTTTCATTGTGGTAAGGCCTTCATCAGCTAGCCCCCTATTCGCCCAAGGTCAAGAAACAGAATGATTTCAAACAAGAACCATACGGTAATGGATTGGCCAGAAGGACTGGATGGCAATAGCTTTTCCGGGGTGGCGCGACTTGCGAATGCGTCTCCACGTGGCGCGCGCGCCGCCGAAATTCTTGACCGTCACCGGCTACTTGATTGTTTGGCGGCGTATCAGCCCGAGATTGTCGGGACCTTGCCGCTGGCGATTGATACCCCGGAATCTGACATTGATATCCTGTGCAACGTCCCTGATTTGGCGGCGTTTTCTGAATTCTCAGACCGGGTTTTGGGTCATTTTGACGGGTATGGTCTGCATCAACGTCCCGCAACCAGCCACGTCGCGGCAGCGGTGGTTGTCAGATTTGAGTGTGAAGGCCTTCCTGTCGAAATCTTCGCCACTAATTGTCCGACACGCTCGCAATACGGTTTTGTCCATATGCTGGTTGAGGCGAGGATACTATTTGTGATGGGCGATGAATTTGCCAGTCAGGTCAGGGCGCTGAAGCAAGACGGGACCAAGACAGAACCGGCCTTTGCCAGGCTTCTGGGATTGTCTGGAGATCCCTATATCGAACTGGCGGAGCTTGTCAGCCTTTCGCCACCACAGCTTTGCCAACGACTTGGTGTCAGTGGGAACTAGGTGTCCTCGATCACCGGATCACCAATGGTCATTGTGCCACCCGCGATCACGTGACAGGTCACACCACCCCGCCAGTCTGGTCTCAAAGCTTCTTGAAGCCCCATGGCAACCGCATCCATGCGATTGCACGGGTCTGTTTCACCGGTAATTTCAAACACCACGTCACCGATTGAAAGTTTGCTGCCTTTGCTGCGTGGCAAGGCAATCCCGCGGACAAAAAGGTTGGCACGGCGTTCGGTCCAGTGAATGTCATCGCGGCCGATTTCGTGGCATGCCGCCTGCCAGTCTTCTTCGGACAGAATGGTGACCTGACGTCGGCGCAGCTTGCCGCGAAAATCCCCGTCGATGCCCAGCTCGGTTGTGACTGGGACGCTTTCAAGACTTTCCATGGGAGCGCGGGGGCGTGCCTTGCGCGCGATACCCACAAGTTCGGCTTTATCGACCATTCAGGTTTTCCATTGACCGGAGATCACCCAGCGACCTGCGAAGTTTTCCGGCACCAGAATGGTCTGGCGCGGCGTGCCACTTTCATCAAGATCAGGGTAATCGGTGGTGTAATGCAGCCCCCGACTTTCGCGCCGCCACAGGGCAGACTGAATGATCAGCTTGGCAACAACCGACAGGTTACGCAGTTCGAGAAGGTCATTGGTGACACGGAAATTGCCGTAATATTCATCAATTTCCGATAACAGCAAATCTACCCGGTGCTGGGCGCGTTGCATGCGCTTGGTGGTGCGCACAATGCCGACAAAGTCCCACATCACGTTGCGCAGCTGTTCCCAGTTATGGGCAACAATGACTTCTTCGTCCGAGTCCGTGATGCCGGTTTCATCCCAGTCCGGGATCGGTTTGAAAAGGTCCTCGACCGGCAGGGCTTCGATAATGTCCTTTGCCGCCGCCTCGCCAAACACAAGGCATTCCAGAAGCGAGTTCGATGCCAGGCGGTTCGCACCATGCAAACCGGTGCCGGCACATTCACCGATGGCATAAAGCCCGGTCAGATCGGTGCGCCCGCGCAGATCGGTCAGAACCCCGCCGCAGGTATAATGGGCCGCCGGAACAACCGGGATCGGTTGTTGGGTCATATCGATGCCGTAGCTCAGGCAATTTTCATAGATGGTCGGGAAGTGTTCCTTGATGAAATCAGCCCCTTTGTGGGTGATATCAAGATAAACACAATCTGCACCAAGACGTTTGAGTTCATGGTCAATGGCGCGCGCAACGATATCACGCGGGGCCAGTTCGCCACGTTCATCAAACCGGTCCATGAAGCGGGTGCCATCAGGCAGCAAAAGCTTTCCGCCTTCACCACGTACGGCTTCGGAAATCAGGAAGGATTTGGCTTGCGGATGATAAAGGCAGGTCGGGTGGAACTGGCTGAATTCCATGTTCATCACCCGGCAACCGGCACGCCATGCCATGGCAATACCATCGCCCGTTGACCCGTCCGGGTTGGAGGTGAACCGGTAAACCTTGCTCGCCCCGCCGGTAGCAAGGATCACGGTGCGCGCATTGAATGACTTGACCTTTCCGGTACCAAGATCAAGCGCATAGGCCCCGATGCAACGGCGGCCTTCGCCACCGAATTTGCGGTCGGTCACCAGATCAATCGCAAGATAGTTTTCAAAAACATCAATGTTCGGATGATTGACCGCCTGCCCCTGAAGCGTCGTCTGAACTGCACGCCCGGTGGCATCTGCCGCGTGTACAATGCGCCGGTGACTGTGACCGCCTTCGCGGGTCAGGTGGAATGGCTGATTGTTATCCCCATTGGGGTCGCGGGTCAGTTGAATGCCAAGTTCATCAAGCCAGGCAATCGCCTTTGGCGCATTGGTGGCGACGAATTCGACGGTTTCGCGTTTGCACAGATCGGCCCCTGCCACCAGCGTGTCACGCACGTGGTTTTCGATGCTGTCGGCGGCATCAAGCACGGCGGCAATACCGCCTTGTGCCCAGTTGGTTGATCCATCATCGATCTTTCCCTTGGAAAGAACGGCGACTTTTACATGTGGGGCAAGTTTGAGTGCCGTGGACAAACCGGCAGCACCACTGCCGATAATAAGCACATCATACTGGAAAGAATTTTCGGACATTTTTTCCCATCGCTTTCGGGCGGTGCCAGATGGCGGAAACTGGCGCGGTGGCGTCAACATCGGGCTCCGAACAGAGGCGCAGAATAGGACTGCTTTTAGCCAATCTCAAACATATTTGTCTGAAATGGTGTGATGATTTCTGTCCGCTTGTGTCAGATTTATTGCGCGTTGCTTGCAAATGGCCGCCAAGCAGACAGATTAGAAAGGACCACCCAACACCAACCAGGGGAGTTTGCTGTGGGCAATTCTGCGCACAAGGAGACGGTTTATAGCGGTGGATGTCATTGCGGCGATGTCCGTTATGAAGTTCACGGGCCGGTTGACGATGCAGTGATGTGTCACTGCGAACTGTGTCGCAAGCTGCATGGACATGTCAGCTCTTATGCCCGCTTTGACCGCCATCATCTGAAACTGGCCAAGGATGACGGGCTACGGTGGTATCGCATGTCCGATAAAACCGATCGCGGATTTTGCAAGGAATGCGGCACCGCCCTTTTCTGGCGCCCAGTGCGCAACGACAATATGGCACTGATGCCCGGAACTCTTGATGATACAAAGGGTATGACCACAGTCGGGCAGATTTATTGCGCGGATAAAGGGGATTACTATCCGCTTGATCCGGCAATTCCCCAACATGATCAATCAGACAAGGCCGACAATGCTGCCGTTGCCGATCAATCCTGATCGGTAACGCCAGGTACCTTCATCCAGGTCAATTCGTGCTTGTTGTTATACAGATGCACGACCTTTGATCCGGGGATATCGGCAAACTGGGTGATCGCGGAATAATCCGTATCACCCTGCAATTTGATGGTGCAGATGAAATTGGTTGCCATCCCGGCATCCATCCACTGATTGACCAGCGTAAACAGGCGATCCGGATAGCAAATCACGTCCGAGCACAGCCAATCGATATAGCCGACTTCTTCCGGGTTCAGGCCAAAGGCGCTTTCCTGTCGGAAATCAACGCGGGGCAGATTGGCGATCTTGGTATCAAGGCGGGCCTTGTCGATGGAAATGACATCGGTGCCAAATTCATGCAAAACCCAGGTCCAGCCGCCCGGGCTTCCGCCCAGATCCATGGTGCGATCACCGGCCTGCGGATAGGCGCCAAGCCGGGTGAAGGCTTCCCACAGTTTAAGGTAGGCACGGTTTGGCGGGGTGACCTTGTCTTCTTCAAACTCGACCTCGCCGTTTTTCCACGGGCTGGAACAATCGGCCGATGCAATGATTGTATCGGGATCAATCAGCGTCCATGACCCAAGCGGTGCGGTCGGGGCGGGTTCACCAAACACCTGACGCTTGGCGGAAACATGGGGCAGGTGGCCTTCGATCAGTTTGGCGCGTGAAAAATGGTCAAACTTGAAAAGGGCCCAGTTGCGCTGATTGAATTTCAGGATTTTGGCCGCACCCTTGATCGACGGGATGGCAATGCGTACCGGATTGCGCCAGACATTCTGCGCCCAGAATACACGCCGTTCCGGACCGGGGGCGAACATCAACCGGTCATGGCGTTCAATGACGTCGCCAAGCTCGGCTTCAAGTTGATCCTCAAAGCCGACAGGGGCAAGGTAGCCGGTGGCATCCATCGGCTCGATTACGGCATCAACGCCGTCCGGGGTATCAAATGTCTGTGTATTTTCCATCATGGGCCTGCTTTTACGCCGTTTTGACCCAATAAAAAAGCGGGAAAGCTGCATGACAGCTTTCCCGCCCGTGATTGTCGAGAAGTAAGACGACAGATCAGAATTTGTCAGCCTGAACCAGACCGTCGATCAGGATAACCTTGGTCGGATCGCCCTTGATGCCAAAGTCATTGTCGTTGATCATCGCAAGTGCGCCGTCGCCCATGATCGCAAGGCCTTCAAGCTTGTTCGGTGCCTCCGGGTAGTCCGCGCTGTCAAAACGAAGTGTCTTGGAAACCGGGGTGAGATTGATGCTGCCAAGATCGTTTTGCTGTTCCAAAGTCGGACTGGTCGACATGTCATCCCAGCGGCTGGCAAGGATGTTGGTCGCACCTTTAAGTTCGACTTCATGCAGCTTCGTGGTCTTGTCAGTACGTTCAAGCACCAGAAGACGGTCATTGCCAAGGGCAAGAACTTCGGAAATGCGCGGTGCGTTCTGTTTTTTGGACGGATCGTTGCGGAAGCTCTGCGGGTCATCCAGCTGATAGATATATTCACCGCTCAGTTTTGACGCTGCGCGATCATAAACGAACAGGCGGGTGTTCTTGGCCGCCTTGTAGGCATCAGCATTCGGGTTGGCCAGCGGGTTCTGAACCATGAAGTAAAGCTTGGTTTCGTCTGGCGATACGGCCATGGATTCAATGCCGCGGTTGGTCTGGCGTTTGACCAGAATGGCCGGAAGGCCACCGATGACTTTATAAGCCGAACCTTCGAAATCCTTTTCCGAACCGGCCGGAACGATACGTTCGATAACGGTGCCGTCCGCCGCCGCATGCAGAATCGACGGACCGTTTTCTTCACCAATCCAATACGACCCGTCTGACAGACGAATAATGCCTTCGGCATCAATGGAGGAAACAGACTGTGCAAGCGGATTGCCATTGGCATCGACCGGCTTTTCGGTTTTCGCCACGGTCAGCTTGTTGGTCAGGCCGGTCAACGGCACACCATTCTGGTCTTTCAGCGTGATGACGTCCTTGACGTCAAAGCTGCCATCATCATTCAGGAAGATGGTATAGATCGAAGGCGAGTAATCCGGGGTCGGATAAACGCGGACTTTCTGCCCCTTGCAGACCTGATCGGCAGAAACACCAAGGACGGCTTCAACATCGCCACAGACAAAGTTCGGACCACGGTCAGAAACGGCATAGAACATGTTGGCCGGATCGCCCGGGCGGCGGTATGCGCCGGAGCCAAAGCCGACGGTAAGCGGGCGTGCCTTGCCGCCGTCAACCGAGACGGTTGAAAGGTTGTTGATCGCGCTTTTGGTTTCAAAAACCTTGGCATCACCTGCCATGGCAGAACCCGCCATCAGCAAGGCGGTAACACCGAAAAGACCGGCTGCAAACGTCCGTTTCATCACTGGGAATTCCCCGAAAAATTTCACAAAAACACTTAAGCTCAAGCCCGCAATGTTCGGGCGAACTGTGTTCCTGTTCACATTAAGGGTTCTGTGTGACAGTTTGTTTGCACTTGAGCGTCGCTTTGATGAAACAAATCAGACGCTTGGCCAGGTTTGGAATGCACTACTTCCAGAAATCCTCGCGCCGGACCGTGAAGGTTTCCGAAACGCTGGCATATTCCTGATAGCCAAGCCGTGCAAGCGGTTCAAACAGTGTGATATCGACCATGCCATCACGGATGATGTCATCATCGATATGCAGGCCAACGACGGTTCCAATCACCATAGCGCACGGGCGATCCGGATTGGCGCTTGGCAGATCGACAATCTGGAACACTTCGCATTCCATATGGATTGGCACACCCTTGATCAGATGCGGTTTGACGCATTTTGCAGGCAGCTTTTCCAGCCCGGCATATTCAAACTCATCTTCGCCCGGCGGCAACGGGGCCGAGGAAAAATTAAGTTCTTTCAGCATCGCCTTCGGCGCAACGCCAACAACAAACTCGCCGGTATCGCGCGCATTGCGCAAACTGTCGACCGACCCGCCCGATGAAAACATTACCATCGGCGGATTGCCATGCACCGCATTGAAAAATGAATAAGGCGCAAGGTTGGCTCGGCCTTCCTTGTCGAGTGTCGATACCCAGCCAATCGGACGCGGCGCCACACAGGCCTTGAACGGATCATGTGGAAGATTGTGGGCGGTTTTTCCGGGCTCGTAAAACATAGGGACGTCCGTTCTGGTTGGCGGTGTCTTTTATCCGACTGCAAAAAGCAATCAGATCACTTGATCATGCGTCATATTTTATTGTCCTGGCGCGTATTCATGCTCACGCACGTGATCAGGGCGGTCTGCAAGGTGCAGGCGTGTCTGCGCCATTGGCGTTTCGGCGATGATCTTGCCCCGGCGAATAACGAACAGGCGGTTGGCGCGCATGCGGATGGCCTCAATGGTGTCGCGGGCCTGCAAGATGACGAAATCGGCATTGTTGCCGACTTCAATGCCATACCCTTCAAGGCCCATGATCTTGGCGGGTTCTGTGGTGACCGCATCAAAACACGCGCGGATATCATCGCGCGACGTCATCTGGGCGACATGCAGTCCCATCGATGCAACTTCAAGCATGTCGCCAGATCCCATCGAATACCAGGGATCCATCACGCAATCATGGCCGAAGGCTACAGTGAGCCCGGCCTTGCGCAATTCCGGCACACGGGTCATGCCGCGACGCTTCGGATAGGTATCATGGCGACCCTGAAGGGTGATGTTGATCAGCGGGTTGGCAATGGCGGAAACTTTCGCCTCTGCCATCAGGGCGATCAGCTTGGAGACATAGTAATTATCCATCGAGTGCATGGATGTCAGGTGTGATCCAGCTACCCGGCCCTGAAGCCCCAAACGCTGGGTTTCGTAGGTCAGCATTTCGATGTGACGCGACAGCGGATCATCAGATTCATCGCAATGCATATCGACCATAAGTCCACGGTCCGCTGCCATTTCGCAAAGTTCTTTGATGCTTTGTGCGCCATCTGCCATGGTGCGTTCGAAATGCGGAATACCGCCCACAACATCGACACCCTTATCAAGGGCGCGGATGGTGTTTTCCTTGGCGGTCGGGCTGCGCAGATAGCCATCCTGCGGGAAGGCCACCAGCTGCAGATCGATATAGGGTGCGACCTGTTTCTTGACTTCCAGCAACGCATCAACCGCCAGCAACCGGTCATCGCAAACATCAACATGGGTACGGATGGCAAGCAGGCCCTTTGATACCGCCAGATCGCAATATTTCAGCGCTCGCTCAATCACCGCTTCGGCGGTTAGAAGCGGTTTAAGTTCGCCCCACAACGCGATGCCTTCAAGCAACGTGCCCGACTCATTCATGCGCGGCAGACCAAGTGACAATGTCGCATCCATATGGAAATGGCTGTCGACAAAGGGTGGGCTGACCAGCATGCCACCACAATCAAGCACCTCGACCGAGGGCACATCGATATGTTCGGCAATCTCGATGATCTTGCCGTTCTGACACGCGATATCCACACCATTTGGGCCGTTGGCGATATTGGCGTTTTTCAGGATCAGATCGGGTTGCATGATGTCATCCTTGGTCTGGTGGTGGCAGTCATAGTTTGGTTGCAGTGCTTAACGTTGGCCCTTGAACCATGGCACAAGAAGTGCCTTGGGGTAATCGGCTTTGCGGGCGACCACAATAAGCGCAATGATCGACAGGATATAGGGCATCATCAGGAAAACCTGCGACGGCAGGAACGCGCCGACCTCGGTCTGCAAACGCACCTGAAACGCGTCAAACGCGCCAAACAGCAACGCCCCGATCAATGCCTTTCCGGGACGCCAGCTGGCAAATACGGTGAGCGCAATACAAACCCAGCCGCGGCCATTGATCATGCCAAAGAAGAACGCATCAAAGGCCGACATGGTCAGGAACGCCCCGCCCAATGCCATCAGCGATGAACCGACAACAACCGCCCCGATGCGCAGGCCATAAACTGAAAGCCCCTGTGCCTCGACCGAGGACGGGTTATCGCCAACAGCCCGGATCGCAAGACCAAGTGGGGTGCGATACAAAACCCAGCCGGTGACAAACACCAGAACAAGGGCCAGCATCGTCATCGCCGTTTGCGAAAACAGCGCCTGTCCGATGAAGGGCAGGTCGGACAGGAACGGGATATCAAGCGGTCGGAATGGCTCTATCCGCGGTGGGGACGAAACATCGGGCAATGCCGTGCGATAGGTGAAATATGACAGACTGGTCGCAAGCAATGTCACCCCGATGCCCGACACATGCTGGCTGAGCCCCAGCGGAACAGTCAGGATCGCATGGATCAGGCCAAAAAATCCACCGGCAAGGGCGGCAACCAATACGCCACCCCAAAGCCCGGCACCAAGCCATACCGCCATCCAGCCCGCCATAGCACCGGCGGTAAAGATGCCCTCGATCCCGAGGTTAAGCACACCGGCGCGTTCGCAAATCAAGGCACCCAACACGCCAAAGATCAACGGGGTCGCAATGCGAATGGCGGCTTCCCAGAAGCTGGCGGCAAGAAGAATATCAATGATTTCCATGGTCTTTCCCCTCAGCCTTGCGCCGATTTGCGATCAAAGTGAACCCTAAACCGGGTCAGGAACCCGCCGATCAAAACGCACAGCAACGCCATGGCAACGATCAGATCGGCCAGATAGCTTGAAACGCCAATCGCGCGGCTCATGGAATCTGCACCGACAAAGACCGATGCAACAAACAACGCCGATGCAATGACGCCAATCGGTGAAAGGCGTGCGAGCATCGCGACCACGATCCCGGCATAACCATATCCAGGCGACAGGTCAGTTGCGAGGTAACCGCGCGTTCCAGCAACTTCCGACACCCCGGCAAGACCGGCCAAGCCACCTGACAGGGCGGCGACAAGGATCATGGTTTTGGTGACCGAAATGCCAGAAAATTTGGCAGCAGCGGCATTTTCCCCAACCGCACGAATTTCAAAACCCCATACCGTGCGTTTGACGAAAATTGCCAGTGCGACCGCCGAAACCAGTGCGATGAGAAGCCCGATATGCACCCGCATGCGTTCCAGAAGGGCCGGGAAGGCCGCACTATCAATGATCGGTTCGGACTGTGGCCAGCCCATCGACATCGGATCTTTCAGCGCCCCTTCAAGCATCATCTGCACGAACAGCAACACGATGAAGTTCAAAAGAAGGGTGGTGACGACCTCGTCCACACCAAGGCGGGTCTTCAAAAGCGTCGGGCCGATCAGCATCAACGCACCAGCAATCATACCGGCAATGATCACAACCGGGATCATCACCCAGCTTGGCCCGTCAATCACACCCGAACCGACGGCAACGGCGGCCATGGCCCCCATGTAAAGCTGGCCTTCGGCGCCAATGTTCCAAAGCTTGGCCCGAAATGCGATGGCGGCCGCAAGTCCGGTCAGGATCAAGGGCGTTGCACGTGTGAGCATTTCAGAGGTTGAAAATACCGAACCGAACGCACCACTGATCATAAGACCATAGGCCTCAATTATCGGTGCACCGGCAAGCGCCAGCGGAATAGCGGCGAGAAGTATGGCAATCGTCGCAGCCAGAACTGGCACGCCGTAAACAAGCAGCGGGCCGGGATTACTGCGCGGTTCAAAGCGGATCATGCCGTTTCTCCCGGATTGGTGGTCATCATGCCATCGGGGGCATGCGGGGCGGCTTTTTGGCCAGCCATCATCAGGCCAAGCTCGGACCGGTCAATACTGTCGGTTGGCATGGCGGGCGTTATGTGCCCGGCATGGATCACCGCGATCTGGTCGGAAATGGTCAGAAGTTCATCCAGGTCCTCGGAAATCAGAATGACTGCCGCCCCACTCTCACGGGCTTCCAGCAAGCGACGATGGACTTCGGATTGCGCACCGACATCAAGGCCACGCGATGGTTGGTTGGCAAGGATCAGCTTGGGTGATTTTTCCAGAACACGCGCCAGGATAAGTTTCTGGATATTGCCGCCGGACAACAGGCGTGCCGGGGCATCGGGACCCGGGCAGCGCACATCATAATCGGCAATTGCATGTTCCGCACGTTTGCGGATGGCTTCAAAATCAAGGAAACCGAGTTTTTGGTATTCCGGGCTTCGGACATCCTCGATCGCGATATTTTCAGCCACCGTCATTGATCCGACCATGCCATCGTGATGGCGGTCTTCGGGGATGCGTGCAATGCCGTTCTGCGCGAAGGTGTGGGCGTCAAACTTGGTGACTTTCTCGCCAAATATTTCGACTGTGCCGCTATCGGGTTTATCGAGCCCAGCGATCAGCTGTGCGAGCGCCGCCTGCCCATTGCCTGATACCCCGGCAATGCCAAGAATTTCACCTTCGCGGGCGGTGACATTCACCCCATGCAATGACCGGCGGGAATCCCCGCGATCAATGGTAACATCGGCAAAGGTGATGACGGGCTTTCCGGGCGCGCGCGGTGTGCGGCGGCTGGCAGGAACTTCGCGACCGACCATCAGTTCGGCGATGGATTTGTGGTTCGCATCGCTGGTTTTCATTTCGCCAACCTTGGCCCCACCACGCAGCACCGCAATCCGGTGCGATACGGCAAGAACTTCAGCCAGTTTGTGGGCGATGATGATCACCGCAAGGCCGTTTGCGGCAAGTTTGCGCAGGATGGCAAACAGGCTGTCGGCTTCCTGCGGTGTCAGAACGGCGGTGGGTTCATCAAGAACCAGAAGCCGCGCATTGCGATAAAGCGCCTTGAGGATTTCCACGCGCTGCTTTTCGCCAACAGTCAGTTTGTGCACTGGCTGATCCAGATCGACGTTAAGTCCGGATCCGGCCATCAGTTCAGCAAGCTTTGCGCGTGCGCTGCTGCGATCACGACGGAGCCTGAAAATCGGTTCGGTCCCAAGGATGATGTTATCAAGCCCGGTCAGGTTTTCGGCCAATGTGAAATGCTGGTGAACCATGCCGATCCCGGCATCAAGGGCTGCCTGCGGAGCGCCCGGTTCAAGCTGTTCAAGGTTACCGTCGCGACCAGCAACCGTTACGGTGCCTTCATCTGCGACATAGTGACCGAACAGAATGTTCATCAAGGTGGTTTTGCCCGCACCGTTTTCACCAAGCAGGGCAACGATTTCGCCCTTGTGAACGGTCAGGTCGATTGCGTCATTGGCAACGAGTGGGCCAAATCTTTTGGTGACACCTGCCAGCGAAAGCAGCAGGTCTTGCGAGGTTTCGGATGGTGTGTGCGCAGCAGATGACATTCGGGTAATCCGTTTTGTTTTTATGCGTCACGCTGTGGGGCAGTGGGCGGCTTTGTGGTGGGTATCATGTCGTAAATGACAAAGGGCAGTTCGATTGTTTAACCGAACTGCCCAGTGATTTCAGCGAAATCTTACATTGATGATTTCGGTTCTTCGTCGTTTACGTCGACCGTGAAGGACCCATCAAGGATTTCAGCCTGTTTGGCTTCGACTTCTTCAACCGTGCCATCCGGCAGTAGTGCCGGATCGAGAACGACAGAACCGCCGCCATATTCCATGTAGCTGAACTTGCCGTAATCTTCGGCCTTGAATTCACCGGCTTTGACCGCCTCGATGGCGTGGTCAATGGTGGCTTCCATGTGCCAAAGTGCCGAACCCAGAATGGTGCCCGGATAATCAGCCGCGGTGTCGATCACGTTGCCAACGGCCAGAATGCCGCGTTCCTTGGCGGCATCGGAAACGCCAAAGCGTTCGGCATACATGATGTCCGCACCGCTATCGATCATGGCAAAGGCTGCTTCTTTTGCCTTGGGCGGGTCATACCAGCTGTTGATGAAGGTCACCATGAATTCGACATCCGGATTGACCGATTTGGCACCTGCCATGAAGGCATGCATCAAACGGTTCACTTCCGGGATGGCAAAACCGCCAACCATGCCGATTTTGTTGGTTTCGGTCGCCTTGCCAGCCGCCATGCCGACAAGGTAGCTCGGCTCATGGATGAAGTTATCAAAGACCGAGAAGTTTTCCCCGTCCGGTGCAAAGCTTGACCCCATCAGGAACGCGGTTTCCGGATAGTCGGCCGCAACTTTGCGCGCAGCACGCTCAACGCCGAACACTTCACCAACGATCAGGTCGGAACCGTTTTCGGCATATTCGCGCATGACGCGCTCATAGTCGGTGTTGGCGACGTTTTCGGAAAACTCATAGGAAATGTCGCCGCGTGCTTCGGCGGCATTAAGCGCCTTGTGAATGCGCGATACCCACTGCTGTTCGACCGGAACAGTGTAGATTGCCGAAACCTTAAGCGGATCGGCGGCCTCGGCCGGTGCGCCAAAGCCAAACGATACGACGGCGGCTGCGCCAGCGATGGCCGACAGCATGGCACGACGCGATAGGCGGAAAGTACCAGACTTCATTTTTGTCCCCCTGCGGATTTATTGCCGTTATGCGAAACTCAACCTTTTGCATAGATTGTGGGCAGATTGTATACGCGATCACAAAAGAGGCAAAGCACCTTCTGTCCAAATGGTCAGTTTTCCACTCTTTGGTGTAAGTATTTGGGAATGCACGGGGTTTGGGGTGAATTAACGCGTGCAATTGGCAGGTTTCTGCGCAGCCAAAAGGTGATTGGTGGATATTCCAGTGTCGATTGGTGCTGTTTCGCGCAGGCCCGATACCCGAGTCCGGGCTGCATCAACCGCATTCGTGATCATGCGGTAGCAGGGGCAAAATCTTCCGGTTTTTCGGGCATAGCGGTTAAGATTGTCTAAACAGGTGACGCACTTTCTAACACAATGCGAATCCTTGAAAAATTTCGGAGTCGGTTAACTCTTTCATTAACTATTTCGGTTGATGCTTTCATCAAGATTTCAAGGGGGAACCTAGAAGGCATCATGACAAAAAAGACATCTTTACCACTTGATCAGGTGATGGTTGGCGATTGCATCGAGCTGATGAACAGCCTGCCGGAAAAATCCGTCGATCTGATTTTTGCCGATCCGCCCTATAACCTTCAGCTTGGCGGCGATCTTCTGCGCCCGAACAATTCCAAGGTCGACGCTGTTGACGATCATTGGGATCAGTTCGACAGCTTCCGTCACTATGACGAGTTCACCCGTGACTGGCTGACGGCAGCGCGCCGCGTGCTTAAGGACACCGGTGCGATATGGGTGATCGGTTCGTATCACAACATTTATCGCGTTGGTAACATGCTCCAGGATATCGGGTATTGGATCCTGAATGATATCGTCTGGCGCAAAACCAATCCTATGCCGAACTTCCGCGGCAAGCGTTTCTGCAACGCGCACGAGACCCTTTTGTGGTGCTCCAAAAGCGAAGAGCAGAAAGCCATCACCTTTAACTACGAAGCGATGAAGCAGCTTAATGAAGGCTTGCAGATGCGCTCTGACTGGTTGATGCCGATCTGCTCTGGCTCGGAACGTCTTAAGGACGACAAGGGCAAGAAGGTCCATCCGACCCAGAAGCCCGAAGCATTGCTGCAGCGTGTTCTGATGGCGACCACCCGCCAGGGTGATGTGGTGCTTGATCCGTTCTTTGGCACTGGCACCACCGGTGCAGCCGCACGCCGTTTGGGCCGTCACTTCATCGGTCTGGAACGCGAAGAAAGCTATGCCGAAGCTGCCCGCGAACGCATTTCCAAGGTTCAGATGCTTGATGGCGACAGCCTTGAGCTGACCGAGTCGAAGCGTTCCCTGCCGCGTATCCCGTTTGGTGCGGTGATCGAACGTGGCCTGCTTTCACCGGGTGACAAGATCTATGACAACCGGGGCAATGTTGCCGCCATGGTGCGTGCTGATGGCTCGATCAGTCACAAGGACAATGCCGGTTCGATCCATCAGATCGGTGCCCACGTTCAGGGCGCACAGGCTTGTAATGGTTGGACTTATTGGCATTACAAGTGCGATGGCCGACTGGTTTCGATCGACAATCTGCGCAGTCAGCTGCGTAAGGAAATGGGTCAGGTCCCCGCCTGATCCAAGCCGAAAAACTTCGGCTAAATCCTTGATGCCTAAAAGAACTGGCGTGGTTGCAAAACCCGCCGGTTTTGCTTTTGGGCAAAATTCTTGCTATATTCCGATCATCAAACTTATCCGCAAGGATAGATGGAGAAGAATATGCAAGCAGGTGCAGTAGGGGGTGCAGCATACGCACCCAACCCGGTACAAATTCAGCAGGCAGCCGCGCCAATTGCTGAAACGGGTAACAACGACCTGAATTCACCGCCGACACAGCGGATCGAGCAAGCAGCAGAAACCGAAACGTCGCAGCAGGCAGCCCCGACCCCGACAGAGGGCCGTGGACATGTGATCGACATTTACGCCTGATCGCGCCGCGCGATGTTCAAAAACAAAAGGCCCGTGGTTCCGACCACGGGCCTTTTTAATTTCGGTGCTTTCATTCGGCACAGCTATTCAGTTCAGGCTGGCCCGTATTTCAGGGCATGTCGGACGATCTTTTTCATAATGGTTGGCAGGGCAAAGTCCGAAAGCCCGTCAATGGTTGTCCAACTACCGTCAAGTGTATCGGCATGATCAGCGGGCAGCGTCGTGGCCAGCACGCTGACATTTAGATGAAAATGCGTGAAAGTGTGCCCGACCGTACCGTCAAGTTCCGACCACTTGGCGGAAACCGGTGCTTCGGACAACATCACATCATCGGGCGCGTCAATCGCGCGCCAGTCACTGCCCGGCACTTCATACAAACCACCCAGCAGTCCCTTTTCCGGGCGGCGGCGCACCAGGATGCGGCCATCATCTTCGCGTCGGATCCAAAACGCATAACCAACCCGGGTTGGTTTGGGTTCCTTTTTGCGTTTCTTGGGAAGGTCGGGCGCGATGCCTGATTTGCGGCCTTCACAATCGGCTTGCCATGGGCAAATGCCGCACGCGGGATTGCGCGGTGTGCAGACCGTCGCCCCAAGATCCATCAATGCCTGTGCATAATCGCCGGGGCGGTCGGATGGGGTCAGGGCAGCCGACTTTTCCTTGATTTCCGGTTTGACGTCGGGCAACGGCGTTTCCAGCGCAAACAGGCGCGAAATCACCCGTTCGATATTGCCATCCACCGGGCTTGCATGGCGGTTAAAGGCAATGGCGGCAACTGCGCAGGCGGTATAGGGGCCGATACCCGGCAGTTTCAGCAACCCTTCCTCGGTATCTGGGAAAACACCGTCATATTCCGATGCGACAACCTTGGCGCATTTATGCAGGTTGCGCGCCCGCGCATAATATCCAAGCCCCTGCCAGGCATGCAAAACATCATCAAGTTCGGCATTGGCAAGATCGGTCACTGTCGGCCAGCGTTTCAAGAAGGCAGCAAAATAGGGCCCGACCGTCTGCACGGTGGTTTGTTGCAGCATGATTTCGCTGAGCCAGACATGATAGGGATCTGGCGTATCGCCGGGTTCTGATCGCCAGGGCAGGGTGCGGTGATGGCGGTCGTACCATTCCAGCATGCTTGCTGCTAGGCGTTGGGTATCCTGATGAGTGAAATGCACGTCGATCCCGTGTTATGTTGTTTTGCGGACGCAGAGTTTTGGTCCGAAGGTATGCAGACCCTACGAAAGAAGCGGGCGTGAGCAAGAAAAAAGATAGTGTTGGTACGAAAAGTGGCTCGGTGATGGATCAGGCATCCAAATCGGTTGCGCCCAAAAAGAAGCAGGGGTTCGTCCCGCTGGGTAGCTCGGAACGTCGGATGGGCCTGCGTAATGTTGCACCCCTTGTTGGCAACCTGACCCGGCCGCTGGTGCGCAAGCGCGGCTTTTTCCAAACGGAAATCATCCTGCATTGGGCCGAGATCGTCGGACGTGATCTTGAACAATACACCATGCCGTTGAAATACAGCCCGCCGCCCAAGGAAAGCATGGCCGGTGGTACGTTGCTGATCCGGGTTGTCGGGCCGGTAGCCCTTGAGCTGCAACACCGCATGCCGCAGATCATCGAACGGGTGAACAGTTATTTTGGCTATCGTGCGATCAACAAGATCACGATGCTTCAGGGCGATATTTCACGGCCAGAACGGACCGTTCATCGCCCAACCGAGGTGCCCGAAGCCGACATCAGTCCAACCAGTCAGGCCGACCTCGAAAAGATCGAAGATCCGCATCTTCGCGAAGTTCTGACCCGCCTTGGCCGTCACATCGCCGGTGCAAGCGGCGGTTTACGCCCGAAAACCGGCAAGAAATAACGCCTGTGCGACCGTAACCGAGGGCATTTGATAACTTGCCCTGTGGTCACGATCTGTTGTCTTGCGCGTCGTCGATAATCGAATCAGTTTCATGAAATGAACGATCACGGAGTTGCCGCAATTGCGCACCACTTTGGCGACTCGTTGGTGGCATAGCCGTTTTCGGGGGTGTGTTGACTCGCACGCTGCAACAGGCTTGTAATCACAAAACTTTGTTTTAACGGAGGTTTCCTTGCTAAAGGCAGTTAAGTTTCTTGCTTGTGCGTTTTTGATGATGGTTGGGGTCGCAAGCATCCAGCGGGCACAGGCAGTTGAATGGAAAGAACATGTGCTGGGCGATGAAAATGCGCCGGTCACGATGATTGAATATGCATCTTTGACCTGCCCGCATTGTGCGTCCTTCCACACCGAGGTTCTGCCTGAGATCAAGGAAAAGCTGATTGATACCGGCAAACTGAAACTGATCTTCCGCGACTATCCGCTGGATGGTGTTGCGCTGCGTGCGGCTGCAATCGCCCAGTGCGCTGGCGAAGATCGTTATTTCGGTGTTCTGGGCATGCTGTTCAAATCCCAGATGACCTGGGCACGTTCGCAGGACCCGATTGCCAGCATCAAGGAAGTGGTCCGCTTTGCCGGCATGACCGGTGATGCGGTTGATGCCTGCATGGCCGATCAGGAACTGATTGACGGTATTGTCGGCTCACGCATGCGCGGCGAACAGGAATTCAACGTTAATTCCACGCCAAGCTTCGTTCTTGATGGCGACACCATTGCCGGTTCGCGTGACGCGGAATTCTTTATCGAAAAAGTCGAAGACCTTATCGACTAAATAAAACAATTCTGCCGGACACCGCATGTGTGGTGTCCGGCAACAAGGGACAGGGTCGGACCGGGGGACATGATTGGTCCAGTTTAAATCGCTAAAGCTGACGGGGTTCAAATCCTTCGTCGATTCAACAGATTTATTGGTTGAAGACGGGCTGACCGGTGTTGTCGGCCCGAACGGCTGTGGCAAATCCAATCTTGTCGAAGCATTGCGTTGGGTGATGGGTGAAACATCAGCCAAACAGATGCGCGGCTCGGACATGTCCGACGTGATTTTTGGCGGCACATCGTCGCGCCCGGCGCGCAACGTCGCCGAAGTGTCCGTTACCCTTGATAACAGCGAGCGCAAGGCGCCCGCGATGTTCAACGACTTTGACATGCTTGAAGTCACGCGCCGCATCGAACGTGGCGGTGGATCGAACTATCGCGTCAATGGCAAGGATGTCCGTGCGCGTGATGTTCAATTGCTATTTGCCGATGCTGCAACCGGTGCACGGTCAAATGCCATGGTTTCCCAGGGTAAAATTGGTGCACTGATCGGGGCCAAACCGATCCAGCGTCGCCTGATCCTTGAAGAGGCCGCCGGTATTACCGGCCTGCATTCACGCCGCCACGAGGCGGAATTGCGCCTTAAGAACGCCGAACAAAATATGGAACGTCTTGAAGACGTGCTGTTGCAGCTTGATGGTCAGATCGCATCGCTACAAAAACAGGCAAGACAGGCCGAACGGTATCGCAAGCTTTCCGAAAGTGTCCGCGAGACCGAGGCGCTGCTGTTCCACATCCGCTGGTCCGAGGCCCAAAAACGCCAGGAAGATGCGCGTGAATTGCTGGTCGCGGGCGAGAGTGCTGTGCGTGATCTGACCTCGTCGGTGACCGAGGCGACCACGGTCCAGGCCCATGTGGCCGCAAGCCTGCCCGATCTTCGCAAGAAAGAGGCCGAGGCCGCCGCCGCCCTACAACGTCTTTTGATCGAGCGCGAAGGCCTTGATAAGGACAAGGCCCAGATCGAAACCCAGATGGGCCAATTGCGTGCGCGTATCCAGCAAATCGATGCCGACCTTGCGCGTGAGGCCGAATTGGCAAGTGATGCGCAAGGCGCGCTTGAAAAGCTCAAGAACGAGCGCGAAGAACTCCGCGAGGCCCAAGGCGGCGAAGATGACGCCCTTGATGAAGCCCGCGAAATGGCCTCGGAAAAGGCGCTTCGCGTCGAAGAACTGGAAGCCGACGTCGATCAAATGACCAACAAGGTCGCCGAGGAAGAGGCACGTCTCAAATCGGTGCAACAGCGCCTCAGCGAACTGAATGCCCGCCGTGCGCGCCTGACCGAACGCTATGACGAGGCTGTCGCCAAGCTTGATGATATCCGGATTGAGGCCGACTTCTCCGAGGCGCTTGAAGAAGCAAGCATGCATCTTGAAGAGTGCGAGGAACTGGTCGAACATCGCAAAATGGCGGTCGAAGAGGCCGAGATGCGCTTGGCTGAAATGCGTGACCGCGAAGATGGCCTGAAAACCGCCGAAAGTGATGCACGCGATGCATTGCGTGATGCCGAAAGCCGCAAGGCACGCCTGACCGCCGAGATCGACGCTCTTGAAAGCCTGCTGCGTGGCGGTGACGATGATAAATATCCCGGTGTGATTGAAAACATCACGGTGCAAAGCGGCTTTGAACTTGCCATGGCAGCCGCCCTTGGTGAGGACCTTGATGCGCCGGATGCAACTGATGCCGCGATGCATTGGGCCGCCATTGATCCGGCGACCGATGATCCGGCCCTGCCGGACGGGGTGTCGGCCCTTGCCAAATATGTCGAGGCACCCGCACTTTTGAACCGGCGTCTGTGGCAGATCGGCATTGTAGAAGACGAAGCAACCGGTAACTTCCTTGCCAAGAACCTAAAGGTCGGTCAGCGCCTTGTGTCGCGCGACGGGGCGCTTTGGCGTTGGGATGGCTATCGTATTCTGGCCGGGGCGGAATTGCCCGCTGCGGTCCGTCTGCGCCAGCGTAACCGCCTTGATGAATTGCGCGGCGAACTTGAAGAAGCCGATGCGGTGGTCGAAGCCGCAAGCGAGCGCGCCGAGATCGCCAGCGAAAATGTCGAACGCCTTGATGAAGAAATCGAGGCAGCCCGAACGGCCGAACAGGAAGCACACCGCGCGGTGCGCGATGCTGAAACTGCGGCGTCATCTGCACGTGAAGAAATCGCCAACATCAAACGCGATGCCAGCGCGATTGAAAGCCGCCTTCAGAACGCCGAAGAGGCCGAAAAACGCGCCAAGCAGGACCTTGATGAGCTGATTGCCGAACAGGAAGAGCTTGCAGCCCTGCCAGAGGAAAGCAGCGAGGGCCTGATGGAAATCAAGGCTGAGTTGATTGAAAAACGCGCCAATCTGGCCGATGCGCGTGCGGACCATATGGAAGCCCGCAGTCAGCTTGAACGCATGCAAAGCACCATGTCGGGCCGCCGCAAGCGCCTTGAATTTGTTGAAAACGAAATTGCCACATGGAACGAACGTGCATCAGGTGCTGGTGAACGGGTTGCCGAACTGCGCGAACGCCAGGAAGAAGCCCGCATGGAGATCGAGGAGCTTGAACTCAAGCCCGAAGAGATCGAAGAACGCCGTGCCATTCTTTCTGACCGGATCGAACTTTCCGATCAAACCCGCAAGGATGCCGCTGATGAATTGCAGCGCGCCGAAAACGCCCAGCGCGAAGTCGATATCAACCTGCGCGAAGCCGAACAGAAACTGGCCGAAGCCCGTGAAGGTCGTGTGCGCTGTGAAGCGCTGCTTGAGCAGGCTGAACAGCATCGTCGCGATTTGATCGAACGTATCCGCGAACGTGTCAATGCGACGCCGGACCAGTTGGTTGAGCTTGGCAAGATTGACCTGACCAAGGACCTGCCAAGCGAAGGCGACATCGAAGCCCGTCTGCAGCGACAGACCCGCGAACGCGAAAATCTTGGGGCGGTCAACTTACGTGCCGAGGTCGAACTGGCCGAGATGCAGGAACAGAAAGACACCATGGTGTCTGAACGCGATGATTTGATTGCTGCCATTGAAAAACTGCGCAATGGCATCAATCAGCTCAACCGCGAAGCCCGTGCGCGTTTGAAAGCGGCCTTTGACGAGGTGGACAAGCATTTCCAGCAATTGTTTGTCCGCCTGTTTGGTGGCGGCGGTGCGCATCTGATGCTGACCGATGCAGATGATCCGCTTGAAGCCGGACTTGAAATCATGGCATCCCCGCCGGGTAAAAAGCTTCAGCATCTGTCGCTTCTGTCAGGTGGGGAACAGGCGCTGACTGCTGTGGCGCTCCTGTTTGCGGTCTTCCTGACCAATCCGGCCCCGATTTGCGTCCTTGACGAGGTCGATGCCCCGCTTGATGACGCCAACGTTGACCGGTTCTGCAAGCTGTTGGAGGCCATTGGCCGTCATGCCAATACCCGCTTCCTGGTCATCACCCACCACCGTATGACCATGGCCCGAATGAACCGTCTGTTTGGGGTGACCATGGCCGAACGGGGTGTGTCTTCGCTGGTATCGGTCGACCTGCATCAGGCAGAAGTCTATTCCAAGAAAGAACAGACCGAGCTCGACTTCACCAGCTAATCCGTGCCGCTTATTAAGCAATCCATTAATAAACTGATAGGGCACGCGATGTTACACATCATTGAAACTCAATGATGGTGAAGGCCGAATGTCCCAGAAAGTGCGCGAGCTTTACGAACAGTTTCCCTATCCGTTGCGCGATCCAGGGCAGGAAAAAGACCGCCTGTTAGTGCCGCCGATCGATACCTTGTCACGGGTCAATCATTACTGTTTTGGCGGCACAAAGGAATTTGATGCCACCTTCCGCGCGCTGGTTGCCGGTGGTGGCACCGGGGATTCGATGATCTGGCTGGCAGAACAGTTGCGCGATGTCGGTGGATCGGTGACCTACCTTGAACCGTCCGCGGCCAGCACCAAGGTCGCCCGTGCCCGGGCCGAGGCACGCGGTCTTTCAAATGTCACCTACGTCAATCAGACCATCTCTGAATTTGCCAAATCCAAGCCCGAGCCGTTTGACTACATCAACTGTGCAGGTGTCTTGCACCATCTTGAAGACCCGGAAGAAGGTCTTCGCGATTTGACGTCGGTGCTTAAAGCCGACGGTGCGATGGGCATCATGGTCTATGGCGAACATGGGCGCCTTGCCGTGACCGAGTGGCGCAAAATGATCGAGCCATTGCTGGAAGGCAAAGACCTGCAGCAACAGCTGGCGATGACGCGGACATTGTTATCGTGGCTTCCCGAAGACAACATGCTGCTTAAAATGGGCGGTGGTCCGGGCTTCATCAAAGGGTTGCTTGAAAACGATCCGGAAATTGTTGATTTGCTGCTTCATCCCGTTGAATGCGCATATGACGTCCACGGGGTGTATGATTTCGCCTCTTCCGCGGGCCTTCATGTTGCGGCCTTTACCGGCTTCTTCGGGTTTGGTGGAACCGGCAAGGCCCATTACAAGATCGATAATCTGGTGCGTGATCCGGCCATTCTGCGCGAATTGGCGGCCAAGCCGCTTCGCGATCAGCAGGCCTTTTGCGAACGGTTCAGTGGCGCGATGCCGCTTCATGCATTCTACCTGACCCGTGAAGACAAAGGCCAAACTGCCGAAATGCTGCCCGACGCAGAACTGGCACCTTACTTCTTCGTCCCGCCCAACAAGACCTTCTTTGATGATCTGGTGGCACTCGCCGGACAACCTGTTCTGATCGAAGACGGCAGCGGCAATGCGGTCGACCTGACCGGTGGACCGGATCTGGCCCGCTTGCTGGCGGTCTTTGATGGCAAAAAGACGGTTGCAGAACTTGTCGCCATTCTGCGCGATGAAATTCTTGATACCCAGCCGATTGATATGAACTCGATTGCGATCAATACATTGGGGGCTGTGTGGGCGCTGTTTCACAAGTTCGATTGGATGCTGTCATCGAAGCCTGGCGGCTGGCAAAAAACTGACGGTGAACGGACACTTAGCGTGCGCAAGATCTGATTGGTTTACGGGGGTAGTGCCCCTGCAAGCGTCATTCGGTGACCGCGGGTGAATCGGGAATGCCCACTGTCTTTAATCCACCGATATTTCATGGTTTTGGGCAAAAACGCTCCTGATTTTGGCAAATTGCCGGGGCCCGGTGAAAAACACCAAATTTGTCATCTGTGATGTCAAAGGTGATAAAACCGGCAGGAACCAAGGAAAACCGCCGGTTGCAGGCCAGTGGCGCAGATCACTGTCAATTCTTTTGACTGCGACTATTGCCTAACTCTAAAAGTGTTTTCCTTCACATTTAAGGGGTTAAGTAACTGAAATAATTATTATTATTTCGGTTTTCAAAGGTCCGGAGAGACGGGGTTTTACAGCTTGACAGCCCATGGGGTGCTAAGTATGTTGCCCGCGCATTTCCTTGCGACGTTTGCAGGGCTGCCAAAGCGGGGTTCACGACAATGAGCGATGACAAAGATCGCGCTTCATTAGCAGAGCTTGAGAGCAAACTGGTAGCCGTAGCAGGCAAGCGAGAAGAACTGCACAGCCCGAACCGGGCGACCGGCAAACCATCTCAAGGGATGGCGCTTGGCATGAGGATTTCGGCGGAAATGATCGCTGCGGTTCTTGTCGGCTTGCTGATTGGCTGGGCGCTGGATCGGGTGCTTGATACGACACCTTGGCTGCTTGTTCTGTTTGTTTTTCTCGGAGCAGGTGCCGGAGGTTTGAACGCTTATCGCGTTGCCAAGGGTTTTGACAGTGCTGTCGGACTTGGTCGTGCGATGGGGGAGCGCAAGCAGGGGAACGGGGACAAATCCGAACCCTGATAATATTGAGCGAGGATTACGGTGGCTGGACCGCTAGAGCAGTTTGAAATCAAGCCCTTGGCCGAACTTTCGGTTGCCGGCATTGATATTTCCTTCACCAACTCCGCACTTTGGATGGTGATCGCAGCCGTTCTCGTAACGGGCTTCATGACGCTTTCGATGCGTCGCGGCGCGCTGGTTCCGGGCCGCTGGCAGGGATCTGCCGAGGTGATGTACGAATTCGTCGCCAATATGCTCAAGGACAACGTGGGAAGCGCAGGTCGCAAATATTTCCCGTTCGTCTTTACGCTGTTTATGTTTGTTCTGTTCGGGAACCTGCTTGGCATGATCCCGCACAGCTTTACCTTTACGAGCCACATCGCTGTTACTTTTGCGATGGCTCTGGTGATCTTCCTCGGTGTGACGGTCATCGGCTTCATGCGTCATGGTACGCATTACCTTCGGATGTTCTTCCCTGAAGGTGCGCCGATTGCGACCGCGATCATTCTGATCCCGATCGAAATCATCTCCTATTTCTCTCGTCCGTTCAGCCTGGCGATCCGACTGTTTGCGAACATGACCGTCGGCCACATCATGCTGAAAGTTATCGGTGGGTTCGTTGGCCTGATTGGCATTCTCGGCGTGCTTCCCTTTGCTTTGCTGACGGGGATTACTGTTCTGGAGTTCGGCATTGCTGCGCTTCAGGCTTACGTCTACACAATTCTCACCTGCATCTATCTCCATGATGCAATCCACATGCACTGATGTGTGTGGTTTGGTGTGATCTCTTCTGATTGCCTTTAAGAAATTCGAAAGGGTGAAGTTATGGAACTCGATGCTGCTAAGATGATCGGTGCTGGCCTGGCTGCTATTGGCATGATTGGTGCCGGTATCGGTGTTGGTAACATCTGGTCGAGCCTGATTGCGACTGTTGGCCGTAACCCGGCTGCAAAAGGCGACGTTGAACTGTATGGCTGGATCGGCTTTGCTGTTACCGAAGCTATTGCACTGTTCGCACTCGTCGTTGCGCTGATCGTTCTGTTCGGCTAATCGGCGCCTTTTGCGCGAATACACGGCCCGGCGAGGCACTCCCTCGCCGGCGTCGTTGAATTCGGGAGTAGGCTATGCCGCAGTTTGATATTGCGACGTTCTCGGAACAGATCTTCTGGCTGTTCGTTATTTTCGCCATCTTGTATTTCCTGATGTCGAGAATTGCGCTGCCGAAGGTTGGTGAAGTTCTTGAACGCCGTCAAAAAACCATCGAAGACAACCTTGGCAAGGCTCGGGCGTTGAAAGACGAAACCGATGCCGCCATCGCGAAATACGAGGCTGCTCTGGCAGAAGCTCGTGAAGCCGCTCAGGCTGACATTCGCGAAGCATCGGAAAAGGCTGCTGCAGAGCAAGCCAAGAAAACCGAAGCTATGGTCAAGAAGCTGTCTAAAAAGACATCTGATGCCGAGAAGGCAATTGCGGACGCCAAAGCGGATGCAATGACGGGTGTTGCAGAAGCAGCATCGGAAATTGCCCGTGAAGCAACCGACAAACTTATCGGTGTCAAGGTTCAGGCCAAAACTGCCGACAAGGCTGTTTCGGCAATCGTAGGAGAGTAAGACAATGGCAACCCAAGAGGTTACTTTCCTTACCGATCCATACACCTGGACCACGCTTTCTTTCGTGCTGGTCGTCGGTTTTGGCGGTTTCAAAGCCGTCAAAGGGATCTCTGCCGCACTTGATAAACGTGCACAGAAGATTTCCGACGAACTGGACGAAGCACAGCGTCTTCGCGAAGAAGCCCAGGAGCTTCTGGCCAATTATCAGGCCAAACAGCGTGAAGCGCTTAAGGAAGCTGACGAAATCCGTGCGCATGCCAAGGTGGAAGCCGACCGTATGCTCGAGAACGCCCAGGCAGAACTGAAAGCGGCGCTCAAACGTCGTGAACAGCAAGCTCTGGACCGTATCTCCAACCTCGAAAGCCAGGCTATCGCCGAAGTTCGTGCACATGTTGCCGAAATCGCAGCCAAGGCCACCATGGCCCTTGTCAGTGACAAGGTTTCTGGTGCAAAGGCAGACGAGTTGGTTGATAGCGCGATCGCGGAACTCAAAGGTCGTCTGAACTGATTTTTTCCGGTTTCCGGAAACTGAAAACCCCGCAGCGATGCTGCGGGGTTTTTTATTGTTCGACAGTCCGGCTGAGGATCAGGACAAGTGTTCGCGGCCATGCGGTTCATCAAGGTCCAGGACTGGGCCCAATGGCACCACACCGGACGGATTGATCGTCGGGTGGCTTTCGTAATAGTGGCCCTTGATATGGTTCATAAAGACCGTCTCTTTGATCCCCGGGTGCTGATACAGGTCCCGGGTATAGGCCCAAAGATTAGGATATTCATTCAGCTTGCGCAGGTTGCATTTGAAATGGCCGTGATAGACCGGATCAAAGCGCAACAAGGTCGTGAATAGGCGCCAGTCGGCTTCGGTAAGCTGGTTGCCAACAAGGTAGCGTTGCTTGGAAAGGCGTTCTTCCAACCAGTCCAGCGCATCAAACAGCGTGGTGACGGCTTCTTCATAGGCGGATTGCGTTGTGGCAAAGCCGGACTTGTAAACGCCGTTATTCACATCGTGATAAACCCGCTCGTTCACTTCATCGATTTCGGTCCGCAAATCTTCGGGATAGAAATTAACCTCTGTTGCGCCAAGGTCGTCAAACGCGCTGTTAAGCATGCGGATGATTTCAGCCGACTCATTGCTGACCAGCTTGTTGGTCTTCTTGTCCCAAAGCACCGGCACGGTGACGCGACCGGTGTAATCAGACATCGCATCGGTATAGACCTGATGCATGAAGTCACGGTCTTCGAGATGGTCCGGAAGGCCCGCATCGCGATCAAACTTCCAGCCGTTCTCGCCCATGTGCCAATGCACGACCGATACGCTGATCATGTCTTCCAGTCCTTTAAGGGCACGGAAGATCAGCGTGCGATGTGCCCAAGGGCAGGCGTAGGATACATAAAGGTGGTAGCGGCCCTTTTCGGCCGGGAACTCGGCATTCTGATCGGCAGAGACCCAGTTGCGAAAAGCTGAATCCTGGCGTTTGAATTTTCCGCCGTTGCTTTTGGTGTCATACCATTTGTCGTGCCAGACTCCGTCGACAAGTAATCCCATGTCCGTTTCCCAAATTTTGTTAATCGGTTCTGGCAGGCATTCTGCCGCGGTTAAGCTTTATTGTGCTTATTTGCGCGTTGAAGACAATCCGTTGATGTGACATTAATTTGTTTCCAATCGCGCAACAGTATCCCGTTCAGGAGCCGCATAATGCTGATCGGAAATCTTGACGGCATGACCGTCTTTGCCCGTGTCGTCGAGGAACGCAGTTTTTCCGGTGCGGCGCGCAAGCTTGGCATGTCCAAATCCGCTGTCAGCAAACATGTAACCAAGCTTGAAGACAATCTTGGCATCCGGCTTCTGAACCGAACCACCCGTCGGCTCAGCCTGACAGATGCCGGGTCGACCTTCTATCAGCACTGCGCGCGTGTGGTTGAAGAAATCGAAACAGCCGAACATGCGTTGACCGATTTGCGCGGCACGCCGCGCGGCACATTGCGTATTTCAGCCCCTCTGACCTTTGGGCAGATGTATCTGCCACAACTGGTGACCGAGTTCATGGATAAGTATCCCGGGCTGCATGTCGATATCCATCTGGCCGACCATATGGTTGATCTGGTGGCCGAAGGGATTGATATGGCGATCCGCATCACCCGACTTAAGGATTCCAGCCTGATCGCCCGCAAACTGGCCGATTTTACCGGCCATGTGGTGGCCTCACCGGGTTATCTGGAACAGTATGGCGAACCCAAAACGCCACAGGAACTGGCCGAGCACCGAACGATTTCCTACACCAACGTACCCAGCCCCAATATCTGGGACTTTGACGGGCCTGATGGTCAGGTCTCAGTCCGGGTCAATCCGGTGATGTCATGCAACAATGGTGAATTCACATCCGTCGCGGCCATTCGCGGTCTTGGCATTGCCCGTGAACCGGAATTCATCGTTGCGGAGGCACTTAGCGAAGGGCGTCTTGTCCGCATCCTGCATGATTACGATCCGCTCAGCAGTGGCGGTATTTACGCGGTCTATCCCGAACGCCGCCACCTGCCCAGCAAGGTGCGTGTCTTCATCGATTTTCTGGTCGAAAAGTTCAAAGGCGGATTGTGCAACTTCCATCAGGAAGCCTGTGCGGAATACCATGAAGGACGTTGCCGTCAAAGACCACGGCCATAATCACTTGCTTTCGACCCGCCAGCCCAGCAAACAGATTGCCCCGATCAAAAGCGCGACAAACGGGATCGGCAGCAAATTTGTAATGCCGCCAATCACGGTCTTGAAACTGTTGGTCTGAAGGAACCCGGCCCAATTGCTGCCATGCCAGATACGGTCATCGGGTACATGGCGGAAGTCCGGCAACCCATCTTCGATCCGGCCGATATAGCCATCATTTTCCGCAACTAGCCCAGCCAACAGATCCGGGGTGGAATTGGTGTTTCGGGTTTCGGCGGTCAGGACATCACGATCGACATGCAACGCGGTTTGACTGCGATCCTCCTGGTCACGCACCCGAACCCGGATCAGACCGCGGGTTTCAATCGGAACAGTCGCCTGCCAGGATTGATCGGGCAGTTGTTCGAAGGCGGCATTGATCTGCTCGCCGGTTTCCGGATTGATCACGCTGGCTGCTTCGGGGGCTGCGCCAATCTTGCGCCAATTGAGGATTAGGCTCTCGCCATCCGGGCTGCGTTCGGTCAGCACAGTGTTTTCATCAAGGGCTGGTTCCTTCATCAGCCAGTGTGACAGACGCCGCAGCAACTCTGCCACAGGGCCGCCGCCATCATGGCCACGCTGCCAAAGCCACATCTGATCGGAACTTAACATCGCCACACGGCCTTCCTCGACCCGCTGCATGGTCAAAAGTGGCAGGTCATCCACACCGGTCAAAAGCGTCATGGCATCGGGATCAGAAATACGCGTTTCGATCTGACGATACCATTGGCCCCATTTCGGGGGCGTGTTGGGTGAACCGGCAATGGCGGTTGTAACCGGGTGTAGGCGGCCGGCCTGATTAACACGGGGGACAAAGGCCTGCTCGATAACCCGGCCGGTCGGCGCGGCAGGCATTAGATCATTCAACGCCGTGCTGGCAAGCCCGTCCGGTCCGACATATTCCGGCCCGGCGACGACCAGTGCCGCGCCACCCCATTTGACGAAATCAACGACCTTTTCCAGATAATGCGGCGGCAAGACACCGCGCATCTGATAGCGATCAAAAATGATCAGATCAAATTGACGCAGGCGCACTTCGAACAGATCGCGGATCGGAAACGGGATCAACGCCAGTTCATTGATCGGCGTGTCGTCGCCCTTTTCAGGCGGGCGCAAAATCGTGAAATGCACAAGGTCCACCCCGGGATCAGCCCGCAAAAGGTTACGCCAGGCCCGCTCGCCCGGGTGGGGTTCACCAGATAACAACAACACGCGCAACCGATCACGCACACCGGTGGTTTCAAGGATCAGCCGATTGTTGGATTTGTCGGTTTCTTCCTCAAGCGTATCCATACGCAATTCGGCAAGAACCGATCCGGCATGCGGCACCGGGATGCTGACCCGGCGTTGTTCGTTGGCGGGCAGGGCAATTTCGCGTTCCGTGCCGTCTTCAAGCAGCATCCGCACCGGGATCGCCGTGCCGGGGGGCAATTGCGGATCGACCGCCTCGATCATGAATTCGGCATCCTTGCCGACAATGCCGTAATCAGCACTTTGGCGAATGACCAGCCGACGATCACGTTCATCGCGTCCGCCACTGATCAAAACATGCAGGGGCGCGTTCAGATCAAGGCTGCTTGGCACGTCATGAACCTGCCCGTCAGTGATCATCATGACACCCCCCAGCCGTTCACGCGGCAACCCGCCCAGCAACCGGTCAAGGACGGCAAACATGCGGGTATCGCTATCGCCCGGAACATCTTCAAAGCGAAGCTCCACCGATGGATCCTCAGCAAAGCGATCTTGCAGTTCGGCAATCGCCGCATCGGTTTGTGCCGCGCGGTTTGCGATATCCTGACTTGCCGACCGGTCGACAAGGACCAGAATGATATCGCTTAGTTTTTCGCTTTCACGGTCGGTAAATTGCGGTGCCAGAAGGGCCAGAAGAACTAGCACCATCACCACCCCGCGCCAGACCGTGCCACGTAGCCGGAAGATGGTGAAGACAATGACCGCAACCAAACACAGAACAGCCAACCCCTGCAGGATGGTAATGTCGAGAAGCGGGGAAATCTGAAGGTTCTGCCATCCCTGGTTCATCGGCCCAACCTTTCCAGAATGGCCGGGATATGCACCTGATCGCCCTTGTAGCTCCCCGTCAGGGCATACATCACCAGATTGACGCCAAACCGATAGGCCATTTCGCGCTGCCGGGGGGATATGTCTTCGCTGCGCAGTTCATCGCGGCCTTCGGGAATGATCCAGGCCGATGCCCAGTCATTGCCGCCAAACAAAACCGATGCAACCCCGTCCAGACGTTGACTGGGGCGGGCATCAAGCCACAGTGGTTCGGAAAACCGGCCAAATGCGTGATCGAGCAGATAGAAACTGCGAAACAGGATGTGATCACTTGGCGCACGATCCAAAAGCGGGACTTCCAACCCGGCCAAAAGACGCCGCAACCGCGCCGGTTGGACTTCGCGGTCACGGCTGTCGATCAGGATCATGCCACCATTGTTCAGATAACGGTTCAATCGTTCCTGTGCGCGCTCGGAAAACGGTTCCTGCCCGTCAACCAGCGGCCAATAGATCAGCGGATAGAAACTAAGCTCGTCGGTTTCCGGATTAACGCCATCGACGGTGTTGAGGTCTGCCGCACTACGCCTACGCAGGATTTCGGTCAGGCCTGTCATGCCCGCACGGCTCAGGCGATCTACCGGCGCATTCCCGGTCTCAAGATAAGCCAGACGCGGTTGCAGGGCTGCTTCGGGCAGTGTTGCCGCCATGGATGCTGCGGGCATCATCATGCTTGCTGCGGCCGCACCAGTTATGACGGCGGCCAGCAAAAGTGATGTCAGGGCATTGCTGCGTCGACTGCGCCGCAGCGACACATTGTTGAGCACAAGCAAGATCGCGGCATCAAACAAGATCAGGATAAAGGCGGCCAACAGGCAAAGGGCGGCAAGGTCAACCTGGCTTTGATCGGTGATTTCGCGTGTGCTGATGCCCGATGGCCAAACCACATCGCGGCCGATATCGGAAAGTGACGGACCAAGGTTAAGCGCAACCGCCTGTCCGTTTTCACCGTAAATGCCCGGCGGATGGCGCGGATTGGGTGTCGGAAGCGGGGTTTGAACTGGCAGGATCAAGGCATCTGGCTGATGCGGTCGACCAAAACCGTCCAGAATAGTCTGGGCAGGCAGGCTGCTTTGCAGTTCGGCATCGCTGCGGTTGCTCGGACTGGCAAGGGGAAGAAGCCGCTGCCACAGCTCGACAAACAGGCCCGACATCGGAAGGTTCGACCAATCTGCCCACGGTGTGACATGGAAAAGCACAATCCGCCCGGCATTGCGCGGTGTGCTGGTGATCAGCGGCGTGCCATCGGTCAAACGTGCCCATGTCTTGCTGACAATGTCCGGGTCCGGTTCGGCCAGCAATTGGCGGGTGACCGTGATGTCGTCAGGCACTTCGACCCCGTGGAACGGGCTGTTGTCCGGAAAGTCGAGCAACCTTTTGGGCTTTTCCCACGACATTGAACCGCCAAAGTCCCGGTTACCCAGTCTGAGTGTGACGGGCAGGAATTCGTTGCCAATCTGCGACGAACTGTCGCCCGCAAACCGCACCAGCATGCCGCCTTCATTGACCCAGCGTTCCAGCGCGTCAAACTGGCTGCCCAGCCCTGAAATCGGACCGGCGGAGACCAGTACATCGACCTTGTCTTCAAGCAATGTTCCAAGCGGCGCATAGGTCACATCGGCATAGGGCGAAAGCGCCCGATCAAGGAAGAAATACTGATCAGACAAAACCCCCGGACCGTCGCCGGAACTGACCACGACACCGACCCGGCGTTGTTGCCAGCGCGCACCGGTCTGAAACACCGACGCGGCACTTTCCATCCCCTCAATGCCAACGGATTGAATGGCATTGGAAATGTCACGCGGCAACAGAATGGCGACATCGCTTTGATCGCTGTCAGGTGTGATTTCCACCGTATGGCGCAGGATCACATTGCCGCGTTCGCCGCGGGCCAGAAGATTAATCTCGCGCGGTTGATCGTCGCGATTATGGGCCAATGTTGCCAACATGCCGGTACCTGACCGGCTAAGCGACCGGATGGCGATACGGTCGGTAAAAGTCGGTGAAATCGTTGTGATCGGTGCGATATCAAGCAGTTCGGATGCGATTTTGGCCTTGCCGGGACTGTCCATCTCGCTGGTTAGCCACAAGATGCTGCCAACAGCCCGGTTCATTTCGGGGCGTTCGGAAATCAAATCCGAAAGGGCGGTATAATCCGAGGGCCAAGGACGTGGTTGCAAGCGATCAAACAGGTTTTTGGTATCGTTGGGCGATACCGGCCCGACAATGTCTGGCAGTTTCCATGTGGTCGCACCTGCTGCCTCGGGCGCGGTTTGGGCAATATAGACCGTTTGCAACTCGAACCGGGCCTGATTGGCGATCTGTTGCAATGCTGTGCGGTATTGCCGCCAGTTCGCCGCACTGTCCCAGCCATTATCGGCAATGATCAATATCGCGCCATCATTGGCGGCAAAATCATTGCGGTTCACCACCGGGCGGGCAGCGGCAATGATCAGAAGGGTCAGGATCAAACAGCGCAGAATGGTTTGCCAGATCGGCGCGCGCTGAATATCGCGGCGTTTGCTTTTAAGGCCGCGCAAAATACGCGCAGCCGGGAAGATAACGGTTTTGGGTGACCGTGGTGCCGATCTGATCAAAAGCCAGACAATAGGCAATGCCAGCAACCCAGCCAGCATCGCAGGATACAGGAATGTGATGGCCGACAGGCTCATGACATCTCCTGTGTGTTATGGCGATGCAGGTTAGGACGACCGCGCCCGTTCGATCCGCTTTGATTTTGCCGTTCGCTCAGATGCTGATAAAGGGCCAGCAATGTCGGGCTGGCACTTTCGGATGTGACATGCCGGTCATAAAGCCAGTCATTCTGGCGCGCGGCATCGCGGACCAATGCCCGCCATTTCTGGGCGCGCTGTTTAAAACCCTCCGTAAGGTCTTCGAACTTTTCGCTGCGAAAGATCATCTGATCATCGGTATCAAACAGATCAACCCGCCCCTGAAATGGCGGGGCGATTTCCGCAGGATCAAGAATTTGTACCAGCGCGCCGTCATTCTGATACTGGCCCAAACGCCGCACCGTGCGTGCCGACTGTTCGCTTTGATCCGCGAATTCAAGGAAATCACCAAGGATCAGCACCGAATGTTTGCGGCCCGGGTGAATGTTTGTCGCCTGACCAGCGATGCTTTGTGGACTTGCCAGCATCGCGTGACCCAGTTTTTCAAGATGCTCTGCCGACGTGATGCGCGTACGTTCGCCATCAAAGGTGCCAACCGTTTCGCCGTTGCGGATCAAAAGGTCGGCCAATGCGATGGATATAATCAGGGTGCGTTCGGCCTTTGACGGCAGCTTGTCACTTGATGCCCAATAGGTCGACGGCGAAAGAACCGGCCAGATCCAGTAATTGTGACTGGCCTGCCATTCGGTCTGGCGGATGAAGGTATGTTCGCTGCGCGCAGACCGCCGCCAGTCAATCTGGTTGGTTGGATCGCCGGGAACATAGGGGCGAAATTGCCAGAAATCACTGCCCGGTCCGACCTTGCGATTGCCATGCAGGCCACTGCGCAGACTGATGGCCGTTCGGCGTGACTCATCAATCAGCTGTGGCAGTTTAGCCGCAAGGGCGCGTGCGGCGGCAACATGATCCTGCACGGGGGCGGTGACCAATTAGTTTTTCTCCTGCAGGTGGGCAAGCGCATCGGTGATCAGCCCCTTGGCGGTAAAGCCTTCGGCACGCGCGCCATAGGTCAGGCCAAAACGATGGCGCAAAACAGGAACGGCAAGTTCTTCGATATCCTCGATCGATGGGGCAAAGCGCCCAAACAGCATCGCGCGTGCCCGGCACGCCAGTGACAAGGCCTGTGCCGCACGTGTACCGGGGCCCCAGGCGACGTTTTCACGAATATCGGCAAGTGATGTGCTTTCCGGGCGGCATTCGCGACACAGGGCAATGATGGTATCAAGAACCCGGTCCGGCATCGGCAGGCGACGGACAAAGTCCTGTGCCTCGACCAGATCATCGGTTTGAAGAACCTGTCGCGGGCGGGCCGGATACCGGCCGGTGGTTTCTGTCACGATCTTGCGTTCTTCATCGGCATCGGGATAGCCGAGACGGACTTCAAGCAGGAAACGGTCAAGCTGTGCTTCGGGCAGGGGATAGGTGCCTTCCTGCTCCAACGGGTTCTGGGTGGCCAGAACATGGAACGGTTCGGGCAGTTTGTGGCTGTAACCGGCAACCGAGACTTCGCGTTCCTGCATTGCCTGCAACAGGGCGGACTGTGTCCGCGGGCTGGCACGGTTGATTTCATCTGCCAAAAGCAACTGGCAAAAGACCGGTCCCTTGATAAAGCGAAACGCGCGTTTGCCGTCCGCCCCTTCTTCAAGAACTTCGGAACCCAGAATATCAGCGGGCATAAGATCGGGGGTGAACTGAACACGCTTGTCAAGCAGGCCAAGAACCTTGCCCAGCGTGTGCGCCAGAAGCGACTTGCCAAGGCCCGGCGCACCGACCATCAGCACATGTCCACCCGATAAAATGCCGATAAGTGTTTGCTCTACGGCATCATTCTGCCCAAATATAATACTGGAAATCATTTTGCGGGCTTCGGCCAGCCGTGCGACACACTCGTCCAGACGGGCTGCATCGCGTTCAAGACTGCTTTCCTGGGAGAAACCCATTTCTTCGGGGAATTGTGGCGCGTTTGTCATGGCGGTTGACTGTGCTTCCTATGTTGCAGTGCAGGCGTTGGCAGGCCAGAGAACGCAGATGAAATCGCATAAGTATAACGGGAAAACGTCTGGTTCAGGATCAACTCTACAGCATGAATGAAAACCAAAAAACCATCGATCTCGCCGAGAAGTTGTGGACGCGCTTGCGCGGGCAGAAGCCCGACACCGGGCGGCACCCACAAATCTGTGGCGATATCCCTATGTCTATAGGTCGGGATGGAACCTGGTTCTATCAAGGTGGTCCGATTGGCCGAATTGAGCTGGTTAAGCTTTTTTCTTCCGTGTTGCAGCGTGATGAGGAAGGCGGGCACTGGTTGGTGACCCCGGCCGAGATGGCCCGGATCGAGGTCGAGGACGTCGCCTTCATCGCGGTTGAAATGCAAAATGAAGGCGAAGGCAAAGATCAGAATATCCGTTTTCGGACCAATATCGATCAGTGGGTGGAACTCGATGATGATCATCCCCTGCGCGTCGAACACGACCCCGAAACCGACGAACCATCGCCTTATGTCGGGTTGGAGCGCGGCCTTGAAGCGCGCCTGAACCGGGCGGTATTCTATCAATTGGTCGAATTGGCCGAAGAAATTAGTGACCCTGACCACAACATGATACGTATCGGTGTTTACAGTCATGGGAAGTTTTTTGAGATCGGTCGGATGGAGGCCACGGAATGACACCCGATGACATCGTTGCCGCCTTGCGCGCGCCAACGGGCGATGTTTTGCAGCGCCGTGGCGACCATGCGGTGGACTTTCCGGGTTCGAAATCGCGCGCACGTGCATTTGCTGACGGGGAACTGATTTCGCGTCCGGCAGCCGTTCTGGTGCCGTTGGTCAAACGCGATGCGGGTTTGCATGTGATCCTGACAAGGCGTACTGATCACCTCAGCGACCATGCAGGTCAAATCAGCTTCCCGGGCGGGCGGCAGGAAGAATTCGACAACACCCTTGAAGAAACCGCGCTCCGCGAGACGGAGGAAGAAATTGGTCTTGCCCGCCGTCACATCGATCTGGTGGGCCGGATTGATGATTATTACACCGTGACCGGCTATCAGGTGACCCCGGTCGTTGGTTTGGTCACACCGCCATTCGATCTTAAGCCCGATGACCACGAAGTGGCCGAAGTGTTTGAAGTGCCACTCAGTTTCATTCTTGATCCGCGAAATCAGAAACTGCAAACCGTGACGTTCGAGGGCACCCGCAGGCGGTATTTTGCGATTCCGTATCGCGAATATTACATCTGGGGCGCGACTGCCGGGATGCTCGTCAACTTCTCTGAAGTCATCCGGGCCAATGCACCATCGCTTAACCGTTAATCCGAATATTAGGACAGAGCTTTATGTTGCGACAAATCATCCAGATCGGTCTTCCTCTGATCCTGCCCTTTGTGATTTACGGGCTGTGGCTGAAATGGGCCCGCGCCAAGGCCATCCGTGAAGGTCATGACATCATCCCGCCATGGAACAAGGGGCCGTGGCTGATGCTGTTTGGTTTGGGCGTGTTGCTGACCGCCGCAATCCTGATTTTCACTGCACTTGGGACTGGTGCGCCGCCCGATTCCATTTATCATGCGCCGGTATTGCGTGACGGCGTGGTCGAGCCAGGCTATTTCGAACCCAAGGAATAGAACAGCCCAGCCCCCGTCGTGGCACTTGATATGACAGGTGGCAACAAGGCAGCGATGACAGCACTCGAAGTAACCGGCAGATTGCGGCCATACGGGATCATGGTCGCCGATGATACCGCCCGCGTGTTTGATGCGATTGCGCAGCAAGGCGGTTGTGCGCGCTTTGTCGGTGGTGTCGTGCGTGATGCGTTGCTGAAACGCGATCTGGTCGATGTCGATATTGCCTGCGATCTCGCACCCGAAGAAACGCAGACCGCGCTGGAAAAGGCGGGTATTCGTGTCATTCCCACCGGCCTGAAGCACGGAACTGTCACGGCAATTGCCGATGCCGGGGCCTATGAAATTACGACGTTGCGTGTCGATGTCCTGACCGATGGCCGCCACGCGGAGGTCGCCTTTACCGACAGCTGGCTTGAAGATGCCAAGCGCCGTGATTTCACCTTTAACGCCATTTACTGCGACCTTGATGGCACGATCTATGACCCGTTTGATGGCGAAACCGATTTGCGCGACGGGCGCGTGCGGTTTATCGGCGTGGCCGAAAACCGCATTGCCGAGGATTTCCTGCGTATTTTGCGGTTCTTCCGCTTTCAGGCGTGGTTTGGCCGCCCGCCGATCGATCCCGTCGGGGCGGAAGCCTGCCGCAAGGCAGTAAACGGTCTTCATGATATTTCGGTCGAACGTATTCGCGACGAGATGTTCAAGCTTCTGCGCTCGCGCAGTCCTGCCGGTACGATCAATGACATGATCGGGTTTGGCATTTTACCCGCCATTCTGCCCAAACTGATCCACACCGATTGCCTGCGCATCATGCAGTGGCTTGATAGCACCGCCCTTGCCGATCCGGCGATCCAGCCCGATCCGTTGCGCCGCCTTGCGGCACTGTTTGCGCCGGGGGGCGATAGACGCAACAGCGATGATGACGAAGACAATCTGGCGGCAGCCGAGCGCTTTGCGCGTGATTTGCGACTGTCGAACGAAGAAACCGACCGTTTTGCTGAAATGGTTGCGCATGCGCCGCTGATTGATCCGAAATTGCGGCCGGAAATCGTGCGCCGCGATCTGTATCGGATGGGGGCCGCTGCATTTCGTGATGCGGTGCTCTTGGCATGGAGTGCGCGCGCCGCAGTGCCGCCGCGTTGCACGCGCGCAGAAAATGACGAATGGAAAGCCCTGATCGAGGCCGCGGCAAATTGGCAACCGGTGAAACTGCCAATACAGGGCCGCGATATTCTAAAAGCTGGCCTTGCACCTGCGGGGCCGCGTATCGGGGCGCTTTTAAGACAGGCCGAGGAATACTGGATCGATCGCGATTTCCAGCCCGGCCGGGATGAATTGATGGACTATATTGCCCGCGAGATCACGGCAGGCGATGAGGAGAAAGAATGACGACAGGCGCAATTGGACATCGGATTTGCTGTTTTGGCGACAGTCTGGTCAATGGTGTTCGCGACGGTGAAAAGGGCGGCTGGCCGATGCGTTTGGCCCGGCGTCTTTTGGACGAGGCTGGGCGTGACGTCACGATCTATAATCTTGGTATTCGCGCGGAAACGTCCGAGGGGCTCAAGGCCCGCTGGCAGGTTGAAGCCAACCTTCGCATGGTTGAAGAATTCCCGACGGTCCTGATTTTCAGTTTCGGTGTCAATGACGCCAACCACGCCGAAGACCGCGGCGAGGAAACCACCATGCGGGTTTCCCCGGCAAAGTCGGCTGCGAACGCCGCCGAGATTATCGGGGCGGCTTGCAAACTGGCACCAACCCTTTGGGTCGGGCCGCAGGCCGTGATTAACGGCAGCAAATCCAGCCAGGAGATCAACCAGCGCCTCGAAGGCCTGAACCAGATTTATCTCGAAACTGCACGCGGGTTTGATGTGCCTTATCTCGATCTGCTTGCCACGACGCTTGAAGACGATACATGGCAACGCGCTTTGCGGCGCGGGGATGGCTATCACCCCGACAAGTTCGGTTATGACCGGCTGGCAGATTTGATCTGGGAATGGGGTGCTGTGCAAAAGACCATCGGTCTCTCGGCATCAGACGACTAAGGGTCGGGCAACAGATCAGGTCAGAATATCGAAATACTGGCCACGACCGCCGGCACCGGCCGTCAGACTATTCAGTGGATCACCAGATGCGCTGTATGTCGGCGATGAGATCTTTTCGACATAGCTGTCTGAAATTGTTTTCTGTTCGCCGTCTTTCAGGAACTGCTTTTGTTCATTGCGGTCACGTTGATAGGACTGAACAGCGCGCTCGATCTCCTGATCCGATGTCAGTACAGAGGCGCGTGTCCCATCAATAATCCGGCTTTGCTCGGCAAACCGTTGCTCATCGCCACGTTGCTGGGCGATGGGGCTGGTTTGACGGACGGGATTGGACAGCGAAAGATCAGAAAAAGGCGCGATATTTACCATTGACGGAACTGCTCGTTTGAACCGATTGGTGTTTTTAATTCGGCCGGAATATTACTCAGAGTGACTCGGATTTGAAGCCCTAATTTGCGCTTCAGAGCGACAAAAATGACAAGTCTTTGAAAAAGCGATCAAAGAAGTTTTGGTTCGCTGGCGTTGTTGCTGTCCGGGTCATAAATACCTGCCGCGAATCGCCGTGGACTGGTCTTTGCCAGCGCCTTGAGTTTCGCCGCTTCGACCGAAATATGATCAAGGGTGATGTCGGTGCGTTCTGCCGGAATCCGGATCAGCGCGGCACTGACACTCATCAGATCAAACCGTGCGGGTTGGCCATCGCGACCCTTGCCGGTCAGGTATCCACTTTCACGCGTTTCCGGGTCATAGAAGCTTTTGATCTGGGCATCGAACATGGCCTGAACGCGTTGGACAGCCGCGACCGCATCCTCAAAATCAATCGATTGCACATAGGCAAAGAAATCATCACCGCCGATATGGCCAACAAACCAGTCATTCTGGCTAAGGACCTTGCCCAGGATGTCCTTGAAAAGCAGGATCGCGCGGTCACCTTGACGGAACCCGTATTGGTCGTTGAACGGTTTGAAATTGTCGAAATCGAAATAGACGGCAAACCGGCGTCGGCGTGGCTCCGCCAGGGCGCGGGCGGCATAGCGGTAAATCGCACTATTGCCCGGCAGGCGGGTCAGCGGGTTTTCATCGCGCGCATTTAGCGTATTGCGTTCATTGACCGCCCGCAAAAGCGCACTTTGATCAAGGACCCCCAGATACTGGTCATTTTCCGTCAATATCACCCCGTCCAGCGCCTCGGTCGCGACAAAGGTTTCAAGAAGCTCCGACAGGCTGGTGCGGATATCGGCAACCGGACAACGGCGCAAAAAGCGTTTGATATTTGCCCGGTTGGCCGGGTTTTGCAGCAATTCACGGCCAAACGGGGTGTAGATAAACGCCTTGAATTCTGAATCCCGGACAATGCCCAACGGCTTGCCGTCATGGTCGACAACCGGCACCAGCGAGATATCCGGATTTTGTTGGAAATAGCTCAGGATATCGACCGGATTGATATCAATCGGCAGGGCCGGTGTTTCGAGCAAGTAGGATCTGACAACATCATCATCGCGATCGGACTGGCGGCGCGAATCTGCGGCAATGTCGGCTGCTGAGGACACAATATCGGTCTGTTCGGGGATATCGAGTGATGGGCGCGCAATAAAGAAACCCTGCACCAGATCACAACCCAAACGCCGACAACACAGGAACTCCTCACGGGTTTCGACACCTTCGGCGACGACCTGTGCAGCGATCATGTGGGCGAACGCCGTGATTTGCGTGACAAACAGTTCCTTGCGACGATCACGGTCGATGCCATCGATAAAGAACCGGTCGATCTTGATGATGTCAGGTTCGCATTCGTAAAGCGCACGCAACTGGGCAAAGCCGCTGCCGTAATCATCAATGGCAATTTTGAAGCCCTGACTGCGGTACCGCACCAGAATGTCTTTGAGGTACCCGGCATTGCTGATGTCGTGGCGTTCGGAAATCTCAAGGAAAATGGTATCGCGTTCAAGTCCGGCATCGCTCAGCAGGGCGGCGGTTTGACCGGGTTGGTAATCCTCGGTTTTCACGACGCGATTGTCGAAATTATAAAACAGCTTGAGCCGCTTGGCCCCGGGGAAGCGCGCGAACTTCTCGATCGCCTTGGCGCGCAGCATCATATCGACACTGTGCAGGTTGCCCGTATCCCATGCGGTATCAAACAGGGCCTGAATGGATGTAAATCCGGCTTCTTCCCAGCGCCGCAAAAGCGCCTCATAGCCGAAAACATGACCGGTGTGCGGACTGACAATGGGCTGGAAAGCGAAGTCGACTTTTTCGACGACCTGCTGCCAGTTACGGAGCATGACCGGTTGGGTCATGGGTCGGTCGGATATCCACTGTTCATCTGCATCAAAGGTCAAATGCAGTACCCCGATCTTCAAAATGGTCGGCTTTCCCGGAAGTTGTGAGAATTAGAAGTTCCGAGGTTTGCTGTTATCCCAGATATGACAACAAGTTCATGACAGTGGGGTTACGAATATGTGACATCCGCAGAAAACATCCGCTTTTTTATCAAGAAACGGCTGGATCTCTATACAAAGGGGTTAGACAAATCGACGAACCCGATACTGCCTCGACTAACCGATAGCCCGTGTGGCCAGCGGATGATGTTCCTGAACCAGTCCGCGCAGGCGTGACTCGAGAACATGGGTATAAATTTGCGTGGTCGAGATATCGGAATGGCCCAACATCTTTTGCAGGCTGCGCAAATCTGCACCATTGGCCAGAAGGTGACTGGCAAAGGAATGGCGCAAGACGTGCGGCGATACCTTTGATGGCGGGACACCGGCCTCAATCGCCAGATCCTTGATCATTTTCAGAAACATCTGACGGGTCAAATGCCCGGTTTTCCCCCGTGACGGGAAAAGGTATGAGGATTGCCCGGGGCGATCAGCATGGCCGTTTGATTTGTCTGATGGAATGAAGGCATCGCGCACTTCAAGGTACTCACGCAGCGCATCACGGGCCGGATCGGAAAGCGGTACCAGCCGTTCCTTGCTGCCCTTACCACGCACAATCAGCATCTGCGGATCACGCGCCGCTGCTGCAAAGGGGAGCTCGACCAGTTCGGAAACGCGCATGCCGGTGGCATACATCAGCTCCACCATCGCAAGTAACCGCTTGCCCTTGATACCCGGATGATTGGTTGCTGCGATGATCAGACGATCAATTTCCTCAATCGACAGGAATTTGGGCAGTGTCTGGCCCTGTTGCGGACTATCGATATTCGACGACGGGTCATCATTGCGATACCCGTCGGAATAAAGGAACTTGTGAAATTGTCGTAACGCTGACAGGCGCCGCGCCTGTGTACGCGGGGCGAGTCCGGCAGATCCCAGTTCGGCCATATAGCGCCTGACATCCGCATCGCTTGCCGATACCGGATCGGCTTTGCCCGCAGTCAGCGATGACGCATAATCTTCAAGATCACGCCGATAGGCATCAAGCGTGTGCACACTGGCCCCGCGTTCTGCGGCCATCATTTCCAGAAAGGCCGATATCAACGAGCTTGTCAGTGCCTTGGCCATGACCGGTCCTGCCAGTGATTAAAGAGCCTACTGATTAAACGACATCAGCAGTTCTGTCGCCAGACGCCGCGCGTCATTTTCCTGCCCGATGACCAGAAGCGACGTCACGGTATCGCTCAGGACCTTGGGGTCGGCATTATCGACGGCTGCGACCTGCTGGGCCTGAATGGCCAATGCCGCGGTTTTCGCCTTTTGCCGCGCCGCCGCAGCTGCGTTGAGTTGATGCGATACCGCACTGCTGGTTGTCATGCGTTGTTCGGCGTAGGGCGCGGTCAGAATGCTGTCCCACAGTGTATTGGGGACTTCGATGCCGAAACCTTCAAACAGGTTGAAAATCAGTTCGCTATAACGTCGTGCAGCGGCCTGATCACCGCGCGCTGCCTGCATTTCCTGCCATTCGACCATGCGGGCACGATGACGGGCAAGGGCGGCTGCGCGATCAGATGCACTTTGCACATCCTCGGCCGAGGCCGAGTTGGGCATGACGGTTGCCGATGCCATGCCGCCACTTGATGTCGGTGCGCCCGGCACGACTGCACCGCCAAGACCGAAGTTTTGCGTCGGGCCGGATTGCGGATCAGCCCCAAAACTCTGCGAAGAACTTTCACCCGATGCCATGGCTGTCGGTCGAACAGCACCTGTTTCTTCAAGGCCGGAAATCGCCAGAACCGGATAAAGCAGGCTCAGGCGTGATGAAATGTCATTCGATGCATTGGCCGATGATTTGGCAACCTGAAGCCAGTTTTCAGCCCGCTCGAAACTGTTTGCGGCAATTGATGCCCGAAGGGCGGGAACAGCAAACCAAGAAAAGTCGCCATTCACCGGAATGTCGGTCATCAGCGGCGCTGCCAGCCTTGCGGCTTGCATGAAATCGCCTTCAAAATCGGCGGCTTCAAAGAGGGCGGCCAGAATTTCGGCCCGTGCGGCGGCAACATCACTTTGTGCTGCGGCCTGATAAAGCTTGGCATACTGGCGCGCCTGAATGCCTTCGCTGGCATCATCAAGAACGCTTTCCAATGCCGCCGGTTCGAAATTCACCGACTGATACACATCAGCCAGCTTTTCCGGGCTGATCAGGCCAAGATTTTCAGCCTTGCGGGCGGCCTCAAGGCGAACATCGCTTGCAGTCGCATCGGCAGTGGTAATGCCAATGATGGCGGCTGGATTGTCGGTTTCAAGCTGGCTGGTCGGGATCGATTGTTTGGCAATCGCCAGAAGTGCCAGATCGATCGGACGCAAATCATTTAGCAAGTCGGCATCGGCAGTACTGCCACTGCGGATTGCGGAAACCAGACCAAAGAAGGTGGCATCGCTTTCACCACCCATTTCACGCACAAGATCGACGGTGAAGGCCGCCGAAGTCGGATCATTGGCATAAAACGCGCACATCGCCGCCGCCTTGAGCCAGAAAAGCTCCTCGTAACTTGCGCCGTAACCTTCAATCGCGTCACACGCCGCATCAATTCTGGAGCCAATCAGAAGGGCGTTGACCTCTGCTTGTGCCAGCATGGAGCCGCGCGATCCTTGCGGGGCGGCGCGGACAAGTTCGATGGCGTCATCAAGCGCGCCCATTTCGATCAGCTTTGCAACACGCGCTTCAAGCAGGCTGATATCAGCCGAGCCCTGAGGCAGGGCGGCTGCGGACAGAAGCAGGCGTTTCTGTAAGTCACGCGCAGCATGGGTCGCCGGGGTCGCGGGCAATTCTGAAATCAGTTGTGCAGCAGACCGGCGGGTGGTGCCGTTCCACATATCGGTGCCAAGGCCGCCGCGCGATTGATCAATGGTCCCGACGGCCTCGGCGTCGACCGCGCCAAGAGACAGCGACTGAACCGCGTTCGGATCCGACGGGAATGTGTCAGTTTGGGTAGTGCCAGATGACGTATTGCCAAAGCCGCCTGATCGCGGGGCCGATGTGGCCCCCGGATTGGTCGGGCTTGGGGCAACCTGGCGTTCCGCGTCCTGTTCTGCTTCCTGTTTTAAAAACAACGGCACGGGGGCCGAGTTTTGCGCGCTTGCAGGGGCGGAACCAAGTCCCGTTCCCGTCATGATGGCCAGTACACAGGTCTGCATTAACAGGCGGGAACGCAATGTCATCTTAGTTAAACCTCGAATTCGGGATGGTTTCTTCGATTTGGGCGGTCGGGGCAGGAATGTCCCAGGTCACCAGGAAAGTGGCACCGCCGGCAATCACGGCGATAACCAGCAACAGGATGATGCGCGATAAAATTCTCATTTTAATCCAGACTTCGAAGCGTTTAAGCGATGGACGCGAATACCAGTATGCGGACGAAAATCAAAGATGCAAGAACCGCAACCGCCAATCATTCTGGCGATCCGTCCAAGTATCTTGAACCTGTCATCGCATTGGGTTGGTCGCACTCCAATTCGGCAACTTAAAGGCAGTATAAGTGCCTGTTACTCACAGAGAGTTAATGCCGTCGCGCAGAACAACATTGGGGAAAACGATGCATAGCCATGCCTAAAGTGACTGAAAGGGGCAGTTTGGCGCAGTATTTTTGTCGTGTTTTCTGTGCGGTTTGCTTGCGTTCGGGGGCAAGCTGGCCTAAAGATTTGGGTAATTTGTATCTCAATGATTGAACCACAGGACTGCAAACCGAACATGGACAGCAACATTGCCGAGTCGGGTTTGCACGAAGACGTGATCGCCAAAATTCGGGACGGCCTGAAAGGCCGGACATTGGTGTTCATTGGACTGATGGGTGCAGGAAAAAGCTGCATCGGCCGTATGGTCGCCAAGGAACTCAAGCTGGATTTTGTCGATGCCGACCGCGAAATTGAAGAAGCCGCTGGCTGCTCGATCGCCGATATCTTCAAGCTTTATGGCGAAGAGGCGTTTCGCGACGGCGAGGAACGTGTAATTGCCCGTTTGCTTGATGGCGAACAGATCGTGTTGGCCACTGGCGGTGGTGCGTTCATTCGCGAACGTACCCGACAATTAATCCTCGAAAAATCCGTATCGGTCTGGCTTCGCGCCGACCTTGATCTGCTGATGCATCGCACCAGCGGGCGGACCCATCGTCCGCTGCTTAACAACGGTGATCCCAGACAAATTCTCGCGGATCTGATCGAGACGCGTTACCCGGTCTATGCCGGGGCAGACATTATTTTCGACTGTGATGAATCCTCAAAGGAAGCCACCCGCGATGCGGTTCTTGAACTGCTTGCGAATTCCTTTGATGACGATGGTCAATTGATCAAGACAGGAACCTGACAGAGTGAGCAATCACGACACCCTTCGCGTCGAACTTGGCGCGCGCAGCTATGACATCCTTGTTGGCAGCAACCTTTTGGCCGATACCGCCAAATATATTGCCCCGTTCGTCAAGAAGGCCGGTGTGGTCGTGATCGGCGATGCGGCACTGTCGGACAATCATTTGCCGACCGTGCTGGCATCGCTTGACGGGGCGGGTATTCCCCACCGCGAAGTCGTCGTGCCGTCTGGTGAAAAGTCCAAAAGCTTTGCCATGTTCGAAAACGTCGTCGAACAGATTTTGGCGATGGGGATCGAACGCTCTACCCTGATCATTGCCCTGGGTGGCGGTGTTGTTGGCGATCTTGCCGGGTTTGTTGCGGCGTCTTTGTTGCGTGGTCTTGATTTCGTTCAGATCCCGACCACTTTGCTGTCGCAAGTTGATAGCTCCGTTGGGGGGAAGACTGGGATCAATTCCAAGTCGGGCAAGAACCTGATTGGTGCGTTTCATCAACCGCGTCTGGTTCTGGCCGATACGTCTGTTCTTGATACCTTGCCTGCACGTGAATTGCGGTCGGGTTATGCCGAGATTGCCAAATATGGCCTGATCGATGATCCGGAATTCTTTGCCTGGCTTGAAGAAAACGGGCAGGCGGTTCTTGATAAAGATGGGCCTGAGCGCCGTCAGGCCGTGATCAAAAGCTGTGCGGCGAAGGCCCGCATTGTGTCCGAGGATGAACGCGAAGGCGGCAAGCGCGCGCTTTTGAACCTTGGTCATACCTTTGGTCACGCGCTTGAAGCCGAAACCGGATATGGCGAAAAGCTTTTGCATGGCGAAGCCGTTGCCATGGGTATGGTCATTGCCCATGACGTTTGCGGTGCCATGGGGATGGCCCCGGCGGGCGAGAAAGACCGGATTGTTGCCCATCTGAAATCGGTTGGTCTTCCGGTGACGGCATCCGAGGTCACGGGCATGCATTGGGATAACGACAAGGTGATCAGTCACATGTCGCGCGACAAAAAAGTCCGCGACGGCGAGATCACCTTTGTCATGACCCGCGGGATCGGCAAGGCGTTTACATCCAAGGCAATGGATGTTGAAAAAATGCGTGCCGCGATCACCCGATCCTGCCGCGGTTGATCAATATTATTCTGATCCACAATGCGTGTGGGTCGATGGACGTGCATGGTGGCGGTCACTTCGCGGTGGTGACTTTGCCGCCAATGTGTTGTTGTTAACTTGTTTAACGGCATTTGACCTTATAGATGAACACAGAACAAACTTGCTCTGTTGCAATCACCGCTTGGAGACGGCCCTGAATGACGATCACGATTGTCGTGATTTTTTTGCTGCTGATGCTTTCGGCATTCTTTTCTGGCTCGGAAACCGCGCTGACGGCGGCGTCGCGTCCGGTCATGCATCACAAGGAACAGGATGGTGACATTCGGGCCGCAATCGTCAACAGGTTGCGGCGGTATCAGGAACGGTTGCTGGGCGCGATCCTGCTTGGCAACAACATGGTCAACATTCTGGCCTCTGCCCTAGCAACATCGGTGATGATCGAACTGTTTGGTGAAAACGGTGTTGTGTATGCAACGGCTGTGATGACAGCACTTGTTCTGATTTTCTCGGAAATTCTGCCAAAGACCTACGCGCTTCAGCATGCCGATACCATGGCGCTGCGGGTCGCACGCCCGATGAGCATCCTTGTCGTGCTGTTCGCGCCGATCACCCAGACCATTCAGGTCCTGGTGCAGGCGACCCTGCGCCTGTTTGGTAGCGGCGAGGGCCCCGGTCTTGATAGCGAACGCGAATTGCGTGGCGCCATCGAACTGCATGCCGATGACGTGGTTGTCGGTAACCACCATGCCGAACGCACGATGTTGCACGGGGTGCTTGATCTTGAAGATGTCGGCGTTTGGGAAATCATGGTGCACCGTCGCAAGGTGCAAATGATCGATATTTCCCGCCCGATGGAAGAAATCCTTGATACGGTTCTGGCAAGCCCGCACACCCGTATTCCGATCTACGAAAAGGACCCGGACAATATTGTCGGCGTCCTGCATGCGCGTGAAGTTCTCAAGGCGATTGTGCGCGGGGCCAAGCCCGCCAGCGCCGAGGATGTCCGCGAACTGAGTTCCGAACCCTGGTTTATCCCGGATTCAACAACCCTTGCCGATCAGCTCAAGGCGTTTAAGGAGCGGCACGAACATTTTGCCATCGTCGTTGACGAATATGGCGCGTTCGAAGGCGTTGTGTCACTTGAAGACATTCTGGAAGAAATCGTCGGTGACATTGCCGATGAAACCGACGTCGAAGTGGTTGGTGTACAGCCGCAGGCCGACGGATCGGTTATTGTGCGCGGCGATGTCACCATTCGCGATCTGAACCGTCGTTTCGGCTGGCGTCTGCCAGATGAAGAAGCCGCCACCGTGGCCGGCCTTTTGCTGTATGAAACCCGGCGTATTCCCGATGTCGGGCAACAGTTCCGCTTCCATGGCTTTGAATTTGAAGTGCTGCGGCGTATTCGCAACCAGATCACCCGTGTGCGTCTGCGCGCGGTGACGGATCCGGCCGGGGAAGAACAGGAATAAACCTTCTTCCCCCGATTTGCCGGTGTGTTGCCGACAAACCACTATAGCGTAAAAAATTTCAGCTTTATCTACTTATGGGTTAAACTCTTGTTTCAGGGTCTTGACCCAAAGGATTGCAGGGCCACTTGCAAATAAGGGCCCGTCACACTGTGTCATCCAGTGACGTCATTTCTATATGACGTCAGGCAGTGTGAAACCAGATGATCTGATCGGGTTTGGGCATGTGGCAACAGCAACCTGCAGAGAGAGATGCATGGATACTAAAATTGTACCGGGTGTGGTCCAGGAACAATCCATCGCGACACTCAACCCCGCCGATTCCGTGATGGACGCCGTCACCATGATGGCCGAGCGTAAGATTGGCGCTGTCATCATCGTTGATAACAACGCCAGACTGGCTGGAATTTTTACCGAGCGTGACCTTGTCAACCGTGTGGTGGCAAAGGGGCTGGATGCGGCATCTGTGCCGCTTTCCAAAGTCATGACCGCTGATCCCGATACGCTTGGCCCGAACGATTCCGCCATGAGTGCGCTTGATCTGATGAGTGCACGGCGATACCGCCACCTGCCGGTTGTCGATGGCGATAAGGTTGTTGGCATGGTGTCGATCCGTGACCTGTTTAACGTGGTCAAACGCCAACTCGAAGAAGATGTGCGGGAACGCGAAAAGTTCATCTTCGGCTCGGACTACGGCGTGGCCTGAAGCCACCGGTTTTCTGGAAGCAGCATATGGTATCGGCCTGACGGGGAATTCCCCGTCAGGCCTGTGGCCGTGAAGAATTCCGATGAATTTCCCGAAATTCCGGTGATTGTCTTTCGCCGCCAGGTTTGGGCGGCGGGAATGACGGAAAATGCGTTTGCGACTTGACAGCATGCAGGTGAACGTCTTTACGTTTACGTAAAGGAGAAATTCCGATGCCACTGTCCCGCCCCGCAGAACGCGAACACATCCATACCCGCACCGTGACCTGTCAGGGGTTCCGGCGCAAAGACGGCCTTTGGGATATCGAAGGCCACATCACCGATGTCAAAACCTATGGTTTTTCCAATCATGATCGTGGTGAAATCCCTGCCGGCGAGCCGGTCCACGGGATGTGGATACGCGTTACCATTGGCGATGATCTTGTTATCCGCGAGGTCGAGGCCGTAACCGACTTTGCCCCGTTTTCTGCCTGCGATGCGATTGCCCCGAATTACGAAAAGCTGGTTGGTTTGAAGCTTGGCCCGGGCCTGCGCAAACAGATCCGTGACCGGGTGGGGGGCGTTCATGGCTGTACGCATCTGAATGAATTGATGGGCCCAGTTGCGACCACCGCGTTTCAGACAGTCTTCCCGATCCTAGCCAAGGAATCCCTGCAGGCGCGCGATGAAAACGATGACAAGCCGCCACGACGCAATCCCTTGATCAATACCTGCCATGGCTGGCGCAGTGACGGCCCTGCCGTCAAACGGATATCCCCGGAACTCTATACCGGTGACGATTAACAGGGGCGTCTTGCAAGTGCATCTGTGCGGTCCAATATCCAAATGGTCCGTAACGTGTAATTGTCAGGTGGCGTGTGTTCATGTTGCGCCGGTGTGGAAACGCCAATAACGAGAAAGATTGCAAAGGCTTCTTGCACCCGTTTGAAATGGCGGTGTTCTGTTGTTGCGTGACTGCCATACTGCTTCTGACGGCATCCTTGGCGACCGCGCATGATCTTGCATCGCCACAGGCAGAAGCCGGACAAGCCAATGTTGATGAACAGGATGGCTTCCTGATCTTGCAGACCAACCTGCACCCCCCCTATCAGGAACTTCAGAACGGCATACTCAGCGGATATTCGGTTTCGATCCTGAACTGTGTGTTTGATCGGCTTGATATTGGCTATGGGCTGGCGATTGCACCCCGCCAACGCAACCGCGAAATGGTGCGTACCGGCAAGGCCGACGGGTTCTTTCTGGCCCGCATCAGCGACGCGATGGACGAATATGCCGTGGCGTCAAATCCGTTGGCGCTTGAAAAATGGGTGTGGGTGTCACCCGCGATCAAATCGGATGATCCCCGTGTCAGTCGGCGGCCCAAACCCGGTGATTTTTCTACAGTCGGGGCGATACTGGGATCGAACGAGGCCGAGTGGCTGCTTGAACAGGGTTACACGGATGTCATGCGGGTACCTTCCATCGCGTCACTGGTTGGGCAAGTCGCAGCAGGTCGGGTCGAATATGCCCTTGTCGATAAGCACAGTTTTGAATTCGCCCGCAAGGAACTGCAACTGACAGCCGATAAGTTCCGGATGCAGTTCGAACGCTATGTGCCACTGGTTGTGTATTTTTCCAAACATTACGTTGCGACTTTCCCGCGGCTGCTTGATGACCTGAATGCCGTTTTGGAATTTTGTGAAACCCGCCCGATGCATTTGGAAGCCTGGGAACGCGAAGCAATCCAGAATGTTCAACTACCCGGTATTCGCCAGTTTGCAAGTTCGCCGGAACTTTTGGGCCATGTTTTTAACCAGTTGGATGGGACTGAAATACAGAGTGCTGATCAAAAACGCCTGACCGATCAAGAATGGATCACGCTGGCGCGCGAAGGTGCCGCCAGTGCAATCGCGACGGAAATCCTTGGCAATGATTTGTCAAAATACCTTCGCACGTTTCAGGCCAGCATCGGCGAGCAAGTGGCAGAGGCATTCGTTTTTGATACCCATGGTCAGATCATCGGCATGAGCCGCCTGACATCTGATTTTGATCAGAGTGACGAAGCCCAGTTTCAGATGATCGATAGCCTTAATCGTGAAAAGGCACTGATCACCGATATTTGGTATGACGCCTCAACCCGTGCGTTCCTGTCGCAAATCACGGTGCCGATCATTGACCCGGATAGTGGTCAGACACTTGCCGCCCTGACGGTGGGCCTAAACGTTTCCGCAGCGCTGCGTCCGGAAAGCTGAAATCAGGCATCGTTAGGCATCGGTAAATCGCCCGGATTACTTGCCGGACGGCTCGGAAATTTCAATCGCGATATTGCTGTACCAGTCCGCCGCGGCCTGCATCTCCGCATCCGTCAGGTCCTTGGCAATCGGTGTCATGACGTCATGAACCCGCTTGCCGGTGCGAAACGCCTTGAGTTGTGTTTCGATATAAATGTTGGTCTCGCCCGCCAGATTGGGAGCGTCTTCCAGTGTCGAAATGCCATTCGCACTGTGACAGCCAACGCAAAGTTCGGGGGCATCATCTTCGGATGTGTCGGCGGGCAGGGTGCCTGATACCTCGAAATGGCTGAACCAAAGTGCAACCTTGCTGATCTGATCATCAGACAGGCCGCTTGCCACCACGGTCATCATTTCATGTTCACGTTCGCCGGTCTTGAAGGCGTTTAGCTGGGCAATCAGATAATCGACCGGCTCGCCCCCGATATGCGGCGCAATCGGAATGCGTGCCAGACCATCAAGCCCGTGACAGGTGCGACACATTCCGGCAACCTTGCGGCCATCCTGAAGGGCGTCGGCATCTGGTGTGGGCGTATCTTGGGCCGCCACATTGGACACGCCCCCGGCGGACAAAAGCCCGCCGAGGAGTGCGATCATAAATCTGCGCATCAATTGCCCTCATACCAGATGCGATACAGCGCACCGGCCAGATCATCGGAAACAAGGATCGAGCCATCACGCAATTGGGCAACATCAACCGGACGTCCAAGATATTCCTCGTTCTCGTCAATCCAGCCTTCGGCAAACGGTTCGATGGTGGCGTTACCTTCATCGTCGATGAAGGTCACCATCACCCGCGCGCCCACCGGGGTTGTGCGGTTCCACGACCCATGCTGGGCCGAAAAGATCGCGTTCTTGTATTTGGCCGGGAACATGTTGCCGGTGTAGAAGCTCATGCCAAGGTCGGCGGCATGCGCCACGGTTTCAACCGCAGGCATGACCACATCATAGGGCACTTCCTGACCGGCATATTCATTGGTGCGGACATCACCGCCGCCATACCACGGATGGCCAAAATGTTGGCCTGCGGCGGTTTGATGGTTGATCTCGCCGGGCGGGATATCATCGCCCATGCCATCAACCTGGTTATCGGTCCACCACAGCTCACCGGTGACCGGATGGAAGTCATGACCAACGGAGTTGCGCACCCCGTATGTGTATACTTCGCGATCAGAACCATCGGTATTGATGCGGATGATGCCACCAATTCCCCACTCGCGATAAAGATCCAGCTTGTCTTCCGGCGCCACGTTGAATGGCTGACCAAGCGAGATATAAAGTTTCCCGTCCGGGCCGATTTTGCAGACACGCGCGGTGTGGTTATAGCTTTCCTCGGCCGGGGGGATCAGGTCACCCTGTTTAACGACGTTGAACGCGGCAACGTCCGGGCTTTCATAGAAGAACTCGGCTGCGGGGAACACCAGAACACGGTTCTGTTCGGCGATATAAAGGAACCCGTCCGACGAGAAACACGGACCGTTCGGGATGCTAAACCGAAGCGACGGGGCGAAGTCCTTGACCTCGTCGGCGACACGGTCCTTGTTGCGGTCTGTGACTGACCACACCTTGTCCTTGCGCGTGCCGACAAAGGTCACAACCCCCTGTGGCCCGACGGCAATATGACGGGCATCGGGGACAATGGCATAAAGACCGATCTTGAAACCATCAGGAAGCTTGATGCGCTCAAGGGTCTTTTTGATCCCTTCGGCGTAATCACCACCCTGTTCGATGACGGTGAATTCTGTCGTTCCGGTTGATTGGAAGTTGGAGAGTTTTTCAAGATTGTCCGGCGCAGGTGCTTGCGCATAGGCGGTTCCGGACATGGCAAGCGCAATGCTCGCCATTAGAAGGCGTTTCGTCATTACGTAGTCCTCCCGATTGTCGCGGATGCCATTGACCGGCATCCGTGCCGCGCGAATTTCACCATTCGCACGGCTTGTGTATAAGCATTGCGCCTAATCGGGGTAAACGTCTAGGTTGATTTCACTATGTGGAATTATTCTTAATTGTTTTTGTTGGCCAGGGCGGTTTCGTATTCCGCTGGTGTCATGGTTTTGAGTGCCAGCGCATGCACGCGATCCTTCAGCAAGGCATCAAGCGCGCCATACACAAGGCGCTGGCGATTGACACGGTTTTCGCCTTCGAATTTTTCGGAAACCACAAGAACGGAAAAATGGGACTCGCCACGCGGGTCTGCACCGGCGTGACCGGCATGTTTGGACGAATCATCATTGATTTGTAGTTCGACCGGGCTGAACTGTTCGGTCAGGATGTCACGGATCTGGTTGGCGACCTGCATGGTAAGGGCCTCTGTTTTCTGGTGATGTTTGCAGATTGCTGCAAAAACGGTTCTTTACGTCACGTTCTGTCATGCGGTGACCGTTTTTCAAGCCTTTTATCGCATTTAAAGCGCCCGTATGATATTGCGCGCATCGAATTTTCAGAACATATAGACGCAAATGAACCGAGGACACCGCAACAAGCGCAAGACGCTCTACCATGAAGAACCCGTTCTGCCGGAATGTGACTGGCCGGAATGTGACGGGCATGGGGAATTCCGTGCGCCCAAGGATCGCAAGTTGCGCGACTATTACAAGTTCTGTCTGGAACATGTCCGCGAATACAACAAGTCCTGGAACTATTATGCAGGCATGAAGGCCGAGGATATCGAAAACGACATGCGTCGCGATACCCACTGGCAACGCCCGACATGGCAGTTCGGTCATATCCGCGGATCAAAAAAACCGTTCAATTTCAAATTCAAGGACGGGTTCGGCTTCTTTAACGAAGACGGCGACCAGACCCATCACGGCCCCGGCGCCGAAGCCAGGGCCAATGCCGAGCGCAAACGCAAAAGCGAAGAAGCCCAGCGTCGCGCCGGTGCCATGGGCATGCCTGCCGAACAGCAAGAGGCCATGGCGACCCTCGATTTGGGATGGCCGTTCACCCGCGATGAACTCAAGACGAAATACAAGGCACTTTCCAAAAAGTACCACCCTGATGCCAATGGCGGCGACAAGGCGGCCGAGGAACGGTTCAAGCGGATCAGTGCGGCCTATACGTCACTCACACGCTATATCCGTGATCTTGAAGCGCGTGTGACACTTTAGCTTTCTGGCTAATTTTCTGCGAAATTTGATCAAAACCGGTCTATCTGGTTGCAGTTTGCGTATCTGGAAGGTCTTATCGACCAAACCTTTTGCGATAATAGATATTTTTTGCGCATCTTCCCTTTGTGTGATGCGTCATAACCGCTATTAATGAGCAAGTTTAACGAAACGACCGCGTCACCAGCGCCGGTCCGAAAAACGCGCGAGTACTTATGAGCCAAGGTTACGAAGCGAGCGGTGCAGCGGCAGAACATCCGCTTGATACACCCGACATCACCATTTCCGTCCGTGAAACGTTCGGGATTGATATCGATATGGAAGTCCCGGCATTCAGTCAGGGCAGCGAACATGTGCCGGCGATTGATCCGACCTATCGTTTTGATCGCGACACCACGATGGCGATCCTGGCGGGTTTTGCCCATAACCGCCGCGTGATGATCCAAGGGTATCACGGCACCGGTAAATCGACCCATATCGAACAGGTGGCAGCGCGCCTGAACTGGCCGTGCGTGCGTGTAAACCTTGATAGCCACATCAGCCGTATCGACCTGATCGGTAAGGACGCGATTGTTCTGCGTGATGGCAAACAGATCACCGAATTCCGCGAAGGCATTTTGCCTTGGGCGCTCAAACGCCCTGTCGCGATGGTGTTTGATGAATATGATGCCGGTCGCCCGGATGTGATGTTCGTGATCCAGCGTGTGCTTGAAGTTGATGGCAAGCTGACCCTTCTTGATCAGAACAAGGTCATCCATCCGCATTCGCATTTCCGCCTCTTTGCGACGTCGAACACGGTCGGTCTTGGCGATACCACGGGCCTGTATCACGGCACCCAGCAGATCAACCAGGCCCAGATGGACCGTTGGTCGATCATTGCGACGCTCAACTATCTGTCGGTCGAAGACGAAACCAACATCGTCGCGGCCAAGGTTCCGGCGTTTGATACTGCCGAAGGCCGCCAGAAGATCGAGGCAATGGTTGCCCTTGCCAACCTGACCCGTCAGGGCTTTGTGGCTGGTGATATCTCGACCGTTATGAGCCCGCGTACCGTGATCACGCTTGCCGAAAACGCCAAGATTTTTGGCGACGTTTCCTATGCCTTCCGCGTAACGTTCCTTAACCGTTGCGATGAAGTCGAACGTCCGATTTTGGCGGAATATTACCAGCGTTGCTTTGGTGAAGAACTGCCTGAGGAAGCCATTAATGTGATGGTCCGCTAAGGCGTGGCTCTTAAGCAGATTGGCGAACTGGTTCCACAAGCGAGTAGTGCGATGAAGAATGATGAGGCTCTTTCCGGCTTCTTGCGCGGCACGGCAGCGACGTTTCGTGCGCTTGCCGGGCGCAATGATCTGGAAGTCGGCTTTGTCAAAGGCGGGCGTCCGGGCGGCTATGGTGAACATGTGCGTTTGCCGATGCCCAAACAGTCCATGCCCAAGGATGAAGTCGCCGATCTGCGCGGTGTTGCCGATGGCTGGGCGCTTAAGATGCGTCACCATGATGCGGCCCTGCACGCCAAGCGCATGCCCGAAACGGCTGAGGCTCAGGCTGTTTATGATGCGCTTGAAACGGCACGTGTCGAAGCAGTGGGATCGCGGTATTTCCCCGGTGTGCGCAAAAACCTTCGCGAACATGCCGAACAGGACTGTCATGCCAAGAACTATCACCGTGTGACATCACGCGACGATGCCCCCTTTGCTGATGCGATCGGCATGCTGGCGCGTGAAGTCTTTACCGGTGAAAAGGCCCCTGAATCCGCCGGTCCGCTGATTGACCTGTGGCGTTCACATATCGAAGAAAATGCTGGCTCAGACCTGAGCAATCTGCGCGATGTGCTCGATGATCAGGATGCCTTTGCACGCGGCATGCGCAAATTGCTTGATCACCTTTCGCTGGAAGACGACCTCGACGATGCCCCGCCCGAACAGGAAGGCGAGGATGACGAGCAAAAAGACGGCGAAAATGATCCCGATCAGGAAGATATGGAAAGTCAGGGCGGCCAGCAGGGCCAGAATGACGATTCCGAGCCTGATGGTGGTGATGACAAACAGGATGCCGGCTCCGAAGAAGCCGAAGCTGGCGAAGGCGATATCGATGATCAGCAGCTTGAAGCCATGTCGCAGGAAGAAAAGCCTGCCGGACCCGGCGAACAGCCGGAATTTGATGGCCGTAACGAGCCGGTTGAACGTGGATATGAGCCGTTTACCCGCGAATTTGACGAGGTCGTCACCGCAGATGATCTGTGTGAAAACCTTGAACTGTCGCGCCTGCGCGCCATGCTTGATAAGCAGCTTGCCAACCTTCAGAACGTGGTTTCCAAGCTTGCCAACCGTCTGCAACGCCGTCTGATGGCGCAGCAGAACCGTGGCTGGGACTTCGACCTTGAGGAAGGCATTCTTGATGCCGCCAAGCTGGCCCGCATCGTCTCGACCCCGTCGACGTCACTGTCGTTCAAGCAGGAACAGGATACCGATTTCCGCGATACGGTGGTGACGCTTCTGATCGATAATTCCGGCTCCATGCGCGGTCGTCCGATCACGATTGCCGCCCTGTCGGCTGATATTCTGGCCCGCACACTGGAACGTTGTGGTGTTAAGGTCGAAATCCTTGGTTTTACCACCCGTCAGTGGAAAGGTGGCCAGTCGCGCGAAAGCTGGGTCGAGGCCGGAAAACCGCCAAAACCCGGTCGTCTGAACGATCTGCGTCACATCATCTACAAGGCTGCCGACACGCCATGGCGTCGGGCGCGCAAGAACCTTGGTCTGATGCTGCGCGAAGGGCTGCTTAAGGAAAACATCGACGGCGAAGCACTGCTTTGGGCGCATGAACGTCTTCTCGGCCGCACCGAACAACGCCGGATCATGATGGTGATTTCCGATGGTGCACCGGTCGATGACTCGACCCTTTCGGTCAATTCCGGAAACTATCTGGAACGTCATCTGCGCGAAGTGATCGAATGGATCGAAACCAGATCACCGGTGGAACTTCTGGCGATCGGGATCGGTCATGACGTCACGCGTTATTATCGCCGTGCGGTGACAATCAACGATCCGGAAGAACTCGGTGGCACCATGCTGCGCGAATTGTCCGACCTGTTTGACGAACAAGGCGCGCGTCAACCCAAACGCCCGATGCGCCATGTGCCGGCCGATAACGCTAAGGCCCGCGATCACGCCACAGGCGATCGCGACCGCTGGTAAGGGCAGGGGTGCTTAAAGGATGACCGCGATCACCCGCTTTGCACCAAGCCCGACCGGATATCTTCATCTCGGCCATGCGGCCTCGGCCCTGTTTTCTGCAAAACAGGCCGGGCCGGATGGCCGTTTTCTTTTGCGGATCGAAGATATCGACCAGACCCGGTGTCGCCCGGAATATCTCGAAGCGATCTATGAAGACCTCGCCTGGCTTGGCCTTGAATGGGAAATGCCGGTTCGGGTGCAGTCCGATCACTTCGCCGATTATCAGGCGGTGCTGGATCGCTTGGCGGATATGGAATTGCTTTATCCGTGCTTTTGCACCCGCAAGGACATTCAGGCGGAAATCGCCCGCATTGGCAACGCACCGCATGGCCCGGATGGCGCGCTTTATCCCGGCACCTGTCGGCAGTGTTCGCCAACCGAACGAAAGGATCGCATCGCGGCCGGTGAAAGCTATGCACTTCGTCTTGATATGGCTGCGGCGATCAAACAGGTCGGCCGCGAACTGATATGGTTTGATCGCGCGGCAGGCAAACAGATCGCCACCCCGGAAATCTTTGGCGATGTGGTTCTGGCACGCAAGGATACCCCGACCAGCTATCATATCTCGGTTACCCATGATGATGATCTGCAGGGGATTACCCTTGTCACCCGCGGCGAGGATCTGTTTTTCGCAAGTCATCTGCATCGGCTATTGCAGGAATTGCTGGGCTATGACGTGCCGGAATATCACCATCACGTTCTTCTGACCGGGCCGGATGGCAAACGCTTTGCCAAGCGTGACAAATCCAGGACGCTCAGATCCATGCGCGAAGACGGATTGTCGGCGGCAGACGTGATCAAGCTGGCTGATCAATTCTGATTGACCGGGGCTCGGCGGTGATCTCTTAGTAAGCCTTAATATTTTGTGTTTTTCATATTCCCGTTGTCGTTGATTATTACCTCCGTATAGGATGTTTTGATCGAACGATGATGTCGGGGGCACAAGACCAGATGAAAAAAGATGCTGGCTTGGTTAGGGGAATTGCGAAGCGCATTCTCGACCCGGGCATAGAAATAAGTGCCGGGGAAGAGTTGAACGGAAAGGTTCAGCGCGACCTTCTTGATCTGGCCTATCGCAATAACTGGGCTAATATTCTGGTCAATCTGGCCGCTGGCACCAGCATGGTTGCGATGTTCTGGCTGCGCGGCGATTTGCGCGCCGAAACCGTTATCTGGCTTCTGGTCGTCACATTGATTTGCAGCATTCGGCTTTGGGGTGGCTATCTCTATCACCTGACGCGTGAAAACAGGACGGAGCTCTCCTCTGATCTGCTTAGAAAATGGCGCTTTCGCTATCAGATCGGGGTGATTGTCACCGGCCTGCTGTGGTCCATGGTTGGTGCGATTGAAATTCCCGCGGTTCAGGGCGAAAGCCAGTTTCTCACCATGATCATCATTGCCGGTATGGCTGGGGGTGCCACGGGTATTCTTGCTCCTGTCTTCCTCGTCGGGCGCTTTTATCTGTGTGCGCTGCTATTGCCGCCAGCCGTGATCCTGTCGGCGATGGGGGATGCGAACTATATCCTGTCCGCCTTGGCGCTGGTGTTCCTGCTGGTGATGCTGGTGACGCATCGCAACAATCACGCGGTTCTTTTCAGGTCTTTTGTCCTCAAACATCAAAATCAGGGGCTGGTCGAAGACCTCCGGCAGAAAAACCGGATTACCGAAAACTGGAATGCCACCCTTGAAGCGCGGGTCGAACAGCGCACAGAGGAGCTGCGCAATCTGGTCGAACACGATGCCCTGACCGGTATCCTTAACCGTGACGGGATTGTCGCGTGGTTCGAACATAAAAAGAGATCGGACGCGCTTCTGGATTACGCCGTGCTGTTTATCGATCTGGACCGGTTCAAGCAGATCAATGATGGCCTCAGTCATGCGATTGGCGATGAAGTGCTGCGTGCTGTCAGCATGCGGCTTAGGGAATGTGTTGATGACCGCCATGCGTTGGGGCGTTGGGGCGGGGATGAGTTTCTGATCGTTCTGGCCGCCCCGCATGAAGAGCTTCACCCACTGGTCGAAACCACGGTTGAACTGGCTCAGCGCGCGGTTAATCAGCCGATCAATATTGTCGGGCATACATTGCATGTCGGGTTCAGTACCGGCGTTGCCTTTTCGTCCGGACGTAATCCGTCGATATCGGAACTGATCCACTGGGCGGATCTGGCCGCGGCCGAGGTCAAACGATCCGGCCGGGGCAGTGTGCATAACTACGACAAGATGCTGCTGACGGAACAGGAACGTCGCCTGAGCGTGACACAGGCGCTGCGCCGGGCGCTGAGTGCCGATGAATTTTATATCGAGTACCAGCCGGTTATTGATGCAACCAATGGCGACATTATCGCCTACGAGGCGCTTTTGCGTTGGAACAGCGCGGTGCTTGGTACTGTTCCACCCGATGAATTCATTCCGATTGCCGAGGAAAGTGCGCTCATCGTTGATATCGGGGAATGGTGCATGCGGCGCGCCTGCCAGACCCTCCATGACAATACCGAGATTCCGGTCACCACGAAAATTGCCATCAACGTCTCGATCCGTCAGATCGTGATGCCGAATTTTCCCGATATGGTTTCGCGCATCCTGGCGGAAACTGGTCTTGCATCAAATCGGTTGGTTTTGGAAGTCACGGAATCGATCTTTGAAAAACGCCAGACGTCCCAGATTTCCGCCGTGCTTGATCATCTGCACGCGATGGAAGTTGGTATTCATATTGATGATTTCGGGACCGGGTATTCATCCTTGTCGCGCCTGCATGAAATTCATGTGGATGCGGTCAAGATCGACAAGTCCTTTGTCTTGTCGATGGATGAAAATGCCCGCGTGGTGATCGAGGCGGCAATCCTGATCGCCCATCGCTTTGGTCTTAAGGTCATTGCCGAGGGGATCGAGACGCCGCAACAGCGTGCGGAACTCCACGCGATGGGGGTAGATGCCTATCAGGGATATTTCTTTGCCCGTCCGGGGCAACTCCCGTGTCGCGACATTCACTGGCAAACTGATCCGGATTTGCCGACCTGAGGCTGTTTCTTTGGAGCTGGCGCAAAAAAAAACGGCCTGCCGTAAGCGTGGCAAGCCGTTCACAGTCCTGTTCTGCTGGGGGACAGAATCAGCGGCTAAAATCAATCAGAACAAGGAAGCTGACCGGCACAAGCGCCAGCGCGACATAAATCCAGAAGGATGCGATCGGAACGCCGAACGCGGCAAGAACATAACCGGCAAGGTAAAGTGCCAAGCCAATTACAGCGACCAGCAGAATGCCCAAAAGCGGCAGAGAAACTTTGCTATCTGATTTCATGTCCCGTCATGCTCCCGAAACGGATTTCTTAACTCATGGTGTCGAACCTACCATGCCGTGCGCGTATGCGTTTTGATCCGTATCAATCAACGCGACAGATTGAATCCCAAGGTCTTTGCAGGCATGAAGCGGGGTACTCTTTTTATATTAAAGGCAGAGAATCGATTGTTCGCCCTGTGTCAGAATGGTGCAATTGCCTGTAAATGTGGTCTTTGTTATTGTCGTCCCGGTTTGGAAAACATCAGATTCCGTGCGGTTGAGTTGGGCAAATACCGGCACAAACCAAGGATTATCGTCAAAACAGCTCTGATAAGCGTTTTTGTCGCGGTTTTCGGTTGATGAAGGCTTGACGGCATGGGTTAGAGGCGGTAATAACCCGGCTCCAAGCGCGGGCCTGCATGTTCAGGCCAAGCGTCCTTTTGCGAATTTATAGACCAGGAGATCAGGTCATGGCACGTCGCTGCCCGGTATCCGGCAAAGGCGTTTTGGTCGGCATGAATGTGAGCCACGCCCACAATCGTACCAAACGTCGTTTCCTCCCGAACCTGCAGCCGACCTCGCTGCTTAGTGAGTCGCTCGGTCGTTCGGTGCGTCTGCGTCTGACCACCAATGCTGTCCGCACCATCGAAAAACGTGGTGGTCTGGATGCGTATCTGCTCAGCACTGCAAATGCAAAGCTGCCGGCAGATTTGGTGAAAATCAAACGCCAGGTCGCCAAAGCTGTTGAAGCAAAAGCTGCCTAATTCAGGCTTCTGCTTTACAGACAGAATTTACGAAGGCTCGCTTTTTAGCGGGCCTTTCGTTTTTTCGGCTCTGGGCTTTGGTAACCGATGCGTCGGTTCGGGCCACCAGACAGGCTGCCAGACATCGTCGGGCGGCTTTTTTTGTGTCGTGCCGCACTGCAGTTACCCAAGGGTTCCTTGGGCTGCGCAAGGGTGCTGTCTCAATAAACGCGACTCGGCAGAACACGAGCTTTGCGCTTTTGGAAAATTGCTCTATACTTTGCTCTATCAGTGGTTTACGTCGCCGTGTCGCCCGGTTTGGTGAAACGTCATGATATGTTCATCAACAGCGATTCCCGGACCTGCTAAATACGGCAAGCGACTCGGTAAACACGGTGGAGCGGATGGTATGCATTTATCGCCCAATGCGTGTCCGGCACTTGTTCTTAACGCCGATTTTCGGCCGTTGAGCTACTTCCCGCTATCTCTTTGGTCATGGCAGGATACGCTCAAGGCAGTCTTTCTTGAACGCGTCGATGTTCTTTCCGAATACGACCGCGAAGTACGTTCTCCTTCCTTTAAAATGCGTCTGCCGAGCGTCATCTCGCTCAAGGAATATGTCCCGCTTAAAAGCAGCCCGGCCTTCACCCGGTTTAACGTCTTTTTGCGCGATGAATTTTCCTGTCAGTATTGCGGTGACCGCCTGCCGACAAATGAGCTGACATTTGATCATGTCATCCCGCGTGCGCGGGGCGGGCGCACCAATTGGGAAAACATCGTTACGGCCTGTTCTGACTGCAACCTGTTTAAAGGCAGTCGATCGGTGCGTGAGGCCGGCCTGCGACTGCGCAGGACGCCGGGACAGCCCTCGATGCATGAACTTCAGACCACAGGACGCCGTTTCCCGCCAAACTATCTTCACGAAAGTTGGCGGGATTTTTTATACTGGGATACCGAACTGGAATACGACTTCTAGTCGACACCAAAACTTTTACAAAGTTCAGCTTGGCAACAAAAAAGCCGACGGCAGGACCGTCGGCTTCATTGTATTCGCTGGTTCAAGAAAACTTACAGATCGAGGGTAAGCTTTAGAAGTGCCGTACGTCCTTCGCCATAGCCGCAGGCCGTGGCCGAACTGCAACCTGCGACATATTCCTTGTCAAATAGGTTGCTGACATTGAGGCTGAGGTTCCACTGGTTCTCAACACCGTAGCCAAGGCCAGCGTCAAACAATGTTGCTGCCGGTACTTCGTACTGGTTGGCCTCGTCCGCATAGGATGCACCTTGATAACGTACACCACCACCTAGGCGAAGGCCGTTGAGCGTGCCCTGACGGATGGTGTAATCGAGACCAAGGGTCGCCATTTCGGTCGGGACGGTGACCGGTTGCTTACCAATCACACTTGCGTCTTCGTCCTTGGTAACTTCAAGGTCGTAGGCAGTTGCGCTAGCGCTGAGCAGAAGGTTCTCAGTGATGTTCGCCTTGGCCTCAAACTCGATACCCTGTGAGTTAACTTCACCAAGCTGACGCTCGTTCTGGAAGGTGCCGGTAATCACGTTCTGACGGGTCAGGTCAAATACAGCAACCGTGAAAAGGCCATCGAAGCTATTGGGGACGTATTTCAGGCCTGCTTCATACTGGCTGCCGGTTTCCGGTTCATACACCCCTTGGGAGCTTGAACCGAGAACCGGGTTAAAGAACGTTGCAGCGCTTACATACGGGGTCAGACCATTGTCGAAGGTATATGCCAAGCCAGCGCGACCGCTCCACTCACCTGTGGTTTCGCTATAGTTGTTGTACCGGGAAATCGGATCGTCGCCATCGGTTTTGACATAATCATAACGACCATTCAGCGTCGTGATCCAGCCGTCACCAAATCGGATTTGATCCTGTGCATATACACCGATCTGGTTTATGACAATGTCCTGATCGAGATAGGCAGATCGTGCGACCTGTGCGGTGCCATGTACGGGATTCAGCGGATCAATATCGGTACCTGCGCCGGAATATTCCTTGCGCGACATATCAAACCGCTTTAGGTCGATACCACCAAGCAATGTGTGATCAAGTGCACCGGTCTCAAAGCGTTGTTCGAGCTGGTTATCAAGACCGATGGATGTGATCTGGGTGCGGTGTTCGAATCCCCAGCGATCAAGGTCGTAATTGGTGGTTGTTGGTGATGTTCCACCGGTGGCATAGCCACTTGGGTAGTAGTAAATCTCATGAATGTCTGCATGTCCGATCCGCGCATTCTGGCGGAAGGTTAGGTCGTCATTGAGATCGTGTTCAAGTTCGTAACCGACCATAACCTGACGGCGCAGGTTTTTATCAAGGTCGGGTTCAGAGAAGTTGGTTTCCGGATCAATCTTGCCATAAGGCGCATCTTTGGCAGTGCCGAAATAGGGCAGGAAACCAAGGCCACCATTATGCTTGCCGTCCACGAAGGTAAAGCTGCTAAGCAGCGTCAGGCTGGTGTCTTCGTTCGGCGTCCAGGCGAAGCTCGGTGCAACCGTCCCCTGGAATCCTTCATTATCGTCGGCCTGTTCGTCGCCATTGGTAAAGTTACCGGTCAGGCGGTATGCTGCAACGTCACTAAGCTTGTCGCTGAAATCGATGCCTGTGCCATATTTTCCAGTCTCGGTGACGGAAAACTCAAGACGGCGCAGTGGCACATCGGTCGGGCGTTTGCTGACATAGTTTACCATACCGCCGGGATTGGTGCTGCCATACAGGACAGAGGCGGCACCGCGCAGAACTTCTACCCGTTCAAGATTGTAATCATTGACCAAGAATGCGCCAAAGCCATAGGCGTAGTTTTGCAAGCCATCAAGATAAGCTCCGCTCTGGGTTGCTTCAAAGCCACGAATGAAGAACCAGTTGGTATCCGTGTCGGAGCCATAAGGCTGGGTGAATACGCCAGCGGTATATCGCAATGCTTCATCGACTTTGTCGACACCACGGCTGTCCATCTCTTTGCGACCGATAACGGATACGGATTGCGGGATTTCCTCAATGGCGGTGCCGGTTTTTGAGCCGGTTGCACTGTGTGTAGCAACATATCCGTTTACAGGAGCATGTGTAGGCTCTGCTTCGGACTTAATGATCAGAGGTTTAAGGGTAGTGCTTTCGCCGTCACGTTCTGTCGCGTCATCTGAAGACTGCGCCAGTGCAAAGTTTGGTCCGGCAAAAACCAATGCTAGTGCCGTACCCAGCAAAAGGGTTGAAGACAGTTTCTGTCCTGTAAAACGCATTTGGGATTCCCTGTATCGGTTGTCTTTGACGACGACCTGTCGGGCGGGAACCGGCGGGCCATCTATGATGATGGCCTTTCCGATATCACGCGGTGGGGGATGGAATATTGAACCGGATTTCGGCGTATTGAACGGAATTTGGCTTAAGTTACGCGATCTGTTCCTTGCGCCAGGCACCCGGTGTGGTGCCAACGATTTTGCGGAACACGCGGGTCAGATGCGCCTGATCGGCAAAGCCGACCCGAAGGGCGACCGAGGCCAGCGGTGTCTCGGCATCTTTAAGCAGGGTTTTGGCGCGTTCCACCCGGGCTTTCATCTGCCACTGCTGCGGGGGCATGCCGGTGCTTTCGCGAAAGGCCGAGCAGAAATAAGATTGTGACAACCCGGTCAGTTGCGCCAGTTCATCCAGGCGGATGGTGCGCCCGCAATTCTGTTCGATATAATCGACCGACTTGCGCAAATGGTAGGGTGCCAGTTTGCCGCGTTTGCGTTGCGGTTCATTGGCTTGGCGCGGTTGCAGAAGGGCCGCGGTCAGCGCGCTGATCAAGCCTTCGCCATAGATCTGCGGGCTGTGGTGTTCGCTTTGTAGGTCGTCGGCCAGCAACCGGACCAACGTGTTGATGCGCGGATCGCAAAAACCGATGCGCGGTGTTTCCAGGGTCGCGCGGTCGAGTGGGGCGCCCATGCTGTTTTCAAGCGCGTCGACATCAAGATGGATATCAAGATGTCGCAGACGGCACGCGCCGAAAACCTCGGATGAGACCTCCATCCCGGCCGGAATGTAGGACAGGCATCCTTTGCCGCGACGTTGCTGATCTGCCGCGTCATCTGAGGAACGGACGTTGATACGCCCATCGCCCACGCAATCAAGGATCGCCACCAGACGCGGGGCTTGTGACACGTAGGTTCCCCCGGCCTCTGCTTCACATTCCACATGCCATAAATCGGAAATGGCGGTGTTCCAGCGACGGAACCGCAGGTCATCAAGAAGGGAAATACCTTCGATGTGGCTGGTCATATGCGGATGGAATGCCATGGCGCTCACGACAATGGGGTCCTTTGTGCAGTCGGAACTTATGGTGCGAATGGGTCTCAATATAACCGGGAATTTTCTGCAAACAATAACAATTCTCATTATCATGCGAAGAATTATCAGATTCCTGAGCAATTGTTCGCGCAAAAGGTGATCCTCGGAGATGCAAAAACCCGCCTGACGTGTCAGACGGGTTTTGTGAGGCTTGGTTTCAGCAGCGTCGAAGGTGTTCGCGGTTATTTCTTCATCCAGCGTGACGGTGCGATCAGGCAGAAAACAGTGAGCGCTGCCGAAAAGAACACATTGACGGTCGGCATGGTGATGCCAAAAAGGGTCCAGTCGATCTTGTCACAGCGAATGATCGGTTGCGCCATAAGCTGCGCCTTGAGATCTGCCACGGATGCGGCACCGCTTTGTACGCCGCCACACATGGCGGGTCCTTCCCACCACAATTCCTGAACACCAACGTGGTAAAACGCGATCGCCGTTCCGACGGCAAAGGTCGCAGCACAAAGATAAACCACCGCCCGTGCGGCGGCAGGAAAGCGGATCAGCAACAGCGCAATGATCGAAAGACCGGCAACCACATAGAACGGCACACGCTGATACAGACACAGCACACAAGGAAGCAACTTCTGGACATATTGCGCATAGTACGCAAAGCCGATGCTGCCTGCTGAAACCAACAGCAGGGCAAGGGGCGGAAAGGCCGGGATGAAGCGTGGGCGCAGCAAATTGAACATCAGTTGGTCCGTTTATTGGCGTGCATCAGAATTTGGCGTCGGGTCAACCATGCGGGATCAGCTTGATTGCGGCAAACCCGCCGACAAGAACCACGATAAATATGGTGAAAACGAGGCCCAGTCGACGTTCGATGAAGTCACGGATGACAGGGCCGAATTTCCAGATCAGGGCGGCAATGACAAAGAACCGCAATCCGCGGGCCAGGACCGACGCGAGCGTAAAGACAACCGGGTCAAGTGCGGTGACACCCGACAGGATGGTGATCACCTTGTAGGGGAATGGCGTTACACCGGCAATGAACACCGCCCAGGCACCCCATTCATTATAATAGTCGCGGAACTGATCAAACTTGTTGGCATAACCATAAAGCTCAAGCACAGGCTGTCCGACCGTTTCAAACAGGAAGAAGCCGATACCGTATCCGACAAGTCCGCCAAGGACCGAGCCGACGAGGCAAATCAGCGCATAGCGCCAGGCACGCGTCGGGGCGGCAATGATCATCGGGATCAGCAAAATGTCAGGCGGGATCGGAAAGACAGAGCTTTCAATCGCTGCAATGAAAAACAGGGCCCAGCCGGCATGGCGGTGGCCGGCAAGGTTCATGGTCCAGTCATAGAGGCTGCGGATCACGGCAATAGCGCCTTGTCATGTTGTCTGCGATTTGGGAGCGGCGCTTGGCCTTGAAAACAGGCCAGATCAAACCGCATTTTGCCGGCAATCGCAATGGCGCAGTTTATCCGTATCTACGCAGACGTATTTTTGCACAAAGCCCCATTGACCCGGCGAAATTTACGGCTATTATCCCGGCCGTTGATGGAGGGTGCGCACACGCACCCGAATTGCCTGCCCCTGTGGCGGAATTGGTAGACGCGGCAGACTCAAAATCTGTTTCACTTAGTGAGTGGGAGTTCGATTCTCCCCGGGGGCACCATCGATCTTTCCAACATATTTATATCCTCTAGTAGTCTAAAAACATTAGACTTTTTAGAGTTCAAACAACCTGTTTTACGAGTGTAGTTGAGCGGTTCGTCGAAGGCCAGTCGAACGACTAAATTGCGGGCGGTTTGGCCACCAATTTTCCAGCAATCATAAGGGTTTGCAAGGAATCGTAAGGTGAGTTCAAACATCTCGTCGAAAGGCCGTAGCGAAGTCGGCTTTTTCGAAGCCTTTTCCTGTGCGAACAACTTTTCACGTTCCAAGGTTTCGATACGGTCTTCGAAGGCTTTAAGGGCGCGAGTGTTCTTCACTTCAATCATCCGGTCGATGACTTTGCCGATTTCGATCTCCAATTCGCGCGCTTTATGGGCGTAGGTCTTAGTAGTTTCGGCCAATCGGGCGCTCTGCATTTCCCATGCTTTTGTGAACATGGCTTTGATCATGTTGAGGAAGGGGCGAGACGGCTGTAGCGATCCGAGTACTTCCTCGAATTGTTCATGCAGCTTTGCCACAGGGATCGTCTTGCCGCGCTCTGAACAGCCTTTGTGATGGCAGAAGTAGTAGGGATATTTTTTGTATTTTCCCTTACTCCATCCGCCTGTTAGCGAATAACCACAGGATGAACAGGTAATCGCCCCCCTTAGTGGGAAATCCTCACTGCTATCTTTGCGGGTCGGCATGAGGGGGCGTTCTTTTAGGCGCTCTTGGACGCGCCAGAAAGTTTCTTTGCTGACTATGCCCTCGTGCTTTGCTTCGCGCATGGAGATACCCCAACTAGGCATGGCAACATAGCCGCCATAGAGAATCTGTTTTAGCATCCGGCGCACTGTCATTTGACGAATACGTCCATCCGGCAGGTCTTTCGGGAAGTCTGGTTCGGATTCCAGATAGCGAACGACTTCCGACTGAGAGGCGTAATGTCCGGTTGCGAAGCCTTCGAGAGCCTTGCGGACGATGGATGCAAAAGGTTCGTCATGAATAAGCACTTTGCCACCACCTTTGGCGGAGACGTATTTGAGGCCCACAGGCGGGATGGAGCGAATGGCGTAACCTTGTTCAATCCGCGCCATGGCCTTTTGCTTGTTTTGCCGCCCCATCTGTTCGCGCTCAAGCTCTCCGGCAGCAGCGGAGATAATTTCGTTGAACTTGCCTTCTGGAGTGTCCTCAAAATTGAAGTTGAGACACTCGCGTATAGCTCCACGTTCGCTCATGATGCGGCGGAGTTTTAGATGAAACTCCACGTCCCGTGCATAGCGTTTGAGATCGTCGAAGATCACCACGAAGCGTTCAGACGAGCGAGCATCCATATAGGCGAGTAGTGCCACCATGCCGGGACGCTTCATAAAATCACCGCCGCCCGATACATCGTCAGGAAAGACAGCTTCAACCGTGTATCCTTTGGCCTCTGCATACTGGCGGCAGCGGTATTCCTGGCTATCAAGGCCGGAACCGTCTTTGGTTTGCTTCTTGCCCGATACACGGCAGTAGATCAGGGCTTTTTGCGCTCTATCCATCAATGACTCCTTCCCCGTTCGATACGGTTCCAGAGCCGTTCAAACGCACAAACTTTTTGATGATTTCGCTATGGGGAGATTTTACCATATCAAGCTCATCTATGGGCGTAAGAACGCCGGAAGCCTTGGTTTTTCCACAAGGTTCTTGAGCCTGCTGTACCGGATGGATACCGAAGCCCATGGCTACAAATTCGCAGACAATGTTCCAGATAAGCGCGGTGTATTCGATCTTCTGCTCGTCCGTCCAATCCGTTCCTTCAAGGAAGTGCAAGAACTCAACTGGATCGAATTCTACTGAATGGTGCTTGTGAATGGGCGGTAAGATTGACGCGCTGGTTTTGGTGTTGAATTCGTTTTTGTGCTTGCGCGGAGCCATGGGGCACCTCCTTTGTTTTATTGTTTACTGTCTTCCCGCGCCTCCTTTCCAAATGCCGCACAAGAACAATAAGGAATATTATCCTATTTTGTGCGCTGGATGAAGGCTGCACACCCACGTATGCGTATCAACGCTCATGTGGACGCTCTCGGTCTTGTGTGGTCTCACGCTGGGCGCGACGTTCCTTGAATATCTCGCGGTCAAGTTCACGGCAGCGGTTGTAGGTTTGCCGTGTTATTTCTGAGAGCTTCAGAATATCGGTACCGATGAAGCTGTTCGCATCGCGGACATTCCCATCATTGTCGCGGTATGTCCGTGCGAAGGTCGCGCTATGGTAATCGCCGCGCTCTCCGGTGTTGCGCCAGATGGAGCTTTTAATGTCGCCGTCCCGCACTGTCTCGACAGGGCGTTGTGGCTCTTTGTTGTGGTGGTCTAGATCACGGTTCATAATATTTCTCCTTCAAGGGTTAGCGTTTATGGGCGCGGTTGAATTGGCGAGAGATTCTTCTACGCTTGGCCATGAAAGTCGCTTTGCGGGCTTGCTTTGCCTCTTCTTCCCAGCGTTGATCAAAAGCCATTCGGTCGACTTCATGTGCCAGATCAGGTGACGGGCGGGGTGCAGGCCGGGGATGGTCTTGCGAGACCATTCCTGAGTTGCGTGAGGCTGTTTGGCCATGGCTTGCAGTTTCAAAATCTTCACGCGTTGAGTGTGTTTTGGTTGGCGTGGCTGAAATGGTTCTGGCAAAGCTGGTCATCTGATATAGCTCCATATTCCATCAACATATTGCGGATAATGGGCGAAAGCCTTCGGTACGGGCTCGGTAATGACCGGACGCCAAGCGTAGCCTCTTTGTGAGCGCACTTGCACATGGGTTCCCGGCGGAAAATAAGGGTTTGGGTGATAGCGCCCTGCCATAAAGGGCTGTTGGTAATAAGGAATACGATCTGCCAGAATGGGGTGTGTCAGGCCATCGGCAAAAATGATCTGTTTGTCGGATGGTAAGCCGAGGATTTCATCCTGTGTGCGCAATGCGCGTTGTTTAAGGGCTGGTAGTTCAGCCATGCGGGCGTGGTGGGCAAGTTCCATCGCGGTTTTAAACGGGTCTTCTCCGCAAAACACGGCCTGAGCAGCCTTACGTTTGGCGTGCAGTGCGGTTTCTCTTCGCTGTTCATCAACGTATTGCAACGTCTCGGAACCTAAGCGAGCAGACAGGGCTTTAGCGGTAATATCGTCCCGTACCCCAAACCAGTTTTGCAAAGCAGATGAGGCGGGAATAATCGTCTCGGCTCCGCTTCCTAGAGATTTCATTTGGGCAGTTGATTGCCAGAAACCCCATGGACGGATGCCAAGCCCTGCATCTCGGGTGAATAGCCCAAGTGCCAAGGGGAAAGCACCCAGATTGCCGATTTCATCCAAAACGATTGTAATGCGCGGCGCAGCTGGTGCGCGGGCTTTCAATGTGCGAATTGCGACGATGAAAGATTTTATAATGCTGGCCCAAGCTGTAACCAGCTCGCCGGGTGGCATCAGATAAAGCTGATAACTCTGATCGGTTTCAAAGATTTGATTGAGGTTAGTGCTATAGGGCGGTGATACAGATGACATCAAGTCTGGATCAGACAAGCAGGCAAAAGCTCGGGATATTTCGCCGATAATACCTTTGAAACCCCCGCTTGAATCTTCCCGCGCGGCGGCGATCTCGGCCTCGATGCGCCGAACAAATTCAACGTTAGCTTCCGACATTTCAAAAGCGAAATCCAACCATGCCTCCCCGCCTGCCACCAAAAGGTTGATAGCGCGGTAGAGTGCCGGATAGCTCAACACACCATCACACAGAGCGATGGTCAGACCGATCGCCTCTATAAATTCTCGTGCTCGCCCCTCAAAATAAATGCTCTGAGCGCTGCCGCTTGGGCTTAGCGCATTTTCGGCAAAAACTTTCATATCGGAGATGAGCGTTCGGCTGTTCTTATGCAGATGACCGAGCGGGTTTATGCGGTGCTGTGGCAGGCCGTGTAGCTCTTGCGGATTCCAATATAGGCAAAACTTCCGATCTGGTGTTTGGTCTTGCGAAATTGCCGCAAGCTCTCCTTTAATATCAAGGATCACCATGGAAGGGGTATGGATGCCTCGGCAGATATTGTAGGCCAGTAAATCGCGAAGTTTGCCGCTGCGCGGGCCTGCTACACACATCGCACCGCCCATATCGGAGTACCAGATCGCTCGTCCCATGAAGAACCCGGCTAGCAAGGAATGAGGATGTTTTGTAAACAGTCCCGCCCGCGCGATCTCCTCCGGCTCGGCAAAGCACGCCGAGCCGAAAGGGTAATCCGCATTATTGAGCTTTGCCCCGTCCATGTTAAACCACCAGTCCGGCAAAGCGCATTGCGCCAAAGGTGACGATGGCGGCTAAAGCGTACCAAAGTACCATGCGGCAGACAGCGAAGATGACAATGCCGCTTAAGGCAAAACTCACGGCATACATAAGGTCTGCAAAGTCGCGGGAGCCGTAGGCCTGATAGACCAGTTTTTCGACGACCGGGCCGACAAAATGAAATAGATATGGCGTACCTAAAACAGCAGCGAGCAATGCCAGACAAATGGCAAGCAGGTTTTGTCCGGGAGGAGTGTTATCGCCTTGCCTGTTTGATCCGGTCAGAGGTGTGTATTGATGAGCCATGAGAGTACACCCTTCAAAAGAGTCAAAAGAGCAACGGGAAAGGCCTCCGGATCAGAGTGATCCGGAGGCCTGTGAATTAACCGAAAACTGCGTTTAGGATGACGATGCCAATCCCGACGATGAATACACAGCCGAAGAATTCACCGAGTTTGTCAGAAAGGTTTTTTTTGGGTTTTTCGCGGAAAACGTCGAAACGTCCGCCACCGAGATGTTCGTATTGCTTTTTTGCCATGAGAAATACTTCCTTTGTTTAACGAGACATTGGTGTCTCGTTAAACAAAGGAAGTACCTGATGTCCTGCTGAAGGTTCCGCACAGATTCCGCAAAAGCGGCTAAGCCGTCAGGAATAGCGATAAGGGGCAAGATGTCCTCGAATATTGTCGAGAACTTCTTGGTCCGTATCAAGCGCTGTTTGTAACACTATATCCGACATTTCAGCGCGCAAGAGGTCGCCCGGTGGAAAGCGTTCAATGACCCGCGAGAGTGCGGTTATTTCATCCAGTACGCCGTCATGCAGCCCCTTTGCATCACCAAATTGCGGGGCGACTACGCTTGCGAATGTCCTGATCAGATTCTGGCGGCGTAAGCTTGGCGGCGGATGGTCTTCCGGAACGTCATTCTTACTTCTGAACAAGTGTTCGTCCAGTATCCATGTTCCGGCATAGGCCCCCAATAGGCCGAGCCTCAGCGTATCGTCCACCGAAAGCCGCCGGATGCCTTCCACATTTTCCATGCCTTGGAGCGTGATGTGGCACAGTGTGTTCAGTGCTGATTGATCGGCATCCAGTTCGAGAAGCTTTAACGTTGTGGAGTCTATTGATCGCACAAGAGCTTTATCGGTCTCATTGAAACCAAGCGGAATGCCTTCCTCTTTATCGACAAAAGCGATATGTCCGTTGACCGCATGATAAAGTTCGTGAAGCCAGACGAAACGCAGGGTCAAAATAGTAAGAAACAGTGCGGCCTCGTATCGGCGAACGTCTTGAGGTAGTAGCGTGTTAGTTGCGTTGACGAACACCTCGTTCCGTAATGTGGCTCCTTCTTCACGCATCCAGAAACCGGGAGGATAACCATTCAATCCTCTAGGGCTGTGTTCTGCCTCCGCATTGCCAAAATCGCGTAAGAGCGTCGATTGGCTTAGGCAGAATAAGGCGAATTCGAAAACCGCTGCACCGAGGCCGATATTCATACCGATCAGATGAACATCTTCTCTCAGCGCTGCCCGCGCGTCGGGGAGAGCCTGATCGAAGTATCCGGCTTGCACCAGAAACGGTTTTCCGTCCGCGCGTCGCAGATCGCGGGTTAGGTTCAGGTGATCTTCGAAACTGGCGAGCGAAAGAGCTAGAAAATCTTGCGCAAGGTCGTCGCTCAGGTCTTTCGCAAAAACAGCTGGGACGGAAAGATCGCGTAGAGCGAATTTTCGGAACACCAGGGTGTGGTTGGGCGAAGTGGAGCCGGTTGTTTCCATCGCGGCAGTTCCATTCATCTCTATATAGGCAGTTTCGAAAGACTCTAGACTTCTGGTGGAGTAGGACGCCTCGGGTCGATACCTTTCTCGCGGAACTGGGAGGCTTGTGCGGCGGCAAGCTGGTCTCGAAGTTCGAAATCGCCTGCGCAGTAATCCGCGCAGGCGCTCGGCAGGCGACTGAAACGGTCACGAACGGTCAAGTTAACGTCTCTATCTAGCATTGCGTTGACGAGCTTGCGCATCCCGAGCGATGCGGCAGCATGAACCATCGGAATTTTCCGCGCTTCATGGATAGCATTGATATCGGCTCCGGCTTCAACCGCCGCAAGGGCGTGATCAACGCGCATCAAGTCTATTGCGAGGGCAAGGCGTTCTGTTTCGTCTGCGCACCGTGCTAGTGCCGCCTCGGTTTCAAGTTCCTCGGTTTCCGCTTGGAGATAAAATTTGTCCTTATCACTCATTTTGCCATCGGCAGTGCCCTGAAAGCTGAGCCCGCGTCCTTTCAATTCTCCATTTGACGCTGGTCCGAAATCAGGGTCAAATTCTGGTAGAAAATCGGCATCAAAACCCTGTGGATAAAGCGCGTGCCGTGAGAGTCCCTGACGCAACAGTATTAGTTCGGTCTGCGGCAAATCCCGGGATACAAGTGCGCCGTTCTGGGCATCCAGAACGCGGGGTGACAAAGAAACCCGCATTCCGGCGAAGTCATCGTCTCGCCAGTGCCGTTCTCCGATATTCAGGATACCCTGAATCGCTTCTTTGTCTCCGCCGACAACGGCAAAGGCCGTCATATCGGTCAAAACGGCAACACCCGGTGCGGTCATATGTGCTTCGGTTTCAGACTCAAGCAGATAGTCCCTCATCCATTGATACTGTGCAGGATGAAGATACTCGGTTTCCGCCAAGACATATTCCGGTTCGTCTAAGAAGTAGATGGTGATGCTCAGGCTTGCTGATACCGATGCCCCGTTATCAAGAGAGCCAAGAGTGAGAGCGGTCTCAACAAGCCTTTTCCGTCCTATCGTTCGGAAGCTTCGATGTGTGCCGAGCAGTTTGTTATTTTGCGTAGCCTCTGACCTGACCTTGAAAATATCGGCGAGAGCAGAAGCTGCACGATCATAAGAGGGATGTTCAAAGGTTTTAAGATCATGCTCTGAAATATACTCGAATGAGAGCAAGAACCCTGCAATGGCTTCAAGGGCTGATTTCCGCGTTTGGTGTGGCATCAGTCCGCTTAAGAAGCGTACAAGCGTGTCGTCACTAGCAGAACCCGGAATGTCAGGGTTGACCCGTATCTCAGCGGCGATCTTGTGCGGGTTCCATGTTTCACCGTCTACCCCGTAAAAGTGCACCACTTGTGCCAATTCCGAGCGGAGGAAAGCTCGAAGCTGTGGTGTAATTTTGACGCCCAACTCCGTAAATCCTTTGAATGCCATAGGACTTTGTTCCTGTTCAAGGTTCGGTGTCTGATATATTAGAAATTAAAATTTTAACTGTATTTTTACTATAAGTTGCTATTATTCAATGAATTATTTGGTAATAGTTATGGACTTTGAAGGCTTAGAAAACAGGGGCGAAAACGGCAAAAATCTTGCTGAAATAGAGCAAGAGGCGCGAAATACCGCATCTCGGGAACGCATTGCTGAAAAAGATGAAGCCTTCAATCTTGAATTGTCTGGGGTCGGCAATCGTATGGAGCGCTTTGGTGTGGGAGACGCCAGCCGGGGTTCTCGTATTGAAGCCGCAAAACGCTCCAAAACCAATGATAGCTTCTATGCTGCGGCAATGGCACAAGCCTATGCTCAGCCTGTCACATTCCGCTTGAATGGTCAGGACGTTTCAATGAGCCTTGGCGATATGCGCAAAATAGCGCAAGAACGCTATGATCATTATGCCGCAAAATCGAGAAATTCAGCCGATCCGAAAGATCGTGAGCGTATGGATGCTTACGAACAATTGATCCGTATGACTGATGATGTTGCGGCAGGGGCGGCTACTCCAGAAGAACTCTCCGTGCATATAGAAAAATACGATCTCGGGCAGGAGATTGCGGAGGCCGGGCAGGCAAACCCGGAGATCAAGGTAGAGTTCAACGCGCCGGAAGTCGCCGAAGCGGCACAAGCTGGAGCCTATGCTGATCAGTCAGCCTCAGAGCGCAATGCCGCGCTAATTGCAGGACTGTTCAATAACCCTTAGGAAATTGAAACGGTCTAGAAAGCAATCCTCTACTTTCTTTCTAAGTGATACTCCCACCGCCGCGCGTTAGACGTATGTCAAATGGTCATCTCACGGTTATTTGGCGATCAACGTGTCCTCTCTGAGAGCGATCACAGAAGCCACTACTGGTCAGCAGAGATTGTAGAAACACCACATGCCTGTTGTGCGACAAGATCAACAATCTCTCGTATCTGATCAGAGGCAAGCAACTCCGAACCGCCATTGTTATTGTGGCGGTGTACAAGCTGAATAATTGCTTTTATCCCGCGTGGGATGACGACTTCGTCGTCATCGTTTTGTTTGATTTCTATGAACTCGTGACTAAGGCATTCAAGAACATCGTTACCTTTGGCTGCTCCAATTTGCAGGCCGCGCATTGATGCTTCGTGATGGATGTATTTTAGAGCCTCATGCGGCTCCATCGCTGCAACGTCAGCGATGACGACTCCATCACCGGGATTGGCAAAAGAAATCTGTGGATGAAAGAGGCTGACAGCCAGCGCGAGGATTGCGCATGACTTACGGAAGGAACAAAACATAAGGGAAGGTTTTTGTTCAATTCCAAATTTTATAGAAAAATGCCGAGTTTTTGTTTGAAAATTTACGGAAATCCGCCAGAATCAAGGTTCTCCCGATTTTGCAGATCACCAGTTGCCGCACCGAAGAAAGGGTTCCCTTTTGTCGGTGACAGGAGGCTGTTATGAGCGTCTGGCCGAAGATCGAAAGCAAAGGCCGAAAGGTCGGCTACGCACGTGTTTCCACCAAAGACCAAAAATTGCGGATGCAATTGGATGGCCTAAAAGCCGTGGGGTGTGACCTGATTTTTGAGGATCACGGGATATCCGGTGCAAAAGGGTCACGACCTGGGCTTGATGCAATGCTCAGAGAGCTGAACCCCGGAGACACTGTAGTTGTTTTTAAACTCGATAGGTTGGGGCGCTCTGTTCTCAATCTTTCCGATTTGTTGGTGCGGTTTCAGCGCGACGGCATAGATTTTTGCTCGGTATCAGAAGGCATCAATACGACCACTCCAAGTGGTAAGCTGGTGTTCCACATTTTTAGTGCCGTAGCAGAATTCCACCGCGACCTGATTGTTGAGAACACAATCGCCGGAATGGAGGCCGCCAGAAGGCGGGGCAAGCATATCGGTAGACCATATGCTCTCACACCGGATCAGGTCGTAGGCGCGCATGAGTTAATCTGTCAGCAAGATTTTACGCTCGAAAGTGCGGCATCACGATACGGCGTTCACCCTATAACTCTTGTGCGAGCATTTGAGAGGATTGGGTTGGCAGCTTTTGAATATTGCAAGATCATTCTAGCAAACCGATGCTATTAGTTTCAGGCGGGAAAATTCATATTTTGTTAATAATCATTGTATATTATTATTTTAATATACAATGATTAGGGGTAAGTATGGGCAATAATAACAATGATAATTCGTCAAAGCTTTTCGAAAAACCATGTATGAGAACTCCATTCAATGAGAAAGCATCAGGGGACAGTGCCGATGTTTCTGCGCGGCCCCCGCCTTCTATTATTGAACAAGATTCACGCGTTTTAGAGACGTTTTTAGACCTCCAAAAGGCTAAGCCCCCTCAAATTCCGTGACACAAATCATCAGATTCACTTAAATAGATTCTTCAGTGACAGAAATGTTGAAAGATCTGACAATCCTTCCCAGATCTTTGTGCCACCAGATTGGTATGCAAAAGAAGTAAATTCTTCACTGCTCCCTGATCTAACTGAAAATCGTATCTCTTGCTGTGAAGAGTACTGCTCAAGATAAGCGGCATTGTCTTTGTGTAACACTAATGATGATGAGCGCAACATTCCATTTTTATCAAATATTTGAAGGCCGTTGAATACTCCCCCATGCTCTCCAAGAATAGTAACTGGTTTCCCCTTGTTGTCGTAGGAGGCGATTCCGAAAAATCTATTTTGATTTCGCTGTGCGCTTAAGCTGGGTAAATTTGTTTCCGGGTTCAGTATCCATAGGCCACTGCTTTCTTTGCTGTCATTGAGAACTACAGCAGGTGTCGATTTTTCTGTAAATAAAGCAACAGATGAGCGTACGTTATTTCCTGTATTTCCAGATCCGGATATTTTCACCGTAGGGTTGCCGTTGTCGTCAAATAGACCTAGTTCGGAGCTTCCATTTCCAACAAGGCCAATTTGAATTCTTGTCTGCCCATTTTTACCTATAAACTTTTGAGTTGGAGAATTTCCATTTTGTTCCAGAATGTATTGCTCTCGATTATTCTCATCAACCAGAACAAGGCGGCGAAGTCTAACCTCTTTGATTATATTGTTTGCAACAGTAACAGGCTGAAATTTCAATTTATTTATCGCGGACCTCAATGCGGAAATTTGTGTCTCGGCCTTAACTGAGGCTTCGTGTTGAGCTTCAATTTGATGCTCTAGATGTAGAATCGTTTTCTCTAATTCGCTCAGTTGGGTGCTGGTCTCACGGATAAAACCAATCGCCAACAGGCTACAGACTGCAATTATTATGATGAGAATAATATCCCGTGTTTTTCTCGTCATCTTTGTGCTCCTCAAACCCGAATTAGAAAGAACTTTTTGCTTAGGATTGTTCTGAGGCCCCTCATATAGAAATGTGCATCAGTTGTAGCAGCTTTTAATTCATTGCGACCAGAGATGTGTATCTGGGGAAACAATACTGCGCTTTGCATTTGCGCATTACGTTGCGCGCAGCGCGCGCAAGAGGTGCGTGGGTATTACCCACGCCTCTTGTCTGCGGTCGCTTCGCGATCCTCGGCAAGGGGGTCGCTGCGCACCCCCGTTGCATCCCCCGCGCTTGTTCGCGTGCATGCGCCAAAGGATACATCCCAGCGTTTCGTTCCCGTCAGAAACTAACTCGGGACCAACACATAATCTTACGGAATGTATATCGGTGTGCGCCATAAATACACGCTCAGGTTTTTCTTTTCATGCGTGTACACATTGGATACACTAACCAAATGTCGGCAAAAGACACTGGGTATCGCATCCGCGTGGAACGCGACCTACGAGACAAGTTCGTCGAACTATGCCGTGCGCAGGATCGCCCCGCCGCTCAGGTCATTCGAGACTTTATGCGGCTCTATATTGCCGAACATGAGGGAGTGATCGCCCCAAAAGAAAAAAGAAGGATGAAATGATCCCTGATTACCAATCTTTGATGCTTCCCGTTTTACAGAGCGCTTCCGAAGAAGCCGTTGATACGCAATCAGTCATAAAACGACTTGCAAGCGAATTTTCACTCACAGATGACGAACGAGAGGAGTTGCTTCCAAGCGGAAAGCAGCGAACCTTCGACAATCGAGTGCATTGGGCAAAAACCTATCTCAAACAGGCAGGGCTTTTAGAATATCCTCAGCGTGGCTACTTCATTGTTACCGACGAGGGGCGACGGGTGCTAAGCGCCTGTCCTGACAGGATAGATAACAAGTTTCTTAAGAAGTATGACGCATTCCAGGAGTTTCAAAGCCGCAAGGGAGCAGGAACCGACGCTGAAAACGCGTCGACGGAACCGGTATCGGATAGCCCGGCAACGCCCGACGAGATCCTCCGCGCCGCCCATAAAAAAATCAATGATAGCCTCGCTTCCGACTTACTCAGTCGCGTTAGGGCTTCAAGTCCTCAATTCTTTGAGCAGCTTATTGTCGACCTGTTACTCGCTATGGGCTATGGCGGAACGTCTGAAGATGCGGCGCGCGCTTTGGGACAAAGTGGAGATAACGGTGTAGACGGTGTAATCGATCAGGACCCGCTCGGCGTTGATCAAATCTATGTCCAAGCCAAGAGATATGCCGAAGGAAATAACGTCAGCGCGGGCGACATTCGTGATTTCTTCGGCGCACTGAACCTAAAGAAGGCACAAAAAGGCCTATTTTTCACAACCTCCGCCTTTAGTCCCAGTGCCAGCCAAACCGCCAAGGATTTAGGCATGCGTATCGTCTTGATTGATGGCGGACAGCTAACAAAACTGATGATCCGCTACGGCATTGGCTGCCGTGATGAAGAGGTTCTTCATCTAAAGAAAGTGGACGACGAATTTTTTGAAGCGGGGGCGTAAGAAGTGACTACAGAAACTTATCCGGATGGTGTGGCGCAACTTGATGCTAAGGAACTCGGCATCGATCCAGAGTCGCTTTGGGCCACAGCCGATAAGTTGCGGGGTTCAATCGATGCGGCGGAGTACAAACACGTCGTCCTTGGGCTAATTTTCCTCAAATACATATCCGATGCTTTCGAGACTAGGCGCGAAGCGTTGCGACTGGAGTTAGAGGCTGACGGGATCACGGGCTCGTCCGCTGAGAGTATGCTTGAAAGCCGAGACGAATACACCGCTGAAAATGTGTTCTGGGTTCCACAAGAAGCGCGTTGGGCTGAACTTCAAGCAAAGGGCAAGACCCCGAACATCGCAAAGCTGATCGATGACGCGATGTATTCAATTGAGCGGGATAACCCCAAGCTCAAAGGCAAATTGCCGCGCGACTACGCGCGCCGGGGGATTTCCCCGGAACGGCTAGGGGGTCTGATAGACCAAATCGCGTCAATCGCGGTAGGCACGAAAGAGGCGCAGAAGAAAGACATCCTCGGGCGGGTCTACGAGTACTTCCTCGGCAAGTTTGCCGCCGCCGAAGGCAAACTCGGCGGGGAGTTCTTCACCCCGAGCTCCATCGTCCGACTAATGGTTGAAATGATCGAACCTTACGAGGGGCGCGTCTATGACCCGGCCTGTGGATCGGGCGGTATGTTCGTGCAATCGGAACGCTTTGCAGAAGCCCATGGTGGCAGCAAACGTGATCTCTCGGTGTTCGGTCAGGAGTCAAATCCCACGACGTGGCGCTTGGCGCATATGAACCTCGCCATTCGCGGGATCGAGGCGAACTTAGGTGAACAGCCTGCCGATAGCTTCACGCGTGACCTGCACCCGGATCTGAAGGCGGATTACATCCTTGCAAATCCGCCTTTCAATATCTCCGACTGGTCCGGTGAGCTTCTTCGCAAGGATTCCCGCTGGAAGAAGTTCGGCGCTCCTCCCGTCAGCAATGCAAACTACGCGTGGATACAGCATTTTATACATCACCTTGCCCCACCGAATGGCAAGGGTGGCGGCATTGCCGCCTTTGTGATGGCGAACGGTTCACTCTCCTCGAATTCGGGCGGCGAGGGAGAAATCCGCAAAAAGCTGATCGAAGCGGACCTTGTCGACTGCATTATCGCCATGCCACCGCAGCTTTTCCTGACGACCGGAATTCCTGTCTGCCTCTGGTTCGTAACTCGGGACAAGAGCGGGAAATACATTGATCGTGGCCCGGACGGTGCAAAGCGCAATGCACGGGACCGCTCAGGCGAGACGCTGTTCATCGATGCGCGCGATTTCGGCCAAATGGAGGACGGCTCGCGGACGCTGCGCTTCCTGACAGGGCGCGACAGCCAAGAGTCGCCACCTCCCGCTGACACTGATATCGGCCGCATCGTGCGAACCTATCACGCCTGGCGAGGGGAAGCAGACGCGGGCGCATATGAAGACGTGAAAGGCTTCTGCAAGGCAGCAACGCTGGCGGAGATCGCAAAGTATAATCACGTCCTCACCCCCGGCACCTATGTCGGCAGTGCGGCGCGAAAGGCCGACGAAGAACCCTTCGAAGAGAAGATGGAGCGACTCATTGGAGAGCTAAGCGATCAACTCGCCGCCTCGGAGACGCTTACGGCGGAAGTTCGAAAAAGTCTTGGAGCACTCGGGTATGAGTTCTAATTGGCGAGAAACGACCTGGGGCGACGAAATCTCACTTGAATACGGAAAAGGTATTCGCGGTTATCAAAATGCGATTGCTTCCGTTCCGGTTTTTGGAACAAACGGGCAAGTCGGCTGGACAGAAGAGCCTCTAGCGCAAGGTCCTGGAATCATCCTTGGTCGGAAGGGCGCTTATCGCGGAATACACTTTTCAAAAAAACCGTTTTTTGTCATCGATACAGCATATTACGTGAAACCGAAGTCGGCGTTAGATATGCGTTGGCTATACTATTCAATGATCCATCATCAGCTAGGTTCAATTGATGATGGGTCCCCCATTCCGTCAACAACTCGTGCTGCGGTGTATGTTCGCAAATTTAAGGTCCCGGGCGACGATACGCAGCGCGCCATTGCGAAAATTCTAGGTGATCTGGACGACAAGATCGATCTGTTGCGGGAGATCAACCGGACGCTGGAGGAGATCGCGCGAGCCGTGTTCCTGGCATGGTTTGTAGATTTCGAGCCTGTCCGAGCCAAGGCCGCCGGCGCGACCGGTTTCCGCGGCATGCCGCAAGCCCTCTTCGATGAGCTTCCAGACAGCTTTACCCCTTCCGGCCTCGGTGACATCCCGGCAGGGTGGACGGTGGAACCTATCGGTTCGCTTGCCGACTGCGTAGGCGGTGGAACACCAAGTACAAAGAATCCAGTGTTTTGGAGCGATGGAACGCACCCGTTCTGCACGCCCAAAGACATGTCGCGACTGCCGTCAGTCGCCCTTTGGGACACGGAGCGTCATTTAACCGACGCCGGAGTCGACAAAATCAGTTCTGGGGCTTTGCCAGTTGGAACAGTGCTTCTCTCATCCCGAGCGCCGATTGGTTACATTGCAATCAACTACCGCCCTGTTAGCATCAATCAGGGCATCATTGGAATGAAGCCGACGATTCTTCCGGCTGAATATCTAAGGTTTTGGCTCGAAGAAAATATGGAGACAATAAAATCGAATGCTGGCGGGACTACCTTTGCGGAGATCAGCAAATCGAAATTCCGGCCAATTCTCGCGTTGCGTCCGTGTGCAGAAGCCTTGGCAGCGTACTCGAAATTGGCACAAAACAATCTGGAGCGTGTTGCGGCGAACGAGCTTGAAATACAAACGCTTGCCGACCTTAGAGATACGCTGCTTCCCAAACTTATCTCAGGGGAATTGTCTGTGCCCGACCTTGACGCGCTTGGGTTGACGCCGGACGCTGAAATGGAGGCAAGTGATGGCGGATGAAGCCTATGCGTTTCGCCTGACCGCCTGCCGGGAGCTGATGGAGAGCCACCCGGACTCGCTTCGTATTCGCGAACAAGTCGAGGCGCTGGAAGACGCAATGCCGGATCGGCCCGGCATCGCGGTTTCGTTCTGCCGGACACTTATTGAAACCACATGCAGAACGATCTTGATCGATCGGGGGCAAACGCCGGACGCCACATGGGAAGCCCCCAAGCTGATCTCTGAGACAACCAAATTCCTGCATCTCGGCATCCATGATGACGGACACACTGATCCAAAGCTTCGCAGCGGAGCCGAAAATCTCGTGCGCGGTGTCAACTCCATTATCGACGGTGTGGTCGAAATCCGAAACGCGCATGGCGCGGCGGCCCACGGCGCTGACGCTTACGCGCCTATGCTGGATGAGCGGTACGCTGAAATTCTTGCCCGCGCGACCGATGCTGTTGTCGGGCTTTTGTTTAGAACCCACCTGAACGGTACGGGAAATGCACCGCTAGCACGGCTGCGATACGGTGATCATAAGGACTTTGACGAGTGGATCGATGCTGACTTCGGACCTTTTGAAGTGCTCGATACGCCACTAATTGCCAGCGAAGCTTTGTTCAGAACGGATCATAATGCCTATCGGGCTGCTCTTGTCGTGTTCCGACAAGAGCAGGAGGCTGCCAATGCAGAAGTAGCTGGTAATCAGGCAAGGGAGGGCGACGCATGAACGAGGATGTTGTCGAAAAGGCTGCCCTCGGCTGGTTCGAAGCCCTCGGCTACGAGGTGGAACGCGGTGCCGATGTTTCTCCCGGCGGAACTAAACCGCAGCGCGACAATTACGAAGATGTTGTTCTAATGCCGCGTCTGAAATCCAGTTTGCGGCGGCTGAATCCAAATCTGCCCGAAGATGCTATCGCCGATGCGGCCACGGTTGCCGCCCGACCGCCGGAACCAACGTTGGAGCAGAATAATCGTTGGTTGCACCGCCTGCTGACCGACGGCGTCGATGTCGATTATCGAGATAGTACGGGTGAGACGCGTGGCGACAAAGCCAAGCTATTTGACTGGCGCAATCCATACCAGAATGATTTCCTCGTGGTTCAGCAATTAACCATAGTAAATGGCGAAACGCGCCGCCGCCCCGACTTAACAGTGTTTCTCAATGGCCTGCCGGTCGCCGTCATTGAGTTAAAAGACCCGACCAACACAGATGCGTCTCTCTGGACGGCGTACGACCAGCTACAGGATTACAAGTCGGCGATCCCGGCGCTTTTTGCCTACAACGAAATCCTAGTTGTTAGCGACGGCGATCAGTCGCGGGTCGGTTCACTAACCGCCGAGCAGGATCGGTTTACACCTTGGCGTTCGATCAAGGATGACCGCTATCCCGGTGAGCCTACACTAGAGAATGTTATTACAGGTCTGTTTTCGCCGGAGGCGTTGACTGGCTATCTCGCGCATTGCGTTGTCTTCGAAGAGGATGAACGTAGCGGGCAGATCATAAAAAAGATCGGCGGCTATCATCAATTCCGAGCGGTGCGCAAAGCGCGGGATCGGGTTAAGTCCGCGCTCAAGCCAGCGGGCGACGGCAGAGGCGGAGTCGTCTGGCATACGCAAGGGTCAGGAAAGAGCCTGTCCATGCTCATGCTATCCGGCGCACTTATTGCTGACGATGAGCTTGAGAACCCAACGATTGTTGTCGTGACAGACCGGAATGATCTTGATGGTCAGCTCTTTGGGACATTCGCGGATGGCCGCGCGCTCTTACGTCAAGAGCCTTATCAGGCTAACAGTCGCGACGACCTAGCAGGGGCATTGAACCGCGCCTCAGGCGGCGTGATCTTTACCACAATTCAGAAGTTCGAAGAGCGAAACGATCCGATCAGCGAGCGCTCCAATATCGTGGTGCTCGCCGATGAGGCCCATCGCAGCCAATATGGCTTCCTTAAAGGCGGCGCGCGATGGATGCGGGAGAATTTGCCAAACGCAACTTTCGTCGGATTCACCGGTACGCCAGTAGAAAGTGACGATCGCTCGACCCGAAGCGTCTTCGGCAACGATGTCGATATCTACGATATAAAGCAGGCGATCGACGACAATGCGACGGTCCCCATCTATTACGAAATGCAGCTCATTAAGCTGCTGCCTGACGATGCAGGCATTGCCGAGGCGGAAAGGCTGATCTCTGAAGCCTCTGACGCTCAGGAAGACGGTACTGAGCGTGGAGAGGACATCACTGTTCCTCTTGAGGAGCTCGCCGGCGCGGAGACGCGCCTAGAGACTTTAGCGACGAAAATCGTCACCCATTACGAGGAGCGCGCAGACGTCATCGACGGTAAGGCCATGATTGTTTGCATGAGCCGTCCGATATGTATGGATCTTTACGACAAGATCATCGCCCTTCGACCGGACTGGCATGCCGAGGAAGACGAGGCTGGCGTGATTAAGGTTGTGATGGACGCCAACGTCGGCAAGAAGCGGCAGGGCGAGTCTGAAGCGGATTTCGCGGCACGATCCGAACGCATCAAATATCATGGGCGCACAAAATCACGGCGCGAAAAACTGGCAAAGCGCCTGAAGGACAACGGCGATCCGCTCCGGCTCGTGATTGTCTGTGACATGTGGCTGACTGGCTTCGATTGCCCAGCACTTCACACGATGTATTTGGATAAGCCGCTCGCCGGACACAATCTTATGCAAGCCATCGCTCGGGTGAACCGAGTTTTCGGAGATAAGCCCGGCGGCGTCATCGTCGACTATCTGGGAATAGCCGACCAGCTTCGGGACGCGATCCAAACATATACTCAGGCAGGCGGCGAGGGGCGGCCAGTCGAGAAAATTCAGGACCAGGCAGTGCCGCTCATGCTTGAGCACGCAGAGCAGCTCGCCTCGTTCTTTAGCGATTTTGATTACGCAGGACTTATCTCGGGCTCAGAGACTGACCAGCTGAATGCCATCGTGGATGGTGCCGATTACGTCCTGGCTCAGGAGAACGGAAAAAAGCGCTTCTTCGATATGACCGCCCGGCTCTCCAAGGCCTTTGCGTTATCAGTGCCGCGCCAGGAAACAGAAGCAGTCCGAGATCATCTTGCTTACTATCAAAATCTGAAAGCAGCGATTCAAAAGCGGATATCAAACAGCGATGGCGCGCCAAGAGGGTCCACCGGTTCGGCCGTAAAACAGGTGATTTCTGGCGCTGTAAAAACTGACGGTGTTATTGACTTGTTTGAGGTCGCGGGACTGCCCGATACGAACGTCGGAATCCTCTCAGACGATTTCCTAGACCGCCTGGCTGCGATGCCTCAGAAAAATCTCGCGCTCGAAACGTTGAAGAAGCTGCTCGCAGATCAAATTCGGAGCCGCGAAAAAGTAAACATCATACAATCCCGGTCATTCCGCGAGTCACTTGAGAGCGTATTGGTTCGGTATTCCAACCGAGCCATTTCAACTGCTCAGGTGATTGAAGAGCTCATCGGCCTAGCAAAGACGATTTCGAACGCCATTGAGGAGGGCCGGGAAACTGGTTTGAGCGAAGAAGAGGTCGCATTCTATCAAGCGCTCGCTGACAACAAATCCGCAAAAGAAGCGATGCAGGATGATACTCTAAAGCTAATTGCGCGCGAACTTGCGGAGAGCATCAAACGCAAGGCCTCCCTAGACTGGACGCAACGTGAGACGGTTCGAGCTGATATGCGCAGAACTGTCCGGCGTCTTCTTGCCAAATATGGCTATCCACCAGACGCGCAGGAATCTGCTACTCAGCTAATTATCACGCAAGCAGAGTTGTTGGCAAAGAACGAGGTCGGTTGATCACTTATCTTTCCCGGCGATGCTTCGGAAATCAGACAAATCTATCTTAGTCTCCGGCGTGTTCTTCTTTAATAAAGCCGCTAGTTTGGGCTAAGGGGCTTCGCCCCTCGCGCTGGCAAGGCATCCTGACGTTTCCACGTCCGCTGAGCCAGCGGACGCGAACCCTCGTCCGGAGCCTCCTTGCCCTTGCTACCCTCATTCTTCGCCAGAAAGGCAGGGTTGCAGGTGCAACCTAGTTAAAATTCTACCGTTCAATGGACGGCCCTCTATCACGACCACGTTCCTGCGCACCTTCGCGCCGTTTGGTCTTAAAGGCTTCACGGCGTTGATCGCGCTCTGATCGTTCAGATGTCGGTGTGGCCTGCTGCGCGAAGCTTTCTCGCAGTGTGTCCGGCGAGCGCGCCAGAGGCTTGGGCGGTGCGCGGCTTGGCTGCGGCTGTTCGGGCGTGCGATGCGGCTCGGGTGTGTGCCCGTGCGCCGCCGCCGCAAATTGCTCACGATCCGCTTTCAATTCTTTCGATGCATCCTTGTAGCGCTCTCGTTCTTGCACTTGCGTCTTCACGATATCGCGCCGCTGCTTGATCTGCGCGAAGACGAGCCTGTCCCGCTCAGTCTTATCGCGAAGCGCCGCCGCATCGGCTTCGCGGAGATTCAATTCTTTAATACGGCGATGCTCGCCTCTGAGCCTGTCCCACAGTCCCTTGAGGCCGGAGCGGAAGCGTTCCTGTCTCTCTCGGGCTTCGGCGATCTGGCGGGCTTTCATCGCGGTATCCTGCGCGGTGCGTTCGACGCGCTGTCTGGTGACGAGTTCTGCGCGTTTGACGGCGAAGGCCTTGCGTTCGGCTTCGCGGCGCTGATCGAGCTCGCGCTGCCAGTCCTGGGCTTTCTTGAGTAAATCCGAAGCCCAAGCCGTTTTGGCGTCCTCGACGCTCGGCAGTGTCTCAGGATCGCCGATGCGGGTACGGATTTCCTTTGTCTTCACGCCCGCATACTTGGGGACGGAGTAGACTTCGCCCCGATAGTCGATAGCGACATAACCGCGCTTGTCACCTCGTGCGAGACGATAGCCGCGTTCTTCGAGCGCATGCCCCAAGGCCGCCTTTGAATCCGACATCGCCCATGCATCTTGAATATGGGTTTTGATATCGCGGGGATCGACGCCTTTGCGCTTGGCATGCTGCCATTCGTCGAGAGTGAAGTTTCGCGGATCGCGTTCGCTGCGCTCCACAAGGCCGCGCGGCATCTTCAATCCATGCTCCCTGTGAAGCTCGCGCGAGACATCCAGCAGCTTTTCACCGCTATGGGACATCTGCACCGCTTTCATTTCGTCTACCTTGATGCGGCTCCATACCGCATGGGCATGCCGCCTTCCTTCCTTTTCATGGAAGACGATGGCGCGGGGCTGTCCGGTAAGGCCGAGTTTCTGTTCAATACGCTCTATGGCGCTTTCAAAGGCATCCGTGGGAACTTCGGCATCCTTCGGCGGATTGAGGCTCAGCGAGAAGAGGAACTGCTTGCAGCGCGTCCCACGGCTAACTGCATAGGCTTCCTTGAACGCGCCTTCCAGATCATCGGCGACAAAGCCCCGAATTTGATGAACGCGCACATGGTCGTTCTCCTCCTTGAGGAGATGCAAGGCGAGGTCTCGCCCGCCGCCGCGCTGATTGCCGATCAGGATCATTCGCGCAGCCCCAAAGCCTTGATCAGGATAAGGCGGATTTCTTGAACATCGGCGCAAGCCGATTTGAGATCGGCGGCAATCTCGTCATCGACCATCAGTGCCCCATGCTCTGCCGCGACGGCGAGCAAACACAGACTGGAGGCCAATTCGGATTTGCCGAGCAGCCCCAGAATTCGGCCAAGCATCACATAGTCGGTCTTGGCGGCAGTTTGCTTTCCGAGTGCTTTCGCGCGGATATATGCCCCAAGCGGCATATCCCCGGCCTTGGCCTCCAGATGCGCCCGTTCTTCGGCGCTGAAACGCACCGGAAAGGGCGCAGGGCGCTGGCGTTTGGTTTTGACGGATCCGCTCATGGTGACGGCTCCTCCAGGGACAGAGGAAGCTCGCGTTCGAGCGCTTTAAGCTGTTGCTCCCAATCGGCCATTTCTTGGAAGAGGGAGTTCAAGTCAACTCCCTCGGGCAGCACCATCACTTTTCCCAGACATTTCTGTCAGTTGATTTTTTCCGTCAGGAAAACGCTTTGCGTGCCTTGCAACAGGCCAGTGTGACACGGCCCCATTCCATTACCTGCGCCAGGCATTTCTCATAGCGGCTGGTTTGATCGGCTGAAAGTCGATCTGCGACTTCCGTCCAAAGTGCCACGCCATAGGTTGCCGCGCTGATCTGCATATAATCCCCGGCGAATTTTTCAGGCGTATCGCTGGCGACGATTTCTGATGTCATCTGTTGCCAGTATGCCAAAAGCTGTTTTGCAAGCTCGGTATCGCTGCGGGTGCCCGCAATCAGGTCGCTGATCAGGGCCTCGAACGCCTTGGCACTTGCGCCGTCCTTGTGCCCGGTCAAACGACCGGCAAGGGTCAGGGCATGAATGCCGTTTGTGCCTTCGTAAATCTGGCAGATGCGCGCATCGCGCAATGTTTGTTCCACCCGGTATTCGCGCAAATAGCCATAGCCGCCAAGGACCTGTATGCCGATCTGGGCGGCTTCAACCCCGGCATCGGTGCAGAACGATTTGCAAATCGGGGTCAGGAATTCGATCAGGTCGGAATTTGTACCCGTCTCCATCAACGCAAAGGTCTTATAGGCCATCAACCGACCGGTCATCGCCAGCATGTCCTGACAGGCCAGCATGCGCGCAACGTCATGATGCTGATCGATGGAAATCGATTGGCCGGTGTTTCGGTCGCGGCCCTGCTTGCGCTCTGCGGCGTAGCTTTGGGCGATGTGATGGGCGCGGGTGGCATGGGCCACCCCCTGCAACGCGACATCAAGGCGGGCATGGTTCATCATGGTGAACATGCACATCAACCCCTTGCCAACCGGGCCAATCGGGGTGGCGGTTGCCCCGTCAAATGCCAGTTGGCAGGTCGGCGATGCATGCAAACCCATCTTTTCTTCGATCCGGGTGACCGTGATGGCGTTGCGTTCGGTCTCGCCACTATCGGACGGGCACAGAAACAGCGTCAGCCCCCGAACCCCGTGTTCGCGGGTGCCGGTCCGCGCCAGCACCAGATGCAGGATTTCATTACTCAGATCCTGATCCCCACCGGAAATAAAGATCTTCTCCCCGGTCAGAACCCAGCTGCCGTCTTGTTGCGGGCTTGCGACCGTGCGGATATCCGAAAGGTCTGAGCCTGCTTGCGGTTCGGTCAGGCACATGGTGGCAAGGTGGCTGCCCGATGCCAGTTTGGGAAGCCATGTCTGGCGTTGGTCATCGGTGCCAAATTGGGCAATCAGTCTGGCGGCACCGGGGACAAGTCCTGTGACCATCTGAAAGGAATGACAGGCCCCAGCCAGTATTTCGCTGATCGCGCCACAGACGGTGGCCGGGGCACCCTGACCACCAAATTCCTCGGCCAGAGAAATCGACTGCCATCCTTGTTCGACATAGGCCTGATAGGCGTTGATAAAACCCGATGGCATCCGGACCCGGCCATCTTCGATCCGGCAACCTTCCTGATCGCCCGGCTCGTCAATTGGGGCGATGCCGTCTTCGGCAAAGCGGGCAAAATGATCCAGAATTTCGCGGGTGATTTCCGCATCAAAGCCGTGTTCTGCGGCATGGTTTTCATCGCCGGTCACTGACAGGGCAAACAGAATATCGTCAATCGGGGCTTTGAAGGGGATCACGACGGCGTCTCGTAAGCTTGCGTTTCCTGATGGAGTGTCAGGCGGATAACCTTGTCTTCTGACAAGGCAGCCTTGACCGCATCGGGTACGGGAACAGCAACCAGACTTGCCGGGTTGTCCGGGTTGGCGCGGCCCCAGACGCGGGTTTGCGATCCTTCAAGCAAGGTGGTTTCACCCAGCGTAAAGCGATGGGAAAGATCGAACGATTTGCCGCCCCAGCGTGATACCTCGACATGATGCACGATCAAATCCCCGACCCGGGCAGGCGCCATAAAACTGGCATCACCACGCACAAGTGGCGTTCCGCGGAAATCGGCATCCTTTGCGATCATGGTGGCAAGGTCGAACCCGGCAACCGAAAGCAAGGCCAGAAGGCCGCCTTCCATCCAGTCATAAAAGTTCGGGTTATAGACAATCCGGGCCGGATCGCAGTGACCCCACTCAACACGGATTTCACGGGACAGTCGCAACATGGAACCTTACCTGATTTATGCGTTATTTGACCTGCTGAATACGGATCAGCATCTCTACAAGGTGCGCGCGTTCTTCGGGATCGAACCCTTCAAGAAGTTTGTCTTCATGCTTTTGAACCGCACGGCTGGCCTCAAGGAAAAGCTCGATCCCCTTGGCGGTGGTGCGCAGCGCATAAACGCGACGATCGGTTGGCACCTTGTTGCGCACGATTAATCCGCGCGCCTGAAGTTCATCGACCATGACGACAATGTTCGACCGTTCCATGGCAAGAGCCCGCGCCAGATCGGTCTGACTGATGTCTGGGTTTTCATTGATGATGGCAAGCGCACTATAGGTCGTTGGCTTCAGATCAAGATGCGTCAGGCTGGCGACAAAATCGCTGTGGATCGACATATAGGCGCGCTTGAGGTTATAGCCGACAAAGCCGCGCAGCGGACTGTCGGGCGACAATCCCGCAATACCGGTATCCGTATCGCTTTTCTTCTTTTTGTTTGCTTGCAACGGTGTCTCCATCTTTTTGGGCGCGGCTATCCTGTGACGATATCCACCAGCCAGAATGTCAGTACCGGGAACGCGACAATGATCGCGATGCGCAGGCACTCGACCAGCAGGAACGGCACCGCCCCTCGGAAAATCTTGCGGGTCGGAATATCGGGTGCCATCGCTGATATCATAAACAGATTAAGCCCGACCGGGGGCGTAATCATCCCCAGTTCGACAACAATCAGGGTGATAATACCAAACCACAGCGCCTGATGGGTCGGATCCATCCCGAAATCCATCGCCATAAAGGCCGGGAAAAATACCGGCACGGTCAAAAGGATCATCGACAGGCTGTCCATTATGCACCCCATGACGATGTAAAACAGGATCACCACCATCAGAACCGTCATCGGCGCGATCCCGGCCGTGCCGACCCACTCGGCGGCCATGGTCGGTACGCGGGTCAGGGCAAGCGCGACATTGAAAAGATCCGCACCAAAAATAATGGCAAAGATCATCGCCGTGGTGCCCGCAGTCTCGATCACGCATTCAAAAAGGCCTTTCACCGAAAGGCTGCGCATCAGAAAGCCGGTCAGCGCAATCAGGACCACCCCAACAGATGCCCCTTCGGCCGGGGTGAAGACACCGCCATAAATCCCGCCAAGAACAGCAATGAAAACAAGCGCAACATGCCATATCCCGCCAAGCGACTTGATGCGTTCGCGCATCGGAAGCCCCGCATGGGCCGGGCCTTCTTCGGGGAACAGGCGAACATAAACGCCAATCGCCAGGATAAAGCCAAGCACGGCCAGAAGCCCCGGAATGGTCGCGGCCAGGAACAGTTTGACGATGTTCTGTTCGGTCAGAAGCGCGTAAATGATCAAAACCACCGACGGCGGGATCAGAATGCCAAGCGTGCCACCCGCGGCAAGCGTTCCGGCCCCAAGTGCGCCGGAATATCCGTGGCGCCGCATTTCCGGCAAGGCCACCCGGCCCATGGTGGTTGCGGTCGCAATGGATGATCCGCAAATCGACCCAAACGCCGCACAGCCGGCAACCGATGCCATGGCAAGTCCGCCCCGCCAATGACCAAGCCAGGCATTGGATGCGGTAAAGATCGCCCGGCTGATGCCGGTTCTGGTGGCGATCTGCCCCATCAGGATGAATAGCGGAATGACCGCAAGGTCATAGGAAATGTACTTATCGACAATCGCGGTCTTGAGATAGGCCGACAGCGGCATCCATCCCGACAGGACGACATATCCGCCCGCCCCGACAACGGCCATCGCCAATGCAATCGGCATGCGCAGGAAAATAAGCGCCAGCAGGACGACGACCATAATGATGCTGATTTCAACCGGGCTCATTGTGGGGCATCCGTTTGCGATGAGGTGGTTGGGCGAACAAACTGTTCGATGACGTTCGACAACGCGGTCAGGGCTGAAAGCCCAAGTCCGAACAGTGCGAAGCCATAGATAATCCAGGTGGGCATTCTCAAAAGCATGCTGCGGTCGTTATAATCAAACATATCAATCAGGCCGTATGCGACCCGCCAGGAAATAATCACCCAGCCACAACAGAACAGGATCTCCCAGAGTTGATCCAGAATGGTGCGGGTGCGTTGCGGGAAGGCCATGCTGAAAATGTCGACCATGACATGGTTGCCCTTGCGCTGGCACAACGGCAAAAACAGAAATGCGGCAATCCCGCATCCCATTTCGACAATTTCAAAGTCACCACGAATGCCGCCAATGCCGATATATCGCATCGTCACTGACAGCGTTACCGTGACGGCGACAGCAAGCATGACGGCACCCGCAACAGTAGCGGATACAATGCAGGCACGATCAACAAACTGACCAAGAAAATGAATGGGCGCAGCGCGATTGCCGCGCCCATTGTGATCACGGGTGGCTCCTGACATGTCAGGCGGTCTCGGCGTCGATCAGCTGATTAAGGCGATCAATCATCGCCTTGCCATCATGTCCGGCATCATTGAGGGTCTCGATCCATTCATCGACGACCGGCTGGGTCGCAGATTGCCAGCGTTCAATTTCGTCTTTGGGAATCTCGACGAACTTGTTGCCGCGATCAGCACACATTTTATACCCAACCGATTCAAAGCTATCGAACTGTTTGCCGATCTGGCGTGAAAGATCGATACCGGAATTGGCATCAATCACCGCTTTCAGATCATCAGGCATGCTGTCATAGGCATTACCCGCCATCAAAAGCGCAAACGAGTTGGCATAAAGACCACGTCCGCCTTCTGCCGGGGCGCAATGCACCGATGTCAGTTCATGAAGCTTGAAGGCCGGAACCACTTCATAGGGCAGGCAGGTGCCATCAATCACGCCATTGGCAAGGCCGACGGCCATTTCCGTGACCGGGAAGAAGACCGGCTCAGCACCCAGAATGGACAGGGCCTTACCGACATTCTGGTTCGGGGCGCGGATTTGCAGGCCGTCAAGATCAGCCTGATTTTCAATCGCCTTGTCGCGCATGTGGAACTTGCCACCGGCATGAACATGATAGGCCAATGGCTTCATGCCACGGTATTCGTCCTGACCAAATTCATCCATGAACTTGTGCATGGCAACCGATGTTGCCTCGGCGGTTGTCACCATGAAGGGCAGGCTCAGCGTTTCGGAAATCGGATAACGACCCGGCGTATACACGGTCAAGGTCCAGGCGATGTCCACAACGTTGTTTGCCACCTGTTCGGCAAGCTGCGGCGGTTTGCCGCCAAGCTGCATGGCCGGGAAGATCTGAATATCGATACGGCCATCGGACTGTTCGCGGATGGTCTTGGACCACGGTTCGAAGAACGCCTTGTGCATCGGTGCCACCGGCGGCAACATATGATGCAGACGAAGGGTCACTTCGGCTGCACGTGCCTTGCCAATGATCGCAGGGGCTGCAAGTGCGCCGCCCATGATGCCGAGCATCTGGCGGCGATTAACGGAAAATCCTGACATCGAACGTCTCCTCACATTATGGGCACACCGGTTTTGGTCGGGTGGCCCTGTTCCTTCCTGATTGTTCTGGCGTCCGCTTTGTGCGGTTTCTTGCCGATCCTTGATCTTATGGTATGCGATCTGATGGCCGCAATTATCTGCGGCTCTGTTATAGGCGGTTACTTGAAATTAGGTGCACGTTTTTCAAGGAACGCCTTCAATCCTTCCTGTGCATCTTCGCTGGTCTGGGTCAGGGCGGCACACAGGCTTTCGGTAAACAGGCCATCGGTTTTTGCCATGTCTTCGATCCGTGACAGGGCCTGGATCATGACATAGTTCGAAAGCTGCGCATTTTCGGCAACCGTATTGGCAAGCTCGATGGCCTTTGCTTCGGCGGCTTCCTCGCTGTCACAGACGTAGTGGGTCAGGCCAAGGCGAAGGCCGTCTTCGGCGTTGTATTTGCGCCCGGTCAGCATCATCTCGATCATGCGATCCGCGCCCAGAATCCGGCCGACCCGGACCGATGCGCCGCCGCCAACGAAAATGCCACGGCGTCCTTCGGGAAGCTGGAAAAAGGCGGTTTCGTCGGCAATACGAATATGGGTCGCACTGGCCAGTTCAAGGCCACCCCCGATGACCGCCCCCTTAAGCAAGGAAATCACCGGCAATCCACCATACTGGATCATATCCATGATGCGGTGCCAGTTGCGGGAATGACGCATGGTGTCGGCGGCATTTCGTGCAACATGCTCGGCCAGATCAAGCCCGGCTGAAAAATGCCCGCCTTCACCAGCCAGAATAACAACCCGCACCCCTTCGGGCGGATTGGCAAAAAACGCCTCAAGTGCTGCCATCAAAGTATCGCTGACCGCGTTACGCTTTTCAGGTCGCGTGATGGTCAAACGGGCAATCGATCCGTTGATTGCGACGTTCAATACGTCATTCGCGCCGTTGGTCATGTTCTTGTTCCTTACGTAAAGCAATCTGGTCTTTATTTTGCCTGCAGGCGAACCGCGCCGTCGATACGAACGACTGTGCCATTCAGCATGGTATTTTCGACGATATGGCGGGCAAGGTCGGCATATTCCTGTGCCTTGCCCAGCCGCTTGGGAAACGGAATGTTGGCTTCAATGGCCTGACGGGCTTCCTCGGGCAGGGTATCGGTCATTGCGGTGGAAAACAGTCCCGGCGCAATCGCCATCACCCGCACACCGATCCGGGCCAACTCGCGCGCAGCCGGCAGCGTCATCGACGCAATCCCGCCCTTTGATGCCGCATAGGCGCACTGGCCGATCTGCCCGTCTTCATACCCGACGGATGATGTGTTGATGATCACGCCACGCTCGCCATCGTCATTTACCGGGGTTGCTTCCGACAGCAACTGCGCGGCATAGCTCATGGTGATGTAGCTGCCGGTCAGATTGACGTTCAGTGTTTTGATAAAATCATCAATCGGAAGGCTGCCATCGCGTGGCAAAATGCGGTTGGCGGTACCAATACCGGCGCAATTCACAAGGATGCGCGGCAGGCCAAGATTTTGTTTCACGGTCTTGAATGCAGCTTCGACCGAGCTTCGGTCGGATACGTCGACTTCCAGGCCAATTCCGCCGGTTTCACTGGCGACTCGTTTGGCGGCATCGCCGTTGCGATCAAACACCGCGACCTTCGCGCCCGCAACCGCAAATGTGCGTGCGGTGGCGGCACCAAGGCCGCTGCCGCCGCCGGTAATGATGGCGGGAACCTGATTGAGCTGCATTTCCTTACCCAAAGTTTGTTATGTTTTATAACAATTATGTTTACACAGTAAAAGGGCGGCGTCAATCGTCATTAGTCAACTGAAATCGCATCGAAATTCGCACCTATCGCGCGCGAGCATAATTATACTCAAGGTCAAATTGTTGGGTCCGCGTACACGCATAAAGATATTGCGCTTGATGTGATGAATTATGATTGTTATGAATTATAACAAATAAGAAAATGAAAACTGGAGGTTTCGTCTCATGCCTATGATTGCTGAACCCGGACTCCGTCCGGTTCGCATGGGAGATACGCGTGTCTCGATGTCCAAAAAGGACAACGGCACGATCTATATCCGATCAACGGAAACGCCGGATGACTATCCGCGCGCCATCACCGACAAGCTTGACCATTGGGCGCAACATACACCCGATCATCTGTTTCTGGCCGACCGTGACAAAACCGGCGGCTGGCAAAAACGAAGCTTCCTTGAAACCCGAAACGAGGTCCGCAGTCTTGCGCAATACCTCATCGAACAGGACCTGTCCGAAGATCGCCCGGTCCTGATCCTGTCGGGCAACAGTCTTGAACATGGGCTTCTTGCGCTGGCATCGATGTATGCCGGTATTCCCTATGCGCCGGTATCACCGGCCTATTCGCTGGTGTCGTCCGATTTTGCCAAGCTGCGCCATATCTGTGATCTTTTGAACCCCGGTCTGATCTTTGTCGATGATGGTGCCAAATATGCCAAGGCCTTGGCCGCCGTCATGCCAAAGGATGCCCGTCTGCTGGTTTTGGAAAACCCGCTGTCGCAATATGACTGCGATGTTTTCAAAGATGTCCGCCAGACCACGCCGACCGATGCAGTCGATGCCGCCAATGGCAAAATCACCGAAGACACGATTGCCAAGTTCCTGTTCACGTCCGGCTCCACCGGGATGCCAAAGGCCGTTATCAATACCCAGCGCATGCTGTGCTTTAACCAGATGATGCTGCGTCACGCGCTGGCGTTTTTGCAGGATGAACCACCGGTGATGGTCGACTGGCTGCCATGGAACCATACTGCGGGCGGCAACCATAATTTCGGCATCGCGCTTTATAACGGCGGCAGTTTCTATATCGATCAGGGCAAACCGACCCCGGACGGTATTCATGAAACCGTGCGCAACCTTTGCGAAGTATCGCCCAACATCTATTTCAACGTCCCCAAGGGGTACGAGGCACTTGTCCATCATCTGCGCGAAAACAAAACACTGCGCGAGATGTTCTTCGCCAAGCTCAAACTGATGCAATATGCCGGTGCCGGTTTGTCGCAATATGTCTGGGACAATCTCGAAAAGATCGCCGAGGACACGGTTGGCGAAAAGATCGTCATCGTCACCGGCTATGGCTCCACCGAGACGGCCCCCTTTGCCTTTACCACCACCTGGGCGGTTGATCAGGCGGGCAGTGTCGGTCTTCCGGCCGTAGGGCTTGATATCAAACTGGTGCCTAATGCCGAAAAGCTCGAAGTCCGCCTTAAGGGACCGAGCATTACACCCGGCTATTGGAAACAACCTGATAAAACCAGCGAATCCTTTGATGATGAAGGCTATTACCTGATTGGTGACGCCCTGAAATTTGTTGATCCGGATAATATCGAACGGGGCTTCCTGTTTGATGGTCGGGTCTGCGAAGATTTCAAACTCTCGACCGGTACCTGGGTGCATGTCGCGGCCATCCGCACCGCCATTGCCCAGACCTTTGCGCCTTATGTGCGTGATGCGGTGCTGACCGGTTTAAACGAAGGCTATGTCGGTGCGCTGATCTTTGCCGATTTCACCGCCTGCAAAAAGCTTTGCCCGGATCTGCCCGCCAACGCGTCGGAGCGTGATATCGCAACCCACCCGGCCGTGCAGGCGCATTTTCAGAAATGCCTCAATGAGCTGGCGACCAAATCGACTGGCAGTTCGAACTTCGTTGCGCGCGCAATCCTGCTTGAAAGCTCGCCGGAACTTGATGCGCACGAAGTCACCGACAAGGGCTCGATCAATCAGCGTGCGGTTCTGACCAAACGCGCTGACAAGGTCGCCGAACTTTATACCGACCCGTCACCCGCCGGGGTCATGATTGCCAAAAAGGGATAAGCAGAATGACTGCGAACGCCAAAGGTCTTCGGACCGAATTTGAAGATGTCTGGCTGCTGGGCGGAAAACGCACACCGTTTGTCGATTATACCGGGGCCTTTGGGCTGGTCTCCCCGATTGATCTTGGCATCAAGGCGGCCCGCGCGGCCATCGAGGACGCCGGGGTGAGCGCCGCTGATATCGATTTCACCGTCGCCGGTTCCATGGCCCAGGCATCCTATGATGCCTATATGACGCCCCGCCATATCGGGATTTACGCCGGGGTGCCAGTGGATCGCCCCGCCCATCTTGTGCAGCGGATCTGTGGCACCGGGATCGAAGTCATTTTGCAGGCGGCCGATCATATTTCACTTGGTCGTGGGGATCTGGCCCTTTGTGTCGGCACTGAATCCATGAGCCGCAACCCGATTGCCGCCTACACCCATCGCAGTGGTTTTCGCATGGGGCAGGTCGAATTCAAGGACTTCCTGTGGGAAGCGCTTTTGGATCCGGCGGTGAGTTGCACCATGGGCGACACGGCGGAAAATCTTGCCAAGAAATACAACATCACCCGCGAAGAAGTGGATCGCTTTGCCGAACGCAGCTTTGCCCGTGCCGTGAGCGCACAGGAAAACGGCTTCCTTGCCGGTGAAATTGCAACCGTGACCAACGAAACCTTTGAATTTGCCGATGGCAATCCGCGCTCCATCCGCCTGCCGCGCAAGATCGATCAGGTCGACCGCGACAGCCACATCCGGCCATCGCCCTATGACATTCTGGCCAAACTGCGCCCGGCCTTTGGCGGGGTGCAGACGGGCGGCAATTCATCGGCCGTGGTAGATGGCGCCGCCGGCGTTGTTCTGGGCAGTTCCGATTATGCCCGCAAACACGGCCTGACAGCGCGTGCCCGCATCATCGCTGGTGCCGCCGTCGGTGTGCCGCCGGAAATCATGGGCATTGGCCCGGTCCCGGCCATTGAGGCCGTTCTTGATCAAACCGGTATGACCCTTGATCAGATTGACCGGATCGAAATCAACGAAGCCTTTGGCGCGCAGATACTGGCCTGCATCCGCGAACTTGGTCTTGATGAAGACAAGGTCAATGTCAATGGCGGCGCGATTGCCATTGGTCATCCGCTGGGCGCGACCGGGGTTCGGATCACCAATACGCTGGCGCGCGAACTGGTCAAATCCGGTCAGCGTTATGGCATCGCATCGGCCTGTATTGGTGGCGGGCAGGGCATTGCTGTTCTGATCGAAAACGCGAAATTGGCATAGGCACGACCCTCGGCGCCATCAGCTGCGCCGGGTCGCGACAAACGGAGACGTTATTTTTGACCGGGACATTGGTTTTGGGCCCGGTTTGGCGATCAGCCCAACCCTTGGGGCAAAGGCTTCCAAGGGTGGTCTGATCAAATCGAGTTACCGACAGACAAGGCAACAAAAACAAAATTGCCGGTGTCGGTTTTCTCAGGGAGGAAACAATGAAACGACTTAAACTTGGTTCAGTGATTGCCTTGGCGTCAGTTGCCGCCATGTCTGCCATTTCCGGTGCGTCTGCCCAGGAGGTGAATTTCCGTCTGGCCCACTGGTTGCCGCCAACCCATCCGGTGCAAACCATGGGTCTTGAAGAATGGACAAACTCCATCCGCGAGGCATCCGGGGGCAAAATCGACTTCACGATTTTCCCGGCCCAGCAATTGGGCTCCGCACCGGATCACTATGACATGACCCGCGATGGCATTGCCGATATCGGCTATATCAATCCGGGTTATCAGGCCGGGCGTTTCCCGATCTATGGCCTGACCGAGGTGCCATTTAATGTGAAGGATGCGGTCAATGGGTCGGTTGCCCTTCACAAGTGGTATGCCAAATACGCCGAACAGGAAATGCCGGAAGTCAAACTCTGTCTGGTGAACCCGCATGATCCCGGCACCATCCATTCAAAAATGCCGGTCCGCGTGCCAGAAGATATCAACGGCCATGCGGTGCGTCCGGCCCATGCCACCATGGCACGGTTTGTAAACCTGCTGGGTGGCGCAAGTGTCCAGGTCCCAGCACCCGAGGCGCGCGAAGCCATCGCCAAGGGTACGGCAGATGCGATCACCTTCCCGTGGAACTCGATCTATATCTTCGGGATTGATCAGGAAACCAAGTATCACCTCGATATGCCGTTCTATGTCTCCTCACAGATCCTTGTGATCAACCGCGGTGTCTATGACGGATTGTCGGCCGAAAACCGCAAGGTGATGGATGATCACTGCACGCCGGAATGGTCCGGTCGTTTTTCCAAGGGCTGGGCCGAGAACGAGGCATCTGGTCGCGACAAGATGATGGCGTCCGACGATCACGAACTGTATCAGCCGACCGCCGATGAACTGCAACAATGGCGCGATGCCGCCGAACCGCTTGTTGCCCAATGGCGCGAAAGCGTTACGGCCAAGGGCGGTGACGCCGATGCCATTTACAAGGCCTTCATCGACGCGCTCGAAGCCGAGAACGCCAAGTATTGATGACACTCCCTGTATCGGCGGCATCGTATCCCGGTGCTGCCGATACCTCTGAAAGTGCATAAATCATGCGGGTTCTTCATCGCTCCCTGACATATCTCGAAGCCTTTTCGCGCAAGGTCGAAATGGTCTCGGCCATTTTGCTTGCGGTGATCACGTTGCTGGTTCTGGCATCCGCAATTGGTCGCTACCTGTTTGCATGGCCGATCCCCGATGCATTTGATTTTTCGCGCCTGTTTCTGGGCGTGGTCATCATGTGGGGTTTTGCCTGCGTGGGATATCGTGGATCGCACATCAAGGTCGATCTGTTCGCCCTGATGTTGCCCGCGCGTGTTCGTCGATGGACGGATTTCTTTGCCTGGATGGTCTTGCTGGGTTTCACCGGCTTGCTGTGCTGGAAGATGCTGGCACGTGTCACCAGCGCCTATAACAGCGGCGAGACGACATTTGATCTGCAGGTTCCCGTCTGGCCGGTCATGGGGCTGATCTGGCTTGGCGTTGCGGTCAGCATGCTGACCATTCTGGCGCGTGCCTTAATGATCGCGCTGACCAATGCCGGTCTGGATGATTTTGAACCCGCCGAGTCAGAGCCGCATATTGCCTCCGACCCGCAAAAACAAAAGCAAACTGGTGGTTCAGGGGGAATTGATGACTGAAGCCGATTTTGTCGCACTGGGCGGGTTTGTTGCGCTGTTTGCCCTGATGCTGCTTCGGGTTCCGATCGGCATTGCCATGGGGATTGTTGGTGTCGGCGGCTTCGCCGCAATTGTTGGTCCGACGCCTGCACTCAACCTTCTGGCGCAATCGCCGATCCGCACCATCACCGACTTTAACCTTAGCCTCATTCCGTTCTTTATTTTGATGGGCGTTCTTGCCACCAATTCCGGCATGTCGCGCGAACTGTTTCGCGCAGGGCAGGCGTGGCTGGGATCATTTCGGGGCGGTATGGCGCTCTCGACCATTGCATCCTGTGCGGGGTTTGCCGCCATATCGGGATCATCGGTGGCAACCGCGGCAACCATGACCAAGGTCGCTTTGCCGGAAATGCAGCGCAGTGGCTATCGCGACCATGTTGCGACAGGGGTGATTGCCGCGGGCGGAACGCTCGGCATTCTGATCCCGCCATCGGTTGTCCTGGCGGTGTATGGCTTTATTACCGAACAGGATGTCGGCAAGCTTTTCATTGCCGGGATCATCCCGGGCCTTTTGGCGATTGTGATGTATATGCTGGCCTTTCGGGTGACCTATGCCCGTGGATTGCCAGCGGGCGAACCGTTTGATTTGCGCAACGCCATTCGCTCCTTGCGCGATGTCTGGGCGGTTCTAGCCCTGTTCATCGCCATTATTGGTAGCATCTATTTGGGTGTCGTCACCGCGACCGAGGCCGCGGCGGTTGGCTCTGTCCTGACCGCCCTGATCGGGGTGATCCGTGGTCGCCTTGGCTGGCGCAGCATTCTTGATAGTCTGGTCGAGGCCCTGCGCACCTCGGTTGCGATCTATACCATCCTGATCGGTGCGATCCTGTTTGGCTATTTTCTGGCCATCACCCAGACCCCGCAAAAGATCACCGCGTGGCTGGTCGGGCTTGATATCGGGGCCTATCCGACACTTGCGCTAATTCTTGTGTTCTTCCTGTTGCTGGGCTGCATCCTTGATGCCATGGCGATGATCATTCTTCTGGTGCCCATCGTGTTTCCGGTGGTCACCCAGTTGGGGTTCGATCCGATCTGGTTTGGCATCATCGTTGTCATGACGGTCGAACTTGGCCTGATCACACCGCCTGTCGGGATGAATGTCTTTGTCATCAATTCGATTGCCCGCGAAGTGCCCCTGCAAAAGGTTTTTCAGGGTGTCATCCCGTTTGTCGCGGTCGACATCATTCGCCTGATCCTGCTGGTGTTGGTGCCATCCATCGTTCTTTTCCTGCCGACGACCATGAACTAAAGAGGCTGATATGAAGCTTGAGCTTGAACATTTTTGCGATCTGACGGTCGAGCTGGAAGCCCCGATGGAGCTGGGCAATTCAATGCGCGGCACACGCCGGATCATTCCGATCATTGGCGGTCATGTCGAAGGCAAATCGTTGAATGGCCGTGTTCTGGCTTTGGGGGCAGACTGGCAAACTGTTTTTGAAAACGGTGTAGCCGAACTTGATACCCGCTATTGCATCGAAACCCATGACGGCGCGCTGATTGATATCCGCAATTTCGGGTTCCGGCATGGCCCCAAGGACGTTCTGGACGCGCTTGCACGCGGCGAACATGTCGATCCGTCGAAATATTACATGCGCACCCAGCCCCGGTTTGAAACCGGCGATGAACGCTATAGCTGGCTTAATCACCGGATCTTTGTCGGATCCGGGCAGCGCGAAAAAAGCACGGTCTATGTCTCGGTCTACGAAGTCCTGTGACAGCCGCTTTGACTATGACCCAAACAAAAACGCCCCCAGAAATCGGGGGCGTTTTTTCATTTTCAGTTCTTTGCCTAGAACACCACGCTTGGCAGCCAGTTGGCCAGTGATGGCCACAGCCAGATCACGAAAATGCCAAACAGCTGAAGCGCGATGAACGGCACCACACCCTGATAAATCTGGCCGGTGGTGATTTCCGGCGGCGCGGCACTGCGCAGGTAAAACAGCGAGAAGCCAAATGGTGGCGTTAAGAATGATGTCTGAAGGTTGATCGCAATCAGGATCGCCAGCCACACCGGATCGTGGCCCATCATGATCAGGCCCGGCGCAATCAGCGGCAGCAGGATCACCGTGATTTCCACGAAATCAAGGAAGAAGCCCAGTACAAAGATCAACGCCATACAAAAGATCAGCGCCCCTGTCGGACCTCCCGGCATCGATTCAAGGATTTCCTCGACATGGTCTTCGCCGCCCAGCCCGATAAACACCAGCGAGAACATGCTGGCTGTCAGGATGGTGGCAAAGATCATTGAACTGACCGTCATGGTCGATGTCAGCGCCGATTTCAGAATGTCGGCTTTCCATGCCTGACGCAGGCAGGCGAGGATCGCGATAATCCCGATAACGGCCAGCGCCACATACCCAGCACCCAATGCATAATCAACACCGGTCAGGTCACTGCGCTGGAAACGCACCGGCGCGACACCGGCCATGATCGCCAGGATCAAAAGTGCCACGGTTCCGGTCAGAACCAGATTGCGGTTCGCCCCCTGACGGACACCGGCCATCAGGATCGCGCCGATTGCACCCACCGATGCCGCCTCGGTCGGGGTGGCAACGCCGCCCAGAATGGCACCAAGAACGGCAATGATCAGAACTACAGGCGGCAAAACCGCCCCCACCACTTCGCCCGCGCTGGGGCGGCCATCATCACTTTGGACCGGTGGCATGTCGGCCGGGCGTATCAGCCCGCGCAGCAGGATATAGATGATATAAATCGCCACCAGCGTCAGACCCGGGATCAGCGCGCCGGCAAAAATCTGCCCGACCGAAATGGTTTCAATCGTGAATTTTCCCTGTTCATATTGCGCCTGCTGATAGGCCGACGACATCACGTCCGACAGAATGATCAAAAGCGTCGATGGCGGGATAATCTGGCCCAATGTACCTGCCGTGCAAACAAGGCCCGATGCCATTTTCGGGTTATAGCCGGTGCGCAACATGGTCGGCAGCGCGATCATGCCCATGGCAATTACGGTGGCCCCGACAATCCCGGTCGAGGCCGCAAGCAACGCCCCCACCAGCACCACCGAAATGCCTAGACCGCCGCGCAACTGACCAAACAGTCGGCCCATGGTATGGAGCAAATCTTCGGCAATGCGGGATCGTTCAAGGACGACACCCATGACGACAAACAGCGGGATGGCGATCAGGACATCATTGGTCAGCGTACCAAACACGCGCTGGCCGAACGCCCCCATCAGGCCGATATTCATCGTGTCCGTGACCCAGCCGAGATAGCCGAAAATCACCGCCGTTCCGGCGATTGAAAACGATACCGGAAAGCCCAAAAGGATGCAGCCCATCAGGGCGGCAAACATCAAAAGATCAAGATATTCCATCACTTTGCACCGCCTTGATCTTCAACATTGCCGCGCAGCAAAACCACCTGCCGCAACAGGCAGGCAACAGACTGAATAATCAACAGAATGCAAAAGGCCGGGATCAGGGATTTCAAAAGCCAGACGGCCGGAATGCCCCCCACCGAAATCGCCCCTTCCATCATCGAGATCGAATTGATCACCGATGGCCAGGTCCAATACAGCAGGGCCGCCATCGACGGGATTGCCAGAACCACATAGCCAAACGCATCAATCCGCGCCTTGGTCTTGTCGGTGGCAGCGGCATAGAAAATGTCCACCCGGACATGGCCATCAACCAACAGCGTATAGCCCGCCCCCAACATGAACAAAGCGGCATGCAGATACAGAACGCTTTCATTAAGCGCGATTGAACTGAACCCGAAAACATAGCGCAGCAAGACCACGGTAAACTGCAACAGAACCATCAAAAGTGCGAACCAGCGCACGGTCATCCCGGTCCAGTGGTTTATCTGGTCAAGTGCATCAGCAAGGCGTTGCATGACATCTCCCCGTGAAAGGCACGCCTGAAAAAAGAAACCGGCGCCGGATATTTCCGGCACCGGTCATAACGTCTATCAGAAGCCAAGCGCTTTGGCGCGTGCATTCATCTGACCGTTATCGGCATAGGTCATGTAACCACCGATCAGGTCACGATAGGCAACAAAGCTTTCGGTGACCTTTTTGGTCAGTGCATCGTCGCTTTCGCGAAGCTCCGCAATCACCTCGGCACCGGCTTTGGCCATGGCTTCAACAACTTCGTCCGGCAGTTTACGGACCTGAACACCCTGTTCTGCAACAAGCTGTTTCAGCGCCATGGCATGCTTGGTCTCGTACTCGGTCCAGACTTCGTTATAAAGGCTGTCTGCCGCGAACTTGACGACGGCTTTCAGATCATCGGGAAGGTCGGCATATGCCTTGGCATTGACCGCACATTCCTCGGCTGAGGACGGCTCGCCAACACCCGGCCAGTAGTAGTTTTTGGCAACCTGATAGAAGCCAAGTGCACTGTCGCTCCATGGGCCGATGAACTCACCGGCATCAAGCGCACCAGACTGAAGTGCCTGGAACATGTCACGACCGCCCATGGCCTGAACCGCCATGCCAAGCTTCGAGCACATCTCCGATGCCAGACCGGTGGTGCGGAATTTCAGGCCCTTAAGGTCATCGACCGAGTTGATTTCGTTGCGGAACCAACCTGCCCACTGCGGGCCGGAGTTGCCGCACAGGAACGGCTTCAGCCCGAACTGACCATAGATTTCGTCATACAGTTCCTGACCGCCACCATAGTTCAGCCAGCCAACCTGTTCATCGGCACGCAGGCCAAACGGCTGCGACCCGAACAGAAGGATGCCTTTGGATTTCGAACCCCAGTATGCCGGAACCGCGTGATAAATCTCGGCCGTACCTTCGGCAACGGCATCAAACACACCATTGCCCGGAACCAGTTCGCCCGCGGCATGAAGTTTCACTTCCAGACGACCACCCGAAAGTGTGGTGATACGGTCTGCCAGTTTCTGCGCAGCCACACCCGGCCCAGGCAGGTTTTTCGGCCATGCGGTGACCATGTTCCACTGGCGCTTGTCCTGTGCAATGGCAGGGGTTGCGAATGTTGCAGCGGCCGCTGCACCTGCGCCGGCCACACCGGCGGTCAGAAATTCACGTCTTTTCATGTTAAGAAGCCTCCTTGATTGTACCCTGATAGGGCGATGCAGGGGCAGTCGTCACTGCCCCCACGCGTGAGTTTTAATTACTTGCCGAGAATCCCGGGCAGGTTCAGCCCGTGTTCCCGGGCGCAATCCAGTGCGATGTCATATCCTGCATCCGCATGACGCATCACACCGGTTGCCGGATCGTTCCAAAGGACGCGTTCGACCCTGCGTGCGGCATCTTCTGTGCCGTCACAACAAATCACCATGCCGGAATGCTGCGAGAAGCCCATTCCGACACCGCCACCATGATGCAGCGATACCCAGGTTGCCCCGGACGCCGTATTGAGCAGCGCATTAAGCAACGGCCAGTCACTGACCGCATCCGAGCCATCTTTCATGGCTTCGGTCTCGCGGTTCGGGCTTGCAACCGAACCACTGTCAAGATGGTCACGCCCGATGACGACCGGGGCTTTCAGTTCACCATTCTTGACCATTTCGTTGAACGCCATACCCAGGCGATGGCGCTGTCCCAGACCGACCCAGCAAATACGCGCCGGCAGGCCCTGGAACGAAATGCGTTCGCGCGCCATGTCCAGCCAGTTATGCAGGTGCGGATCATCGGGGATCAGTTCCTTGACCTTCTGGTCGGTCTTGTAAATGTCCTCGGGATCACCCGAAAGGGCTGCCCAACGGAACGGACCAATGCCCTTGCAGAACAGCGGGCGGATATAGGCCGGAACAAAGCCCGGGAAGGCGAATGCGTTTTCGAACCCTTCTTCAAGCGCCATCTGACGGATGTTGTTGCCGTAATCGACCGTCGGGACACCCGCCTCGTGGAAGGCAACCATGGCTTCGACCTGAACGCGCATCGAAGCACGCGCAGCCTTGGAAACAGCCTTGGGATCGGATTCCTGTTTTTCGCGCCATTCGGCAACGGTCCAACCCTGCGGCAGGTATCCATGCACTGGGTCATGTGCCGACGTCTGGTCGGTCACGATATCCGGGCGAACGCCGCGCTTGACCAGTTCCGGGAAGACATCCGCCGCATTGCCTATCAGGGCAACGGACTTGGCTTCGCCTGCCTTGGTCCAACGCTCGATCATTTCAAGCGCTTCATCCAGCGAATGGGTCTTTTCGTCGACATAACGGGTACGCAGGCGGAAGTCTGCACGGGTTTCATCGCACTCGACCGCCAAACAGCATGCACCGGCCATCACAGCGGCCAACGGCTGTGCCCCACCCATGCCGCCAAGGCCACCGGTCAGGATCCACTTGCCCGTAAGGTCGCCGTCATAATGCTGGCGACCTGCCTCGACAAAGGTTTCATAGGTGCCCTGAACGATGCCCTGTGACCCGATATAGATCCACGAGCCCGCCGTCATCTGGCCATACATCGCCAGACCCTTTTTATCGAGTTCGTTGAAATGGTCCCAGTTGGCCCAATGCGGCACAAGGTTGGAGTTCGCGATCAGAACGCGCGGCGCGTCCTTGTGGGTGCGGAACACACCAACCGGCTTGCCCGACTGCACCAGAAGGGTCTGGTCATCTTCAAGTTCCTTCAGGCTGGCAACGATCTGATCGAAATCCTTCCAGGTACGCGCTGCCCGGCCAATGCCGCCATAAACAACCAACTCATGCGGGTTTTCAGCTACATCGGGATGCAGGTTGTTCATCAACATGCGCATCGGCGCTTCGGTCAGCCAGCTTTTGGCAGTGATTTCGCTGCCGGTTGCCGGGTAAATATCACGCTGGTTGTGACGCGGATTGTTGGTCATGACTTGCCTCTTAGTGCTGGGGCCAAATCGGCCAGTGTCTTCAGGATTTCAGTAAGATGCGTGCGCAATTTTGCTGCACGGCTTTCGTCATAGGACCAAGGGGCTTCCTCGGCCGTCAGATAGGTCGATTGCGCCAGTTCCATCTGGATGGCGTGTTGATTGATCTCCGGGCGGCCGTAATGGCGGGTGGTCCAGCCACCTTTGAAACGACCGTTCAGAACCGCACTGTATCCTTGGGCCTGCGAACAGATTTCCGACGTCAGTGTCTCGATCATCGGATCGCATGTCGCGCCCAGATTGGTGCCGATATTGAAGTCTGGCAGGGTCCCGTCAAACAGGAACGGAATGTTTGAGCGGATCGAATGACAATCATAGAGGATCGCCACACCGTGCTTGGCGCGTACGCGCTCAAGCTCGGCGGCCAGTGTCTGATGATAGGGCGCGTGGAATGTTGCCGCCCGATAGGCGATGTCATCCTCGGTCGGTGCAACGTCCCAGATATTCTCGCCGTCAAAATCGGTCAGCGGCACAAGGGTGGTGGTATTCTGACCGGGATAGAGGCTGACACCTTCGGGGTCGCGATTGGCATCAATCACATAACGATGGAACGTCGCACGCACCGTCGTCACACCATCAAGCAACCCGTCATAAAGGGTATGGATATGCCAATCGGTATCAGCCAGTTCACGGCCACGATCATTCAGCTTCGCGGCAATGTCACCCGGCACATAAGTACCGGTATGGGGCAGTCCCAGAACAATGGGGCCATCACCGCGATGGATTTCAACCGGATCGGTCATGGTTATGCTGCCTCCCCGACGACAAAGCCCGAAAGCTTGGCTGCAGCCACAAGGCTGCCACCCGTCACAAGTTCGGCGGCCTTCGCCAGATCCGGTGCCATGTAACGGTCTTCCTTGACGGTCGGAATGTCAGCACGAACCGATTTCAGAACATTGAGCAGCCCCGGGCTGGTCTTAAGCGGGGCACGGAATTCAACACCCTGCGCGGCACAGATCAGCTCGACACCAAGGATGTTGGAAAGATTGGCGTTCATGCGGGCCAGGCGGCGTGCGCCGTGAGCGGCCATCGACACATGGTCTTCCTGATTGGCACTGGTCGGCGTGCTGTCGGTTGAACACGGGTTGGCCAGATGTTTGTTTTCACTCATCAGGGCTGCCGTCGTGACCTCGGCAATCATCAGACCGGAATTCAGGCCCGGTTCCGGCGTCAGGAACGGCGGCAAATCGTGCGACAGGGTCGGGTCGACCATCAATGCAACACGGCGCTGGGCAATTGCCCCGATCTCGGCAACCGCAAGGGCGATCTGATCGGCGGCAAAGGCCACCGGTTCGGCATGGAAGTTGCCACCCGAAACAATGCGGCCGTCTTCTTTCAGAACCAGCGGGTTGTCAGTCACCGCATTGGCTTCGATCTCAAGCGTCTGACCGGCAAAGCGCAGCAAATCCATCGCCGCCCCGGTGACTTGCGGTTGGCAGCGGATGCAATAGGGGTCCTGAACGCGGGTATCGCCTTCGCGGTGGCTTTCGCGGATTTCCGACCCATTCATCAGATCGCGCATTGCACGTGCGACATTGATCTGGCCCGGATGACCACGAAGGGTATGGATTTCATCGACCAGCGGCGCGGTTGATCCCATGATCGCATCGGTCGAAAGCGATGCTGTGACAATCGAGCTTGCCGCATTGCGCCAGGCCGAAAACAGCCCTACCAGTGCGCAGGCGGTGGAAAACTGCGTACCGTTAATCAGCGCCAGGCCCTCTTTCGGACCCAGTACAACCGGCGTCAGGCCAGCCTTGGCAAGTGCCTCGCCACCCGGCAGGGTCGCACCGTCATAGATGGCTTCGCCCGCACCGATCATGACGGCTGCCATGTGCGCCAGCGGGGCCAGATCGCCCGATGCGCCAACCGATCCTTGCGACGGGACGACGGGGGTAACACCCTTGGCCAGCATGCCTTCAATCAGTTCGATCAGATCCCAACGCACACCAGATGCACCGCGCCCGAGTGATAGCAATTTCAACGCCATCATCAAACGGGTGGTCGCGATATCAAGCGGCTCACCCACGCCGCAGCAATGGCTGAGGATCAGGTTGCGTTGCAGGGTTTCGGTATCTTCCGGGGCAATCTTGACCGACGCCAGTTTGCCAAAGCCGGTATTGACGCCATATACCGCATCGCTGCCGTCGGCCGCCTTGCGCACCATTGCGTGCGCCGCTTCAACACCGTCGCGGGCTGCGGGGTCGAGTTTGACTGCGACCTGATCACGCCAGATGCGTTCAAGCTCTGCCAGTTTGACCGAGGCGGGGATAAGGGTGACAGTCATAATCTATCCTTAAGGTCACATGTTGATGCGGTGGCGCGGTTGTCTTTGGGCTCAGGCGGCGGTGCTTTCACCGCCAACAATGCGTTCGAACAGCGGGTTGAACCCGATGCGGTATGCAAGCTCGGCCGGGTGTTTGGCATTCCAGATGGCAAGATCAGCCCGCAGTCCCGGCTTGATCCGCCCGGTATCAGAAAGGCCAAGGGCGCGCGCCGCATGGGCGGTTGCGCCAACAAGTGCCTCTTCGGGCGTCAGGCGGAACAGCGTGCAGGACATATTCATGGTCAAAAGGATGGATGCCAGCGGCGAAGAGCCGGGATTGCAGTCGGTCGCAATTGCCATCGGCACGCCGTGCTTGCGGAATGCATCGATCGGCGGCAACTGGGTTTCGTGCAGGGTATAAAACGCACCGGGCAGAAGCACTGCGACCGAGCCTGCCTTGGCCATGGCGATGGCGTCTTCCTCGGTGGCGTATTCAATATGATCGACCGAAATCGCCCCATATTCGGCGGCCAGTTTGGTGCCGCCGATGTTTGATAGCTGTTCTGCATGGAGTTTAACCGGAATGCCAAGCTCGCGGGCAACGTCAAACACGCGTTTGATTTGATCGGTGTTAAAGGCAATGCCTTCGCAGAATCCATCAACGGCGTCGACCAGACCTTCGGCGTGGGCGGCTTTCAGGGTCGGGATGCAGACCTCATCAATATAGCCATCCGGGTTGTCTTTATATTCAACCGGCACCGCATGGGCGCCAAGGAAGGTGGTCTTGATCCGCACATTGCGATGATCGGCAATTTTGCGGGCTGCGCGCAGCATATTAAGCTCGGTCTTTTCGTCTAGGCCATAGCCCGACTTGACCTCGATCACCGACACGCCCTCAGCCAGCAGCGCATCCACGCGCGGCAGGGCGGATGTCAGAAGATCCTCAATTGATGCTTCGCGGGTCGCCTTCACGGTCGAAACAATGCCGCCGCCAGCACGGGCAACTTCTTCATAGCTTGCACCCTTCAGGCGCATCTCAAACTCAACCGCGCGGTCGCCGCCATGGACAACATGGGTGTGGCAATCAATCAGGGCCGGGGTGATCAGGCGACCTTCAAGGTCACGCACTGGACCGTCAAGGTAGACTGCCGGGATGGCGTCATCGGCACCGACCCAATCGATCAGGCCGTCTTTGATGGCAATCGCGCCGCACTCGATCAGGCCATAGCTGTCCTGATCCTCAATCGTGACGATTTTTGCGTTTCGAAGCAGCATCGCGAAGCATCACCCCTTGATAAGTTTGTTATTAAAGATAATATGTACGTACATAATATTTCTGTCAAGACGGGTAGAGGCAATGAAGGTTCTTTGGGCAAATCAGGCACTTACGACATCAGGCTGGCAGCGCAATGTCCGGATCGAGATTGATGAGAATGGCAGAATTGCTGCGATTCAGGCCGATTCTGCTGCGCCATCCGATGCCACCAGCAAAACCGATATCCTTCTTCCGGCGATTTCAAACCTGCACAGCCACGCGTTCCAACGCTCCATGGCAGGCCTGACGGAACGGCGCGGCCCAGATCCGCGCGATACCTTCTGGACCTGGCGGCAATTGATGTTCCGCTTCCTCGATCAGCTGACCCCGGACCATGTCGAGGCGATCGCAGCCTTCGTTCAGATGGAAATGTTGGAGGCCGGGTATGCCAACAATACAGAGTTCCATTACCTGCATCACCGCCCCGGCGGACATTTGTATGACAATATCGCCGAGATGGCCGAACGTATTGCGGCGGCCACCGAAATCACCGGCATCGGCCTGACGCTTCTGCCCGTGCATTATCAATATGGCGGCTGTGACAAGCGCCCGCTCGGTCCCGGTCAGATCCGGTTTGTCAATGATCCCGACCAGTTCACCAAATTGTATGAGGAATCCGTTCGCGCGATCAAAAACCTGCCTGCGGATACGGTGATGGGTGTCGCGCCACATTCCCTGCGGGCAGTGGGCCGTGAAGACCTGCTTGCGACCAGTCTTCTTTCCAAGGACGGACCGATCCACATGCATCTGGCCGAACAACTGGCCGAGGTCGATGAAGTGCGCGAAAGCTGGGGCAAGCGCCCGACGGAATGGCTGCTTGAAAATGCCGATGTGAATGCGAACTGGTGTTTGATCCATTGCACCCAGATGGAAGAACACGAAACGCTTGAGCTGGCTAAAACCGGTGCTGTGGCCGGTCTGTGCCCGATCACCGAAAGCAGTCTGGGTGATGGTATCTTTGATGGCGTGCGCTATCTCAATGCCGGTGGGGTGATTGGTGTGGGGTCAGATTCCAATATCCGCATTTCACTCTCGGAAGAATTGCGAACTCTGGAATACAGCCAGCGCCTGCGCGATAATTCCCGCGCGGCTTTGGCAACCGAACAAAAATCGACCGCGCGTCGCATTTATGACGCTGCCGCCAAGGGGGGCGCACAGGCCGCTGGACGCGATTCAGGCCGGATCGAGGTCGGTGCACTGGCCGATTTGATGGCGCTGGATGGTTCGGCGGTTGACCTGATCGGTCGGACAGGCGATACGATCCTCGATACATATATCTTTGCCGGAGATGATCGCATGGTGCGTGATGTCTGGTCGGCCGGTCGCCATGTCGTGACCGAGGGCCGCCACATCGCCCATGACGCGATCACCAACCGGTATCGCAAGGTGATGGAACAACTCAAGGAAGCAGTGTGAACAGCCTGGAACAGCAAAGCTGGCAATCCGTCCATGACGAGGTTTTGCGCCGCATTCATACCCGTGAGTGGAAACCCGGCGACCTGATCCCCAAGGAAGTCGAACTTGCCGAGCAACTTGGATGTGCGCGTGCCACGGTGAACCGTGCACTGCGTGAACTGGCATCCGAAGGGTTCCTGGATCGCAGGCGGAAGGCCGGCACGCGGGTCGCAGCCCACCCGGTGCGGCGCGCCAAGCTTGATATTCCGGTCATCCGTCTTGAGATCGAAGGGCGCGGGCAGAAATATGCCTATGGCCTGTTGTTTAGCGAACGGCGCACACCGCCGCCTGAAATCTGCGCCAATCTGGGCGTGACGGGCGAAAGCGACATGCTGCATATCACCTCGCTTCATCTGGCCGATGGCAAGCCGTTCATGTTTGAGGATCGCTGGGTGTCGATTGCCGCAACGCCGACGATCCTTGAAGCCGATCTTGAAAAAATCAGCGCCAATGAATGGCTGGTGTTGCATGCGCCCTACACCCGCGGCGATATCTATTTTTCCGCGGTCAATGCCAGCGCGGCCGAGGCCAAGGTGCTGCGCACCGATCCCGGCACATCACTTTTCCTTATGGAGCGTACCACTTGGGAAAATAACACCGGCATCACATCGGCCAGACTTCTGTTTGCGCCGGGCTATCGCAAACATTCTGCGATCTGATTTTCAATCCAAAAAGGGCGAGCCGGGTTGTCGTGAAACACGTCCGGCTAGCCCTTTTATGTAGATTAAAGACAAGATGCTTTAGGTCAGGTACTTGTTGAACCAGTCAATGGTGCGTTGCCATGCCAGTTCGGCTGCGTCCTTGTCATAACGTGGCGTGGAATCGTTATGGAAGCCATGGTTTGCGCCCGGATAGATATAGGCTTCATAGACCTTGTCATTGGCCTTTAATGCCTCTTCGTAGGCAGGCCACCCGGCATTGATACGCTCATCAAGTTCACCGTATTGCAACAGGATCGGTGCCTGAATACGGGGGACATCCTCGACCGCGGGCTGACGGCCATAGAACGGAACGGCGGCCCCCAATTCCGGATAGGCAACTGCGGCGGCATTGGCGACACCGCCACCATAGCAGAAGCCAGTGATGCCGGTTTTATCCGTGGTGGCCTCGTGGGCGGTGAGGAATTCAATGGCGGCAAAAAAGTCGTTCATCAGCTTGGTTGGGTCGACTGTGCGTTGCAATTCACGGCCCTTGTCGTCATTGCCGGGGTAGCCTCCAACCGATGTCAATCCATCCGGGGCAAGTGCGACAAAGCCTGCCTTGGCTACACGTCGCGCGACATCTTCGATATAGGGGTTCAGACCCCGGTTCTCATGCACGACCACAACACCGGGTACCTTGCTGGTCACATTGGCCGGTTTGACCAGATAGCCACGCACTTCACCGTGACCGTTGGGCGACGGGTACATGATGTATTCAGCAACAATATCGGGATCGGTAAAGTCGACCTGGTGAGCCATGGCATAGTTTGGGCTCATGGCATTAAGGATCGCAAGGGCGGTCATTCCACCAACCGCATATCGGCCCGCACGATCAAGAAACTCACGGCGACCAATCATGCCGTGGGCATAGAAATCATAAAGTTCGAGAAGCTCCGGAGAAAAATCCTTGGCAGTCAAACGTTCCATCATGCGATCCTTGTGAAATTACACATCAGATTTTGGGGCTTGCTGGTGACGAATATCTGATTATCCGGATTGAACTGTCAGCCTGAAGCAGGGACCAGCATGTCGCGCTGCATCCTGACTTGAATCTGATTTCTATTTTCAACGAAGTTCGAGAATTCGCAAATCACAAACGTGCTACCTGCGAGATTGGCGTTACCAGGATCACATATGTCGCCATCTTTCCAAGTCATCTCTCAGGCGTCTGGCGGTGGCTGATTTCGCCATGTCATCGAGCCCCTTCGAACTTGGAAAATTGTTAAATGCGCTTCTTAAGGCGCGATAACCCGGATCGGCTTGCCGCTTTGCCAGGCCAAAATGGCCTCGACCGTCTGGCCGTAAAACACGTTCCAGGTGTTGCGGGTGACATAGCCAAGATGCGGGCTTAGCAACAGGCCATCACAATGACGCAGGGGATGTGATACGGGCAGTGGTTCCTTGTCGTAAACATCCAGTGCAGCACCAGCAATCTCGCCGCTGTTGAGCGCGTCAATCAGTGCAGTATCATCAACGATCGGGCCGCGTGATGTGTTGATCAGATAAGCGGTTGGCTTCATCTGTTTGAACTCATTCGTGCCGATCAGGCCATGGGTACGATCAGACAGACGTTGATGGATGGTGACGAAATCCGACGCGCGCAGCAAATCTTCCTTGGTTGCCATATGGGTCACGCCAAGTTCGTCGCAGCGCTCCTGCGTCAGATTGGCGCTCCAGGCGCAGACATGCATGTCAAAGGCCTGTGCTATTTTCGCGACCTTTGCGCCCAACCGTCCAAGCCCGATAATCCCCAAGGTCGAACCTGCAAGGTCCTGACCGATCCCGACTTGCCAGCCGCCGGCGCGCATCGATGCGTTTTCCGCCATGAGATTGCGGGCCAATGCCAGCATCAGGGCAAAGGTCAGTTCGGGCGTTGCCGTGGATGGGGATTCTGTGCCGCAAACCATGATGCCCAGTTCACTTGCGGTCGCGACATCAATGGCGTCATTGCGTTTGCCGGTGGTCACGATCAGCCGCAGGTTCGGAAGGGCGCGCAAAATGTCACCTGTAAGAGCTGTGCGTTCACGCATGACACACAGGACGTCAAACGGCTCAAGGCGGCTGATCAGATCGCCCGTATTGCAAACATGATCGTTAAATACGGTGATCTCGCCGTGATTTTGGACGTCTGTCCAGTCGGCCGACTGCAGGGCGATGTTCTGATAGTCATCAAGAATGGCAATACGCATCTGGGCTGTGTTTCCAATGGGTCAGGGCAGGGGTTCTGATCGCGTCAGTCTGCGATATGAAGGGCAAGAAATTCGGCTGTGCGGGCATGCGCAACTTCGGCGGCCGCTTCGACATAGGTGGATGGACGTGCTTCGTTGGCAAAGGCATGACCGGCTTCATACATATGCACTTCCATGCCGGGCAGGGCTGCCTTGGCGTCTTCGATCGTCTCCACCGGGACGTGGCCATCAGACAGGCCGAAATGTGCCAGAAAAGGCGTCTGAAGCGGCTTATCAAGATACTGGTCGATACGCGTGCCATAGAATGAAACACCTGCCGCGATATCAAGACATTGGCCGCTGCGCAGTGCCAAGCCGCCGCCCCAGCAAAACCCGATCACGCCAACCTTGCCGCCCTTGGCAGACAGGGCACGGACGGCAGCATCAATGTCGGTCAGCGTGTCTGACAACTCGCACGCCATCATCAACGCACGCGCCCGATCAAAATCGTTGAAGTCCACAACCGCACCACGCTCCACCCGGTCAAACAGGGCAGGGATGGCAACCTCGTAACCCAGAGCGGCATATTTGCGCGCAACCCCTTTGAGCTGTTCGGTGACGCCAAAGATTTCCTGCAGGATTACAATCGCGCCGTGTCTTGCACCAACGGGTGGCTCAAACCAGCAATCAAGCTTGTGCCCGTCGGCTGCGGTAAGGGTCTCCATCATGTCCTGTCGCTTCCTTTCTCGGCGCAGTGGTCTTTTCGGTGATGATATCGAATTGCGGGGCGAGAACAATCATCATGGTCACTGCGGATAATGTATCCTCAATTGGCTTGCCCTTTGGGATGATGATGTGACATCACTAAGGTATGAGGAATAAATCGTTCTTTTTGCGGGACTTGGCTTGGTGCAGGACGCAGAAAGAACCCGCGTGACGATATCAGGAGAGAGAATTCATGAAGCTTTTGCGCTATGGCCCGGTCGGGGCGGAAAAACCGGGGCTTTGTGACGCGGATGGCGTCATCCGCGATCTTTCCAGCGTGATTGATGATCTTGATCCAACCACGATTTCCGATGAAACCTTTGCACGTATTGCCGCACTTGATCCGGAAAGCCTGCCGGTCGTGTCGGGTGATCCGCGCATTGGCGCCTGTGTTGGGCGGCCCGGCAAATTTATCTGCATCGGTTTGAACTATTCTGACCATGCGCAAGAAGCCGGTATGGAGCTGCCGCCAGAACCGATCATTTTCCTCAAGGCAACTTCGGCGGTTTGTGGCCCGAACGACACGATTGAAATTCCGCGGGGTTCGACCAAAACCGATTGGGAAGTCGAACTGGGCGTGGTGATCGGCAAGCACACCAAATATGTCGACGAGGCCGATGCACTTGATCATGTCGCAGGTTACTGCCTGATCAATGATGTTTCCGAGCGCGCGTTTCAGCTCGAACATTCTGGCCAGTGGGTGAAGGGCAAAAGTGCCGATACCTTCGGCCCGATTGGTCCGTGGCTTGTCACCCGCGATCAGATTGCCGATCCACAGAACCTCTCCATGTGGCTTGATGTGAACGGCAAGCGTTATCAGGATGGCAGTACGAAAACCATGGCCTATGGTGTCGCATTCGTCGTCAGCTATCTGTCGCGCTTCATGAGCCTGCAACCCGGTGACATCATCTCGACCGGCACCCCGCCGGGTGTGGGTATGGGGCAAAACCCGCCGGTGTACCTCAAACCCGGTGACGTAATGGAGCTGGGAATCGATGGTTTGGGCGCGCAGCGTCAGGAAGTCTTTCAGGGCTAGGCAACGCTGCCATGCAAATATCGGGATGCAGCAATCGAGATCACGTCACAGCAATGTGATCTCGGCTGCATGCCGTTGTTAAATAACGATTTTTCGCGATGATCTGCGTGATCTGGCGGATCGTCACGCAAATATTTCAGAAATTTTTGCCGACAGACTTGCGCTTTGCCCGATTCAGGACATTTTTGTCAGGACAAAGTGCATTGACGTTCTTCTGTGATGTGCGATAAATGACTAGTAGTCATTATTGTTCAGTGCTTAAGCAATGTGAAATGCGTGTCCAAGGGGTATGGGGATACCGTGCGCATAAAGCGCCCTTACAGGATTGGTGATGCACATGTCTAATCTGGCGATCAAAGTGAACGAGTCTTGGCCGGTTTCGGTCAATCCGATGGATGTTTCAGTTGATGAGGCTGGCCCTGTGTCTCGGACTTCAAAGGCACTGGATGGTGTCGGTAGCTTTGCGTTTGCAGATATCTATTTGCGCGGTGCGCCTTGCTATCTCAAGGGGATGATGCTGCAAGCCCGGGGCGAAGACGTCAAGGGTACCCTGCGCAAACCCGATGCTGGTGTTCTGGCATTTGAAAATGGTGCGTGCGAACTGACAGCGACGCCGCTGTTTCTGACAGTTGCGATGTCTGCGGCCGATGAAAACAGCCTTGCGGATATGCAGGCTTATTTCGAAGACAAGCTGCGGACGCTCTCGCCGCAGACCAAAATTGAAATTGACTGGCGAAATAAATGACCAGCTGTCACTTATTGGTGATCAAAAAGCCCGTTCAGTATTGAACGGGCTTTTGTTTTGTTTGCCTGGTCACAACGGGTATGTGATGGCGATCCACTTTGTGTAATCCGGTCTTTGCCGTTGACGGCAATTGTGTGTTCTCAGCTCATGATAAACCGATCACGAGCCCCGCGCACGACCCGCGTTATATGCTCGACAATGGCCGCGACACTCCGCGTATCCTTGGTATCCGGGTGCTGGAGCATCCAGTAGTTGCGGGTGAAGCGGATTTCAGGCAGCAGGCGGACGAGGTCGGGGATGCCTTCGGTGGCGTAGTCGTGCAGGATGCCGATGCCGTATCCGTTTCGCACCGCTTCCATCTGGGCCACCACGCTGCCGCATTCAAATCGGCGTTTCATCAGCTTGCCAAGGCGGGCAGCGTAATCTAGGGCACGGCTGTAAATCAGGTCTTCGATATGGGTGACAAACAGGCGGTCTGTCAGATCGGCCTCTGTTTTGACCGCACCAAAACGTTCGATATAGGATTTGCTGGCATAGACACTCAGTGTGTAGTCGGTGAGTTTACTGATCACCAGGCGCCCTTGCTTGGGTCGATCAAGCGTGATGGCGATATCAGCTTCGCGTTGCGATAGCGAGAATGTGCGTGGCAGCGGCACCAGCTGGATGACAAGATCCGGGTGATTGGACGCAAAGTGAGCCAACTCACTTGCCAGAAAATAGTTGCCTAATCCATCAGGGACGCCCACGCGAACCGTGCCGCTGATCAACTCTGACTGGTTGGAAACGGCGGTGCCAGCACGCAAGAAAGCCGATTCAGCGGCCTCTGCTGCCTGCATCAATTCCCGTCCCGCCGGGGTCAGGTCCGATCCAGTGGTGCGCCGTTCAATCAGTTTGGTGCCAAGTTCCTGTTCAAGCGCGGTCAGTTGGCGGCCCACCGTTGCGTGGTTCAGGCCAAGCTGCCGGGCGGCGGCAAGGATCTGACCTTGGCGGGCAACAGCCAGAAAGATGCGGAAGCGATCCCAATCCATGGTGGGTGTGATCCTGTTATGACTTTAATTTTTGCACATCGAATTTGCGGAAATGATAATTGATGTGCATCCCTGTGCATAGTCATAATGGGTGCAGGTTATTAAGGGGGAAGACCCCCACTTATATTAAGCATCAAGATCGTCCCATTGATCATCAGGTTTATCGGGAGAAACCCAATGGCAACCCAACTTACCCATTACATCAACGGCAAACGCGTCGCCGGAAACTCCGGCCGCTCAGTACCGGTTTTCAATCCGGCGACGGGCGCACAGAGTGCGACGGTTGATCTGGCATCGAAGGCTGAGGTCCGCGCCGCTGTTGAATCCGCGTCCGCCGTTGCCGCCGAATGGGCCGCAACCACGCCGCTGCGCCGCGCACGTATTTTGAACAAGTTCCTCGGCATCCTCGAAGATCGCTCTGAAGAACTGGCTGCCGCCATCACGGCTGAGCATGGCAAGGTTCTGTCCGATGCGCTGGGCGAAGTCACCCGCGGGATCGAGGTTGTTGAATTTGCCACCGGCGCGCCGCAGCTGCTTAAGGGCGAGTTCACCGAGAATGTCGGCACCAAGGTTGATAGCCATTCCATCCGCCAGCCGCTGGGCATCGTTGCCGGCATCACGCCGTTCAACTTCCCGGCCATGGTGCCGATGTGGATGTTCCCGGTCGCCCTTGCGTGCGGTAACTGCTTTATCCTGAAGCCGTCCGAGCGTGATCCGTCTGCATCGCTTCTGCTGGCCGAATGGCTGACCGAAGCGGGTCTTCCGGATGGCGTGTTCAACGTTGTTCAGGGCGACAAGGAAGCAGTGGATGCGCTTTTGTTTGATCCGGATGTTTCGGCTATCAGCTTTGTCGGCTCGACCCCGATTGCCAAATACATCTATGAAACCGCGACCGCACAGGGCAAACGTTGCCAGGCGCTTGGTGGTGCGAAAAACCACATGATCATCATGCCTGATGCCGACATGGATCAGGCGGTCGATGCCCTGATGGGAGCGGCGTACGGATCGGCGGGCGAGCGTTGCATGGCCATCTCGGTTGCTGTGCCGGTTGGCAAGGAAACGGCAGATACCCTGATCGAGAAACTGGTTCCGCGCATCAACGAACTGCGCGTGGCACCGGGTATTGATCCGGCGGCCGAAATGGGACCGCTTGTGACCGCAGCCCACCGTGACAAGGTTGTCGGCTATATCAACAAGGGTGTCGAAGAAGGTGCCAAGCTGGTGGTCGACGGCCGTGACATCAAGCTTCAGGGCTATGAAGACGGTTACTTCGTCGGTGGTACGCTGTTTGATGACGTCACCCCGGATATGAGCATCTACAAGGAAGAGATCTTTGGCCCGGTTCTATCGGTGGTGCGTACCGATGATTTCGAAACCGCTGCCAACCTTGTTGATGATCACGAATATGGCAATGGTACCGCGATCTTCACCCGCGATGGAGATACCGCGCGTGAATTTGCCGCACGTACCCAGACTGGTATGGTTGGCATCAACGTGCCGATCCCGGTTCCGATGGCCTTCCATTCGTTTGGTGGCTGGAAAGCATCGCTGTTTGGCGACCATCACATGCATGGCCCGGAAGGTGTGCGGTTCTATACCAAGCTGAAAACCATCACCACGCGCTGGCCGACCGGCATTCGCAAGGGTGCTGAGTTCGTCATGCCCACCATGAAATAAGTGATGAAATAAGTACTGCACTCATCGCAGTATCGAAGGGCGCGCAAAGCCAAATTTGCGCGCCCTTATTTGTTCGGGGGTGCTAGCTGCCAAAGGATGCCGGTTTGGCGGGCTTGATGGCTTCCATGATGGTGCCGGGGATGAAAACGCGGAAGGTGGCCCCGCGTCCAGCAGGGCTTTCGGCCCATATCTTGCCCTGACAATGTTCGACAACATGCTTGGCGATTGCGAGGCCAAGACCGGAGCCGGATGGCTTTGGTTTGTCATCGGCGTATTTGCCGCCGCGCGAAAACTTGTCAAAGATGATTTCAAGCTCGTCCGGGGCAACGCCCTTGCCGTTATCAGTGATCGAAACCAGATAGCCGCCATCCATGGCTTCCCCGCGCACCGATACTTCGGGATGATCGGGGGCGGAAAATTTGGCGGCGTTCGACAGCAGGTTGATGAAGACCTGCGTCAGGCGATCACGGTCAACATGCAACAAAGCCGAATTGCGCGAATATTCCTTGGTCAGAACAACACCCTTGGCATCAAACAGGCCCTTGACCGCATCGATGCTTTCATCAAGCACCGTGCGCGGATCGACTTCCACCGCGCGCCAGTCGGAATGACCGGCTTCGAGACGGGCAAGGTCAAGATGATCGTCAATCAGGCGGGTCAGGCGTTCGCTTTCGCGGACGATGATTTCAAGGAAGTGATCGGCTTGTTTCGGGTCAAGGTTCGGGGAGTCGACCAGAATTTCTGAAAACGACCGGATCGAGGTCAGCGGTGTTCTGAATTCATGGCTGACCATGGTCAGGAATTCATCCTTGAGCCGGTCCAGTTCCTTGAGTCGTTCGTTGGCCGCGCGCAGTTCGGCTGCGGCTTTTTCAAGTTCGCGCGACTTGGTTTCAAGGCGCTGGGAATATTCGATGACGTGCGAGGTTTCTTCGAGGATCTCAAGCACTTCATCAAGGCTGACCATTTCGCCCTTGGCAACAGAGGACACCATTACACGGGCCGATGCCGCCCCGATGGAGCCCGCCAGAAGCCGTTCGGTAAAGGCAATCATGTCGGCGTCGGCTTCGCCCTTGCCGCGCCAGGATGGATCAATGCTTTGATCAAACTGGCGGAACGACTGATAGGCGCGATCCCGGCCCAAAAAACGTTCGACCAGTTCATAAAGATCATTGGCCGAGGCCGATGACCGCCAGATCACAGTATCCTGCCCCTTGCGGGAAAAGGCATCAACAAACAGGGTGGCCTGAATACGTTCCAGCGCACTTGGTTCGGTAAACAGACTGATCAACACATAGGCCGCTGTATTGAGTGAAATCGACCAGATCAGGGCATGGGTCAGCGGTGCAAAATCCGTCAGGCCAAACAGGCTTTCGGGGCGCAACCACGGATGGCCAAACGCACCGTTCAGAATAAGCGACGGATCCATCCAGCCACTATCGGCAAGCGATGGCAGCAAAAGGGTATAGCCCCAAACCGCAAAGCCGATGGTAAGAGCCACCTGCGCGCCGGTGCGCGTGCCACCCTTCCAGTAAAGCCCGCCAATCATGATCGGGATGAACTGGGCAATGGCGGCAAAGGAAATCAGACCAATTTCGGCCAGCGCATCACTGGCCCCGGCAGACCGGTAATAGGCAAAGCCCATAAACACCACGACGACGATGGACGCACGCCGGATAAAAATCAAAAGCCCGGTCAGATCATCGCGTTCAGTCAGGCGCAGCGGTCGAATGCGCAAAAGCGCGGGCACAATCAGGTCGTTACACACCATGGTCGAAAGCGCGATGGTGGCAACAATCACCATGCTGGTACTGGCCGACAGGCCGCCGACATAGGCGAGTAACGCCAGCATCGATTGGTCTTCAAATAGCGGCACGGAAATCACAAAGAAGTCCGGATCCGACCAAACCGGAAGGGCACCGAGCCCGGCCAGTGCAATCGGCAGAACAAACAGGTTCATCGCCAGAAGATAAAGCGGGAAGGCCCAGCTTGCGGTGGCAAGGTGACGTTCATCGACATTTTCAACAATGATCACCTGAAACTGGCGCGGCAGGCACAGGATGGCCGCCATCGAAAGCATCATAAGCGTCAGCCAGCGCGAACTCCCCCCTTCGGGCAGCATCAGAAGCTTTGCCGTATCGGCGTTTTCGGCAGATTGGGCAAACAGGTCACCAAGCCCGTCATACATCACAAATGAGACAAAGAAGCCGACGGCCAGAAGGGCAAAGAGCTTGACCAGACTTTCAAAGGCGATGGCGGCCACCATGCCTTCATGATGTTCATCAGCATCAATGAAGCGCGTGCCAAACAGAATGCCAAACAGCGTCAGGCCAACGGCGGCCCAAAAGCCGCTATCGGAAAAGATGCTGACCGTTTCGCGGACCGGTTCGACCATGCCAAATTCCCAGCCGGTCAGAACAGTGTAACTGGTGGCAATCGCCTTGAGCTGAAGCGCGATATAGGGCGTGGTGCCGATCACCGCGATCAGGGTCACAAGGACCGAAAGCTGCGTGCTTTTGCCATAGCGTGACGAGATAAAGTCGGCAATCGAGGTAATGCGATGGGCCTTGGAAATGCGCAGCATCTTGCGCAGCAAAAACCACCAGCCGAGAAAGATCACGGTTGGGCCCAGATAGATAGTCAGATACTCAAGCCCGTTGCGCGCGGCTGTTCCGACCGCGCCATAAAACGTCCATGACGTGCAATATACCGCGATGGATAAGGTATAGACCGTCGGGTTGCGGACCCAGGAATGGCCATCGCGCGCACGTTTGTCGCCCCACCATGCAATCGCATACAGCAGGCCGACATAAATCAGCGACACAAGGATGACCAGTTCCGAGGAAAGCATGGGCTATTTCCTCTCGATCTGGGCGGCACTGCGCAGCGCACGTGTCAGAACAGCACACAGCGCAATCAGGATGGCCCATCCGGCAAAGAAATAGACAAACAGGATCGGCAGGCCAAGGATCGTGCCATCAAGCGAAAACATCCCCACAATCGGCGGCAGCCAGATGAACAGCGCCACCAGCATCAGAACAAGGGCGCGTTCGGTAAGTTTGCGTGGTGGTGTGATGGGGGCCTCCTGCGCATTGATTGGGAACGCAAACGCGCGCGTCAGTTTTCCGCACGTTCCAGCAGGGCTTTGACCCGGGACACAACATCGCGTGTGGAAAACGGCTTGGTGACAAAGTCATCCACGCCAAGCTCAAGCCCCTTGCGGCGGTCCACTTCGCGGGTTTTGGCAGTCAGCATCATAATGGGCATTTGTCGGGTGTTGGGGTCGTTACGCGCCGCGCGCACGACTTCAAACCCGTCGCAAACGGGCATCATGACATCAAGTAAAACCATGTCCGGAATATCGCGCGCAATCATCGAAATCGCCGTACGGCCATCCGTTGCGACACTGACGTCATAGCCTTCCTTTTCCATCAGAAAGCTGAGTGATTCGACAATGGTTTCCTCGTCTTCGGCAATCAAGACCTTTGGTCTCTCATTCAAGGACGTTCTCCCCGATTTTTTGGATTTTTATATTCCCAATCCTAACGACTTACGGGCTGAATGATAATGCTACTTTGGGGTGGTATACATAAGACGTTGCTTGAAAGCTCTCATCGGATCATTTTTTGGCGGTTTTCGGCGTGCCATCGGCCATTTCATAGGCTCGCTGTGCGCAATCATCGCGCGGGCACTGGCGGCATGAAATCCCGACCGGCACCGCCGATTCAGGACGATCAAGCGATAATCGGTCGCCATAAACCACATCATTTGAAAAGGCCGCGTCGCAGCCGATCATCACCGAATGAACCGAACGCGGAACGCCATATCCCCCCGCCCCGGACCGCAAGGCACGCGCAACAAACAAAAATTCACTGCCATCGGGCAGGCGGACAAATTGCGGAATGACACGTTCGGGCGCGGTATAGGCTTCGTGCACCACCCAGCGCGGGCACGCCCCGCCATAACGCGGCAATTGCAGGCCCGATGCCGAGAACCGTTTGGAAATGTTTCCGGCGATGTCGGTGCGCACCAAGTGGAACGGAATGCCTTCGGCCCCCGGGCGACGAAGCGTCGTCAGGCGGTGGCAGATCTGTTCCCAACTTGCGGCGTAGCGTTGCTGCAAAAGTTCGATGTCATGGCGCATGCTGCGTGCGTCATCCAAAAACAGGTCATAGGGAAACAGCAGTGAGGCGGCGGTATAGGATATCAATGCCTCGGATGCGCGAACCCGTCCGGCTTTGCTGCCAATCTGGGCGCGATCCAGGATTTCGTTGATCGGGTCAGCGGCTTCAAGCCGGCAAATGGTGCGCGCCGCCTGAAAACGCGCCGAGGTGATCGGAAGCGCGCGGGAAATGCGCAGGGTATTTTTCTTGGCATCCCATTGATAGCCGCTTGTCAGGAAGTCCTCGGACGGGCGGCGTTCGATCCGGGTGTTGTGGGTGTCTTCCAGATAATTGATCAGATCGGTCAGATAGAGCCCGCCATCAGGATCAATCGCCGGGCGCATTTCGTTGGCGTGGTCTTCAAGGGCAGGGAAGTGATTGGCATTGTCATAAAGCAGATCGTCAACTTCCTCGGCCGGGCTGGCGGCCGGGCGACCGGCCTCGCCACGTTCGAGAAAGTTGAAAATCTCGGTCGCCGATTCTGCGAGGCGCTGGGATTCGCGCACCAGTGTCGCGTTAAAGCGTGCGCGCTGGTCGCGTGACAGATCATCATAATCATCGAAAATCTCGGCCACTGTCCGGATCGAGGTAATCCGGGTCAGGATCGAATGGCTGGCCTCGGTCAGGAACGGGTCATGGCTGAGCCGTTCGGACAGCGCGTCAATATCATCAAGGCCACTGCGATAGGCGCGATACAGCGACAAAAACGCTGTGATCATGCCCGGTGAGGCGGCAATCATGGCGGGGAATTCGCGGCTTTCGACCGGGGTGGTGCGAAAGACCGGGTCGGATGCAACTTCGGCCAGATCCGAAAGCAACCGACTTTCCTCGGACCCTGAAAGGCTATGGGGATGAATTTCCAGTGCCTCGGCAATCCGCATCAACAATCCGCCACCGATCGAGCGGCGGTTATGTTCAATCAGATTAAGGTAGGACGCCGAGATACCCGCAGCCTTCGCCAGGGCATTCTGGGTCATCCCGATGTCTTTTCGCCGTCCGCGAATGCGGTGTCCGATGGGGGCCTGACGCGCCATACTAAAGTCTTACCTGTTGACAGAATTTACTAATTTTCACAAAGCTCATCTATATATTTACAAAAAAGTTCTTTTATATCAACTAGGTGTTGATTCATTTTCAGATGATCCTCATTGTTTTGTCAGGTCGATAAAAAAACGAACCAAAAAACAGGCCTCAGATTTCTCTGAAACAGATCCCAAGACATTGGGGAGGAAAACCATGTCGGAGACTAAGCTTATCGGAAATGTATCTCGTCGTACGATCCTGAAGGGATCCGCGGCAACCACGGGTGCAGCCCTCATCGGCGGCACTTTCCCGATGCATTTCATCAAGAACGCGCATGCCCAGACCTTCCGGGGTGATCCGGGCAGTGCTGCCAGCGTCAAACTCGGTTTCAACGTGCCGCAGACCGGTCCGTATGCCGATGAGGGTGCTGACGAATTGCGTGCCTATCAGCTTGCGGTCAAGCACATCAACGGCGAAGGCGACGGCGGTATGCTCAATACCATCAAGCCGCTTGAGCTTAAGGGTAACGGCATCCTCGGCAAAAAAGTCGAGTTCGTGACCGGTGATACCCAGACCAAGTCCGATGCTGCGCGTGCTTCTGCCAAGCGTATGATTGAAAAAGACAATGTGGCGATGGTCACCGGTGGTTCGTCCTCTGGTGTGGCAATTGCCGTGCAGGGTCTTTGCCAGGAAATGGGCGTCATCTTCATGGCGGGTCTGACCCACTCGAACGACACCACCGGTAAAGACAAAAAGCGTTATGGCTTCCGCCACTTCTTCAACGCTTACATGTCCGGTCAGGCGATCGCGCCGGTTCTGCTCGACGAATATGGCGCAGAACGCCGCGCTTATCACCTGACGGCCGATTACACCTGGGGCTGGACCCAGGAAGAATCGATCAAGGCCGCAACCGAGAATATCGGTTGGGAAACCGTCAACACGGTGCGTACCCCGGTTGGTGCGGGTGACTTCTCCCAGTACATCACCCCGGTTCTGAACTCTGGCGCAGATGTCCTGATCCTGAACCACTATGGTAAGGACATGGTCAACTCCCTGACCCAGGCCGTTCAGTTCGGTCTGCGTGACAAGCAGGTGAATGGCAAGAACTTCGAAATCGTTGTTCCGCTCTATTCCCGCCTGATGGCACAGGGTGCTGGCGAAGCTGCAAAAGGTATCCTCGGGACCACCAACTGGCACTGGTCTCTGTCCGATGCCGGTTCGCAGGCCTTCGTGAAATCGTTCGGTCAGGAATACGGCTTCCCGCCGTCCCAGGCTGCACATACCTGCTACGTCCAGACGCTGCTTTATGCAAACGCCTGCGAAATGGCCGGTACGTTCGCACCTTGGGAAGTCATCAAGCAGCTCGAAGGCTTCGAGTTCGATGGCGCGGGCAATGGCCCGACCCTGTACCGTGCAGAAGACCATCAGTGCTTCAAGGATGTTCTGGTCGTGCGTGGTAAAGAAAACCCGCAGTCCAACTTCGACCTTCTTGAAGTCGTCAAGGAAGTGCCGCGTGCACAGGTCGAGTATCCGGCCGACATGTTCGGCGGTGAACTGGGTCCGTATCAAGTCTGATGCACCCAAATTGATGCAAGCAGGGCCGGCCATCTCCCAATGGTCGGCCCGTTTGCCCTCTGGCCTCGGCCTGTACGACTTTTGACTAAGTCCCTTACGAATACGCGGCGGATATCTGATGGACGCTATATTTCTTCAAATCCTGAATGGTCTGGACAAGGGCGGTGCCTATGCACTGATTGCGCTTGGCCTGACCCTGGTGTTCGGCACGCTTGGCGTGGTGAACTTCGCGCATGGTGCCATCTTCATGATGGGCGCATTTTGCGCGGTAACTCTCGAAAAACTTTTGACCCTCTCGGTCAAGGTCAAGGATGAGTCGGTTACCTTCTTTGACGCCTACAAGGAAACGCCCTACCTCGAACTGTGGTTTGGCGATACTGGCACGGCGATCATTGACTGGTCGGTACCGTTATCGATCATTCTGGCAATACCGGTGATGTTGCTCATCGGCATTGTCATGGAACGTTCCCTTATCCGGCATTTCTACAAGCGTCCTCACGCCGAACAGATTCTTGTGACCTTTGGTCTGGCCATCGTGCTTCAGGAACTGGTCAAGGCCGCCTTTGGCGCAAACCCGATCCCGCAGGGCGCACCGGATATCGTTTCCGGATCTGCTGCCGTTGGTGCGATCTTTGGTCTGGGCGAAGCGGTGGTTTATCCGTGGTGGCGTCTGATTTATCTGGCGTTCTCGCTGATCACCATTGGTCTTGTGTTCTCGTTCCTGCATTTCACCACCTACGGGATGGTGGTGCGCGCCGGGATGGCCGACCGCGAAACGGTCGAACTTCTGGGTATCAATATTGAACGTCGCTTTACGATTGTGTTTGGCATCGCGGCCGTGGTCGCGGGTCTGGCGGGCGTGATGTACACGCCGGTTCTGCCCCCGGATTACCATCTGGGCATGGACTTCCTGGTGCTGTCATTTGTCGTGGTTGTTGTGGGTGGCATGGGCTCCTTGCCCGGTGCGGTGGCCGCTGGCTTCCTGCTGGGAATCTTGCAGTCCTTCTCGTCCATGACCGAGGTAAAAGACATCTTCCCGGGCATTGACCAGATCATCATCTACCTTGTTGCCGTCGTCATTCTGCTGACCCGTCCGCGTGGTCTGCTGGGACGCCGGGGCGTGATGGAGAGCTAATAATGTCAAATACAAAAATCGTCTCGCCCAAGAAAGATATGATCTTTATGGCCATCCTGTCGGTCGTGGTTCTGACCATGCCGATCTGGTTGCAACCCTTTGGGGCGGCCTATCCTGACCTGATGCAGAAGTTCATGATCTTTGGCATCTTTGCCATCGGCTATAACATCCTGTTTGGTCTGACCGGCTATCTGTCCTTTGGGCACGCAGCCTTCCTTGGGGTGGGGTCCTACACGGCGGTCTGGTCGTTCAAACTGCTTTCGATGAACGTTATTCCGGCCATGATCTTTGGCACGGTGCTGTCGGGGCTGTTTGCGCTCGCGATCGGCTTTGTGTCGTTGCGTCGTTCGGGGATTTACTTCTCGATCCTGACACTGGCCTTTGCACAGATGTCCTATAACCTCGCCTATTCGGTTCTGACCCCGATCACCAATGGTGAAACCGGGCTTCAGCTTGAACAGGCCGACCCGCGCGTTCTCGATCGGATGTCGGGCATCGTCGATGACGGATCGCTTCCGACCCCGAACCTGTTTGGGATCGAGGGGATCGGTTATTCCGGCTTCTATATCTGTGCCGCCCTGATGCTGATTTCGTTCTTCATTTACTTGCGCATCTTCCGCTCACCGTTCGGGCTTAAGCTGCGTGCGATCAAGTCGAACCAGAACCGCATGGGTTATACCGGGTTCAGCACCCGTCCATACCTGATGACCGCCTTTGTCATTTCGGGCATGTATGCCGGTCTTGCCGGTTCGCTTCTGGCGGTAACCGATCCGCTGGCCGGGGCCGAGCGCATGCAATGGACCGCATCGGGCGAGGTCGTCCTGATCACGATCCTTGGCGGTGTTGGTACCTTGATTGGTCCGCTTCTGGGCGCTGGTATCATCAAGTATTTCGAGAACATCTTCTCGGCCTTTAACGATACCGTGTTGCTCAATGCGTTTTCCTTCCTGCCCGATTGGCTGGCCCATCCGGTGGCATCGGTGGTCGGTCTGTTTGTCGGCGAAGGTTGGCACCTGACCCTTGGTCTTGTCTTCATGCTGATCGTGATCTTCCTGCCCGGTGGCATCATGGAAGGTATCACGCGCCTGACGCGCCTGGTTACCAAACGTGACAAGGCCGAGCCGAAGTCCGAAGCCCACGAAACCAAAGAAAAAGAACAAACATCGGCGGGGGAGGTCTGATCCATGTCCGAATACATTCTTGACGTCACCGACGTCGACAAGAACTTTGGCGGTCTGCAGGCGCTTTCCGATATCAACCTTCGGGTCAAGGAAGGCACCGTGCACGCGATCATCGGGCCAAACGGGGCTGGCAAATCGACATTGCTGAACGTGATTGTCGGACGCTTGGCACCAAGCCGCGGTCGTGTGTTGCTTGGCGATCAGGTTCTGACCGGCAAGGAACCGCACGAGATCAACCAGCTTGGTGTCGCACGTGTTTTCCAGACGCCGGAAATCTTCCCGGAACTGTCGCTTTTGCAAAACGTGATGGTTCCGGCCTTTGCCAAGCGCGAAGGCATTTTCAAGATGAACTTCCTCAAAAGCCTGTTTGCGGAAAAAGAAGTCCGCGAACATGCCGAACACCTTCTTGAAGATGTCGGCTTGCTTCAGCACCAGGATCATCTTGCCGGTTCGATGTCGCGTGGTGACAAACGTCGTCTTGAACTTGCCATGTGCCTTGGGCAACAGCCGAAACTGTTCCTGCTCGATGAACCAACTGCCGGTATGTCGCGCCATGACACCAATCGCACGATTGATCTGCTCAAACGGATCAAGGAACGCGGCATGACCAAGGTGATCATTGAACATGACATGCATGTTGTGTTCAGTCTTGCCGATCGCATCAGCGTCCTGGCCCAGGGTGCCATCATTTGTGAAGGCACGCCGGAAGAAGTACGTAACGACCCACGGGTCAAGGAAGCCTATCTCGGAGGGGAAACGGTATGAACGCTTTGCCAAAACAGGAACCCGTCCGTAAACAGGGTGGAGATCCGGCGTTTTTCTCGGTCTATGACATCCATGCCTATTACGGCGAAAGCTATATCGTTCAGGGGCTGTCCTTTGACGTCCGCGAGGGCGAAATTCTGGCCCTTCTCGGCCGTAACGGGGCGGGCAAAACATCCACACTCCGCACGCTTGCGCGCATGGGTGACCCGGAACTCAAACATGGTGAAATCTGGCTTGATCACCAGCCATTGCACGAAATGAAGGCATGGCAGGCCGCTCGTCTGGGGCTGCAACTTGTGCCCGAAGATCGGCGCATCATTCCGGGCATGACGGTTCAGCAGAACCTTGAACTGGCCCAGATTGCCGAGCCGCATGGCTGGTCGATCCAGCGCATCTATGAGCTGTTCCCGCGCCTTGGCGAAAGGGCGGAACAGGAAGCCATCACGCTTTCCGGTGGCGAGCAACAGATGCTGGCGATCGGGCGTGCACTGGCCCGTGACATCAAGCTTTTGCTGCTTGATGAACCCTATGAAGGCTTGGCGCCGGTCATTGTTCAGGAAATTGAAAAGACCCTGCAAAACGTCAAGAAGCTCGGCATTACGACGATTATTGTCGAGCAGAATGCAATTGCAGCCCTGAAACTGGCCGACCGCGCGATTATCATGGATAGCGGCGAGATCGTCTTTGACGGAACCGCGCAGGCTGTTCTCGATAACGAGGAACTGCGCGATCAGTACCTTGCCATCTAGTTTCTGATACAGGGGGGCGTCACCGAAACTTTTTTGTAAGGGGAGTTTCGGGACAGGTAAGGCCGTGCCTTCGGGGCGCGGCCTTTTCCCTTTTTATGGCTTAAAGATCCGGATCGACGGCAAGCCCCTCGAAATCCTTAAGCACATTCAGAACAATCGATGTCTTCACATGCTGGACCGAGTCATGGGGCAGCAGCACCTCATTGACGAAATGTGAAAGTGCGGCCAGATCCTTGGTCGCGACCTTAAGGTGGTAATCCATCTCCCCGGTCAGCGAAAACGCCTCCAACACTTCGGGCAGATCGGCCAACAGTCTGGCAAACCGTTTGGCATTGTCGCGGTTATGGGTGGCAAGTGTCACCGAAATCACCACCAGCAAACCCATGCCCATCTTTTGCCGGTCAATATCGGCACGGTATCCGCGAATGACCTTGTCGTCTTCAAGGCGCGCACGGCGGCGCGAACATTGTGATGCCGAAAGGCCGATGCGTTCCGACAAATCATTGTTTGTCAGACGGCCATCCTTTTGCAGTTCGGCCAGCAGTTTAAGGTCCAGTCTGTCCAGTTGCATGTTTCACGCGCCAAATGATTGTTTAATGCATGATGTATGCAAAGAATTCCGAAAAGCAAGCGTAAATGCACGCACGTTGCACGCGGTTTGGTGCACGATTGGGACATAACAAGAATTCGAATAATTCAAGTAATTCGAATGTGCCAATCAAAGGAGACTTCCGATGGGTCCGTTCCCGCATGATGCCCCGCGCGCAACCATTAGCGATGAAAACCCGGCCGGAACCGACGGGTTCGAGTTTGTAGAATTCGCTCATGAAGACGCGGAAAAATTGGAAACCCTGTTTACCCGCATGGGATACAGCCCGGTTGCCAAACACAAAACCAAAAACATCACCGTCTGGCGTCAGGGCGATATCAACTACATCCTCAATGCAGAGCCATCGTCGCATGGCATGAAATTCGTTGAGAAACATGGCCCCTGTGCACCTTCGATGGCGTGGCGCGTGGTGGATGCCAAGCATGCCTTTGATCATGCGGTGTCAAAGGGGGCAGAGCCCTACACCGGGGATGACAAGACGCTTGATGTGCCAGCCATCGTCGGCATTGGCGGGTCGTTGCTGTATTTCGTCGATAAATACGGTGAAACCGGTTCGGCCTATGATGCGGAATTTGACTGGCTGGGCGAACGCGATCCGAAGCCCGAAGGGGTCGGTTTTTATTACCTCGATCACCTGACCCATAACGTTTATCGCGGCAATATGGATAAATGGTGGGACTTCTATCGCGACCTGTTTGGTTTCAAGCAAATCCACTTCTTTGACATTGCCGGTAAAATCACCGGTCTGGTCAGCCGCGCGATCACATCCCCCTGTGGCAAGATCCGCATTCCGCTCAATGAATCGACCGATGACAAAAGCCAGATCGAAGAATACCTGCGCAAATACAAGGGCGAGGGCATTCAACATATCGCGGTCGGCACGGACGGCATCTATGACGCCACCGACAAGCTTGCCGCCAATGACCTGAAATTCATGCCCGGCCCGCCGGAAACCTATTACGAAAAATCGCATGAACGCGTGCACGGCCATGACGAGCCGATTGAACGCATGAAAACCCACGGCATCCTGATTGATGGCGAAGGTGTGGTTGATGGTGGCACGACCAAGATTTTGCTTCAAATCTTCTCGAAAACCGTGATCGGCCCGATCTTCTTTGAATTCATCCAGCGCAAAGGCGACGAAGGCTTTGGCGAGGGCAACTTCCGCGCCCTGTTTGAAAGCATCGAAGAAGACCAGATCCGCCGTGGCGTGCTGAAGGTTGATGCCGCCGAATAAGCGCCATTGAGGTCAGAAACGCAAAAGCCCCGGAACAGGTTCTGTCTGTTCCGGGGCTTCGTTTTTTACCATGGGACCAATCAATAGGCACCAAATCCCAGCAAATGCGGCAACCACAAAACCAGCCCCGGGATTGCGATCATCAGGATCACCCGCACAAAGTCAGCCGCCAGAAATGGCAGGATGCCGCGTGCAAGGGTCGTGATCTTCATGTCCGGTGAAACGCCCTGAATGATAAACAGGTTCATGCCAATCGGCGGGGTGATCAGGCCGATTTCAACAACCGATACCAGAACAACACCAAACCAGATCGGGTCATAGCCGACACCGGTAATCACGCCATAGGCCGGAACCACGGTCAAAAGGATCATGGACAGGCTATCCATGAAGCACCCCAGCACGACATAAAACACCAGAAGCGCGATCAAAACGACAAGTGGCGAATAGCCCTGTGTGGTGATCCAGTCGACAAGGGTCTGGGTCAGTCCGCTGGTTTCAATGAAGAAGTTGAAAAGTGCTGCCCCCACCAGAATAAGGAAAATCATCCCGGTCATACCGGCCGTTTCGCGAATACCGGTGCGCAAAACGCTCCAGGTCAGGCGCTTGCGCATGAAGGCAAACAGCAACGCCGCCCCGGCGCCAACAGCCGCGGCCTCGGTCGGGGAAAACAGGCCGGCATAAATGCCGCCAATCACCAAGGCGATCAAAAGGACCGCATCCCACATTTGCAACAAGGCGCCCCAGCGTTGCGACCAGGGCACATAGGTGCTGACCGGCGCAAGCGACGGATCGCGCATCACCTGAATACGGATGGAGGCAATGTAAAGAACCGTCGCCAACAGACCCGGGATCATCGCACCGGCAAACAGCGCGCCAATCGATTGTTCGGTCATCAGCGCGTAAATCACCAGCAGGATCGATGGCGGAATGAGAACGCCCAGTGTGCCACCCGCCGCAATCGATGCCCCGGCAAGGCTTTTGGCATAGCCGCGTTGACGCATTTCAGGCAGTGCCACCCGCCCCATGGTCGCACAGGTCGCAAGCGACGATCCGCAAATCGCACCAAACACCGCACTGGCCCCGATGCTTGATGCGGCAAGTCCGCCTGGACGATGTCCGGAAAACGCCGTAATGCCGCGAAACAGGTTGCTTGAAAGGCCTGAGTGTGAGGCGAACACGCCCATGAAAATGAACAGCGGCACCACCGAAAGGCCATAGGGGAAGATCGCCTCAAACGGCAGGCTTGCCATGACATAGCTTGCCGACATCCAGTCGGTCAAAAGCAGCGTTCCGATAATACCAACCACTGCCATCGCGACAGCAACCGGTACGCGCAACAGGGCCAGTGCCAGTGCAGCAACAAACCCGATCAATCCCGCCCATTCCGTCGCCATCAGTTATTCTCGTTCGTTAAAAGCATTTTCAGAAAATGGACAAGACAGACGACTGTCGATATCGCCATGCCGCTGAGAAGGAAGCCCCAGAACAGGATCATCGGGATCTCAAGGTTCTGCGACACATCGCCATAGCTCCATTGTTCCATCGCGCGGCCCCATGACAGGTAAAACAGGAACGCCGTCAACCCGGCACACAGAAGCGGGATCAGGGTGTCGATGATGCGAAACAGGAAGCGAAGATGGTTCTTGCCGACCAGGTCGACCGTGACGTGTGCATGGGCGCTAAACGCATAGGGGATCGCCCAGGATGCCGCCGCCATGACGCAAAACTGGGTCAGGTCAACCGCGCCCACCATCGATTGGCCGCCAATGCGGCGCCAGATGATGTCGACAACCACAATGGCAATCGCACCGATCAGGGCGGCCATACCGACAAAAGCCAGAATGTCGGTCAGTCTGTTCATAATGCGGTCAGTGCGGTGAACCGCAGCATAAAGCCGCGATCCACCAAAGTTTTCAGTCGGTTGGGTCATTTGTCGCCAGCGTGATATTTGGCATCAAATTCCGCGATAAGTTCCTGCGCGCGCTGATAGATCGCCTCAGGATCTGAAACGCCTTTTTCCTTCAGGCTGGCAAGGTATTCCTTGATCATCGGCTGGGATGCTTCCTGCCATTCCGCACGGGTGGCGTCATCAATCGTGATGATTTCATTGCCGTGTTTTTCCGCATCGGCCCTGCCAACGGCTTCCCATTTGTCCCACCAGTCGCCGAATTTCCCGACAAGGACATCGCCGGAAATTTCGTCAATTGCGGCCCGCACGTCGTCGGGCAGGTTGTCATATTTTTTCTCATTCATGACGAAATAGAAACCGGCGGTATAGGCCGCGGCATCGGTGTGATATTTCAAAAGTTCATTGGCCTTGACCGCATTGACCAGATCCCAGGTGGCAACCAGACCTTCGATATTGCCTTTTTCAAGGTTTTCGTAGATGGCCGAAGGCGGCAGGCCGACCGGGGATGCCCCAAAGGATTCCAGCATTGCCGAAATCGCCGGGCTTGGCGTGCGAAGACGCAGGCCCTTGAGGTCGTCAAGCGATCTGACCGGGGTATCAAGGGTGTGGATCAGGCCACCCGGATGGGTAAACAGGCCAAGGACCTTGAAGTCCTGATAGTCAGTGCCAAGAAGGCCTTCCTTGTAAAGCTGCCACAGGGTTTCCGACCCGGAATCGGCATATTTCACCAAAAACGGCAGTTCAATCACCGAGGCAGCCGGATAACGGTCACGCGGAATGCCATTCAGGCCCACGGCCATATCCATAACGCCCGCGCGTACCTGATCGGCCTGACGGTCGATTTTGCCAAAGGCCGACGTGGCGTCATAGATCTCGACTTCGACTTTGCCGCCGGTTTTTTCCGACAGTTGCTGTCTCCAGCTTTCAAGGAAGTCTTTCTGGAAGCCGTGGCTTGGCGGCAGATAGTGGCTGACTTTAAGGGTGATGTCGGCCGCATGCGCGATGCCGGCACCGACCAGAATGGTTGCGCCGGTCATAAGACCAAGCAGCGTTTTACGAAGATTAGGATGTTTCACGGATGTCTCCCTGTTTTTTTAAGTCGTTCATTTGGTCTTGCGTCTGACCAGCTTCGGGCCAAGCGATTGCTGTGCAGTTGCCATCGGCCTGTGCATGTCCGGGATGGCAGGCTGGGATCGCGCCTGGAATGCTGTTTTTTCTTTGAATTGGAATTATGATATATATAATCAATTACGCAATATGAAATTTATGCAGGTAAATTTTGACCAAAGCCTCGCCCAAAAATATCCCGGATAGCGAAACCGAACATGACATCGCCGACGTGGTTGATGCCGCTGACAAGCGCAAAGGCATCCAATCGGTCGAGGTCAGTGGCGTCATTATTGCCGCCTTGTGCGATTTCAAATTCCCGGTGCCGCTAAAGGACCTTGCAGACGCGGTTTCTATGCCGGCGGCCAAGGTGCATCGCTATCTTGCCAGTCTGGTGCGCATCGGCCTTGCCTGGCAGGATGACCAGACGGGGCTGTATGGCCTTGGCCCGATGGCGTTGCGCATGGGCGTTTCGGCGATTGAACGCAATGATGTTGTGATGCGCGCCGGCCGGCTGTTGCGCAATCTGGCGATTGAGTTGCGATCATCAGGGCATCTGGCGATCTGGGGTGAACGCGGCCCGGTTTTGATCCGCACCGAACATGGCGGCCCGCCGATCATATCGACCATGGGGCTTGGCACGGTGATGCCGCTTTTGCGCTCTGCAACCGGGCAGGCCTTTTTGGCCAGCATGCCGCGCAGCGCAATCGAACATGTCATTTCGGCCGAACAGGATATCCTGCATTGGGATGACGCCACGGTGGAACGGCTGATTGCCGACACCAAGCAACGTGGGGCTGCGGTGATCGAAGGCGATATCGTGCCCGGTTTATCGGCGATCAGTGCGCCGGTTTATAATCTCGACGGGGCGGTGGCCTGTTGCGTCACGCTGATGAACCCCAATGCCAATTACTTTCAGCCCGGCCAGGCGGCGTTCGATGTGTTTACCCGTGCCATTGCCGATTTCACGCAAAGTTGGGGCGGCACGCCGCGTGCGGAATCTGATCAGGCTTAAGGGGGCCTGTATCACAGGTCGTTAAACCGTATCAGGAGGTCTGAAAGACGTTTGAATTCATCTTCGCCCAGAAAATCGCGCACTTTCCGGTCATACGCGACGCCCGCCTCACAGAGTGACGTGAAGGCCGATTTTCCCTGCGCAGTCAGGTCAAGGCGATGCACCCGGCGGTCATTTTCATCCTGAAACCGTTTCAACCAACGCCGTTTCTCGATGGAAAAGACAGCCCGCGAAACCTTGGTTTTATGCAGTCCGGTATGTGTCACGATTTCGGTCGCAGTTAAGGCACCATACTGGCCGAGTGTTGCCAGAACCCGCCATTCGGACCGCGTCATCCGGTACCGGTCGCGATAGATATCGCGAAAGCCAAGGCTGAGCTTTTCACTGGCGTGATGCATCAGAAACGGCAGGAAACTGTGAAGATCGAATTCGGATTTCATTGGCTTCAAAAGGCTGTTTGATAGTTACAAAAATTACAGTTACGAATGTAACTATATCAAAGATTGGGAGGAAAAAGGCAATGACGGATCACAATGAGCCGACCAAAAATGCCGAAAAAGGCGGTGCCAACGATCTGCGTTACATGCCCGGTTTCGGCAATGATTTTGAAACCGAAAGTCTTCCGGGTGCGTTGCCCCAGGGGCAAAACAGCCCGCAAAAATGCGCCTATGGGCTTTATGCCGAACAGCTTTCAGGGTCGCCTTTCACCGCGCCACGCGGCACAAACGAACGGTCCTGGCTGTATCGCATTCGGCCCAGTGTCAAACATAACGGGCGCTTTGCCGCCCTTGATCGACCGCTCTGGAAAACCGCCCCGTGCCTGAATGATCACAGCCTTGCGCTGGGTCAGTTGCGCTGGGATCCGGTGCCAATGCCAAAAGACGCGGTTGATTTCATTTCTGGCATGCGCACCGTCACGACCGCGGGCGATGCCATGACCCAGACCGGCATGGCGAGCCATGTCTATGTCTGTAATACCGACATGGTCGATGACTATTTCTTCAATGCCGATGGTGAACTTCTGATCGTGCCGGAAAGTGGCACGCTTCGCATCTTTACCGAACTTGGCATGATGGATGTCGCCCCGCTTGAAATAGCACTTATTCCGCGCGGCATGCTGTTTAAGGTCAGCATCCTTGAGGCCGGAATTGACGGTGGCGCACGTGGCTATGTCTGCGAAAACTATGGTGCCAAATTCACCTTGCCCGAACGCGGGCCGATCGGCGCCAACTGCCTTGCCAATCCGCGTGACTTCAAAACCCCCGTGGCCGCTTATGAGGACAAGGAAACCCCGTGTCGGGTGTTGGTCAAATGGTGCGGGCAGTTCCATGTCACCGAAATTGGCCATTCGCCGCTTGATGTCGTGGCATGGCATGGTAACTACACACCGTTCAAATATGATCTGCGGACCTTCTCGCCGGTGGGTGCGATCCTGTTTGATCATCCCGATCCATCGATCTTTACCGTGCTGACCGCCCCAACGGACGAGGCCGGAACCGCCAATGTTGATTTCGTGATCTTCCCGCCACGCTGGATGGTGGCCGAAAACACCTTCCGCCCGCCTTGGTATCACCGCAACATCATGTCGGAATTCATGGGCCTGATTTGCGGCCAGTATGACGCCAAGGAAGAGGGCTTTGTCCCCGGCGGCATGAGCCTGCATAACATGATGCTGGCCCACGGGCCGGATGCCTACGGGTTTGACAAGGCATCGAACGCCGAACTTGGGCCGCAAAAACTTGATGGCACCATGGCGTTCATGTTCGAGACCCGCTATCCGCAGCAGCTGACAAAATTCGCCGCCGAACTGGAAACGCTTCAGGACGATTATCTTGATTGCTGGTCGGGGCTGGAACGCAAGTTCGATGGCACGCCAGAGGGGCGCCCGTAAGTCACGGCGACCCCAAAAAAACAATCACTCAGGACTTAACGAAAAGAATGCCGGAGGCACAAAAACAATGAAACTCGCCACCCTTAAAAATGGTACCCGCGATGGCCAGCTTGTGCTGGTTTCCAAGGACCTGTCGGAATATGTCGATGCCAGCGCGATTGCGTCAACCCTTCAGGCAGCGCTTGATAACTGGGCCGATATTGCCCCGCGCCTCACGGATCTGGCAGGCGATGTCGAAGCCGGATCAGGTCCGGCCAAACGCGTTGCATTTGATCAGACCAAGGCACATTCACCCTTGCCGCGCGCGTTCCAGTGGGCCGATGGATCAGCCTATGTCAATCACGTCGAACTGGTCCGTAAGGCCCGTGGTGCCGAGATGCCGCAAAGCTTCTGGACCGATCCGCTGATGTATCAGGGCGGGTCGGACAGCTTCCTCGGTCCGCGGGATGATATCCTGATGGGCGACACCGCCTGGGGCATCGATATGGAAGGCGAAATTGCCGTCATCACCGATGATGTGCCAATGGGCGCAACCCTTGATCAGGCGCGTGATGCCATCCGTTTGATCATGCTGGTCAATGACGTGTCGCTGCGTGGTCTTATCCCGGGCGAACTGGCCAAGGGATTTGGTTTCTTCCAGTCCAAGCCGTCTTCGGCCTTCTCCCCGGTTGCCGTGACCCCCGATGAATTGGGCGATGCCTGGGACGGTGGCAAGCTTCACCTGCCGCTGTGTGTTGATCTTAATGGCAAGCCGTTCGGGCGTGCCAATGCCGGGATCGATATGACCTTTAACTTTGCCCAGCTTGTGGCCCACGCGGCACGCACCCGTCCGCTCTGTGCCGGGTCGATCATCGGGTCGGGCACGGTATCGAACAAGCTTGATGGTGGGCCGGGCAAACCGGTTGCGGCAGGCGGGGCGGGCTATTCCTGCATTGCTGAAATCCGCATGATCGAAACCATCGAAAATGGTTCGGCGGTAACGCCCTTCCTGCAATTTGGCGACAGCGTCAAAATCGAAATGCTTGATGCCAAAGGCCAGTCGATCTTTGGTGCGATTGAACAAACTGTCCGCCAATACAAACCATAAGGCCCCACTATGAGCGAGATCATGAGCGAGATCGTTTTGTATGACTATTGGCGATCCTCGGCGAGTTATCGCGTGCGGATTGCGCTGGGGTTGCTCAACCTTCCGTACCGGACGGTGCCGGTTGATCTGCTGGCTGGCAGCCACAAAATCGGCGAACATCTGGTGCGCAATCCGCAAGGTCTCGTCCCCGCCCTTGAAATCGACGGGGTCATGATGACCCAGTCGGTCTCAATCATTGAATATCTTGATGAAACCCGGCCGGGGCAGGGGCTTTTGCCAACCGAAACGCTGGCGCGTCAACGGGTGCGGGCGCTTTCGCATGCGATTGCCATGGATACACACCCGGTCTGTAATCTGGGTGTGGTGCGCCATGTGATGGATATTGCCGAGGCGCATGGTGATGACGCCGATGCCGCACGACAGGAATGGATGACGAAATATATCGGATCGGGCCTTGCCGGGTTTGAAGCGATGCTGGCCGGTGACGGGGACGGTGCCAACGGCGATTTCTGCCATGGCGACCGCCCGTCCATGGCCGATACCTGCCTGATCCCGCAGCTTTATAACGCGCGCCGCTGGAATGTGAGCTTTTCTCACCTTCCACGAATTTGCGCCATAGAACAACGCTGTAACGTGATCGCGGCCTTTGCCAACGCCCACCCGGATCAGTGCCCGCGCTAGGCCAAGCGAACGAAGATTCTAAACGCCAATCGCCTTGCCATCGCTGCGCGGATCATGCGCGCCCTCGACAAAGCCATCGTCATCGATGCGAATGATCCCGGCCTGACCGGCAAGCGCACTTTGCGGCTCAATCGCGCGCAGGATGTGGCCGCGCGCGGCCAGCTCGTCAAACACGTCATCCCCGGCATCGACTTCAAGTTTCAGGCTGTCATTGGTGTCTGAAAATGTCTTGCCAAGCAGGAAGCGCGGTTTGGCGAGTGCGTCCGTCGGCGACAGGCCGAAATCAAGCATCCGGGTGAGCAGCATCGCAAGGGTTTGCGGCTGTCCATCGGCTCCTTGCGTGCCATAAAGCAGATGCGGTTTGCCACCCTTAAGCGCCATGCCGGGATTAAGCGTATAGAACGGAAGCTTGCCCGGTGCGAAGGCATTGGGGTGGCTTGGATCGGTGCTGAATGCCGCGCCACGGTTTTGCCAGACAATGCCGGTATCGCCCGCGACCACCCCGCTGCCCCAATCGAAATAGGTGCTTTGCAAAACGCTGGCGCAATTGCCATTGGCATCCTTGGCGGCCAGAAACACCGTATCGCCATGTCGGAACGGATGCGGCCAATCAAGCGCCTTGGTGGGCGAGATGTCCTTGGCATCTGCGGCCAGACCGGCGTGATCCAGAAGGGTGGCAAAATCAGTGCTGGTGAAAGCAGGATCTGCGATCTGATCGCGCTTCAGGAATGCGCGTTTGATGGCCTCGACCACCAGATGGTAGTGATCCGCTGTTCCCTCGGCCCAGTCCTTTTGCCCCAGTTCGCGCAACACCCCCATGGTCATAAGCGTCGCCAATCCTTGCGTCGGCGCGGGCGGGGCAAACAGGGTGACATCGCCATATTCAAGCGATACGGCGTCCACCGTGCGGGTGCGGGTTTTTGCCAAATCCGCCTTGCTGATCGGCGATCCGACGGCTGAAAGGCCTTTGACAATCTGATCGGCAAGCCCGCCTTCATAGAAATCGCGCGCGCCAAATTCGGCAATGCGTTTCAGGCTTTGCGCCAAGTGCGGCTGATGAAATGTCTCGCCGACATGCGGCATCCGCGCATTTGGGGTGAAGACATCCATAAAGCCCGGCCAATTGGCGATTTCCTCTTTACGGAAATCAAGCCAGAAACACTGCGAGGGACTGATCGCAAAACCGTCTTCCGCAAGCGTAATCGCAGGCGTGATCAATTCCGACAGGCTTTTGGTCCCGCCCCAGTTGCTTGCTGAATGATCAAGCGCATGTTGCCAGGAATCCACCGTACACGCCGTGGTCAGGGTCGAGCCCGGACCGCGCAGCGGAATTGGGGTGCCGGGCGTGATTGTGTCGCCGCCTTTTTCGGCGGCCTGACCAATACTTAGGAAGGACTGAACCTTGCCCGTGTTGTCTGAAACCATCCAGACCGCATCGCCGCCAATGCCGCAGAAATGCGGGTATGTTACCGCCAACACCGCCGCGGTGGCGACGACCGCCTCAATCGCGGTGCCGCCATCGCGCAAGACTTGCGCACCGGCTTCGCTGGCCGCCGTGCTGGGGCTTGTCACCATGGCACGATGTTCGGGGGCAGTTTGATGGTCGGTCATGGGCTTGGTTCTTTCAGCCAAAAGGATTGATTTCAAATAGGTTAGCGTTATGCGTGCATCGGTTGTGGCGAAATTGCATGCAATCCTTTATACAGGCGCAGGCAATAAAGTGATCGAAACAAGAAACTTGGCGGATCGGGATGAAAGCAGCGGACAAGGCAAAGCATCGCACAGACATGATCAGTTCGGCATTGCGTTCGGCAATCCTCGAACGTGTTCTGATGCCTGGCATGAAGCTGCCCGAAGATTCCCTTGGTGAACGGTTTGGCGTCAGCCGCACGCTTATTCGCCAGTCGCTTGAACGGCTTGCCGCCGAGGGGCTGGTCGAGCTTCGCCGCAACAAGGGGGCTGCGGTTGCCAAGCCCAGCCTTGAAGAAGCGCGTGATCTGTTTGAGCTCCGCACCCAGATCGAAGACCTTGTCATCAGCCGGGTGATCAAGAATATGAGCCCGGAAATTCTCGGCGAACTTGAAGCCCACCTTGCCAAGGAAGTCGAAGCCGAAAACGCGTCCGAGCCGATTTCCATCCGTCTTGCCACCGAATTCCACATCCTGCTCGCCCGCCTTGCCGGAAGTCCGGTCTTGCTGCGCTATGTCGAGGAAATCGGATATCGCTGTGGCCTGACATTGTCGCTTTATGCCCGCCCGCATTCGACCGATTGCGGCATTCAGGAACACCGCCAGATCATCGAGGCGCTGGCCAAGGGCGACGAAGATGCGGCGCGCAAACTGATGCGCCATCATCTGACGGCGGTTGCCGACCGCGCCCTGTTCACGACCAAGGAAAGCGGGCCGCTTTTGTATCTGGATGCGCTGGAACCCTATGCCAAAAAGGTGCGGGACGGCACCACCTAAGCCCGCGTGCCCCACAGCCATATCAGAAGCCGCACACGGGACTTCGTGTGTGGCGTACTGATCGCAGATGGCTGGTTCGGGCTGCATCATTCGGGTTCCCGTCTGGCTCAGGCCTTGATGCCCTTGCGGATCAGGATGCGTTCCGCACTTTCATTCCAGACATCCATTTTGATGATCTTGCCGTTTTCAATCACGAAACGGTCGACATAACGGTTGCCTTCAAACGGGGTGCCGTCCGGCCATTCGCCGTAAAGCCAGCCGGTGCTGTAAACAACAGTCTGGCCATTGGTGTGGGCGACATCAAACTGGCCGAACTTCTTTTTCACCCATTTATAACGCGCGGCGTTAAAGGCCGTGGTGCCGGACGGATGATCGTATTTCTGACCATCGGTAAAGGTGATGACGACATCATCAGACATGAAAGTCGCCGCCAGTTCCGGGTCGGGCTTCATGGATGCATCCAGAAAATCACGTACCGTCTGCGCCTCTGGCGGCAGGGTATCAAGCACATTTTCCACGGTTTGGTCACTCATTTGGAAGGCCTCTGTTTTCGGGAATTGATCTGGCATCAGCATAAACGCTGTGCAGAAATTTTGCATGCACTAATTTTATGCAAAAATTGCATGCAATCTGCGTATACATGAGGCAATTCTGTTTTCTGTACGGATCGAAAAACGCCTAAGTCCCTGATTTTGAATGATTGTGATTCTTGGCATGTCGCTTGCTGCAGTGCGGTGACGATTTGGTGCGCATGCCGAATTTGCGACGCCGGACGACGCAGACACATAATCAGGGAGTCTCACATGCCTATTTCTTCGCCTTTCCGGAAAATAACGCGGCGTGCCGCCCTTCTCGGGGCTGCTGCTGCGCTGATGTTCGCCACCACCCTGCCTGCCCATGATGCCCGTGCCGAAGACACCGTGAAGCTTGGCCTTGTTGCCGCACTCAGCGGTCAGTCGGCCAAATCGGGCGAAGCCATTACGCGCGGCATCACCCTTGCGATTGACAAGATCAATGCCGAGGGTGGTGTTCTTGGCAAGCCGCTTGAACTTGTTTCGCGTGATGATGAAAGCAACCCGGGCAAGGGTCTGGTTGCAGCCCGTGAACTGGCCCAGCGCGAAGGCGTTGCGGCGATCATTGGTGGCCTTGATACGCCGGTATCCTTTGCCATCGTACCCTATGTGAACCAGCAGAAAATCCCGTTTATTGGCCCGTGGGCTGCCGGAACCGGGATCACCAAAAACGGTGCAGAGGAAAACTATGTCTTCCGCGTTTCGGCCGTTGATGAATATGTCGACGAAGCCATCACGGAATATCTGATCGCCAATTACGGTGCCAAGAAACCGGGCATGATCCTGATCAACAACCCGTGGGGGGAGTCCAATGAAAAGGGCTTGCTCAAGGCGCTTGAAAAGCGTGGCATGGAACATGCCGGGATCGAAAAGTTTGAATCAAACGATGTCGATGTTGTCCCGCAGTTGACCCGTCTTAAGGAAAACGGCGCTGATTCCCTGTTTGTCGTTGCCAACGTTGCCCCGACTGCACAGGTGATCAAGTCGCTTGATCGCATGGGCTGGGATGTTCCGATTTCATCGCATTGGGGCCCGGCCGGTGGCCGCTTCACCGAACTTGCTGGCAAGTCGGGCGAGAAAGTCCACTTCATCCAGACCTATCTGTTTACCGATCCGGCAAATCCGATGTTCGTCAAACTTCAGGAAAAGTTCCCGGAGATCGAAACCCTTGCCGACGTGACCCCGGCAACCGGCATTGCCAATGCCTATGACGCGACCCTTCTGATCGCAGCGGCCATTGAAAAGGCCGGTTCGACCGAAGGTCCGGCCATCCGCGAAGCCATGTACGAAATCAGCGGTGTCGAAGGCATGATCAAAACCTATGACAAGCCGTTCACCCCGGACGATCAGGATGCGCTTGGTCCGGAAGACTACACCTTCGCGCATTTCGTCGAAGGCCAGATCATTCCGATCAAATAAGCAACTTATCCAACCCGAATGGCGTGTACCCAATGCGCGCCATTCGGGGATTTATTCATTTTAAATGATGCACTTATGTGCACGGCATAAGCAGGCGGCTGGCAATGACACTTTTAATCGCAGCTCTGATAACCGGGATCGGTCTGGGCAGTATGTACGGGCTGATCGCACTTGGTTTCCAGATCACCTATTCGGTGTCCTCCAAGGTCAATTTCGCGCAAGGGTCGATGGTGATGCTGGGCGCTGTTCTGGGCTTTGTGTTCTGCGAACGATACGGTTTTCCGGTCATTGTCGGCTATCCGCTGGCCATTTTGTGCTGCGGGCTTGCCGGTATTCTGGTTGAATTTTTCCTTGTCCGTCCGTTTGCCATTCGCAATTCCGAGGCCTGGCTGATGGCGACTGTCGCGGGCGGTATTTTGCTCGATAACGCCGTGCTGTTTACCTTTGGCAACGAACCGCGCACCCTGCCATCGGCCCTTGTCGGCGAAAGCTGGAACGTGTTTGGCACCGGCGTTTACCCGCAACAGATCCTGATCCCGGTCGCCGCCATTGGTGTGGCACTCGCACTCCATGCCCTGTTCCGTCATACCCGTCAGGGCCGCGCCCTTTTGGCCGTTGTGCAGAACCTTCAGGCCGCCAAGCTGATGGGGATCAACACCACCTTGATGGTGACCGGATCCTTCGCCATTTCATCGATGCTGGCCGGCTGTGCCGGGCTTCTGATTGCGCCGCTGTTTTCGGTGCATTCGGATATGGGTACGCTTTTTGGTCTCAAGGCCTTTGCGGTTGCCATTCTGGGCGGCATGACATCGGCCTATAGTGTGATGTTGGCCGGCTTTATCTATGGCCTGGTTGAGGCCGGTGTGACCACCTATCTCGGATCGTCCTACACCTTCATCGTCGTCTTCGCGCTTGTGATCGCGGTTCTGACCGTCAAACCAAGTGGCCTGTTTGGCCGTGCTGCGATCAAGAAGGTCTGATGATGAAACGCGAAATTAAATTCAAAAACCCGATGCCCAAACTCAATAAATCCATCGCCCTTGATGCCACCATCCTGGCCGCCATCATCGCCGGTCTGATCGGTGTCACGATCACGGGCGGCTATACCCAGTTCGTCATTGGCCTTGTCGCCATCACCACGGTTTTGTGTGTCGGGCTCAATGTTTTGTATGGCCTGACCGGGCTGGTGTCGCTGGGGCAGGTCGGGTTCTTTGCCATCGGGGCCTATGCCAGTGCCATCCTGACCCTGGCCGGGCTTAATTTCTGGATGGCGCTGATTGCATCGACCGTGATTGCCGGATTGGCGGGCTGTGTCCTGGCACTTTCGGCTGTGCGGATGGCCGGGCCGTTCCTTGCCATGGTGACGATTGCCTTTGCCTTTATTGTCGAACATGGCGCGATTGAATGGCGTGCGCTTACGGGTGGGCAAAACGGCCTGATGGGTTTCCCGATGCCCGAACTGTTTGGCTATATGTTTAGCGAACGTGATCTTGTGATGCTGTGTGTCGTGCTGGCCGGGGTTGCGCTTTTTGCCTTCCGTCGTTTGGCAACAAGTGGCTGGGGCATGGCAATGACCAGCATGCGCGATGCCGAAATTGCCGCAAGTTCGCTTGGTTATAACGCCTTTGCCGTCAAGGCGACCGGCTTTGCCATTGCGGCGGCCATGGCCGGTCTTGCCGGGGCGTTGTTTGCGCCGCTTATGATGTTTATCGCACCGTCAAACTTCCCGCTCAGTCAGTCGATCCTGTATCTGTTTGCCGTCATTCTGGGCGGTGCGGGCACGGTTCTGGGGCCGCTGGTCGGCGCATCGGTTTCGGTTTTGCTGCCTGAAATGCTGGCGGATTTTGCCGAATATCGCCTGCTGATTTTTGGCGGACTTTTGATTGTCGTGTTGCTGATTGCGCCGCGCGGGATTGTTGGCGTCATCGAACGCTTCATCCCGCTGACCAAGCGCGGTGTCACCGCGACCCCGGCGGCCGAGATCGAGGCAGGGCTTAAGGATTACGCCAAGTCCGATGGTCTGGTGGTGGAAAACCTGTCCATCGCCTTTGGCGGGGTGAAGGCGGTCAATGATGTGTCCTTTACCGCCAAGCCGGGCGATGTCACATCCATCATCGGCCCGAACGGGGCGGGTAAAACCACGCTTTTGAACATCATCAGCGGGTTTTACAAACCGACCGAAGGAACCGTTCGTATCGGGGATCAGGACATCGCAGGCAAGCCAACCGATTTTGCTGCGCGCAATGGCATTGCACGCACCTATCAGGCGACCCGCTTGTTTGAAAACATGTCGGTGATCGACAACGTGATTGCCGGTCTTCGGGTCGGTCGCTTTGGCAAACCGTTTAGTGCGATTGCATCGGATGCCAACCGCAACCATGCTGCCGGGCTTCTGGCTTTTTGTGGCTATCACGGCGATATTGATGCCCGTGCCGGTGATTTGCCGCATGTGGATCGCAGGCTGGTTGAAATTGCCCGGTCGCTGGCGACCAGACCCGGTGTGTTGTTGCTCGATGAACCGGCTGCTGGCCTGATGCATGCTGACAAGGTGTCCCTGGCGAAATTGCTGCGCCAACTGGCCGATGCCGGGATTACGGTGGTGCTGGTCGAACATGACATGGAAATGGTCATGGGCATTTCCGATCAGATATTGGCGGTTGATGCCGGAACCCCGATCATCTTTGACACCCCGCAGGCCGTTCAGAACGACCCGCAGGTTATCGCCGCCTACCTTGGTGACGGCGAAATGAAGGCCCGCCCGCGCCCGATCCCGTTCGAGGCCGGGGACTCCCCGGTGATTGAAACGCTGCGTTTAACGGCTGGCTATGGGGCGGCACCGGTTCTGCATTCCATTGATCTTAAGGTCCGTCAGGGCGAAATGGTCGCACTTCTGGGCGCAAACGGTGCGGGCAAGTCGACCTTCCTGACCGCACTGGCCGGGTTGCTGCGCCCGGTGGATGGCAAGATCGTTCTCAACAACGAATATATCCATGATCTTGCCCCGCATCAGATCGTCGAACAGGGCTTGGTTCTGGTGCCCGAAGGCCGTCAGGTCTTCCCGGAACTGACTGTGCGCGAAAACATCGAACTGGGGGCCTACAAGCAACCCAAACCTGTCAGTTCGGATGAACTTGAAGCCATCCTGAACCGCTTCCCGCGTCTGCGCGATCGCATCAACAGCCCGGCTGGTCTTTTGTCCGGGGGCGAACAGCAAATGATGGCGATTGCCCGTGGTCTGGTCGCCAAGCCAAAGGCGCTGTTGCTTGATGAACCATCGCTTGGTCTGGCCCCGGCCATGGTCGAGGAACTTTATGCCATTCTGGGCGAGTTGCGTGACGAGGGTGTCACCATCCTTCTGGTCGATCAGATGGCGACCATGGCGCTTTCGGTCGCTGATTATGCCTATGTCCTTGAACAGGGGCAGGTGGTTGCCAAAGGCAAGGCATCCGAGCTGAGAAAAGATGAACGCCTGATTGCCGCCTATCTGGGTGGCTCGGAACAAGGCGATAAGAAACCAAAACAGGAAACACACGAGAATGCTTGATTATCTGGTGAGGAACGCCTGCCTGACTGGTGAGAATGCGCTTGTCGATCTTGCCGTGGCGGATGGAAAAATTGTTGAAATTGCCCAGTCGATTACCGGCGATGGGCCAAGTTTTGATGCGCCAAGCTTTGATGCGAGCGGTCAGTTGCTGAGCTGCGGCTTTGTTGAAAGCCACATCCACCTTGATAAGGCCTGCATTCTTGACCGTGCCAAAAACGAAACCGGCACGTTAAAGGGCGCGATCAGTGCCGTCGCCAATGCCAAAAGCGGCTTTACCGAGGATGACATTTACGCCCGCGGTGCCCGCGTGATTGAAAAGGCAATTACCGAGGGCACCAATGCGGTGCGCACCCATGTCGAGATTGATCCGGGCATCGGCTTGGCGGGCTTTAACGCCATCAAGCGGCTCAAGGCCGACTATGCCTGGGCAATGGATATCGAGATTTGCGTTTTCCCCCAGGAAGGCCTGTTTAACTATCCCGGGACCGAGGAGCTGTTGCGCGCGGCATTGGATAGTGGTGCCGATCTGCTGGGCGGCTGTCCCTATATGGATACCGACCCACATGGCCAGATTCTGCGCCTGTTTGAAATGGCGCGCGACTATGATGTCGATCTCGATTTCCATCTGGATTTCGATCTGGATGCCAGCTGGCGGCATTTGGATGAAGTTGCCAGGCAATCCATCGCCTTTGGCTGGCAGGGCCGGGTGATGATCGGGCATGTGACCAAACTGTCGGTTTTGCCCAAACCCGAACTTGAAGACACGATTGCCATCATGCGCGACGCCGGGATCGGCTTGACCGTGTTGCCCGCAACCGACCTTTTCCTGACCGGGCGCGATCATGATCATTCCGTACCCTGTGGTGTCGCGCCCGCACACAAGCTTGCCGCCCATGGTGTGTGTTGCACGATTGCGACCAATAATGTGTTGAACCCGTTTACGCCTTACGGCGATTGTTCGCTGTCGCGCATGGCAAACCTTTATGCCAATGTCAGTCAGCTCGCGACCGAGGCCGAACTTGAAAACTGCTTTGCCATGGTGTCCGACGCCCCGGCCAAACTTCTCGGCCGTTCCAACAAAATCGCGGTTGGCGAAGCCGCAAGCTTCATCATCCTACCCGCCCAAAGCCGCGCACAAGTGGTCTCCGAAATCAGCCGCCCGATCTGGGGCATGAAGGATGGTCGGGTAACGTTCGAACATCCGGCGGCAAGGCTGTTTCGACCATAAGTCAGACCAATAAAAAGGGCAGCCCATCCGCTGCCCTTTCTGTCTGATGATTGGATTTTTGGCTTAACCGTGCGCGATCATGATGTGACGGGCGGCGGTGTAATCCTCTAGCGCGTAATGCGACATATCCTTGCCATAGCCGGACTGTTTCAGACCGCCATGGGGCATTTCATTGACCAGCATGAAGTGGGTATTGATCCAGGTGCAGCCATAACGAAGGCGGGCACTTGTTTGCATGGCGCGCGAAATATCCTTGGTCCAGATCGAAGATGCCAGACCGTAATCGGAATCATTGGCCCATGCGACCGCCTCATCCACATCGGTAAAGCGGGTAATGGATGCCACCGGACCAAACACTTCGCGCCGGACGATTTCATCAGATTGAAGCGCACCGGCAATCACGGTCGGCTGATAGAAGAAGCCAGGCCCATCATGCAGCTTGCCACCGGTGGTAATTTCCATGTGTTTCTGTTCGGATGCACGCGCGACGAAGCTTGCCACACGGTCACGCTGGCGTTCAGAAATCAGCGGGCCGATTTCGTTTTCGCTGTCGTCCGCACGGGCATAGGCGATGCTGGAAACCGCCGAGGACAGGTCCGCCACCAGCTTGTCATGGATTTTCGGGCCGGCATAAATCCGGCACGCTGCCGTGCAATCCTGACCGGCGTTATAGTAACTGAATGCCCGCAATCCTTCGACAACGGCATCGACATCGGCATCATCAAAGACAATCACCGGTGCCTTGCCACCCAGTTCGAGGTGCGTGCGTTTGACTGATTTGGCCGCAGCCTGAAGAACCTTCTTGCCGGTTGCGACATCACCCGTGATCGACACCATATCGACCTTGGGATGGTTGATCAGGGCATTGCCCACCGTGGCGCCACGACCAAGAACGATATTGACCACACCTTCGGGCAGGATATCAGCCAGAATGGTCGCCATCTTAAGTGCGGTCAGTGGCGTTTGTTCGGATGGCTTGAAAACGACCGTGTTGCCACCGGCAATCGCTGGGGCCAGTTTCCAGGCCATCATCATCATCGGATAGTTCCATGGCGCGATGGAACCGACCACCCCGATCGGATCGCGGCGGATCATCGAGGTATGGCCCGCCATATATTCCCCGGCAATCGATCCCTGCATGCAGCGCACGGCACCGGCAAAGAAGCGATAGCAATCGACAATGGCCGGAATTTCATCATCGCGGACCGCATTGATCGGTTTGCCGCAATTAAGCGATTCCAGTTTGACGAACTCTTCGGCCTCGGCTTCGATCCGATCGGCAATTTTCAGAAGGTAGTTTGACCGTTCTGCCGGGGTGGTGCGCGACCATGACTGGAAGGCGTGCTCGGCCGCGCTGACCGCACGGTCGATCTGTTCCATCGATGCTTCGGGCAGCATCATGATGGTTTCGCCGGTCTTGGGATTGATGATGTTCTCTTCGGCCTCAATGCCCATTTCAAGGCTGCTGCCGATCAGCATCTTGGTATCCATAATAAGCTCTCCCGTTGGTAGCGTTATCGCGTGCTGTTATTTTCCCGATCCGGCCACCTGATCGCCATCGCGTGTCAGGTAATAGGCAGCCAGGATCGGCAGGACCGTGACCAGAACCACCACCATCGCCACCACATTGGTGACCGGGCGCTGGCGGGGGCGGACAAGTTCTTCAAGCATCCAGATCGGCAGGGTCGACTGCTGTCCGGCGGTGAATGTCGTGACGATCACCTCGTCAAAGGACAGGGCAAAGGCCAGCATGCCACCGGCCAGAAGCGCCGTGCCGATATTGGGCAAAATGACATGCCGGAAAGTCTGAAAACTGTTGGCCCCCAAATCCATGGATGCCTCGACCAGCGATCCCGAGGTCCGTCTGAACCGCGCAACCGCGTTGTTATAGACAACCACCACACAAAAGGTCGCGTGACCCAGAATGATCGTCCAGATCGAAAACGGAATGTCGGCAATACTAAATGCCGAACGAAGGGCAATACCGGTAATGATGCCCGGAAGTGCAATCGGCAGGATCACCAGAAGCGAGATGGTTTCACGACCAAAGAATTTGGTGCGTGATACCGCCGCCGCACACAGCGTTCCCAGAACCATCGCGATCAGGGTCGAAATGGTTGCGGTCTGCAGCGACAGTTTCAGGGCTTCCCAGACATCCGGGCGGTTCCACGTCACCTCAAGCCATTTCAGGGTAAAGCCGGGCGGTGGCCACTGATAGGATTTGTCTTCTGTCGTGAAGGCATAGACAAAAATCAGTGCAATCGGCAAATGCATGAAGGCAAGGCCAAGACCGGCGGCAAGTTTCAGGCCCCACGGGGCGCGTTGTTTCCCATCAGAGCGCATCGAAAGCCCCCATCCGTTTGGCACCCCAAAGGTAGAAGCCCATGATAACAATCGGCACGACCGTAAAGGCGGCTGCCAGCGGAATGTTGCCCGCCGTGCCCTGTTGGGCATAGACCGCCTGACCGATAAACAGCCGTGAGGAGCCGACAATCTGCGGAATGATGTAATCACCCAGCGTCAGCGAGAACGTAAAGATCGAACCGGCAACAATGCCCGGCAAGGCCAGCGGGAAAATCACATGACGGAATGTTTGGCCCGGCGTCGCACCAAGATCGCCTGATGCCTCGATAAAGCTGCCGGGGACGCGTTCAAGCGCTGCTTGCACCGGCAAAACCATGAAAGGTAGCCAGACATAGAGGAAAACAAGGAAAGTCCCGGTATAGCTGACCGACAGCGAATAGCCGCCAATAATCGGGATCGCCAGCCAGGCTTCAAGCAGCCAGGTCAGATGCAGCTTGGTGAAAATCCAGGTCAGGATGCCTTCCTTGGCCAGGATCAGCTTCCAGGCATAGACCTTGACCAGATAGCTTGACCAAAGCGGCAGCATCACGCCGATGTAAAACAACGCCTTCCATTTGCCGCGTGCATAGCGGGCTGCAAAATAGCCAATCGGAAATGCGACACAGGCGGCGGCAAGTGTCACGATGGCTGCCATCGAAACCGTGCGGATGATGATGTCGAGATTGGCGGGGCGGAACAGTTCGCCATAGGTTTTCAGTGTCAGTTCATATTGAACCATGCCGGAAAATTCATCGATCGAGAAAAAGCTTTGTGCGAGCAACGCAAAAAGCGAACCAAGATAGATGATACCAAGCCAAAGGGCTGGCGGGGTCAGCATCAGGATCAAAAGAAGCTTCGGATTGCGCCAGAACTTGTCAGACAAGGCGCCGGTGATCCCGCCTTGTCCCGGCAGAACAGCACTTTCGCTTTGAACCGTCGTAGCATTGGAGGCGCTGGTGGCGGTGGTGGCGGTCATTGCGCCCCCTCCATCAGGTGCAGGTCATTTTCCTGCCAACTGATTTGAACGGTGGTGCCGTTCTCCGGCACGGCCTGATCGGCCGGGATCAGCGCGCCGATCCGCATATCGCCAAGTGCAAGGCTGATGCGCGTGGTGCCACCAAGATAGCTGCTGCCGGTGACTGTGGCGGTATGGCCATCGGCGGAAACGATGCGGATTGCTTCGGGGCGCAGGCTGGCATAGCTTTCCTTGCCGGTCAGCTGTTTGACAAAACCCGGTTCAAGCACATTGGACGAGCCAACGAAATCGGCGACAAAGCGGCTTTCCGGACGTTGATAGATGTCTTGCGGGCTTCCGATCTGCTGGATTTTGCCGTCGTTGAAAACGGCGACCCGATCCGCCATCGAAAGGGCTTCACCCTGATCATGGGTGACGAAAACAAAGGTAATGCCAAGTTTGCGTTGCAGGATTTTGAGCTCTTCCTGCATCTGTTCGCGCAGTTTGAGATCCAGCGCGCCAAGAGGTTCGTCAAGCAACAGCACCTTGGGTTTGTTGACCAGTGCGCGGGCAAGCGCAACACGTTGGCGCTGGCCGCCAGAAAGCTGCCCCGGGCGACGTTCGCCATAACCCGGCAGGGCAACCAGTTCGAGTGCTTCGTTGGCAGCTGCATGACGATCAGCCTTGTTCATGCCGCGGATCATCAGGCCATAGGCGACATTGTCGATGATGTTCATGTGCGGGAACAGGGCATAGTCCTGAAACACCGTGTTCACGTTACGGCGATAGGGCGGCACATGTTCGACGGTGGTGCCGAAAATCTCGATATGGCCGCTGGTGGGTTGTTCAAACCCGGCAATAAGGCGCAGACAGGTGGTTTTGCCTGATCCTGACGGGCCGAGCATGGCGAAAAATTCGCCCTCGGCAATCGACAGGTCGACATTGTCCACAGCGCGAACGGCGCCGAAATGTCTTGAAACCTTTGCGAAGGAAACTGCAGTCGTCATGGGTCAACCAGTTGTTTGAAACCCGCAGATAAGTCGGATTTCGTTTCGTAAGGAATGGTGGCGGGTGTGGTGCATTTGGCGTTGGCGGTTGATCAGCGGCAATGACACCTTTCGGGTCCCCCGGAGCCCGGAAGTGCCGTGACATTGCCGCCGATCAGAATGGGGTGCGCATTTCGTGCCGGGTGTGACAACTCGCCATGCGCATCCCCTTGCCCGATCAGGTTCACAAGGGTGGGGAACCTGATCGCAGGATTGCTTAGCGGCCGCCAATCACGCCGATATAGTCGGAAACCCAACGATAATAAGGCACGCATTCACCCTGGCTTTCGCATTTCGAAACCGGGGTCTGCCAGAAGCTGACACGGTCGAAATCATCAAAGCCGTTGGTGGCGCAACCTTCCTCGCCCAACAGGGCATTGCCGGTGCAGGCTGCCGGAACAGCCGGGTTGGAACCAAACCATGCCGCAAGGTCGCCCTGAACTTTCGGAGACAGGGAATGTTCCATCCAGAGATAGGCACAGGTCGGGTTTTCGGCCTCGGCATGGAGCATGGTGGTATCAGCCCAGCCGGTAACCCCTTCTTCGGGGATGGTCGATGCAATCGGAAGGCCTTCGGATTTCAGAAGGTTGACCTGGAACGGCCAGGAACCGGATGCGACAACACCTTCGTTCTTGAAATCATCCATCTGGATGAAGGCATCATGCCAATAACGTGACACCAGTTCGCGCTGACCGCGTAGCAGATCAAGGGCGGCGGCATATTGATCGGCATTCAGCTCATAGGGGCTTTTGATGCCAAGTTCGGGGTTGTGCGCCATCAGATATTGCGCGGCGTCGGCGATGTGGATCGGTCCGTCATAGGCCTGAACGCGGCCCTTGTTCGATTTACCATCGGCAAGGGTCATTTCCTCGAACACGACGTTCCAGCTTTTCGGTGCTTCGGCGAAGGCGTCGGTATTGTACATCAAAACGTTCGGACCCCACTGATAGGGTGTGCCATAATGTACGCCGTCAACCGTGTGCCAAGGCGCGCTTTTTAGGCGGTCATCGACGGTGTTCCAGCTTGGGATCAGGTCGGTATTGATCGGCTGAACGCGTTTGCCGGCAATCATGCGCAGCGACGCATCGCCCGATGCGGTGACAAGATCAAAGCCGCCTTCGTTCATCAGGGCGACCATTTCATCGGACGTGTTGGCGGTTTTGACATTCACCGCACATCCGGTTTCCTTTTCAAAGGCGGTTACCCAGTCAAAATTGGCATCCGTTTCGCCGCGCTCGATATAGCCCGGCCAGGCAACGATATTCACGGAACCTTCCGGTGTACCAAGTTCGGTCATCATGTCAGCGGCAGCCGCCTGACTGGCGGCAAAGGCAAGCACGACCATCACGGACGTGCCTGATTTCAGTAGTGATTTCATTGTGATGTCTCCCAGTTGCAGGACGTCAGTTCGCGTGACTTTTATTTCCCGACGGCAAGCCTACGCCGATCTGGAGCATTCACAATTTCATTTAACAGAAATACGTTATCGGATTTTCCGATATCTGTTGCGGCGCAGCGCAACAGTCTGTTTCACGGCGATTTTCTCGTTTGACTGGTGATGATATTTGCGTGTTTAACGCAGGCGGGTGGCGCGATGGGCCTGGGCAAGACCGATAAAATCACGCGCCGCCTGGGACAGGGGGGAGCCTTTTCGCCAGACAACGCCAACCTGAACCATTGGAAGCGTACCCGATACATCACGGCTTTCAATCCGGTCGCCCTCAAGCGACCAGGGGCGATAAACCAGATCAGGCAAAAGCGACAATCCGGCCCCGGTGGCAACAAGGCTTCGCACCGCCTCAACCGACCTTGTGCGGAAGGCAACACGGGGGCGGGTGCCGAGCGCACCCAGCAATTTGCCGGTTGCTTCCTCGATCTCGTCGATGGTCAGCATGATCAGCGGCTCAGATGTGACATCATCAAGCGTGATGCTTTGTGCGGTGGCCAGTTTATGCCCCAGCGGCAGCCAAAGCCGATAGGGCGAAACTTCAAGAATTTCAGATTGTAGTGCCAGACGATCCCGCAAGTTGGAAATCACCATCACGGCAACATCGATCTCGCCACCGATCAGAAGGTGTTCAAGGTAGTCGCCATTATCCTCGGTCGCACTTACCGTGATCTGCGGATAGGCACGGCGATAGCGTGCCAGAATATCAGACAGCACATAACCCGCGACCAGCGATGTCACGCCCAGATGCAATTCGCCCTTCTGGGTTTGGGCGGTTTCCTCAAAGGCCTGTTTGGCATCCGATACATTGGCAAGGATGGTCGTGGCATGGCGCAGAAACTGATGACCGTTGTGGGTGATGTTAAGCCCGCGCGAATGACGATCAAACAGTGCAACACCCAGATCGGCTTCAAGTTCCTTGATCGCCTCTGTCACGGCCGATTGCGAAATCGACAGAATATGCGCCGCCCCCGATACAGTTCCCTGTTCGGCCACGGCGACGAAATACTGAAGCTGTCGAATGGTAAAAGCCATAATGCCATCACGATAGGTGATAGCAAAACACTTGTCGCGGTTTTTTCGATAACAGGTTTGGCAATAACCTGTTTGTTTAGACCAGTTCGGGTTCAGATTTAACCAATGTTGCTGTGCCCGGATCGAGGCAAACCGACATGCCGCCATTGGGCAGATGCGTAAGCGTGCAGGTCCAGTCAAGACGTTCACAAATACGCCGGACGAGTTGCAGGCCAATGCCTTCGCCCTGGGGCATTGTGCATTGGCCATTGCAGGTCAGGATGGCGTTCTCGACACAGATCTGTGTGCCGGAAAGCGTGATCTTGACCTCGCCTTTTGGGGTGTGCTGGAACGCATTTCGGATCAGATTGGACACCACAATCATCAGTGCCGCGCGCGAGGTCGCGATCTCGGTTTCGCGGCTGTCAGGTTCAAACGCACAACTGACGTGCTTGCCCTCCATCAGATAGGACAGATCACTGATTTCCTGTTCGATGAAGGCGCTGATGTTAATCGTTTCGGTTTGGCCAAGCGGTGCATTGTCACGGCCCAGCCACAACAGCGTTTCAAGCAATTGCTGCATATTGCGGTTGGCCCGTTTGATCCGGGCCATAACGCGTGCCTGCGTTGCGTTGAGCGGGCTTTTTTCCAGAAGTTCAACATTGCCCGAAACGATGGTAACAGGTGTGCGCAGCTCGTGGCTGGCTTGACGCAGGAATTCACGTTCACGGGCAACGAATTTGTCGATCTGGTCAACCGATCGATGCAGTTCATGGGCAACGTCATTAAGCTCTTCAAACCCGAAATCCGGGATCGGTTCGCGCAGGTTGTCTGTCGTCAGATTGTTGGCCCAGTTCTGAAGGTTCTCGGATGGCTTGGTCAGACGTTTGCCGATCACCCACAGGAACCAGGCAAAGATGCCGACCACCGCCATGGCAAACGGGATCGACAGCAGGGCCAGCTTGTGCAGGCGCACGAAATAGATGCTGTCTTCATCCCCGGCGTGATAGGTCTGCAGGATCAGGATGTCATCCCCATTGCGCAGCTGATAGGGGAAGACCAGAAAGACCGGGTTTTCCGGGTTTTCTTCGGCGGCGTATTTGTCGGTGTTGATATAGAAAAGCTCGCCAATCTCAAGGTCGTCCGGTGTTGCATGCGCGCGCAATTCTGCCGGCAACTGATCAAAACCGGTGAAGGTTTCAATATTGAAACCCTTGGGCAAGGGGGCTTCGGGGTTTTCGGCCAGTTCAGTGTCATATTGTTCGGCAATGACCTGAAGCTGGAAGGACGCCACCATCCACTTGCCATACAACATGTAAAAATTAACGACCACCGTATAAAGCACGAGCGTAATCACCAGACCCAGCAGCACGTAATTGCGCACAAAGCGGGAAAAGGATCGGGTCTTGGGTGCGCAACATGTGCTCATAGCGGCTACTCGCGAAGGGCCACGCCCTGGCCCGGAATGGTGTGAATCAGATTTTGCTCAAACGGTTTGTCGATCCGATGACGCAGTTTGTAAAGATGTGTCTTCAGCGCATTGGTATCAGGTGGATCGCCTTGCCAGAGCGCCATCGACAAACGAGAACGGGTTACAACCTGCGGACTGTTTTGCGCGAGAACCTCCAAAATGGTCCAACCCGTTGGCGATACACTGATATTCTGGCCGGCCCGCACCACGGAACGGTTTTCAAAATCAATAAGCAGGTCACCAAGCGAGAAACGCCTTACCTCGCCACTGCGCCGACGTGATAGAACACGCGTGCGCAAAAGAAGCTCTTCCAGCTCAAACGGTTTGACCAGATAATCATCCGCCCCGGCGTTGAAACCTTCTATCTTGTCATCAAGTGTATCGCGCGCGGTCAGCATAAGAACCGGGGTGTCCACCCCTTCGTCGCGCAGCGCCTTGCAGATGCTGATGCCATCGCGGAATGGCAACATCAGATCAAGCAGGATGACATCATATTCGCCGGTCAGCGCCATCTGATAGGCGGTTTCACCATCATAGGCATGGTCGCATTCAACGCCTTCAATCGTCAGATAGTCACTGACGGTGGCGGCGATATCCATGTTGTCCTCGACCAAAAGGACCATGATGTGGGCGGTTGCTTTCATTCACGTCATCTCGTTTTTCAAGACATGCAAGCATGCCGCAATTCAGCCGACGGGTCAGCAGGAAACACCCCGCTACCTGGTTTGGCACATACGGCCGGTTAGTCTGTCACTTGCTTCAGGTCATCTTGGGTATCGATATCAAGTGCGGCATTTGCAAGCGATACGGCCGTCACGTTATCGGAATGTCTGTCGATGATTTTGCGCGCGCCAATCGGTCCGGCAAGGCTTTGCAAATCATCAAAGACAGATTTTGGAAAAATGGCGGGCACGCCCATTCCATCTTGGTGTCGGGTTGCGACAATCTGTTTGCCGTCAAAGGCCGTGATCAATCGGGTGTAATCATCGCCGGTCAGATTGACCTGATCACACAGGGCAATCAGAACACCATCATATCCGCCGTTGGTCGCGATTTTCGTCATGCCGCACGCAATCGAGCTTCCCATCCCCGTGGCCCACTTGTCATTGGTGATAATGGTCACGCCACTATCAAGACGCGGCGCGATTTCATCGCCATAGGCACCAAGAACCACAAAGGTGTCTGATGTTGGCATCCCTGAGAGGGCATCAAGCGCATGTTCGATCATGGGTTTGCCATTGATATCGGCAAGCTGCTTACGCCCGCCAAAGCGCGCACTTTCCCCGGCCGCCAGAAGAAGCGTGGCCAGTTTCGGTTTTGGGATGTCTGTGCGTGGTGTCATCATCAAGGTCGCATTACTCGGCGGCTTGTGCCAGGGCCGGGGCCGCTGATTGCTTGAACAGGGCGGCATGAATGCCTGATAACATCGAAAGAGCAATGCTTTCAGGAAGTTGCCCGCCGATATCGAGACCCGCCGGACTTGAAACATCAAATGCCAGATCATTCAGCGAAATGCCAGCTTCGTTCAAAACATCGCGAAACCGATGGCGTGGACCAAGGGCGGACAGATGTTTTATCGGTGCATCACAAAGCACCGCAAGGGCCGCGGCATCGATGCTGACACTATGAGCCATCAGAATAACCGCATCGACTTTGTGATCGGTCACATAGGTCGCCAAATCACCATCAATCTTGCGCAGAATTGTGCCTGCTGTGGGGAAATGTTCAGCCCGCGCATTTGCCGGGCGCGGATCGACCAGCGTTGTTTGCCAGCCCATCTGATGGGCAATGCCAATCACCGGGCGGGCATCAAGGCCACCGCCCACCACAAGAATATGGGGTTCAGGCTGGATCGGTGTCACCAGCCAATTGCCGTCTTCACGGTTTTCAATATGGGCCGGGCGTTGCCCATAAAGCAAACCAGTCTCGAAATAGCCTTCGACCGCATCAATTTTCTGGAAATAGACGCCGCTTTGACGTTTTTGCAGCGCTTCATACAGATCGCCAAGGCCCAGATCATTTGCAGCACTAAGTGGCTGGAGCATGATATAGACCGTGCCGCCACATCCCACGCCAAGTTTGAATGACAGATCATCTTCGTCAGTGCCGTCATAGGTCAACATGACAGGCTTGCCGGTCACCATGGCCCGGCGCGCATTGCGGATAATGTCGGCCTCAAGGCAGCCGCCGCTGAGTAGTCCGAACTGTTGCCCGCGACCGTTGATCAGCATCATGGCACCGGCCTTGCGATAAGCCGACCCTTCGGTGCGATAAACCGTTCCCAGCACCCATTCAGTGCTGTCGCGGTTTTCCTGCCAGGTGCCAAGCATTGCAGAAAGTTGATTGGTCATATTCCTCGCCCTTTCAGCAAAAGGGTAACTGCCCGGGGAACCACGGGGTGGGGGATGGGGGAAAATGATTCCCCGAGCAGTTATCTCTTACACGAAGTCGAAACCGGCCTTGGTCATGGGAAGATCCAGGATCCGCTTGCCGGTTTGCGCAAAGATCGCATTGGCAACGGCCGGCCCGGTCGGGGGCAGACCCGGTTCGCCAACACCGGTCGGTGCACCGTTCGATGGAACGATGGCGACCTCGACTTCGGGCATTTCGGGATTACGAAGCAATTCGTAATCCGGGAAGTTGTACTGATCGACTTCACCGTCGGTCAGGGTGATCTGATTGCGCAAGATCGCTGTCAGGCCGTAGCCGGCCCCGCCTTCCATCTGCGCACGAATGACATCGGGGTTTACAGCCACACCGCATTCAACCGCCATGAACAGCTTGTTTACATGCACGCTGGTGTCATCGACCGAGACGTCCGCCACAACCGCGACGCAGGTATTGAACGAGAAGTGGCAGGCAAAGCCGCGCTTGTCGCCTTCTTTCCATCCGGAAATGTCACGCACGTGCTTGATGGCTTCAATCATGCGGGCCTGGTTGGGCTGCGCTGCGTCCAGCATCGACAGACGCAGTTCGATCGGGTCCTGACCGCTTTCGGTTGCGACCATATCCATCAGGGTTTCCATGACATAGGCGGTGTGGGTATGTCCCACTGATCGCCACCAAAGAACCGGCACCGGGTTATGGAAATCTGTCAGGCCGATGGCCTGGTTCGGAATGGCATACAGGCTTTCGGAAACGCCTTCGACAGAGGTCGCATCAACCCCGTCACGGACCATCATTCCTTCAAAGCTTGTGCCTTTCATGATCGACTTGATCGCAAGGCGATGGTCCCATCCGACGATCTTGCCATCCGCATCCAGACCAATCTTTGCCCGGTGTGCCGACATGGCGCGGTAATAGCCGCCCTTCATGTCGTCTTCGCGGCTCCAGACCAGTTTGACCGGGACTTTCTTACCCGAAACGGCAAAGGCCATGGCAGCCTCGGCATTGTAATCCGCGGTCGGGTTGGCGCGGCGGCCAAACGAACCACCGGCATATAGCGTCTTGATTTCGACCTGTTCGGGTTTAAGCCCAAGGATCGCCGCAACCGTCGGGCGGGTGATGGTCGGGAACTGACAACCGTCATGGACACGCACACCAAAATCGGTTGGCTCAATCGTGCAGTTCAGCGATTCCATTGACGCATGCGCCAGATACGGGAAGGTGAAGTCAGCCTCGATGGTTTTTGACGCACCGTCGATCAAGGGTGCGACATTTTCGGTCGTGATTTCGTGACCGATTTCGAATTCAGGCTTTTCATCAAGCAGGGCCTGATGGGCCGCGATCAGGGCATCGGTGCTGCGGGTTTCAGCAACGCTGAAGTCCCATTCAACCGAAAGCGCATCACGCGCCTGGAACGCGGACCAGGTGTTTTTGCCAAAGGCAACCACACCCGCCTTGTTTGGCAGGACCTGTGCGGCGATGAAACCACCGACATCCTTTGCCGCACTGTCATCGAAGGATACAACGGTGCCACCGAATTTCGGGCTGTGCATGATCGCAGCATAGATCATGCCCGGCAGATTGACATCCATGGCAAAGATTGCGGTCCCGGTGGTCTTGCCGTGATTGTCCTTGCGGTGGAGCTTTTCGTTGCCGATCAGCTTGAACTGATCCGGGGTCTTGATCGTCGGCTTTTCAACGGCTTCAAGGGTTGCTGCAATCGCAACGAATTCGCCAAAGTGACCGGAATTTCCCCCTGAAGAAATGATGCCGTTTTCAACAGAGATGGTCGATGCATCAACACCCCAGCTTTGGGCCGCGGCACGGACAAGCAAGTCACGCGCGGCAGCACCAGCTTCGCGGTACTGCATGAATGAATTGGCAATCGAGGTCGAACCACCGGTCCCCTGCGCGCCAAAGAACAGGTTCTTGTAGCGGACATCATCGGCCGGTGCGAAATCGGTTTTGACACTGTCCCAGTTGGCATCGATTTCTTCGGCGACCAGGGTTGTCAGGCCGGTGGTCGTTCCCTGACCCATTTCGAAATGTTTGATGATGACGGTGACAACACCGTCGGCATCAATTTTGACAAACGGGTTCAGGTCGGTATTTGCAGTGACCGAGCTTCCGGCAGCCAGAACACCCTTGGCATTCACACCAACAAAAAGGGCTGTGGCACCAGCGGCCGATCCCTTAAGAAAGCCGCGACGGGATACACTGATGTTCATGGCTTAGGCCTCCAGCTTTTCAGATGCGAGCTTGATGGCTTCGTTGATGCGGACATAGGTCACACAGCGGCAGGCATTGCCGTACATGTAATCCTTGATTTCCTCATCGGTCGGATTGGGGTTTTCGGTCAAAAGGCCGATGGCCGACATGATCTGACCGGACTGACACCAGCCGCACTGCACGACATCTTTTTCCTGCCAGGCGGCCTGAACCGCCTTGGCGACCTTGTCGGTTGCACCTTCGATGGTGGTGATTTCGCTATCGACCGCATCCTCGACAAAGGTCTGGCAGGAACGGGTCGGGTAACCGTCGACATGCACGGTGCAGGCACCGCAATAGGCAACGCCGCAACCAAACTTAGTGCCGGTAAGTTCCAGTTCGTCGCGCAGAACCCAAAGCAGCGGGGTGCCCGGTTCGACATCAACGGTACGGGATTCTCCATTGATCTTAAGCTGATATTGCATGACCGCCTCATCTCTCTCTTTTGGCTTGTTATGCCTGATCATCGCGTGGGGGCAGGTAACCAAGCGGTAAACGCCCGGAATGCGTGATCTGGTAGAGATGGGATGGCGATCTCCGGGCCGGTCGGAGGGCAATACAGGCAGCCTGCCAAGGGATTTAAGGGCGATGGCGCGGGCCGTCGGAGAGGAAAAAGTGATCAAAACAAAAAGCCCGCCAGTGCATGGGACACCGACAGGCTTTTAAAGCCGGTCCGTCAGGTGGGGCGCCTGATGACCGTTTTATTCAGGGAGGTCGTTATCTCGGCAGGTGGCCATGTTCGCAGACGAACGCGACGTCTTTGCGGGCAATGCCGATATCTTCAAGCACTTCGCGCGGGGCGTTGCGAAGCATTTCTGCATCACGGGCGACCTTGTAGGCCTGTGCCCATTTGCGCGGGAAAAGGACGAGCCAGCGCCAGATGGTTACGCCTGATACCGGCGCGACATTGGTGGTGGCGACGAGGGATCCATTTGTAAACTGTGCTGGCATGATGCTGGCTCGCTAGTTTGTTTGCTAATAAGGGGACAAAGTTTCCTTCGGACCCACAAACAATTTACGTCTGGATTATGTGAAACGGCGCGCAAAGTTCGCAAATCCGTGCGAGATTTTCGCAAAGAATCTGTAAAAACGATTTTCTTTCGCTGGCTGCTTCGGTCATGTTTATCCGAAGGTTGTTACAGCGTCGTTTGGGATATTGGACCTTGGCGGAACTCGATAAATTTGACTATCGCCTGCTGGAATTATTGCAGGAAAACAGTCGCTTAACAGGTAATGAGCTGTCCGCGAAAGTTGGTCTTTCATCGGCGGCCTGTTTGCGCCGGGTGCAGCGCCTGCGTGAAACCGGGGTGATTGAGCGCGACGTTGCGATTGTCTCGCCCAAGGTGTTTGGCAAGAAGATGATGGTGATCGTGCTTCTGACCATGGAGCGCGACCGACCGGATCGGTATATGCTGATGCGTGAAGAATTCGGCAGAATGCCTGAGGTTGTGCAGTGTCATCACGTGACAGGCGCGCATGATTTTGTGCTGCGGATTCAAGTCAGCGACATGGAAGAATACAGCGCCTTTGTCGACCGGGTTTTTCATGAACCCTATATCAAACGCTATGAAAGTCTGGCGGTTCTGGGGTCGCTGAAATAGCGCAAAAAGGGGCTTTTGGGTATTCAATTAAAATGAATAACCAGCCCCATTATTCAATATTGGTGAAAAGTCAGACATCGGGCGCAAAGCCCGATATTGGGCGTCATTTTAATCCTCATACAATTAAAATGACGTCCAAATCGAAAATCCGGCATGCGCGTTTCGTCATGCCGGGATGGTTTTTTCGGACGCGTCGAACAGGTGGACATCGTTTGACGCGAAATGCAGGCCGACCATGTCGCCTTCCTTGGCGTCGGAATGACCGACGATGCGGACGGTGAACAGGCCAACATCGGGCACATTGACATAGGCGAAGCTGTCGGAGCCGAGATGTTCCATGACATCGATCTGACCGGTCAGGATGGCCTTGTCGGCATCACCGGCATCACAAAGCGCCATATGTTCGGGGCGAATGCCCATTTTGGTGGCACCTTCGGCATTGCGGGCAATATCGGATGTGTTGCCGTTGCCAAAGGTGAGTTGCGTGCCGGTGCCTTTGCAATCGACCACATTCATTTTTGGCGAGCCGATAAACTGGGCGACAAACAGGTTGCCCGGATGGCGATAGAGATCAAGCGGGGTGCCGATCTGTTCGATCTGGCCGGCCTGCAGAACGACGATCTTGTCGGCAAGCGTCATCGCCTCGACCTGGTCATGGGTGACATAGACCATGGTGGCCCCGAGTTTTTGATGCAGGCGGGCGATTTCAAGACGCATTTCAACGCGCAAAGCCGCATCAAGGTTTGACAGCGGTTCGTCAAACAGGAAGGCACGTGGTTCACGGACAATCGCCCGGCCAATCGCGACACGTTGACGCTGACCACCTGACAGCGCCTTGGGTTTGCGATCCAGATAGTCTTCGAGTTTGAGGGTTGCGGCGGCTTCATCGACCTTTTGGGTGATTTCGGCCTTTGGCATGCCGGCAACGGTCAGGGCAAAGCCCATATTTTCACGCACCGATTTATGCGGATAGAGCGCATAGGACTGAAACACCATCGAGAGTTCACGTTCGGCCGGGGGCTTACCGGTGACGTCATCACCATCAATCAGGATCTGGCCATCGGATGCTTCGACAAGACCCGAAATCAGGCGCAAGAGCGTCGATTTGCCACAGCCGGACGGGCCGACAAAAATCACCAACTCACCTTCATTGATCTGAAGATCGATGCCCTTGATGACATCAATCCCGCCAAATGATTTGCGGATGCCTTTAAGTTCGATCTGGCCCATTTTATGTGTTCTCCTGATCTGCGGTGCCGGTTTTCGAAAGGTGTGGGGTGATGGGCAAAGTTTCGGGACGGGCCGCCCAGTAGAGCGACATCGATGCCGTCCACGAAAAATCCGTGCCCCCGCCACCACGGCCGGTCACCGGGCAGAAATATTCACGAAAATCGGATTGGTCGATAAGGGACTGCGTGTCACGCCGGATACGCTCGGCAAGATCGGTTTCGCCATGTTCGATCAAACCGGTGGCGATCATCCAGTTGACCATGGCCCAGACCGGGCCGCGCCAATAGCGAATGGAATCAAACAGTTCGTGGCCGGGATCAAAACTTGGAACGCCGTGTTTGACCTGTGATAGCCAGTGGGTCAGGGTTGCCGCCATCTTGCAGGCCCGGGCCGGTTCGACCGGACCGGCAAAGAGTGCAAGCCAGCTTCCTGATGTCAGGCCGGTGGCGTGTTCATCGCGACGCAAATCAAGCGTGACATAGCCACCAACCGTTTCAGACCAAAGCTGTTCAAACCCGGCATCAAGGCGGGCAAGGCGGGCGGTGGCGCGGGCGGCAATGTCGTCCTGGCCCAGAAGCCTTGCCATCGTGATCAGGTCGCGTTCGGCCCGGCGCAAGATGGCATTCATGCCCGGTTCGGCGACCCAGAACGGGCAATCGCGGGCAATGATTTCTGTATCCCAATTGCAATCGCGGCCAAATCGGACCAGCGCCATATAGTGATCGTAGTCGTTGTTTTTCGGACGTTCGTCTTCGTTGACGATATCGGTGTCGCGGCGGTGATAGGTGCCAACCCCGGTGGTGTCGATAAATGATAAGGGGCGATCCCAGTCGGGCAAATTGTCGCGGCCACTTTCCCATGGATGCATGATCGCAACCACACCGCGCCCATCCGGGTCACGGGCATCAAGGAACCATTGATGCCAGCGATCAAGTTTGGGCAGAAGTTTTGCCGCGCGGTCGCGATGGGCATTGATATCCGCCGCCAGAAGCCGTTCGATGACGGTTGCGGCAACGGGGGGCTGGGTGATGCCCGATGTTGGCGGGCTTTTGGCGATGTCGGTCGTTCCCCATTGTTCCGGTCCGGGGAAATAGCTTTTTTCCTCTTTCCAGAAAATGATGTGCGGCACCATGCCGTTGTCCCATTGCGCGGAAAGCAAGCTTTCGACTTCCTGCCAGGCACGGTCAGAATCAAACACCGAAAAGCCAAGTGCGACCAACGCACTATCCCAGTTCCACTGGAACGGATAGAGCTTGGCACTTGGCACGGTATAGCCGCCGCGATCATTGCCAAGCAGGATGTCGGCCGCACGTCTGTTAGTACCCGTAAGCTGATCGAGTGAAAGGCGCATCTGGCTCATCTGACTCATCTGACTCATCCTTTGACACTCCCGGCGGTCAGGCCCTGAACAAGGAAGCGTTCAAACCACAGGAAAATGACCAGGATCGGCACCGTTGCGATCACCGCACCGGCCATCAGGTGTTGGCGCGGGACTTCCGATGAATTGAGCGACACCACCCCGCGCGACAGGGTGAAGATGTCGGGATCATCAAGGAACATGAAGGCAAACAGGAATTCGTTCCAGGCGATCATGAAGACATAAAGCGACACCGATGCGAGCGCCGGCAGGGCGAGTGGCAGGGTGATTTTCCAGATCACGCCAAAGCGCGACAAACCATCCATCAAACCGGCTTCTTCCAGTTCGGCGGGAAGGCCGCGGAAATAACCCTGCAGCATGTAAAGCGCCACGGGGACCGTGGTGGCCGGATAGACGATCAGAAGGCCAACCACCGTATTGCGCAGGCCAAGCTGGCTGAATACGGCATAAAGCGGGATGACCAGAACGATCATCGGCACGAGATAGATCAGCAGGATCGAGCTTGAAAGTACCGTCTGTCCGGGGAATTTCAAACGTGCCACCGCATAGGCGCCGGGGATCGAAAAGGCCAGCGTGATCAAAACGGTGCAGACCGACACGATGGTCGAAATCAAAAGGAAGCGGCCAAAATTGAACTTGGTGAACAGTTCGACATAGCTGTCAAACAGGCTGGCAGCACCCTGTGTCAGATCAATCGACAGATCCAGCGGGTTCAGGAACAGATCCTGCTGGTTCTTAAGACTGGTCATCACCATCACATAGAAGGGCAGGATGACGATCACGCTAAAGAACACAAAGCCAAAGCCCTTGAGGGTTCGGACAATCACCAGATCAATTTTGTAGCGTTTGAGCATGCCCGACTGAATGTCGATCAGGACTGCGCGGTTGGCAAAGGTCACGGCAAGCGCGATCAGCCCGACGCCGAAGGCCTGAATAAGCGAACTTTCCGAAAAGGCCAGACTGAACGGTGCGCCAAAGGAGACCAGCATCATGGTTATGATAACGCCGGCAAAGGCGACCAGATAAAGCCCCGGTGTGCGATCGGCGGGCGCGCGCAGCATGATGATGGCGGCATTGACCGCCCCGCCAAGCGCACCCGCCGATATGATCGGTGTGGCCGGAAGGCCGGTGATCAGGGTCAATGAAATGCCGGTGAGGGCAACCGCAATCGTGCCCCAAAGCAATCCGGTCAGCAGACCCAGAAGAAGACCCGTACCGATACGCATTACGAATCCTCCCGATGGACGAATTTGAAATAGAACACGGCAAACACCAGAAGCAGGATAAAGATGGCCACCGCCACCGCCGCCCCGGCGCCAAGATTGGACAGGGCAAAGCCCTGTTCATAGACATCGACTGTCAGTGTGCGCGTGCCTGCCGCCCCGCCGGTCAGAAGGAAAATGTCGTCAAACTTGTTGAACGTCCAAATGAAGCGCAGCAGGAACAGGGTGGACAGGATCCCCAGAAGTTGCGGCAGGGATATATGCCAGAACTGTTGCAAGGGCGTGGCGCCATCGACCTCGGCGGCCTCGTACATGTCAGATGAAATCGACTGCATCCTTGCCAGAATGAACAGGAATGACAGTGGGAAATAGCGCCAGGCTTCAAAGGCAATCACTGTTGCCAAGGCCAGCGGGAAATCGATGGTGAGCCCGAAAACATCAATGGGAATGTCGCGTTGACCAAAGAAGTTTACGCCTTCGTCGGCGATGTTCATGCGCTGCAAGATGGCGTTGAACGTGCCGTTGAAGGGATCAAGCAGGATCACCCATGTGAAGGCAACGGCAATGACCGGTGCGACATAGGGAAACAGGAAAAGCCCCCGGATGATCGACCGCCCGGCAAAGGGTTTGTTGAGCATTTGTGCGGCAAACAGGCCCAGAACCAGTGCGCCCAAAGTGCCAAAGACCGTGTAGGTAATTGTCACCCACAGCACCGACCAGAATTCGTGGGAATCAAAAATCCGCGCGAAGTTATCAAGGGTGAATTCACTGTTGGTCAGGATGTTGTCGGACGTGCCAGTAACGGTGGGTTCGCTTTCGCGCGGGGAAACCGGATTGGCGGCAAAGCTTTCATCAGCCACAGCTGTCATTTTAAGACGGGTGCGTTCGCCAGCCGGAAGACCATCAAGGGCACAGCGGACCTCGGCCCCCGTGACCGTACAGACATCCCCCGGATCAATGACCGTAATGCCCGCGGGCAAGGTATCGGTCAGGACGACGTCGGTAATATCGCCGTCGCGCGATGAGTTGCGCAGGCGATACTGGATTTCAAATTCCTGCCCGGCGATGTCAAAATCGCCCCGGACCCGTTCGGACACCACCGGGGTTGGCGGGCGCAAATCCGATAGTGTGACCGGCTTGACCGAAATCCAGAAATTGGCCAGCAACGGAAACAGGACAATGCCCATGACAATCAGAAATGTCGGGGCCAGCATCCAAAGGGCAAGCCGTGCTTCACGCCGGGCCATCGGGCCCAGTTTGCCTTTGCGCGGCGGCGTGGTGGTTGCCGGGGGTTGAGCAGTTGAGTTGGAAGGGGCCATCGTCTTGAAATCCGTTGTGAAAATCGGAAATCCGGGGCGCGGTGGTAATCTGCGCCCCGGATCAAGATCGCTTATTCGATGTTGCTGACTTCTTCGTTGATCAGATCAGCAGTTGCATCGGCATTACGTTCGCCATCGATGAATTCGCGCACACGGCGATTGATGACCTGACTGTTGATGATGCGCGATGCCTTGGCCAGCTGACCTTCGGCGACACCCCAACGGTTTGCGGTTTCAAGACCGGAAACGATATCGGTGATGACGGCCGGGTCATACAGCTCTGACAGCGGCTTTTTGCGATCCACACCGACCGGAAGCGTAGCCCATGCCTTGACAAACTCATCGGGATTGTCGGTCGTGCCATGACGGACCGGGAATTTTCCTTCGGGGGCGATGGAAAGCGTGCTGGTGTAACCTTCACCGAGCGAGAATTTGACAAATTCCTCGGCCGGGTCGGTATCGGCATCGTTGGTGATACCGAAATAGCGAATGTCACCCCAGGCCGCCCCATTCGGATTGGACGGGCCCATCAGGCGGGTGACAACACCGGTTTTCGAGGCAAGCTCGCCCGAGGTCGGGTCGTTATTGATGGTGGGCGGCGCACTGTCACGCAGGCCTGCCAGTTCATCAAGGATGAAGGGCGACCAGATGATCATCGCTGCTTTGCCCGCGAAGTAAACCTCGCGCGATTGTTTCCAGTACAGATCACCGGGGGGCGATGCATCGGCGAGTTTTTTATAAAACTCAAGCGCCTCGACGAGCTTTGCCTTGTCAAAGCCGACCGAGCCATCAGCCGCCACCGGGGTTGCGCCGTTTGCCAGGAAGACATGTTCAAGCACCTGGCTCATGAAGTTTTCATCGATCTTGGTCGCAGCGACGAAGCCATACATTTCAGGCGGGTTGTGCAGGGCGTCGATGGCCTTGACGATATTGGCGTAGGTGTTGGGCGCCTCAAGACCGGCTTCGTCAAACAAGTCCTTGCGATAAAGCACCATCTGGGTCCAGCCATCAGAGGGGACTGCGGCAACTTCGCCGTCGAAATCAGCCATGCTAAGTGCTGCCGGGGCGAAGGTATCCTTGCCTAGCTGGTTGACGACTTCGTTATTGGCTTCGGTATCGAGGATGCCGGCCTCGGACCAGGGCAGGACATATTGCAGCGTCAGATAAATGACGTCTGGCAAGTCACCGGCGGCATAGGCCGCGGTGGCACGCGTGCCAAGTTCGGTTTCCGTGACCGGAATGACTTCCACAGAGGTGCCGGTTTTGGCTTCGAACTCCTTGGCCATTTCTTCTTGTTTGGCCAGTCGTTCGGGTTGTTCTTCGGTGGTCCAGAACCGCAGTTGCGCACTGGCGATGCTGGTGGAAACCAGCAGACCAGCGGCAGCAAGCGTTAAAGCACGCGTAAACCTTGTTTTCATGAGATGCCTCCCTTGGCATTTGCGGCCAGCTTCAATGCTGGCGGGTTGGCTGACCCACGGACGGTCAGCGATGCTTCCCACAGAATTTGGGAAAATTCGGATGCAGGCGAATTTGCCTTGTTCGCCTGCGCAACAACGATCCGCCCGACTTCACGGCCGATCTGATAGCTGGCCTGGCTCATGGTGGTCAGGCCGGGATGGATGGCTTCGCCCATCGGCAGGCCATCAAAACCAATCACAGACATTTCCGATCCGACGTCGATACCGGCATGGGCCAGCGCATGGATCGCACCGATGGCAACCGCATCGGTGACGCACAAAATGGCGGTCGGATGATCGGGGAGTTTGAGAATTTCCAGGACGGCTTCGCGGGCAGCCAGTTCATTGGTGATGCCGTCATGCATATAGCCCGGCAGAATGTCGCAGCCCTTGGCCTTGGTCGCGGCAAGATAGCCTGCGCGCCGTTGCCAGGCGTAATTCAGCTCCGGATCGCCGCCGAGATAGGCGATCTTGCGATGGCCAAGGCCGACAAGGTAATTCACCGCATCGACAAAGGCCTTTTCGTTGTCGATATCAAGCCATGCGTAATCGTCGCAGTTTTCGGTGCGCCCTTGGGCGACAAACGGGATGTGGGATGTGCGCAGGAAATCAATGCGCGGGTCATGGCGTTTGGTGCGGGCGACAACAAATCCGCCAACCTTTCCCGACTGGATCAAACGGTCCATGACTTCGACCTCGTCATGGCCATCGGGGACGGCGGAAACCAGCAAATCCCAGTCAGACAGGGCCAGTTCGGTGGCAAGCCCGTCGAGAATTTCGGCCAGAAACGGATCAATCTGATGACCGTCGCGGGCCGGCAGGACAAAGCCGATGGTTTCCACCACGCCACGGGCAAGACGCCGGGCGGTGGTTGACGGGCGATAGCCGAGCTCATCGGCGGCCTTGCGGACACGGGCGACGGTCTTTTCGGCGATATCGGGATAATTGTTAAGCGCGCGCGAAACGGTTCCCTCGGACAAACCAAGATGTTTGGCCAGCCGGGCAATCGACATGGTTTCGTTTTGCTTCCGAACGCGCGGCACGGAACCTCCCTGAGTGTCTTCGTTAGAGCCTGTTGCATCAAATTTGCCTCACTTTGCCGAGGACATCCTTCTGTCCGGCAAAGAAAGGTCCGCTGTGCGTAGCGGGGCTACGGTTCAAGGACCTTGACGCTGCGGGGCGGAAGAATGTCCCGGCCCACAGGGTTCGTTTTCGGCGGCGTTTCGCGGCGTTACACCGTTTGACCGATGCGCCGCATCGCTCTGCACGCTGTGCCTTGCCAAACGACACGCCAAAAACAAACAAAGCGAGGCAAATTTAATGCAACAGGCTCTACTGCTTTTCACCGCCTTTTTGACGGTGTTTGATGTTCCGAAACCGCTTTCGGAACAGGGAAACGCTATCCGAAACCGCTTTCGGTTGTCAAACGGTTGATTTTGAACGATTTATTTTGCAACGCGGCAGCGGGTTCAGGCTACCCGCAAGGGTGGGGTGAAATCGCGTGTAATTCATGCACGCCAAGCCTTCTGCGCAAATTCATCAACCAAAGGTATAGAATTCGCCGCGTGCCGTATTTTGCGGCGCAAACCTTTGGTATGCCACGCGTGGGCGGTGTGTTTTGGCCTTGTTGGGCGGTGACTCGCGCCGTTGCTGCATCCAATACGGTGCGTGATGCCATCAGTGGCAATCTGGTCGGGGACGGGACCGTTACTGAGCGGAGCTCGATTTTGTCGGCTAAGTATTGAATTTCCTTGCCTAAAACAGGGAAAATCCTATCACATGGCGGTATGACTGACCAAAATGCCGAGATTAATCCGAATGCCATTGCGCAAGTAAAGGTTCTGGCCTTGCTTGGCGCGGTGTTGCTTGTCGGGTCGAATTCGTTTGTTCTAAGCCCGATCCTGTCAGAAGTGGCAAGCGGGCTTTCGACGCAAACCTATCATGTGGCCTGGGCGATTTCGGCGTTCGGGGCGGCGACGGCCCTATCGGCGCTGACCCTGGCCGGGATGATTGACCGGATGTCGGTCGGGCGTGTTTTGGGCGGTGCGGCCCTTTTACTGGCGGTGGCGCAGGTTTCAAGCGGGCTCAGCCAGCATTGGGTTTGGCTGTGTCTGTCGCAGGCGCTGGCCGGGGTGGCGGTCGGTGTGTTGTTGCCGGGGTCCTATGCCACGGTCACCGCCACAGCCCCCAAGGGGCGGGAGGCCGCGCGGCTTGGTGTGGTTCTGACCGGGTGGGCGTTATCGTTGGTGGTGGCAGTCCCCGCCGCGGCGTTCATTACCGAGCATCTTGGCTGGCGGATGGTTTATTTCCTGATGGCCGGGTTGTCGGTCCTGGTGGCCGGTATTCTGGTGATGTTGCTGTCGGATGTGCGCGGCGGGATGAGCACGCGGACTTCGCCCTTGCGCGCATTTCGGCTGCCGGGGGTTTGGCAATTGCTGGCGGTGATGCTGGTTTATATGACCGCGTTTTACGGCTGTTTTGCATTTTTCGGGGTGGGTGTGCGCACGGCCTTTGACCTGTCAGCGCAGGGCAGCGGGATGTTTGTTATGGCCTATGGCGTGGGGTTTGGCGTCATGGGATTTGTTTTGGGGGTGATATCGCCCAAAATTACCCGTGGGTATTTGTGTCTGGTGTTGATCGCGATTGTGACAAGCTATGCCACCTGGGGATTGACCCTGCAAAGCCAGATCAGCGCCATGGCGGGTACTGCCATTTGGGGGATGCTTAATCAGCTTGGTCTGAATGCGATGGTGGTGTCGCTTAACCGTCAGGCGTCTGATGCGCGCGGTGCGGTGATGGGGCTGAATAGTGCGGTGACCTATTCGGCGGTGTTTGCCGGGCCGATGATCATGGGACCGATTTATGCCGGGTTCGGCTTTGCCGCCGTGGCCGGGTTTGGAGCCGTTCTGGTGATGTGTGGTGTGATCGTGAGTTGGCGAAGCGCCTGAGGCGCGGGTGTTGCGCATCGTCATTCCGGGCGGAGCGAAACGAAGACCCGGAATCCATAGCGGTTCGAATGGCGGGAGATTCCCGCCTGCGCGGGAATGACGGTCTGATCAAAAACGAAAATGGCGGGCAATGTGTGCCCGCCATTTCGTTTGTGCGTTGTGTGGTGCGCTTAGGAGAAGTCGAGCGCGCGGTCGCCGTTGGCGTCCTTGATGCGGGTCGGAAGACCCATGCCGTTCAGCAAATTCAGGAACGGTTTGGATGGCAGTTCTTCGACGTTTGCCATCTTTTTCACGTCCCACTCGCCGGTTGCGATCAGCATCGCGGCCGCGACGGGCGGCACACCCGCGGTATAGGAAATGCCCTGGCTTCCGACTTCGTTGTAGGCGTCCTTATGGTCCGCCACGTTATAGATCAGGACTTCGGTTTCCTTGCCGTCCTTCGTACCCTTGACCAGATCACCGATGCAGGTCTTGCCGGTATAGTCCGGTGCCAAGGAGCTCGGATCGGGCAGGCAGGCCTTGACGACCTTGAGCGGCACGACTTCGAGGCCCTCGGCGGTGGTGACCGGTTTTTCCGACAGAAGGCCGATGTTTTTCAGGACCGTGAAGACATTGACGTAGTGATCGCCAAAGCCCATCCAGAAGCGGACGTTCGGCACGTCAAGGTTCTGGGACAGGGAATGGACTTCGTCATGGCCGGTCATGAAGGTCTGGCTTTCGCCGACCACCGGCATGTCCCAGATCTTTTTGACTTCGAACATTTTGTTCGACTGCCATTTGCTGTCCTGCCAGGAATAGACCGTGCCGGTGAATTCGCGGAAGTTGATTTCCGGATCGAAGTTGGTGGCAAAGTATTTGCCGTGGCTGCCGGCATTGATGTCGATGATGTCGATCGAGTCAATTTTATCGAAGTAATCTTCGACCGCCAGTTTGGCATAGGCGTTCACAACACCCGGATCGAAGCCGACGCCAAGAATGGCGGTAACGCCAGCGGCCTCGCACTCCGCACGGCGTTTCCATTCATAGTTGGCATACCATGGCGGGGTTTCGCAGATTTTGTCCTGCTCTTCATGGATGGCGGTATCGAGATAGGCGACACCGGTTTTGATGCAGGCCGACATGACCGGCATGTTGATAAAGGCAGAGCCGACATTAATGACGATCTGGCAGCCGGTTTTTTCGATCAGAGCCGCAGTTGCATCGACATCGGTTGCATCGAGCGCGTGACCTTCAAGAACGCCGGGGTTCTTAAGGTTTTTCTTTTCGTGGATGCTGTCGATGATGGACTGGCATTTTGATGCCGTACGCGATGCGATATGAATATCGCCAAGCACGTCATTATGCTGTGCGCATTTATGTGCAACGACCTGGGCGACGCCACCTGCGCCGATAATCAGAACATTCTTTTTCATGTCGGGCCAAAAACTCCCCTGTTTTGAGAGGTGGGGAAACACTTCCCCGGTTCGCTATGAAAACTGCGCTTTCGTGTTTTTACGAAAGGCTCGAAACGTAGTCGTCAAAACTGAACTCACGCACAACGCGCTCTGTTCCATCGAGTTCCCGGATCACGATGGACGGCATGCCGACCCCGTTAAACCAGTTCTTTTTGACCATGGTGTAACCGGCCGCATCCTGAATGGAGATACGGTCGCCCACCTTGATCTCGTTTTCGAAATCAAATTCGCCAAACACGTCCCCCGCAAGGCACGATTTGCCACAGATCATGTAGGGGTGATCACCCGTGTTCGGCAGGACCTTGGCATTTTCGCGATAGATCAGAAGATCGAGCATGTGGGCTTCGATCGAGCTATCGACGATGGCAAGGTTCTTGCCGTTAAACAGGGTATCGAGCACCGTGACCTCAAGGGTGGTGCTGTTGGTGATCGATGCTTCACCCGGTTCGAGATAGACCTGCACGCCGAATTTTTCGGAGAATGCCTTGAGCCGCGCACAGAATTTATCGAGCGGGTAATCTTCGCCGGTGAAATGGATGCCGCCGCCGAGGCTGACCCATTCAACACGCGCCAGAAGCGAGCCAAACTTTTCCTCGATATTGCCCAGCATCTGATCAAACAGATCAAAGTCGGCATTTTCGCAGTTATTGTGGATCATGAAGCCGGAAATGCGGTCCATTACCGCTTCGACCTTGGCAACATCCCATTCGCCCAGACGCGAAAACGGGCGGGCCGGATCGGCCAGATCGAAGCTGGAGGTCGAGACCTGCGGGTTCAGACGCAAACCACGCACGATGTTTGAGGCCTGATCGGCAAAGCGGGTCAGCTGGCTGATGGAATTGAAGATGATCTTGTCGGCATTTTCAACCACTTCGCCGATTTCATCATCGCAATAGGCGACACTATAGGCATGCGTCTCCTTGCCGAATTTCTGACGGCCCAGCTTGACTTCATAGAGCGACGAAGACGTTGTGCCGTCCATGTATTCGGACATGAAGTCAAACACCGACCAGGTCGCAAAGCATTTAAGCGCAAGCAGCGCCTTGGCACCGGAATGTTCGCGCACATAGGCGATCTTTTCCATGTTGCTTTTAAGCTTGGACTTGTCGATCAGATAATAGGGCGTTGCGGGCATGGACGGCTCTCTACAACTATGTCACGGGGAATGCGGGTGAACTCGGAACGCGCGATCACGCTGTCAGGTTCCGGGTTTGGGCAAAATCACCAAATTGGTGGGGCAACCGGCTTTTCTAGTGGTCAGCCTGACGGTGCGTCATCCAATAGACGGAGACAGATAAACTGTATTCATTCATCAGATGCCTCCATCCTTCGGGTTTGCCAAATGCGTTTTGCTGCGTCCCAATAGCAGCGGGGGCAGGGGCGGTCAATACTGCAATGTCGCCTTTATTAGGCGATTTCGCGCGTCTGTGCATGTTGTGGTTTCATGACGGTTTGATCAAGGGGCAATCGCATTGATTTCGAAGGGCCATTGCCCCATCTGTTGATCATGGGGCGCATTCATGATTACCATCAGGGTGTCGCGCCCGTAACAGGGATACATTCAGACGGAGGAGGCCCCATGTCACCTGCACCTGTAAGTGTCGACCATCTTGCATTTCCGACCCGCGATCTTGAGGCGACCGACCATTTTTATTCCAAAGTGGTGGGCGCAACACTGGTCCACGCTGAAAGTGGCTATAGCCCGTCGTGGAAATCCGATTATTTGCTGATTACCTATGCGCTGCCCGATGGCACGCGCCTGTCCTTCTTTGACTGGCCGGCCGATACCGGGCCTTATCCCGATGACCCAAACATGCCCGATGACGTGTTTCATATCGGGTTGCGCTGTGCCGTGCCGCGCGATGTGATCGCCTGGCAAAACCATCTTTTCCAGCACAAGGTGGTCTATCACAGCGAAGATGACGGCAAGTCGCGCCGGTTATTTATGCGCGATCCCAATGGTATCCGGTTTGAAATCTTTGCCTCTGAAATTGCCAAATCCGGCGAGGATCATGAAGGAAACGCGCGTTCCGTCATGGGTGAATGGCAAAAGATTGCCAGCGCCTAAGATTATAAGTGCCTGAGATTAGAGGTGCCTAAGAAGGGCCGCTAACCGGGGCAGGGGCCGGTGCTTTGACGGACGATCAGTTCGGTCGGGATGATTACCGGGCCGGTTTCGCCGTGCGACGGCGGCGTTTTTGATCCCAGACGATCCAGAAGCAGGGCAATCGCCTGTTCGCCCAGACGGCGGCGGGGCTGGCGCACGGTGGTGATCGGCGGGTCATAGGCCGCGGCATGCGGAATATCGTCAAAGCCGACAACCGAGAGGTCATGCGGGATACAAAGCCCGACTTCCTTGGCCGCCACAATCACCCCGATTGCCATGCCGTCACTGGCGCAACACACCGCCGTTGGTCGGGTCTTTGGATCGGCCAAAAGCGCACGACCGGCGGCAATGCCGGAATCGATAGAGAAATCGCCGCGATAAATCAGGCCTGGCTCGTGGGCGATGCCGGCCGATTTCAGGGCGCGGCGATATCCGGTCACCCGGTCCGTGGTCAGGATATTGCCCGTCGGGCCACTGACATGGGCGATGCGGGTATGGCCGAGATCAATCAGATGGTTGGTCGCAACAAAGGATGCCTCGTCATTATCAATGATGACGGTTGGCAGCGCACATCCCGGAATGCGTTCGCAGGCAATCACCACCGGCGGTGTGGCGTTTGCCGGTGCCTTGGCTAGGGGTGCCGGGAGCCTGCCATTGAGCAGGATCATCGCATCGGCCTGATTGCTGCGCAGATAGGCGGCATAGGTTGCTTCGCGTTCGGGATCGTTTTGGGTATCGCCAATCAGGACGTTGTAGCCCGCCTGGCTGGCGCCCTTTTCAATGCCGGACAGAATCGCCGAAAAGAAAGGGTTTCCGATATCAGGCACCAGCAAAAGAATCATCCCCGAACGGTTCAGACGCAGGTTCCGGGCCATGACATTGGCGGTGTAACCGGTCGCGGCGATGGCTGTTTGCACTCTTTCGCGTGTGGTTTCGGAAACCACATTGGGTTTGTGCAAGGCCCGGCTGACAGTGGCAATAGACACCCCTGCCTGGCGGGCAACATCTTCAATCGTCGCGATTTTTTCAGTCATTCTTCTTCCTACTCCGCCGGTTGCAGGCTGTCCAGCGGCATTCGACGCCCGGATCGGCAGGTGATTTTGATCACTCCGAGCAAAATGTAAAGGTTTACATAGAAAATGAAAACGTTTACACAGGGCTTAATAAGCAGTTGATCGCAAAAAATGCGACGCTAGGGAGGATATATTCATGACGGATGCGGCTGTTCACGCCGTTAATCCCGATCAGCAGGCGCGCGTGCGACTGTCCGGTCGGGAGATTTGCAAGTCATTTGGCCCGGCACAGGTGCTTTTCGATGTTTCCATCGATCTGCATGCGGGGGAAGTGCATGCGCTTTTGGGCGAAAATGGTGCGGGCAAATCGACGTTAGTGAAAATCCTGTCTGGCTATCATCAGCCGACCAGTGGTGCGCTTAGCCTTGATCAGGCCGAAGTCACGTTTGAAGACAGTGAAGTTGCCGAAAATCACGGTGTCATCCTGATCCATCAGGAACTGAACCTGGCCGAGCAACTGACCGTCGAAGAGAACATTTTCCTTGGCCGCGAGATCAAACGGGGCTGGTTCCTTGATAAGGCGGCGATGCGCGCGGAAGCCAAAAAGCTTCTGGATCAATTGCAATGCGATGTCGATCCGCGCACACGCATCAAGGATCTTGCGGTTTCCGACCGTCAGATGGTCGAAATTGCCAAGGCACTTTCGAAAAATGCCGATATCCTGATCCTTGATGAACCAACCGCGGTCTTGACCGGGCGCGAGGTTGATATCCTGTTTGATCAGATCCGCCGCCTGCGCGAACAGGGTGTCGCGATCCTTTACATTTCCCACAAGCTGGACGAGATCAAGGCGATTGCCGACCGGGTGACGGTTTTGCGTGACGGGCGCCTGATCACGACCGAGCCGGTGGCCGACGTTGAGAAAGACGACATGGCACGCCTGATGGTCGGGCGGGATATCAAACAGATGTTCCCCGACCGCGCGCCGGTTGAGGCCCATGATGTTGCCATGTCTGTTCGCAATGTATCCGTTGACGGCCAGGTGCGTGATACCAGCTTTGATCTGCGTCGGGGTGAAGTTCTGGGTTTTGCCGGGATTGTCGGGGCCGGGCGGACAGCCCTGATGGAGGCGATCATTGGCCTGCGCGACAGATCATCTGGCGAGATCGAACGCAATGGCGAACCGGTTTCGATCCACAGCCTGCAGGACGCCAAGAAATGCGGCATTGCCTATCTGACCAAGGATCGCAAGGGCAGCGGGTTGTTGCTGAATATGGATATGCGGCCCAACCTGACTTTGCTCGCACTTGAAAAATTCGGGACCGTGATCCTCAATCGCAAGGCCGAAGAAGCCGCACTTGCGAATGCGATCGAGGCCTTTGACATTCGTGCTGCCGATCCAAAAGCCAAGGTCGGTGATTTTTCCGGCGGCAATCAGCAGAAGCTTTTGCTGGCGAAAGTCATGGAAACCGACCCGGAAGTCGTGATCATCGACGAGCCGACGCGCGGCATCGATATCGGCACCAAAAGCCAGATTTATCATTTCATCGGCGATCTTACCAAACGCGGTAAATCCGTCATTCTCCTGTCGTCTGAAATGCCGGAAATGCTTGGCCTGTCTGATCGCATCGCGGTCATGGCGGCGGGGCGTATCACCGGCATTCTCGAAGGAAACGACCGCAACGAGCATGAAATCATGCGGCACGCGACAGGAATTTCAGGCAAGCAGGGAGTGTCTGTTCATGAGTAGCCTTGAGCGCTCTGAAGCTTCGACTTCGAGTGGTTTCAATATCGATTTCAAAGCCTTGGGTCCGTTTTTGGCCCTCGTTGGCCTGTTTGTTCTGGGCACGGGTATTAATGACGCGTTCCTGAGCGGCGGCAACCTTTCGAACATTTTCACCCGTGCGGCCTTTATCGGCATCATCGCGGTGGGCGCGACCTTTGTGATCACCGCTGGCGGGATTGATCTTTCGGTCGGCTCCATGGCGGCGTTTATTTCGGGTGCCATGATTGTTGTGATGAATACGCTTGTCGCAACGCTGGGGGCCGGGATCGAGACGGTTTTGATCGGTGTGGTGTTATCAGTTTTGCTGGGGATTGCGGCCGGGGCCGTCAATGGCCTGGTCAGCACCAAGGGCAAGATCGAAGCGTTTATCGTCACACTTGGCACCATGGGGATTTACCGGTCGCTTGTGACCTATATGGCCGATGGCGGAACGCTGTCGCTTGATTTTGATGTGCGCGGTGTTTATCGCCCGGTCTATTACGGCGATATTCTTGGCATTCCTGTGCCGGTGCTTGTGTTCTTTGCCGTGGCGGTTGCGGGCTATGTTCTGCTGAACATGACGCCGTTCGGGCGGAAATGTTTTGCGATTGGCTCGAACGAGCAGGTTGCGCGGTATTCGGCAATTCATGTCGACCGTGTGAAGACGCTGACCTATGTCATTCAGGGGCTGTGCGTATCGGTTGCGACCATCATTTATGTGCCGCGTCTTGGGTCTGCCTCAAGCTCGACCGGGGTGCTTTGGGAACTTGAAGCGATTGCTGCCGTGATCATTGGTGGCACGATGCTTAAGGGTGGTTATGGCCGGATCTGGGGCACGGTGATCGGTGCGATCATGCTGACCACGATTGGCAATATTCTGAATTTGACGGATGCGATCAGTAACTATCTGAACGGAGCAGTTCAGGGTCTGATCATCATCGTTGCGGTATTCCTGCAGCGCGGGGACTGGCGACGCAAAAAGAGCAAATAACCGGCGATCAACGTCCGGGAAGAATGTGAAAACGCATCATTTTTTTGATCAGGAGGAAACGTTGATGAAAACGTTTACAAAATATCTGGGGGCCGCCTGTGTTCTGGGCCTTGGTTTGGCATCGACCGGTGCAATCGCACAGGAAAAGATCAAGATCGGGGTTTCGATCCCGGCAGCGACCCATGGTTGGGCAGGTGGCCTGAACTGGCATGCCGAACAGGCTGAAAAGCGTATTGAGGCCACCTATCCCAATATCGATGTCATTGTGGTCAGCGCGAATGGTGCAACCGAACAGGCCAACGATCTTGAAGATCTGGTGTCGGTTCAGAATATCGATGCGTTGGTCGTCTTGCCGTTTGAATCTGATCCGCTGACCGTTCCGGTCCAGCAGGTCAAACAGGCGGGCAAGTTTGTTACTGTGGTTGACCGTGGTCTTTCGCTTCCGGGGATTGAAGACGTCTATGTTGCGGGCAACAACCCGGAACTTGGCCGTGTTTCGGGCGAGTACATCCGTGAACGCCTGAATGACGAAGGCAAGATCGTTGTTCTGCGCGGCATTCCGACCACTATCGATACCGAGCGTGTGGACGCCTTTGTCGAAGCGCTTGACGGGTCGAACATCGAAATCCTTGATATGAAACATGCCAACTGGAACCGTGATGACGGCTATGAAGTGATGCAGGACTTCCTGTCACGCTTCCCGGAAATCAACGCGGTCTGGGCACAGGATGACGACATCGCCCTTGGCGTGATCGAAGCCGTCAAACAGGCCGATCGTACCGATGAGATGTTCATCGTTGGCGGTGCTGGCATGAAAGACATCATCAAACGCGTGATGGATGGCGATGAACTGACCCCGATTGATGTTCTGTATCCGCCGGCAATGATCGCAACTGCGATGGACGTGACCGTTATGAAGTTCACGTCGAATGCGCCGGTTGAAGGTCGCTATATCCTGGGTGCGACCGTTGTTACCCAGGAAAATGCCGAGAACTTCTATTTCCCGGACAGCCCGTTCTAAACGAACTTTGGTTGGGACAAGCACTCTTGCGTCGGGCGGTCGCCGCCCGACGCAGCCCGATTTCCACTGATTTCCACCAGAACGCAGTTAAAGAGGTCTGAGATGAAAACGCTTAAGGGACCGGCGATCTTTCTGGCGCAATTTGCCGGCGACGAAGTCCCGTTCGACAGTCTTGACGCGATTGGTCGCTGGGCGGCGTCACTCGGCTATAAAGGTGTTCAGATTCCAAGCTGGGACAAGCGCATGTTTGATGTCGAAAAGGCCGCCGAAAGCAAGGATTACTGTGATGAAGTGATCGGCAAACTTGCGCAGCACGGCGTGCAGGTGACCGAACTTTCAACCCATCTTCAGGGCCAGCTTGTGGCGGTCCATCCCGCCTATGACGAGATGTTTGACGGTTTTGCCGTGCCAGAAGTGCGCGGCAATCCAAAGGCGCGTCAGGAATGGGCGGTCAAACAGGTTAAGGCCGCGATCAAGGCTTCGCAACATATGGGAATCAGCGCCCATGCAACATTTTCCGGCGCACTGGCCTGGCCGTTTGTTTATCCGTGGCCGCAACGCCCGGCCGGATTGATCGAAACCGCGTTTGACGAACTTGCCAAGCGCTGGACACCGATCCTCAATGCCGCCGACGAGGCGGGTGTTGATGTTTGCTATGAAATCCATCCGGGCGAGGACCTGTTTGACGGGGCGACGTTCGAGATGTTTTTGGAACGGGTGAAAAATCATCCGCGCGCCAACATCCTGTATGATCCGAGCCACTTCGTGCTTCAGCAGCTTGATTACCTTGATTTCATCGATATTTACGCTGATCGCATTCGCATGTTCCACGTCAAGGATGCCGAGTTCAATCCAACCGGCCGACAGGGTGTCTATTCCGGATATCAGGGCTGGGTCGATCGTGCGGGCCGGTTCAGATCGCTTGGCGACGGGCAGGTTGATTTTGGCGCCATCTTCTCGAAGCTTGCGGCGATTGATTTTGATGGCTGGGCTGTGCTCGAATGGGAATGCGCGCTCAAACATCCCGAAGACGGTGCCCGCGAAGGGGCCGAATTCATTAAAAATCACATCATTCGTGTGACAGAGAAAGCCTTTGATGACTTTGCCGACGGTGGCACGGACGAGGCGGCCAATCGCCGCATCCTTGGCATCGACTAGCAGCATCACGGGCAATACTCGTCCATTTCGACTTTGGAGGCAGATATGAGCAAACAAACATCGCTTGGCCGTCGTTTGCGCCTGGGCATGGTTGGCGGCGGGCAGGGGGCCTTCATCGGCGCCGTTCATCGCATCGCGGCGCGACTGGATGATCGCTATGAACTGGTGGCAGGTGCACTTTCATCCAAGCCCGATGTCGCAGCGGCCTCGGCGGCAGAACTGTTTATCGATAGTGACCGCAGCTATGCCAGTTTTGAAGACATGGCCAAACAGGAAGCCGCGCGTGAAGACGGCATTGATGTCTGCGCGATTGTCACACCCAACCACCTGCATTTCCCGGCCGCGATGGCGATGCTGGATGCCGGTATTCACGTGATTTGCGACAAGCCGCTTTGCATGACCGTCGATGAGGCCGAAAAGATCGCGGCCAAGGTCAAGGAAACCGGACTTCTGTTTGCCTTAACGCACAACTACACCGCCTATCCGATGGTGCGCGAGGCGCGCCAGATGGTGGCCGATGGCAAGCTTGGCAATATCCGGCTGGTGCAGGTCGAATATCCGCAAGGCTGGATGGCAACCAAGGTCGAGGATACCGATAACAAGCAGGCCAACTGGCGTGCCGACCCGGCCAAGGCCGGCATGGGCGGGGCACTTGGCGATATCGGAACCCACGCGCACAACCTTGCGAACTTTGTGTCTGGCATGACGCCGAGCGAACTTTGTGCCGATGTTGATGCCATTGTTGAGGGCCGCAAGCTTGACGACAATGTGCAGATCCTGATGCGCTATGAAAATGGTGCGCGCGGCATGCTGTGGGCAAGCCAGGTGGCGATTGGCCATGAAAACGGCCTTCGCCTTAGGATCTATGGCGACAAGGGCGGCCTTGAATGGGCCCAGGAACATCCAAACCATATGCATTTCCGCCCGCTTGATGGACGGCCGGAATTGCTGACCCGCGGTGGGGCTGGCATCGGGGCCGAAGGTCTTCATGGTGTGCGCGTACCACCGGGGCATCCGGAAGGGTATCTTGAAGGCTTTGCAAACCTTTATACCGATTTCGCCGATCAGTTGGTTGCGCATCTGACCAATGGAAAGGCCGATGCCGCCGCCATGTTGGTGCCCGGCGTCAAGGAAGGTCTTGAGGGCATGAAATTTGTCGAAGCCGTCGTGCGTTCCGGTCGGGACGGGGCCGTTTGGGTCAAAATGTGATCATTTCGCGCAATCGGGAAATCTGGGGATTTCCGTGTGCGCGAATTCACCATTGAAACGTGTTCTTCCCGTCCGGCGCTCTGTCGGCATTGAGCCGCAGCCTTATTGGTTGCGGCTCTTTTTTGTTTTGGTGGAGATTTTGCAGCCGGTGGAACGGGGGGTGTGAACTGCTTTACATTGGTTGTTTCTGGGTCAACTCCAAAATAACCGGCTGTTCTGAATTTTAGGATTTGAAATCAACGGCTTGAATATCCAATGGCGTCAATATTATGGCTTTCGCGCGCCTTGTGGTTTTCCACGAAGTGAAAAAGACTTGCCTCTTGGTTGATCCCCTATTGCTGGATTTTCCGTAAAGGTGTTTCCTAGGTTCATAAAAAATAAGACTACTTTCAGGGAAATCACCGGGAGCGTCCGCATGCCCGAGAAGCCAAAGCTTCTGATAACGCGACGATTGCGCGATGCCGTTCAGGCACGCGCCGCGCGGGACTATCAGGTTCTGACCAATGCCGAAGACCGCGTGTTCACGCGTGAAGAGCTCATTGAAAAGTGCCAGCAGGTCGATGCTGTCCTGCCGTGCCATTCCGAGCATTTTTCTGCTGATGTCATTGCCGAATTGCCCAAAAGCCTCAAGATCATTGCCAACCATTCGGTCGGGGTGGATCACGTTGATCTGGCTGCGGCCAAGGATGCCGGGATTGTTGTGACCAACACGCCCGATGTGCTGTCCGATGCCACCGCCGAGATTGCCATGCTGTGCATGCTGGGCGCGGCGCGGCGCGGGGCGGAGGGCGATGCGATGGTGCGGGCCGGGAAGTGGGATTTCTGGTCGCCGGCCTTTATGGTCGGGCGTCAGGTCACCGGCAAGCGGTTTGGTGTTCTGGGCATGGGCCGGGTTGGTCAGGTCGCGGCAGAACGGGCACGCGGATTTGGCATGGAAGTCCATTACCACAACCGCAAGCCACTGCCCGACCCTCTGGCCAAGGGCGCAATTTTCCACGAGACGGTCGAAGACCTGTTTGCCCATTCCGACGTGCTGTCACTGCATTGCCCGTCAACGCCAGAGACAAAAGGCATCATCAACAGCAAGACAATTGCGATGCTGCCTGACCGCGCGATCCTTGTGAATACAGCGCGTGGCAATCTGGTGGACGAGGATGCGCTGGTGGCCGCCCTTCAAAGCGGAAAGCTGTTTGCGGCGGGCCTTGATGTGTTTTGCAACGAACCCGGTGGAAATCAACGGATTAGCGCGTTGAATAACGTCTTTCTGTTACCACATATAGGGTCTGCTACCGAAGAAACGCGTGATGCCATGGGGTTTCGCGCACTTGATAACCTTGATGCCTATTTTCAGGGGAAAGAACCCGGCGACCGGGTGGCGTAGAAGGCGGGAAGACTGCCTGCGTCCAGTTTGTTGAAGTCTTTAACAATAACAAAATGCGCGCCGTTTTTGCGGTCCCGGAACGGACCAAGCGCATCAAAAATGGTCTTGGATATCAAGATCAGGGGCTTTTGAAGGCTGACAGTTACCGAGTGTTTCCCGCCAATGGTGGACGGCAAACAACGGTATATCTGGGAGGAAAAATGGAAATGAAAACCAAATCTGAAGACGTGAAGTCCAAGGAAGTATCCCGTCGTTCGTTCCTGACCAAAGGGGCGACCGGGGTTGTGGCGGGTGGTGCTGCGGCAACCGGGATGTTTGCCGCACCGGCTGTCCACGCGCAGCCGGCACCGATGGTTCTGAAGATGCAGACTTCCTGGCCGTCATCCGACATCTGGATGACCTTTGCCCAGCAGTATGTTGATCGCGTTGAAGCCATGTCGGGTGGTCGTCTGAAAATCGACCTTCTGCCGGCAGGTGCTGTTGTTGCTGCCTTCCAGGTTCTTGATGGCGTCAATGACGGCGTGATTGATATCGCCCATTCCGTGCCGGTTTACTGGTACGGCAAGAACAAGGCGGCATCGCTGTTTGGTACCGGTCCGGTGTTTGGTGGTTCTGCAACCACCATGCTGAGCTGGTTCTATGCTGGCGGTGGTGAAGAGTTCTATCGCGAACTGACCCAGGATGTGATGGGTCTGGATGTTGTTGGTCTTCTTGGCTTCCCGATGCCAGCACAGCCGTTCGGCTGGTTCAAGGAGCAGGTCAACACCGTTGCCGATATCGAAGGCTTCAAATACCGCACGGTGGGTCTGGCAGCAGACCTTCTGCAGTCGATGGGCATGTCGGTCGCACAGCTTCCGGGCGGCGAGATTGTGCCGGCGATGGAACGTGGCGTGATCGACGCGTTCGAATTCAACAACCCGTCGTCTGACATGCGTTTTGGCGCACAGGATGTTGCGAAGAACTACTATCTGTCTTCGTACCATCAGGCATCGGAAAGCTTCGAGTTCCTGTTCAACAAATCCCTGATGGAAGACCTTGAGCCGGATCTGCAGGCGATCCTGCGTCACTCTGTCGAGGCGGCGTCGACTTCGAACACGGCGCTTGCGATGGACAACTATTCCTCGGATCTGCAGAAATTGCAGGATGAGGGCGTAGAAGTTCACCGGACCTCGAAAGAGATCCTGGCCGCACAGCTTGAAGCCTGGGACAAACTGATCCCGACACTTGAAGAAGATCCGTTCATGAAACGGGTTCTCGACAGCCAGCGTGCCTGGGTCGAACGTGTGACCTTCTATGAACTGATGAACTCGCCTGATTATCAGCTCGCTTATGAACACTACTTCCCGGGCAAACTGAAACTCTGATCCCTGTTTCGGATTTCAGTGTTTTGATGATCCTGACTGCTCCGTTGGCCTGATCTTTTGGCCGGCGGAGCAGTCAATACGCGAACGGACAGGATTTCATGATTGGATTTATTGAATTCGCGGACAAGCTTTCGGCCTGGTTTGGCAAGGCCTTTGGCTGGTTGATTATCCTCATGACGCTTGGCATGAGCTATGAGGTGGCATCGCGATACCTATTTAATGCGCCAACCACATGGTCGCTTGATGTGTCATTTATCATGTATGGCACACTGTTCATGATGGGTGGGGCCTATACCCTGTCTCGTGGCGGGCATGTCCGCGGCGATTTCCTTTATCGTCTGTGGAAACCCACAACCCAGGCCAAGGTTGATCTGGTTCTTTATATCTTCTTCTTCTTCCCGGGTGTGACCGCCCTGATCCTGTCGGGCTGGAAATATGCCGCCCGTTCTTGGGGCTATGGGGAAGTAAGCGTGAACAGCCCGGCGGGTGTTCCGATCTTTCAATTCAAGGCAGTGATTGTCGCAGCCGGCATTCTTCTGTTCATCCAGGGCATCGCACAGGTGATGCGCTGCATTTTGTGTATCCGTGAAGGGTACTGGCGCAATGCCGATGATGATGTTCAGGAAACCGAAGAATTGCTGATGAAGCAAAAAGTGGCCAAGGAAGACTGATCCCATGACGATCAAGATCAACCAGAACGCTGAGCCATACGCGATACACGCCCCCGAACGGAGCAGCCAACGTGATTGACGCACATGTCGCCCTGATGATGCTGGGCATCTTTATTATACTGGTATTCCTCGGTTTCCCGGTTGCCTTTACCCTGATGGCGCTTGGCATCGGGTTTGGATATTACGCCTATTTCGATGCAGGCCGCATGTGGCGGGCCTTTAACCGGCTGGCTGAGGACAGCGAAACCCTGACCTCGGTGATAACGTGGTTCGAAGGGGCGTTTAACAACCGAATATTCGATTTGTTCATCAACCAGACATACACGGTGATGTCGAACGAAGTTCTGACCGCCGTGCCGTTGTTCCTGTTCATGGGCTATATCGTTGAACGCGCCAATATCGTGAACCGGCTGTTTTCCACCCTTAATATTGCGGCGCGTAACATTCCCGGATCGCTTGGCGTTGCGGCCCTGATTACCTGTGCGCTGTTTGCAACCGCAACCGGGATTGTCGGCGCGGTGGTGACACTCATGGGGATGCTGGCGCTGCCGGCGATGCTTAAGGCGCGCTATGACAAAAGCTTTGCGTCGGGCATCATTTGTGCTGGCGGGACGCTGGGCATTCTGATCCCGCCGTCGATCATGCTGATTGTTTATGCCGCGGCGTCGGGGGTTTCGATCGTGCGGCTTTATGCCGGGGCGCTGTTGCCGGGTCTGACCCTTGTTGGTTTGTATCTTTTGTACGTCATGGGGCGTGCAATGTTGCAGCCAAAGGCGGCCCCCCGTCCGACCAGCGATGAAATTCCGGAAGTGCCGTTGCCGAAAGTCCTTTGGATGCTGGCGACCTCGTTCTTCCCGCTGGCCTTCCTGATTTTGGCGGTTCTGGGATCGATCCTGTTTGGTCTGGCTACCCCGACCGAGGCGGCATCTATCGGTGCGCTTGGCGGGATGCTTTTGGCGGCGGCTTATCGGGCGCTGACCTTTGATCGCCTGCGCGAATCGGTTTATCTGACGGTGCGGACATCGGCGATGGTGTGCTGGCTGTTTGTCGGGTCTTATACGTTCTCCTCGGTGTTCTCTTATCTTGGTGGTGAACATGTGATTGCCGAGTTTGTCGGTGGTCTCGACCTGACACCGCTTCAGTTCCTTCTGCTGGCACAGTTGATCATCTTCCTGCTGGGCTGGCCGCTGGAATGGTCGGAGATCATCATCATCTTCGTTCCGATCTTCCTGCCGCTTCTGCCGCTGTTTGATATCGATCCGCTGTTCTTTGGTATCCTTGTGGCGCTGAACCTGCAGACCTCGTTCCTGACCCCGCCCATGGCGATGTCGGCCTATTACCTTAAGGGGGTGGCACCCAGCGGGATATTGTTGACCGATATCTTCAAGGGGATCATGCCGTTCCTGTTCATGGTGATCGTCAGCATGGTTCTGATGTACGCCTTCCCGCAAATCGTGTTCCATTTGCCTGATCTGTTCTATGGCGCACGTTAAGGGAGGGATGAGATGAGTAATATCAACCCGCTACTGACACTTGAAGTTGTCGAACTGCGCGACCGCCTTGCCAGCGGGGCGGTGCGCGCGGTCGAATATGTCGAAGCCTGCCTGGCGCGCATTGCCGAGATCGAACCCCAGGTTCAGGCATGGGCGTGGCTTGATAGCGATCATGCGATTGCCCAGGCCCGTGCCCTTGATGCGCGGCGTCAATCCGGTGCGCCGATTGGTCCGTTGCACGGGCTTCCTGTCGGTTTGAAAGATGTGATCGATACGGCCAAGATCCCGACTGAAAACGGTACCGTCCTTGATAAGGGGCGGGTGCCGGAAGAAGACGCGGTTCTGGTATCGCGTCTGAAGGCGGCCGGCGCGATCATCATGGGCAAGACGGTTTCGACCGAGCTTGCCTTTATGCATCCGTCCAAAACGCGCAATCCGCATAACCCCGATCATACACCCGGTGGATCATCGGCCGGGTCAGCAGCCGCGGTGGCAGCAGCCATGGTGCCGCTTGCCGTGGGGACGCAGACCGGTGGATCGGTTATTCGACCGGCATCGTTTTGCGGGGTTGTCGGGTTCAAGCCGACCTTTGGTGCGATTGCCCGGACCGGTGTTCTCAGCCAAAGTCCGAGCCTTGATACAATCGGTGTTTTCGCCAATTCGATCACCGGGGCGGCGATGGTGGCCGAAAGCCTGTTTGGATATGATGCAGGGGACCCGGCCACAGAACCAAGCCCGACGCCAAGGTTGGTCGATGTCGCCAAAAGCGATCCTTTGGTCACCCCGATGTTTGCCTTTGTCCGGCCACCGCAATTTGATGAGGTCGCGGACAAGGAAACCATCATGGCGTTTCGGGAAATTACCGAAATGCTGGGCGATCAATGTTTCGAGGTCCCGTTGCCCAAGGCGTTTGAAGATGCAAATGCGCTGCGGGCCCGGATCAACTTTGCCGAAATGGCCAAGGATTATTACGGTTATGAAAAGCGTGGCCGTGATCATCTGTCGCCTGAAATCCTTGAGGCCATCGACAAGGGCAATGACGTCAAGGCGCGCGATTATCTGGCGGCCCTTGACTGGCGCAAGGTCCTGAATGCCGGGCTAGACGAAGTGTTCAATCGCTGTGATGCGATCATCACGCCTGCGGCCACGGGCCCGGCACCGGCCAACCATCAGACCACCGGCAATCCGATCTTTAACGGGTTGTGGACGTTCTGCGGAACGCCCGCCGTGACCATCCCGCTTTTGTGGTCAGAAGGCGGGATGCCGATGGGCGTGCAGCTTGTTGGTCGCATTGGCGATGATGCGCGTTTGATGCGGACCGCCAACTGGTTGAAATCACATCTCAGCAGTCAGGAGAACGCATAATGGAAAACAGTCTTTTGAACCGTGCCATGGCACTTCTGTCCTTTGCTGTGCTTGTCGGATTTGTCGGCATTCTTGTCGGCTATGTCACCCGCTTTGACCTTGCGTTGATTGTAGCGCTGACGGTTGGTCTTGCCGGGTGGGATATGTGGCATGTCGCCATGGGCAACAAGGAAGACAAACACTGATCTGACGGGGAGTAATCCCTGAGGATGCAAGCAAACTTGCGGGACAGGATGATGATGATCCTGTCCCGCTTTTTTATTTGGCGGTGTTCGCGCGGGCCGGGTCACGCGGTATCAGACAGATACCGCGTCATAGCCAAAGCGTTTGGCGGCGATCTTTGTGATATCGCGGATCAGGGCAATTTCACCCTCATCGAATTTCGGCCGGTAGTAGTCCGGCGCATGAATGGTCGGCGCGACACGATCAATCAGGGCCTGAGCATCATCCAGTTCGACATGGTCAAACAGAGATGCGAGTTGCCGGGCAGGATCGGCGACCAGGTCTTCATAGCGCACGACCAGTGTCGCCTTTGCCAGATCCTTGTTCACGATCATCCGGTCGGCCAGATAATGATGCAGGTTGGACCAATACCGCGCCCAGCCTTCGATTTCATCGCCATTGGTCCAGAGCTTCATGATCGCGAAGGTTTCGTGCAAATCGCCGGTATTGATCGGGCGGCGGTCCAGTCCGAATTCGTAATGCCCGACGCGCTGCATATGGGCGATGGCGCGCGGGTTGTCGGCTTCGCCTGCGCAGAACAGTTTATGCTGCTTGATCAGGGATGCGATATGCCAGACCGGATCGCGCACCGGTAAGACAAACCGGGCATCGGGGAAAATCGACAGCAGATATTCCATGCGCGTGACCAGATAATTGGCCTTGGAAACATAACGCTGGCCGCCCCGAACATGGATCAGTTTGCGAATGTGATCGCGATAAAACTGTTCAAAACCCGGGTTGCTGATATGGCCATCGAGAACGTTGCTTTTGCCGATTTCATGCAGATTGTTGAAAAAGGCCATCCAGATCATTTCCTCGAACGCTTCGGGGCTTTCGGGGGTGACATTGATGCCATCTGCATGGGTGCGTTCGACCGCGACATTTTTCTTGCCGGGTGCCAGATCGACAAAGCGGTTCCACAGCCAGGGCGTGAAAACAGGCGGGTAATCGCGATAGCGATGGGTTGCCGCATCCGCGTGCCCGGCCAGTGTTTCAAGCAAAATGGTGCTGCCCGATCGGGCAAGACCGGCAACAAAGATCGGCTTTTCGATCTTGATATCTTCAATCGCGTCGGCGGCCAGTCTGGTTTCGAAATTGCCCAGCCGGATCCAGTGTTGCGGGTGGCGTGATACCAGCCCGCTTAGCCAGTGATCCCAGCCAGATACATGAAACGCATTGCTGTTTGATGCCTGTTTCGCGGTCGCATTGGTCATTCGATCCGAAACCCTTTCTTGATGGCAAGTGACCCCAGCAACAGGCTTATAAAGAATGTCAGTTCCCACCCGCGGGCCCAGTCCGGACCGGCAGAGAGGATTTCCTGACTTTGCAGGGCAAAGCGAAGCTGTGTGACCGGGGTGTCATCGGGCAAATAACCCGCCGGATTGCCGATCAGGCTGTTCCACCAGACTTTATGATGCATGACCGGAATGGGGGCTGCTGCCTCGACGATATGGCTGTGTCCTTCGATATGTCCGGGGATCTGGACAATCGGGCAGGCACCAGTGACCGCATCAGGGTTGCCGCCGATCTGTTCGATCTCGGTATCCTTGGGTTCTACGTCGATCTGAACCGGTTCGCCGGGCGGCGGGCAGCTATATCCGTATTGCCCGTCCAGCCAGACAATCAGGGCAAGAGCGGGAAGGGATGCCACAACCGCCGGGCCAATGACAAAGCCAACCAGTTTGAAGGATTTGGCGAGCTGCGCCTTGGCAAGTTGCATGCCCTGCCCGAAATCCTCGCCATCGTCATCGGACATGGCGCGCTGGGCTGCCTTGACTTCGGCCTTTACCTGCTTGATGCGGGTTTGCGGCGAGATCAGGCGATATAAAACCATGGACACGCCAGCACAGATCAACGCCCAGATCAGCACCCGGCCAAACGGACCAATGGCCGTGGCCATCAGGTCATCAAGGGCGGCAAATGCCGGGGCGGGCCAATCAAACAATCCCATGGCAAATAGTCCGGTATGAGTTCATCTGCCTGCCCAATCAGGAATTTTGATGTTCGGATGGGTTGGCGGTCGCAGGCTTTGCCGCGCGGTTTGCCTTGCGTTTGCGCATCATCTTGCGAAGCGGCCACATCAAAACAAAACCGACTGCAACGACGATTGCCGCCAAAACTGCCCACAAGGCGGATAGCAGGCTAAGTCCGGCACCCGGCCCGACATAGGCTTGGGCCGGAAAGGCAATCAGCATCATCGCGCCCGCAAGCGTTACAGTGCCAATGGTCAGAAATGTCTGGGATTGTTTGGCATTAGATGCCGGAATTATCGAGCTGTTCATTTGCGGTTTCATTGTGCTTCTCCTGCGTTGGAGGTGCCTGTATTTGAGGCGGGGGCGGTAGTGCGAAACAGGTCGGCACGCGCATCGCTGATGCGTTCGGCCTGTGAGACGACGGGGACGAGTTTCTTACCGGGATTGTCGGGATCATCGCGGCGGATCGGGTTGTGGAATTCCCAAACGATTTCGCCGCTATCGGTGACTTCCAGCAGGCGGCCGCCACTTGATTCCGTAATCAGCGTATTGCCATTGGCCAGACGTTGCTGATCGGCACGAATGTTGCTGTCAAACTTCTGATCGGCGTTGCCCTTGTATTGCCAGGTGATGGCGTTTGTTTGCGGATCGATTTGCAGAATGCGCGAGAACCCGGCATCGGGATCGGCAAACTGTCCCTGATTATCGAACAAAAGGATTTCGCCATTGGGCAGAACATCCGGGTCATGTTGGCCGAGCCACGGCCCACGCGTTGCCCAGGTGATCTTTTCCGCATCCATATCCAGAACGGCAATGATGCCAAGATCGCGGAAGGACAGAACGACATCGCCCGCCTTGCCATAGGCAAAGTTGGCGGCTGTTTTGTCGTCGATCAACTGGATCGTGTTGGTGTGAAGGATGTCTTCATTGGCAAAATACGGCGCGAAATCGACCATGTTGGCGTAGTTGGACTTGATCAGCGCATCAAGGATCGAGACGCGTTTGATCTCCTTGCCATCGGGTGACAGGATCACGGCAAAATCATCAAGGCGCGGCGGCCTGAGTTGTTTGCGGTTGGGATAGGTGTTGAAGCGGAATTCCTGTGTCAGCGCATAAACACGCCCATCATCGGCGATGGAAAAATCATGATGCGCGGTGCCAAGATATTTCCAGATCGGTTTTGAATTGCGATCTATCTTGGCCATGCCATAGCCATAAGGCGTGTCACCAGCCGCGGTATACTGGACAATCAGATTGCCATCCGGCGCCATCTTGGCCGTATGCCAATGCATGAATTCATCTTTTTGCGGATTGGGGATCGGGGATGTTTCATCGTGAATGGCACTGAACGGCATCCGCCATTCATGGACGATGTTGCCATCCATATCGATGAGAACCGCATGCGGCCCATCGCCCGATGAATACAGTGTCAGGCCATCCTGTGCCTTGTCCTGGTCGTGGATGGTGACACCGGTTTGATCGGTGCGCGCCGGTGACCAGAAATCAAGCCGTTCGACATCGGTATATTTGGTCCGTTGTTCCCAAAGTGCTGTTCCGGCACGCCAGGCATTTTTCAGAGACTGGTACGGCGGAACTTCCGCCAGTACCACAAACGCGCCAAGCCCAAAGCTGATCGCGGCAATTCCGATCACAGAAGCTGTGAGAAACAGGCGATCACCGGTATTGGTGGTGTTGGACTCTTCGTATTGACCAGTATCAGGCACGCATAACCTCCGTGTATTTTGACAGAAAGGTTACGCAGACGTGCGGGCAAATTTACGGCGATTTTATCGGTAATTGCGGCGAATTGGTCCGCAATTAGCCGCGAATTCGCCTTAAACGTTAATTGTTAATATGAACAATCATACCGTTTTTTTGGGGCGCGGATGCAGACGGGGCAGGAAAAATCATCCTGCCCACTGGTCCGGTTTTATTTGCGTTCGGGGGGCTCGACCAGATTTTCAATCGGGGTGATTGAGGTGGTTTTGACCTTTTTGGTGACGATATAGGTGAAATAGCGGTCAATCCCGATATTGGACACCAAAAGCCGGTCGATCAGACGTTGATAGGCATCAACGTCATGACAGAGCACCTTGAGCATGTAATCCACCCCGCCGCCAAGCGCATAGCATTCGACGATTTCGGGGATGTCTTGCACGGCGCGTTCGAAAATCTGGAAGTCGTCATGCTGGTGATGACGGAGCGTTACTTCGGTCAGGACCAGTGTCGGTTTGACCAGCTTTTCCAGATTGATATGGGCGTGATACCCCGAAATAACCCCAAGATCTTCGAGGCGTTTGAGCCGTTCCCAGCACGGGCTTGGCGAAAGGTTCACCGCCTCGGCCAGCTTGACCTTGGTGATGCGCCCTTCGCGTTGCAGGGTTTTGAGGATTTTCAGATCGAGCTCATCAAGCCGGACCATGGTCAGAGCACCTCGGCAATCACAATCAAACAGTCACCCGTTTTGATCAGGCCCTGGAAATGGCGGCATGAAACGATGCCTGCGCGCGGGGCATAATATTCACGCGGCGGGGTGCCGGTGCGTTCGACATCATAAATGCGCGCGATCAGATCGCCTTCCTTGACCCTATCGCCCAGATCAACGCACGGCTCATACAGGCCGGATGCCTCGGATGCGACAAAGCAACGGTCATCGGGCATATCAAGCATGGTTGTTCCGGTCGGGCTCGGTTCAATTTCACCCTTGAGGATGCCGGCATGAATAAGGATGTTGCGCACACCGCGATCGGCAATCGCGACACGTTCGGCCGTGGTTGAACCGCCGCCACCCAGTTCGGTGGTGACAAAGGTTTTGCCAGCTTCCTCGACCACGGTGTCAAACATGCCAACCGCATCAAGTTCGAGCATCATCATCGAATAGGGGGCGCCAAATGCCTTCATAGCCGCAACGCAACGTGCTTCCTGTTCCTTGTCGGGCAGGACGTGGGCCGCCGCGAACGGGATGAAATCAAGCGTCTTGCCGCCAGAATGGATATCAAGAACGATATCGGCCTCGGGCACGAGATAACGGAAGATATAATCGGCGATCTTTTGCGTCACCGTGCCATCGGGTTTGCCCGGGAAGGACCGGTTCATGTTGCCGGCATCAATCGGGGATGTCCGAGATGCACTGCGAAATGCCGGATAGTTCATGGCTGGCAGAATGATCACACGACCGGTGATTTCACCTGCCGAGAGGGATTCCGCCAGTTTGAACAGCGATACAAGGCCTTCATATTCGTCGCCATGGTTGCCGCCGGTCAGAAGGGCGGTGGGGCCATTGCCATTGCGGACCACGGTGATCGGGATCATCACGGCACCCCACGCGGAATCATCACGCGAATAGGGAAGTTTCAGAAAGCCGTGGTGAATGCCATCCTGATCAAGCGGGATCGTCGGGCTGATGGGCGATGGTTTTGTCATGGTCGTATCCTTAAAAAGCCTGACTTCGCGACCGTCGTCGTCAGGCTGTGGCGTCGGGTCGCGCACACCATGACCCGCGCAAATGTCGCGATGTCATGGCGTGCGGAACGGTTTATAGGGTCCAAACTCATTGACATAATCGACCCGGTCTCCCGGATTTGTAAGGATATGCGGAGCAAAATCGTAGGAAGATCTATATCTTTCAAGATTTTGCGACAAAATAGCCCGTGCAAATCCGGGTGATCCGAAGGACAACTGATATGAGAGAAAACCTCTGCGTCAAATCCCTTGCCCGGGGATCACCCCGCGCTGCGGAATTTTCCTAGTTTTTTCTCTCATATCAGTTGCCGGATCGGTCATGTGAATGAGTTCGGACCCTCGGGTCAGTTTTTGACAAACAGCTGTCGCGGATAGCTGGTCAGGGTTTTCGACCCGGTTTCGGTGATCATCATGCTTTCGGTGATCTCGATGCCCCAGTCATCAAACCAAAGGCCCGGCATGAAGTGGAAGGTCATGCCCGGTTCAAGAACCGTGCGGTCACCGGGGCGCAGGCTCATGGTGCGTTCGCCCCAGTCCGGCGGATAGGAAAGCCCGATGGGATAGCCACAGCGGCTGTCTTTTTCGATGCCGAATTTCTGCAAGACCCCAAAGAAGGCGATGGCGATGTCTTCGCAGACATTGCCCGGTTTGGCGGCTTCAAGCCCGGCCTGAAGGCCTTCGATCAGGGCACTTTCGGCATCCAGGAACCGCTGATCGGGTTCGCCAAGGAAAATCGTGCGCGACAGCGGCGCATGATAGCGGCGGTAACAGCCGGCAATTTCAAAGAAAGTCCCGGCATTGCCCGGAACGGGTTTTTCATCCCAGGTCAGATGCGGTGCACCGGCATCTGCGCCCGATGGCAGAAGCGGTACAATCGCCGGATAGTCACCGCCAATGCCATCAACACCGGCGATCCCGGTACGGAAGATTTCCGCAACCAGTTCGTTCTTTTTCATGCCCGGTTCGACGATTTCGAAAATGCGTTCATGCATGTTTTCAACAATGCGGGCGGCTTGCCGCATATAGAAAATCTCGGTCTCGGATTTGACTGCGCGCTGCCAGTTTACAAGGGCCGTGGCATCGGAAAACTTGGCGTTTGGCAGATGGGTCTGGAGCTGCAGGAAGGCCTTGGCAGAGAAATAGTAGTTGTCCATTTCCACACCGATACGGCGCGACGCCCAGCCACGATATTCGATCACCTCGGCAAGGTAGTCCATCGGGTGATGGGTGGTCGATTGCACATAGTAATCCGCATAGGGAATGATGCGGTCATGCGGCATATAGACCGTGCGTTTTGCCCCGTTGGCATCCTGCGAACGCCCGAACCAGATCGGGTCGTCTTCGATTGGAACCAGTACGCATTGATGGACATAGAACGACCAGCCGTCATAGCCGGTTAGCCAGGCCATATTTGACGGATCGGTGACGATCAAAAGATCGAGCCCCTTTTCCACCATGGCTTTTTTGGTTTTCTCCAGGCGCTCGGCATATTCCTCACGCGTGAAATTCAATTCTACCTGGCTCATCGCAGGCCTCCAGATAAAGGCGGGGTTTCAGCTACCTGACCCATTTTCCTTTTGTTGTTACGAGATGACCTCGGTTCCGGCAGATGCTGCTTCGCAGCGGCTGCGGGCGAGGGTGGCGATTGCGGTGTCTTGCACACCGGTTCCGGTCAAATCACAGACCGTAGTCTGACCCGCACTTGTCCTGCCGGTCAAGGATTGGGCAATGATTTGGCCGAGTTCGGGGAATGTCGCGTCAGTTGGCACCACACCGGCATCAATGGCGTGATGCAGTTCGCCAAGAATGCGTGTCTGTGCCTGACTGTCGCTGACATAAAGGTCGGCCTGCCCGATCAGGGCAGGATCAATTTCGTTTTTGTGTTCGGCATCGGACCCCATCGCCGTCACATGCGTGCCCGGCTTGACCCAATCGGCCATCAGAACCGGTTCGCGCGCAGGCGTCGTGGTGACGATGATGTCAGCATGGCTTGCGGCGTCCTTGCCATCCGTGGTGGCGGTCACCGGAATGCCCAGTTCAAGTGATGCCTTTTTGGCACACGCCTCGGCCTTGGCGATGTCACGCGCCCAGATCGTCGCCGAGGTAATATCGCGCACAAGTGTCAGTGCCTTAAGCTGCAAGTGGGCCTGTACGCCAGCACCAAAGATGGCGGCATGTTTGGCGTCTTCGCGGGCGAGATGCTTGGCAGCAACGCCACCGGCGGCGGCAGTGCGCACATCGGTCAGATAGCCGTTATCGAGCAAGACGGCTTCCAGCAGGCCGGTTTTCGATGAAAACAGGTTCATCAATCCGTTGACCGATGGCAGGCCGAGCTTGGGATTGTCAAAGAAGCCCGGGCTGATTTTGATGGCGAAGCTGTCGATGCCCGGCACATAGGCGGTTTTGACATCGACCTCGCCATTAAACTCGTCAATATCCAGACGCAGGATCGGCGGCATGCGGACATCCTGTGTCGCAAGCGCCTTGAACGCGCCTTCGACACAGTTGATGGCATCCATATCGAGATCAATGACCTTGCGCAGGTCGGTTTCGGTCAGAATTCTGATTGTCGGCATGGTTTGTTACTCCGCCATCAGGTCGACGTCTTCGCCGCCAACAATGCGTTTGTGCAGGTCCATGTCGATATTGCACCCCGTCGTCAGCACGACCGTGCGGCCGGGATTGTCGACCAGACCGGCACGCAGGGCGGCAATGCCCACGGCACCGGCACCTTCGACGACCTGTTGGTCATCATGGTAGGCGGCCCTGATTCCGTCGGCGATCTGGGCTTCGTTGACCAGAACGAAATCGTCGGTCAGATCGCCGCACATATCAAACGTGTACTGGTTGTTTTCACCAATGCCGCCGCCGAGGCTGTCGGCCAGTGTCGGCAATTCCTTGACCGATGTCGGTTTGCCTTCCTGAAGGCTTGTGATCATCGCACAGCCACGTTCCATGGTAATGCCAACAACCCGGATCATCGGATTGACCGATTTGGCGACCAGCGCCACACCGGCCAGCAACCCGCCGCCGGACAGCGGGACCAGCAAGGTATCCACGTCGGGAAGGGCTTCGACGATTTCAAGGCCAAGGGTGCCTTGGCCGGCAATGACATCAGCATGGTCAAAGGGCGGCAACATGATCATGCCATCCTGTTCGACCAACCGGTCGACTTCGTGTTGGGCTTCGTCCTGTGACTGGCCAGTGATGCGGACTTCGGCACCGAGTGCCCGGATGCCATCGACCTTGTTTTGCGGCACCAGTTCGGACATGCAAATGATCGATCGCACCCCGGCATTGCGCGCGGCAAAGGCCAGTGCACGGCCATAGTTGCCTGTTGATACGCCAACGACACCCTTGGCCTTTTCCTCGTCATTCAGGCGCAGCACAGCGTTGGCGGCACCGCGCAGCTTGAAGCTGCCGGTATATTGTTGTTGTTCGCATTTCAGCCAGACCGGGCTTCCGATACGGTCAGACAGGGCGGCGGACGGGCGCAAGGGTGTGTGGATCACATGACCCGCAATGGTTTTGCGGGCAGAAAGAACATCAACAAATGTGATGGGGTCTTTCATGGGACCTCGACTTGGTTCGTTGGTTGCGGGGCATGATCAAACAGGGTTCCGAACCCTGTGATCGGATTTTTGTACCCAATCAGGTTCAAGGCATGCCAGATCAGGGCCTGATTGCTGGTGATGACCGGTTTCTTAAGACGACTTTCGGCCTCGGCAATGATTTCGGCAGACCGGATCGCGGTGCAGGAAATAAACACCGCATCGGCATCAGGCGTGTCGACCTTGAGCGCACCTTCCAGCAGCGCCTTGGGCGGCAGGGCGGTCATATCAAAGTCGTTATCAAGACCAAAACCCATCACACGGGTAACATCAAACCCACGTTCGTGAAAACCGTCGGCAACCGATTGGGTTACATCGGCAAGATAGGGGGTCAGGATGGCAATTTTTTGCGCACCGACCGCACGCAGGGCCAATTCACTCGCCAGAAGCGGATTGGTGACCTTGGTCCCCGGCATGCCTTGATTGATCAGTTCGGCGATTTTGTCCGAACCGGTCACGGCGGTGCCAGACGTGCAGCCGAAAATGGCAACATCAACGCCATACCCCGGCAACAGCGTTTTGGCTGCGCGTGGCAGATCAGCCGCCATCGATTGCAGGTTTGCGACCGTAACCGGGTTGGCGTTTTCAATGCGTGTGGTGAACAGGCGCACGTCGCCCGGCAGGATGGCGCGCAGGTCATCCTCGCTATTAAAATCGGTTGCCAGCGTGATCAGGCCAATCCGCCCTGCCGGTCCGACCGGATCAGGGGAATAGGGCACGTCTGCCGGCTCTGGCGTAACCGCACGGGATACGGAAATCATCCTGAACTCCAGAAGCGGGTCGTCCCGATTTTATCAGGACGACCCAGTTTCAAATTTTCAAATATGCTTCCGGTCGCAGCCGGAATTTACGGGCCAGAACTTGATCAGCGGAAGGCAAGCTCTGGCAGGAAGAGTGCGATCTGCGGAACAAAGATCAAGATCACGGCCGCAAGCAGCAGCATGATGATGAAGGGCGGTGTTCCACTGATCACCTCGGCATAGGGTCGCCTGAAGATTGCGATGGCTGTAAAGATGTCACACCCGAACGGTGGCGTGGCAGAGCCAATGGCAACCTGAAGCGTGACCAGCGTACCGACAAGCACCGGATCCAGACCGGCCGCATTGACAAGCGGCATGAAGATCGGGGTCAGGACCAGAATGACAACAATCGGGTCAACGAACATGCAGCCGATAAAGAAGGCAATGCAGATCGCGGCCAGAATGACGTAAGAATTCGCGCCTTCAAGCCCCAATGCGCCAATCACGTGTTGCGGGATCTGGGCAAAGGAAATCACGAACGAGAATGTCGTGCCTGCACCGACCAGAATGAACACGACCGCCGTGATCAGACCGGTTGAACGCGCAATCGCCAGCAGTTCTGACCATTTGACCGACTTGAAGATCAGCACTTCAAGGATGATGGCATAGACCACGGCAACAGCCGCAACCTCGGTCGGGCTAACCCAGCCCAGATAGATGCCACCGACGATCAGAACCGGGAACATGATGGCCGGACCGGCATTGATCACGGCCTTGCCGCGTTCAGCCCAAGTCATGCGCGGGATGGTCGGGATGTTGTTCTTTTTGGCGTAGTACATGCAGTACAGCGAGAACATGATCAGAATGAGAATGCCCGGGCCGATACCGGCCAGGAACAGTTCGCCGATCGAAACCTTGCCAACCACGCCAAACACAATCATGCCGATTGATGGCGGGATCAGAAACGCGATGTCACTGGCATTGATGATCAGCGCCATGGCGAATTTGTCTTCGTAGCCGGCCTTGAGCATCTTGGGACGCAGCGGACCGCCCATCGCCACAACAGTCGCCTGTGTCGAGCCCGATACCGCGCCAAACATGGTGCAACCAAGGGCTGTGGTAACCGCAAGGCCGCCGCGCACATGGCCGACAAAGGTCATGGCAAGGTCAATCAGCCGGTTGGCCGTATGCCCCTTTGTCACGATATCGGCGGCAAAGATAAACATCGGCACCGCGATCAGGGCGACCGGCGAGATGCCCGTGACCATCTGCTGAATCAGAATGCGTTCGGGAATGGGCATGTAAAACATGAAGGCGACGACACTGGCGGTTGCCAGCGGCACCATCATCGGGAAGCCCAGCACCAGAAGCCCCAGCATCACCAGAAGGATTGTTGTTCCTAAATCCATTTTTCCATTCCCCCTTACAGATGATGCTCGTCGGCGTCGTCAAACGTATCCTCGACCTGGTAGGACAGGTGCGTCCCCGGTTTGAGGATGTTGGTCAACGCTGCCAGAACAAACTGGATGCCGGTTACGCACAGGCCAAACGGCACGATCAGAACGGTCAGGTAATAGGGGATGCGCAAGGCCGGGGTCAGCCGGTTCGATGTGATCAGCGACGAAACATAATCAACCGAATACCAGGCCAGAAGGAACAGCAAAGAGGCCGTGCCAAGCGTAATGAAGATCATCATGACCTTGCTGGCGCGCGGGCCCAGCATATCGGTAAAGGCCGACATGCGGATATGGCGCCCCATACGGGCGGCCTCGCTGATGCCGACAAAGGTCACAAGAATGATCAGAAACTGATTGAGCTCTTCGGAGAAGAAGATGCTCGAACTGAACCCCAGGCGCATGATCACATTGGCGACGGTGTTCACCGCCATGATGATGATGCTCCATCCGAGGAGCTGTCGTTCGACGACGGACAAGCCGTGGTCGAGTTTTCTTAAAATCCCCAACGCCCCGCCACTCGGAGCAGGGGCCTCCCCGTTTGCACCTGACATAGAACCTCCTTGATGCGTGTGCGAGACATTTTTGTGGAACGCTGTGTGCGGATGTTGGTTCCCTCCCACACGGATTGTCGTTCGCTTCACGCCGGTTCAGTCAGAATAAAAACGCTTTGTGATGGTTCAATCAGATTTTTGTCATGACACAAAATCAATACATCACGTCGAAGGCGTGAACGCCGGGCATCTGATCCATGGTATGGCGGATTTGCATCAGGGCATGCTGAACCGTTGGCGTATCAGGAGCACCGCCAAGACAGATACGCATGGCGTTTGGCCGGGGGACCTTGACGGTCATGAACGGGTCGGAAATCGTGACAGCTACGCCGTTTTTGCGCAGTTCGGAGGCAAACCATTCTTCCTGCCAATGTTCGGGAATGCGCACCCAGGCCGACAGCGATGTCGGGTGATGGCGCACAACCGCATCGCCGAGAATATCTGCCACCAGTGCCTGCCGTTCGCGCATCAGCGCACGTTGGACCGTTACCGCCTGATCGACGGTGCCATCGGCAATCCAGCGTGCGCCGATCTCTGCCATCAATGGAGTCCCCATCCATCCGGTGACGCGTAAAACGCTGCTGGCACGAATCGACAAATGCGCGGGAACAGCCAGAAAGCCGGTTCGAAGGCCCGGCATGACCGCCTTGGTCAGGCTTGAGACATGAAAGCCAAGCTTGGGCATGAAGCTTGTGATTGGTGGCAGGTTTTCTTCGAGCAGCGGGCGATAGACATCGTCCTCGATAACGTAGACGCCGTAATGTTCGGCAATTTCGGCGATGCGTTTGCGCCGCTCCAACCCCATCAGGCAGTTGGTTGGATTGGTAAAGATCGGGGTGACGACAAGGGCCCGGATTTGGCGCGTGCGGCATTCGTGCTCAAACGCATCGGGCAGGATGCCTTCGTCATCGGTCGGCAATGCGCCCAGCTTGAAGCGCAGGATGCTGGCCGAGCCAATCACACCATGATCGGTCAGGCTTTCGGTCAGGACGACGTCATCGGGCTGAATGACGGTGGAAAGGGCGGTAAAGACGCCTTGTGCCGCGCCATTGGTAATCAGAAGGTTGGGGATTTCAACATCGACCCCCATGCCGGAAAGCCAGTTGCGTCCGATGTCGCGGTGATAATCAAACCCGGCAACCGGCCGGCAACTTTCCATCCAGCCATGGTGGGGTTCATCGGCCAGTTTGGCGTGCATCTGGCGTGACAGGTCATTGTGAAAATCGGTATAGGCCGCACGCACGATTGAAAGATCAACCAGATCGGGTTGGCGACTATCGAGGATAAAGGACGATGCCCGGTCGGTCAGGCGGGCCTGAACAAAGGTGCCGCGACGCCGTTCGGACCGCAAATAGCCCTGCCGTTCGACTTCCTTGTAGGCCGCACTGACGGTCTGAACGCTGACTTTCAGGCGATAGGCCAGTTCACGGTGTGTTGGCATGCGGACATCGTGGCGCAATCTGCCTGATTCAATATCGGTAATGATTGCTTCGACCAGTGCCTTGTATTTCGGGCCTGTTTCGCCGCTGAGGTCGATGTCAGGTAACCACATAATTGTCTTTCCACCCTGATGTTTTGGCCAGCGTAACATGGCGGACCTGTTCTGTGTAGGTGTTCAGACTAATTTGTCATGAGACAAAACTAACATTGACCTGATGCAGGAACATTTCAAAACTTTGGGCGTTCATCACTGTGATGTTGAAATTAAGCGTTCCGATCCGAGTGCCTTCACAAGCGTTGGCGCCGATCGTTGAGCGCGATAACACGGGAGACTTCGATATGAGTCTGAACAAACTCCTTAAAGCGACCCTATCGGCGGCTGCACTGTTTGCCGTCGCAGGGACCGCTGCCCACGCCGAGGAATGGAAATTCGCCCACGAAGAAAGCCCGGGTGATGTTCAGGACCTTTATGCTCAGGAATTCAAACGCCTGGTCGAAGAAAAGACCGATGGCGACGTAAATGTGACCATTTACACCTATGGCCAGCTTGGCACCGAGAACGACATTACCGAGCTGACCGCAGCCGGTGCTGTTCAGTTCTCGAACGCATCGCCGGGTCACCTGGGGACTTTCGTTCCGGAAATTCAGGTCTTTGGCGTTCCCTACCTGCTGTCGCAGGATAACGAGGTGAACAAGAAGGTACTGTCTTCGAGCCCGACCATTTACGAAGGTCTTTCCAAGGACTTCGAGTCCAAGGGGCTGAAGCTTTATACCATGTATCCGGAAGGCGAAATGGTCTGGACCACCAAGAAACCGGTCGAAAAGCCGGCTGATTTTGATGGTGTGAAATTCCGCGTCATGACCTCGCCGATCCTGATCGAAACTTATGAATCTTTCGGTGCTGATCCGGTCGCCCTGCCGTGGGGTGAAGTTTATTCCGGTCTTCAGACCAGCGTGATTGATGCACAGGTCAACCCGATCTTCTTCGTTGAAAGTGCCAAATTCTACGAAGTGACCGATCATCTGATCTATGCCGGTCAGCAGCAATACACCACCACCGTGGTTTCAAACGCGGCGTTCTATGACGGCCTGTCGGATGAACGCAAAGAGATGCTGGCGGAAGTAAAGGCCGAACTGGATGACTTCATCTATGAAGCCCAGAAAAAGGCCAATGACGAAGCCCTTGCACGCATCAAGGAAGCCAAGCCGGAAATCGAAGTGATCCGTCTGAATGACGAACAGCGTTCGGTCTTCAAGGAAGCTTCCAAAGGTGTTGGCGCAAGCCTTGTTGAGGAAGTCGGTGGTGACACCGAAGAAGTGCTGAACTCGCTTCGTGAAGAGTTTGGTACCGACATGTAATCGGGACTTCCCGATTTCGTAAGATATCGCAAACCCCCGCAGGCACTGCTTGCGGGGGTTTTTGTTTGTCTTGAATGGTCGGTCGGTGATCCCGGTGATGCTCACAACATCAGCGTTTCTGCGTCTCATACGTGCCCTTTCCGATAAGCGGACTGTGGTGATGAAACTGACGTGAAAGGAACTGGCTGTGAATATGCTCAACCTGCTTCAAACTGTCCGTGACGCGATCTTCCCGGCAATCATGTTTGCCGTGATGGCGCTCGGAACGCTTGTGTCGTCGCCAAAGGCGGAAGTTTACAATCCCAATGGCGTGCCGATCTCGTCGAGCGAATGGGCCGAAACATCCCCTGACTCAGCCAAGGTGACGGTAAAGGATGCGCTGAGTAATTCCGGAAATGCCACGGTTGTTGCCGGTGTGACCAATGCGGGTGCGGCACCTTATCTCAACCTGTTTGGTTCTGACGGTGCCGGTTCGATCTGGTGGCCGTCGGCAGATGGCGGCAATGCCGAGATCCAACTTCAAATCATAAATGCATCGGGCAGCGTCACCGCTGCTTGCACGGTGACGTCCAAGAAAGATACTGCCGGGAAGTTTGCGACGACCTGCCAGTAACCATGGGTTTGCGCCCCTGGCAGTGAGATCGTGGCAGTGAGATCATCGTCGCCTGGAAATAAAACAGGGGCCGGTCATGGGCCCGGCCCCTGTGCACCGCCGCGTCGGGAAGAAGGTTTGACGCGGCGGGTATTTGTGATGTCGCGGTGATATCAGGCTGGATTACTTGCCAGCAGCAACTTCGTCTGCGACTGCATCAACGGCCTGTTTGGCGATGTCGATGACTTTGTCGACTTCGGCCTTGGTGATGCAAAGCGGCGGGGCAAAGCCAAGGATGTCGCCGTGCGGCATGGCGCGTGCAATCATGCCACGTTCCAGGCAGGCGGCGGATACGCGCGGACCGATTTTCGCATTCGGATCGAAGCGTTCCTTCTTGGTTTTGTCGGCGACAAACTCAAGAGCGGCCATCAGGCCAACGCCGCGGGCTTCGCCAACCAGCGGATGGTTGTCAAAGGTTTCATGCAGGCGTTTCTGGAAGTAACCGCCCGTGTCCGCCGAATTGCCCGTCAGGTTTTCACCATCGACAATATCAAGGTTGGCGTTGGCGGCAGCCGCGCAGACCGGATGGGCGGAATAGGTCCAGCCATGGCCGATCGGGCCCATCTGATCGGAACCCTGTTCCAGAACTTTCCAGACACGTTCGCCAATGATCACACCCGAAAGCGGCAAGTAACCCGAAGACACACCCTTGGCGATCGTGATCAGGTCCGGCTTGATGCCATAGTGAAGCGATCCGAAATAGGACCCGGTACGACCAAAGGCGGTCACGACTTCGTCGGCAACCAGCAGGACATCATACTTGTTCAGAACAGCCTGGATGGCTTCCCAGTAGCCAACTGGCGGGGTGATGATGCCGCCCGTGCCCATGACCGGCTCGCCGATGAAGGCCGCAACGGTTTCCGGACCTTCGCGCAGGATCATTTTTTCCAGATCATCGGCACAACGTTTGGCAAATTCTGCTTCGGTTTCGCCAGCCTCTGCATTCCAGTAGTGGTGCGGGCAGGTGGTGTGCAGAATGGGCGCACGCGGAAGATCAAAGGCATTGTGGAAGGCAGCAAGGCCGGTCAGGCTGCCGGTCATGATGCCCGAGCCGTGATAGCCACGCCAACGCGAGATGATCTTCTTTTTCTGCGGCAGGCCGCGGATGTTGTTGTAGTACCAGATCAGCTTGATGTTGGTTTCGTTAGCATCCGATCCGGACATGCCGTAATAGACGCGCTGCATGCCTTCGGGCGCGCTTTTGATAATACGGTCTGACAGGCGAATGACCGGCTCGTTCCCGTGCCCGACATAGGTGTGGTAATAGGCCAGTTCCTTTGCCTGCGCATAGATCGCATCGGCAATTTCGGTGCGGCCATAACCGACGTTTACACAATACAGACCGGCGAAGGCATCAAGGCTTTCGCGGCCTTCGGTGTCGTGGATATAGATGCCCTTGCCGCCATTGATGATGCGGTTGGGGGTTTCGCCGGCTGCGTGCTGACGCATGTGGGTCGAAGGGTGCATGAAATGCGCCCGATCCATTTCCTGCAGATCAGCAGTGGTGTTTTTGATGACATTCATTTGAATTCTCCCATGTGAATGCGGTTGATGTCTTTTGCGCGCACCAAGGTTGGAACCTAGGCTTTGTAAGCAGCGCAGACGTATTTCAGTTCGGTAAATTCTTCGAGGCCATGGCGCGATCCTTCGCGGCCGAGGCCAGATTGTTTGACGCCGCCAAACGGGATCGGTGCACCGGTGATTTTCACGCAGTTCAGCGCAACCATGCCGTATTCAAGGGCGTTCGAAACACGCGCTGCACGGTCGTTGTCCTTGGTCAGCAGATAGGCGGCAAGGCCATATTCGCTGTCATTGGCCTTGGCGACGACTTCGTCCTCGGTATCAAAGACCATGACGGGTGCCACCGGGCCGAATGTTTCTTCGCGATAGATCTTCATGTCAGCGGTGACATCGGCAAGCAGGGTCGGGGCAAAGAACAGCCCGCCCATTTTCTTGCCACCGGTGACAACACGGGCACCCTTGGCGCGTGCGTCGGCAACATGTTCTTCGCATTTGGCAACCGCACGGTCATGCATCAGCGGACCGATTTCGACATATTCCTCGATGCCGTTGCCAACCCGCAGATCGGCGATGGCCTTGGCATATTTATCAAGGAAGTCGTCATAGATGTCGCGCTGAACAAAGATGCGGTTGGCGGCCAAGCAGTCCTGACCACTGGTGGCGAATTTGGCGTTCACCGCGTGGGTTACGGCCTCGTCCAGATCGACGTCATCAAAGACGATGAACGGGGCATGACCGCCGAGTTCCATCGACATTTTCTTGATCGTCTGTGCGCCTTGCGACAGCAAAAGACGGCCAACCTCGGTCGAGCCGGTAAAGGATAGTGCGCGGACATCGTGATGGCCGCAAAGCTCGCCCACGACCGGGTTCGGATCGCCGGTGACGATGTTAAATACGCCCGCCGGGATGCCCGCACGTTCGGCCAGTTCGGCCAGTGCGGTGGCCGAAAACGGCGTTTCGGTGGCCGGACGTACGATCATGGTGCAACCGGCGGCCAGGGCAGCCGCGGCCTTACGCGTGATCATCGCACACGGGAAGTTCCAAGGTGTGACCGCAGCAGTGACGCCAATCGGTTCACGCTTGATGGTCATGTTGCGACCCGGCAGGTGGGATGTGATGTTTTCGACATTCACCCGTTTGGCTTCTTCGGCGTAAAATTCGACGAAGCTTGCAGCGTAATCGATCTCGCCGCGGGCTTCGTTGATCGGCTTGCCCTGTTCAAGGGTCATCAGAAGGGCCAAGTCTTCCTTGTTTTCAATCAGAAGATCATGCCAGCGCCGCAAAGCGGCACTGCGTTCCTGGGGCAGAAGGGCGGCCCATGCCGGGAAAGCTTCCCGGGCAGCCGCGATGGCCTTGCGGGTTTCGTGAACGCCCATGTTCGGAACGGTGCCGATGAAGCTGCCATCGAACGGGTTGGTGACCTCGATCACCTGAAGGTTGTCAGCCGAGCACCAGCGACCATCAATATAGGCATGTTCGCGCAGCAAACGCAGATCGGAAAGCTGGCTGAGCGAAACGCAACGCTGTTCCTTTGATTGTGCCGTCATGGTGGCCTCCTTCCTTAAGCTTGGCGCGGTTTGCGCGAAGCATGTCATTGAACTGAGAGGAAGGTATCAACAGGCGATCAGAGGAGGTGACCGAACTCGGCGCCATTTGATGCGTTTTTTTTGGCGCGGAGTGGCAAAAAGCGAATGTTTTTTCTGCCAGCGGTCAAAACGCGCAGAAAATCAGTCTTCTGCGCGATCGAGATATTTGCGCATTTCGCGTTTCTGGCGGCGCTTTTCAATGAGGGTTCGGATGATGATGGCGGCAAAAAACAAGATCACGACGCTTGTCGTCATCGGGAAGGCGACCGGGATGCCAATGACAAAGGCCAGTGCGCCGATAACACTGCCGCCAACAAGGGCGATAAAGCCGCCCAGCATGATGATGCCAAGCAATACGGCAAGAAGTATGGAGGCGATTTTGTTCATAAGGCGCAGTTCATAAGGTCAGGCAAAAATGGATGGACGGAGCCCCCTTACCGGGAAGCTCCGTCCGTTCGTTTTGTCAGTTCTTGTCGTTGTTGCGGTTGGTCAGCTGTTTGGTGGTTTGATCAAGCCGTTGGGCAAGAACCCGGATCAACTGATTGGAAACAGCCTGGTCCTGTCGAACAAGACCAAGGAATTCGGTCTTGTCGAGTTTCAGAACTGTCATGTCTTCGACCGCACGGATCGTGGCCGAACGCGGTGCATCGACAAGCAGGGCGATTTCGCCAATGACTTCCTTGGCATGAACGTCACGCAGTTTGAGTGTCTGGTGCTCATCGGTGGTCAGCCAGATTTCACCGCGCCCGGAAATGACGATAAAGGCGGCATCACCCGGATCACCCTGTTTGACGAGAACCTCGCCATGTTTGAAGGTCAGACGCGGGCTGGTAAAGGCCAGCAGCTTGACGACACTGGGATCAAGCCCTGCGAACAGCGGGATCGTGCGCAGCAACCGGACTTCCTGATCGATGTCGCCTGCGGCCAGTGCTGCTGCGGCTTCGTCTTCGGTTTCTTCGGTTGTTGTTTCACTGTCATCGGCAACGCTTTTGCGTTTGACCAGCTTTCCGTTCGACATATAGAGCAAGGTATCAAACTTTTCACCAGCATGGTCATCATCATCGACCCAAACCAGACTGGTATGGTCACTTTCACCGGTCAGGTAGTTGATGATGCTTTCGCGGGTTTCGCGATCCAGCGCCGAAAGACCTTCGTCGACGACCAGAAGATCCGGGTTCTTGATCAGCGCACGGACAAGGGCGATTTTCTGACGCAATGTCTGGGACATGCGGCTGCCGCCAACGCCGACCTGACTTTCAAGGCCAAGTGACACCAACCCTTCGTAAAGGCCGCCTTCATGGGCGATTTCAAACAGGACCTCGCCAACGCGTTCCTCGGAATTTGCACGGCCATAGGCAAAGCGACCAAACAGCAAGTTATCAAGGATCGGTGCGGCCGATGCGTAGCCATCCGCCTCGAAGAAGTCGATATAGCCAGCCAGATCGTCGGGCATGTTTTCGCGGAACTTGGGCCGGGCCTGAAGAACAAGTTCGCGGAAATCATCATCAATCACGCGCAGGCGATGGCGGGCCGGGGTCAGTTGCATGGCAACGTCGAGAAGACGCAACTGATCCTCTTTGCGCATGTCATCGACACGCACACCGTCGGTGCGTTTCAGGATATTCTTCACCTCGGGCATTTCATCAGCCGAGACAAAGCTGTAACGGTCAAAGAATTCATGCCCCGGCGGCAGGCCGGTAAACAGTTCGATCATCAGATCAAGCGTTTCACGCCCCATCTTGATCATCTTTTCATACAGGCCGCTTTCACGCAGGCTTTTCTGGATATAGGGATGCGACAGGAAGTCCATCCGCTTGAATTCGGTGCGTGATGGCGTCCCGAACAGGATGTTTACACCGACTGGCGCGTTGTCGTTGTATTTGTCGAAATCATACGGTTCGACAAGGTCGGACAGCTGACGTTCGGCCAGAATTTCTTTAAGGCGCGGACGGACATCGAGTACCGATTGAACAAGGTTCGGGCGTTCTTCGGGGCTGATGCGGCGCAGCAGGCCAATGCGATAAATATCACGATCAAGGCCGACCACCTCAAGCAGGCGCATCAGTTCCTTTTGCATGTCTTCGCGCGATTCAAATCCCGGTCCGACATAATCGATCCACTCGGCAGACGGATCATAGGGGATGTTGCCCGACATCTGGATCTCGTCATACATTTCGCGCGTCAGCTTCCAGGGCAGGTCGGCTGGATCGGCAAGTTCGACGACATCGACAAATTTGGGATCGGGATAGGTTTTGGCGTCGGCATCGCTGTCGGGGGCGGAATTATCGTTATCCTGTTCCAGAAGGACGGGGCGGTGTTTCAGGCCATAGAACAGGTTATCGGAAATACTGCCATTAAACAGATACGCATCCGCCCCGACATAGGCCAGGCGTTGCCCGACCACCGCAGCCGGAAGGGTGGTGGCATCAAAATCAGCAAACTGAATGCGCCCGCCCGTCGGGGTCATGATGTGGGCAATCAGACGGGCAAGTTGCGATTTGCCACTGTCTGATGCGCCGGTCAAAAGGGCCTTGCCCGGCAATCCCATGTTAAACGAAACATTTTCGACAACACCCGTGCCGTCCTCGTCCGTCCATGACAGGGCACTGACATCGAGCGGGCCGGCCAGTTTTGGCGAAACCGGTGCAATCAGTTCGTGTTCCGGTGCAAGGTCAGGCAGCTCGAACTGTTCGTGCAGCTGTTCGTATTTGATGTTGGCGTCAGCCAAGCGCTGATAATAGGCGAGGAGCTCTTTCCACGGTGCCGACATGTCCTTGTAGGCGGCAAGAGCCGCAACCAGCGCACCGAAGCTCAAATCACCGGTAATCACCAGATAGCCACCGATGGAATAGAAGAAGAACGGGGTGATCTGGGCGATGAAGTTGTTCAGGAACTTGATGAAGAACTTGCGGAAATAGATTTCCTTGCGGATCTCGAAAATCCGGCCCAGACGCTGGGTGAAGTGGGTCAGTTCGAACCCTTGCGTTTCGTTTGCGCGGATATCGGTCGCACCACCAACCGTCTCGCCGATATGTTCGGACATGCGGCGCACGTTCTGAACGCGCTGTTTGCCAAGCAGGTTAACGCGGCGTTGCAGTTTCGGGATCAGATAGCCCTGCAATGGATAAAACGCGATCGCTGCCAGGCCCATCAAAGGGTCCTGAATAAAGATAAAGGCCGAAATCGTGATCAGAATGCCGCCCTGATACAGCGGCAGGGCATAGGCCTCGCCAAAGAAGCCGCCCAACGGTTCGGCTTCGGCGGTGATCATGGAAACGATTTCGCCCTGACTGGTCTTGCGGAAATGCGGCAGTGGAAAACGCAGAACACGATCAAAAAGCTCGTAGCGCATGCGACGCAGCATGCGTTCTGCCATCACGCCCTGATAGACGTTGATGAAGTATTTGAAGCCGCCATTCACGAAGACGAGGGCCAGAAAAATGCCCGAGAGGGCGAACAGATACTCGATCTGGGTCAGATCGATGCCAAGGATGTCATAGGGCGCACCGGCACCACCGATGGCCTCGTTGACGATCTGCTTGGGCAGATCAAGCGAGTAATAAAGAAACGGGAAAGAGGCCAGCGTGACCAATGTCAGCATGATCTGCTGGAGGCGGCTATGACGCCATATATAGGCAAAAACCGATTTGGGCATTCGCACGTCCCGTTTTGTGGTTGTGGAACATTTTTGTTCCGTTTGCTCGTTTTTATATTTGGGCAGGGTCAGGACCCTAATGTGCAGGTTATGCGCCGGTTGTCTGATCAACCAAGATCAAAACTTTGTTCCGGTTCAATGAACCCGCAGAAACCGTCCGCCACCGCGTCGGGTTTATCATAAGCCTGATAGTGATAGAGCCACATCTTCGCCTTGATCTCGGCAGGCAGGGTTACAAGTTGGTCGTAATGGGCATGGACCCCGGAATGACGGGGGCCGAGTTCGCAATCCTGAAAGATGATGTCGGCCTTTTTGTAGAACGGCATATGATCTTCGGGATTGAAAATCGCATCTGTTGTCAGGAAGAAGGACTTGTTCTGGCCGTGACCGAACAGGGCATAGGAATACATCGTGCTTTCCGGGGTCACGACATGGGCAACCGGGATGACATCGAAATGCATGCCATGCCAGTCAAATCCGTTCTTGGTGGACAGCGGAACCACATCGAAATAGGACGACAGTTTGCTGTTGCCGTGATCGCTGATTTCAAGGCCGCCGCGCAACGAGTGTTCCCACAGCGGTTCAAGCAGTTCGTCGACCGCAAACAGTTCCGCCCGGTGGCCTTCGAAGACGAAATAATTGGCAAGCGCCATCCATTCGAGCCCACCGATATGGTCCGAATGCAGATGGCTGACATAGACACCATGAATGTCGTTTGGCATATGACCAATGTTGCGCAGCGAATGGCGCGCGTCTGAACCGCAGTCAATCAGCAGGCGCTGTGGTTGGTCATTGCCCGACGGGGTCGTTTCCAGAACCATGTTGCTCTGAAAATTGTCAGCGGCCATACAAAAGGCCGATCCTGTCCCCGCAAACGTTAGCTTCATTCCCCGATCTCCCGATATTTATCGAAAGATTAGACGAGGTTCGGGGCGTTTAACCACCCCCTTTTTATGAGTAACCGCTCAATTTTCCCGGCAAGCCTGGCCTGACCGACTGTTCAGGAGGGTGTCGATGTCTTGTTTTGATCGGATGGGACGTCTTGTGTATGGTCGTTCCGGGCGTTGGCAAGTTTGCTCATTTCACTACGCAGAGCGCGCAGTTCGGTCATGATTTCCTGATGATCGAGTTCGATCACATCGCGTGTCTGGGTTTCTTCAACATCGACATGTGTCGACATCGCATCAACCACAATCGCGATAAACAGGTTCAGGACGGCAAATGTCGTCACCAGAATGAACGGCACGAAGAAAAGCCACGCCAGCGGGTAAGACTCCATCACCGGACGGACGATGCCCATCGACCAGCTTTCCAGCGTCATGATCTGGAACAGCGAGTAAAGTGATTCGCCAATCGTGCCAAACCAGTCGGGGAAGCCTTCGCCAAACAGCTTGGTCGCCATCACGGCCGAGACGTAAAACACCAGCGACAGCAATGTCAGGACGGAAATCATGCCGGGGATGGCGCGCATCAGGGCTTCGACCACCTTGCGCATGGAGGGCACGGTCGAAATCAGGCGGAAGGCACGCAGGATACGCAGCGCACGCAGGACCGAGACGCCCTGGCCTGCTGGCATCAGGGTGATGGCAACAATCGTGAAATCAAAGACATTCCAGGCGCGCTTGAAGAAGGCCAGCCGATAGAGCGCAAGTTTCATCACCAGTTCGATGACAAAAATCGCCACCGCCACCTGATCGAGCACATGCAACACCGACCCCGCGGCATTCATCACTGTCGGGGAAGTTTCAAGCCCGAGGATGATGGCGTTAATCGCAATGACGGCGGTGATGAAATTTTGAAAGCGATTGGATTCAACAATCCGGCGAAGAAAATTCATGGTGCCTCCCGACCAGGCCGGAAAAGGGCGCTTCATTTTGCCGGATATAACCGACGGACAGACTGCGCCGGAAAATGACAACAGGGCGCAGCATCATTGATGATGGTCTGCGCCCTGAATGGAAAATCAGTTCAGGCCCTTGCGGCCCATTTCAAGGAACTTGTCACGACGGCGCGCCTTCAACACGCCACCTTCGACATCGTCCATGCTTTCAAGTGCCTTGATGATCGCTTTGCCAACCCGTTTGCAGGCTTCCTTGGCATCGCGCTGTGCGCCGCCAAGCGGCTCTGGCACGATTTCGTCAATGACGCCAAGCTGCAACAGATCCTGTGCGGTAAGACGGAGCGCCTCGGCGGCGGTTTTGGCTTCGTCGCCAGAACGCCACAGAATGGATGCGCAACCTTCTGGCGAGATCACCGAATAAATCGAGTTTTCAAGCATCAGAACATTGTTGGCAACCGCAAGCGCAATCGCACCACCCGATCCACCTTCGCCGATGATGACCGATACCAGCGGCACCTTGATATCAAGGCAGGCTTCGATCGAACGTGCGATGGCTTCGGACTGGCCACGTGCCTCGGCGTCGGCACCCGGGAAGGCACCGGCGGTATCAACAAGGGTAACAACCGGAATGTTGAAACGCTCGGCCATGCGCATCAGGCGGATCGCCTTGCGATAGCCTTCTGGACGGGCGGAACCGAAATTGTGTTTCACGCGGGTTTCGGTATCACGGCCTTTTTCATGGCCGATCACCATCACCGTGCGGCCCTGCAAACGACCGAAACCACCGATGATTGCGGCATCTTCGCCAAACTGGCGGTCACCGGAAAGCGGGGTGAAATCGTCAAACAGGTTGGCGATATAGTCGGTGAAATGCGGACGATCAGGATGGCGCGCCACCTGGGTTTTCTGCCAGGGGGTCAGCTTGCCATAGGTGCCTTGCAAAAGCTTGGTCAGCTTTTCCTGCAGGCGGGAAACCTCGTCTGCGATGTTGACTTCGTCACTGCCCGTCAAATGACGGAGCTCTTCGATCTTGCCTTCAAGTTCGGCGATCGGCTTTTCAAAATCGAGGAAGTTATGCATCAGGGCATCATATCCGACTGGGAAACAATGGGGCGGAACATAGTATATCGACCCGCCACGTCAAGGGCGGAGCTATGAACAGTCCATATTTTCCGTTTACGTAATAATTATGGCGTAGTGTTCATACATTCATTACGCCCGACAGTTTGCACGTGGAACCCCATGACGTCCAGTATCGAGATCACACACATCAACGCCCCGGACGACGTTTCGTTCGAGCGGCTTGTTGAAATTCTTTTGGCAGCCTTTGCCTTTCAGGACGATATCGTTGATCCGCCAAGCTCGGCCAAGTCGGTCTCGGTTTCCGAACTGCAATGGCGTTTTGCCCGCGATACACTGTTTGTCGCCCGGGATGGCAATGGCAACATCATCGGCCAAATCTGGATCGAGGATGTCGGCAAGGACGCCTATCTTTACAAGCTTTCGGTTGACCCGGCGGTCAAGGGGGCTGGTATCGGCAAGGCATTGGTCGAAGCCGCCTGTGCGTTTGCGCGTGATCGCGGCAAGCAGCATATGCGGCTTAGTGTTCGGATCGAACTTGAAGACAATATCGCGTTCTTCAAATCACGCGGGTTTGCGATTGCCGGCGAAGGCGTCCATGACGGATATGACAGAACGACATTCTGGAAAATGGCGCGCGATTTGCAGCAAATCTGATCAGGAGGGTTCACTTTCGGGCATTGGGCGTTTTGACATCGCATAATACGGAACATGGGTTTCGCCCCAGTCCTTTAAGGCCAGAATAATGCCGCGCAGCGTTTCACCCTTTTGGGTCAGGCTGTATTCAACGCGCGGCGGGACTTCGGCGTAAACTTCACGATGTACAAGCCCGTCGGTTTCAAGTTCGCGGAGCTGGCGGGTCAGCATGCGCTGGGTGACGCCGGGCATCAGGCGGCGCAGCTCGTTAAAGCGTTTCGTGCCATCAAGCAGATGGAACATCACAACGCCCTTCCACTTGCCACCAATCATATCAAGCGCACCTTCAACCGGGCAGCCGGGGCTTCTGTTGGGTGGGCAGCTATTCATCTTTAACCTCCAAATCAGCAAGGCCGGTTCAGGTGATGTGCCTGTAATGCCCTGAAATCCACAATAGTATACAAATTGATACTATATGCTGAAATTGTGCGTACTTATTTCAAAGAGGATTATGCGTTAAAACTCGGCCATTCACAAATCAAACCTTTGATGGAAGGAAATGCCAAAGATGAAAGCCATTGGTATTTATAAATCTGCCCCGGTCGAAACCGACGGCCTGTTCACCCAGATCGAAACCGATGCCCCGATTGCCGAGGGTCACGATATCCTTGTGCGGGTAAAGGGCGTTGCAGTGAACCCGGTTGATTTCAAAGTCCGCAAGGGCAAGCAGGATGACGGCGCCTTCAAGGTGCTTGGTTGGGATGCGGCCGGTGTTGTCGAGGCTGTTGGCGAAGACGTCACCCTTTTCCGTCCGGGCGATGAAGTCTGGTATGCCGGGGATGTGACCCGTTCGGGGTCCAATGCCCAGTTGCAACTTGTTGATGAACGCATTGTCGCGCCCAAGCCGAAGTCACTTGATTTCGCCGCCGCCGCGGCCCTGCCATTGACGACGATTACCGCCTGGGAAGCGATGTTTGATCGCCTTCTGATTGATCGCAAGGCGGTTGACGCCAATGCAAACAAAACGATCCTGATCATTGGCGGGGCCGGTGGTGTTGGATCGATTGCCATTCAGTTGGCCAAACTTGCCGGTTTGAAAGTCATCACGACCGCATCGCGCCCGGAAACCATTGCGTGGGTCAAAAAGCTTGGCGCGGATCAGGTGATCAACCATCGTAATCCGCTGGATGAAGAACTGGCGGCGATTGATGTTGTCAATGTTGATTACATCTTCTGCACCTCGGAAACCGATCAGTATTTTGATGTGATGGCGGCTGTTATCGCGCCGCAGGGCCGGATCGTCACGATCACCGAGGCACAGGAAAATCACAATGTGGATCTTCTGAAAGCCAAGTCGGCGAGCTTTTCCTACGAGTTCATGTTTACCCGTTCGATGTTCCAGACGGCGGACATGATTGAACAGCACAAGCTTCTGGCGACGGTGGCCCAGTTGGTTGATGAGGGCACCATTACCAATACGGCGAATGAAAGCTTTGGTGCGCTGTCACCGGAAAGCCTGCAGAAAGCGCATGCGTTGCTGGAAAGTGGCAAGGCCATTGGCAAGATCATCTTTGACGGCATTGCCGACTGATCTGCGTGCCATAGAGTAACAGGCAACTGAATTTCGGGCCGATCCGCGTTAATGTCGCGGGTCGGCCTTTTTGTTTGACCGATATGCCGGTTAATCGGCGGAAGCATCTGCGATCAATGCTGTGATCTGATCCCGGAGCCAGCGATACAGGGGATGGGTGGTGGTGCGATCATGCCAGATCAGCGCCATATCAAAACCGGTAACGGGCATCGGGGGATCAAATATCTGGATCTGACCGGTGCGACCCTTTGCAACCCGCCGGGGCACAAGGGCGATCATATTGCTGCGTGCGACGATTTCGGGAACAACAAGAAACCCCGGTGCAGACAGGGCAACGTTGCGTTTGCGTCCAAGTGCCGCCAGGGCATCATCCGCAGGCCCCCTAAAGCCGCCGCCTTCGGGGGACACAATCACATGGTCAAGCGCACAAAAGCTGTCGAGATCAAGCGAACGACCGATTGCCGGATGATCGCATCTGGCGATGGCGACATATTCCTCGCGATAGATTTTGCGCATCCGAAGCGTTTCTGGCGCGGTTTCAGGGGTTGAAAGCGCAAGGCTGACATCGCCGCGTGCCATCTGGGTATCAAGCATGGACGTATCAATCGTGCGCCACGCGACCTTGATCCCCGGCGCATCACACCGCAAAACATCAAGAAGCGGCATCAGGATCGCGTATTGCACATAGTCACTGGCGGCAATGGCGATGGTGGCGGTGATTGTTGATGGATCAAACGGGCTGTTTTCCGCAACGACCCGGCGCACACCTTCCAGTGCGTTATGCAGCGGTTCCTGCAGTTCAAGTGCGCGTTCGGTCGGGATCATGCCGCGCTGTGCGGGTAGCAATAGCGGATCGCCCAGCAAATCACGCAGGCGCGTCAGCCGTGTCGAAATCGCCGGCTGGCTGAGGTTCAGGCGCTTTGCCGCATGTGTGACATTGCGTTCGGCCAGCAGCGTGTCGAGTGTCACCAGCAGGTTGAGGTCAAGCTTGCTGATATCTGTCATATTTATACCAGACCAAAAATTATTGAATTTCAAAGATAGCAGAACATCAGGCCATGATCACGCATCGAACGTGATCCCCTTTGGAAAGGACGGCCCAATGTCGAATGTCTTGATTGTCCATGCCCATCCCGAACCCGCATCCCTGACCAGCGCATTAAAGGATGTTGCGGTTGAAACGCTGCGTGCTGACGGCCACGCCGTGCAGGTTTCTGATCTTTATGCCATGGGTTGGAAGCCGCTGGCTGATGCGCACGATTTCACCGAACGTCGCGATCCTGATCGGCTGATCTATGTGGCAGAGTCCAAAAATGCCTATGCGTCCGGCTTTCAGACGGCAGATATCGCCGCCGAACAGGACAAACTTCTGTGGGCGGATGCGGTGTTATTCAGCTTTCCACTGTGGTGGTTTGGCGTGCCTGCCATCCTGAAAGGCTGGTTTGATCGGGTGTTTGCCTATGGCTTTGCCTATGGTGTTGGCGAACACAACGAAAAACACTGGGGCGATCGCTATGGCGAGGGCACCCTTGCCGGGCGCCGTGCGATGTTGATTGTGCCGATTGGCGGACATTTGCCGCATTACAGTGACCGTGGGGTTAATGGCAGCATCGATGATGTATTGTGGCCGATCCAGCATGGTGCGCTTTTCTATCCCGGTATGGACGTCATGCCGCCATTTCCCGTTTATAGCGCCGATCGCATGGATGAGGACGGTTGGGCAGAAGTGAAGACCGCGTTCAAGGGGCGCCTTGCGCGTCTGTTTGTCGATGACCCGATCCCGTATCGTGCTCAGAATGGGGGGCACTATGATGGTAAACAGCGCCTGAAGCCGGAACTCGGTGGTGGTTCAGATGGCATCAGCATGCATCTGGTGCGTGAGGGCGATCCCGAGGAAGTCCTGCACGGGCAGGTCAGGCAATCACGCCGACTGGCATCCTAGATAATACTGAAAAGGGCCGGGGAAAATCCCGGCCCTTTTGATGTGATCTGAATATAAGGCGTTTAACCCGCGTCGCGCGCGGCGATGGCTTCGGCCTGCCGGACCATGACCTCGGCCTGTTTGATGGATGCGATGTCAATCAGGCGGCCATCAAGCGCTACGGCACCTGCCCCTTCGGACTGGGCCTTTTCCATCGCTTCAAGGATGCGTTTGGCCTTGGTGACTTCGGCATCAGAGGGCGAATAGACCTCGTTGGCCAGCGTAATCTGGCTTGGGTGGATCGCCCATTTGCCCTCACAACCCAGCACCATGGCGCGGGCCGCCTGCGCGCGATAGCCGTCCGGATCAGAGAAATCGCCAAACGGACCATCAATCGGACGCAGGCCATTGGCGCGCGCCGCGACCACCATGCGGGCAATAGCGTAATGCCACATATCCCCCCAGTGATAATCGCGCGGATTGTCGCCATCCTTGTCGGTCAGAACGCCATAATGTGGGTTCGGGCCGCCAATGCCGGTGGTCATCGCCTTGGTCGAGGCGGCGTAATCGGCGACACCGAAATGCAGGCTTTCATTGCGCGGGGAGCCCGCGGCAATTTCATGGATGTTTTGCATGCCAAGGGCTGTTTCAATGATCAGCTCGAACCCGATGCGTTTCTTGCGGCACTTGGCCGTTTCGATCTGGGTTGCCATCATATCAAGGGCATAGACGTCGGCCGCGGTTCCGACCTTGGGGATCATGATCAGGTCAAGCCGGTCACCGGCCTGTTCGAGGACATCGACGACGTCACGATACATATAATGGGTATCAAGACCGTTGATGCGCACCGACAGGACCTTGTCGCCCCAGTCGATGTCGTTGATGGCCTCGATGATGTTTTTGCGCGCCTGTTCCTTGTCGCTGGGCGCAACGGCGTCTTCCAGATCAAGGAAAATGGCATCGGCCTTGGATTTCGCGGCCTTTTCAAACAGTTCGATACGACTGCCGGGAACGGCAAGTTCGGACCGGTTCAGGCGTGCCGGGGCCGGGGTCGGTGTGGTGAAGCTCATGGTAACGTTTCTCCAGAACCTGTCATTTCAATCAGTGCGTCGCAGGCGATGGATCATCAATCGATCATCGCGCGAAGCATGTGGCGTATTCTTGCGTCCCGTTTTCGGGATCGTACCGTGGCCGCCGTGACAGTTATGTGGTCTGCGATCATTGTGCGTCGCAGTAAACCTGTGGGTAATTTAGGGTGCGGATGCGAATGCTGGCAAGTTTTAAAACACTTATGTCTCTAGTGCTTTCGGCGCACGCGACGCGTAAATCAGAAAAACTCGAGATAAGCCGGATAAAGCAATAGCCCCTTAACCGGACTGTCGTTAGATTACCGGCGATACCGGGAACGCCGTCGGTTGCGGGCCCTTAGACCCCATCAGCAGGTAGTATCGAACGCCCCATGCGTCGCGCTTATTCCATTGTTGTTTCTGCCGGACTGGCACCTGCGCTTATTTTGGGCGCGTGTCTGGTGCTGGCCGTTTCACCGACGCTGGTGCCAGCCGAACTCTCCGGATTGGTGCGATATGGGCCGTTCTTGCTTGCCGTTTTGGGCGGGGCGATTGGCTGGTGGTTTAACCGCGGGCGCGCGGTTTTTGTCATGTTGCTGCTGCTGGTTTGCTATTGGCTGCTGGTGGGCAATGGTGCCGGCATTTCGGCCGAGGGATTGGCGTTCCTGCGGATCGCGACACTTTATCTGATCCCGATCAATCTGCTTTTGTTGGGCTTTACGGCCGAACGCGGTGTTTTGAACCCGCGGGGCATTGCCCGGATGCTGGTTCTGGGATTGCAGATCTTTGTCATGCTGATGCTGGCCGGCCAGCCGGACGTCGGATCGGCGCTCCATCGCGTCCTTGATACGCGCTTTTTTGTCAGCACCGGTATTTTGGGCGCAATGCCCCATCCGGCGATGATCATATCCGTTATCGCGGTGGTCTTGCTTTTGATCAGGCACAAGCCGCTTGAAACCAGCTTTGCGGCGGCGATCATCGCGATTGATGTGGCAACGGTGATGGGCACCGGCATTATTCAATATGGATATCTGGCGGCAACCGGTGTGGTTCTGGCGGGGCTTGCGCAGGAAGCCTGGCGGATGGCGTTTGTTGATGATCTGACGGGATTGCCGGGGCGGCGCGCGCTGGGTCATGCGATGGCGGAACTTGGCAATCAATATGCGATTGCGATGCTTGATGTTGATCACTTCAAGAAGTTCAACGACACCTACGGCCATGATGTTGGCGATATCGTTTTAAAAAAGGTTGCGCGGGAGCTTGCGCGCGTCGGCGGGGGCGGCAAGGCATACCGTTATGGCGGCGAAGAATTTGCCGTGCTGTTTGCCGGGCGTAGTGCGGAGCGGGCCGCAGAGCCGCTTGATGCGCTTCGCAAACGGATTGCAGAGAACAAGATCACTCCGCCGGAAAAAAACAAATCCGTTTCCGTCACCATCTCGGTCGGGGTGTGCGAACGCGATGAAGACACCACCGACCCGTGGGCAGTCCTTAAAAGTGCGGACCAGAAGCTTTATCAGGCAAAGCAATCAGGCCGTAATCGCGTGGTGATTTAAAGCTCGTCAAACTTGAAGACAAGCCGCATCGAGCCCGCCGTGTTGGCAAGGGTTGCCAGGCAATTGGCGGCGCGTTCCGGCGGAATGGCGACGGCAAAGCGCAGGGTGTAAATCCGCGCATCCTTTTCATCGGTTGCCGATGCCGCCAGACGGACGATGTTGGCGTTATATTCGATAAAGATTTCCGACAGGCGCGCGATCAGGCCTGGCTGATCAATCCCCGAACATTCGATCAGATGGGTGGCACCCGGTGCCGTGGTCATTTCAGGGGCGGCGGCAATGGCTTCGACCGTGATGTCGGCATTGCCAAGGGAAAGTCCGCGCAGCACAGCTTCGCATTCGGATATCGGGCATTCGTCGGGAAGTTCGCAACTGGTTTCAAACTTCGCAACATCGCCGTCGAGCGAAAATGACGTTGGGCCAAGGTTTGTGCCGATATCAAACAGTCGTCCGGTGATATCGGAAATCAAACCGACGCGGTCATCGCAGGAAATGGTGATCCGGGTGTTGGCATTCATTGGTGCGCTCCGTCCTAGGTCCCTTATCGGGCTTTGCCCTTGTGATCAGCTGACCATAACACCGCAGCGATACAAGATGCAGTGATTTTGTCGATCGGATGGCTACGCGCCAAGGGTGTAGTACGTTGTGCAAAGGTGATTGGATGCGCCTTTGTTATCACAATCATATGATTGAACTGATACGCGATGATGGGCCGTATGCCTTCCTGTGACAGCAACAATTCGACGTTGAAATTCCACGTTGGTTAACAGGAGATAGGACCATGTCTGCGATCAAATCGTCTCTCATTGCCGTTGCGACCGCTGCCAGCCTGACCTTTGGCGCCATGTCTGCCAAAGCAGCTGACATCGTTGACACCGCCGTTGCCGCCGGTTCGTTCAACACGCTTGTAGCGGCCGTGCAGGCCGCCGGACTTGTCGATACGCTTAAAGGCGAAGGTCCGTTTACGGTCTTTGCACCGACCGACGAAGCCTTTGCCAAACTGCCGGCAGGCACCGTTGAAGACCTTCTTAAGCCGGAAAACAAGGACAAGCTTGTTTCCATCCTGACCTATCATGTGGTGCCGGGCAAAGTGATGTCGGGTGACATCGCAGGCAAGGAAATGATGGTTGCCAGTGTCCAGGGTGACAGCATCGATGTGAATGCCATGAACGGCGTCATGGTCGATGAAGCCACTGTGGTCAATGCCGATATCGAGGCTGACAACGGTGTTATTCACGTGATCGATACCGTGATCATGCCGGGCATGTAATCCCGCACACACTGACATAAAATGCCCGATGTAAAATACGAAGCCCGGTACAAATATGTGCCGGGCTTTTTTTCTGGTTGGGCTTGTTTGCAGATTGTATGCCGGACCAAGCAAGCGCAAAGCAGGTGGGCGAAACAACAAGGGCCCGACGCAGTAACGTCGGGCCCTTGACTGGCGCGCCCGGAAGGATTCGAACCTCCGGCCTTCTGATTCGTAGTCAGATGCTCTATCCAGCTGAGCTACGGGCGCTTTTACGCTTGTATAAATGGTAAAGGCCCGACGCGGTGACGTCGAGCCTTTCACTGGCGCGCCCGGAAGGATTCGAACCTCCGGCCTTCTGATTCGTAGTCAGATGCTCTATCCAGCTGAGCTACGGGCGCTTGCCTTAGTTTCCGGCGGTTTGCAAAGGACTGCTCCCCGTCGGCGGAGCGGAACTTATGCAAACGAGCATGTCATTGCAAGCAGTAAATTTGAATTTTTCCCATTTTTTCACAGGGCGCGGTTTACCTGACTGCTACGCCCCTGTTTTGCCCGGCTTTGTCCGCTTTGAAGTGAATAAGGACAAGACTCGGCAAAAAAGGGGCAAATGCGTCTTGTTCCATAAGTGGTCGTAGACTAAGATGCTTTCAATCCCGGGGGAGCAGGGGCTTGTTTCACCTAGATAAAAAGGCAGGCCCAGGGAGATTCGCATATTTCTACTTAGGTAATAGATCGAAATGGCCGTTCGTAAAACCTACCTCGCCGTAATCGGCACCGCCCTGATGCTGGGGGGATGTTCTTTTTCTTCTGAGGCCCTGTGGCCGACACTTGCCGGTGAAGAGGAAACGACGCAGCAAAACGTCGTTGCCAATCAGCCTGTTGGTGCCGATGCCATCACCAGCTATGACGTTGCTGCAAGCACGGAACCGCTGACTGGGGTATCTCAGACCGGAACCTTTGTTGGTACCAAGGTCGAGAACATGCAGCAGGAGCTGAACCGTCTCAAATCCGCTTTGAGCAATCATAGCAACGAACTGCAGCAGCTGCGTGGACAGACCGTCGCGCACTCGCAGGCCTATCACGGCACGGTTGCCGCGATCAGTGCCCGTCTGCAGGTCGGCACCACGCCGGGTAACCCGGTTCTGGTGCAGCAGTGGAACACCGCACAGTCCGAACTGGATCGTGTGAATGATGACATTGCCGCGCTGAACTCGCTGGCCAACAAGGTTGCTGCCGACAGCACGCTGTCGACCTTCCTGCTTGAGTCGGTTCGTTCGGCCTATCAGGTTTCAGGCGCTGTTGACGAAGACCACCGTCAGCTGGCCCTGCTTGAAGACGAAACCAACCGCACCACGGTGCTGATTGATCGTCTTCTGAACGAAATCAGCGAAAGCCTTGCCCGTCAGACGTCTTATGTCAGCACAGAACGCGCGAACCTCAATGCGCTGGCGCTGGCTGTCAAGAATGGCGAGATCTTCGGGGATTCCCTTTCGAAACGTGTCTTCCAGTCGCAGGCTGCACCGGCATCAAGCGGTCAGCGTATGGCAGCCGCACCAAGCGATCGTCCGCTTGTCGTGATCCGTTTTGATACGGCGAGCGTCAAGTACGAACAGGCGTTGTATAACGCGGTGAACCGCGTTCTTGAACGTCGCCCGCAGGCAAGCTTTGATGTGGTTGCGGTGACACCGAATCGTGGTACCCCGGCGCAGGTTGCGCTGAATGCCAATAAATCCAAGCGCAACGCGCAGGCAGTTCTTCGGTCGCTGACCGATATGGGCATGCCAAGCTCGCGCGTGCGTGCTTCCGATGCGACCAGCGCATCTGTCTCGGCAAACGAGGTGCACGTCTTCGTGCGCTAAGTCCTGTCGGACACCTACGGATTTTAAGAACGGCTAGCGGGTGCTTCGGGATATCGAAGCACCCGTTTTTTATTTCGGGTCATGCCGGTCGGGTTATTTCGCCTGATCCGGTCCGCCAGAAAAACAGAAGCCAGAAAACAGAAGGCTGATATGGGCGATCTGGTAAATCTGCGGCAGGCACGCAAACGCAAGCAACGCGACGAAAAGGCCCGCAAGGCCGATCAGAACCGCTTGCTGCACGGGCGCACGCGCGGCGAACGCACCCTGACCGACCATGAACGCCAGAGTGCCGACAAACAGCATGACGGACATAAGCGTGAAAAGCCGACCAGTGGTGGGGAAGATCAAGCCCCCGAGGTCAGCGAAAATAACGTGGTTTCAATCTTCGCATCTGATGACCCGTCCGACAGCGAAGTCAAATAGCGGCCTAATCATTCAAGTGAACAAGATGATACCGATACCGATCCCATGCGGATAAACCGCGTGGGTCGTTTTGCTGGTTCGAGAGATGTGATCAGGGGGCAGGGAGCCGTTGCCCGCGTGTGATGTCCAGTGGCAATGGCGTGTTGCCATCGTTGCGGATCAAACGGGCAGGTGTCGGCCGTTGCACAAGGTGGCACGGCATCACCGGCAGTGCCGGGTATTCAAATCGCGGCATCGGAAATTGCATTCCGTCTGCCGGTCGCAAGTCTTTAGGCGCAGTGTGAACAGATCATGCCGATCAGTTCAGCAGCGTTTCCGCTTCGCGTTTGGCCTGATCAAGGGCCTCATCCCATCCCATCAACCAGTCTTCATGATCGCGGCAATCAGACGGAAAGGGGTTTTCGGTCAGGCGATGCGCGTCAATCCCGGCCGAAAAACCGGAACCATAGGCCGAATTCGGCAGGTGGCGTTCCTGAACCACCGGCGCATGGGTTTCGTAAAGGCTGTTGCGAAATGCCGGCAGGGAACACAGCACACCATCATCGATGCCAAGCGGGTAGGCCATCATCATGGCGGTGCCAAGCGAGGTGATCGACAATTCTTCACCCGCCGTCATGCGGATCAAGCCAGCCAGTTGAAGATTGGCAATGGCATTGTCGATGCGGCGCTGCAAGTCAGGGCCGTCTTGGATGGCAACCTGATTGCCATAATCGTCGGTACAGAAAAGGGACAGGACACGGCGCAGCAACATGCTGCGATCAAGATTTGCCTCGGCGCTGCGCAGTACGGTCAGCATCAAGGTCGGGTCGCCAGGCGCGAAATCCATAGAACTGGACATTCATGGGCCTCCGTTCGGGTCTAAACGAATTCCCTCCCAAGTCGGCAGCGATTATCTCTTGGCCTTGCTCTCTCGGTCTTGCGCTCTTGGTCTTGAGCGGAGGCAAAGCCCTGCTGCTTTTTCTTATTATAGTTTGCAGATATGTTGCCAACTTGTGAAGACAAGATTTCGCTTATGCGGAATTTTTTGTTCTTGGCAGTGAACAAAAACACTTTGACGGCGTAACAATCTGAAAACAGGTGGCTATTGCCGTTGCTGCGCTGCGGAAGAATTTGATGAAAATTTTTCCTGATTTGGTGTGGCTTGGGCCAGGTAGCAGCACTCTCGGCCTTGGCGCATCGGCTCAGGTCGCGTTCTTGTCAGGTTTTGTGGCCGTGGACGCGGTCTTGCCATCCGGATTGCGCCAGACGCGCACGCGATTGCGACCGCCTTCCTTGGCGGCGTACAGGGCCTTGTCGGCTTTCTCGATGATTTGCTCGGTCGTGCGGTTCTTGGTCATCGGGGCGGCACCGATGGAAGCGGTCACCGGCAATATCGTTTCGTCCGAGATGGCAACCGGGGATGCCTCGATCACGCGACGCAGGCGTTCAAGAACGCGTGCGCATTGCTTCATGTCGGCATTGGGCAGGCAGACGAGGAATTCCTCACCGCCATAGCGATACACTTTATCAAACGGGCGCACATGCGATTGCAGGATCCCCGCCACCGATTGCAAAACCAGATCACCGGCCTGATGGCCATAGGTGTCGTTAACCGATTTGAAGTGATCAAGGTCGACCAGTGCGATCGCGGTCGGGACCCCGGTGCGGATCGCACGTTCGCGTTCGGCATTCAGATCGCCCATCATGGTCTGACGGTTATAGGTGCCGGTGAGAGGATCGACATCTGATCGCGCGGTGCGGAAGGCACGTTCAAGGCGACGCAACTGAGCAAAAAACGATTCTGCGCGCAGGGCCATCATGTCGAACTCGGCCGAATCGACTTCGTGATCGACATCATGTGCGCTTAAGAGCCGTTTTGCCGACTCGTGAAGTTGCTGATGGGTGGTTGCCAGGGCGCGCATGGCGGGTTGGTCAATCAGGCGGTTATGGCGATTAAGCGCGTACCACGCCCCGAAATCACAATCATGATCGTCTTCGTCAGTGTCAGATGACGCCTGCGAATCCCCCAGAACCAGCTTGCGGTTCCAGCGCAGCAAAAGGGCGATATGTTCGCCCAGCGCCTTTTCAAGTTCGGCAAGAATGTCGCGTTCGGCATCGGCCATCCCGCCATCGGCAATGCTTTCGGGCATTTTATGGCCCTTTGATTTGCCTTTGGCTGGCGGGGTGTCTGCCTTGGCCGGTTGCGACTTGTCACTCATTCGGAAGGCCCGGATTGGTTGTAGGGTCAGAACTCATTAGATGACTGACCCTAGGAAAAGATTTCGCCAAAGGTCTGTTGTAACAGGCGATCAAGTTCCGCCATAGGAATATCGACGCCAAGATCTTTCAGGCTGGTGACACCATGTTCAGAGATGCCACACGGCACGATTCCACCGAAATGCGTCAGGTCCGGGGCGACATTAATCGCAATGCCATGGAACGTCACCCAGCGGCGCACGCGCACGCCAATGGCGGCGATCTTGTCCTCGCGGCCATCATCGCGCACCACCCAGATGCCAACACGGCCATCGCGCCGTTCGCCTTTGACGCCCAGCAACGCCAGGGTGCGAATCACCCATTCTTCAAGGTTATGAACATAGACCCGGACATCGCGACCGCGATTCTTAAGGTCGAGCATCAGATAAACCGTGCGCTGACCCGGCCCGTGATAGGTATATTGCCCGCCGCGGCCCGCGTCATAGACCGGAAAGCGATCCGGATCGACAAGGTCCTCGGCATGGGCACTGGTGCCGGCGGTATAAAGTGGCGGATGTTCAAGAAACCAAACAAGTTCATGGGCTTCGCCAGCATGAATGGCCTCTGCGCGGGCTTCCATTTCTGCAAGGGCTTCGGGGTAGGAAACCAACTCCGAGGTGGTGCGCCACTCGGGGATTTGCGCGGTTGGGGCGTTGCTTTGCATTTTTCCTGTCAAATAAGTGAAATGAGCCCTTGATCAGGGGATACCAATTTGCTATCTCCCTTTCCGCACCAAGGCAAGCCCACTTAATTACCTCAAGGGCTTTGCTGCAAAACATATGCGGTCGTGGCGGAATTGGTAGACGCGCAGCGTTGAGGTCGCTGTGGGCTAACCCCCGTGGAAGTTCGAGTCTTCTCGACCGCACCATTATCTGGCCTCCCGGTCAATCGGGAAGGTCACGAAAAAGAACCCGTCAGCAATGGCGGGTTTTTTCGTTTGTGGACCTTCCCCATATATCCCCTACAATGGTTTGAATACGGCAATGGATCGGTTGGTGTGCGTCATCACGCGGTTGCGGCATAAACAATTGATTTATTGTGCGGTGCCGCGTTGAAAATTACGCAATGCAGCCCCTTGGCGAAGAATGAACTGAGTGCTTCAATCGCGGGCCAAACTCATTTAGTCTACCGGTCCCGCTAGAGTGAATTATCAGGATTTAACCGATTAACGGTTAATTTATGTAAATACCTGAAATCAAAGGTATTATAATGGCAAATAGAAATGACAAGCTGCGCGAAGCAGCTTTGGACTATCACCGGTATCCCACCCCGGGGAAATTGTCCGTAACGGCAACCACCACCCTTGCAAACCAGCGTGACCTTGCCCTGGCCTATTCGCCGGGCGTCGCGTTCGCGTGCGAGGAGATCGTTAAAAACCCCGATACCGCAGCTGATTACACCGCGCGCGGTAACTTGGTCGGGGTGATTTCGAACGGTACGGCGGTGCTTGGCCTTGGTCCGATTGGCCCGCTGGCGTCCAAGCCGGTGATGGAAGGCAAGGCGGTTCTGTTCAAGAAGTTCGCCAATATCGATGTTTTCGATCTTGAAGTGAACGAAACCGATCCGCAGAAATTTATCGATATCGTCGCAGCGCTGGAGCCGACTTTCGGGGGTGTTAACCTCGAAGACATTAAGGCCCCCGAATGCTTCATCATCGAAGAGGCATTGCGCAAACGCTGCAACATTCCGATTTTCCACGATGACCAGCACGGTACGGCGATCTGTGTTGCGGCCGCGGTCCTCAATGGCCTGCGTGTGACCGGCAAGGATATCAACAAGGTCCGCCTTGTGACATCAGGTGCCGGTGCGGCGGCGCTTGCGTGCTTGAACCTTTTGGTTTCCATGGGTTTGCCCAAGCACAACATCACGGTCACCGACCGGTTTGGTGTGGTCTATAAGGGCCGGGCCGAGGAAATGGATCCGTGGAAGGCCGAATACGCCATTGAAACCAACGCGCGTACGTTAAGCGACGTGATCGAAGGGGCTGATATCTTTCTGGGTCTTTCGGCGCCGAACGTGATGGGCGAGGACGAGCTTCGCAAGATGGGCGAAGGCCCGATCATCATGGCGCTGGCCAACCCGACGCCGGAAGTGTCCCCGGAACTGGTCAAGGAAATCCGCCCGGATGCGGTTATGGCCACCGGTCGTACGGATTATCCGAACCAGGTGAACAACGTTCTTTGCTTCCCGTTCCTGTTCCGTGGCGCGCTTGATGTTGGCGCGACCGAGATCAACGAGGAAATGAAGATCGCCGCGGTCCATGCCATCGCCGATCTGGCAACGGCCGAGGTTTCCGATGTGGTGGCAACCGCCTATGGCGGGGAGGAGCTTAAATTCGGTCCGGAATATCTTATTCCCAAGCCGTTTGACCCGCGCCTGATGCTTGAAATTCCGCCGCGTGTGGCCAAGGCCGCCATAGCGAGCGGTGTTGCCAAACGCCCGATCGAGGATTTCGACGAGTACCGTCAGCAGCTTGAAGGTTTCGTCTTCCGGTCCGGCCTTGTCATGAAGCCGGTGTTTGACGTGGCGCGTTCGCACAAGAAACGCGTTGTCTATCCCGAAGGCGAATCGCGTCGTGTTCTGCAGGCCTGTCAGGTGCTTGTCGATGACGGCATTTGTCATCCGGTGCTGATTGGCCGCCGCGAGGTCATCCTTGAACGGATTACCGAGCTTGGCCTGCGTCTTGTTCCCGATGAGCAGATTGAAATTCACGATCCCGATGACAATCCGCATTTCGAGCAGGATTGGCAGGACTTCCACAACATCATGGGCCGTCGCGGCATCAACCCGGAATATGCCCGGGCGATTGTCCGTACCCGCCCGACCGTGATCGCGGCCCTGATGCTGCGTCGTGGGGAAGTCGATGCGATGCTGTGCGGCTGTCAGGGCGGTTTCCTGCGCCATCTGCGCTATGTTCGCAATCTTGTCGGCCTGCGTAAGGGGGTTACTGACTTCTCGACCGTCAACATGATGATCATGAAGCAGGGGACGTTCTTCCTGACCGATACTTATGTGTCGGTCGATCCGACCCCGGAACATGTGGCAGAAACCACCATCATGGCGGCCGACGTCGTCAAACGTTTCGGCATGACGCCAAAGGCCGCGTTGATTTCGCATTCCAACTTCGGCAGTCACGAAAACAAGTCGGCCTGCAAGATGCGTGATGCGCTTCAGCTGATCAGAACGCAGGCACCCGATCTTGAGGTCGAAGGCGAAATGCATGCGGATGCGGCCATTTCGCAGCCGATCCGTGACCGGATCTTCCCGCACTCGATGCTAAGCGGTTCGGCCAACCTTCTGGTCATGCCGACGCTCGATGCGGCCAATATCTCGTACAACATGGTCAAGATGTTGGGCGATGGGCTTCCGGTTGGGCCGATCCTGGTCGGTGCGGCCAAATCAGCCCACGTCGTCAGCCCGTCGATTACCGTGCGCGGTATTGTCAACATGACGGCGATTGCCGTTGTTGATGCCGTCACGCGGACGCAGGAAAGCCAGTAACATACTTCCAGCCCCGTCTTTATCCCAAGCGGGGCTGGGGTGATTTGCTATCGCGCTCTTGACCGGGGCTATGTGATAGCGCAGAAACAGCCGTGCCGGGCGTTGGAACACAATGCCCGACACGGCGTTTAATCTTTTGCAGGAAAAATTGGCGGCTCATTAAACAGGGAGGGGCAGATGACAGGTCAAGTTGAAGAACTCGACCGGCCGGCGGAAAAGTCGTCTGGCGATGAATATGTCGATCTGACTCCCGAATATGCCCGCGAAATCTTTGATGCGCTGGGCGAAGAAGAAGGCAGCAAGGCTGCTGATCTTCTGGGTGAACTGCACTTTGCCGATATTGCCGATTTGCTGGGTTGGGCAAGCTCCAACCAGCGTGAACTGCTTGTTGATCTGATCCGTCCGGATTTTGATCCGGAATTCCTGACCGAACTTGATGATGAACTTCGTGAAGAAGTCATTGGCCTGCTTGGCACCGATGTGGTGGCCGAGGCCATCACCGAACTTGATTCCGATGACGTCGTCGAAGTCATCGAGGACTTTGACGAGGATGAGCAGCGCGAACTTCTTGGCGCGCTGTCGGATATCGAGCGTGCGCGCGTTGAAGAGGCGCTGTCATATCCGGAATATACCGCCGGTCGTATCATGCAGCGCGAGCTGGTGGCGATCCCGGATTACTGGTCTGTCGGGCAAACCATTGATTTCCTGCGCTCGGCCAAAAGCCTGCCGGAAGATTTTTATGACATCATTGTTGTCGATCCGCGCTATAGCCCGGTGGGCATCGTGCCGCTGTCGCGTGTGATCCGGACAAACCGCCCGGTGCTGATCCGTGACGTGATGGAATCAGATGAAATGCGCACGGTCGTCGTGACCGAGGAACAGGAAAACGTCGCCCACCTGTTCCGTCAACGCGACCTGATTTCCGCCCCGGTTGTCGATGACAGCGGACGGTTGGTTGGTGTGATCACGGTCGATGACGTCGTTGACGTTATCGACGAGGAATACGAAGAAGACATGATGCGCCTTGCCGGTGTTGGCGAGGAGGACGACCTTTCAAGTGCGATCTTTGCCACCACCCGATCACGTTTTACATGGCTTTTGGTTAATCTTGGCACCGCGATCATGGCATCGGTTGTGATCGGTCTGTTTGAAGGCACGATTGAAAAGCTTGTTGCGCTGGCTGTTCTGATGCCAATCGTCGCTTCGATGGGCGGCAATGCCGGCACGCAGACATTGACCGTTGCCGTGCGCGCGATTGCCACGCGTGAGCTGACCAGTACCAACGCATTGCGTGTGATCCGCAAGGAAGTCGCGGTATGTGGCCTGAACGGCCTGGCCTTTGCGGTTCTTGCCGGGGCTGTGACATGGTTCTGGTTTGATGACATGCTGCTTGGTGGTGTGATCGGCGTTGCCATGATCATCAACCTGCTGTTTGCCGGCCTGTTTGGGGCGCTGATCCCGCTTGGTCTGGAACGTGCGGGCATTGACCCGGCTGTCTCGTCGGCGGTTTTCCTGACGACGATTACCGATGTTGTCGGCTTTTTCGCCTTTCTGGGATTGGCGGCAGTCTTCCTGCTTTAGTCACATCATTCGAACACCAAAAAAACAAACCCCCGCAGTCGATCCAGCTGCGGGGGTTTTCTTTGATCGGAATGTCAGGCTCAGGCTATCCCGATTTCGTGTCGCTGGCAGGGCGTGACTTGCCTTTGGCTGCCGATTTGGTCGGTTTCTGCTGTATCAGAAGTTCCATCGTATCGGCTGCATCACGCGGTGGCGACAGAAGGAAGCCTTGAATTTCATCGCATTCGGCTGCCTGAAGGGATGCCATCTGTTCTTCGGTTTCAACGCCAACGGCAACCACCTTGCGGTTCAGGCTTTTGCACAGCCGGATCGCCGGTTGCAGTACGCTGTTTTCGGGTTGTTCATCAAGTGCGACATTAAACAGCGACTTGGACAGTTTGATGCGCTGGACCGGGAAGCGTTTCAGATAACGCAGCGACGTGTTGCCCGCCGCAAAATGATCAAGCGTCAGGCCAATGCCCGCCTCCGAGAAACGATAGAACTGACCAAGGGCGCGTTCCGGATCGCGCATGACAATTTCCTCGGACACTTCGATCTCGATCATGGCCGGATCAACTTCATGTTCAGCGGTCAGATCGGTGATGTTCTTGATCAGATCGGCCTGAATGAACTGGCGGCTTGAAACGTTAAGCGCAATCGGCACCGGGACATAGCCCTGACGGCGCCAGTCGGCGACCTGTTTGCAAACGGTTTCAATGATCCAGTGACCAAGGGGTGAAAGCAGACCTGTCCGATCCGCAACCGCGATGAAATCGGGCGGCAGGCGGCGTTTGCCACTGTCATCAATCCAGCGCAGCAGCGCCTCGAACCCGGTAAGCGTGCGGTCCGATGTGCGATAGCGCGGCTGATATTCCAGAACAAAACGTTTTTCATCGACCGCACGGCGCAACTGCGTTTCCATCGACAGGCGCGCATGCATGACGTTGTTCATCGTCTCGACGAAGAAGCAATAAGATGATTCTGCTGATTTCTGGGCGCGATACATTGCCGCATCGGCATTGGCCATCAATTGCGACGGTGCACGTGCATCGTTGGGATAAAGTGCGACACCGACACTGACATGCAGGCGAATTTCATCGCCCGTGGTGGTCAGGATCGGTTGCGACATGGCTTCGACCACGCGTTCGGCGACAAGGGCTGCCCCCTCGGCCTCGGACAGGTCGGTTGCGATGATGGCAAACATATCGCCCGAGAACCGCGCACAGGTATCCTTTTCGCGCACGGTGGCACGCAGGCGCCCGGAAATGGTGCGCAGCGTCTCATCACCGACATCCGCCCCGAACCGGTCATTGATTGCCCGGAAATTGTCGATATCGACCACCAGAACCGACAGAAGCTTTTCATAGCGTTTGGCATGCGCAACCGCCTGATTGAGGCGATCCTCAAACAGGGCATGGTTGGGAAGGCCGGTCAGCGGATCATGCGTCGCCAAATAGCGCAATCGGTTGACCGATGCGTTGGCGGCCGGATTGTGATGCAAGGTGATGTCGACACAGTCCGGATGGGTCGTGGAGGGGCGCATTGTCAGATCGCAAACGACATGCACGCCTTCGGCACTGCGGACAATCCATTCACGCCTGAGTTCGTCATCGCCACGATTGATCGCAAGCAGCATCTTTTCCTGCGAACGCCGGGATGCGGTGCCATCCGACTGGAATTCCGGTGCGAGGTTATAAAACCGGATAAAGCCGTAATCCTCTTCGCGCAAATCAAAGAATTCGGCGGTTTCCGGCGACATTGATTTCAGGTGACCGTCAAGCTTGGTGATCGAAAGGGACAGGTCACTGATATCATCGCCGGCATGGATGTGATGAACCGTGCGGCGCATTGCCATTTTCTGCCGGTTGCTCAGCAGGAAGACAATCGTCGTGAACAAAATGGTCGTCAGTGCGCCGAATATCAGGATCAGTTCCGGATTGATCGTGCTGTGTGCCAGTTGCGGATCGGCAATGACATCGACCTGCCATTGGCGGCCAACCACATCAAAGGCGACTGTGCGCTGAAGGGTTTCATCATCACCTTCGCCGCGAATTTCAAACAGAACGGTGTCACCTTCGCGGACACGGACGGTGTAATCTTCGACCTGTTCGGTATTGATCACCGCCGCCAGCATGGAGCGAATGCGAAACGCCCCGTTGATGATCCCGATAATCTCGCCATCGCGGCCCAGAACAGGGGTATAGGCCGCAAAGCCGCGCCCGCCCTGCATGAGCTCAAGCGTTGGTGTGATCTGGGTGCGGCGTTGATCAAGCGCGATATCAAGAACCGGACCAGCAAGCGGATGACGTTTGAGATCCGCCCCCATGGCCGGAACGTTGCCCTTGATCGGAGCGACATACAAAATGATGTAGTTCGGGGTTATCCAGTTGACTGCCTGGAGTGCCGGGAAGCGGCTTTGAAGCGGGGTCGCAATCGAAAGATAGTCTCTTTCGTCCTCGGGCGGGCCGCCTTGCCAATTGTCGGCAAAGCTTTCAAGCACCGCGAGGTTATTGTTCACAATGGCTTTGATCTGCTGGGAAACGGAATTTGCCGTAATCTGGCCTGCTGATTGAAGGATTACGCGGCGATCGCTTTCAACCATTTGCCAAATCAGATAGGTGACAGATGCGAAGAAAGTAGCCGTCAGAAAACCAGCCGCCAAAGCCCGTTTTTTCAGGCGTGACGTTTGTTTGGTTGCGTTTTCCTCAGCGTGCTTTGTTTCTTCTTCCATCTCTCCCCCAAACACAACGACCCTTGCTGATCCTCCCCGATCAGGATGTGTGTCCATACGGTTATCACCAGCAAACATCCATGCACCGATGGATAAAGATGCCAGTGTATTTTGCTGGCCGATAACCGGTACTATTTGTTTATGGTGTTATTCTTACACGACTTTAAGGGGTTGGTCGCCTGCATTTACGGATTAATTTTTGACGGTAATTGCCAAAAACTGTTCCGGGACAGGGTTTTGATACAGGTTTGGCGATAATAAATCCGTGTTAGCCCCTGTTCTGAAAACGTGAAGTGTTGTATCTGAGGCGGAAATCCGGCACCCGCAGTCAAGGCCGGTCATTGTGTGACAAAGATCACCCCCAGAGAGAGTCCATGAAACACCATAACCGCAATCCCCGTGCACGGGGAGGACGCAAACGTCAGCCATCCCGGCGTGATCCGCTAATCGGGTTTGAAGCAGACGTCACCATCGAACAGATCGGTGCGCGCGGCGATGGGATTGCCCATGTCGCGACACCCGATGGTAAATCGGTTTTGATCTATGTGGATTGCGTGTTGCCGGGTGATCAGGTGCGCGTTGCACTTCGCCAGAAACGTGGCGACGGGTATGGGGCCGAGGTGGTTGCCGAAATCGCACGATCGAGCGGCTATAACACGCCACGCTGCGCGCATTTCAAGGAATGCGGGGGCTGCGCCCTGCAGCATATGAATGATGACGATTACCGCACCTGGAAGCGTGACAAGGCCTTGGTCGCCGTTCAGCGTGCGGGTATCGATCCGCAAGATGCCGAAACGCTTGTCGGGGATGTCGAAATTTCACCGCCGGCAAGTCGCCGTCGTGCCGGCTTTTCGGTGCATGTCGGCGCAACCGGCGTTTTTGTCGGTTTCCATGGCCGGTTCAGTCACACGGTTCTGAATGTGCCTGACTGTGCGGTATTGCGCCCGGAACTGATGGCCTTTCGCGAGGCATTCGTCATGTTCCTTGAAGCCTGCCCGCCGGAACATGCACGCGACATCAAGGAAGTTTTTGTCACCCTGACCGATAGTGGTCTGGATGTGCTTATTCAGGCAAGCAACGATCCCGACCTTGATATGCGCCAGGATCTGGCGGAATTCGCAGAAGCGCAAAATATCGCCCGGCTGAGCTGGAAAACCGGGGATCGTCCTGATGAACCGGTTGCTGCGCGTCATTTGCCGGTTGTCCGTTTTGAAGGTGTCGAAGTGGCGATTGCGCCGGGCGGTTTCTTGCAGGCCACACAGGACGGGGAACAGGCACTGGTTGCGGCCATCAAGTCGGCATTGGCCGATATCGCGCCGAAAAACGTCGCCGATCTTTTTTGCGGTGTGGGCAGTTTTACATTTTCACTGGCCCTTTCGGGCAAACGGCGTTCGGTCACGGCTGTGGAAAGTGATCCGCGGGCCGTGGAGTTACTGCAATATGCGGTCGGACAATCGGGCAGTCCGGTCAAGGTCGTAAAGCGCGATCTGTTTCGCCAGCCGCTTGTTGGTGATGAACTGAGCAGCTTTGACCTTGTGGTGTTTGACCCGCCGCGTGCCGGGGCCCTTGCCCAGTCAGAGACGCTTGCCGTCGACGGGCCGGAATGGATCATTGCCGTATCATGCAATCCGGCGACGTTCAGCCGTGACATGCGGGTTCTTCGGAATGGCGGCTATGAAATCACCAAAGTCGTGCCGGTCGATCAGTTCCTGTGGTCGTCACATCTTGAATTATTCGCCATTTTGCGCCGCGTTTCTGCCGGTTGACGCCGTTTGCATAGCGGTGCGCTTTGGGGCTTAATTTTTATTCACTGATATACTATACTATCAGTTGGTATTTCCGCCGGACACCAGGATGGTCAGGTTGGCAAGGGATTGAAAGTGCTCAGTCCCTTTGCCCGTGCAGCACGTAGTTGTTTTGCCGGCTTGTTTGAGCGGAAAAACAATGGAACCACTGGCCAGTCAGTTGCCGATCTATACCAGTACTGCGCGTGCAATTGCCCCGCAGAACCGGTTGATTGCGCCTGAAAGCAGCCAATTTTCCGCCAACAATCAAAACACAAACCGCAATACCGACCCGCTTCGCAGCGCAGGTTCTACCAATGCGCAACTGAACCGGTCTTTGGGCAGTGCGGGTGAACTTCTTGGTCAGGCATCAAGCGATCTTTCGCGGATTGGCGATGCGCTTGACGAAATTGACGCGCTTGTCACGGTTGCGGAAGAAAACAGCGATCTGTCCACACAGCAACGTGCACAGTTAAATGCGCAGATCGAAGATTATCTGACCCGGATCGACGATATCGCGGCCAATAGCAATTTTGAGGGCCGGGATCTTCTGGCATCGGATCAGACAATTACGCTGCAGGTTGGCAGCGGCACATCATCAGACAATCGGATTGATGTGACGTTGTCGGCGTCGAGTTCCGAAGATCTGGCGACCGGCCTTTCGGCGATAAATGTTTCCGACAGCACGGGCGTTTCCAATGCGCGCGCGCTGGTTGACGAGGCGCAGCAAGCGCTTCGTGAGCGCGAGATTTCCGTTTCTGCTGATCAGGGAAGTTTGCGAACAGCGCAGGACCAGAACCGCGTTTCGCAGGTTGCGGGTGAAAACATTGTCCAGGCGCAACTGGCGGCATCGGCACCATCTGGTCGCGAGGATGCGCAGGCAAACATTGCGCAAAACCTGCAGGCCTATCTTGGCGATATTTCCGCACAGCTTGCCAACCAGACAGTCGCGGTGGGTGGTATTGCCTTGCCAGAACCGCGCCCTGATCCTGTGCCCGAACAGGAAGAAGATCCGTTCTTCGACCCGATCGCCGAAGACGACGATCCGAGCCAATCACAAGACTTCCTTGGCCAAGCTGTTCCAGACAGCGGAACAACCCGGCCTTTGGCGACCACCGGATTTGGCGGATATGACAGCGGTGGCAACGGAACATCGGGCGGTAGTGGTAGTTCGGACCGTCCGGCCAACCGGATTTCTGTTGAAGCCTAGGCCTGATCTCGGTTTCCGAAAGGGTCAGCAGAAAGGCGTTTTATCCTTCGACATTCTCGCCGTCGTAGATACCCCAGAACCCGTGGCGGGGCGCCCAGCCTTCGAAATCACCAAACCGCAACTGACACCAATCGACCGTCGCCGGGCAGTCTTCGATGCGGCCAATCACGCTTGCCGAGACCAGCGCAATCTTGCGGGCATTCTTGTCGGCGGCGGAATAGAGCGTGATGTTTTCATCGGTCACGATGACGTGGCGCGACCCGATCAGAAGGCTTTGATGAACCCAACCTTCGCTGCCTTCCCAGTCACGCACCTTGCGCCAGGTATCGAATTCCGACACCACTTCCATCGGCATATTGCGACGGTGGTAAATCCAGACTTTCGGATATCGCAGGCCGGGGCCAGAGCGTAAAAATACCTTGTCAGAGCGCAGCGCGACAAATCGCGGGATCGGCAGGCCCGATTCCTGTGCGCTGGCCACGATCGGAGCGGTCAGACTGCCAAGAATCGCCAAGGCCATGAAGCGATACAGAAATTTGCGCAAAACCTGCGGCATCTTGTTGGTATTCCTTCATTTATTCCATTTGCGCTGGTTTTGTAATAATTCGCTATTGCGAAATAAAATTACAAAAAATGCGTCAAAATTCTTGCTTTTGTACCTTTCGGCATGGCATCACTGCACTGCGGCAGGGCACAAAAATGCACCATGCCTTATTTTGTCTGAAAAAGAGTTAAAAGACCGCATAGGATCGGCACATGACCAAGAAAAAACCGCTTGTCGTCGTGACCCGGAAACTGCCGGAAGCGATTGAAACCCGCATGATGGAACTGTTTGACGCGCGTCTGAATATCGATGATGCGCCGATGAGCAAGCAGGAACTGATTGATGCGGTCAAGGAAGCCGATGTGCTGGTGCCAACCGTCACCGACAAGATCGATGCGGCAGTTCTGGCCCATGCGGGCCCCAATCTGCGCCTGATTGCCAATTTCGGCACCGGTGTCGATCATGTCGATCTGCAAACTGCCCGGTCGCGCGGCATTACGGTCACCAACACACCCGATGTCCTGACCGAGGATACAGCGGATATGACCATGGCGCTGATCCTGTCGGTATCGCGCCGCCTGGCAGAGGGCGAACGTCTTATTCGCAAGGGCGAATGGGCGGGCTGGGGCCCGACGCTTATGCTCGGTCATCGCATCTGGGGTAAGCGCCTTGGCATTGTCGGCATGGGCCGTATCGGCCGCGCGCTGGCACGCCGGGCAAAGGGGTTTGGCCTTTCGGTGCATTACCACAACCGCCGTCGTGTACATCCCGATATTGAAGAAGAACTGGATGCGACCTATTGGGAAAGCCTTGATCAGATGCTGGCCCATGTGGACGTCATTTCGGTCAACTGCCCGCATACGCCTGCGACCTATCATTTGCTGTCGGCGCGTCGTCTTAAACTGATGCAACCGCATGCCATTCTGGTCAACACCGCGCGCGGCGAAATCGTCGATGAACCGGCCCTGACCCGGATGCTGGCAGATGGTGAAATCGCCGGTGCCGGACTGGACGTGTTTGAACACGAACCGGCGGTGAACCCGAAGCTTCTGGAACTGCAAAACGCGGTTCTGTTGCCCCATATGGGCTCGGCCACCATTGAGGGCCGCGTTGACATGGGCGAGAAGGTCCTGATCAACATCAAGACGTTTGTTGACGGTCACACACCACCGGATCGCGTGATCGAAGGATTGCTCTGATCCGCTTTCCATAATGATTTCAAAGGGGTGATGGCGCGTACATCATCCCTTTTTTCATACACTCCCCATATGTGGATGGTGTGATGTGGCCGTTAGCGGCATTTTCCCGGCATTAAACCAAACCGGTTTCAATTTCGGGATGTGCACAAATGGTAAGACGGCCAAAAACGCTTGTTGCTGATCTGGGTATCGCGACCCCGGCAAATGATGATGTCGCGGCCGGGCTTGCAACACGCGAAGTCGTCTTGCACGGGCCATGCGTGGTGTCGGGCATCCAAAGCCGTCACGCCGAAGAGATTGTCTTTGTGCGTTCCGGAACCGTCCTGGTCAGTGATGGCGACGGAAATGTATATGAAAGCCATTACGGCTGCATTTCGATCCTTCAGGGGCAGCGTTACCATCTTCATGTCAATGCCGGCCAAACCGCCAAACTTTTGATCCTTGCTGTGCCCGCTGTTCAGGATCCGGAACAGTTTTCTGCCTTGCAGATCGCCAAGACCAGAGTTCGCGATATGATCCTGAGCGAGAAGCTTAAGTGATCTATCAGCTTATTGTTGCTGCACAGTGATCCAACCTACTGACAATTCCTGACAGCAGATACGTGGCAATGCGCATTGGGCGTTTCTTTCTGATCCGTGCTTGTTTATGACTGTTGCATATCACGCATAAACAACACGGGGTCATCATGAGTTTGATCTTTGACGCACCTGCACCGACGACCATTCCGGTTCAGGGCACCGACGACGTTTTCCCGGTAAATCGCATTTTCTGCATCGGCAAAAACTACGCCGAACATGTCCGCGAAATGGGTTCCGATCCTTCCGACACCCCGCCTTGTGTCTTTATGAAACCAACGGACTGCCTTGTGGTCGGAAATGGTGATTTGCCATATCCGTCGGGCACGGAAGATCTGCATTACGAGGGCGAACTGGTGGCTGCGCTTTCCAAGGGGGGCAAGGATCTGGATCGCGCCGCCGTTGAAGATGCAATTTTTGGCTATGCCGCCGGTCTTGATATGACGCGCCGCGATGTTCAGGCCGGTCTCAAGGACCGTCGCCTGCCATGGGATATGGCAAAATCCTTTGATGGCTGTGCGGCCATTTCCGCCATCAAGCCCAAGGCCGATGCCGGCAATCCGCACGCCACCAACCTGAAATTGTCGGTCAATGGCGATGTGCGTCAGAACGACACTACGGCAAAAATGATCTGGCCGGTGGTGGATGCGTTGGTGCACCTTTCAACCCTGATCGAACTGAAACCGGGCGATCTTCTGTTTACCGGAACGCCCGAAGGCGTTGGCCAGGTTGTGCGCGGTGATCGCATGGATTTGGTGATTGCAGATGTCGCGGAACTGTCTGTGACCTTGAAATAGACCATTGGGGGGATCGGGGGGCAGGGGCCCATCCTCAATCGAGCAAAAACGGAGCCCGTTTTGAAAATCGTAAGCTGGAATATCAATTCCGTCCGACTGCGTATTGAACAGGTCATCAAGTTTCTGAATGATCAGCAGCCTGATGTGCTGTGCTTGCAGGAACTGAAATGCCCCGATGAGCATTTCCCGCATGATGCCTTTGAGGCGGCCGGTTATGTTCATCGCCATAACCACGGCATGAAAAGCTATAACGGGGTTGCGATCATATCGCGCCTGCCGTTTGTCGAAACCGACATCAAGCATTTCTGTGGCAAGGAAGATCGCCGTCATTGCATGGCAAAGTTCGAAAATGGCGTCGAACTTCACAACTTCTATATCCCGGCTGGTGGGGATGAACCCGATCCGGCAATCAATGAAAAGTTTGCCCACAAGCTGTCCTTCATTGATGAAATGACCAACTGGTGGGGGGATCGTCGCGCAACCGATCCCAACCGCAAGGCAGTTCTGGTTGGCGATTTCAACATTGCGCCATCGGAAAACGATGTCTGGTCGCACAAGCAGCTTCTGCGCGTGGTCAGTCACACGCCGGTAGAGGTCGAAATCCTCGAGAAATTCCGCCAATCGGGCGATTTCATCGATGCTGTCCGTGAAGTGGTTCCCGAGCCCGAAAAACTGTTTAGCTGGTGGAGCTATCGCGCACGCGACTGGCGGGCAAGCAACAAGGGCCGTCGACTGGACCATGTCTGGATGACGCCAAACATGGCTGGAACGGTGCGCACGGCATCAGTTTATGACATTGCCCGGGATTGGGAAAAACCATCGGACCACGCACCCGTTGTGGTGGAATTCAATCTCTGAACATACAGATTAGCCGAGATTTCAAAGCAGCGGATCAGGGAAGCCTAATCCGCTGTTTTGTCATGTGAAATAACTTGATTGTCTGACCGATCAGCGCAACTCTTCTGGTTGAACGAAACCGGATGCGTCCCCATTTGCACCCTAAGGGTTGAATTTCGCGTATTTTCGGTGAGGCACTACGCAGGAAACGGGCAATGAAAAAGATACTGATTGGTCTGGCCGTGATCATCGTTTTGGTCGTCGGGGCCCTCGTCTATGTTTATGTCAATCTTGATAACATCGTGAAATCCACCATCGAAGAGGCAGGCACGCGTGTGACGCTGGCCGATGTCGCGGTTGACGGTGTGTCGATTGAGCCGACGCAAAATACCGCGGCGATCAACGGGCTTGTGGTCGGCAATCCGGACGGATTCAACTCCGATTATGCGTTCTCGCTTGGCAATATCTCGGTCCGTCTTGATGGTTCGACCCTGACCAGCGACACGATCCGTATCATCGAAGTGGTGGTTGACCAGCCAAGTGTCATTTACGAACTGGGCAATGGCAGTTCAAACATCGCAACCATCCAGCGCAACGTCGAAGCCTTTGTTCAGCGTGTTTCCGGTCCGACCGGGGCGGGTGGGGCCGATGGTGACACATCTGGCGACGATGCCGCGGGTGGAACCAAAATCATTATCGACAATGTCTATGTCCGCAACGGTGATGTCGGTGTCTCGGCAGACTTCCTGCAGGGCAAGAAACTGTCTGCCAGCCTGCCGGAAATTCATCTGACCGATGTGGGCAAGGAAGAAGGCGGCGCGACCCCGGCCCAGGTTGCCGGTGAAATCCTGACGGCGATCAACACCGCCGTCTTCAAGGCGGTTTCAAGCTTGAATGTCGATGGCCTGTTGCAGGGCGTCGGTGACCTTGGCAAAGGTGTCGTCGGTGCTATTGGTGGCGCTGCAAGTGGCGGTGGCACCAAGCTGAAAGAAGGTGCCGATGCGCTTGGTGGCGCGGTCAAGGGACTGTTTGGCGGTTCCTCGGACTAGGTCATCGTATGATCGTCTTGATCTGATGTGATGTTCGGCCCGATGGATGTGTTTTTGATCCATCGGGCCGCTGTGTTTTTGGCGATAGCGTGATCAAATTGATGAGGCAGGGCGCGAGAGCGGATATCTGTCGATTGTGAATTTTCTCTATCCCACTGCTTTTTTTCATGAATTTGACTTCTATATATCTTGGGTTAGGGATAGTTATATCCACAATCTGTGTTGTCTTGGGGCTTCGACCACGGACGTGAGGTGGATCGAAATTCGGGGTCAGGTCTGTTGATCTGATTATGACAAGAACGGCATGGAACAGGACGGGCCACAAGGCCCGCCATATGGCCTGACAAGACATTGGGAAAATGTCGGCATGGCCGAAAAAATAGAATGGGATTGGGATCCTGATAGTCGGTCAGATCAAGGAGTAACACCGATGAGAGCCAAACTGCTTGCCGTTGTATCCGCCGCCGCCTTTCTGAGTGCGTGCGCGAACATGAACATTCCCGGAGTGCGCGATATGGCCGACGAAGGATCGGCTTTTGACGCAGCTCTGCACCAGAATTATGCAGATCTTGCCCAGGCAGAATATGACGAGGCTGACTGGGCCGATGCACGTTATTTCACCAACCGTTCAAAGACTGCTGCGATGGGCATGGATTCCGGTCCGCAGGCAATTGCCGAACGTAACCTGCCCGAAGGGTCCGGGGCCGAGGTTGAAGTCGCCCGTTCTGACCTGATGGCGGCCCTTGAGGCCGGTGGCCGTGAAAAGGCTGCCAGTGCTGCCGCACGGGCACAGAGCAGCTTTGATTGCTGGTTGCAGGAACTCGAAGAAAACATCCAGCAGGAAGACATTGATAACTGCCGTTCGGCATTCTATCAGGCCCTGGCCATCGTACAGGCTGAACTTGATACCGGCCCGGCCCCGATGGCAGCGATGCCGATGCCGGTTCCTATGAATGTCTATTTCGGGTTCGACAGTGCCGCCATTGATAGCAAGGCGATGTCTGTTGTGAACGGTATTGTCGAGGCTTATGGCAAATATGATCCGAAAATGATCAGCCTTGTTGCTTATGCTGACCGTGCCGGTGATGCGATGTATAACGATATCCTTGCCAAATCGCGCGTTGATGCGGTGGTCAAGGCATTGCGTGATGCCGGTGTTCCGGCAAGCAAACTTGCAATCAGCATCAGCGGTGAAGCCAATGTACCGGTTTCAACTGCTGACGGCGTGCCCGAACAGGGCAACCGCGTTGTGACGGTTACTTTCGAAGACGGCATGTAAGCACGTCGAACTAAAAAGGGGATTTCATCCATGCGTCTATTGATTGCACTTCTTCTGCCCTGGTTGCTTTTCTTTACCATCGGGCGTCCGATTGCCGGTGTTATCTGCCTGATCTTGCAGATCACGCTGATTGGTTGGGTTCCGGCAGCAATTTGGGCCGTTTATGCGCTCAGCCAGTATAACACCGACAAGAAAATCAGCAGCGCCATGGGTGGCGGTCAGGAATGATTGAAGCCGTTTGCCAAATGGCAAACAGCAACGATCCCGACATAAGAAGGCAGGCTTTCGAGCCTGCCTTTTTCTTTATCTGAGTAGATCCAGACCCTAGAACGTCGGGCAGATTGCCTAGTGCAGTTTACGGCGCACACCGCCGATAAACCGGCCAATCAGCCGGGAAATGATAAATCGGGTCAGAAAAAACGTCACCGCACTGGCAACAGATGGCCAATACCACGCCTGTATTTCCGGGCGCGTGCTTTGATCAACCAATCCATAGATGATGGCGGCAAGTGCGCCGGCGGCGAAAAACGCCGTTCTGCGTCGATAGCGGGCAATAAAAGGACCGAGGACCCACATCGCCTAGTGCTGTCCGCCACCGATGTCACGTGCAAGACGGGCGGCAAAATCGTCGGTCATCCCTGATACGTAATCGAGAATGACCAGGTAAAGATCATAAAGCGACGCCCCGATGGGCATGGCATCATTGCCGATCAGTTCACGCACCCGTCCGGTGCGATAGGAAATGTCGGCCTCTGACTGTGCGTGATGCACATCAAGGGCGGTTTTGCAAAATGTCTCGAGCAAGGTTTCAAGATGGGCAAAGGCGCCGACCTCGATCTGGACCTTGCGGCGGTTGAGGATGATCTGCTTTTCTGAGAATGACTTGGCCTGCGCGATCAGATCATTGAATGGCCCCTTGGCACATGCCAGCAGATCTCCCTTCCATTCGCCAGCCAGAAGCGCCTCCTCGTTCGCGACAAAGGCATCAACCAGTGCATCAAGAACACCGGCAATGATTTTACCCCGCAGGAAGGAAATCTTGCGGCTGACATTGGGTTCACGGTTGTACTCGGCCGGCAGGTCATCCGTAATGCAGGGCAGCAGCATCTTTTCAAGAATAGCGAAATCGACAAGTTCCAGTTCAACGCCGTCCTCGATATCGATCAGGGCATAACAAACATCATCAGCAGCCTCGACCAGATAGACCAGCGGGTGACGGCAAAAGGCCTGATCGCCGGTGCGGATCAACCCGGTGGCATCGGCGACTTCTTCAAGCAGCCCGAATTCCTTTTGAAAGGCGCCGAATTTCTTTTTCTGTGGAAAAGGACTTCCGGCGGCTGACCACGGGTATTTCAAAAAACTGGCCAGGGTCGCATAGGTCAGGCGCATGCCGCCGTCATACAGACCGGTCCGTTTGTTGGTCAGAAGGCGGAAACCCTGGGCATTGCCCTCATATGTTGTCAGATCGGCAAACTGTGCCTCTGTCAGGCCTTCGGTGAATTTCGGGTTTGCGTCGACAAACCATTGGCGGATGGCATATTCCCCGGCATGACCAAAGGGCGGGTTGCCGATATCATGGCAAAGTGCGGCTGCCTGTACGATGGCGGCCATATGGTCCGGCTCAATCGCGTCGGGCAGGCTACCCTTTTCATGCAGGCGGTTCCCGACCATCAATCCCAAAGACCGGGCAACACAGGATACTTCCAGACTGTGGGTCAGGCGGGTGTGGACATTGTCATTTTCCGGCAGCGGATGAACTTGCGTTTTGCGCTGCAAGCGGCGAAAGGCGGCCGAAAAAATGATCCGGTCATAATCCTTGTGAAAATCGGACCTGCCAAATGTACCCACACTGGAATGACGCGACCCAAGCCGAGCTGGAGATAGCAATTGCTGCCAGTTCATCATGGTTGGAAGGCCCCTGTTCCGGATTACGCGCGCTGACTGTGCGCGCTTCTTTTAAATATGAACCTGCAAATAGTCCATGAAGATATAGAAAATCATTTATTTTCAATGTGTTACTTGGGCGGCGTGTGAGGGGTCAGTTTTTTTCGCGTAAATCTATACTTAAGGGTTGAAATTTGATCAGATATATACGATCTAAACCAAAGTATAGGTGCGAGGTGGATACTTAAGTATATGCTCTCGCGGCGAGCCCGTCCTCATGGCCAAAGGTTGCGAGGGTGGGCTTTCTCTTTCCAGGATCACTGAAATGCGTTCGCTTAAGCTATCAAACCTTAAAACCAAAACCAAGTTTATGATCGGGGTTGGTTTCCCTCTTCTGTGCCTTATCGGCGTTGGTCTGGTGGCTTCAAACAGTCTCCACAAACTCACGGAGTCGAACAGGTGGGTAAACCATACATACGAGGTTCTCTCGGTTTCTGACTCTATCGTTGCCTCGGCGGTTAATATGGAAACCGGCATGCGTGGCTACTTGCTGGCCGGGAAAGAAGAGTTTCTCGATCCCTACAAGCAGGGCCAAGCCAATACGTATAAAAACATCGCAGAACTGCAGCAGACCGTAAGTGACAACCCGCCACAGGTCGCGCGTCTCGAAGAGGCAGCCAACGTTCTTAAGGATTGGCAGGCCAATATCACCGAGCCCTACATCAAAATGCGCGGTGAAGTGGGTAACGGGCAAACAATGAATGACATCGCCAACATTGTTGGTGAAGCACGCGGAAAGCAGTATTTCGACAAGTTCCGCCAGATCATGGCTGACTTCAGAGCAGAAGAAGCCAAGCTGATCGACGTGCGCAAGGCTGACAATGCCGAACGCGTCAGCACGACGAACACAATCATCATCGCAACCATCGCGATTGCCCTTACTGTCGGCATCGGTCTGGCGATTCTGATCGGGAATGGCATTTCCGGGCCGATCAATCGCATGACAGCCGCAATGGCAAAACTTGCTGGCGGCGATCTGGAGGTTGAGATTATTGGCCTTGATCGTGGCGATGAAATTGGCGACATGGCAAAAGCCACCCAGGTCTTCAAAGAAAACGCCCAGAAAATGGAAGAGCTGCAGAAAGAACAAGTCGAAAGCGAAAAGCGCGCCGCTGAGCAGCAAAAAGCAGCCATGAACAAAATGGCCGACGAGTTCGAGGCATCTGTTAAGAAAGTTGTTGAGAACGTATCAAGCGCTGCCCAGCAGATGCAGACCAGTGCGGGCAACCTGTCTGCGATCGCCGAGGAAACAAACCGTCAGTCGATTTCGGTCGCTGCTGCAACCGAACAGGCAAGTGCCAACGTTGAGTCGGCCGCGTCCGCAACCGAAGAACTTTCGGTATCGATCAACGAGATCAATCAGCAGATTGATGGTGCGTCCGAACTGGCCCAGAGCGCGTCGGTTGAAGCAGACAAAACGAACGACACGATGGTTTCGTTGCAAGAAAGTGTCGAGCAGATCGGAAATGTTGCCTCTTTGATTGAGGACATTGCCTCGCAGACCAACCTTCTGGCGCTTAATGCCACCATCGAGGCCGCACGTGCCGGTGCCGCGGGCAAGGGATTTGCCGTTGTTGCAAACGAGGTTAAAAACCTTGCATCTCAAACGGCCAAGGCAACCCAGGAAATCTCGAACCAGATTTCCGAAATGCAAAGCCGTGCGGATGTGTCGATCAACGCAGTGCAAACCATCCGCGAAATGGTCCGCCAGATCAGCGACCGGGCATCGACCGTGGCGGTGTCTGCGCGTGAACAGACGATTGCGACCAATGAAATTTCGCGCAACGTCCAGGAAGCTGCGCACGGGACCACGCAGGTTTCCGCAAGCATCAGCGATGTGACCCAGGCGTCTAACGAAACCGGCTCGATGTCGACACAGGTATTGTCGGCGGCCAATGAGTTGGGCGCACAGGCTAAAACCCTGAGCCAGGAAGTTGACCAGTTCATCAAGCGGATCCGTAATTCCGCCTAATGTCTGAGCGCAAAGAGAAAGGGCAGCCCTTTTGGGGCTGCCCTTTTTTGTTTCAGAACGGTATTGGTGTCCTGTCCTTGGTCGGGGCCTTAAAGTCCCTTTTCCATAACGGTATCCAGGCGACGGGCAAAGCTGACCGGATCGGGCAGGGCTTCGCCTTCAAGGATGCGCGCCTGATCAAGCAACAGCAGGGCTGCATCGTGAAGGATCGGGGCCTTGGCATCCTTGGTCGCAATGTCAGACAGCTTTTTGATCAGGCTGTGCTTCGGATTGATTTCAAGGATACGCGGGCTGATTTCATCGACACGGTTGTGCTGTTTCATCAGGCGTTCCATGCGCAGATCCATGCCCATTTCATCGGCAATCAGACAGCAGGCCGAACTGGTCAGGCGATCTGATTCCCGAACGTCCTTGACCCCGGTGCCAAGGGCAACCTTGATCGCGGCAATCAGGGCACTGACCGATGCTTCATTTGCGGCATCATCTTTTTTCTCGTCCTTGGTGTCATCCTTGTCATCGGACTTGATGTCGTTCAGGTCCGCACCGCCACGGGTGACAGATTTGAAGTCTTTGCCATCAAACTGGCCGACAGACGGCATCCAGAATTCATCAACCGGATCGGTCAGAAGCAGGACTTCGATCCCCTTGGCGGCAAAGCCTTCAAGTTGCGGGCTGCGTTTAAGGGCGTCGATATCCTCGCCACTGATGTAATAGATCGCCTTCTGGCCGTCCTTCATGCGTTCGACATAGTCGGCCAGCGTCGTCCAGCCATCGCCATGGGTCGAGCGGAACCGGGCGAGTTTGAGGATACGGTCACGGTTGGTCTGATCTTCGTACAAACCTTCCTTGACGACCGAGCCAAAGTTTTCCCAGAAGGTTTCATAACCCTCAGTATCTTTCTTGGCCGCAGTTTCAAGTTCGGACAGGACCTTTTTGGTCAGGCCGTTCTTGATCTTGGTCAGAAGCGGATGGTCCTGCAACATCTCGCGCGAGACGTTAAGCGGCAGGTCCTGACTGTCGACCACACCGGAGACGAAACGCAGCCACGGCGGCAGCAATTCGTTGGCACCTTCGGTGATGAAGACCTTGCGGACATAAAGCTTCAGATGGCCTTTGCGCTGCGGATCATAGAGATCGAACGGCCGCATGGTCGGCAGGTAAAGCAGCCCGGTATATTCAATCGCACCTTCGGCCTGATAGTGGATGGTTTTCCACGGATCATCAAAGGCGTGCGAGGTGTGCTTGTAGAATTCCTTGTATTGTTCTTCGGTGATCTCGCTTTTCGGGCGGGTCCAGAGTGCGGAGGCCTCGTTCAGCGTTTCATCACCGTCGCCCTTCATCAGGACCACCGGAATGCCGATATGGTCGGAATAGGTTTTGACGATATGACGCAGACGATGTTCGTCTGTGAATTCCTTGTTGTCGTCGGTCAGATGCAGGGTGATCTGGGTGCCGCGGCCTTCCATTTCGGCCTCGGCAATGGTGTATTCGCCCTTGCCGTCAGATGACCATTTCCATGCCTGATCATCGCCGGCCTTGCGGCTGACGACTTCGACCTTGTTGGCGACCATAAAGGCGGAATAGAAACCGACCCCGAATTGACCGATCAGGTCGACATCCTTGGCGTTGTCGGATTTCGAAACGGCATCAAGGAACTTCGCGGTGCCGGAATTGGCAATGGTGCCCAGGTTTTCGACCAGATCTTCCTTGTTCATCCCGATCCCGTTATCGGCAATCGTCAGAACATTACGGACATTATCTGTCAGAAGGCGCACCTTGAAATCGGCATCACCAGCGAGCAAATCCGGTTTGGCAATCGCTTCATAGCGCAGCTTGTCGCACGCATCCGAGGCGTTGGAGATCAGCTCGCGCAGGAAGATGTCCTTGTTGGAATAAAGCGAGTGGACAACGATATCGAGCAGTCGGCTAACCTCAGCCTCGAACCGCATTTTTTCTTCCGTCATGACCTCTTTTTTCTCCTTTGTTTCAAGCGTCTGTCAGCCTCCTCCGATATTGGCAGAAGGACCGACACCTTAACGGGGTGAACTTTAAACCGAGCTTGATATGCGTCAACGCATCTTGCAGCGCAAGTCTTGTATCCTAAGTATAAATATAGAGGCTTTAATAACAGGGGCGCACGCCACATTCTGGAAGCGTTCCTGAAAGTTCCCGAGCAGCAAAAATGCTAGGGTAATCGGCAGGGTGCAACGCCCTGTCTTGCGTCCAAGGCTTTACACAGGAGGCCGTACCATGAAGGTTCCCGTTCAAATCACCTACCGTGATGTTGATCAGTCTGATGCGCTGGACGAGCGCATTCGTTTCAAGGTGCAAAAACTGGAAGAAACCTTCGATCGCATGACCAGTTGTCATGTTGTAGTGGAACGCCCGCAGGCATCTCATAACCATGGAAATCGCTTTGCCGTGCATTTTGGCATCAATGTGCCGGGCAAGGAAATCATGGTGAAGCGCGACAGTGCCGATCATGCCCATGAGGATGTCTATATCGCGCTGAAAAACAGTTTTCAGGCCGCACGTCGGCAGCTCAAGGAATATGCCGACAAGATGCGCAACCACTAAGGTCACTGAATACGTTTGAAAAGGAAGCGGGGCGACCGGATGGTCGCCCCGCTTTGTCGTGTGGTGGCACGAGGTGGTTGGAAAATGTATCAGCCCGACACCGCCGGGGTTGGGGGATCTAAACGGTGCCGGACTGATACGGGGGGGAAGCGACCGGGGAAGTCGCTTCAGCCACGGAGAGGACGCGCGTTATGCAATCGCCTCAAGAAGATGGTGTTTGCTTTGCGGGTAACGCGCATCGCGAAGTGCGCCAGCCCACCATTTGAAGTCGGTCATCATGTGATGAAGGGCGTTATTCGTACCTTCGAGGTCTATCGGCCGACCGGTATCGTCGAACTTGTCCCAGGCTTGCGCAAAGCTTATGACATCGCGCAGGGTCACCGCATGCAATTCGGCAAAGACAAGACGCAATTGTTCAACGGCGCGCAGGCCACCTGACATTCCGCCGTAGGATACAAACCCGACGGGTTTGCGTTGCCATTGTTGCTTGGCGGCATCGATCAGAAGCTTTAGCTCGCCGGTAAAGCTGTGATTGTATTCCGGGGTAACGACGATGAAACCATCGGCCTCAGTCAAGGCAGTATGAAGGTGCACGACCGCAGGGTGATCAGCCCCAACATGGGCCGCAGGCAGGTTCAAAACAGCGGGATCAATCGTATCAACAGAAAGTTCGTGATCCGATTTTAGGGTTTCAACGACCCAGGTCCCGACCGTATCGCAAAAGCGACCTTCACGCGCACTGCCAAAGATGACGGCGATATTAAATGTCTCTTTCACGGCGTTCTCTCCTTGCCAATTTCGCTTCAATGAGTAAGGTTCTAAAACCTCAACTAATGTTAAGGTCAAGCGCGTTTTGGAACTTTTTCAAAGCTGGCAAGGGGAGCAGGGAAAATGGCAGAAAAAGGCGTGTTGCAGCGCTATCTGAGCGTCGGAGAAGTCGCAAGTCGTTGCGGCATTGCCGTTTCGGCGGTGCATTTTTATGAACGCAAAGGTCTGATCAGTTCGATCCGGACCGATGGCAACCAGCGCCGTTTTCATCGTGGCGTGTTGCGCAAGCTCGCCATCATCAAGGTCGCGCAGAAAACCGGTATCCCGCTGTCGGAAATCGGTGCGGCGCTGGATAAGCTGCCCCCCAATACCGTGCCGACCATCAAAGACTGGGAAAAGCTTTCATCGCAATGGCGCGATGATTTGAACGAACGCATCGAGCAATTGACCCGTTTGCGCGATCAGCTGGGCAAATGCATCGGTTGTGGTTGCCTGTCGATTTCCGCATGCCCGCTATACAACCCCGGAGACACGCTTGGCAGTGATGGCCCGGGCGCCAGATTGCTTGAACTCAAGGAAGAATAGGCGGGTTTGCGCGGTATCAGCGGTTTGGGCCACGATAGGCCAGTTTGATGCGCCTTGCGACGGCAGGCAGAAAGCTTGACATGGTGCTGGTTCGCGTGTTGAAAGGCCCAATGATTGCGATGGCCCGGATCATTGGGCTGTCGATTGGAAAAGTTTGATGCAGATTTCAACCCGAACCGGTCCTCGTATCCTTGCCATATTGGGGCCGACCAACACCGGCAAGACCCATCTCGCCATGGAACGGATGTTGGCACATACGACCGGGATGATCGGGTTCCCGCTCAGACTTCTGGCGCGCGAAAACTATGACCGCGCAGTCGCCAAGGTCGGCAAGGGTGCGGTGGCACTGATCACCGGCGAAGAACGTATCCTTCCGAAAACAGCCCGTTATTTCCTGTGCACGGTCGAAGCCATGCCGGTCGCCAAGCAGGTCGACTTCCTGGCGATTGATGAAATCCAGATGTGTGCCGATCCGGAACGTGGCCATGTCTTTACCGACCGGCTTTTGCATGCGCGCGGACGCCATGAAACCATGTTCATGGGGGCGGAAACCATTCGCCCGGTGATCCGCAAGCTGGTTGATAATGTCGAATTTGATCGCCGGGAACGGTTTTCGACTCTGACCTATAACGGGGCTAAGAAAATACAGCGCTTGCCCGCCCAGTCGGCAGTGGTGACGTTTTCGGCCCAGGAAGTTTATGCCGTTGCCGAATTGGTGCGCCGTCAAAAGGGCGGGGCGGCTGTGGTGCTTGGCGCGCTGAGCCCGCGCACGCGTAACGCCCAGGTCGAGATGTTCCAGAATGGCGAGGTCGAGCACCTGATTGCCACCGATGCAATCGGCATGGGGTTAAACCTTGATCTCAACCACGTGGCCTTTGCCGCGATGAGCAAGTTTGACGGCAAGTTCAATCGTGGCCTGACTGCGGCTGAAACCGCCCAGATTGCTGGTCGTGCCGGACGTCACATGAATGACGGCACGTTCGGGGTAACCGGTAATCTTTCGGGCATTGATCCCGACATTATTGAGCAGATCGAAGAACACGAGTTCGAGCCGCTTGCAAAAGTGTTCTGGCGCAACGCGCGGCTTGATTTTCGGACCGTGGATGCGCTGCAGAAATCGCTGCGTCGGCGGTCGGATGACCCGACCCTTATTTTGGCGCGCGAACCGGTTGATGAGATCATGCTCGATCATCTGGCGCGCAACGAGGATGTCGCGCGCATCGCAACCGCCCCGGATCGGGTGCAATTATTGTGGGAAATCTGCCAGATTCCCGACTTCAGAAATATCCATACCGATGCCCATCCGAGGCTGCTAACATCTATCTATCGCTATCTTGCGAAACCCGGAAGCAAACTGCCCATTGACTGGTTGGGCGAACAAATCTTGCGTCTGGATCGTTATGATGGTGATATTGACCAGTTGTCATCACGTTTGGCAGGTATTCGCGTCTGGACATATGTATCGCATAAGCATCACTGGCTCGAAGATGCCAATCATTGGCAGGAACGCACGCGGGCCATTGAGGACAAGCTCTCAGATGTGCTACATGAACGCCTGACCCAAAGGTTCGTTGACAGACGGACCTCGGTTTTATTGAAAAGTCTCAAGGACAAGTCTGAACTCATGTCTACCATCACTGCGAATGGTGAAGTACAGGTCGAAGGTGAATTTGTCGGCCGTCTTGACGGATTCCGTTTCATTGCTGATGAAACCGATGCTGCCTTTGAAGGCAAGGCGATTGCCAGTGCCGCACGTCGCGCGTTGACCGGCGAAATCGCCCAACGTGTCAAACAACTTGAAACTGACGAAGACGACAAGTTCGCAGTAAACGGCCAGCTTCAGGTGCTGTGGAACGGTTCGCCGGTTGGTGTGCTGAAAAAAGGGGACACTGTTCTGTCGCCCGAAGTTCAGGTCATCGACAGCGAGTTCTTTGACGGTCCGACCCGCGAACGGGTACGCACCCGTCTGCAGAACTTCATCAATTCCCATATCGAAACGCGCCTTAAAATGCTGACCCGCCTGCGCGACTGTCAGCTGTCCGGGCCGATTCGCGGACTTTTGTTCCAGTTGAACGAAGGTCTGGGCTGTGTGCCGCGTTCGGAACTCGAAAGTCTGGTCAAGGACCTGTCGGACGAAGACCGCAAGGCACTTGCCAAGCTTGGCGTGCGTCTGGGTGTTGAAACCGTCCATGTGCTTGATGCGCTCAAACCGGATCCGGTTGAGCTGCGCGGCATTCTGTGGGCGGTGGCACGCGAACTTGATGCCCTTCCGGAACTGCCGCCGGCAGGCCGGACCTCGGTCCCCAATGACCGTGCGAATTCCAAGGGATTCTACTTGGCAGCCGGGTACATGCCGGTTGGCCCGCTTGCTGCGCGTGTCGACATGCTTGAACGTTTTGCCGCCCTTCTGCGTCAGAAGGCGCGTGAAAACGATGGCAAGGTGCGTCCTGATCCTGATCTGCTGTCGCTTCTGGGCTGCACGGTCGAACAGGCCGAAGGTGTGTTTACCGCCCTTGGCTGGCGTGCCGAGGTAACCAAGGTCAAGAAATCCGAACTTGAAGCCAAGGAAGCCGAGAAAAAGGCCGAAGAAGCTGCCAAGGCAGCCAAGCCTGAGGAAGCAAAGCCTGAAGCGGGCAAAGCCGAAGCTGAAACCGCAGAGGGTTCTGAGGCGGCTGCAACCGAAGCCAAGGCTGATGCCCCGGCCGAGGAGCCAGCAGCATCGGCAGAAGCAAAGGCAGAACCGGCAGAGGTTGCTGCGGATGCGTCTGGCGAAGCAACTTCGGAAACGCCGGCGGTTGAAACCGACGCCGATGGCGACGAGCTGGTCGAAGTCAAATACTTCGTCCGTGTCGATCGTCGCAAACGCGGTGGCGGACAAAACCGTGGTGGTCAGCGTGGCCCGCGTCAGGAAGCCCGTGGTGGCGGCAAAGGTGGCCCGAAAGGCAAGGGCGGCAATCGTCCGAACCAGGGTGGCAAAGGTGGCCGTGGTGGCAAACCCGGTGGCCGCAATCAGGCGCCGGAAAAAGCCAACCAGATCAATGAAGATTCGCCGTTTGCCAAGCTTAAGGAAATGCTTGAAGCCAAGGGCTGATCGTTTCAGATATCATGTATCGAGCGGCGACCCTTGTGGGTCGCCGTTCTGCTTTCCAACTGTATCATATCCCGTTTGTACAATATCCGTTGATTTCAGGAAATCGGTGGCCGTGAAGGAACAGGCAGAGAAGCTTCGTATTGATAAATGGCTTTGGCATGCGCGGTTTTACAAAACCAGATCGCTTGCCAGCAAGGCTTGCCAAGCCGGGCATATTGTTCTGAATGGTCAGTCGGTTTCCAAGGCCAGCGTCACGGTGGTTGCCGGTGATCGCCTGCAGTTCTTTCAGGGGCCGCACCTGCGCGTTGTCGAGGTTGTCGCCCTTGGTGAACGGCGCGGCCCAGCGCCCGAGGCCCAGGCGCTTTATGCCGATCATTCCCCGCCGCGAACACCCAAAAAAGAAGTGGCTTCGGATATCCGTACCGCACCTGTGGCCGAACGCGAAGCAGGGGCAGGGCGCCCGACAAAGGCCGAGCGACGGGCACTGGATCGCTTGCGCGGTGATGGCAGTAATGAATAGTATGTGCTGGTATCGCTAATATGTATCCCATAACTGACCCGTGCCCGATTACACGGGTGGAATGGATCACATCAGGTTGTAATCTCGTCACGATTTTCTTGCTTTGGCTGGGGCAATCCGGTATGCATCCTATCTGATTGTATATACCCCCTACTTTGGGGTGGTAGGTTTTGTGAAGATCTGGAGCTCGCCTGCGTGATGAGACGTCGGTCTCGATTGAATATCGGTACATTGTCGCACTTGCGCACCGGCCGTTTCGCACTGTTGATCACAGCGTTGGTGATCAACCTGCTGACGCTTGCGCTGCCGATTACCCTTTTGCAGGTCTATGACCGGGTCCTGCCACACAGTTCCATTCCGACACTGACCCTTTTGATTTTCGGGGTGCTGGGGGCGCTTGTGCTTGAGGCGATCCTGCGTCTTGGCCGGGCTTATATCTCCTCGCTCTCGGCAGCAAAGTTTGAACATTACAGTTCCCAGCAGGCGGTCGGACATTTGCTGTCGGCAAGCTTGACCGACTATGGCAAAACCGCACCAGGTCTTCATCTGCAACGCCTTAACAGCCTGAATATGCTGCGCGACTTCTATTCCGGGCAGGCGATTGGTGCAGTTGTCGATCTGCCGTTCATTGTTTTGTTCCTGGCCCTGATTGCAGTGATTGGCGGTCAATTGGTGCTTGTGCCGCTTGGAATTCTTGCAGCCTTCTTTTTGACGGCAATGTTTCTGGGCCATCAGTTGCGGGGCGCACTTGATGATCGCAGCCAGTCCGATGAACGGCGCTATAACTTCATCATCGAAACCCTGACGGGCATTCACACCATCAAATCGATGGCGATGGAAAACCTGATGATCCGCCGTCATGATCAGCTCCAGACACAATGTTCGGGTGATGATCTGCGGGCAGCACGCTCGGCCCACACAGCGGTCAATGCCAGCGCGACCTTTTCGATGCTGACCATGGTGCTGGTGGCTTCTGTCGGTAGTGTTTTTGTGATTAACGGGACTTTGACGGTGGGGGGGCTTGCTGCCTGCACGATGTTGTCGGGCCGTTCGATCCAACCGCTTCAGCGTGCCATGACCCTGTGGACGCAATTCCAGAACATTCGCGTTGCGCGCCAACGGGTCAACGAGCTGTTTGAAATCGAAGAAGAAGACCAGCTTGGGGCCGCGGAAATGCCACTGCTTGATGGCAAGATCGAGTTGCGCAATGTCGCGTTTTCCCATGCGGATGGCAAAAAGATCTTCGAAAACCTTGATCTGGTGGTGGAGCCGGGCGATTCCATCGCCATTACCGGCGACAACGGTACGGGCAAAACCACACTTTTATGGCTTCTGATGGGGGCCTTGCGCCCGGATCGGGGTGAAGTGCTTTTGGATGGCAAGGACCCGGCCGATTACACCGCCGAGTCCACCCGTCGTCAGATCGCCTATTTGCCGCAGCATGGCGTGATGTTCAAAGGCACCATCCTTGAAAACATCACCGGATTTCGCAAGGAAATCGGCGTCGACCGCGTGATCGAGATTTCGCGGCGTCTGGGGCTTGATGACATCGTGATGCGCATGCCCGAAGGCTATGACACCGAAGTTGGTGGTCAGGCGTCCGAGACCTTGCCGCGCGGTGTAAAACAGCGCATTGCGGTTGCCCGTGCCCTGATTGATTACCCCCGCATTGTCCTGTTTGACGAAGCCAACAGTTCGCTTGATATGGCGGGTGACAACATCATGACCAGCCTGATGGTGGAGCTTAAAAAGCACTGCACGCTGGTGATGGTGTCACATCGCCCATCCCTGATCGCCATGGCCAACAAGCAATACCGTCTGATCGACAAGCATCTTGTGCCTGTTTTGCGTCGCACGAATAAAACTCTCGATCCGGCCAAAAATACCGGAACCCGGGCCGCAGCGGGGTCGAAGGCATGATGAAAAAGCTCGAAAACATGGACTATGCGATGAATTATCGGATGGGGCTGGAAAGCACCGATGCGCTGTCCGATTTCGATGCATGTGTCTGGCCGCTGCTTCAGGCGCTGGGCTGGCGCGGATTGCCGCGTCAGGTCGCCGAGGCGCTGCCACATATGGATCAGGCGCTTGATCTGACTGATTTCCGCAATGTCATGGCGCATCTGAACTATCAGTCGCGCGAAATTGACGCGACGCTTGATCTGATCGACGAACGCCTGATGCCGTGCCTGTTTGTCCCGGACGAGGGAACGGCCCTTGTCGTGATCCGGCCCGAAGAAAACGGTGTGCGCGTTTTTGACGGTGGCACGGATCGGGAAATGGTCATCAGGCTGTCGGCCCTTCCGGGCAAGATTTATCAGTTTTCGGCGGCGGATCGTCGTGAACGTTATCTGGAAGATGACAAGCGCGGCTGGTTTGGGGGGATTGCCGACCGGTTTTCCGGGCTGCTTCATCAGCTGCTGGCGATGACGTTTGTTTTGAACATCCTGGCACTGGCGACCCCGATTTTCGTCATGGGCATCTATGACCGGGTCATCGGCACGCGGTCGATCCCGATGTTGATCCAGTTTTCCATCGGGATTGGCATCGTTCTGATCCTGAGCTGGGTTTTGCGCACACTTCGCAGTCAGATCGTCAGTCACTTCGGTGCGCGGCTTGATACGCTTGTCAGTGGTGCCATTTTCGAACGGCTATTGTCCTTGCCGCCGGCCTTCACTGAGCGTGCCCCGGTGGGGGTGCAGATTTCGCGTATTCGCGACTTTGAAAGCGTGCGTGAATTTTTCACCGGGCCGATGGCCCTGGTGATTATGGAAATGCCGTTTGTGCCGCTGTTCCTGATTGTCATGTTCTATCTTGGGGGCTGGCTGGCATTGATCCCGATTGCATTGATCGGTGTGTTCGCATTGATCGGCATCGTTGCATTTCCGATTGTCGCACGCCGTGTTTCCGAACTTGGTCGTCATGGTGCCAACCGTCAGGAATTCCTGGTCGAGACTGTCGGCAAGATGTCGGCGCTGAAATACACCGCATCCGAGCAACGCTGGTTGGCACGCTTTCGCGATATTTCCGCTGATACGGCCTATTCCGGCTATCGGGTGGCGATGGTCAATAACGTCATCAATACATTGGCCCAGGTACTGATGATTACGTCTGGTGCGCTCGTGCTGGCCTTTGGCGCGCAGCGCGTGATGGAAGCCCAAATGAGTGTCGGTGCGTTGGTGGCATCGATGATGCTGGCCTGGCGGGTTCTTGGTCCGATCAATCAGGCGTTTCTCGGCATGCCACGGCTGGCGCAGTTGCGCGGCAGTGTACGCCAGATCAACCGTCTGATGACCATTGCGCCCGAAGGGGACCTTGTCCCGCGCTCGGTCGAGCAGCATCGCTTTGACGGTGCTGTGACATTTTCACGGGTCAGTTTCCGCTACAGTGCGGATTCTGATCCGGCCCTGGTCGGGGTCAATTTCGATATCAAACCGGGTCAGGTGGTTGCCGTGGTTGGTGCGAACGGGGCAGGGAAATCATCGCTGATCAAGCTGATTGCAGGGATGTATCAGCCGCAGGCGGGGGCCGTTTTGATTGATGGTGCGGATATCCGTCAGATGGACCCGCAAACCCTGCGTCAGGCCATCTCCTATGTGCCGCAGGATATCGAATTTTTCCGGGGGTCGATTGCACAAAACCTGCGTCTGGCCAATCCGGTCGCAACCGATGACGATCTGCGCATGGCCTGCATGGCGGCTGGCATTCTTGATGAGGTCGAGGCACTTCCCAACGGGTTCAAGACCCGGGTTGGTGATCAGCACTCTTCGCGCTTCTCGGCCAGTTTCCTGCAACGACTTGCGCTGGCGCGTGCGTTTGTGCGCGAAGCGCCGATCATTTTGTTTGATGAACCCACCAATGGTCTCGACCAGCGGGCCGACCGTGCCTTCCAAAGCACGATCGATCGTCTGCGGGGCGGTTCGACCATTTTCCTGATTACCCATCGACCAAGTCATCTGGATTTGGCGGACCGCATTCTTGTGCTTGAAGGCGGCCAGTTGCGCGGCGACGGGCCGCCCGAACGGATCAAGCAGCAAGTGATAGACGGAGGCTACCTATGAGTGAAGCAGCAGTTCAGGATACTGCGATCCAGCGGTTCCGGCGATCCCGGCGCATGGCGCGGTATTTGTCGCATGCGGTCCTGCTTGAAGAAGGCGGGATTTCCGTCTTTGTGCGTTCTGCGATGGTGATGCTCTCGGTCGGCTTCCTTGCCTTGATCGCATGGTCTGCGACCACCGAAATCAAGGAAACCGCGATCACATTCGGGCAGGTCATGCCAACAAGTGCGGTCAACAAGATCCAGCATCTTGAAGGTGGCATCATTGAGCAGATCATGGTGCGCGACGGTGACCTTGTGGAACAAGGACAGGTTCTGATCCGTCTCAAGGCCGACGGGGCGCAGGCGGAACTGTCCCAGACCGAAACACGGCTTGGCAACTTGCAGCTTGAAGCCGAACGTTACCGCGCCTTGGCCGAGGGCCGCGAACCGGATTTCACCACCCTGATGGTGCAATATCCGGAACTTGCGCAGAATCAGGATGAGATTTATCGCATCCAGACCGAGCTTGATGCCAACCAAAGTGAAATTCTTGAGGTCCAGATCAAGGAACGCAATGCCGAATTGGCCCAACTGAGCGAGCAGGAAGCGACCCTTCGCAAATCGGTTGATCTGCTGAGCCAGGAAGTCACCATGCGCCGTTCGCTCTATGAGCAGGGGCTTAATTCCAAGGTGCTGTTCCTCAATATCCAGCGCGAACTGAACGAAGCCCAAGGCAACCTTTCGGGCGTGATTGCCGAAAAGGCGCGGGCGCGCGAAACCATCGCCGAGGCAAATTTGCGCCTGAACGAGCTTGAAAAAACGCAACGCGAAGAGGCCATTACCGAACTTGGCCGTCTGGGCGGCGAAATTGCCCAGGCTCGCGAAGCCCTGCGCAAACTGCGGGACCGCGTGGACCGGCTTGAAATCATTGCGCCCACGCGGGGCTATATCAAAGGCCTGCAATTCACCACGATTGGCGGGGTGATTGCGCCTGCACAGGTGGTGATGGAGCTGGTGCCGGTTGATGATGTTTTGATCGCCGAAACCCGGATTTCGACCGAGGATATCGGCCATGTTCACCTTGGGCAGCCGGTGACGGTCAAGGTCAGTGCGTTTGATTTCATCCGCTATGGCGGCATCAATGGTGAATTGGTATCGATTTCGGCCTCTACTTTTGTTGATGAGGATGGACGTCCGTATTATAAGGGCAAGGTTGCGCTGGAAGCCGATGCAGTCGGCGAAGGTGCGGCAGCTCAGAAGATCATACCCGGCATGACGGTTCAGGCCGATATCCAGACCGGGGAGCGGACTCTCCTTCAATATCTGTTGAAGCCAGTCTATGTTTCGCTTGATCAAGCGTTTAGCGAACGCTGAGCAATTTTGGTCCCGCTGGAAATGGTCCCCATTTCTACTGCCTGGCCGTACATTTCACTGGTTAATGCCAGTGTTTCTATACTAATGTATAGAAGTGTAGGTTGGGGCTATCCCGTCCTGCACTTTACGGAGAATGGGTTAGATGGCGGACGACGCGCGCGATACTGAAAATTCCCGCTCTGACGATGGTCGGAGTGATCTTGACCACCAGGCCTCGACAGAGGATCTGGAGCGTTCGCTTGGTCAGGATGGCGAGGGTGATGAACTGGTCGAATTGCATGACGACCAGGACAGTTCCGCGCGTCCGCAGGAACAGGAACTGGGATCGGTTCATTACGGTACCCAGATCCGAAATCCGCAAGGCGAAGAACAGCAGGCTTTCCAGCGCCAGAATGCCGCAGCCCAGCGCCAGGAACGTGCGCAGGCCAGAGAAGCCACCGAACAACAGACCATTTCCCTGAATGAAACGGCCGAGATCGAAAACAATCTCGATACCGGGGCTGACACATTCCAAAGCAATCTTGGATCAGACGGGGCCGATGACCTCTCCCTGCAATCGGAGCCGAGCACGGTTGATTTGCCGGAAATCCCGCTTGCGACCAATGATACCAATGCGCTGCGCGGTGAGCGCGAAGAACCTGGCCCGGGCGCGGACGAAGGTCTTCGGCCCGAATTCATTCCCCCTGTTGAACAGGCGCCGGCGTCAGAAGCCGTGGTTGCCGAAGACGAGCTTGAAGAAGAAGACGAGCTTCTTCTTGAGGATGAACTTGATACCGAGGACGAGCTCGAGGTCGAAGACCCCAAGGTCGCTGATGCGCCGTCTCTGAGTGCGGATGATGTCACCGGTGCTGAAGACAGTGCCATTGCCCTTGATCTGTCGGCATCGCTTAATGACCTTGATGGCGGAAGTGAAACGCTCACCATCACGATTTCCGGGTTGCCCGACGGGGCTGTTCTTTCGGCGGGTACGGATAATGGCGATGGTACCTGGACCCTCACGCCGGGACAGCTGAGCGGTTTGACCCTGACGCCGCCGGACAATTTCAGCGGATCGATTGATCTCGACATCTCGGCAACCAGTCGCGAAGCCAATGGCAGTGTTGCGACAACAAATGCCAGCTTTACCGTTGACGTCACTGGTGTTGCGGATGGCGCAACGCTTGATGTTTCTGATGCCAGTGGCACCGAAGACAGCGCGATCGCGCTTGATATCGATACCGAACTTCTGGATGGCAGTGAAAACCTCGCGATCACCATTGAAGGTGTGCCGGATGGTGCGACGCTGTCTGCCGGGACGGATAATGGGGATGGCACCTGGACGCTGAGTTCGGATCAGCTCGAAGGTCTGAGCATCACGCCTGCGGAAAACTTCAGCGGCGAAATCGATCTTTCGGTTCTGGTGTCGACCACCGATGGCGATGATACCGCCGTTGTGATGCAAAACCTCACTGTTGACGTTGAAGGCGTCGCCGATACACCGACGCTGGATATCAGTGATGCATCCGGCAACGAAGATGGTGCGATTGCGCTTAATATTGAAGTGGGTTTGACGGACAGTTCCGAAATACTCACCATCACGATAAGCGGCGTTCCGGATGGTGCATCGCTGTCTGCCGGGACCGACAACGGTGACGGGACATGGACGCTAAGCTCTGAGCAACTTGCAGGACTGACGATCACCCCGCCTGAGGATTTCAGCGGCTCGTTTGACCTTGGCGTGACGGCGACTTCTGCAGATGGATCGGATGTTGCGACAACGACCGGCTCAATCACCGTT